>MRWF01027322.1_pt1 | contig 495232 bp, 497 predicted proteins | sample 1013331 | NCBI WGS metagenome assembly MRWF01 (sample SAMN06117577, study PRJNA244670) | biofilm metagenome | biome: Water; feature: Cathode Biofilm; material: Biofilm; isolation source: microbial consortium enriched at the cathode of a solar microbial fuel cell | place: USA: District of Columbia...
GGCTACAGCACGGCGACGGATCTGGCCGACTACCTGGTCACGAAGGGCATACCGTTTCGTGATGCGCATGCTGTTGTCGGCCAGGCCGTGCAGTTCGCCATCCAGCAGGATCTGGATCTATCGGAACTCAAACTATCAGATTTAAAAGGCTTTTCTGATGTCATAGAAGATGACGTCTTCGCTGTGCTGACACCGGAAGGTTCGGTGGCGGCACGCGATCACACCGGCGGCACGGCGCCGGCCCGCGTACTGCAGGCCATTCACGCCGCCCGGCAGGATTGCCAGCAACTCAAACAATGGCTGGAGGAGAAAGCATAATGAAACGACTGATGAAATGGCTTTTGGTGATTGCCGGTTTACTGGTGGCGGTTGTCATTATCGGCGCCTATGGCGCGGTTCACTATATCAATTCCGACAAGTTCAAGGATGATCTGGTGGTCAAGGTCAGGGAGGAAACCGGGCGCACACTGACCATTACCGGCGCACTGGAGTTTTCCCTTTATCCCTGGGCCGGTGTCACGGCCAACGGCATCAGCCTCGGCAATGCGCCGGGCTTTGGTGATGCGCCGTTTTTCAGCGCCGAACAGGTGGCCCTGCGCATCAAGACCCTGCCGTTGCTGAAAAAACAGTACGAGCTGGATACGCTGAAGCTGCACGGGCTGGAAGTCAACCTGGCGAAAAACAAGGAGGGTGTCAGTAACTGGGATGACCTGGTGAAACCGAAAGAAGAGGAACCGGGCGAGATGCCGGAACTCTCCGCCGTGGTGCTCGGCGGTGTCGATATCAAGGAATCACGCCTGACCTTCGATGACCGCCAGGCCGGCCGAGTCATCAAGATCCGTGACCTGCAGGCGGGCACCGGGCCGCTGACCTATGGCGATCCCGTGGAACTGAACCTGACCATGAAGGCGGAATCCAGCCAGCCCGCCATCAGCAAGGACATCGCGCTGAAAGCCGTGTTCAATTACGACCTCGATGCGGAGATCTACACCATCAGCCCGCTGAACATCGACTCGGTGATCCGCGGCAAGAACGTGCCCGGCGGCGAAGCCAGGGCGACCATGAACACCGTCGTCGAGATGAATATGGCAAAGGAAGCCGCCAGCGTACGCGATCTCACCGTGCAGGCGCTGGGAACGGAACTCAAGGCCAACCTCGAGGCCAGCGACGTGCAATCGGGCCAGCCGGCCATCAAGGCCGATCTCAACCTGTCCGGCGAAGACCTGGCGCGGTTGATGAAAGTGCTGGAAATCGAACCGCTGGCTTCGGACCTGGCCAGGCTCAAGGATCGCTCGTTCAAGGTCAGTACACATATTGAATCGGATCTCTCGCAAGACACCGTGGCCATTCCGGAGTTGTCGGTAACCGGCCTCGGTGCGGAAATCAACGGCAATCTCGATGTGCGCGGTCTGAAGGGCGACAGTCCCTCGGCCAAAGGCAGGCTGGCCGCCAAAGGATCGGATTTCCCGCTGTTGCTGCAACTGGCCTCCCAGTTCATGGGCGGTGACGCCGCCCAGCTTTCCGAGCTCGGCAGCCAGCTCGGTTCCGATCAGGGCAAGGATTTTGAAATCAGTACCGAGTTCGACGCCGATATGAGCAAAGGACGTATTGACGTGCCGGCACTGTCGGCACGCATTCCCGGCGCCAGCCTGAACGGCAAGTTGCAGGCGGAAGACATCAAATCGGACAATCCCTCCGTGCAGGGTGATCTTACCGCCGAAGGCCCGAACCTGCCCAACGTTCTGCAGATGCTGGCCGGGTTACAGGGTGGCAACGCCGCGGCGGTGAAAAAAGCCACCGCCGGCCTCAAGGACAAGGGGTTTAAAGTCGCGGCCGTTTTCGATTCCGGCGATGACGGCAGTGTTGAACTGTCGAGCCTGAAATTCAACGGTCTGCAAACCAGTGTCGATGGTGTCATCGCGGTGAGCAATCTCAAGGCCGAAGCGCCGCGCGTCAAGGGCAGGATGGACGCCAAAGGCAGTAATCTGCCGCTGATCATCCAGGTGGCCGGCGCCCTGCAGCCGCAAGGCGAGGCCTTGATCACGCTGGGCCAGGATCTGGCCAAAACCGGCAGCAACGAATTCACCATCAGCAGCCAGTTCGATGCCGATCTCGGCAGTGGCGCCATCAGCGTCCCCGCACTGACGGCGAAACTGCTCGGTGCATCTATCGACGGTTCGCTCAACGCCACCGGCAAGGGCGATGCCGTCACGCTCAAGGGCCAGCTCAAGGCCACGGGTTCCGATTTGCCCAGCCTGATGCGGCTGGTCGGCAACCTGCAAAAGGGCGAGTCGGCACTGGGCGAGGCCGGCAGCAAACTCAGCGCCATGAAAGCCAGGGGCTTCGAAGTGGATACGGCCTTTACCGCCAACCAGAAGGCCGGTGATTACGATCTCTCCAGACTCAGCGCCCGGGCGCTGAGTCTGGAGAGATCGTAATCACCGGCCTTCTGGTTGGCGGTAAAGGCCGTATCCACTTCGAAGCCCCTGGCTTTCATGGCGCTGAGTTTGCTGCCGGCCTCGCCCAGTGCCGACTCGCCCTTTTGCAGGTTGCCGACCAGCCGCATCAGGCTGGGCAAATCGGAACCCGTGGCCTTGAGCTGGCCCTTGAGCGTGACGGCATCGCCCTTGCCGGTGGCGTTGAGCGAACCGTCGATAGATGCACCGAGCAGTTTCGCCGTCAGTGCGGGGACGCTGATGGCGCCACTGCCGAGATCGGCATCGAACTGGCTGCTGATGGTGAATTCGTTGCTGCCGGTTTTGGCCAGATCCTGGCCCAGCGTGATCAAGGCCTCGCCTTGCGGCTGCAGGGCGCCGGCCACCTGGATGATCAGCGGCAGATTACTGCCTTTGGCGTCCATCCTGCCCTTGACGCGCGGCGCTTCGGCCTTGAGATTGCTCACCGCGATGACACCATCGACACTGGTTTGCAGACCGTTGAATTTCAGGCTCGACAGTTCAACACTGCCGTCATCGCCGGAATCGAAAACGGCCGCGACTTTAAACCCCTTGTCCTTGAGGCCGGCGGTGGCTTTTTTCACCGCCGCGGCGTTGCCACCCTGTAACCCGGCCAGCATCTGCAGAACGTTGGGCAGGTTCGGGCCTTCGGCGGTAAGATCACCCTGCACGGAGGGATTGTCCGATTTGATGTCTTCCGCCTGCAACTTGCCGTTCAGGCTGGCGCCGGGAATGCGTGCCGACAGTGCCGGCACGTCAATACGTCCTTTGCTCATATCGGCGTCGAACTCGGTACTGATTTCAAAATCCTTGCCCTGATCGGAACCGAGCTGGCTGCCGAGCTCGGAAAGCTGGGCGGCGTCACCGCCCATGAACTGGGAGGCCAGTTGCAGCAACAGCGGGAAATCCGATCCTTTGGCGGCCAGCCTGCCTTTGGCCGAGGGACTGTCGCCCTTCAGACCGCGCACATCGAGATTGCCGTTGATTTCCGCACCGAGGCCGGTTACCGACAACTCCGGAATGGCCACGGTGTCTTGCGAGAGATCCGATTCAATATGTGTACTGACCTTGAACGAGCGATCCTTGAGCCTGGCCAGGTCCGAAGCCAGCGGTTCGATTTCCAGCACTTTCATCAACCGCGCCAGGTCTTCGCCGGACAGGTTGAGATCGGCCTTGATGGCCGGCTGGCCCGATTGCACGTCGCTGGCCTCGAGGTTGGCCTTGAGTTCCGTTCCCAGCGCCTGCACGGTGAGATCGCGTACGCTGGCGGCTTCCTTTGCCATATTCATCTCGACGACGGTGTTCATGGTCGCCCTGGCTTCGCCGCCGGGCACGTTCTTGCCGCGGATCACCGAGTCGATGTTCAGCGGGCTGATGGTGTAGATCTCCGCATCGAGGTCGTAATTGAACACGGCTTTCAGCGCGATGTCCTTGCTGATGGCGGGCTGGCTGGATTCCGCCTTCATGGTCAGGTTCAGTTCCACGGGATCGCCATAGGTCAGCGGCCCGGTGCCCGCCTGCAGGTCACGGATCTTGATGACTCGGCCGGCCTGGCGGTCATCGAAGGTCAGGCGTGATTCCTTGATATCGACACCGCCGAGCACCACGGCGGAGAGTTCCGGCATCTCGCCCGGTTCCTCTTCTTTCGGTTTCACCAGGTCATCCCAGTTACTGACACCCTCCTTGTTTTTCGCCAGGTTGACTTCCAGCCCGTGCAGCTTCAGCGTATCCAGCTCGTACTGTTTTTTCAGCAACGGCAGGGTCTTGATGCGCAGGGCCACCTGTTCGGCGCTGAAAAACGGCGCATCACCAAAGCCCGGCGCATTGCCGAGGCTGATGCCGTTGGCCGTGACACCGGCCCAGGGATAAAGGGAAAACTCCAGTGCGCCGGTAATGGTCAGTGTGCGCCCGGTTTCCTCCCTGACCTTGACCACCAGATCATCCTTGAACTTGTCGGAATTGATATAGTGAACCGCGCCATAGGCGCCGATAATGACAACCGCCACCAGTAAACCGGCAATCACCAAAAGCCATTTCATCAGTCGTTTCATTATGCTTTCTCCTCCAGCCATTGTTTGAGTTGCTGGCAATCCTGCCGGGCGGCGTGAATGGCCTGCAGTACGCGGGCCGGCGCCGTGCCGCCGGTGTGATCGCGTGCCGCCACCGAACCTTCCGGTGTCAGCACAGCGAAGACGTCATCTTCTATGACATCAGAAAAGCCTTTTAAATCTGATAGTTTGAGTTCCGATAGATCCAGATCCTGCTGGATGGCGAACTGCACGGCCTGGCCGACAACAGCATGCGCATCACGAAACGGTATGCCCTTCGTGACCAGGTAGTCGGCCAGATCCGTCGCCGTGCTGTAGCCGGTGCGCGCCGCCTCAAGCATGGCGTGCCGGTTCACCTGGATGCCGGGCACCAGTCCACAATAGGCTAACAAACAGGCCTTCACCGTATCCACCGCATCAAACAGGGTTTCCTTGTCTTCCTGGTTGTCGCGGTTGTAGGCCAGCGGCTGCGATTTCATCAGCACCAGCAGGGCCTGCAGGTCGCCGTAGACACGTGCCGTCTTGCCGCGGCAGAGTTCGGGGATGTCCGGATTTTTCTTCTGCGGCATGATCGACGAGCCCGTGCACCAGGCGTCATCGAGGTCGATGAAACCGAACTGCTGTGACATCCACAGCACCAGTTCCTCGGAGAACCGCGACAGGTGCATCATCAGGATTGCCGCCGTGGCGCAGAACTCGATAGCGAAATCCCGGTCACTGACGGCATCCAGCGAATTTTGCGTGACCCCGGCAAAGCCGAGCAGCTCGGCGGTGTAAGCCCGGTCTATGGGGTAACTGGTCCCGGCCAGCGCCGCGGCGCCGAGCGGCATGACGTTGGTGCGGGAATGGCAGTCAATCAGCCGCGCCGCATCGCGCGACAGCATCGTGTACCAGGCCATGAGATGGTGGCCGAAGGTCACCGGTTGCGCGGTTTGCAAATGGGTGAAACCGGGCATGATGGTGTCCGCTTCCCGCTCGGCAAGATCCAGCAACGCGTCCATCAGGCCGGTGCTGATGTCGAGTACGGTCCGGATCTCATCGCGCAGGTAGAGGCGCAGATCGGTGGCGACCTGGTCATTGCGCGAACGCCCGGTATGCAGTTTTTTACCGACCTCGCCGATGCGTTCCACCAGTGCGGTTTCGATGTTCATGTGCACGTCTTCCAGCGCGGGTTCCCAGGTGAAGCGGCCGGCTTCGATATCCGACTCGATGGCCACGAGCCCCTGGCGGATCTCGCCGGCTTCTGCCTCAGTCAGGACTCCCACCCGCGCCAGCATGCGCACATGGGCAATCGAGCCCATGATGTCGTAAGGATAAAGCCTCTGGTCAAAGGAGACCGATTGCGTGAAGGTCTCCACAAAATCATCCGTGGAACGGCTGAAACGCCCGCCCCAGGGTTTTGCATTCTCCTGTTTTTGTGCCATCTTAAGCCAACATTTGTAAATGAGAGATTCGAGTGGCTCATTATATCGCAAGGACCGGTTAATATTTTTCCTTTTCTCACTCGCATGGTGAACAAAGAGACCTCGAAATCTTCATTTTTACCGGATTTTTGTGAAGTCCGGATGGTCTTCGTCATCATCCTGGTGGCGGAACTTCTTGCCATCGTGCTCTCCCTGGCCCAGCCCTCGCACATCGATGACCGCCTGCTGGCGCTGGCGACCTATTCCATGTTCATCCAGTGCATTTCCATTACCTGCGCCGCAGTTCTGTGCCTGTCACGCAAACGGCTGAACGCGCTGCCCGATCACTGGACCGCCACCCTGAGTTTCCTGGCCATCCTGCTGATCACGTTTATCTTCATCGAAATCGTCTGGTGGCAGTTCTCCGGCTGGGCCGTGGCCGACAACAGCCGCGGCGCGCACGGGCAATTCGTCCTGCGCAGTCTCGGCATCGCCGCCATCACCGGGGCGCTGGCGCTGCGTTATTTTTATGTTCAGCAGCAGTGGCGGCGTAACGTGGAGCTGGAAAGCAACTCCCGCCTGGATGCCCTGCAGGCGCGGATCCGGCCGCATTTCCTGTTCAACTGTCTGAATACCATCGCCGGACTGACGCGGCGCGACGCCGTCAAGGCGGAACAGGCAGTGGAAGATCTGGCGGACCTGTTTCGCGCCAGCCTGCAGGACAGTCATCGCCTGACCGCCCTGGCGGACGAACTGGAATTGTGCCGGCGTTACATCAACATGGAATCGCTGCGGCTGGGGGACCGCCTGGATATCGACTGGGACATAGACGCACTGCCGGCCAATGCCGGTATACCCGGACTGACCCTGCAACCGTTGCTGGAAAACGCCATTTATCACGGTATCGAACCGCGCACGCATGGCGGTACGGTCCGTATTCACGGCAACTGTGACGGCGAGCAGTTACGGATCGAGATCAGCAATCCGCTGGCAACCAGCACCCGGCCCGGGCATTCGCGCGGTAATCACCTGGCCCAGGACAACATCCGCCAGCGCCTCGAGGCCATATTTGGCCGGCTCGCCCGGATGGACATCCGCGACGACGGCGACAGCTACACGGTATCACTGACCCTGCCTTATGTGCCCCATGAAAGTACTGATCGTTGACGATGAAGCCCTGGCCCGCGCACGGCTGCGGGACATGATCGCCGAGGACTTTCCCGAACACACGCTGCTCGAAGCCGGCACCGGACTCAAGGCCCTGGAAATGGTCGGCGCTGAACAGCCGGATCTGATCCTGCTGGATATACGCATGCCGGAAATGGACGGCCTGGAAGTGGCGCGGCACCTGCTGAACCTGAACCAGGCGCCGGTGGTGGTGTTCACAACGGCCTACCAGGAACACGCGCTGAGCGCGTTCGATACCAATGCCGTGGATTACCTGGTCAAACCCATTCGCAGGGAACGCCTGGTACGTGCCCTGACCAGGGCCTCGTCACTGCGCAAGGCCCAGCTTGCCGCCATCAGCCACGCGGAACCCGGAACCCGGCGCCAGCACCTGAGCGCGACCATCCACGGCAAACTGCAACTGCAACCCGTGGATGCCATCTCGTTTCTGAAAGCCGAGCAGAAATACGTCACCGCCCATTGGCCCGGTGGCGAGATGCTGCTGGATGAATCACTGAAATCCCTGGAAAACGAATTCGCCGATCGCTTTACCCGCATTCACCGCAATACCCTGGTGGCCATGGACTGCATCAGCGGGCTGGAGAAAGACGAACAGGGGAATGCCTGCGTGTTGATCCGTGACCTGCCGGACCGCCTGCAGGTCAGCCGCCGGCATTTGTCGGCGTTGAAGAAGATGCTTAAAACATAGCTACAAGCTACAAGCTACAAGCTACAAGCTACAAGCTACAAGCTACAAGCTACAAGCTACAAGCTACAAGCTACAAGAGAGTATGTGCTATTTTTTACTTGTTGCTAGTTGCTAGTTGCTAGTTGCTATATTTTCATTTCCCTCGCCGCCGCGATCAAGGCCAGACGCGCGATCACACCGTAGGTGTAAAACCGGTTGGGATGGGCATCCGGGTCCATGCTCTTGTCGGGGGAGACGCAACAGTCATCAAATGCCAGTGGTTCAAAGCGCATGCCGGGGGCGTTGAGATTTTCATTGCGGCCACGTTTGGTGTGCACCCGGTAAAAACCGCCGACCACGTTGTGATCGACCATGTATACCACCGGTTCAGCCACAGTGTCATCGCTGCCCCAGGATTCATGGGTGTAGACGCCTTCCTGGATGATCACTTTTGTGACTTTCTGTCCTTCCTTGGTCGTCGACATGCGGGTGCGCTGTTTACGGTTCAATTCAACCGCCTCTTCCGGGCTGTTAACGGTCATGACGCCCATGCCATAGGTACCGGAGTCGGCTTTGACCATGACATAGGGGCGACAATCGACATTATACTCGCGGTACTTGTCCCCGATCTTCTCCAGCAGGCTCTCGACATTTTTCGTCAGGCAACTGCTGCCTTCCTGCTTCATGAAATCGATCTCACCACAGTTTCGGAACATGGGATCGATCAGCCACGGATCGATGTCGATCAGACCGGCAAAATCCGCGGCGACATCCTGGTAGTGTTTGAAATGAATTGACTTCAGGCGGCTCGACCAGCCCATGCGCAGGGGTGGCGTAATGACCTGCTCTATACCCTGTAGAATTGCGGGCACACCGCCGGACATGTCGTTGTTGAGAAGGACCATGTCGGGTTCGAAATCGTTCAACACCACCCGGTCACCCTGGCGTTGCAGTGGTTCCAGGGTCAATTGTCGCCCGGAGGGTAAATCCAGCGTCATGGGACCATCCAGGTCCGGGATCAGGGAGCCGATACGCACCGAAAAGCCGGCCTTCTCTATGGTCCTTCGCAATGAGTACAGGCTTTCCAGGTAGAACTGGTTACGGGTGTGATTCTCCGGAACGATAACGATGTTATTGATGCGTTCAGCCTGTCTTTCCACGGCGAGTTGCATGGCCTGGATGCTCAGGGATTCGAACACCGGGTTGAGATTGTTGAAACCGGCCGGAAACAGGTTGGTATCCACCGGCGCAATCTTGTAACCGGCATTGCGGATATCCACCGACGCGTAGAAGGGGATATCGAGTTCACGCCACTGGTCGCGAAACCAGGCCTCGATACGGGTTTGATCATCAATGATGCGGCTTTCAACCTGGCGCAGCGGGCCGGTCAAGGCCGTGGTCAGGTGCGGTACAGTGTTAACTTCGGTGACTGCCATGATTGCAAAAATCCACAAAATATATTGTCATTTTAGCCCTCCGCTCACCGTTTAAGCCAGAGAATTCAGACAATGAATGGCGCCCCTGCTCTAATCTGTAATCTGTAGTCTGTAATCTGTAGTCTGCAGTCTGGAGTCTGCCTACATATCCCCCCAAAGGCTCTGGCATACACCGAGGGCGGCGACGGCTGCCGTCTCTGTTCTGAGTATGCGTACGCCCAGACCGACCCGGCGGTAGCCGCAAGCAACGGCACGATCGATTTCTTCGACAGAGAGGCCACCCTCGCTGCCTATCAGTAAAGTCAATGCCCGTCCCGGATCCGGCATCCCGGCCAATCGTTGCGTCGCCGTTGGATCCAGCACCAGTTTCATGGCATTGGCATCCCGCGCCAGCCAGTCATCAAGACCGATGGCCGGCAATACTTCCGGCAGTCGATTACGACCGCATTGTTCACACGCGGCAACGATGATATGTTGCCAATGATCGTGCTTTTTCGCCCTGCGCTCACCACGTAGACGCAGCGTGGTTCGTTCATTCAGCACCGGCACGATGCGATGGACCCCCAGTTCCACCGCTTTTTGCAGGGTGAAATCCATTTTCTGGCCACGGGAAATACCCTGGGCGAGGGTGACGGCCAGGGGACTTTCACGGTCAACCTCATGAAAATCTACAATCTGTACCCGCAGCGTTTTTTTTCCGGCCTCCTCTATGCGCGCGGTAAATTCACCGCCCTGGCCGTTAAAGAGGATGATTTCCTGCCCGGCGCGCATGCGCAGTACGTTGACCAGATGATGAGAAGATGTGGTCTCAAGCTCGATGGAGCGGCCTTCCTGCAGGGCATTTGATGTATAACAGCGTGGCGTTTTCATGGTTTTTGCCGGAGCGGATGCTCATGCAGCCTTTGCGATTCGGTAACCCGCGGCGCCGGCGCAGGATTGGCGAATGCCTTGAGCTCCTGGAAACGTTATAATGCAACAAATGCTGTGTGATACGGATAACATTTTCATTAATCGAGAATAAAACATGTCTGTCATCAACGTAAGCGCAAAATTCAATGTTGGCCAGGTCGTTGTGCACAAACTGTTCAACTATCGTGGCGTCATCATAGACGTGGACCCGAATTTCCAGGGCACCGACGAATGGTATGAAACGCGGACATCGACCAATCCCCCGAAGGACAAGCCGTGGTACCACGTTTTGGTGGATAACTCGGAACAGCAAACCTACGTATCGGAGCGCAATCTGGAAAAAGATGAATCCAGTCAACCGGTCAATCACCCGCTGGTCGACGAACTCTTCAGCCGTTTTCAGGATGGCGCCTATCGCATCGATCATACAAGCCATTAGTATCACCCGGCATGCTGTCTTCACTGAAAGAACTGCTGGTTGAGCATTTATCCACTGACGAACCGGAAGATGCCCGCGAGCATACGCTGCAACTGGCCACCGCGGCGTTGCTTCTGGAGATCAGCCGTTCCGATGCTGATATACAAAAAGAAGAACTGGAACTGATCCGGCAACGCCTGCGTGATCGCTTTGATCTGGATGACAGTGAAATGGATGCCTTGCTGGATCAGGCTGAATCCAGTGTCGACACGTCGGTGTCGCTGCATGAATTTACCCGCGTGGTCAATGATCACCTGTCCCGGCAGGAACGGGTGCATATTGTCGAGCTGTTATGGCAGGTGGCGTTCGCCGATGGTGTTCTGGACAAGCACGAGGAATTTTACGTCAGGAAAATTGCCGACCTGTTATACGTCTCACAGAAGGATTTTATCCAGACCAAGCACAGGGCCGGGTACACTGGGTGAAACCGGGCTAGCCGGCCTCGGCGACGAGGGATCGCTGTAACATTTCGTTAATGAGTTGATCTTCCAGTTCGATACGCGAGGTGATGTGCTCGGCGAGCGTCGAGAGCTGTTCTTCGATGTCGGAAAAGTCCATGTCCCCGGATTTATTCCCATCGTAACGCTCGTTAAAGGCCAGCGCCACCTCGGTACTTTCCTCAATGCGGGGATAGATTCGCGCTGCGAGTTCAGCAACCGATTTGCGGCGTTCCTTGCCTTCGGATATACGTGAATAGAGACCGAAATGTCCGGCCGCGATGTAATCCACCAGCACCTGGCAGAACTCATCGAAAAGCTCCCGGTCAGACTCTTCCAGTTCATGCCCGCCAAGGTCCGTAATCTGGAACAGCAACGACAGCAACTGCCTGCGTTCCGCGAGCATGTGATCAATCAATTCTGTCGAGCGGCCGCGACGTTCGTCGCTTGTTGTTGTATTCATTTTTCGACTCCTGTGAGCCCTATTATTCAGTTAACGACAAAGAACTCAAGTACTTGATCAATTAATTGCGCCACTGTCCGGCCTGCAAGCCGTACCTCGGGGAGGAACCGGGCACGGCGGTTTGTCGTTGTTCGCAAACAACGCACCCACGGCGAAGCGCCTGTTGTTTTCGGGCTCGCGGATGATGGCGGATGCGGTGGTTTCATGCCGATGCCGACACGGCGGAACACCATTTTGCAGCATGCCAGGGCAAACTGTGGTATGAATCGTTTCATCACGGAATCGGGTTGTCCGGCCGTACCGATACCGGTCCGGTTCCGCCCCGGATACCGGTCTCTGCCCGTAAAATCAACAGCCGGACCCGGGAGCCGCAAGTTTCTTGCATATCAGGGTTCAGGAATTCATAGTTAATGAATTACAATAATATCAATAACAGGTCCGATGCATATCCCTGTGCGGTGAAATCTCGTTTTTACGACAGGTAAAACTACCCAGATAATGGAAATTCCAGGTTATAAAATTCAACGGCAAATCGGCCAGGGAGGGATGGCAACGGTTTACCTGGCGATCCAGGAGTCATTGCACAGGCCGGTGGTTCTCAAGGTCATGAAACCCGTGGACACTGACAGCGAGGAGTGGAAGGAGCGGTTCCTTTCCGAAGGCCGGTTGATTGCCTCCCTGCACCATCCCAACATTGTCACAATTTATGATATCGGGATCTCCGGTGAACACATGTATATCTCGATGGAGTTCATCGATGGCGGTGACCTGAAAAAACGCATGGAACTGCCGATCCCGGCGGGTGATTGCCTCGACTATCTCATCAAAATCGGCTCCGCCCTCGGCGCGGCGCACCGCCACGGCATCGTGCACCGTGATGTCAAACCGGCCAACATCCTGTTTCGGGATGAAGACACGCCCCTGCTCACGGATTTCGGCATCGCCAAACAGGTGGACATGGACATGGATCTGACCGCCACCGGCATTTTCCTCGGCAGTCCCAATTATGTCAGCCCCGAGCAGGCGGACGGCCTGCCCGTGGACGGCCGCAGTGATATTTACAGCCTCGGCTGCATCTTTTACGAAATGCTCACCGGCATGAAGCCCTACCAGTCGGAATCCGTGATCGATATCGTGATCAAGCACAAGCAGGCGCCGATCCCGGAACTGCCGGAGGAATACAAGGAGTTTCAGCCGCTGCTGGAACGCATGCTGGCCAAGAAGCGCGAGGATCGTTTCAGCGATTGCGCGTCCATGGTGGATTACATCAAGGAAATCAAGCAGCAATACGGGCATCGCACGGTAACAACCGATCTGGACCTGACGGTCGCGGACAGCGAGGCGATTAAAGCCGACAAACCTGCCAGAAAACTCAATTCCACGCTGCTGGTGGCGCTCAGTATTGCCATCCTCATCAATATCGGTCTGAAGATAATCGAAATCAACATCAAGGGGCCGGCAAAAAAGGAGACCGACATCACCACGCAGTCGACCCTGCTGGAACCGCAAGTGGCAGTGGCAGCGCAGAATAACGAGGCCCCGCCCGTGGAAGATACGAACTTTGAGGCATCACCGGCGGTCAAGAAGGCCCTGTTGTGGCTTGGCCGTCAGAGCCTTGATGAATTCAGGCTCACCTATCCCCCCAAAAACAATGCACACTATTACTTCAGCAAACTGCTCGAGGCCGATCCCGGTAATGAGCAGGCCATCACCGGGATTCTGATGATTGCCGAACGCTATGCCATACTGGCCGATCAGTCACTGGCTAAAAATGATTACGAGAAATCGCGCGCCTATATCAATATCGGCTTGCAGATTGACCCGGAGAACGATTCGCTGCAATCGTTACGGTCGCTGATCGACGAACTTGAACAACAGTCACTCTGGAATACCATCAAGAGCATGTTGTCGTTGAAGTAACAGACTTCAGACTACAGACGACAGATTACAGACGACAGTGAACAGTAACAGTGAACAGACAGCAGTAAACCTTATTACCTGTAATCTGTAATCTGTCGTCTGTAATCTGTCGTCTGTGATCTGTCGTCTGTGATCTGTCGTCTGTAATCTGTAGTCTGTAATCTGTCGTCTGTAGTCTGTTCACTGATCCCCGATAACCTGCCGGGCCTGTTCCTCCTGCAGTTTTTCCCAGTCCAGGATCAGTTGCTTCATATCATCGGCGCTCATCCGGGTTTGTTTACCTGGCTCTTCATCTTCTTTCTCTGCCTGCAGGCCGGCCTGTTGCCCGGCAAGTTCATCATCAACCATGTCGGTATCCTCTTCCATGGATTCATCGCTTTGTGATCGTGATTGTTTCTCGGCACTGGCGCGGCTCGCTTCGATAGCCCGCTCTTTGGCCTTTGCTATATCCTCGTCCGCCTTCAGATAGGCGCGTTCGCGCATCAACATCCGGTGTTCGTCCGAGAGTACAACATCAGTGTCATCGATGATTTGGCCGTTTTCAAAAACAAATATACGCGGGCCGACCCTGCCGCTTCGATACCATGCCGGCGGTTTCCCGGACAATTGAGTCGTGCCCGTGTCCGGGTCCACCCATTGATACATCCGCGCATGCGCCGGGGATTGAATCATCGCTACAAGTGCAAGTATTAGACAGAATCGTTTCATGGCATTCGGTAATCTTGTCTGGTTTATCACCAGAGTATAACATTCTGCAATCTGTACGCATGGCTATAATCGATCCCCCGACCTTCAGGGTTATCTCCGGCGGACAAACCGGGGCCGACCGTGCCGCACTGGATGCGGCCCTTTCCCTGTCACTCGATCACGGTGGCTGGTGTCCGCGCGGGCGCAGGGCCGAGGACGGTGAAATTCATCCACGTTATCGATTGACGGAAACGGATTCCGCCGGTTACCGGGATCGGACCCGGCGCAATGTCGAGGATACCGACGGCACCTTGATATTCAACAAGGGAGAACTGCAAGGCGGCACGCTGCTGACCCTGCACTGCGCCGAAACCGCAGGACGGCCGTGCAAGGTGGTTGATCCCGACGATGAAGACAGTCTCGATGAAGTGTTGCTGTGGATCACCGACAACCGGATTAAAACACTGAATGTGGCCGGCCCGCGGGCCTCGCGGCAACCACTGATATACCGGTCAACTTACAATTATTTACGGCGGCTGCTGGGCATGGTGATTACAAAACAGGCGTAAAGCTTTTTGCATTCACTCGGCAATGCAGTTCAGGTAGGCCTTTTCAATATCCGCTGTATGATATTTTTCATAGCAGCCGGTAATGCTGCCGTTGTATTTCACAACGCCGTTATGTAACACGGCAATACGATCGGCCAGCACCTCCACGTCGGCAAGCAGATGGGTACTGAAAAACAGGGTGCGCCCATCGGTTTTTTGTTCGAGTAAATACTGTTTCAGCCAGGCCCTGGCCCTGGGATCCAGGCCGCTCATGGGCTCATCCATGATCAGCAATTCCCTGCCACTGAGAAAACAGGCGGCCAGTCCCAGTTTCTGCGACATGCCCTTGGAGTACTGGCGTACGGGTTTGATCAGCGCGCTGTAATCCAGGTCGAGGATCTTCAGAAGCTGACGTATATCGGAATCACCGTACTTCGCACCATACAAATCTCCCATGTAGCGCAGGAAATCATGACCATTCAGATAATACGGCGGATTGAATTTTTCCGGCAGAAAGGCCAGCCGTTCACGCGCCCTGGTATCGCGATGGTGGACACTAAAAACCCGGATGCTGCCGGAGTCCGGCAGTACGAAGTCAAGCAGGCACTTGATCAGCGTGGTTTTACCGGCGCCATTGATGCCGATCAAGCCGACGAATTCACCCGCATTGATCTCCAGACTGATACCGTTCAGAACCTGGTGATCGCGATAACGTTTTTCTACATCTGTGAATTCTATGGCTGCCGGCATGAAGTAATTCCAAACTTGATGTCTCGTGTTGTTATACCCATTAAACGTTCAAACTTCAAAGTTCACCGTTCACCGTTCACTGTTCGTAGACTTATGGCACCTGACTTTAGCCTGACACCCTATCACCAGGTTCGCAAGTTACCCCGAGCGCATGGTCCAACGCCGTCATCCCGAACGCATGTGAGGGATCTCCATAAGATTTCTCGCAAGCTCCCTCACGTTCGTTCGGAACATGGCTCGAAATGACAACGCATAAACAGCAGACCCTGACCACACTCAGACACCTGCAGATTCGCGCACCCCGAACCCTGAACCTTGAACTTTATACCATGAACCTTCTTTTCATAAAAAAGCCCGCCATATAGGCGGGCTGTACAGACTGCATCAGAATGCCTGATGTAACGAATCAGTAAATATAAATGGCGTTACAGTTCTGGGCGTTACCGCTGATGTTCCAGATCGTTGCAGCACCGGAGACCACCGTGCAGACGCCACCCGAACCCTCGGTCTCAACGCCACCGTAATTGGCTGCGCCGACACCGGCCGTGGTACTGGCGCGCATGACGCCGGTCAGCGGGTTGCTGTCATCCACCTTGACATCGAGCTCGCGCATGACATTGACCGGAATCTGGTTGCCGAACACGTAGCCCAGTCGGAGCGTTCCCGCGCCCACGCCCTGGTATTCATCGGTCTGCCCGAGCAGCACTGATCCGAGGAAGGCATTCTGCGGGGCAAACAACACACCGTTGGCGTCGGTGCCCTGGTAGGTTGCCGCATCAGCCGCGCCACCGGGATAGTTACCGGCGATAAAACCGGCCGTGGCCAGGTGATGCCAGAGCGCCGAAACCTCGGCGAAACTGCCGTCATTCAGCTGGCTGTTGCCGTCGCCGCCTATACCCGCCGTGACCACATTACCTATTGCAGCCTGGGCGGTTGCGGTGGGCATATCACCGGGGATCTGGCGATAGCGATCAATAAAGCCGTAGTAGGCGGCCTGGATTCCTGAATTCTGGTCAGCCAGGTTACGCACGCGGGCGCTGGTGATCAGCTCCTGGCCCTTGAGAATGCCACCGAGCAACAGGCCGATGATGACCAGTACGATAGCGATTTCTACCAGGGTAAAACCGGATTGTTTCTTTACAGTAAGCATCCTGGGTATTCCTCTATTGGATTAAACTCTGAATATAAACAGGCAGGAATTGTGCCAGGACCGCAACTTGTTGTTTTATATGTTAATTGGTTGTCAAGCAGAGTTGATTTTACTCTGGTTGACGTCGATGTGTCGGCAATATTGCTGAAATATCGACATTGTGCGCGTCAAGATTTCAACATTTCATTCAATCAGTTAGCGACATTTTCTCTTATCAGTTCGAAATATTACGACGTAAGTGGTTTTCTTGTTTTCACCCCGGACGCTCTATAAACTCCGCTGATGAGGCCCCGGGCTGCATTCCGATCCAGCCCGTAATTCGCGATCATCAACAAGAGTGGATACATAAAAAAATATAACATGCTCTGGATCCTCAACCGACATGGCGTGCGCATACTGCTCGTATCTTTTGTTTTCCTGATCTTTCTCGGTAACGGCATCGGCCTGCTGGAACTGGGGTTGGTCAACAAGCCCGGGTTTTTCGTCAGCAGCAGGTTATTGAGCCAGATCCAGGCGGACAACATCAGCCTGTTTCAGGTACTGATATCCGTGGATGTCATCGCCTTCATCCTGGTCGGTGTTCTGCTCAGTGCATTGCTGCCCGTATTAAGCCCCATCTCGGCCTCCGGACTGACGTTTCTCTGCATGCTGGCACCCTTCGCTATCAGCTATTACCTGCCGGCGCAGAATGCGCTGATCCCGATGGAATACAGCCTGCTGACCATATTGATCATCTATATTTTCAACGTCCTCATCAGTTATTTTGTCGAGGTACAGGCAAAGCAGGCCCTGGTGCAGACCTTCAGCCAGTATGTGCCGCCCGAAGTCGCCATTGAAATCAGCCGCCATCCGGACCGGATCAACATGGATGGCGAGGCCAAGCGACTGACCGTGTTTTTTTCCGACCTGCAGAATTTCACCAGCGTTTCCGAGCAACTCAACCCCAAACAACTGGCCCTGTTGTTGAACGAATATTTTACCGCCATGACCGAGGTGCTGTATGGACATGGCGCCACCATCGACAAGTATATCGGCGATTCGATCATGGCTTTCTGGGGCGCACCTTTTCCCCAGGCGGATCATGCCGCGCGTGCCGTTCGCGCCTCCTTCGATATGCATCGGGAAATCGAGCGATTGTGCGAAACGTTCGTCAGCCGTGGCTGGCCGGCGCCGGATATGAGTATCGGTATCAACACCGGGATGATGAATGTCGGCAACATGGGATCAAAATATCGCGTCGCCTATACCGTGGTCGGCGATGCCGTGAACCTGGCCTCCCGTGTCGAGCACCTGACCCGTACCTACCGGGTGCCGACGATTGTCACCGAATCGACCATGAAGGAAGCGGATGATTTTATTTATCGTGAAGTCGATACGGTTCAGGTCAGGGGCAAGCATAACCAGACCCGCATCTATTCACCGATCTGTCACAAGGACGACGTCAATGAATCATTGGCCAGGGAACTGGAACACCACAGCATCGCATTGAATTTTTACTATGACAGGAACTGGAGCGAGGCCAGAATGCGCTTTGAAAAGCTGCAAAAAGAGTTTGAATCGCCCTACTATGCAACCATGCTGGATATCATTAATCAACAAAAAAGATAGCTACTAGCTACTAGCTACTAGCTACAAGAGAGTACGTGCTTCTTTTCACTAGTTGCTGGTTTTTTGCTTTTTACTTGTAGCTAGTTGCTGCTTTTTACTTGTAGCTTGTAGCTAGTTGCTTTCTTTTAGTTTTTCCAGCTTGTATTTCAGATAATGCAGTTCATTCTCATCCCTGATCTGGCCGCTTTCCAGCAACCCGCCCATCAATACCATGGCACTCTCGATCTGATCCATGTCTTCCAGTACGTAAATCTCCATCTGCCTCGCCCACGCCGGGGCCTCGCCTGAGGGCACGTGTTCACGGATTTTGCGCGCCAGCTTCAGGGCCAGATCCAGATCCTGCAGTTGATGTTTGGCAACGTAAACGGCATGCGCCATCCACGGCCAGCGCTGCCGGGGTTGCTGCATGAATTGTTCCTCGACAAAGCTCAGCATGATGCGCTTTTTATCGGGATCAGGCACTTCCGTGTAGATGCGGCTGGCAGACAGCAGGGGATAGTGTGCGCGTGGATCCAGGCCCAGAATAACCTGCAGCCAGTCGCGTAAGCGGTCATAGTCCAGTTGACTGAACGGAATGCTGACACCCGGCTGGTTATCAAACGCCTGCAACCAGAGCATCAGGTATTTTGACAGTGCCGTATTATCGCCGAATGCCGCGAGATCCAGCATATCGGGATGCGCCGGCCGGGGCAGTGATTGTGCTACCGCCTGTCGCGCCGGCAAGCGATCATTAATAACAACCTGGGAAATGACCAGCAAGGGCAACAACAGGAACACAAGCCCCGGGACATATTTCAGCGGCCGCTCCCGGCCTCCGCTCCGGAATATATGTAAATGGCGCACCTAAAGCTCCATACGATACAAATCAAACAGGCTGCACAGGGACAACAAAACAATGTAGACAGCCACCTGGCCGAGATTCTGCAACAACACGGTAAAATCAAACCCGTTGTACAACAGCCACTCGGTGCGTGCGAAGAGATCCAGTCGTGGCAACAGCAGGGCAATCAGATCCAGTATCGCTCCTATAAACTGCTGCGAAAACGTGCCCACCTGGATAACCGGGCTGTCGCTGATGAGTTGTATGGTCTGCATACTCCGGGCCAGAAGATAAAAGGCCATTACACCGCTGAACGCCTGGGTCACCTGACGGAAAGTGAAAATAAACAGAAGACCCAGCGCTACGATAATGAAAAGCTCTAACATAAGCGACAGGCTCCATTGCAATACCGGCAGAAAATCTGCATACAATAACAGTATGATGCTGACGCATAACACCACGATCATGGAAAGCAACGCAAAGCCAAGAAATTTACCAAAGTAGTAAACATAACGCGGATACGGCAATGCCAGCAGATGGTCAAAACCCTTGTCCTGAAACTCACGCACGACGCTGGTGATAACAAAAAGCCCGATTACGAATACACAGAATATCCTGAGTATGGATGCCAGGATAGCGGTGACAACCTCAGTGGATTCAGTTATGGCGAGTTCCGAAACAAATTCGGAGAGCCCGAGTGCACAAAGCAACCCGATGACCGCCAGCAGCAGCAACCGGTTGCGTAACGCCTCCAGGAAGGAGTATCTGGCAATGACAAGAACCGGTTTGATGATCATATCGTCATGGTATATGCAAGATTCAGCTGTGCCGCCCCGGGGTTACTTATGCAAACTCTGAGATTATCCGAGAACGTATTTTAAGTATGACAGTCCGGTAAGAGATTCCTATAATAGCCGAAACTTTCAGGAAACCCTATCCCATGATCGCGGGCAGTTTCAAAAGCAGGCATATCATCGGACTGTTCAGTCTGATCCTGATGCTTGAACTTCTGCATCTTTCCCTGTGGATTGATTTCGGCCAAGCCCTGTCCCGCGCCATGATCCTTGTTCACTTTGGTCTTTTTCTGATCTGGCAACCGGTGTGGCGAGGTGACGAAAGCATATCACTGATGAACAGCGGCCTGTTCATCCTGCTGACGCTGGTGTTTGTTGCCTGGCTCAATCTATGGTTCATGTTCTTCTGGATCATCTTGTTGATCGGCTTTCTCGGCGGTTTTATCAAACACAATACGTCCGATCAGATCATCTACATGGTGACCCTGGCATTCCTGGTCACCGAACTGTTGATGGGCGCCACAACACAGATATTCAATATCAATGTCGGACCGGTTGCCCACAACCTGTTCTTCTACGGACTGTTCGCACTGCCGCTGATTTTACTGTTTTTCATCCGCAGAAAAACCACTGTCACCAGGGAAAATGTCGACCTCCTGCGTGCGGTATCCAGCGCCCTCCTGATCAGTCTTGTGGCACTGGGCAGTCTGCTTAACATGTATCACACGGGGACAACCTATCTCGATGCCCTGATTAAAACCATCCTTGCCATTTCTTTTTTGCTGCTCGTAATCAGCTGGCTGTTATCACCACGGTTCGGTTTCAGCGGCCTGTCCCAGGTCTGGTCACAGTCCCTGCTCAACATCGGCACGCCATTTGAGCAATGGCTGAACAAGATTTCCAATCTGAACCAGGAACTGACTGACCCGGATGAATTTCTTGACGCGTCGATGAGGGAGCTGATGAGCATTTCCTGGATCAGTGGTCTTGAATGGAACATCGGTGTACACCAGGGCAGATACGGCAAGGAGGATAAGTACCAGGTCAGTATCAAGGTAAAACAATTAACTGTAACCCTTTACACCAGGCTTGTCGTCGGCGGCACCCTGTACCTGCACTGCAACCTGCTGATTAAAATCATCGAAAACCTCTATACCTCCAAGATCAAGGAACGCGAACTCAATGATCAAATTCACCTGCAGTCTATCTATGAAACCGGCGCGCGCATTACTCACGATATCAAGAACCTGCTGCAATCGCTGAAAACCCTGACTTCTATCGTCGGCGGTGACGAATCCATCGATAGCAACAAACAGGCACTGTTGAAAACCCAGTTACCGCATCTCACACAGCGATTACAACTGGCCCTTGACAAACTGCAATCGCCCCGGGACGTACAGCAGCAGGATCTGGATATAAAGTCATGGAGCCAGTCTCTCGAAAACCGTCTGAAACCGAATGATATAAAAATAATGACGGATATCCGTGTCAATCATGAAATTCCGGGCGACCTGTTTGATAGCGTCATCGATAACCTGCTGGAAAACATAGCCAACAAAAAACAACTGGAAGCGGAAATCACGGTCAAAATCGAAATCCATACGGACGAAAACAATGTCCGTATTGCTGTATCGGATACCGGCACAGCAATTCCCGAGGATAAGGCACGCCGTCTGCTTACCAGGGCGGTTACATCGGAAAACGGCCTGGGCATCGGAATTTACCAGTCCAGCAGGCATGCCGAGTTACATGGTTACAGACTGAAACTGAAAGAGAATATGGATGGGAACGTGTGTTTTGAACTGAGCAAGTCTTGATCAATAGCAGTTTTTTCAGGGCAAAACACCGGCACTGACCATACGATTGAACAATAATGGGCGTGTAAGCCATATTGTAATGTCATCAAAATTACTGCTGGGTGTGCTTCCCTGATAGATAATTGGTGTGTTATTAATGCAGTCAGTACTCATCGAAGTTGCTTCATAGCTGGCATTTTGTCCATCAGGGACCTGATTTACGCCAGTTGAATAAACGATAGCTACGGGATTTTCCGAGGTTGAAATTATCAAATTTCCATTAGCATCAACTACACATAATTTATTGGATGATGAAGGATCTGTTAACAGTGAGACTGGGGTTGTACTAAAGTTATCATGTACCCGGTAGCGCCAATATCCGGTCCATGGATCTCCGGAAGTGGTTCTTTGTGAACCCCAAGGATCGAGGCCATTATCCAGTCCAAGCGTTTTCCAAGGCAATATACCATCTCCAACCCAGCCAGGAGTATTTTCAGATGGATTACATGTAACAGCATCTTCTAACCCATAGTTTATATTTGCCGGATCAGACTCGGTAGTATGGCATGGAAGTCTTCCATTTAGTATCGTAAAACCTATTAATGCTTCGCGAATACGTTCAAGTTGTTCTTGTGCCTCGCCACGTTTACGCGCGTCCAGTTGTGTAGCGAGCGGCATCAACAGTCCGCCCAACAACAGGGAGACAATGAATAATACCATTGCCAGTTCAATCAGCGAAAACCCTCTAACTGAATTCATTATTCTCCTCGTTATTTTCCTTTATGGGACTGTTATGCTGATTTGGTCATTGAAAGTATTGGTAATATTGCCACGTTTGAATGTGAGAAGATCAGGCAGCGGGGTCTTGTCTGAGTTATCGTCCTCAAAATAGTCTGCAATATCAGCATTAGATCGATCCTGTGGGACAATAGTATCAGCTAATTGTCCGCCGGCACTCATAACCAGTAACGCTTCGATGTCATTATTTGTCTCGGGACCCCATGGTCTATCCACCGATAGATTCAGACAATCCATCCCCGGTGCACAATTTGTGCCGCCAGGCGCTAACCCGCCGGAATAAGAAACGTAAACCAGTTGATGCCATTTGTTCTTCACGAACCATCTGGGCAATTCGCCTGCCGCTACGTGTAGGTAAAAGTCAATGCCGCTGGTCTTCATGCTTCCTGCAGTAGTACCGTCGATGGTTGTGGTAGCAGTAGAAGCCTCGTTTTCCGTATCTTTCAGCATATCTGTTATGGTGACAGTGGCGAAATTATTGTTGACGGGTAGTGTTACGGTGTCCGTCGTTGCTGTCAGCGAGCAATCGGGATTATTCGAAGCATCTTCATAACCAATACAAACGTCCCGTTTTCTCACCCCATTATCATTGTAGACACGTGTGACACCGGAATACCGTGTATTTATTTCATAACGCCTGGTCCCGACATAATCATAATGAATTACATAATTTTCACCTGGATCGAAATTTCTGGTAGTGCCAGATGAAGGGTTCTCGGCGAGATAGAGCTGGGCATTGAGGGAGGTACTGTCCGGAATGCTGGTGATCACACCGAAAGCACCGTCATCGGTATTTTCCACGATGTCACCTACCTCGATATTACTGAAATCGGCACTCGAGTCACGTAGCAAGGTACCGGTACTACCAGGATCAGCAACACCTGAAATACGCCCCGTGGCAGTAAGTACCCGGTAGTATTCATCGTTATCAAGATCCGGGGAGTCCACATTGGTGCGCACCGTAAATAAAGTTGTACTTGAGGGAACATCGGCGACGATAAGTTCTTGCGGTGTTCTGGCCTGCCAGGTATCCCCTGCGCTGTAGGTGAGGTTGACGTCTGCGGGTGAGGGGATCAGCCGGATGGTATTTTTCTCTCCCGCATTGGGACCATCGAGAAATTCGGCGGCTACAGCAATGGTATTCAGATCTCCGTTCTTTATAAAGACATACTTATACGGTTCGAGGGCGGAAAAATCATAATCCGTATCAATCAGTAGCAGTTGGCCGCTACCGCTGTCGGCGGTTCCAGAAAACCCGGAATTTGTATCATCGTAGTTTTGAACAATATCACCAGCCTTGATGCCATAGGCAATGAAATCCTTGGATGAATCGGTCAGATAGACACTGTTGGAGCCGGAAGTAGTCGCTCCATCCAGGTAATTGTCAGTCACTACGCCCAAGCATTCCACGATTGATTCCGTGGTCCAGACGCACTGACCTTTATCATCATCGAAATCGACACTCACTGTGCCCAGTATGCCTTCAATATGACCTTCAAGAATGGTCTGGTATGTGCTGTCAGGAGAAGGGGTGTTCACCGTGATGACCCGCTGTGCGCCATTGGACTGGGTAATGTCCCAGTCAAAATCAAAACCAGTTTTGAATGGCCTCCCGGGCATATGGAAGGACAGCAGGCCCTCACGCGTTGCGCCATCGGTATTATGGCGGGGGAGATAATAATAATCACCGTTGTCAAAATCATTCTCCGTCCCGAAGTTCAAGGCCCGTACTGTCAACTGATTGGCTGTCACCATGCTGATCTGCCCAAAGGACCCGTCGCTGATATTAACAATGATATCACCCGGCAGTATACCCATTACCGTGAAGTCCCTGCCGGTATCCTCAATCACGAGCCCAATGCTGCCGGCAGTGGCCACGCCCATATCGCTCCGAATCCGGTAATTCTCGCCCGGGCTAAACGCATTAATCGCATCCCCGTCCAACGAGTTAACAGTGACCTGGTTCGATGAAACCGTCTGTACCATACCACTCGACATATTTGTCCCGTTATATTTATCGACGATATCGCCTATAGATACGCCGATCTCTGTGAAATCCTTGTTGTTATCAATAAGGGTTGTGCCGTCGCTCCCTGTCATAGCGGTTCCACTTAACAACCCGGAATTCGATTGGGTGTACACGGTATAGCGGTCACCGTCGTCAAAATCATTGTCGTCTCCCAGGTCAAGACCGGACACCGTCAACGTCGTCGATGTAACAGTGCTGACGGAGCCGATGGAGCCATCCGAGATATTCCTGACTATGTCTCCATTAGCCACGCCCCAGTCCGTAAAGTCCTTGGTGTTGTCGATCAGGCTGGACGAATCGCCACCTCCGGTATGGACACCGTTCAGCTTTGTGAAATTCGCCTTGGGATCCGCAAAGGGGGTCATCCACGGGTAAGCGCCGTACTGGTTCCGGTAGTTTTCCAGTACCGCGCGCACCTCGTTAATCACCCGTTTTTCGACCACCGTCATCAGTTCCTGCCGGGTAATGGTTACCAATTGATCATTGAATTCTCCCCCGCCACTGGTTGCAAAGGCTGACGCATCATTGTCGGCGTTGGTTCCTTCGAGATAATCCGCTTTGTCGATACTTGGCCGGTTGTTCTGGCCTGCCACGGGAGTGCCGGGGGCGATGATGACCGCAACGATATCATTGGCGCCATCCACATTGATAAGCCCCGGTGTTTCACTATTCAGTACCGTATCATCCGGCATCGTATTTTTGAAATTATCGGAAACCGCATACCAAAGCAATTCACCGCCGCTTTCCCGAACATCTTTTAGCCCAAGAATCTTATAAGGCAGGCGACCAAGAGTGCTGCCAGTTGAAACTGCGCAGTTCGAGGAAGGATTGCCAAATAAGGGATCGGTAAACGCGTGTCTGTCCGGACATGGAAGAAACCCAGGTCCTTTTTCAGTTGAATTCCGCAGCTCCGGATAGTTCATGGCATAGGAAAGCAAGGCCTTTTTTGCTAACTGCAATGCAATATATGTTTCCGTATTCTGCGAAATACTGGAATAATCGTTAAGATTTCTAACCAACATATAGGAACTGCCGGCAATAATAACTAATAGAAACGCCAGCAACGCTGCGCCTGTCTGGCGCCTGTGCAAACGATGATTGTAATTATTACCTTTTAACTCCCGTCTGGTCAGCATGATCGAGGAATATGAGTATTTTGACAATTCATATTATCACTATGACAGCCATAATATTTGTACTTCACTTTACAGTAACTCTTTATTTGAAATCCTGGTTTCCGACATATCGAGATTGAACGTCATGCATGACGTAAATTTTGGAAACGCAGGAGCAGTTTCCAGCGAGACCTGGTATCCGGCCTTTTAATGAATCGCCACTGGCGATACATTATTTCACTGGATCCCCGCTTTCACGAGGATGACAAATCCCTTTGTTCTTATAGACCCCTTGATGAATTGAGTATCCAGTTTGCTGCTTACCGGCAATACTCTTGTTATTCACGCCGGAAGAGTTGAAGATTTCAGACATTAATGACGATCCCTGTTGGTTAATTACCAGCAGGTTTTAGGCCGGAATCATTGTCCGGTTCATAAGTCTGTCCGACTTTTAGCGTAACGTTGGTTACTTTATCGGGCAGTGTTACCTTGACACCACTCTCGCTGATATCGGAGTCATGCAGTTCAATTTGATCCAGATCGGGACCGGCCTCGTAAGTGTTACTGTCATTGACCCAGGCCGTGCTTCTGCCATCCTTGCGTTTGACGATACCCTTGAGCATCAGGGATTCAGTCAGTTGCGGCTCTTCCGGCAGGTCTATTTCCGGCAATATCCTGTCGGCGGGATTAGTTGCGAGATCCTCCGGCTCGGGAAGCTGTTCAACAACCGGCGGCGGCTCAGGCTCCGCGTTGCGAAGCATTTCCAGCTTTGCCCGCTGCTTGCTGCTCAGGAACAGCCGGCCAAGTTCTTCCGCCTGCAACACCCCCGGGGGCAGCAACAGCGACAGCGCTGCACAAAGACACAGCGAACGCCTGACACCCATGCCGCTCATGAGGTTAACTCCGTGCCGTCGAATTTTTTAATGGTAAACCAGTTGATTTCACAACTGGCGGTCAGATTGGGACTTTTGCCATCCAGCTTGATCTCGCGCTGGCTGCGCTGAATTGCACATTTATTGATGCGGCTGAGCCCGAGTGCATTATCTTCAATGGTTTTGAACAGGTTGATTAAATCGCCTTCATGCAACAGCTTCAGTTCCAGTTTCATGCTGGTATTGTAGAGCTTGAAATTGCCGAGCTGCAGGGGATATTCGAAGGTGTATTCATCCTGGGATGAAATCTTGTAATTGAGCATGGGTAATTGCGAATCCTCACCATAGGATCGCAGCACCTCGATCCAGTTGAGCCTCTGCTCTCTGCCGATAATCCCGTTTTCCAGCATGCCGACATATTGCGGATAATATTCCCGGATCATGTTTTCTTCCTGGTCGACAGCCAGGTATCTCTGGCTGGTGGACTGGAACATGGATTTATTCCGGTTGTATTCAAGCAGCATTCTGTTCTTGAACCAGATACTGGAACCGATCATGGCGGCACAGGCGATGATAGTGATGCTGAAGATGATCACCGCCTTGCTGATTTGCGGCCACTCGATATTAGCCTTGCTCATCCGCTTTTACCCCGAGTGCAATTTTCATGGAAAACAGGGCTTCTTTCTCCGTGACCGCCATGTTGCCCTGCAGACTTGAGTCTGAACTGATATTCAATGGCAGTGAAGTTACAGTGACGTTAACCACGTTCTCCTGTTGGCGAATAACTTCGGCAAACGAGTTTATGGTGGATATCGCTTTCCGGTAATTGCCGTCAAAATTATCGATACGGGCATTCAGTAACGCCACCTGGTAATAGAAGTTGCTCCCGGGCTCCTCGATTGCCAGCCCCGGAGCCGGAGGTAATTGCGAGGGCGCCGGCGTCGATGTTGCGGGTGAATCCCCGATCCTGTAGTTGGGATCCGGGCTCTGCGCCCACTCCAGCCCGTCGAGTATGATCCCGGGAAACCGGTTCAGGCCATCGCTGATCACCCTGAGCATGGGCAGCGGCGTGGTCCGGTACTTCTGCAGTTCATCCTCTATCTTTGCCAGGGTCTGTAATTCCCGCGGCTCAACCGGGGTCTCTGGCAGTCCTTCCCGCGCCATCTGGTAACGCTCATTGTAAAAGCCGGTTTTTTTCGCTGCCGCGATACTCTGCTGCTTGTAGTCAATCGATTTCATCAAGGCAATGCCGGAATAGATAATACTGGATATCAGGATCAATACACTGGCAGCGTACAGCCCGTAGCGTAGTTTGCGCATGTTGAAATAGCGCAGATCCGTGGCCTTGGCATAGTGGTTTTCAGGCCGCTTGCGTAACACCTCGTGCACCAGTAGACGATCACTGAATGGCGTCGTGATCTCCACGTCCATGTTCGCGGCATTGGCCAGTTCCTGCAGATCCAGCATGTGATAACGGTGGACATCGGAATCCTCGAGGTCCTTGTCCAGTTCACTCAGCAGTTGCCCATGGGTAAGGAAATAGATGTCCAGAGGCTCCTCGCTCGATACAAAACGCAGGCTGGAGAGATAGCGCCTGATTTTTTCGATTTCCTCGGCAATGAACGGTGCATAGGATACCGTGCCGTAACGCGGCATCTTGATACTGCGGCTGATCTTGAGTTCACCATCCGTGAAAAAGGATTGACGTAGACCGCTGATGCTCTGCAGGGTCACGACCAGCATATTACCACCCGGCTCCGGCAGCAGCGGCAGCAACTCCTGTGAAAAGATGGCAACGGAGGTTACCGAGGCAACCGGAACATGATATTTTTCCAGCATCGATAACCAGAGTTTCAACTGCGCCGGCCTGGTGATAGAGGTCAGCAGGATACGATCATCACGACGGCCTTCGGTTTCACGACCCTGCACTTTTGAATAACAGTAGGTGGCATCACGGAAAAGGCGGTTCTGCTTGCGCTGTATTATTGCCCGCCGGTCCGATCCGAAAACATGGGGAATGGTTTCCTGCCTGAACTCTTCCTCGGCAAAATCAGCGAGGATGTAAACCGGGGATGGCGGCACCTGCTGCAAATAGCGTTCGAACTGTTCCTGGCCCGTCTCATCCGTATCGAACATGTACGAATCAGTCACCCGGCCCTTCAGCCAGTGGTAAACCGACAGTTTCTCCGATCCCAGCAGGATGGCCCGCCTGGGCAGGCGATCAAAACTTGATTTTAGTGATAAGGTCATAAATCGGTCCCAGCACTGAAAACATCACCCAGGCCACGATAGCACCCAGGGTTATGGTCATGAACGGTTCGATCATGGATTGCAACCGGTCAATGGAATCCTTTACATCCCGTGAATAAAAATAGCTGACATTCTGCAACGACTCCTCCAGGGCGCCGGTATTTTCGCCGACCCGGATCATGCGTAACACCAGTGGCGGAAACAGGCCGGTGGAGCGGAAACTTTCACTCAGTGTCGAGCCGTCAGCAATCTGTTGTCCAACCTGGCGCATGGCGCTGGCGATCACCTTGTTACCCGCGATCTCCTCGCTGGTGCGAATACAGTCGATAATGGTGATTCCGGCAGCGTACATGATGGCAAAAAAGTTCGACAGCCTGGTTAATATGATCTTTTTCAGAATCGGACCGACCACCGGTATTTTCAGTTTCAGCGCATCAATCTTGTAATGGAATCCGGGACTGACCTTGATCCCGACGGTGATGCCGATAAAGGCCAGGATGGGTGTGAATAAAATGATATACCAGTAATCAACAAAGGCGTTGGAGACAAAAATAAGTACTTTGGTATGCGCCGGTATTTCGTGGCCCATGGTCTTGATGAATTTCAGCAGTTCGGGGACGAGATAGATCATCAGGAAGAACACCACCAGGATAACCACGGTGCCGACAAAGGCCGGGTACATGAGCAACTTGCGGGTGTGGGCAGCCTGTTCATCCTGCCATTTCAGGTTTTCGCCGAGGTGACGAAACACCTCGCTGATCTCGCCGGTCTGTTCTCCGGCCTGGACCAGGCTTGAAAACACATCGTTAAACACGGACGGAAACTGTTTCATGGACGCCGCCAGCGTCTGGCCGCCCTCGATGGATTCAATCATTGCCGACAAAACTTCCCTGAGACGCGGATTATCGGTGCTGTCGCGCAGATCCTGCAGACTGTCGATGACCGGCACACCGGCTCGTGCCGTTTGTTCCATGTGGAAACAGAACGTGATCAAATCGCGACGTTTCACGCCCTTGCCGGTCATGCTGGGACCGGTAGTCTCGATCAGCTTGTAGTTGACGAGATCCAGACCCATTTTTTTCAGACGCATTTCCAGGTCGGCCACATTGATGGCGTCTACGCGACCGTGATGGGTCAGCCCGGTGGTGTCTATGGCTTTGTATTCAAAAAAATCCATATGTTTAGTTACATGATCAGTTTTATGTCACCTGAAGAACTTTTTTCACTGTTGTACCGGTGTTTGCTACTACTGTCATCCCGACGACCGCTTCCATTGTCATCCCGACGACCATCGGGAGGAGGGATCTGGTCTTTATCCTGTTATTAAACATAAAAGATTTCTCCCTGCGGTCGAAATGACATCGTGGTGCGATTTCAGGCCGGAGACTGGGGCCTGCCCGAACGCGGTCGAAATAACATCGTACCTGTTTGACATCGTGGCTAAATAACAGGCCGGCGCAATGACAAGATGATTCGGGATTATTCGCGGCGGTAAAGAACATTACGATGCTCATCAGTGTTTCTGCTTCAGACGGCTGGTCAGGTCAACCACGCGCGTCACCTCTTCCAGGCTGGTGGTGCCGTCGATCACCCGCGAAGTGCCGACCTCGGCCAGCGTGCGAAAGCCCTTGGAAATGTCCAGGCGCAGCAGATCGCCGTGAGTGCCGCCACGCGCCACCAGTTCATCCATCTCATCATCAAAACGCAGCACCTCCATCAGTGCAATGCGGCCCTTGAAACCGGTGTTTTCACACCGCCGGCAACCCTTGGAGCGATAGATGACCTGTTGTTTGTCCGTTACTTTAAGGCCCAGCAGGTTGCGTTCAACATCACCGAGTTGGAACGGCTCCTTGCAGCGTTCACACAGTTTACGCACCAGCCGCTGGGCAATGATGCCGATGATATTCCCCGCCATGATGTGCGGTTTGATGCCGACATCGAGCAGGCGCGGGATGGAACCGATAGCGGAATTGGTATGCAGCGTGGAAAACACCTGGTGGCCGGTCATCGCCGCGCGAAAGGCCATATTGGCGGTGTCTTCATCCCGGATCTCGCCGACCAGGATGATGTCCGGGTCCTGGCGCATGATGGAACGGATACCGTTGCTGAAATCCAGCCGCCCGGATTCCTGCACGGCGCTCTGCCGGATCATGGTGCTGGGATATTCCACCGGGTCCTCGAGCGTCATGATGTTCACGCTCTCGGTATTCATGTAGTTCAGGATCGAATACAGGGTGGTGGTCTTGCCGCTGCCGGTCGGGCCGGTCACCAGGATCATGCCTTCTGGACGGGCCACCATCAGTTTCAGGGTGTTCAGTGCTTCCGGCTTCAGTTCCAGCTCTTCCAGGGAAACAATACCTTTTTGCCGGTCGAGAATACGCAGAACGATGTTTTCCCCGTGAATGGTCGGCAGGGTGGAAACCCGGAAATCGACCTTGCGCCCGGATAGCGACAGGGAGATACGGCCGTCCTGGGGTGAGCGGATCTCGGCGATATCCAGGTTGGCCATGACTTTCAGGCGCACGGCGATGGCCGACCAGTAATTTTTGTGCAGGCTGCGGATTTGTCTGAGCACGCCGTCGATGCGATAGCGAAAACGCAAAAAGCCTTCTTCCGGTTCGAAGTGAATGTCCGAGGCGCCGCGTTTCACCGCATCGGAGAGCAGGGCGTTGACCAGCCGCACGACCGGCTGGCTGTATTCATCGGATTCCGCATCGAGACTCTGGTAATCCACCTCGCCGGTTTCAATCTCGCGCAGGATGCCGTCCACGGACAATTCGAAACCGTAAAACTGATCAATGGCTTTTTCGATCTCGGCTTCGCCGGCCAGTACCGGTACGATTTCCGTGGTCCGGCTGACGTGGGCTTCGAGCTGATCCAGGGCAACGACGTTGAACACATCGGCCATGGCCACGGTCAGGCGATTACGCGCTGAATCGTAGGTCAGGGGCAGAACTTTCAGTCGCCGGGCAATATCCTGCGGCACCAGGTTGATGGCTTCGCTATCCGGTACCGCACGGGCAAGATCGGCGCTTTCCTGGCCGATGACGCCACCGAGCACATCGCGAATGATCGCTTCGGTGGCAAAGCCGAGACGAACCAGGATCTTGCCCAGGTGCTCCTTGCTTTTTTTCTGTTCAAACAGCGCGATCTCGATCTGGTCGGACGTGGCCACGCCTCGCTGGATCAGGATCTCGCCCAGGCGCCGGGTTTTTCTGGGAGCTTGCGTCATCAGGAACTCTGTAACTGTCGCAGTGCCTGCAAACGTGTCAATACGTCAGAGGTTGTGAAACTGGCCGGTCGCTTGTCGGCCAGTTCAACCGCCTTTTCATAATAATCCCGGGCGGGCCTGGACTGTCCCATACGATCGAGGCTGACCGCCAGGTTAAGAGCATAGTCCGGATTTTCATTATCCAGGCTATAGGCTTCGAAGAATGCCTGCTGGGCGGCAGCCCACTTTTCCTGCGCGGCATATAAGGTACCGAGGGAGAAATACAGGTGAGGGGATGCGGGCTTATCGGCCAGCATCAATTTAAGCAGGCTCTCGTTGCGAATCGGATCGATGGCGCCCTGCATGTTCAACAGGGCCAGCCGGGCAACGCCGTCAGAGGGATTGAGTTGCAACAGCTTGCGATAGAGCAGATATGCGGCAGCTCTGTCATTCTGGCGCATCCTGATGGCGGCCAGCCCGAGTATGGCGTCACGATTTTCCGGGGCATCAGCCAGAGTTGATTTGTACAGTGATTCGGCACGGGCAAGGTCACCCGACTGGTAAGCCCGGTAGGCTTGCTGATTGTTGCCGGATTGCATATCCCGGGAAGTACTGCGACTGATACGGATCATCTCGGGTCTTATCGGGCTGGACGGCGCTATGGGTTCAAAAGCCGGCTCGTCGATTTCTTCCGTCCACGGAGATTCAGTCAGTCTCGCTTCCCCGGGTTCCGCCATGGCGACAGTTTCTTCCGTCTCTGCCGTCATCGCCTCCGTGTCCTGAGCAGCGGCGGATGCCGGGGATTCCGCCGGCGTTTCGGTATCCGTTATCGCGGCTGCGCCTGACTCTTCCTCGCTGCCGACGAGCATTTCCATAGGTGGTAACTCACCCGCGGCGGCTTGTTGTGAAGCACCTGCATCCGCGGTTATTTCTGATACAGCATCCTCCGTGGTTGTCCCGGTCCCGGCTTCTGTTTCCGTCTCCGTGACCGCAACTTCCGGTGTTACCGATGTCTCAGGAGTTTCGATGGCGCCCTCGATTGAGTCCTGTGTATCCAGAAATGTTTCCTGTGCCGGAATGCGCGGTTTTGGCAGGGCGGCAATGGCGGCCTGCTGCGCCCGTATTTCCTCGGGCAAGGCGACCGGACTGGGAATGTCGCGGGCAACCGGTGTCGTCTGGTAATGCACGACCACGCCACCCAGAATCAGGAGGATCAGGGCGCCTGTTCCGATCACCACCCAGCGTCCGCCCTGCGACCAGGCGCTACCGCGGCTTGCCTCGAATACGGTATGGGCAGCAACGGGTGTAGGCTGACCGGGACCACCACCCAGATCCGCGGCCAGTTGGCTGGCGGTGACGCTGTCCAGCGTTTCATCGAACGAATAACCGCTGTCCAGAAACGGATCGTCGAAGGCGTTATCGTCCATGTCTTCTTCAAGTGTATTGTCGTAGCTGTTTTGCCGCTCGCGGTTCATCGCGGCAGGCAATTCCGTGCCCATTTCCTGGGTATTTTCGACTATTTCCATATCCGCGGTATCTTCGATTGGACCACCATCATCATCGTCCGACTCGCCGTAAACGACGGGCATCTCGCTGGTATTTTCGATTTCGGCGTATTCGTTGGTGTCTTCCGGTATGGATTCGGCTTGCGCACGACCGCGCTCGAGGGGTTCCAGCGACAGGTCCATATCCCGGGTCGTCTCGTGCGGGCCGGTGTTTTCCATACCCGGATGAATTAAATGCTCGCCGGTATCGGCGATGGGATTAGGCCCGGTCTGTTTGATCCGTTTTGCTGCTTCCTTTTTTTCCTGTTCCGCCCGTTTCAGGGCATCCATTAACAGGCTCATCAGCTTTCCCCGGGCCCCGGATAATCAGGTATGCCTGTGTTTTGCTCGAGATAAGGACCATAAATATCGAGATCACCATCAAGACTCGGATTCCTGACAATAGTCGGTCTCAAAAAGATGACCAGTTCTTTTTTTACAAATTGTTTTGATTTCGTTTCGAATGCTTTTCCAATCAGCGGTAACCTGGAAATACCCGGTATAGAATTTGTGTTATCTCGCTCTTCGTCCTGCATCAATCCACCGAGTATAGCTATTTGCCTGTCATTCATTCTTAACATGGATTCCATTTCACGGACCGAAATTTCGGGTATACGGTTTTCGACCTGGGTATCAGCTATACCGTCATTATTAGTATCGATAAATAGTGCCGGATTTGGATCGTCAACGAATTGATTCACTCTGGAAATAGTCGGTCGAACATTAAGTATTATCGAATCATTATCACTTATATATGGCGTGATATTCATGACTATACCAACTGGAACTGTATGGATAGTGGATTCAAACGTTGTGCTTTGTACGCCCTGGGTCTGGTTGGTTTCCTGTTCAATTGTAAAAAAGACAATGTTATCCACAACTTTCAGAACTGCGGTTTGATTATTCAGTACCATTAATTGCGGACTGGAGAGCACCTTGGCATCACCAAATTCATTCAGAAGTCGGACGGTACTGCGTAGAGCATCACCTTCATCACCAACATCATCATCTTCATAGGTTAGTAATAGTGACGTCGCAACCGCCGGAACACCTGCAAGAGTTGATAACCCCGTCAATGTTGTTGATACGAAATCCAGACCGGATGAACTATCAATAAAAGACCAGTCAATGCCCGCCTGGTATTGGTCACTCAATGTTACTTCGACTATAGTTGCCTGGACCATGACCTGGCGCTTGGCACTGTCAACCACCCGGTCAATCAGGCCCTGGATTTCCCGGTGCTGCTGCGAGGTGGCATTTACGGTCAACACGCCACTCTCGGGACTGGGGATGACATCCACCGAAGAGGGAATTTCGCCGGTATCACCACTCGTTGTGATCTTTTCACCCAGGATAGACATGATGTTGTTCACCAGCGTTTTCCAGAACTGGTTTTTGGACAAACTTTTTACTTCAGTCGTGGAGTTGTTATTACCGCCGGCTCCGCCTGCACCACTACCGCCCTCTTCAAAACCGCCACCGGTGGTCGAAATCTGGGTGGCGATAGTGATGTTGCTGTCGGTGTTACGGGACATATTGACGTAGTCCACCTTGTAACTGCGAAAGAACGGCTTGTCCCGGGATATCATCAGGTTGTCGTCCTCAAACTCGTAACGCATTTCCACCTGGCGGGCAATGCGGCTGAGGATCTGCGGCAGGGTCTGTTCCACGGCGTTGATGGTTACCGTGCCTTCGATGTCGGGGGCGATATCGACGTTGATACTGGCATCGCGGGCCAGCGCAAACAGCAATTCCTTCACCGGAACTTCGTTGACCACCACAGTGTATTTTTCCATGTCCGGGGCTGGAACCGGCTCCGGCAGGATGGGCGCCTGCTCCACCAGTTTTGGAATATCCGTCTTCGGCAGCTCCTGCTCCTTCTTGATGTGTGCGGCCGAGGGCTCGAAGGGTTTCGGCTCGATTTCGCTGCAACTCGTTAACCCCAGTCCTAACAAGCTGATTAATATAACTTTTTTAAATTGATCCATGGTGATTTCCGGTGGATAGTTGGGTGTTCAAAATATAAGCTATCACATTATAAATATAATACAACTTATTAAGATTTATAGGTTTTCTTTTTCATAAAGGGGACGATAGATCAACGTAGCACAATGTTCGCAAGGAACATTTTCGTCACCATTATCCATGTACGACTCGGACGGAATTCTCTCCAGTTGTTGCAGCATCATGGTCAGTTCTTTTTCGGAATACCGGATCTCACCCAGCTCCTGTTGTCGAATGAGGTTATCCAGCGCCATGAGTTTTTCACTGGCCCGGGGGTCGTCTGTCCGGGTCAGTGAACCAAAGCCGGCTTTTACGCTGTCGGCGCGCGGATCATCAACACGATTTACTACAGGATTCTCTTCAATAGTAGTTGAATTTGTAAGTGCTGATTCGATCTTCAAGCTGATTTCTCCGGGCGTCCGGCTGTCCATCGCGTCGACGAGCTGAGCTTCAGCCGGGGATGAGGCCGGTGGCGATGCTGTTGATGCCGTATCGGCTGGCGGGAGTTTGCTTTCGGCTCCGGGTGTGTCAGCAACAGAACGGCCGATGGCGGATTCCGGTTGCGCGGGAGAATGGCTGTCTGTCCCGGCGGTGGATTGATCGTTTGTTGCCAGGCCTTCCTGCCCGGCTTCAATCTGTGGCGGAAGCGCCATGCTTTTCATGCTGGCAATGATGCCCGAATCAAGCACCAGCAAGGTCGCGATGAGCAGTGTCGCCAGCGCCGCGGTTGCCACCAATGGCCAGCGATGACGTTTCCATCCCGGGATGAATTCACTGTCCCGTGCCGCGATCTTCACATGCCGGGCCTTGACCTGCCGCGTTCCGGTAGCGTAGGCCGCAAGCAGGGCCTTGTCCGCGAGGATATTGACCCGGCGTAACAGACCATTGGAGTAGCGTGCGATTTCCCGGGTGGCGCCTTTTGTAAAAAGCTCCCCGGCACGGTAACCACAGGCACGGACGCGGGCGTTCAGGTATTCCTTGATATGCGGGGTCTTGAACGGCGCCAGTTGAAAACTGTAGGTAATGCGTTCCTTGAGTTGGCGGATGTCGGTGGAAGCAATGCGTTCATCGAGTTCCGGTTGGCCGAACAGGACAATCTGCAACAGTTTGCTTTGCCCGGTTTCCAGATTACTCAACAGCCGCAACTCTTCGAGGCTGGCAATAGGCATGCTTTGCGCTTCCTCGACGAAGACGACCACCTGGCCGTTCTCCCGGTGTTTTTTCAGCAGGTAGTTCTGTAATTCGTTCATGACCTGCAGCCTGTTGCTATCGGCGGCGATATCCAGTTTCAGCTCGAAAGCGATGGCATAGGGGATGTGATCCGGTTCGAGACTGGGATTGGCGAGATACACCACTTCGATGTTGTCCGCCAGTTCCACCTCGAGCATGCGGCAAAGCATGGTTTTACCTGTGCCGACTTCGCCGACGACCTTGACAATGCCTTCTCCGCTGGTGATGGCGTAGACGAGCGCCTCGAGGATGGCGCCGCGGTTGCCGCCGGGGTAAAACAGGTTGGTATCCGGCGTAATCCTGAACGGCGCCTGTTTCAGGCCAAAGTATTCGACGTACATCAGTCAGATCCCTCCATGGAATGTTTCTGCATGCGGCTGTACAGCGTGGTCCGGTTCACTCCCAGCAGGCGCGCCGCCTTGCTGAGATTGCCGCCGGTGATTTTCAATGCCGTATTGATGTATCGCATCTCCCATTCTTTCAACATATCATCAAGGTTGAATTCACCGCGCTCAAGTTCTTCCTCGACACTGTGGTCGTGGCTGACAGTCTCATCGACAGAATAATCCGTCAGTTCGGTCTCAAGTTCCTCCTGTAATCCTGCAAGACTGACTGTCTGCCCCGGATGTTTGGCGCCCAGGCGAATGACTACATTACGCAATTCCCTGACATTACCCGGGAAGGGATAACTTTTCAGGTAATCCCGCGCCTCGTCAGAAAGAGTAAAGCCGGTATTACCCGAACTGTACAGGTTGCGGAAGTGATCCAGCAAAATCAGGCAGTCATCTCCCCGTTGTCGCAGCGGCGGTACGTGGATCGTCAAGACACTGAGGCGGTGAAACAGATCCTGTCGAAAGCGGCGATCCCGCATTTCCTGACGCAAATCACGATTGGTCGCGGCGATGATGCGCGCAGCGGATTGTCGTGGCTGGGTTTCACCGACCCGGTAAAACTCGCCGTTCTCGAGCACACGCAGCAGCTTGGACTGCAGATCCATGGGCATCTCGCCAATCTCGTCGAGAAACAGGCTACCGTTGGCGGCCTCACTAAAAAAACCGGATTTATCACTGGTGGCCCCGGTAAAGGCGCCCTTGCTGTGGCCAAACAGCTGGGATTCCAGCAGATCACCGGAAAAGGCCGCACAGTTTATGGTCAGAAAGGGTGAATCCTTGCGGCTGCTGCGTGAATGAAGTTGCAACGCCACCAGTTCCTTGCCGCTGCCGGACTCACCTTCTATCAGTACTGGAAAGGGTTGATCGGAAAATTGCTGAATCAGACTTTTCAGGGTATGCAGTTCGGTGCTTTCACCGAGCAGGGTGTTGTCCTCGCCCTTGTCGCCGGCGGCTTTTTCAGCCTGCAGTATCATGAGCTGATGCTGCAGGCGCGCCTTGAGCAGATCGATATCACAGGGTTTGGGAATAAAATCGACCGCGCCCAGGGTCAGGGCGTGCCGGATGTTAGCCTGGTCGCTCTGGCCGGACAGCACCATGGTCTTGATGCTGCGGTTAAATGCGATGAGTTCCCGGATCAGGGTGAAACCTTCTTCCGGCGAATGCGGCCGCGGCGGTAATCCCAGATCCACCAGTGCCAGTGATGGCATGATCTCCAGGTTTTGCAGGATACTGCGCGCATGCTTGCGATTGGATGCCGTCACCACTTCGAAATCATCACTCAATACCAGCGCCAGCGAATCAACAATCAATGGATCATCATCAACCAGTAGCAGGATATCTTTATTCGCGGTTGCCAGATTGAGGGATTGCATAGTCCGGCTGTGGTGAACTCCAGAATGGGCGCTAGCTGGTCAACATACAACCATTGTGTTGGAACGGCAACAGGAACGGAGGGGTTAATTGTGAGTAACGACCGGAGTGGGGAGTGTGGAGTGGTGAATAGTGAATGGTGAATGGACTGCGGTGATTGGTGAATGGTGAATAGTGATTAAGGGAAGTGAGGGGGCCGTGCCGCAGATCACGGCTGGATGACACTCTAAACCACCACTCATCGCTCAACACTCACTACTCACCAATCACCATTCACTATTCACCACTCCCCAATCACTGGCCGTGGAGGCATGGCCTTATGCGCTGGTCGCCAGATTCATCTTCTCCGACAGCTTCAGATTGTCCCAGATCTCTTCCGCGGCATCGGCCTGGTTCATGGTGTAGATATGCAGGCCGGGCGCACCGCCTTCGAGCAGGGCGGCACAGAGGTTCGTGGTGACATCGGTGCCGAATTTCCTTATTGAAAGCCGGTCATCACCAAAGTCCCTGAGGCGCTTCAGGATCCAGCGCGGGATCTCGGCGCCGCAGGCCTCGGAAAAACGCACCAGCTGGGTACAGTTGATGATCGGCATGACACCCGGCACGATGGGAATATCCATACCCATTTTTTCGCACTCATTCACAAAGCGGAAATACGCATCCGGGTTATAGAAATACTGGGTGATGGCGCTGTTGGCGCCGGCATCGACCTTGCGTTTGAAATTGGCCAGATCCGCCTTTGCCGTGGCCGCCTGCGGATGAAACTCGGGGTAACACGCCACTTCAATATGGAATGCATCACCGGTTTCCTTGCGAATGAACTCGACCAGTTCGTTAGCGTAGCGAAATGGCCCCATACCCGAAGTACCCGATGGCAAATCACCGCGCAAGGCCACCAGGTGGCGGATATCGTTATCAAGGTAAGACTGCAGGATCGCCTTGATATCCTCCGCCATGCTGCCGATGCAGGACACGTGTGGCACACCTTCGATGCCCGTTTTATCGCGAATATCGAGCACGGTTTCCATGGTTCGATCACGCGTGCTGCCACCGGCACCGAAGGTCACCGAGAAAAAACTCGGCTGCAATTTCGCCAGTCTTTCCTGGGTCATCTGCAACTTACCCACGGCCTCCGGCGTGCGTGGCGGGAAAAACTCGAAACTGAAGGTGGGTTCGTATTTCTTCTGGGATTTCATAATTTAGTGACTCGTAAATGGTGAATAGTGAATACGATTAGTTTACTGGTGACGGCGCCGATGACCGAATTCGGTCACCAATCACCAATCACTAATCACCAGGAACTGATAACTAATAGCTAATAGCTAATGGCTAATAGCTTTCCGTTAGTACCGGTAATGATCCGACTTGTACGGTCCTTCAACCGGAACCCCGATATAGTCCGCCTGTTCCTTGGTCAGGGTGGTCAGGTTGGCGCCGATACGTTGCAGGTGCAGACGTGCCACCTTTTCATCCAGGTGTTTGGGCAGCACATAAACATTCTTGTCATAGCGATCGCCGTGACAGAAGAGTTCGATTTGTGCCAGCACCTGGTTGGTAAAGGAATTGGACATAACGAAGCTCGGATGGCCGGTAGCGCAACCCAGGTTTACCAGGCGGCCCTTGGCCAGGAGAATAATCCGCTTGCCATCCGGGAAAATCACATGATCCACCTGCGGCTTGATTTCATCCCATTCACATTTCTTTTCCAGGGCAGCCACGGCAATCTCGTTATCGAAATGACCGATATTGCAGACGATGGCCTGGTCTTTCATCTTCTCCATATGCTCGAAGGTGATCACGTTGAAGTTACCCGTTGCCGTCACAAAGATATCCACCTTGTCGCAGACGTCGTCCATGGTCACGACGCGATAACCTTCCATCGCTGCCTGCAGGGCGCAGATGGGATCGACTTCGGCAATCCAGACAGTGGCGCCGAGACCGCGCAGCGACTGTGCACTGCCCTTGCCGACGTCACCGTAGCCAAGCACCAGGGCGACCTTGCCGGCTACCATGACATCGGTAGCGCGTTTGATGCCGTCGACCAGGGATTCACGGCAACCGTAGAGATTGTCGAACTTGGACTTGGTCACGGAATCGTTGACGTTAATGGCCGGGAACGGCAGGGCGCCGTTTTTCTGCATCTGGTAGAGGCGGGCTACGCCGGTGGTGGTTTCCTCGGTGACACCCTGAATGTTGTTCAGAACCTCGGAATACCAACCCGGCTTGGACTCCAGGCGTTTCTTGATCGCGGCGAACAGAAATTTTTCTTCTTCACTGCCGGGATTATCCAGTACCGAAGCGTCCTGCTCGGCCTTCGCGCCCAGCGTGACCAGCATGGTGGCGTCACCACCGTCATCAAGGATCATGTTCGGCGTGCCACCGTCATGCCATTCCATGATGCGATGAGTAAATTCCCAGTATTCCTCCAGGCTCTCGCCCTTGTAGGCGAATACCGGGATGCCCAGGTCCGCGATGGCGGCGGCGGCATGATCCTGAGTGGAATAGATGTTACAGGAGGCCCAGCGCACCTCGGCGCCCAGGGCCACCAGTGTTTCGATCAGCACGGCGGTCTGGATGGTCATGTGCAGGGAGCCGGCGATGCGGGCGCCCTTGAGGGGTTTATCCTTGCCGAATTCCTCGCGCAGGGCCATAAGACCCGGCATTTCGGTTTCGGCAATACGGAGTTCCTTGTGACCCCACTGGGCCTGTGACAGGTCAGCGACCTGATAATCTGAGGATATAGCAGCAGATGCTACGCTCATGTTGTTTTACCTCCAAACAAGATAAGCGAGCGCCGTTGAAATGTGTTGACCACTGAACGAGCCTGAAGGTAGTGCTACCCTTGCAACGCTCCTCGAACAGGGAGAATAAAGCGAAAAAGCGGCGGTTATTATATAACTTCACGCCGGAAATTCAAGCTGGACCGCCGTTAAAGACCTGATTTTACGCTCTCTGAGCTATAATAAACCCAGACTAACTTGCTGATTTGTATGGTTTTAACCAATGAATCATGAAAATGGCGCCACTTCGGACCTGCCTTGCAGCAGATCCGCAGTGGACCTGTGTTATCAGGAGAGTGCGGCTTTCAGCGCCTCGGCCTTGTCGGTCTTTTCCCAAGGCAGATCGATATCATTACGACCGAAATGACCATAGGCTGCCGTCTTGCGATAAATGGGCCGGAGTAAATCCAGCATCTCGATTATCCCGCGCGGGCGCAGATCGAAATGCTCGCGAATGGCGGCGACCAGTTTCAATTCATCGATACGGCCGGTGCCGAACGTATCGACGCTGATGGAAGTGGGTTCGGCCACACCAATGGCATAGGAAACCTGCACTTCGCAACGATCCGCGAGGCCGGCGGCAACGATGTTCTTGGCCACGTAACGGGCCGCGTAGGCCGCCGAGCGATCCACCTTGGACGGGTCCTTGCCGGAAAACGCACCGCCGCCGTGACGGGCCATGCCGCCGTAGGTATCGACAATGATCTTGCGGCCGGTCAGACCGCAGTCGCCCATCGGCCCGCCAATGACAAAGCGCCCGGTGGGATTGATGTGATAGAGCGTCTTCGGACTCATCCATTCTTCCGGCAACACCGGTTTGATGATTTCTTCCATGACGGCTTCACGCAGATCGTCCGTAGTAATCTCAGGATTGTGCTGGGTTGAGAGTACAACGGCGTCAATCGCCACCGGCTTGCCGTCTTCATAACGGAAGGTGACCTGGCTCTTGGCGTCCGGACGCAGCCAGTCCAGTTTGCCGCTCTTGCGCACTTCGGACTGCTTGCGCACGAGACGGTGCGCATAATCGATGGGGGCCGGCATCAGGCTGTCTGTCTCGTTGCAGGCGTAACCGAACATGAGGCCCTGGTCACCCGCGCCCTGTTCCTTGTCCGTGCCTTCGTCCACGCCCATGGCGATGTCGGCGGATTGCTTGTCCAGCGCGATCATGACCGCGCAGGTATCGGCATCAAAACCGATGTCCGAACTGGTATAACCGATGTCGCGAATGGTGCTTCTGACCACATCCTGGAAATCCACCTCGGCCGAGGTCGTGATCTCGCCGGCAATAATTGCAAGGCCGGTATTGACCAGGGTTTCACAGGCGACACGGGCTTTGGTGTCCTGTGCAAATATTGCGTCGATAACCGCATCGGAGACCTGATCCGACACCTTGTCGGGGTGGCCTTCTGAAACCGATTCGGATGTAAATAGTTGATTTTTTATCATTTATCTACCTGTATGATGAATTCGGGTGCGCTATTCTATACAGAATCAGGGTTAATTTCACAGGCACATTCAAAAAACCACGCAGTTCTATATGATCAAAACCACTTTCGAAAACCGCTGGAGGATGAATTATGGTACTGACGGAAACACCGGTTTGTAACTTCGGTGAGAAGGCGCATGACTTCAATTTACTCGATGTCAGTGGCAAGTACCTGAGTCTATCCGACTGCCGGGGCGAAAAGGGAACATTGATCATGTTCATATGTAATCACTGCCCCTACGTCAGGGCTATCCAACCGAGTCTGGTGGAGGAAACCCGCGCCCTGCTCGAGATCGGCATCAACAGTGTCGCCATCATGTCCAACGACACCAGCGCATATCCGGAAGATTCCCTGGAAAACATGCGCAAGGTAGCCAAAGAGAATAACTATTGCTTTCCCTACCTGCTGGATGAGACCCAGGAAGTGGCCAGAGCTTATGGCGCCGTCTGCACGCCGGATTTTTACGGCTATAACGCCGATCTTGAATTACAGTACCGGGGCCGGCTGAACGCGGTAACACCCACGACGCCACCGCAGGCAGGCATGCGCCGCGATCTTTTTGAAGCCATGCAACTGGTTGCCCAGACCGGCGAGGGCCCGAGAACACAGATCCCGAGCATGGGCTGCTCCATCAAGTGGAAAAACGGGTAACAACGCCAATCGCATGATCCCGATACGGCTTACGTGTCCACGGCATTGAACCGCGTCGAGCCCGTTCGAACGCGGTGGTACGGTGCCATCAGCATCGTCATTGGCCTGGTCATCGCGCTGCTGGTGCTCGAGGCCGGGTTGGTGCTTTATCAAAAGCATGTTCGTGATCGCGAGCACATGTCCGCCGGCCTCATCCTCTACGATGAACACCTCGGCTGGAAGCTTGCCCGCAGCTGGTCCGGCCGCCATGAGCGCAGCGAGTACCGGGTCAGCTACCATACCGGCACGCAAGGCTTTCGGGTTTCCGATAGTACAAATAACGACTCTACCGCCGCACGCTGGGCCGTACTGGGCGACAGCTTTACCTTCGGTCTCGGAGTCAATGACAATGAAACCTTCACCGCGGTCATGAACCGCGAGGCGACGGACAAGCATTTCATTAACTACGCTGTGCCCGGATACAGCACCGATCAGCAATGGCTGTTACTGCAACAAAACCCGGAGATCCGTCGCGCCCGGCGATTGCTGGTGGTGGTGTACCTGGGTAATGACCCGTTCGATAATGTACTGTCTTTCCCGCTGCAGGCCCGGCACGCCAAACCCTATGTTGAACTGGAAAACGGCAAACTGCGGGTACGCAACCAGCCGGTGCCCCTGATCAGCAAACCACAAGCGCAACTGCAACGCGATCTGGCTCGCCTGAACGCACCCCGGCGTGAACCCGCCGCGTGGCGTCGGTTACTCGAATCCTCGGCAGTGGGTGCACTGTTGCTGAACAGCCTCTTCCCGGATCGCTACATTGCAAATGATGTAAGCACACACTTTCAATATGAAACAGATGTGATAATAGCTTTACTACGGAAAATACAGGCCCAGGCGGCAGAAATGCAGCCCCTGATCGTACTCATGCCTGGACGCTCATTTGTACAGCAACCGTACAGCTTTTCCGCGGCCTACCAGGAATACTTTCGCCGGGAAATTCTGAACGCGGCACCGGAACAGAGCCTTGATGTGATCGATATGGCCACGCTGCTGCGTACAGATTATGAAACAACATCCTCGCAATTGTTTTATCCCGTCGACGGGCATCTGACCCCGATTGGCCATGAGTTCATCGCCAGGGCGATATCGGAACGTCTTTAGACTTCGCCCGCGATGGGTCATGACGGAGTAGTGTATTATCGAAGACGATCGCAACAGTCCTGACAGCGCGTATTTTTTTACCTCTCCGGCTTGCCCGCAGGTGCGGCCTGAGTGAGAATAGCGCGCTTGATATTGGGGCCGCTTCGTCCATTCCGTTTGCCAGTACCCGGCAATAGACTTACGGAATCCACAGATTACGGTAATTTCAACCCGGCGGGGGCACAGGGCGCAAGCTGATGAGACCCCGGCTTTGACAATCTCATGGTTATGAAACAGGAAAATCTCTCAGAATCCGTAACGGCCAACGTTACATCGGAGCGCCGCGTACTGGCCAACGCCATCCGCGCCCTGAGCATGGACGCCGTGGAACGGGCGCAGTCCGGTCATCCCGGCGCGCCCATGGGCATGGCCGATATCGCCGAAGTGCTCTGGAACGACTTTATGCGGCACAATCCGGCCAACCCGCACTGGATCAACCGCGATCGTTTTGTCATGTCGAATGGTCACGGCTCCATGCTGCTGTATTCCGTATTGCACCTGACCGGTTACGATCTGGGCATTGACGATCTGAAACAGTTTCGCCAGTTACATTCAAAAACACCGGGGCATCCCGAGTACGGTTATACCCCGGGAATCGAAACGACCACCGGACCGCTCGGCCAGGGCCTGGCCAACGCCGTCGGCATGGCACTGGCGGAACGCACCCTGGCGGCCACCTATAACCGGCCCGGGTATGACATTATCGATCATTTTACCTATGTCTCCGTCGGTGACGGTTGCCTGATGGAAGGTATCTCGCATGAAGCCTGTTCTCTCGCCGGCACACTGGGACTGGGCAAGCTTATCGCCCTCTTCGACAGCAACCGCATCTCCATCGACGGCGACGTGGACGGCTGGTTCCGGGACGACAACGCGGCCCGCTTCGAGGCCTACGGCTGGCATGTGATCCGCGATGTCGACGGCCATGATCCGGAGCAGATCCGGGTCGCGCTGGAGACCGCAAGAAACACCCTCGATCGGCCCAGTTTTATCGTCTGCACTACGGAAATCGGTCATGGTTCACCGAACAAGGGCGGCAAGGCGTCCAGTCACGGCGCACCGCTGGGCAGTGATGAGATCGAACTGGCCCGTAAAAACCTTGGCTGGGATTACGCGCCCTTTGAAATTCCCGAACACATTTACGCCGCCTGGAATGCCCGCGAAGCCGGCCAGGCCATGGAAGACGAATGGAACCGCGCCTTTGACGGCTACCGCGCCGAATTTCCTGCACAGACCGCCGAACTTCTGCGCCGCGTTGCCGGTGAATTGCCGGACGACTGGACGCAACAACTGCAGCGCATCATCAATGATATCAACAGCAAGGGCGAGTCCGTGGCATCGCGCAAGGCCTCGCAGATTGCGCTCAACGCCATCGGTCCCCTGCTGCCGGAACTGATCGGCGGATCGGCCGATCTCACCGGCTCCAACCTGACCCTGCGAGCCGATTCCACCGTGATCGACGCGGACAATCCCGCCGGTAATTACCTTTACTACGGCGTGCGCGAATTCGGTATGACCGCCATTAACAACGGACTCGCCCTGCACGGCGGCTTTATTCCCTACGGCGGCACCTTTCTTATGTTCTCGGAATACGCGCGTAACGCCCTGCGTATGGCAGCGCTGATGAAAGTACGTAACATCTTGGTATTCACCCATGATTCCGTCGGGCTCGGCGAAGACGGCCCCACCCACCAGGCGGTGGAACAGGCGGCAACGCTGCGCATGATGCCGAACATGTCGGTATGGCGGCCCTGCGATACGGTGGAGACCGTGGTGGCCTGGCGTGCCGCCATCGAGCGCGCAACAGGACCGACTTCGTTACTGCTCTCACGCCAGACACTGCCGCATATAGAACGCACACCGGATCAGATCGAGGCCATTGCCCGCGGCGGTTACGTGCTGGCGGATCCCGATGGCGAGGTCAACGCCGTTCTGATTGCCACCGGTTCGGAAGTGGCGCTGGCCATGGCGGTGGCGCAAAACCTGAATGCGCAGGGGGCCGGTATCCGCGTGGTCTCCATGCCCTGCACCGATGTGTTTGACGCGCAGGACGAGGCCTGGCGCGATTTGGTATTGCCTCCCGCCTGCCGCAAACGCATCGCGGTGGAAGCCGGGGTCAGCGACTACTGGCGCAAGTATGTCGGACTGGACGGAATTGCGCTCGGTATCGATACCTTTGGAGAATCAGCACCGGCGAATGATGTCTTCGAACATTTCGGTTTTACCGAAAAAATACTCACTGAAATGATCACATCACTGCTGAAACGATAGACCGTTCAGTCAGGAATTTATATGTGTCCGGGAAAGTACAGCCACCAGGCCTGTGATACAGGATGCACAAGTTAATCAGTAATTCTGGAGAATAAAATGACAATCAAAGTTGGTATCAATGGTTACGGCAGAATCGGTCGCAACATACTTCGTGCACTGTATGAATCAAAGCGTACGGATGAAATCGAGATCGTGGGCATTAACGATCTCGGTGACGCCAATACCAATGCTCACCTGACCCGTTACGATACCGCGCATGGCCGCTTTCCCGGCGAAGTCAGCGTCGAGGGCGATAACATGATCGTCAACGGTGACAAAATCCGTGTGCTGTCGGAACGTGACCCGGCCAGACTGCCCTGGGGCGAACTGGGCGTGGACGTGGTCCATGAATCCACCGGCTTTTTCACCAGCAAGGCAAAAGCCTCGGCCCATCTTCAGGGTGGCGCGAAAAAGGTGATCATCTCCGCGCCCGGTGGCAAGGACGTCGACGCCACCGTGGTTTACGGCGTTAACCATGATGTATTGAATGCATCGGATACGGTTATCTCCAATGCCTCCTGCACCACCAACTGCCTGGCGCCTCTGGTCAAGGTCCTGCATACACATATTGGCGTACTCCAGGGCCTGATGACCACGGTGCACTCCTACACCAACGACCAGGTGCTGACCGATGTTTATCATTCCGATCTGCGCCGGGCGCGCTCGGCCACCATGTCCATGATCCCCACCAAGACCGGGGCGGCAGCGGCCGTCGGCCTGGTGTTACCCGAACTCAACGGCAAGCTCGATGGATATGCCGTACGCGTCCCCACCATCAACGTGTCCATGGTTGACCTGACTTTTGCCGCGGCCAGGGAAACCAGCGTCGAGGAAATCAATGCATTGATGAAAGACGCGGCCGACGGCGAGCTCAAGGGTGTCCTCGCCTGGAATGATGCGCCGCTGGTTTCCATTGATTTTAATCACGACCCGGCTTCTTCCACGTTTGATGCTACCCTGACCCGGGTCCTGGAAGGCACCCAGGTAAAAGTGGTTTCCTGGTACGATAATGAATGGGGTTTCTCCAACCGCATGCTTGATGTCACCATCGCCCTGATGAACGCATCCTGACTCGATGACTGAACTTATCAAAACCGGCGATCTGGATTTCATTGATAAACGTGTTCTCATCCGCGTCGATTTCAATGTGCCGGTTAAAGATGGACGGGTACAGGATGACACGCGCATTCGCGCCTCGCTGCCCACTATCAGGGAGGTATTGTCCGGGGGCGGCCAGGTGATCCTGGTCTCGCACCTGGGCCGGCCCGAGGAGGGTGTGTACAACGAGGCTTTCTCGCTTGCCCCGGTGGCCACGCGTCTGTCCGAACTGCTGGAGCGGAGAGTCGACCTGGTTCGCAACTGGCAGGAGGACGGGGTTGAGTTCGGGGACACGGATGTTGTCATGCTGGAAAACATCCGCTTTTGCAAGGGCGAGAAAGCCAACGACGAAGATCTTTCCAGGAAACTCGGTGAACTGTGCAATATCTACATCAATGATGCGTTTGGCACTGCCCATCGCGCCCAGTCCTCGACTCACGGCGTCGCCAAGTACGTGCCGGTGGCCTGCGCCGGGCCCCTGATGGTGGCTGAACTCGATGCTCTGGGCAAGGTATTCGACGATCCGGCAAGGCCCCTGGTCGCCATTGTCGGCGGTTCCAAGGTCTCCACCAAGCTCATGGTTTTGAAACAACTGGCCGGCGTCGTCGATCAACTGATCGTCGGTGGCGGGATTGCCAATACATTTTTAAAGGCCGCCGGTTACAACATCGGCCGTTCACTGTTTGAAGCCGACCTGGTCGACACTGCCGCCGAACTCATCAGCCAGATGAAAACGGACGGCAAGGAGATCCCGCTGCCCGTTGATGTGGTCTGTGCACGGGAACTGTCCGAGACAGCCACTGCCAGTCTGAAATCCATCTACGATGTCGAGGACGATGATCTCATTCTTGATATCGGGCCGCAAAGCGCCGCCATGTTTTCAAAATACCTCGACAATGCCGCCACTATCGTCTGGAACGGCCCGGTGGGCGTCTTCGAATACGATGCGTTTGCCGACGGCACCCGCGTGATGGCAGAGGCTATTGCCAACAGTAATGCCTATTCCATCGCCGGCGGCGGCGATACCCTGGCCGCTATTGCCCGCTTCGACGTTGGCGACCGCATCTCCTACATCTCCACCGGCGGTGGTGCTTTCCTGGAATTGCTCGAAGGCAGGGAACTGCCAGCCGTAACCATCTTGAAGGAATCGGCACGCGCCTGGGCGGCAATGGAACGCGCTCGTGAATATTAAAAAAATCTTTTGCAGCCTCACAGAATAATGCGCAGGACCAAAATTATCGTGACGCTCGGCCCGGCGACGGACAGCCCGGGCATGATGAAAAAACTGTTTGATTCCGGAATGGATGCCGTACGCCTGAACTATTCACACCAGACCCATGACGACCATGAACGCCGCGTCAGGGAAGTGCGGGAGCTGTCCATAGCTGAACACCGGGCAGTTGGCATCATCGCCGATCTGCAGGGTCCGAAAATCCGCATACAAAGATTCAATACCGGCAGTGTTGAACTGAACGAAGGCGATACGTTCGTGATCGATACCGATCTGTCACAGGGCGGCGGTGATGTGCATCACGTCGGGGTCAGTTATAAAAACCTGCCCCGGGACGTCAATGTCGGGGACACCCTGTTACTCGACGATGGACGCATTTCCCTGCTGGTGAAAGAAGTGGGAGACCATGAAATCACCTGCAGCGTCACCACCGGCGGCAAGCTCTCTGATCGCAAGGGCATTAATCTCAGAGGTGGCGGGTTGTCCGCCGCCGCTTTGACAAAAAAAGATCTCAAGGACCTGAAACACGCTCTCAGGATCGGCGCGGATTTTATTGCCCTGTCATTCATCCGGCGCGCCAGTGATATTCATGAAGCCCGTGAGTTGATCAAGGCGGAAGGCAGCAATGCCGGGATCATCGCGAAAATCGAGCGTGCCGAAGCTCTAGATGATATCGAGGCCATTATCGATGCCACCGATATCGTCATGATCGCCCGCGGTGACCTGGGCGTGGAAATCGGTGATGCCAGTCTGCCGCCGGTGCAGAAACGGCTCATCAAGATGGCTCGGGATATGGACCGGGCCACGATCACGGCAACGCAGATGATGGAGTCCATGATCAGCCAGCCGATTCCGACCCGGGCCGAGGTGTTCGACGTCGCCAATGCGGTACTCGACGGTACCGATGCGGTGATGCTCTCCGGTGAAACCAGCATTGGCCGGCATCCGCACAAGGTACTGCAATCCATGGCCAACATTTGCGCGGAAACGGAAAAGCAGCGCGATACCCGGGTCTCGGACCACCGCATCAACCAGCGCTTCGAATCCATTGGTGAGGCGATCGCCATGTCAACCATGTACGCCGCCAACCACATCGGCGCCAGGGCCATAGCCGCCCTGACCGAAACCGGCTCCACCTGTGTCTGGATGTCACGCATCAGCTCCGGCATCCCCATCTTTGCCTTCACGCGTCACGAATCGACACGGCGCAAGGTCACCCTGTACCGCGGCGTCTATCCCGTGAAGTTTGATATCACCCATACCGATCCGCTGGAGGCCAACAAGGGGGTCATCGATCTGCTCATGAAAAGCAATATCGTTACCGAGGGCGACATTGTCATCATCACCAAGGGTGACCTGCGCGGCAAGCGCGGCAAAACCAACAACATGAAAATCATCCGCGTCGGCGAGGCGATTGAACATATTCTGTGATTGGTGAATAGGGACTTGCCGCAGATTACGGTCGGATTACAATTTGAATCACCATTCACTGTTCACTGTTCACCGTTCACTGTTCACTGTTCACCGTTCACTGTTCACTGTTCACTGTTTCCTGTTCACCATTCACAATTTCTCCAAAAGGCTATTCACTAATCACTGTTCACTCAATATACTTTCAACCATACCCGCGACAGAAACTGAGAGGACACAGTAATGAGTGCACAAGAACTGGAGAGGACAGCCGCCGCCATGGTGGCCGAGGGCAAGGGCATCCTGGCCATCGATGAAAGTTTCCCGACCATCAAGAAACGCTTTGACTCAATCAACATTGAATCCACCGAGGAAAACCGCCGCGCCTACCGCGACCTGCTGATCACCGCACCCGGGGGCAGCGATTACATCAGCGGCATGATCCTCTTCGACGAAACCATTCGCCAGTCCGCCAGTGACGGCACCCCGTTTCCGAAAGCGCTGGTTGACCAGGGCATCATGCCTGGCATCAAGGTGGATGCCGGCGCAAAGGATCTCGCCGGGCACATGGGAGAAAAAGTGACCGAGGGGCTCGATGGGCTGCGTGAACGCCTGGCCGAATACCGGGAACTGGGCGCGAAATTTGCCAAATGGCGTGCAGTCATCACCATAGGCAGCGGGATCCCGTCTTCGGCCTGCATCGAGGCCAACGCCCATGCCCTCGCCCGTTATGCCGCCCTCTGTCAGGAAGCCGGCATCGTGCCGATGGTAGAACCGGAAGTGCTGATGGATGCCGACAATACCATCGATACCTGTTACAACGTCACCGAGCGGACGCTGAAAACCGTGTTCAACGAACTCTATCGACAGGATGTCACCTTCGAACACACCATCCTGAAAACCAACATGGTCATCTCCGGCAAGCAGTGTCCGACGCAGGCGGACATCCAGGAAGTCGCCGACAAAACCGTGCGTTGTCTGCTCAACGCCGTACCCGCGGCCATACCGGGGATCGTTTTTCTCTCCGGTGGCCAGAGTTCAGCGCTGGCGACCGCGCACCTGAACGCCATGAACAAAACCTATTCATCGCTGCCCTGGCCGCTGAGTTTTTCCTACGGCCGCGCCCTGCAGGAAGACTGCCTGAAAACCTGGGCCGGCAATCCCGACAATGTCGAGGCCGCCCTCAAGGTGTTGTTGCACCGGGAGAAATGCAACAGCCTGGCGTGCAGGGGGGAGTACTCCGAGGATATGGAAAAGGCTGCTTGATCGGTGGCATTGCAACATTGCCATAAGACGCAGCGGGACCGGAGAATCGTCCGCCCCCGGACCTGCCGGGTTCGGCCCGACATCAGCCGGACATAATCAGCGCAGCCTTTGGCCGGCCGTCATGACCGATACCGCTGACAACCCCGGGAAATTATCCGCGCAGGCCGAGACCGCGTTAGCGGCCTATGAAGCCATGCGCGAAAGCAAGCAGAAATATTTTTCGCAACTGCAGGCCATGGATGAAAAATACAAGAACTGGGGGCATCCCACGGACGGGGAAAAACAGCGTCTGGATGAGTTGCTCAAAGTCCACGACAGCAAGGTATCGGCCTTTAACGAAGCCATGAGTCAGGTGGACGACACGGAAGACAGAATGGCGCTGATCCAGAGATTAAACACCTGACTACTCATCCAAACGAGTGAGATAACGGCCTATATGACAAATGCTGTCGAGTTTTTTTACAAAACGGTGACATTCGCAGTTGAATTCAGACATTTTATTTCCAGCTTTTTGACTCCATAAGTTATTGAATTCCTGAAGGTATTCCACCCCACATGGAAATTTTGACAACACACCGTGTCGATTTTTCTTACATTCCGACCTGATCGTAAGCCCATCTTGAACTTAACTTACTGATTTTATTATTGATTGAGTAGTTGGCACTCTATCTGCAAAGAAAGACAGTAACCATAAACCGAATGGGCGCCGGATGCAGCCCTTCCACGAAAGGGCTTTAACCGATTGTGGCCCGGAAGCTGTTGCTTCCAAAACAATCTAATAAAAACATTTTCATAACTCCATTGTTAGCAGCCAGCCTTCGGGCTGGCATTTTTTTATCTGCTCGCACAGTCCATCAGCGATGCAGGGTTCTGTGCCAGCGGCTGGAGCCATGGGATTTGTGAAACAGTGGCACATTCCGGCGTTTCATAAAGGGAACCAGCACCATGCCGGCGATGAAGCCGCCGATATGGGCGTACCAGGCCACGCCCGCGCCGTCCGGACTGGATAGCGCCGAGCTGACCAACTGGATGAGGAACCAGAAACCGAGCACCCAGCCGGCCGGCAACCGGATCAATTGTGAGAAAAAGCCGAGAGGTATCAACACCAACACCCTGGCATGCGGGTAAAGCAACAGGTAGCCGCCGAGCACCCCGGAAATGGCGCCGCTGGCGCCGATCATGGGGATTTCGGACGCCGGATTCTGCAATACCTGTCCGAACACGGCGGCAACACCGCAGAGCAGGTAAAACACAATAAAGCGGAAATGCCCGAGCGCATCTTCCAGGTTATTGCCGAAGATCCACAGGTAGAGCATGTTGCCCGCCAGGTGCATGAAACCGCCGTGCAGGAACATGGACGTTATCACCGTCAATTCGGCCGGCACCAGTACCAGTTCCGCCGGCAGGCTGACCTTGTCCAGCAGCACCGCGGGAATCACTCCCAGGCTGTAGACCGCCATCTGTCCGCCAGGGCTGCCCAGCGACACCTGCCAGAAAAAAACCAGCACACAGGTGACGATGAACAGGATGGTCAGAACGGGGAAAATATCCGTGGGATTGTCATCGTGCAGGGGGATCACGTAAACACTCCCGGTCCTGTAGACAATGCCATCAAGCGGCGTCTGCTGCTGAACCGGCCGGATTATGCACGGTGTTAGCGGGTTTGCTCCTCGATGGCCTGGCGCTGTGCCTCGGCGGCGTCGAGCATTTTCTGCTCGGCCGCCCTGGCCCGGTCCATGGTCTCCACCTGGTCTTTCCAGACGTGGTCACCGGAGCCGGTACCGGAACTGCCGGCGTCATCGCCCGAGCAGGACATCAACAAAACCGACAGCGTAATCAGCATGAACCGGGGCTTACGCATCATGGTATCTCCTGTTGTCACTGCGGTTGCAGTTCACCGCTCTCGATATCGAAATAAAAACCGTGTACCGACAGGCTGCCGGATTCAACGCGGGACTTTATCCACGGGAACGTCAGCAGATTCTGCATGGACACCTTGATGGATTCAGACTCACAGCGCCGGCACTGTTCCGCGAAACCTGCATCCGGAAATTCCTGTAACACCTTGTCACGGGCCGGGGTGGCAATCTGCATCCAGGGATCAATAAAACGGTAATCCCTGGTGTCGTGACTGCCTTCCATCAGGCTTTGTATGCCGCCACACAGGCCGTGTCCCAGAATCATGACGTTTTGCACCTTGAGATGCTTGATGGCGAATTCCAGCGCGGCGCTGGTGCCATGGGTCTTGCCGTCATCGACACTGGGCGGCACCAGGTTGGCCACGTTGCGAACAACAAATATATCTCCGGGGCCGGTATCCAGTATAAGCGCGGGGTCGACACGGGAATCACAACAGGCGATCACTATAGTCTTGGGTGACTGCCCCTGGTCAACCAGTTGCCGGTACAATTCGGGCCGTTCTTCAAAGTATTTTTTTCTGAATCGCTGAAAGCCATCCAGCAGGGGTTGGAAATCGTCGCTCATATCACTCCCGTCAGTCGTTGTTGTGCTTCAAGATATTTTTTCGCGGTATTGTCTATGACCTCGCGGGGCAATCGCGGCCCCGGCGGTGTCTTGTTCCAGTCCAGGGTTTCAAGGTAATCACGCACGTACTGCTTGTCAAAGCTGGGCGGACTGATGCCGGTACGGTATTCATCCAGCGGCCAGAAGCGTGAAGAGTCGGGTGTCAATACTTCGTCTATCAGCACCATGTTACCGTCGCTGTCGAGTCCGAATTCAAACTTGGTATCGGCGATAATGATACCACGCTCGCGGGCATAGGCGGCGGCGCTGGAGTAGATGCGCAAACTGATGTCCCGCATCTGTTCAGCCAGCTCGTGGCCGATCAATCTCACAGTGCGATCAAAGTCGATGTTTTCATCGTGGGCGCCGATATCGGCCTTGGTGGACGGCGTGAATATCGGTTCCGGCAACTGTTCCGCCTGGCGCAAACCGGGCGGCAGGGCGATACCGCTGATGGCGCCGGTCGCGCAATAATCCTTCCAGCCCGAGCCGATGACATAGCCGCGGGCAATGGCTTCCACCGGCAGTGGCCGTAAACGCCGCACCACCACACCACGATCACCGATCTGTTCGAGTTCGGACGCACTCAGAACATCGGCCGGAGTAATGCTGCTGAGATGATTGGAAATCAAATCGCCGATACGGGCGAACCAGAAGCGGGAAACCCGGTTCAAGACCTCACCCTTGCCCGGGATTGGATCCGGCAACACCACATCGAACGCCGACAACCGGTCACTGGTGACGATGAGCATGTATTCATCATCCACCTCGAACAGATCCCGTACCTTGCCTCTTGAAAGCGGCTTCAACGAGGTTATTTCAGGAGTGTAAAGAGTATTATTCATTGCAGATGGATTGAGTTGAAGGTGTTTTACGTGCAATCATTAACTTTTATCATACCGGACTACTTGATTCTGCGGCCACGTCAATGCGCGATAATAATAACAGGATTCAACTCAGCGGCTTTAACAATCTGACCAAAACGCTCAGCTTTAATATCTACGATTTGAGTTTTCTGCGTTCAGTCACGGAGATTGACGCGCTGACCGGGTACATCAATGATCAATACAGCTCCACACGGCTGACCGGCATACTCCAGGACGTGGCCAGGATTATCGGCGCCAACGTACTCAACGTCGCCACGGCTGACTATGAACCTTCCGGCGCCAGCACAACCCTGCTGATCTCAGAGGAAACCCCGGCGCTGGCCGGCGTCACCAACCAGCAGACACCGGGGCCGCTACCGGAAGCGGTTGTCGCCCACCTGGACAAAAGTCACCTGACCGCGCACACCTATCCCGAAAATCATCCCGGTGTGGGCGCCAATATTCTTCGCACCGACATTGACGTGAGCACCTGTGGCATGATTTCCCCGCTCAAGGCCCTGAACTACCTGATCCACAGTTTCAGTTCCGATGTGGTAGTGCTCGATTACCGGGTCCGGGGGTTCACCCGCAGTGAATGCGGTAAAAAGCTCTTCATGGACCATGACATAAATTCGATTCAGAGCTACATCGATGCAACCACGCTGGCCGACTACCACAGCCAGGATTGCAACTTACGCGATGAAAATATCTTTCACACAAAAATGCTGCGACGAGCGTTCCGGACCGGGGATTATCTGCTGGATGGCGCCGACGTTGAGCTGTCCGCGGCAGAGCAATCCCGCATCGATGAATTGATACGCGGTGAGCTGGATGGTATTTACCGGAGTTTTTCCAACTGAGAAACCGGAGTTGGTCGTACAGCACACCACCACTGCCTGAGCTTTGCGCAGCCTCACACCGCTTTCACCGCTGCGAATCAAGTAATACCGCCAGGGCCTTACGGCGGAGATCCGGCCAGGACTCGACCCAGCAGCAGTCGTGGGTGTAATCAGGCACACTGTGCAGTTGTTGCATGTGCTCCGGCCCCAGTGCCTGCAGATAGGAGCGCACCACGGCTTCCGGCACGATGTGATCATTGGCGCCGGTCCAGTGCAGTTGCGGCAGTCGGGCCAGCGGGCGGGCGAAATTCACCGGATTCAATGAACCGTCGAGCGGCGAGACCTGGTGCAGGCTCGTCCAGGTGTCAATATCCAGGTTCGCGGCCACCGTCATCAGCCATTGCACATCATTACGCCTGGCCGCCAGCAGGGCGGCGATGACACCACCACCGGAATAACCGATCAAACGCACCCCGTCCGCCCCGGTGTAAGCCAGATGATCATCAATGGCGCGGCTCATGGCATCGACCACGGTTTCCGCGTAGCGATGGCTGGACCAGAAACGGGGAGAACAGCGCCCGTCCTGCACATCATCACTGTATTGGCACGGCCTGGCCAGGTAGAGCAGATTTGCGCCGGACACCCGGGCAGCCAGCCGCAGTGCGACCGGGTCAGTGGGTGTCGGGTTTGCCGAGAGACGATTTTTCCTGCGCCAGGCCAGGCCATCACCTTCGATGTACACTTCCAGAGGCATTTTGGGTGCCGCAACGCCGTTGTAAAAGCTCAGCAATCGGAACTCGCCGGTATTGATGATCCGTGCCTGCAGTCCTGCTTCATGGGCAATATCCCCGGCAGTCTGCAGGCGCGCCTTGACGTTATGCAACGCCGTGCAGCCGAAGCCGGGAGACAACAGCAGGCAAAGATACACGACAGCGGGGCGAACGCTCATAACCGGTGATTATACGGATAATGGCCACGCGGACCGCATCCGGCTGGCGGTGGGAATGCGGACGTTAGCGAGATGAAGCGTGAACACGGTCAAGTTTTTGTGAATTCTCCCGCCGGTTTATGAATATTCAGGCAACTCAACGTATAATAAGGGTCATAAATACATGACAATCTGCCCGGCTATACTGTAAAAGTGTCTGTACGAACATATTGCGGGTGCCATCGACCGTGGTATTGTTGCTTGACACATGACCGGCAAAACAGTCAGCAACAAAAATCATCTTAACCGGCATTTGCACAGCAACCCGGGAAACAAAACGAGCATAACCATGAACAACCCAATCCTTATCAAGACCGTTGTACTGGCTCTGACACTGCTACTGAATCAGGCCGCCCTCGCCGCTACCAGGGCCGGGCAGGTTGAAACCATCAAGGGTGAGGTCAGTGCGACGCTGGATGACCAGACCCGGAGCCTGTCCAAAGGCGATGATGTATTTGCCAACGATCTCATCTCTACCGAGCCCGGGGCCCTGGTTGAGATCAAATTTGTTGATGATTCCAAATTCCTGGTCGGACCGGATTCGGAGATGAAAGTCGACAAGTTTTCCTACAATAAGCCCGATACCGAGAATGCACTGTCCACCCGCCTGCTCAAGGGCACTTTCCGTTTTGTCACCGGCCTTATCGCACGTTACAAACCGGAATCCATGGAAGTCAGTACCGCCGTGGCCACCATCGGTATCCGTGGCACCACTGTCGGCGTGGAAGCCAGCGCCAACTCGGCCATTGTGGTTCTGGAACAACCCGATGACACCTCGCGCAGCACGGCCATCGAGGTTTCCAACCAGTTCGGCAGTGTCTATATTGATGAGCCGGGTTATGGCACCGAAATACCGGATGAGTTCTCACCGCCCTCGCCGCCACAACGCATGCGCTTGCGCACGATCAACAACCTGATGCGATCCCTGCAGTCGATCCAGAGAATCAGCGTGCCGCGGCCGGCAATGCGCTGACAGGGATCTCAAATCGCTGTCAAACCCGGTAACAATCCGCGTCAGTGCGGTGTTACCTTGAGAAGAGCGAAGCGGGTTTGAAGCCGCGGTGTTACTTCTGCTTTGCCCAGGAATCCCTGAGCGTGATAGTGCGGTTGAAGACGGGCTGTTCAGATATTGAATCCTTGCCATCCATACAAAAATAGCCGAGTCGCTCGAACTGGTACACGGCGCCGGGTGTTGCCGCATTCAGGGAGGGCTCTAATAACGCGGCCTTGATCACCTGGCGTGAGTCGGGATTCAGCCCGGCTTTCCAGTCGCCATCAGCAGCTTCCGGATCCGCATCCATGAACAACCGATCATAAAGCCGGACCTCGGCCTGCATGGCATGCTGCGCCGAGACCCAGTGTATGGTGCCCTTGACCTTGCGGCCGTCCGGGGCCTGACCACCGCGTGTTTGCGGATCGTAACTGCATCGAAGTTCGATGACGTCCCCCGCGGCATTTTTTATCACTTCGTTACAGGTGATGAAATAAGCATAGCGCAAGCGTACTTCGCGGCCGGGGCCGAGCCGGAAAAACTTTTTCGGCGGATCTTCCATGAAATCATCACGCTCGATGTACAGGGTCTTCGAGAAAGGGATCTCGCGCTTACCCATGTCCGGGTTGTTGGGATGATTGATCCCCTCCAGCATTTCAACCTGTCCGTCGGGATAATTTTCAATGGTGACTTTCAGTGGATCCAGTACCGCCAGTACCCGCGGCGACGTACGATCCAGTTCCTCGCGCACGCAGTTTTCCAGCACACCCACATCAATTACCGTGTCATTCCTGGTTACACCGATGCGTTCGCAGAATTCACGCACGGCAGCCGGCGGAAACCCGCGACGGCGCACACCGGAGATGGTCGGCATTCGCGGATCGTCCCAGCCATCCACCCGTAACTCACTCACCAGTTGATTGAGTTTGCGTTTGCTCATGACCGTGTAATTGAGGTTCAGCCGGGCAAACTCTATCTGCTGCGGATGACAGGGAACGGGCAACTGATCCAGGAACCAGTCATACAGCGCCCGGTGATCCTCGAACTCCAGTGTGCACAGGGAATGGGTGATGCCTTCGAGCGCATCGGAAATGCAATGCGTGTAGTCATACATGGGATAAATGCACCATTCATCGCCGGTGCGATGATGGATGGTTTTGCGGATCCGGTAAATGGTGGGATCACGCAGGTTCATGTTCGGGGAAGCCATGTCAATACGGGCTCGTAATACATGCTCGCCCTCATTGAATGCGCCGGCCTTCATGGCCTCGAACAATTCCAGGTTTTCCTCGACACTGCGATCGCGCCAGGGGCTGTTTTTACCGGGTTCTTTCAGGGTCCCGCGATATTCGCGGATCTGCTCCGCGCTGAGACTGTCCACGTAGGCCTTGCCCGCCCGGATCAGATACAGTGCAAATTCATACAATTGCGGAAAATAATCAGAGGCAAAATACAACCGATCCTTCCAGTCATAACCCAGCCAGTGCACATCGGCCTTGATCGATTCCACGTACTCCTCGTTTTCCTTTTCCGGGTTGGTATCATCGAAACGCAGGTTGCAAAGACCGTGGTAATCCCCGGCTATACCGAAATTGAGACAGATAGACTTGGCATGCCCGAGATGCAGGTAACCGTTCGGCTCGGGCGGAAAGCGGGTGTGCACCCGGCCGTCGTTTTTCCCCCGGGCCAGATCCTCGCTGATGATCCTGCGTATAAAGTGGCCGGGCGCCGCCGTGTCCATATCTTTGCTTGTCATTGACTGCGTGTTATCCGTTAAAGTTGAAATGAAGGGAATTGTTACTCTAACCCGGCGCTTCCCGGACCCGCGCCACATCCGGAATATCACCGCGAATCCCCATGGCGTATTCCATGAGATAATGTTTTACCGGCGGCAGGCGGTCGGTGATCCGCAAGCCGAGATTACGCAACTGCGGAAGCGGAGGAGTCTGCCGGGTAAACAACTCCTTGAACCCGGTCATCACATGCATCATGAATTGATCATCGCCCCGCCGCCAGCGTTCATAACGCCGCAGGACCTGCCGATCCCCGATATCGCGTCCACGCCGGTATGTTTCCGTAACGACCTGGGCCAGCGCAGCGGCATCCAGTATGCCGAGGTTGGCGCCCTGTCCGGCCAGGGGATGTACCACGTGAGCCGCATCACCGATCAGCGCCAGCCTGTCACCGATATAACGTTCCGCACTGCCATGTCCCAGCGGATAGTGCATGCTTGGCCCGCTTGCCGTCACAGCGCCCAGACGCATCTCCAGTGTCGCCTCAAGTTCCCGCTGAAACGCAGTTGTCTCAAGTTTCAGTAATGCCTGCACCTGCTCCGGAAGGATCGACCAGACAATACCGCATTCATGCGCATCGTTCATGGGTAGAAACGCCAGTGTGCCGTCACTCAGGAATCGCTGTCTCGCGGTATCCCCGTGCGCCTTTTCTGTGCGGACAATACAGGCGAGCGCTGCCTGTTCATATTCATGACGGACGAACCCTATACCGGCCAGCGACCGGGTCAGTGAGTCCTTGCCATCGGCCGCGATTACCAGTCGTGCGGTAATACATCGGCCATCATCCAGACTGACCACTGCCTGTCCGGATTCGACGTCCAGCGACCGGAGCTGGGCCGGCTGATACCAGCTTACCCGGGACTCGTTGCGGATAGCAGCGGTCAGAGCCCGGGTTAGAATAGTACTCTCGATGATGTAACCGAGCGTGGGCCGGCAGACATCGGCACTGTCGAAGTGGATCTCGCCACGGCCGTTTTCATCCCAGACGTCCATTTTTCGGAAATGGCCGATGCGCCGCGGGTCCATCCTTGACCAGGCGCCAACGGCATCCAGAATCTGCCGTGAAGCCGGGGTAATGGCCAGCGCCCGAGGGTCCGGTAGCGCATCCTGTGCTGCCTTCGCTGTCTCCTGTGCGTCGATCAATGCGACTTGCAGGCCTTCACGCGCCAGTAAACCCGCGGCTACCTGCCCGGTGATCCCGGCGCCGACAATAATCACATCGACAGCGTGACTGCCCTGCTTGCTAACGCCCGCCATTACCCGGGCACCCGATGCAGGCGAGCGCCCAGACCGGCGCCCAGGCGCATGATCCGGCGCCTGAGTGCAGGCGCCAGCCCGGCCAACAAAAGACCGCTATTGCGGGCCACGGTCAGGCAGGGATTGGTGGTATAAAACAACCGCGCCAGGCCGTCGGTAAAACGCAGCACTCGCTGCTGATCGGAACGGCGCAAATCGTTGTAACGCTGCAGGGTTGCAAGGCCGCCGGGATCGGCGCCGGCAACTGCCGCTGCCGCAAGTACTTCGGCCAGTCCGGCGACATCACGCAGGGCCAGGTTAAAGCCCTGGGCCGCATTCGGATGCAACGTATGCGCCGAATTGCCCAGCAGTAACGCACGGTCGCGGTACTGGTGCTTGACATGCTGCAAGGCTATTTCATAGCTGCTGCGTTTACCGGGACTGTGCAGCCTGCCGAGGCGGCGTCCGAACTGGCGTTGTACCTCGGCTACAAAGGCGTCGTCATTCATGTCCAGATAAACCTGCGCATCAGCGCTGTTTACGGTAAAAACCATGGCCATGCGGTCAGGACCGGCGGGCAGCAACGCCAGCGGGCCGTGCGCCGTAAAACGTTCAAAGGCAGTGTTTTGATGGGACAGTTCAGTCAGTACATTGCTGACGATGGCTGTCTGCCCATAAGCCTTGTCGATACGTTCGAAATGACACATTTCCCGGGTCCGGGATCGGCTGCCATCCGCCAGCACCAGTAGACGTGAGTTCAGGACCTGCTCGCCGGAGTCGGCGGCAATGGTCACCGTGACGCTGTCCGCACGATTGTCGATGGCAACGACGCCGGCCGGGCAAATGAATGCCTGCACACTCTGTTGCAGGTTTTTCAACAAGGCCCGTCCCAGGTGTCGCGCCGACAACACATGACCCAGGGCCTCGACACCCATCTCCCGCGCCGTCAGGCGCACCATGCCGGGCCGGTGCTGATCGGAAACGTGGATACGCTGAATGGGCGTCGCCGCGGTGACAACGTCGTCCCAGAGCCCGAGCGCCGTGAGAATCTGCCGGCTGGAGATCGACAGCGCCAGCGAGCGATCGTCAAAACTGGGTTGATGGTCGGCTTTCGGGGGGACAGCCTCGACCAGGCAGACCGACAGACCAACGGGACACAGCGCATGGGCCAGGCAGGCGCCGACCATGCCACCGCCAACGATGATTACATCGTAATCAGGGCCATTCACGCGTTTCATCAGGCCGCAAGCTGTTTCGCCATCAGCTCTTCGATCGCGTCAATGGATTTGGGCGCATCTTTGCTCAAGACCTCGTAACCGTTCCGGGTGACCAACACATCATCCTCGATGCGAATGCCGATGTTCCACCATTTACGGGCCAGTCCCCGGGTTTCCGCTGACAGGTACAGTCCCGGTTCCACGGTCATGATCATGCCCGGTTCCAGCGTTCGCCATTCGCCCTCGATCTTGTAATCACCGACATCATGCACATCCATGCCCAGCCAGTGACCGGTGCGGTGCATGTAATAGGGGCTGTAGGCGCTGTCGCTGACCAGTTGTTTGACGCTGCCCTTGAGAATACCCAGATCCACCAGGCCTTTGGTGATGACGCGAATCGCCGCCTCGTGCGGTTCGTTCCAGTGCGTGCCCGGACGGATCGTCTCGATCGCGGCCAACTGGGCTTCGAGTACGATTTCATAGACGGCGCGTTGTGCTTTGCTGAACTTGCCGTTGACCGGAAAGGTGCGCGAGATATCGCTGGCGTAGCTGTCGTACTCGGCGCCGGCATCGATCAGCAGCAAATCACCGTCACTGAGCACGTCACTGTTTTCAGTGTAGTGCAGAATGCAGGCGTTGCGGCCACCGCCGACAATGGCCGGATAGGCCGGGAAGCGTGCGCCCTGCGCCATGAATTCATAATTCAGTTCGGCTTCGAGCTGGTATTCCATCATTCCCGGGCGGCAAACCTGCATGGCGCGTTTGTGCGCCCCGGCCGAGATGCGGGCGGCTTTTTTCATAATTTTGATTTCATTACGGCTCTTGTACAAACGCATCTCGTGAAGGAAATGATTGGGCGAGATGATTTCATCCGGCGCGTGTACCCCGGAACGTACCCGGTCACGCACCGCATTGACCCAGCCGCTGATGCGCTGATCAAACGCGGTGTCGTTGCCGATGTTGTAATACAGCCGCTCCTTGTTCTCCAGCAAACCGGCGATAATGTCATTCATATCGCCGATGGGAAATGCATCATCGGCGCCGTAGACACTGCAGGCACCCTCGAGACCGGCGCGCGCACCGTCCCAGCGCTCCAGTTTCGGGTCCCGTTCCCGGCAGAAAAGCAGGTACTCACCCTGCGGGCGGCCGGGGATCAGAACGGCGACGGCTTCCGGCTCGGGAAATCCCGTAAGGTAAAAAAAATCACTTTCCGGACGGAAAGGAAACTCGACATCACGGTTACGTATGCGTACCGGCGCCGTCGGAATGATGGCCACACTGTCATCACCCATCATGTCCATCAGGCGTTTGCGGCGCCTGGCCAGTTCTTTCCTGTCAATCAATGCAAAACCTCCGGATTCCCGTTTTCAGCTTTCAGCCTGGCAAATTCGTCATGGATATAAACGGCGCCCATGCGCACATACTCGCCAAGTTCCGTCAGTGACTGTTCGATTTCTTCCGCGGACTGCTCACCGGGTTCAGGATCCAGCCGGGCCACCTCGGAGAGATCCGAAACCATTTCCTGGCATTGCCCGGACAGCGCGCTCCAGTCGATGGTTCCGGCGACACCAAGGCCGCTTAAAAAACCGTGACACCATTCTGACAGGGACTGGCAACGTACCGCTGCAGGCGACGTCGAATCCGGTTGCAGGAGTTCGAAATCAAATTCATCTGACAGCAACTGCAGCGTAATATCCCTGCCCAGCTCGTAGATTTCGTCACGGTGTCGTTCGGTTATCGCATCACCGCCCTCCATCCCGGCGCATAGATATTTCCAGACGGATGCGTCGAGGGTATCAGAGATGCATAAATAACCGGTAATAAAGCCGTGGCATTCAGCCGCATCAATACCCGAGGCAATCTCCTTCATCAGTTCCTGCAGTTCATTATATTCCAGCATGACCTACCTGTGGTTACGTACGTGATTGATTTTGCAGAGCAACATGCTGACACCGGCGATTTGGCACGGACCCGGGCCCGTTTGTGTCATCGCTTGACCGTCACCAAGCGCCGCTCTATATTGGGAAATCCATAATATAAACGAAGCGTAGAGCTTGTTCATCACATAACTGAATCGGGACTGGTGCTTGTAATGGTTGATGAAGAAAAAGAAACAATGGATCTGGTGGCGCTGGAATCGCGCGTCGATGAACTCATCAGGACAGTGGAAACGCTGCAGACCGAAAACACCGCGCTGCGTAACCAGCAGGAGTCACTGGTCAACGAACGCGCCGTGCTGATTGAGAAAACCGAGCAGGCGCGAACGCGTATTGAATCCATGATTTCACGCCTGCGCGCGATGGAAACCCGCACATGAGTTCTGAAGCCAAGCCCATTAATATCAAAATCATGGACAAGGAGTACCTGATCTCCTGTCCGGAAAATGAACGTGATCAGCTGTACAATGCGGCCGAAATGGTCAACAGCAAGATGACCCAGATCAAGAACGCCGGCAGCGTCATCGGCAGTGAGCGTATCGCCGTGATGGCAGCGCTGAATATCGCCCACGAACTGCTCGACTACCGTGACAAGAACGAGGTCTATACCTCCAGGCTGGACGACACCATTCGGCGCCTGCAGGGCAAGATCCACAACGCCCTGGGCAAGGGTGAACAACTCGAGATCTGAGCGGTCGCGGACTTGCACCGACAGATAATCAAGTTTTTAATTACAATAACCGATAAACTTCACAGGGACGTCAGCAAGACAAAGCAATATAATTTGATATGGGTATTGCTGCGATGTGCGTATTCAGGCGGTCGTAACTTGAGCCTATACGCTATGACCAAGGGAACGTGACCGCACCCCTGTTGTGCATGTCCACCACGAGTGGAAAGCCTGATGGAGTGCCAATGCTCCCACTTGAACTTCCGGTTCAAGTTCAACACCTGTTACGGCATCGTGGTAATACCCTCTTTACAACCTGGTCGTCCGTGACTCCGGATCTTTATATTCCCCGATATTCCCCATGAATTACTGGTTAATGAAATCCGAACCGGGTGAATTCAGCATTGATGATCTGAAACAACGCCCGAAAAAAACCGAGCCCTGGGACGGGGTACGCAATTACCAGGCCCGCAACATGATGCGTGACGACATGCAAAAAGGCGACCTGGCCTTTTTTTATCATTCAAACTGCGATGAGCCCGGCATCGCAGGCATCATGGAGATTGTCAGCGAAGCATATCCCGATCCCACGGCTTTTGATCCGGAGGATAAACACTTTGATGCCAAAAGTGATGCGGACAATCCGAGGTGGTTCCTGGTCGATGTCAGGTTCAAACGCAAATTCAAACGCACGATTACCCTGACTGAATTACGTGAACACAGGGCCCTGGAAAATATGAAATTGTTACAGCGCGGCAACCGGCTGTCCGTGATGCCGGTCAGCCGGGATGAATGGGAGTACATCATCGGCCTCGAGTAATCCTGGCGGGGGCTGATTGATCTGCAATTCGGAACAGCTGACCAGCTCTCATTTCTCCTGAAATGAATCCTGCCGTCACTTGTCTAATTATCATTCAAGCACGATACTATTCACATGCAATCATCAAATCTAACCAATCATTTCCTGATTGCCATGCCGGGACTGGCCGATCCCAATTTTGAGAAAACCGTGACCTATGTTTGCGCCCACAACGAAGACGGCGCCATGGGCATAACCATCAACCGGCCGCTTGATCTTGTGCTCGAGGAAGTGTTGCAGCAAATGCAACTGGAGGCCACCACCGAGGCTATCGCCAATACCGTCGTCTACCAGGGCGGGCCGGTACAGATAGACCGCGGTTTCGTGTTGCACAATCCCCGCTCCGGCTGGGATTCCTCCATTTCCATCAGCCAGCACATCGACATGACCACGTCGCGTGATGTGCTCAAGGCCATCGCCGAGGGTGAAGGCCCGGAAGACTGCCTGATCGCGCTCGGCTATTCCGGCTGGGGAGCGGGCCAACTGGAAAACGAGATCCGGCAGAATGCCTGGCTGAGCGGCCCGGCGAATTCCGATATCATTTTCAGAACCCCGGTGCACCAGCGCTGGGAAATGGCCGCACGGGCGCTTGGCGTGGATCTGGATCTCATTTCCAGCGACGTCGGTCACGCGTGACCGAAAAGACGCTGCTCGGCTTCGATTACGGAAGCAAACGCATCGGTGTCGCCGTGGGGCAAACACTGACCGGCTCGGCCACGCCGATTGCCATCGTCCGCTGCGTAAATCAAAAACCGGACTGGGAGCACATCTCGAGACTGCTGCGGGATTGGAACCCCGGCGCCCTGGTGGTCGGCATCCCGCTATGTATGGACGACCGGCGCCAGAGCATGACCGAAGCCTCGGAACGTTTCGCCCGCCAGCTTCAGGGCCGCTTTGAACTGCCCGTCTACCCGGTGGATGAACGGCTGTCTTCCCGCGAAGCCGGGGAGCGCCTGAAAAGCGCACACAACATCGACGCGGTCGCGGCCCAGGTGATTCTGGAAACCTGGTTTTCCCAACAACAGAATGTTGAGTAAACTGAGGCCATGGATGTAAGTAAGCTTTCACTTGATGATCTCATCAGCGATATGGCGGCGCGGGTCGATGAGCGCATACGCAGTTTTGCCGAGCAGACGCCGGTTATGGTCGGCATCCATACCGGCGGTCTGTGGATTGCCGCGGCCATGCGCGAACGCATGCAAACCGAAATCCCGCTGGGAGAATTGAATATCGCTTTTTATCGCGATGACTTCAGTCGCATCGGCATGCATCCGCATGTCAGTCCGTCCAACCTGCCCTTCGAGGTCGAGGACCGCCATATTATCCTGGTGGACGATGTGCTCTACACCGGGCGCACGATTCGTGCGGCGATGAACGAATTATTTGATTACGGCCGGCCGGCGCGCATCACACTGGCTGTGCTCATTGATCGTGGCGGCCGCGAATTACCCATGCATGCCGACATCTGTGGAAAAACACTGAGCCTGAAAGCCGGAGAACATGTTAAACTCTCCGGCCCAGAGCCCCTGGCACTGGTTGTCAAAGAAAACGGATGACGCACGCTAACATTCAACTCGACGAAAACGGCCATCTAAAACATTTCCTGAGTATTTATGGACTGGATCGCGGTTTATTACTGTCGATCCTGGATCATGCCCGATCGTTTGCCGGCGTCGGTGACCGTGCCGTCAAGAAGGTGCCCCTGCTGCGCGGCAAAACCATCGTCAACCTGTTCTTTGAGCCCAGCACCCGCACCCGCACGACTTTCGAACTCGCCGCCAAGCGACTCTCGGCGGATGTCCTGAACATCAACATTTCCACCTCGGCCACCAAAAAAGGCGAGAGTCTCTTTGATACCCTGCAAACGCTGGAAGCCATGCACTGTGATATGTTCGTCGTTCGCCATGCCAACAGCGGCGCCGCGCATTTTATTGCCGGCAAAGTGGCTCCGCACATCAGCGTAATCAACGGCGGCGACGGTCGCCACTCGCACCCGACCCAGGCCATGCTGGACATGTTCACCATCCAGCAGCACAAACCGGACTTCACCCGTTTGAAAGTGGCAATCGTCGGTGACATTCTGCATTCACGCGTCGCCCGTTCCGAGATCCATGCGCTGGCAACCCTCGGCGCCGAGGAAATACGGGTCATCGGCCCGAAGACGCTCATACCGACTGATATCGAGGCCATGGGCCCGCGCGTATTCCATAATCTCGAACAGGGCCTTGAGGATGTTGACGTGGTCATCATGCTGCGACTGCAGAACGAACGCATGTGCAGCGCCCTTCTGCCCAGCGAACATGAATATTTCCACCTCTACGGCCTGACCGAAAAGAAACTCGCCAACGCCAGGGCGGATGCCATTGTCATGCATCCCGGCCCCATCAATCGCGGTATCGAGATCGACTCCAGCGTGGCGGACGGCCGCCAGTCCGTAATCCTGCAACAGGTCAGTCACGGTATTGCCGTGCGCATGGCCGTCATGGCCATGACCATGGGTTCGCTGGCCGATACGCCGACGCTGGAATCGCGTGATGAAGTTTAGTATCCGTAATGGCCATCTGGTGGACCCGGCCAACCAGGTCGACGGGGTACGGGACCTGTACGTGGCCGACGGTTATGTCGTTGGTGTCGGCAAGGCGCCCGACGGCTTCACAGCGGACCGCGAGATTGACGCCGGCGGCCAGGTCGTTTGCCCGGGACTGGTGGACCTCAGTGTGCGTTTACGCGAGCCCGGGCAGGAACACAAGGCAACCATCGCCAGTGAACTGGATGCCGCCGTCAGCAGCGGCATCACCAGTGTCTGTTGCCAGCCCGACACCAAACCGGTTCTCGATAACCCGGCCGTGGCCGAACTGATACACCAGCGTGCCCTGAACAATGATCTCTGCCGGATCCTGCCGCTGGCCGCGCTTACCCAGGGCCTGGCCGGCCAGACACTGACGGATATGAACGCCCTGAAGGAGATCGGCTGTATCGGTGTTTCCAATGCCAACGCCGACATGAACAACGCCGAGGTGCTGCGCCGGGCCCTGGAATACGCCAGCAGTTGCAACTTGACGGTGCACCTGTTCTGCGAGGATCCCTGCCTGAAAAACGACGGTGTGGTACATGAAGGCGCGCTGGGCACGCGCCTGGGTCTGCCCGGCATACCGGCGACCGCGGAAACTCTATCAGTCAGCCGCGCCTTGTTACTTGCCTGCCAGACCGGTGCACGCGTCCATTTGTCGCGCATCACCTGCGCCGGCAGTATTGACCTCATTGCCCGGGCGCGAGACCACGGATTGCCCGTCAGTGCCGATACCGGGATCTGTCATCTGCACCTGAATGACACCGAGGTGGACAATTTCAATACCCAGTGCCATCTTGACCCGCCGCTGCGCACCGAAACCGATCGCCTGGCCCTGCTTCAGGCTCTTTCTGACGGCGTTATCCAGGCCATCTGTTCCGATCATCAACCCCATGATAACGATGCCAAGGCAGCGCCTTTCAGTCTCAGCGAACCCGGCGCCTCCACCATCGAACACCTGCTCGGCCTGGTCATGAAACTGGTCAGGGAAGAGTACCTGACCCTGGTCGATGCCATTGCCGCCCTCACCCATCATCCGGCGGCTATCGTGATGCCGGATCTCGGACGGCTGGACGTGGACCGGCCGGCGGATGTGTGTATTTTTCATCCGGGGAAAACATTCACCATCGACCGGCGCTCGATGATCAGCGCCGGGAAAAACACGCCTTTCGATGGTTGGGAACTACCGGCCACGGTAACCCATACGCTGATAGACGGGCGCCTTGTGTATACTGTCGATTAATCCAGAACGCCACGACTACAATGCAGCATCCGGACAGCCGCGGAACGATATTCTCTGAAAACGCCACCGTCATCGATCACAAGGCTTATGCCGGCGAGCAGTACGTGCTGAGGTTACGGGCGCCGAAGACAGCGGCGCACAGCCGGGCCGGAAGTTTCATACATCTGCAATGCGATGCCACCCTGCCCATGCGAAGGCCCATGTCCATCATGCGCGCCGATGCCGATGCCGGCTGGATTGATATCCTTTACAAGGCCCATGGCGAAGGCACACGACTGCTCGCACACCGCAAAATCGACGACCAACTGGGAATTCTCGGCCCCATCGGCGTACCGTTCAAACAGAACGGTTATCGCCGCCTGCCGCTGCTGATTGGTGGTGGTGTCGGCATGCCTCCCATGATCTACCTGGCTGAGCATCTGCGTAAACAGCATAGGGATAGCGAACCATTCGTAATTCTTGGCTCGGAAGTGCCGTTTCCGTTCAAGCCCGTGCCCTCGACCATCCTGGTGAGCGGGATCCCCGGCGATGCCATCGCCGCCATGCCATTGCTGGAGGACTGGCAGATTGCCAGTCGTCTCACCAGTCAGCAGGGTTACCCCGGCTGCCATCAGGGTCTGGTCACGGATCTTGCCCGGGAATGGATCAGCGCAAGGGATGCGCACCTTGAGGAAATCGAGATATTCGCCTGCGGTCCCACACCCATGTTGCGCGCCGTGGCCCACCTGGCCCAGGAATTCGAACTGCCCTGCCAGGTCTCACTGGAGGAATACATGGCCTGTGCCGTGGGTGGTTGTGCCGGCTGTGCCGTGAGGATAGAAACGGCGACGGGACCGGCGATGAAACGGGTCTGTGTGGACGGACCGGTATTCGAGGGCGCCGCGGTATTTCCCCGCCGATAAAGCAATGTACGCAAATTCCCGCCCGGTCAGCAGCGATCACACCGGCAGCGCTGTGCGTACTCAATGCCTGGTCCGGCGATATCGCCGGCATGACTATCAGCGCCCGATCGCGGTCAACAATCAACAGGTATTCGAAACGCTGCACGCACTGCATGCCCGCTCAGCGTTACCGCTGATCCTGGATTCCGGCTGCGGTAACGGCGCCAGCACAGTGGCGCTGGCCGAAAATAATCCGCATTCTCTGGTCATTGGCATCGATAAATCGGCCTACCGCCTGCGCCGGCGTGTGCTGGAGAGGAATATTTACCGCCAGGGCAACCTGGTCCTGGCGCACGCTGATGTCATCGATATCTGGCGTCTGGCGGTAGCAGCCGGCTGGTCCCTGCATCGTCATGTCATCTATTACCCCAACCCGTGGCCGAAACAGAAGCACCGGGCACGGCGCTGGTATGCGCACCCGGTGTTCCCCTTTCTGCTGCGCCTTGGCGGTGAACTGGAAGTTCGCAGTAACTGGTCAACCTACATCCGGGAGTTCTCCAGCGCCCTCTGCGCCTGTGATCAGCCGTACCGGATCACCACCGTAAACGCGGCGCCGGACACGGTCAGCCCGTTCGAGCGCAAATATAGGGCCAGCGGTCATGACCTGCATCGATTAACGGCGTGGTTACAACCAGGTGGTCATCAGTAACCAGACACGTGGTTAATTTGAACCAGAAACCACGGCTTAATAGACAGTATCGACCTATTCATCATTTGATTTAAATCAAATAACCCATTGATATTGTGCAATATATACATAATCTTGTCAGATCCTGGCACAGCGAATGCATATACAAGAGTAGAAGTTTATACATTCACCATCAATGAGGAGAAGCATCATGAAATGGGATACACCTGAATACAGCGACATTCGTTTTGGTTTTGAAGTAACCATGTACATCAACAACAAGTAATCACTTGTTGGTACTGAAAAAGGCCTCTTGATGAGGCCTTTTTTTATGCCTGCAGATTGATCAGGTCAGGGGTGGATCCGCCGGGCTGGAGCTGTCGGTTGCCGGATCCAGCGATTGCTGAAATTCCTCGATGTGCTCGGCGGCCGTATCGAGACGCTTGAAACGGGCAATATGAAACAGGGCTTCTCCCTCGTTCACGAGCGGAATATTGGTGCGACCGATAATGATACCTTCCGCCGGGGAGAGAATTTTTTCTTCCCGCTCGCCAAAAGGGTCCGATACCACACCCAGGGATTCCCCATTATTAACCCTGGAACCAAGCGGTTTGACCAGACGCAGAATGCCGCTCTGCGGCGCCCGGACCCAGCTGCTGGAACTGGCGACAATGGGATCAGGAAGGGGTTTGCGGCTTTTCAGTTTCGGTAGCATGCCCAGCTCGCGCATGACCGAGAGCACCCCGCGAACACCGGCGCGAATGCAGACCTCATCAAAGCGCAGAGCTTCCCCGGCCTCGTAAACAATCACGGCGATATCGAGTTTTTCCACGGCTTCACGCAGAGAGCCTTCGACGATACTGGTGTTCAGAATGACCGGGGGCTTGAATGCCCGGGCCATTTTCTCCGTTTCCTCATCATCCAGCACGGCGCGCACCTGGGGCAGGTTATCCCGGTGTATGGCGCCGGTATGCAGATCAATGCCATGAGTACAACGCGCCACGATCTCGTTTAAAAAGCGGTGGGCGATGCGGGCGGCAAGCGAGCCGGATTCCGAACCCGGAAAGGAGCGGTTGAGGTCACGCCGGTCAGGCAGGTAACGGGACTGATTTATGAAACCGAAAATATTGACCACGGGTATGGCCAGCAGGGTACCGTGCAACCGGGCCAGCGATTTGGTACGCAGCACCCGGCGGATGATCTCGACACCATTGATCTCGTCGCCGTGAACCGCGCCGGAAAGAAACAGAGTCGGCCCGGACTTGCGGCCATGCACTACGTGCACCGGCATCTCCAGTTCGGTGTGTGTATAGAGGCTGGGAACGGGGATTTCGAGAGAGATACGCTGACCGGGTTTGATGACAACGCCTGCAATTTCGAACGGCGCCTGCATTGGACTCACCCCCGGCTGCCCTTGGTTCCGGTCTTGCCCTGTTTCCAGTTCTTTTCCAGAAAACTGATGACCATGCCGGCGATATCCCTGTTGGTCGCGGATTCAATACCCTCAAGGCCGGGGGAGGAATTCACTTCCATAACCACCGGCCCGTGGGTCGAACGCAGGATATCGACACCGCAGACATTCAGTCCCATGGTTTTCGCCGCGCGCGTGGCCGTGGATCGTTCCTCGGGTGTGATCTTGATCAACGAGGCGGCTCCACCACGATGGATGTTGGAGCGGAATTCCCCGGCCTTGGCCTGACGCTTCATGGCGGCCACCACCTTGTCACCGATCACCAGGCAGCGAATATCGGCGCCGCCTGCTTCCTTGATGTATTCCTGCACAAGCACACTGGCTTTCAGGCCTAGAAATGATTCGATAACACTTTCCGCAGCTTTCTTGGTCTCGGCCAGCACGACACCAATGCCCTGGGTACCCTGCAATAACTTGATCACCAGCGGGGTGCCGCCGACCATTTCAATCAAATCCTGGATATCGTCGGGCTTGTTGGCAAACCCGGTAACGGGCAGCCCTATACCTTTACGTGACAGCAGTTGCAGGGCGCGTAACTTGTCCCTGGATCGTGCCACGGCTACGGATTCGTTGAGCGGATAGACTCCCATCATCTCGAACTGCCGCAGCACTGCCGTACCATAAAACGTCACCGATGCACCGATCCTCGGGATGACGGCGTCAAAATTAATCAGATCCTCGCCCTTGTAGTGAATGCTGGGTGCCAGCGAGGTAATGTTCATATAGCAACGCAACACATCCAGGATACGTACTGTATGGCCGCGCGCCTCGGCAGCTTCCACCAGTCGCCGGGTGGAATAGAGATTCGCGTTTCTTGAGAGCAATGCAATTTTCATAAGTCCTTAACAGCAGCTGGATTATCGTATACCGATAGCAGGCCCTTGCCCGCGATGAATGAACGTGAAGGATCGACCGCAAAACCACCACTGCTGATCGAGTTTCTGCCGAGCAACATCCGGAATAACATGCCTTCACGATTGGTCAGACTGAAATCCGAGCGCCATTCCCGGCCTGCGTAGCGGATCAGCGTATTGATAAAATATCGTTCCTCTTCGTGGCCGCCCGAGTCACGCACGATGCGCTTGTCTATCACCTCGGCCTTGCAGTCGATACTGATGTCTGTCCTTTTTTGTAGCGGGTGAACCTTGAATATCACATACTCCCTGTTATTCTCAATCACAGTTTCGAGACACCAGGCATGTATGGCGGAAGACTTGGCCCCGGTGTCGACCTTGGCCTTGATGCAGGGGATGCCGAGCTCGGGCAGTGCCAGCCATTCTCTCCAGCCAATAACAGTGGAAGCACCGTCACTCTTCATTGCTATAAGCATTTATCATCAGACAGTCGGGCAACGATAACATAGAATATGGATGTAGATCTTTTAAAAACCTTCCTCGAGGTTCACAAGACCCGGCACTTCGGCAGGGCTGCTGAAAACCTGTTTATTACCCAGTCTGCCGTCAGTGCGCGTATCCGGCAACTGGAGGAAATCCTCGGCGTACAACTGTTTCATCGTGATCGTAAAAATATCAAACCGACCGCATCCGGTGAAAAACTCATTGAACACGCCGAAGCGATCATCGCCATGTGGAATCGCGTCAAGCTGGATGTCGCCGGTGAACAGTACGGACGCATTCCCCTGATAGTGGGCGCTGTATCCAGCCTTTGGGATATCTATATGCCGCGCTGGCTGAAAGATATCAGTCCGGGACTGAAGGATTTTCTGCTGACCTGCAACGTGGTTTCTTCGGATGCGATTCATCGGCACATCGTTGAAGGGTCACTGGATCTGGCATTTACCTATGAACCGCCGCAACTGGACCGGATCCGTATTCTCCGCACCATCCCCATCCGCTTTATGCTGGTTTCCGCAAGTCACGGGCTGGACTGTAAATCAGCAATGGATTCCGGGTATGTGTACGTGGACTGGGGTACACCTTTTTCCATCACGCACAGCCAGATTTTTCATGACATGCCCAGCCCGGCACTGCGACTCGACCTGGGCCGGATCGCCAGGGATTACATTATCAAGGTGGGAGGGTCAGCCTATCTGCCGGATACAATGGTGAAACGTGACATGGAAAAAGGGCGTCTTTTCGTGGTTAAAAACGCCCCTGTTATTGAACGCAATGCCTACCTGATCATGAACCGGGACAACGCGCACTATCAGCGCGTGCTCGATCTCATGAAATAGTCGCGCTGCCTGATCAGTCGTAATATTCCATGTTGCGGCTGGACAGCGCGGCAATTCCGCCCCGGATTTCCAGCTGATCGGTTTCCACGACAGGCGTGTTGTAAACCGGAGCGGTTTGCTGTTGCGGCTGATTCACGCTTTCCCGGTTATCCACATTACTGAATGCAAACATACTGCCTGCACTTTTAAACAAGTTTTTCATGATGATTTATTACTCTGTTAATTGAAATCTGCCTTACACTGACAATGTCCGATGCAGCCAGTTCAGCGTCCGGGTTCTTTTCTGTTATGCAGCCGGGATGGCGCCACCTGAATCGCGCGTCCGGCTACGGGTTATGCATTGCTGCAGGCGTATTCGATCAGTCCAGATCAGCCCTGCCTAGTTAAAAATCTGGTCATCCAGACTTTCACCGATCATCCTTGACAGCGCCATCAATTCACGACGCTTTTCAATTTCCCGCCATATTGCCTTCTGGCTTGCAGGTGTCACCTGCTCAGTTTCTGTATCGTCGAAATCGCCGTCTTCTTGATCCGCGTTGATCACGGTTTCCTCAAGGTCATCCTGCTCAAGTTCGAATCGCTTCATTTATGCCAGTCCTCATAATTCATCTACATGGCAAAAAACAAGTGCTTTTGAAACAATTACTTAAGATCCCAGCACTGGAATACCAGTGCGCTGTATATATTGATTCCGCGAGACTGTAAAACCAATTATATTCATGGTTTCAATTAATTATTTTGATTGAAGTCAAACAAATGAATCCTGCCGTTTGGACGGCAGGAGCAGTCCGCCGTCAGTCGGTGGCGGGAAATGTCCCGGCGAATTTTTCAATCCATTCCGCGGCGGCCTCTTCGCTGCTGATGGAACGTCCCTGCCGGCATTCCTCTTCCCTGCGGTAATCCTCGATATGGCAGAGTTGTTCCACCATGCGCAACTGGAATACATCATTGTCATTTTGAAACATGAGGCCAAGCTCATAGCCTCCGGAATGTGCCCGGCACCACATGACGATGCCACGCAAACGAATACGGGGATCGATGGCGATAATGGAAAGTTCGACTTCAGTGCCGGGCTGCACATGTCCGTCGTAGTGCAGGGCGAGGCCGCCGTAGCTGACGTTGACCAGCGAGGAAACCGTCGCATTCCCGGTCTTGATTTCACGGATCTGGACAGGAATGCTGGAAGGGTGACGAATGAACTTACGCACGACCGGGGCAGTCCTGAAGCGCAGATTTGGCGTCCCGTGTCATCACGGCATCAGGTGCCTTCAGTATATGGATTAGCCACACTCAGCCGAAATTGATCTTGGCTTCCATGTTGGTACGGGAATCGGCGTTATTGAGACATTCCTCCAGCTCTATGCGGCCTTCCTTGTACAGATTATGCAGCGCCATATCGAAAGTCTGCATGCCGTGTGCGCCGCTGTCCTCCATGGCTTCCTTGATCTCATGAATTTCACCCTTGAGAATCAACTCACCGATATGCGGTGTATTGATCATGATCTCGATAGCCGCGCAACGCTTCCCGTTCACTGCCGTCACCAGGCGCTGGGAAATAACCGCGCGCAGGTTCATGGACAGATCCATGAACAACTGCTTGTGATAATCCTGGGGAAACAGGTTAATGACACGCTCCATGGCCTGATTGGCATTGTTCGCGTGCAGCGTGGATATCGCCAGATGACCGGTATTGGACAGTTCCAGCGCGGCTTCCATGGTCTCACGGTCACGAATTTCACCAATCAGTATGACATCCGGCGCTTCACGCAGGGACGCTTTCAGTGCATTGCGATAACTGTAGGTATCAACACCGACTTCACGCTGGTTGACGATTGCCTTCTTGTTCGGATGACTGAATTCCACCGGATCCTCAATGGTCAGAATATGCCCGGCCATGTTTTCATTTCGATGATTGACCATCGCGGCCAGGGTAGTGGATTTACCGGAGCCGGTGGCGCCTACCATCAGTATGAGGCCGCGCTTGTGCATGATCAGATCATTCAGCACGTCCGGCAGTCCGAGTTGGGCTACGGTGGGTATTTCCGACGGGATCTGGCGCAGCACCATGCCGACTTCGCCACGCTGGCGGAATACATTAACCCGGAAACGGCAGGAGCCGTCCGGCAGGGCAATGGCAAAGTCACATTCCATGGTTTCCTCGAAATGCTTCTTCTGGACATCGTTCATGATCGTATAGGCCGCGGACTTGCACAGTTCCGGGGTCAGCATGGTCTTGCCCACGGAAGTGGCCTTGCCCTCGATCTTGATCTTCACCGGCGAATTGGTGGTGAAAAACAGGTCCGAGGCACCCTTGTCCACCATCAGATTCAGGTACGGCATGATATCCATTAAAACAGGCTCCTAACGGTCAGTATGATGACTTGATTGCGTGTTCGACTATAACAGCGAACCGGATTCTTCCTCGGATTCCTCCAGGCTCAGATGGTCCAGTCCCTCCATCTTGTCAGAGTCCTTGGACGCCTTGCCCTGCAGTTTGATCTTGAGCCTGAGTTCGTTCATGGAGTCAGCATTTCTCAGGGCATCCTCGTAGGTGATCTTGTCGGCCTCGTAGAGATCAAACAGCGCCTGATCAAAGGTTTTCATACCCAGTTCGTTGGACTTGGCCATGATGGACTTGATCTCATGCACATCGCCCTTGAGGATGAGGTCGGAGATCAGTGGTGAATTCAACATGATCTCGATGGCGGCAACGCGGCCCTTGCCATCCCTGGATTTCAGCAGGCGCTGGGAAATTACGGCCTTCAGGTTCAGTGACAGATCCATCAACAACTGTTGCCGGCGTTCTTCCGGGAAAAAGTTGATAATTCGATCCAGGGCCTGGTTGGCGCTGTTGGCGTGCAGCGTGGCCATGGCCAGGTGACCGGTTTCGGCAAAGGCGACACCGAATTCCATGGTCTCACGATCCCGGATCTCGCCCAGTAAAATCACATCCGGCGCCTGGCGCAGGGTATTTTTCAGGGCGATGTCCCAGTCATCGGTATCGACGCCCACTTCACGCTGCATGATGATACAGTTCTTGTGCGGGTGTACGTATTCCACCGGGTCCTCGATGGTAATGATATGACCGTAACTGTTCTGGTTGCGGTAATCGATCATTGCCGCGAGCGAGGTGGATTTACCGGAACCGGTACCGCCGACCATGATCACCAAACCTTTCTTGGTCATGACCACCTCCTTGAGGACTTCCGGCAAGCCGAGCTTGTCGAGAGTGGGGACATCCGTTTCGATAGTACGCATGACCAGTCCGCAGAAACTCTGCTGGATAAAGGCATTGGCGCGAAAGCGGCCTATCCCGACCGGGGCAACGGCAAAGTTACACTCCTTGGTCGCCTCATATTCCTTCAACTGCTTGTCGTTCATGATGGCGTAGGCCATGGCCTTGGTGTTATCGGCCGTGAGCGCCGTCTTGGAAACCGGTGTGACCTTGCCATCAATCTTGATGGCCGGTGGAAACCCGACCGTGATGAACAAATCGGACCCTTTCTTCTCAACCATGAGCTTGAGAAGATCACGCATGAATTTTATCGCCTGTTCTCGCTCCATAGGTTCCTCCGTCGACTGACGTTAATTCAGTGACCCTCCGGGCAGGTCCATCAGAGACCTGTCAGAGTGCGGCAACTGAAAATGCATTACAGTTGCATACGGGAAGCACTGACTGAGTCACAGCTTCCCTAGAAGTTATCCTTGTTCGAGGCCTTCAGACGCGCCTCATTCCGGTTCACCAGGTTCTTCTGTACCAGTTCCTGCAGATTCTGATCCAGGGTCTGCATACCGTATTGCTGGCCGGTCTGGATTGCCGAATACATCTGGGCAATCTTGTTTTCACGGATCAGGTTACGGATAGCCGGGGTACCGATCATGATTTCATGGGCGGCGATACGGCCGCCACCGTTCTTCTTGAGCAGGGTTTGTGAAATCACCGCGCGCAGGGACTCCGAGAGCATGGCCCGCACCATGTCCTTTTCCTCGGCGGGAAACACGTCGACCACGCGGTCTATCGTTTTCGCGGCGGAGCTGGTATGCAGGGTGCCGAACACCAGGTGACCGGTTTCCGCGGCGGACAGCGCCAGACGAATGGTTTCCAGATCACGCATCTCGCCGACCAGGATCACGTCGGGATCCTCGCGCAAGGCCGAGCGCAACGCCTCGTTGAATCCCAGCGTATCGCGATGTACCTCGCGCTGGTTGATCAGGCATTTTTTGCTTTCGTGCACAAATTCGATCGGGTCTTCCACCGTGAGGATATGGCCGTACTCGTTTTCATTCTTGTGGTTGACCATGGCCGCCAGCGTGGTCGACTTGCCGGAACCGGTCGGGCCGGTCACCAGCACGACTCCCCGGGGATAGTCGGAGATGTCCTTGAATGAAGCCGGGGCATTCAACTGTTCCAGCGAGAGGATCTCCGAAGGGATGGTGCGAAACACGGCGCCGGCACCGCGATTCTGGTTGAAGGCATTGACACGAAATCGCGCCAGCCCCGGAACCTCGAAGGAAAAGTCGCATTCCAGGAACTCCTCGTAATCCTTGCGCTGTTTGTCATTCATGATGTCGTACACCATGTCATGCACATCCTTGTGATCCAGTGAGGGGACATTGATGCGCCGGATATCACCGTCGACACGGATCATGGGTGGAAGGCCGGCAGACAAATGCAGGTCCGAACAGCCGTTTTTCACGCCGAAGGCCAGTAGTTCGCCAATATCCATTGATTACTCCTCGAACGGATTCAAGATCAAGCATGTTATCTGACACCAGCCGTTATTGTTATTCAGGGCCTCACGGGCTGATGTCCCCAGGCCGCGCCGGACTGCACACGAACCTTAGATTGTTGCATTAACAACCCAATATTACTGATATTTTTTAGTATAGACTACCGCCAATCCATGAAAAATATCGCCGATAGACTGAATCAACTGCAATCCAGGCTCAGGTCTCTGGAAAATCAATACCACCGCCCACCGGGCAGCGTTAACCTGCTCGCCGTCAGCAAGACCTGGCCCGTGGAAACGATAGAACAGGCTTATCAGGCCGGACAGCGCGCTTTCGGTGAGAATTACCTGCAGGAAGCCGAAAACAAGATTTCCGCGCTGTCATCCCGGGACATTGAGTGGCATTTTATCGGCCCGGTACAATCCAACAAAACCCGTGCCATTGCCGGACAATTTCACTGGTGTCACAGTGTCGACAGACTGAAAACGGCGCGCCGGCTCAGTGCCGCAGCCGACAAAAACCATCCACTCAATATTTGCGTGCAGATCAATATCAGCGGCGAATCCAGCAAATCGGGAATCAACGAATATAATGCGGCGGCGCTGTGTGAACAGATAGTGGAGCTGCCCGGGTTGAAGCTACGCGGCTTGATGACCATGCCGGCGCCTGCCGACAATCTGGAAGAACAGCGACAACCTTTCCGCCGCCTGCGCCGGCTGCTGGAATCACTGAATGCGACCGGTCTGAACCTGGATACCCTGTCCATGGGCACGAGCCATGATATCGAGGCCGCTGTCGCCGAGGGCGCCACCATTATCCGCGTGGGGACCGCCATCTTCGGACCCAGAGGGGGATGATGATGTCTATCGTGTAAACCGATAGACTAGTCATCGCAAACAATAACGATCCCATAATCATGAAAAACAAACATATCGCCTTCATCGGCTGCGGAAACATGGGCAACAGCCTGATCGGCGGCCTGCTCGCCGACGGTTACGACAACGCTTTAATTACCGGGGCTGAAACAGACCCTGCACGTCGTGAAGCCGTGGTCAAACGCTTCGGCATCGAGGTATTCAAGGACCTGCAAAGCGCCGTTACCCGTGCCGACATCATTGTCCTCGCCGTCAAACCGCAAATCATGGCCGGGATCTGCGGGCAATTGCGTGAACACCTGCAAGGATCCGGCTCGCTGGTCATTTCTATCGCCGCGGGCATTGAGCTTGACAGTCTCGGACACTGGCTGGGCCCGGCCTGTCCCGTTATCCGCGTCATGCCCAATACGCCGGCGCTGGTCCAATCCGGGGCCAGCGTCCTCGTTTCCAATAGTAACGTCACCGCGGAGCATCGCAACCAGGCCGAAGCCATCATGCGCGCTGTCGGCATTACCCTGTGGCTGGAAGACGAGTCACAAATCAACACCGCCACAGCCGTATCAGGCAGCGGTCCGGCCTATTTTTTCCTGGTCATGGAAGTCATACAGAAAGCCGCCATGTCTATGGGACTGGATGCCTCGCAGGCACGTATATTGACCCTGCAAACCGCACTGGGCGCCGCGCGCATGGCGCTGGAGAGTGAGTCCGACACCGCTCAACTCAGGAAACAGGTTACATCACCGGGCGGCACCACCGAGCAGGCGCTGAACGTTCTCACCGGGGCAGGGATAGAACGCATATTTGCCGACGCCCTGAAAGCGGCCAGTGACCGTTCCATCGAGCTTGCCCGGCTCTACGGCGCACAGGAGTCCAAATGAGCTATCTTATCCAGGCCGCAGTGACACTGGTGCAGTTTACCGTCGGCATTTACCTGGTGATCGTGATGCTGCGCTTTCTGTTGCAACAGGTACGCGCGGATTTCTATAACCCCGTGTCACAAGCCATCGTCAAGGTCACCAATCCGCCGCTTCGGGTGCTGCGCCGCCTGATCCCCGGCTATAGCGGCATCGACTGGCCGGCCATCATCCTGCTTTTCATCCTCCAGGCACTGGAGATCTGCCTGGTTGCATTGCTGGTTATCGGCACCATTCCGGGGCCGGCAGGTTTGTTAGTGCTGTGTGTGGCCGGTCTCATTCGACTGGCGTTATTTCTTTATATCGCCCTCATATTTGTTGGCGTCATCATCAGCTGGATCAATCCGGGTGCGTATAACCCGGTGACTATCCTGGTTTACCAGCTCACCGATCCGCTGATGCGACCGGTCAGACGGCGACTTCCCACCACCGGCGGTCTCGACTGGTCACCGATGGTGGTATTGTTATTGCTGTACCTGGGCATGACCCTGATCGCCGCTCCGCTGCAGGATCTGGGCCATTCCCTGAGCGGTATTCCTTTCCGGCTTTTCTGATAATAGAACCATCATCAGTGATTGCACCGGGTTTTGCGATGCACAAACAGACAATAAACCGGAACTTTTACCGGCCCGCTTGTCAGCATTAACAGTAGGCGTCAGAATTAATCGGTATTCATCGGCGTCCGGTCCCTTGTCATGGTTCGGCGCCACCGGAAATCCAATGGTCAGGAGTCATATATCATGAACATCCGAGGGATATTTACCACTACTATTCTCTTCTGCCTGCCATGGCTGTGCCATGCCGAACAGTCTCAGTCATTTGGTGATTACACCGTGCACTACAGTGCTTTTACCACCGATGTCCTCAATCCAGCAGTGGCCAAGAACTATCATATACAGCGCAGCAAAAACCGGGCTTTGTTGAATGTCTCGGTATTGAAAAAGGTTATGGGAACCACGAGCAAGCCGGTACGGGCAACAATCAGCGGCAGTGCTATCAACCTTAATCAGCAACTGCGTGATCTGGATGTGCGTGAACTCACCGAGGACGGCGCAATTTACTACATAGCGGTGGTAAACGTCAGCAATAACGAAACCCTGAAATATACATTGCATATCACGCCCGAGGGCGAGACCACGCCTTTTACGCTGACTTTTGACCAGGCCTTTGTGACGGATTAGGCCAGCCGCAATCACACGGGCAGATCCAGATCATACTCGATGGTCAGTGGTGCATGATCGGAAAATCGTTCGTCCCGGTAAATACTGGCCCGTCTTACACGGTCTTTTAACGAGGGTGTGACCACCTGGTAATCAATACGCCAGCCAACGTTCTTGTCCCAGGCCCGGCCACGATTCGACCACCAGGTATACTGGTCTTCCTTCTGATTGACGATCCGGAAAGCATCCACCAGTCCGACTTCATCAAAGAGTTGATCCATCCATGCGCGCTCCTCCGGCAAAAAGCCGGAGTTCTTCTGGTTGCTGCGCCAGTTTTTCAAATCGATGGTCTTGTGTGCGATATTCCAGTCGCCACAGATGATGTAATGGCGGCGTTGCCGCCGGAATTTCCTCAATAACGGCATGAACCTGTCCATGAAATCGTATTTCACCTCCTGCCGTTCATCGCCCGAAGTTCCGGATGGCATATATAATGAAATCACACTGACATTACCGAAATCCGCCTGTAGATAACGGCCTTCGGCGTCGGCCCAGTCCCACCCGAGCCGGTCGTGAATACGGTCCGGCTGCCGGCGCGCATAGATGGCGGTACCGCTGTAACCCTTTTTTTTCGCATCATTGAAATACGCATGATATCCACGCGGCCTCACCAGCTCATCATCAAGCTGATGGAACTGTGACCGGGTTTCCTGAAAGCAGATAACATCGGCTTTCTGCCGGTAGAGCCATGGCAACAGTCCCTTTCTGTGCGCAGCCCGTATTCCATTGAGGTTCAGGGTAATGACTTTCATGAGTTACATTGTCTCTTTGATTTTTTACGGGGTATGATAACTTAACTTTTTATAACACGGACTACCATGCAGGATTACCGGCGTGATTTCATAGAGTTTGCACTTCACCACGGGGTATTGTGCTTTGGTGAATTTACACTGAAGTCCGGCCGGCAGAGCCCCTACTTCTTTAACAGCGGGCTGTTCAACGACGGTGACAGCCTCGCCCGCCTGGGCGAATTTTACGCTGCAGCAATCGTCGATTGCGGGCTCGGGTTCGACATGATTTTCGGTCCGGCTTACAAGGGCATTCCTCTGGGTGTATCCGTCGCTGTTGCCCTGGCAAATCAACATGACATCAATGTGCCGGTCTGCTTCAACCGCAAGGAAGCCAAGGACCATGGGGAAGGCGGAATGACCCTGGGCGCGCCACTCGACGGCCGTGTGCTGATAGTGGACGATGTAATCTCCGCCGGGACATCCGTGAACCTGTCCGTGGACATCATCCGCTCCGCCGGGGCAACGCCGGTGGCGGTGGCAATCGCGCTGGATCGCCAGGAACGCGGTAATAACAATGATCTTTCGGCGACGCAACAAGTGGAACAGGATCACGGATTGAAAGTCATAAGTATTATCGGTCTAGATGATCTGGTGAATTATCTGCGAGGTGATGCGTCTATGTCGAAGCACCTCGCAAATATTCGCCGGTACAGGGAAAACTACGGCGTTGCCACACCGGTTTGACCTTCCGATGGCAGTTAGTAAACTTGTATATTGTTAAAACCGTGTCTGAACATTAACAGGAAACCATTATGATTCGCTGCCATTACCCGGCCAGATATTTGACTATTACCATTGCCTTGCTGGCTGTCAGTCTGCCGGCAACAGCACGGATCAAGTGCTGGACAAACCACGAAGGCGTTCGCGAATGCGGTCAGGTTGTGCCGCCGGAATTCGCCCAGCAGGGACATGAAGAGCTGACTAAACACGGCACCGTAAAGGACGAGGTCGAACGCGCTCCGACCGAGGAAGAGCTTGCCGAGATAGAGGCCCGGAAGGAACAGGAGCGGCTGGAGCGGGAAAAGCAGAAACAACAGGCTCGCCTGGACAAAATCCTGATGAATACCTTTACCAGTGTCGAAGGCATCAAGGCTGCACGCGACGAGAAAATTGCAGCGCTCGATACGACCATCAACCTTACCAACAAGCGCACGGAAAAAATTCAGGAAGATCTTGATAAACGAATCGAGCGTGCCGCCGCCCAGGAACGCAGTGGCAAACAGCCCTCCGAGAAGTTGCTGGAAAGCATCAATTCACTCAAGCGACAGATCAAAAACAACGAGTCCTTCATCGCCGAGAAGCGGCGTGAGCAGGATGAAATTCGCGACAGCTTCGCCAGGGATATTGCCCGGTTCCAGGAACTGAAAGGCATGGAGTAACGGGCACTGCCGGCATCGCCATGATCCAGGCCTGATCCGGAATCGGCGGTTCTCCAGTCCACATTTCTCACCACCCTTCTACTGCGGACGCCGATCCGCTCGCCGTCACGAACGCTGACGGAAATGCAGGCTAGTTACGAAACATTCCGGGCGAAATGATCGCCCATTGCTCGTTGAGATGATCCGTGGGTTTGTTGGCAAAGGCACTGCGTATGTATTCACACATTTTGCCCTGAACCAGGGTCATTAACACGTTGGCCGTCGCATCGATGGTTTCGGTCGCGCGCGTGTTCCCGGAAAGGTTCGCCTCACGTAACACCTGTTTTAACTGGGTTTGCAACCGATCGAAAAACCGGCTGACCCGTTTTCGCAGGCGCTCGTTTTCGCCCACCAGGGCATCGCCGGTCAGGACCCGGCTGATCCCCGGGTTACGCTCGGCAAAAGCCAGAACCACGGTGATGATTTTTTCGCAACGGATCACCACGTCCTGTTCCTGCTCTATTACCCTGTTGACCAGACCGAAGACCGTATCCTCGGCAAAATCGATCAGACCCTCGAACATTTTCGCCTTGCTGGCGAAGTGACGGTACAGAGCCGCCTCGGAGACACCCACGGCGCGGGCCAGGCCGGCGGTGGTGATGCGCGTACCGGGATGGGTTTCCAGTTCACGCGCCAGGGCCTCGAGAATTTCCTGGCGGCGATTGCCTCTTGCCGATGCGTTCATTTACACCGGCCTGCGGAAACTGCCGCCATGGATCAGAGTGCCGACACCTTCATTCGTCAACAACTCCAGCATCAGGGCATGTTCAACCCGGCCATCAATAATGTGGGCGCTGCGCACACCGGCACTGACGGCATCGATAGCGGAATGGATTTTCGGCAGCATGCCGTCCCTGATCACACCCTGCTCAATCAGGTCGGCCACATCACGCGAGGACAAACCGGTCAAAACCTCACCGTTGGCACCGAGCAATCCGGCGGTATTGGTCAGGATGATCAACTTTTCCGCATCCAGCACTTCAGCCAGTTTGCCCGCCACCAGGTCGGCATTGATATTGTAGGACTGGCCGTCATCGCCCACGCCGATGGGGGCGATGACGGGTATGAAATTGCCCTTCACCAGCATGTCGACCACCGCGGTATCGATGCTGCTGACTTCGCCGACATGGCCGATATCGATGATCTCCGGGGCTTCCATTTCCGGGCTGGAGCGCTTGAATACCATTTTACGTGCCCGGATCAGCGAACCGTCCTTGCCGCTGAGCCCCACGGCGTTGCCACCATGGCTATTGATAAGATTCACTATTTCCTTGTTGACCAGGCCGCCGAGAACCATTTCCACCACGTCCATGGTCTCGCTGTCGGTAACACGCATGCCGTTAACGAACTCGGTTTTCTTGCCGATCCGGTCCAGCAAACGGCCTATCTGTGGCCCGCCACCGTGCACCACCACCGGGTTCATGCCGACCAGCTTCATTAACACGACATCACGGGCAAACTTGTTCTTGAGCGTATCGTCGGCCATGGCGTTGCCACCGTACTTGATGACCATGGTCTTGCCGGCAAAGCGCTGGATATAAGGCAGCGCCTCGGTCAGCACTCTGGCAATGGAAGCGGGATCCCTCGGTGAGTTCATGGCTGTTTCATCGGGCCGGGTCTGGCGATTCAATGTGCAAAAGTCGTTATGGTCGATCAGAATGGCAGTTCGAGGTCACTTTTCACGGCCAGCAGGCATTCACGAAACCGGCCCTGGATGCGTTCCAGGGCAGCCTGGTTCTCGGCTTCAAAGCGCATGACCAGGTAGGGTGAAGTATTCGAGGGCCGCACCAGTCCCCAGCCATCGGGGAAATCCGCCCGCAGGCCATCGATATCGAAAATCTCCGCATCATCAAAGTTTGCGGTTTCCATGAGCTTGCTCATCACCGCGGCATGTTCGGATTCATCGAGTTTCGCCCGCAATTCGGGTGTAGACACCCCTTCCGGAATGGCGGCAAACACTTCGGCCGGTTTGGCTTTGCTGTTGGTCAGCACTTCCAGCATACGGGCGCCGGTGTAGATGGCATCATCGAAACCGTACCAACGCTCCTTGAAAAAGATGTGACCGCTCATCTCGCCCGCCAGCGGTGCCTTGACCTCTTTCATCTTGGCCTTGATCAGGGAATGTCCGGTCTTCCACATCAACGGCGTTCCGCCGCAGGATTCAATCATGACTTTCAGGTAGCGGCTGCATTTCACATCAAAAATAATGGGTGCGCCGGCATTGCGCGTCAGCACGTCCTTGGCCAACAGCATCAACTGCCGATCAGGCCAGATGATGTTGCCTTCACCATCGACTACCCCCAGCCGATCGCCGTCGCCATCGAACGCAAACCCGATGTCGGCCTGCTCCGCCTTCACCCTTGCGATCAGCTCCTCCAGATTTTCGGGCTGGCTGGGATCGGGATGGTGATTGGGAAAATGGCCATCGACGTCACAATACATCTCGATGACATCGTGACCCATGGCCCGGTAAAGCTGCGGGGCCACGGCGCCGGCAATGCCGTTGCCGGCGTCGACGACAATCTTGAATGCGTTGCCGAGTGCCACCGGGATGTCCTCGGTAATGCGGCGAATGTAGTCGGATACGATCTCCACCGTCTGCACATTACCCTGGCCGCTGAGGAAATCATTTTCCACCACCCGGCGATACAGATTCCTGACGGCATCACCCGACAGTGTGTTACCGCCGATGACGATCTTGAGACCGTTGTATTCCGGACCATTATGACTGCCTGTCAGCATGACGCCGCTGTTGGCTTCCAGATGATGGGTCGCAAAGTACAGCACCGGGGTTGGCACCATGCCGACGTCGATGACATCCTGGCCGGTCGACTGCAACCCCTTGATCAGCGCATCGGCCAGCTCCGGACTGTGCGTACGGCCATCCCGGCCGACCACGATGCCCTGGTGACCATCGGCCAGCGCCTCGGAACCGATGGCCTTGCCGATGGCATTGACGACATCCGGACCGAAGTTGTCCTTGACGATGCCGCGAATATCATAGGCCCGAAAGATACTTTCCGAAATCCCCACGGTCGCCGGCGCAGGTTCCGCAAGGTCTTCGGGTGGAGGTGAGGGCGGCTCCGGAGCCGCGGCACCGGTAATATCAAAATCCGGCGCACCGGCCGTGGTCGGGATGGCCCCGGGATTGGTGATCATGGTGGCATCCTCGACCTGAAGGCCGGGGGAGACATCAGCCGCGGCCGGTTTTTTACCGCCGCCACCACCGGGCAGTTCCGGGATCAACGACTCAACCCCGGGATGCGCGCCGTCCATAATGGCCCTGACCGCGCCCTGGTAGACTACGTCCTTGTCTTTTTTCCCGGCAGACTTGCCGCCACCGCCTGTTTTGCCTTTTTTGTAAAAAACATAGGCCAGTACGCCCACTAGCAACAATCCGGTCACGATGAGGTAGATCATCATGGAGCCACCCGCACCGGCGCCTGCCGTCGCTGCCCCTGCCGGCCAATAGGCGATTTCCCAGCGGCTGTTTTTGATGTTCCTGACGACTGGCGCGCCCTGCCTGTTGGCGGCATTGCCTTTTTTCCCCAGGACCACGTGTTTGCCCGAGGTGTTCTGACGCAGTTCGACATATCCGTCTTCCGGGGTGATGGATGCCAGTGGTTGTCTGAACAGGTCCGCACTGGCTGACAGGTGCGCCAGACCCACCAGCTTGCCATCCTGTTTCACTCCCTGCACCATGACCACATGTTCATCCGGGCTGCCGAATTTATGCGCCTCGGCACCCGTCGCCGGCTTGCCTTTTTCGATGTTTCTGAGCAGGTCGAGGGAAGCAAACCCGAGAGCGTAATCGCCCCCGGTTTCCACATCGTAGTTTCCAGGGATAAGAAAACGCAGCCTTAAACCGTTGGGCAGTAATGACAATTTGTCATCAGCAACGCGTTCAAGCTCATCTTTGTCAGCCGCCGTAAACAGGGCCGCAGTTTCCGGATCGTTGGTGACCTTCTGCAGGGCCTGCCAGGTGGCGTCAATGCTTGTGGAAAAGGGTGCAGCCAGATCGATGATCTTTTGTTTAAGTTCGCGCTCGGCCGTGGCCGCGGCTTTTTCAGCCATGACGTTATAGAGCCATGACCCGCCGACCGCGATAATGAATAAAATGAGTACGCCAACACTGGCTACGATCAGATTGCGCACCGTGCGCCGTTTCAGTTTTTTTCCGGCAACCGGACCTTCAACCATTAACCCGTTCCCCCACATGTATTCCGGTATGGCCAAATCCCCCTGCACCGCGCTGGCTTTGTTCAAAATCCTCGACGATTTCGAAAACGGCCTGGATGACCGGCACCAGCACCATTTGCGCAATGCGCGCACCGGGCTCGACAGTGAATGGCTCACTGCCACGGTTCCAGCAGGATACGAAAATCTGGCCCTGGTAGTCGGAGTCTATAAGACCGGTGAGATTACCCAGCACAATGCCGTGCTTATGACCCAGACCGGAACGCGGCAACAACACGGCAGCCAGCCCGGGATCACGGATATCCATGGCAAATCCGCAGGGAATCAATTCAGTGTCGCCGGGCTTCAATGTCATGGTCGAGTGCAGACAGGCACAGAGGTCCAGTCCGGCAGATCCGCTGGTCGCATAAGACGGCAATGGAAAGTCAGTGCCGAGTCGCGGATCCAGCAATTTTATGGCGATTTTTTTCTTCATAGTGCTCGGCTATCACCTTGACAAGCTGACGGGCGAGTTGGTCCTTGCTCGCCTGCCCCAGATCCAGGCTGCCTCCCTCCCAATACAGATGCAAGGCATTGTCCTCGTTATCAAATCCCAGGCCATTACCCACCTGGTTCGCCGCTATCAGGTCAAGTCGTTTGTTTTTTAGCTTGATTTTCGCGTTGTCGGCCAAATGACTGGTCTCCGCCGCGAAGCCTACGGTAAAGGGTGGTTCAGGCAAGCTGGTCACGTCGGACAGTATATCGGCTGTCTTGTTCAGTGTCAGTGAGAATTCACTTACATGTTTCTTGATCTTGTCATCAGCCATGTCCTTGCAGGTGTAATCAGCCACCGCGGCAGCCGAGATAAACACCCGCGCATCAGCCACGTGCTCCATGACGGCCCGGTGCATCTGGTTCGCGCTTTCCACCCGCACTATCGCCACGGCCTCCGGTGGCGCCAGGGCTGTCGGCCCGCTTACCAGGGTCACCCGGGCGCCGGCTTCCGCAGCCGCCCTGGCAATCGCGTAACCCATGCGGCCGGAACTGCAATTACTGATGTAACGCACCGGATCAATATACTCTCGCGTCGGACCGGCTGTGATCAATACCGTCTGGCCGGCAAGACGGCCGGTTAGAAATAACTTGTTGACTGCACTGACAATGGCATCGGGCTCGAGCATGCGTCCCGGCCCGGTTTCACCACACGCCTGGGCGCCCTCATCCGGACCCAGCAGGGGCACACCGCGTTGAACGAGCCTGTCCACATTCGCCTGTGTCGCCGCCGCCAGCCACATTTGCCGGTTCATGGCCGGGGCCAGGACCACAGGCGCAGTCGTGGCCAGGCACAGGGTCGCCAACAGATCACCGGCAAAACCATGGCAAAAACGCGCCATGAAATTCGCACTGCACGGCGCTACCAGCACCAGATCCGCCCAGCGAGCCAGTTCAATATGGCCCATGGCGGCTTCCGCTTCCGCATCCAGCAGGTCGCGATGAACACGCTCCCCGGACAGCGCCTGCAGGGTCAAGGGAGTGATAAATTCACAGGCCCCGCGGGTCATGACCACGCGCACCCGGGCGCCCTGCTCACGCAGGCGCCGTACCACATCTGCGCTCTTGTATGCCGCGATGCCGCCGGTGATTCCCAGCAGAATGTGTTTGTTCAACAGGCTGTTCATTGTCAAATGGATTCTAAACTATATTTACTGTCCCCTGAATCAATGCAGGGGCATGGCTAATGTTTTACACTCACTATCACGGATTTACCAGACGACAACGGAGGTCAACATGCCCATCAACCACTGGCCCGAAAACGAACGCCCCCGGGAGAAACTCTTGCACCGGGGTGCGAGCCATTTATCCGATGCTGAATTACTGGCGATTTTTCTGCGCACCGGTACACGGGGGAAAACCGCGGTGGATCTCGCCCGGGATTTAATCAACCGTCATGACGGCCTGCGCCCCCTGCTCGATGCGGATGCCGAAGCCTTCTGCCAGGACAAGGGTGTTGGTCCTGCAAAGTACGTGCAGATCCAGGCGGCGCTGGAACTCGGCAAACGTTACCTTGCCACCACGCTGGAACGCAGCGACCACATCAACAGCCCCGAGGCCACCCGCGAGTACCTGCGGCTGCGACTGCGCGCCTACCCGCATGAAGTCTTCGCCGCCCTGTTCCTGGACAATCGCCACCGTGTTATTCAGTACCGTGAACTGTTTCGCGGCACCATCAACGGCGCCAGTGTCTATCCACGTGAAGTCGTCAAGGAAGCCCTGTCGCTGAACGCAGCCGCCGTGATCTTCGCTCACAATCACCCTTCGGGGGTGGCCGAACCCAGTCGCGCCGATATCCAGATTACCCGGCGGCTGCGGGAATCCCTGGCGCTGGTGGATATCAATGTCCTGGACCATTTTGTTATCGGTGACAGTGAAGCCGTGTCATTCTCGGAGCGGGGGTTGTTGTGAAACACAAACCACCGTTCGGGCACGAACGGTGTCACCGCCCATACTGATTGCTAAATAGTCATTCAAAAACAATAAGATAATAAATATATTAATTTATGTTGCACTGCAACAAATCTGTGTTATACTCTCTCCATGAATCAAATACATCACATTGGAGAATTATCATGAATAACGTTTACGAAAACCTGTTAACGCCAGTTAAAGCACTGAACGACCTGACAGTCAAAACCATCGAGCAAATTGCCGAGCTTCAGGTCAAGACCGTTCAGGAGAGTGCCAAGGCGAGTGTAAACTCCCTGAAATCATCCTCGGGCGTAACCGATCTGGATTCGTTGCAGACCTACCTGCAAAGCCAGGTTACCGCAGCCCAGAAGTTGTCGCAGAGCGCCAGCAGCAATGCAGAGAAGATCGCCAAAATCGGTGAATCCTATCTGAACGAAGTCAAGGCGCTGGTTGAAAAAGCTACCCCTGCTGCCTGAGCCAGACTCTACAACCGGCTAATCGCCGGATGCAACACCGGAAACCGCCCGCATGGGCGGTTTCTTCATTTTGTTTGCAGTGATTAAAATACCCGCCATGTTTCGTCAATTTCCCGTGCTTGTTTTATCGACTGCCTTGCTGATCCCGGCTTCCAGCGCCCGGGAAAGCGTCCCGGACTGGCTTGCCGGCACACCGGATCTTGAAATCAGGACACAACGCTGTTACCTGTACCAATGGATTTCACAGCAGGCGGACAAACAGACCGGCAGCCGGACCGACAAGCATACGCTCGCGAAAAAACGACTCATCAACCTTGCCAACAAGCTGGCTGACCATCATCTGGCCACGCCGGCGGATGCGTATTCGGCGGAATTAAGGTATCTGGTGATCGATAGGGACGCTCCCGCACATTTTCATTTTCACATCAATGCAGAACACCTGGATCAACTGCTGGACGATGACTGTCGTGAATAACAGTCAACGTATAATCCGGATTTCCATTAAACTACTCGCAACCAGTTTTAGCCGGCTCCATTAATCCCGGCATTGTTAACCGATGAAAAACACATACCATAGCCGCGCCGGCCGATTCGTTCGCGACATTGTCGTTCATACACCGTTTATTCAGATGGTGATCCTGTTGATCGTGCTCTGGCTGATTTTCTCTCTTGGCATTTACCTGTCGGAAAACGGCAAGACAGGCACATCATTGCATACCTATAGCGATGCCCTGTACTGGGGTATAGCCGCCTTTTCAACCGCCGGTATCGCGGACACACCCGTCACCGGATCCGCCAAGCTGATCGGCGGGCTGTGGATCATTATCGGATCAGTGCTTTTTTTCGGGGCCATCGTAGCCACGGTGACCTCGTATTTCATGCGGCCGATGCAGCGGCCACACAAACGCATCATCGACACCATCGAATACAATCTGGAACAACTCGACGATTTGTCCCATGAGGAACTCGATCTGCTCAGGGATACCATCAACACCCTGATCGAACATGTCGAGGAGTTGAAGGAATTGAAAGAAAAACAACAGAACCCGAAGGACCCGGGTGCCTGACAGCCGGCCATTGGATATTCACCCCGCTACCGGGACGGTTACCTGCCTTGCCGCCGGTGACGTGATATGAACGTTTGCGTGCAGACATTGCGATAGCGTCGGTATACATGCCGTGATCGCCACCGCTTTTTTAACCTCGATACAGGACGGTTCCCTGTTACGGTCCTTGCCGCGAAACATCATCGCCGGCCTGACTGTCGGCATCGTTGCGCTGCCACTGTCCATGGGCCTGGCCATAGCCAGCGGTGTGCCACCCCAGCATGGACTTTACACGGCTATCGTCGGCGGTTTCATCATTGCGCTGGCGGGCGGTTCCCGCGTCAATATCTCCGGACCGACCGCGGCTTTTGTCGTCATCCTGCTGCCCGTTGTACAGCAATACGGCACCGGCGGCCTCCTGATCAGCGGCATGCTGGCCGGAGGCATACTGATCTGTCTTGGCCTGTTGCGGGTGGGACGGTTTATCCAGGCCATTCCTTACCCGGTTGTGATCGGGTTTACGGCAGGCATCGGAACCGTGATTGCCCTTCTGCAAATGAAGGATTTAATGGGCCTGAGACCGGAATCGGCCGGGCTGCATTTCCTTGACAAGGTCTGGTTGTATGTCATGTCCCTGCACACACTGCAGTGGCAGGAAGTGCTCATCGGTCTATCCACCCTGCTGCTGCTTGTGCTGTGGAAACGCATGAGCAGCCGCATCCCCGGCTATCTCGTGGCCCTGGTCTGGGGGACACTTATCGCGCTTGGCTTTAACAGCATCGACACCTTGCCCGCGGTAGAAACGATCGCCAGCCGTTTCAGTTTCAGTATCGGCGATATCACAGGCTCGGGCATACCGCCGCTGGCGCCTTCCTGGACACTGCCCTGGCAGTTACCGGGGCCGGATGGAGAGCCCGTCGGTCTGTCGATTGAATTATTCCAGATCCTGTTTCAGGCGGCTTTTGCCATCGCCATTCTGGGTGCGCTGGAATCCCTGTTGTGTTCACTGGTGGCGGACGGCATGACCGGAGAACAGCACGATCCGGACAGTGAACTCCTCGGCCAGGGGATCGGTAATGTGGTGGTGCCGTTTTTCGGCGGCATTCCGGTGACCGCTGCAATAGCACGCACTGCGCTGAATATTCGCGCCGGCGGTAGCACGCCCGTGGCGGCTATAGTCCATTCACTGTTCGTGCTCATTGCCATCCTGTTCCTGGCGCCCGTATTGTCGCTCATACCCATGGCGGCCATGGCCGCCGTGCTGGTTATCGTGGCCTGGAATATGAGCGAGGCAAACCACGTCATACACCTGATCCGCAAGGCGCCGCGCTCCGATGTGGCGGTGTTTCTGACCTGTTATATTCTGACCGTACTGGTCGATATGCAGATAGCCATTGCGGCGGGCATGGTCCTGGCCTCGGTAATGTTCATTCGCCGCATGAGCGAACTGAGCAGCGCCACACTAACCAGTGATCACAGCGCGCACACACACGGAGAAACCGGTCCCGGCGTCATTATCTATGACGTCAATGGCCCGTTGTTTTTCGGCGCCGCGCACAAGGCGCTGAAGGTGATTTCCGCTATCGATCGGGAGGTTCATTCCGTGGTGCTGGACATGAGCGATGTGCCGGTCATAGACACAACAGCCATGGTCAATCTTCGATCCATTGCTGATCTGTTGTCCGGCCGGAACATCAGGCTTTACCTGCTCAATGCGCAGGATCGGATCGAGAAAAAAATGCGCCGCTTCGGCCTCGATGCCGACGGCAGCAAACTGACCATCATAAGAAACCTGGATGAGATCACGCGCCATGAACATCTGGGTTGATGCCGACGCCTGCCCGGCAGCGATCAAGGACATCCTGTTCCGGGCGGCGAAGCGAACGGGTATCGCGTTGACACTGGTCGCCAACCGGGCACTGCCGATTCCATCCTCACCCGTGATTCATTTCATCCAGGTCGCCTCCGGGTTTGATGTGGCCGATAATGAGATTGTCAGGCGTGTTGGCAAGCACGATATTGTGATCACCGCCGATATCCCGCTGGCGGCGGAAGTCGTAGGGAAAGGGGCTGTTGCGCTCAGTCCACGCGGCGAGCTGTTTACCGCCAACGATATTAAAGCGCGTCTGAGTGTGCGAAACTTCATGGAAACCCTGCGTGCAAGCGGTGTCAACACCGGCGGGCCGGCCGCGCCGGGGCAGCGTGAAAAACAGAACTTCGCCAATCAACTGGACAGGTTACTATCCGCTCAACGCCCGCCGGCAACCGGATAATGACATGATGAAACTACCGACGCTGATCAAACTGATCGACCTGTTGTCATTCATCGTATTGATAACGATGATATCCACCGGCACGCTGTTGAAATTCACCCTGCCGCCCCGCAGTGGCGGCGACAGTATCTGGGGGCTGACCCGGCATCAATGGGGTGAGATACACTATTACCTGGCCGTCGCCTTTCTCCTGCTCATGACCGTGCACCTGCTGGTGCATTTTCGCTACATCAAAAACGCGGTGCTGGGCCGGGTCACGCGGGAACAGGGTTATCGAATTGTCATCGGCATCGTCAGCCTGGTGTTACTGATTGCGCTGGCCTTTGCACCGATGATGTCCAGCGTCGATGACGGCCGTGACCCCGGGTCGGGCAAACGCCTGCAACAGCATCAGCAAAGATAGTCAGGCCGGCTCGGGCGCCTCTTTTGGATTCGGTCCGTATGCGTTCGTGCCGGGCGTGCTGTCGAGCACGAAAAACACCAGCAGAATAATCGGGCCGATCACCGGTAACAGCAACAGCAGCATCCACCAGCCGCTGCGGCTGGTGTCGTGCAAACGCCTGACTCCCACCGCCAGCGAGGGAATTAACAGGGCCAGCACATAGATCGTACCCAGGGGGCCTGTGCTGAGCCCGGGATCGACTCCGAAAATCATGGCATCCACGATCCCGATGATCAGCGCGAAAATCAGATAGAACAGGACATAAAACCAGTATTCCTTGCGCCTCGCCCTGCCGGTGAACACCGCGTACTTTTTCACGACCTCGATAAACCAGTTCATAGACTCTCCCCTTGGCTTTGCTTGTTGGATTGTTTAAGGAACCATCCGACCAAATTGTCCATTTCGACCCCGTTCGTACAGAACTCAGGGTAAACTTCGGGAGAAATCTGTTGTAATAAATGCCAAAAAAAATAATAAGCCACAAGATTTCTCGCTTCGCTCGAAATGACCAGGCCAGTCAAAACGTCCAAGCAGTTCGAAATGATCAAGCTGCTCGAAATGACCAGGCCAGCACAGGATGACACAAACAACTGGTTCAGAGCTTCCTTAAATAAACAGTCACGCGCCTGACAATGCTCCAGCCGGTTCGTGCGACTTATCTCCGAATAAATACAACCGGATTATCTCCATGTGCGAAAAGGCCTCGACGGATACATTTAACCACTTGATCGTCTTTAACTATAGAACAAACGCTGAGAAAACATCGTGTCGATCGGCCGCAATGCCGAAGCTGCCCTGTACCGGATCAGTCCGGGCCGGAAAAGATCCCGGCGATGGTTGTCTGAATCGCTTGTGCCGCCGCGCGGGGATCCTCGGCATCGCGTATCGGCCGGCCGACGACGATGTAATCGGCGCCGTTGGCGAACGCCTGTTCCACGTTGACCGTGCGTTTCTGGTCATCCCTGTTATCCACCGGTCGAATGCCGGGGGTGATAACGAGCAGCTTGTGATCCAGGTATTCGCGCAGAGCCGGGGCTTCCAGGCCCGATGAAATCACGCCGTCGCAGCCGCTTTCCAGCGCCCGCCGGGCGCGTGACAGCACCAGCGCCTCGACATCGCAGTCAAAACCGAGATCATTAAGATCGCCGCGATCCAGGCTGGTCAGCGCGGTCACCGCGAGGATCTTCACATCCCCTTTTGCCTCGCCCGCCGCTTTCATGATGGCGTCATTTCCGTGCACCGTGGCGAAGCTGGCGCCATGATGACTCAGCGCCTGCACGGCGGAGCGCACCGTCTGCGGGACATCGAAAAACTTCAGGTCCACGAAGACCTTTTTATCGTTGTCGATGAGCCACTTGAGGAGCTGGAAATAGTCACCGGCCATGAACAATTCCAGGCCGATCTTGTAAAAAGCAACGGCATCATCGAGGTTCTCCACCAGCCGCCGGGCCTTTTCCGGGTTGGGTACATCGAGGGCGAAAATCAGGCGTTCCCTGGCGGGAATGGCTTTAGGCGTATACTCTGTCATGGTCAGTGCGTTTCTATATGATTGTTATTTCGAATGTTTTACTAAATTGAGCGACAGCCCGGGGGCGCAAATTCCACCACACTCCCCGGCGCCGCGCAAGACGAACCGCTCAGCGGGCAAAAGCTTGGCAGGGAAAATGAATCCATGTAAGATCCGCGCTCTTTTTAATCACTGCAATCAGAACGGAAACGACCATGTCCCGCATATGCCAGGTAACCGGAAAACGCCCCATGTCGGGCAACAACGTCTCACACGCCCACAACAAGACACGCCGGCGTTTTCTGCCCAATCTTCAGGCTCACCGCTTCTGGGTGGCAAGCGAGAATCGCTGGGTGCGTCTGCGCATCAGCCACCAGGGCCTCAGGATCATCGACAAGAAAGGTATCGACAACGTGCTGAAAACCATCCGCGCCCGCGGCGAAAAGGTTTAGGAGTTCATCATGCGTGACAAGATCAAACTCGTCTCCAGCGCCGGCACCGGCCATTACTACACCACCACCAAGAACAAACGCAATATGCCGGACAAGATGGAGATCAGGAAATTCGATCCGGTGGTGCGCAAGCATGTGATCTACAAGGAAGCCAAGATCAAATAAAAGATTTCTCCCGGTTCCCTCGCTGCGCTTCGAAACAAGGCTCGAAACGACGGCCGGACATAAAAAACCCGCTCATCGAAGCGGGTTTTTTTATGAATGATTGTGACCAGGCCGATCAGGCCGGTGCCGCCAACGCCGGCTGCAGGGTGTAGCCACGCAGGGTCTGTACGAATTCCTGCAAGGCCTCGATGCCGGTTGCCTCGGCCTGATGGCACCAGTCCTGGAATTCCTGCAACAGGTTTTCCTCGCTGAGATGTCGGGTCATCCATAGCCGCTGCAATCGTTGCCGGAACTCGAACACGGCTCTCAGCGTGTCATTTTCGTTCAGCAGGCGTTCGACATATTGCCGGGTTTCATTATCGAGCAGAAACTGCGGCCGGTTGATCAAACGTTTGAGCTTGCCCAGCCTGATACCGTTCGAGATGGCGGCATTGGCCCGCTCCTCCCGATACACCCGGGTGATCACCGAATGCGTGTAGTCGGACATCACGTGCAGGCGGTTGGTGATCACGGCGCTGACGGTATCGAGATCGATGCGGTTCTTGCCGGGCACGATCATCGGCACCGGCGCCAGTTTTTTCACCCTGGCAAAGCCGAGCGCGGCAAGCAGGCGTATATACAGCCAGCCGATGTCGAATTCCCACCATTTGTTGGAAAACCGCGCGGAACTGGCGAAGGCGTGGTGATTGTTATGCATTTCCTCGCCGCCGATCAGGATCCCTACCGGAACGATGTTGGTGGAGGCGTCGGGGGAATTGTAATTGCGGTAACCCCACCAGTGGCCGAGGCCGTTGATGACGCCGGCGGCAAAAAACGGGATCCAGATCATCTGTACAGCCCAGACAGTGATGCCGATGACGCCGAACAGCAGCACGTCAATGGCCAGCATGACAAAAATACCGTAGTCCACCCAGGGCACATAGAGGTGGCGTTCCAGCCAGTCGTCGGGTGTATGATGTCCGAACCGTTCCACGGTTTCCGTATTTTTGCTTTCCTTGCGATAAAGTTCGGCACCCTGCCAGAGCACGGTTTTGATACCGCGTGTCTGCGGGCTGTGCGGATCCTCGGGGGTTTCGACTCTGGCATGATGTTTACGGTGGATGGCCACCCATTGCCGGGTTTGCATACCGGTGGTCAGCCACAGCCAGAAGCGGAAAAAATGACTGACGATCGGGTGCAGGGTAATGGCGCGGTGCGCCTGGCAGCGATGCAGGTACAGGGTGACGCCGGCAATGGTAATGTGTGTCAGACCCAGCGTGACCAGCACGTAGCCCCACCAGGGCAGGGTAATGAGACCGGAGATAACCATACAGACTCCTCAAGTAAGTGAATGTGGCGTCCGTGCAGTATCTGGTTCGATGCCGGCGCTCATGCCGGGGAAAATCGTGGCAAGACGTAATACAGCGCCAGCGGCAGGGTGATTACGGTGAGGGCGTTGCCGAACAACACCATGGACGCCACCCGTGCCGGTTCCTGCCTGTAGTGCTCGGCGAACATATAATTCATGACGGCCGGGGGCAGGGCACCGAACAGGAACAGGGCCCCCTGCTCTACAGGTGTCAATTGTAACCACGGCAACACCAACAACACCAGCGTAACACCGAGAATTGGCGAGGCCAACCCCACCAGGACCCCGATGCGCCACTCGGAGAAATCCGTATCCATCAGGCGCACACCAAGGGCGAACAACATCAGCGGCACACAGATATCGCCCAGCAGGCGCACCGGCTGCATCAGCACGTCCGGTACCCTTACATCGCCGAAACCCAGGCCCAGCGCCAGCAGGGTGGCCAGGATCATGGGGGAAAGCAGGACTCTGCCAATGTGGCTGTCGTGGCTGAGCAGGTAATTGCCCAGGGTCACGTGCAGGAAATTGCAGACAATGAACAGGATCACGGCCTGCGCCAGCGCGCCCTCGCCGAAGGTCAGGGTGATCAGCGGTAAGCCGAGGTTGCCGGCATTGGCGAACATCATCGGCGGGCACAGGGTGGCCGGCGACAGCCGGATGGCGCGCGCCACAACCCAGGTGATCAGCCCCGGTAACAGGACGATCAGCGCCCCGCCCAGCGCCAGCGGCCCGAACAGGCTGGACGGTTCAGTCCTGTCGGTCAATACGCTGAATAACAGCGCGGGTAAAAACACACCCATGTTCAGACGATTGGGCAAGGTCATATCCGGCTTGAAACGCAATCCATAGGCAAGGCCGGTTGCGACGACGGCAAAAATGGGAAACGTGATCTCAAAAATCCGCAGCGCGATCAAGTAGCATCCCCCGCGGTGCGGGTCAGTAACAGGTTGGCGTAAGCATCCAGCCGCCCGCGCCAGCCGGTATCGATGAACGTGGTGGAAACGGCGTCGACTATAATGGCCGGAGCATCGATTTCCAGCTCTACCGGCAACGCATGGCGATCATAAATCGGGACCGGGGCTTTACAGCCGGACACCTGCTGCTGATCCACGGGCTCCGGCGTACCGGTGTGTTTCCGTTCCGGCAGGTTGATGACATGGGCTTTTGCATTCACTGACACGCGAACGTTGACCAGCTCGACCGGACTCTGCAGCCGGTGACCGAACCGCTGTGCATGCAGGGCATGAAACCGCTCCGCCAGGGTTCGAACCGGCGCACGCACCAGGTTCAGCGTCGAGGTCTGGCCGCGATAACAGAGATCCAGGCTGTGCCCGGCCTGAATACTATCCGGCTCGATGCCCTCGCCGGCAAGGATTTCCCGGCCCTGCTCTTCCAGCTCGGAAAAAAGCCGGTCCAGATCGCTGTCGGTGTACTCATCCAGCAAGCCGGCCAGTGTCCTTGACAACTGGCGGCCGTCCGGCGCCACCAGCATACCCAGGGCCGAGAGCACGCCGGAACGATCCGGAACCAGGGCCCGGCTGATATGCAGCGCATCGGCGAGTGCGCAAATGTGCAGCCCGCCGGCACCGCCGAAGGCCAGCAGGGCAAATTCACGGGGATCAACGCCGCGCTGCACGGAAATCACGCGCAAGGCCCGGGCCATGTTCTCGTTGACCAGGCGAATGACGCCCTCGGCCGCGGCGGCCGCGTCCGGCAACTTTAAAGCGGCGGCCAGTTCCTCCATGGCCGCCACCGCGGCGGAACGATCCAGGGCCAGCGTGCCGCCCAGTCGTGCCGTTTCGGGAAGCCGGCCAAGTACCAGGTTGGCGTCGGTCACGGTCGGAGAGCGGCCGCCACGGCCGTAACACGCGGGTCCCGGATCGGCGCCCGCTGACTCGGGACCGACAACCAGTCCGCCGCCGGCGTCGGCGTGGGCGATGGAACCGCCGCCGGCGCCGATGGTATGCAAATCCACCATCGGCACGCCCACCGGGTAGCGGCCTATACGCCCGCGACTGGTCAGGGCGATTTCCCCGTCGACCATGGCCACATCGGTGGAGGTGCCGCCCATATCGAAACTGAGCAAACGCTGTTCACCCGTTTGCCGGCCGATGAATCGCGCCGCCGCCAGGCCGCCGGCCGGTCCGGACAATAACAGGTGCACAGCTTCCTCTCCGGCCTGTTCGGCGGCACAGGTTTGCCCGGAACTGCGCATGATGCTGACCCGCGCCGGTTGCACACCGGCCTCGAAGCGTTGCAGGTAACCCTGCACCAGAGGGCCTACCGAGGCGTTCAGCCAGGTGGCGATGCCGCGCTCGTACTCACGATATTCGGGCAACACCCGGTGCGAACAGGAGACGAACAACCCGGCAGGCAAGGCGTTGGCGATCCGGGCTTCGTCTTCACCATTGATAAAGGCAAAAAGCAGGTTGATGGCCACGGCCTCGGGCTTGAGTTTGTCGAGTTCCGCCAGCAGCGCCTTGATATCGGCCTCTTCAAGGGCGTCGATGACGTTGCCATCGGCGCCGCGGCGGCCGTTGGTTTGCAGGCATAACTCCGGCGGCACCGGTGGTAAGGGTTTTTGTGGCTGCAACTCATAGAGTTCGCTGCGCGCCTGGCGGCCGATGGTGAGCACGTCCTGCAGCCCGCGGTTGCTGATGTAGGCCGTACGGGCGCCGCGATTCTGTAACACGGCATTGGTGGCGACAGTGGAACCGTGAATGATACGCAAGCCGTCAGCAACAATGCCCAGTTCCTGTATTCCCTGCAGTATGGCAAGCTCCGGCGCCGCCGGTGTCGACAGCACCTTGTGGAAACGCACGCCTTGATCATCACAGTACACGAAGTCCGTGAACGTGCCGCCGGTATCCACGCCGAGCAACCTGTTTGCCGATTCAGGCTTGCAACTCATGGGCGTTTGGGAATAATAGCGGCGGCATGGAAAAACAAACGCTCATTGAAGTTGATCAGATCAGCCGTTTTTATGGTGAGCATTGTGCCGTTAACGATGTCAGTTTTACCGTGCAACGCGGTGAAGTCCTGGGTTTCCTGGGGCCGAATGGCGCCGGCAAGTCCACTACCATGCAGATCATCTGCGGTGTGCAGACCGCCAGTACGGGTCGCGTCAGTATAGCAGGACACGACATTTTCGATGAGCCTGCCGCGGCCAAGTCGCACATCGGCTTTCTGCCTGAAATACCGCCTTTGTACCTGGATCTGACCGTGGACGAATACCTGGCCTACGCCGCACGCCTGCGCCGGGTTGCCGGAGCGGACATTGCCGCGGCCGTGGATCGCGCCCGATCACGTTGCGGACTCAGCGATACCGGGCACCGCCTGATCCGCAACCTGTCCAGGGGCTACCGGCAACGGGTCGGCATCGCCCAGGCCATCATTCATTCACCGGCCGTGGTGATTCTCGATGAACCCACTTCCGGCCTTGATCCGATCCAGATCCGCGAGATCCGCGAACTGATTCGCGAACTCGGCAACGATCACAGCGTCATCCTGTCCACGCACATTCTTTCCGAAGTGCAGACCGTCTGTAACCGCGTACTCATCATTCACCAGGGCAGGCTGGTCATGGATAAAGCCATCGCCGAACTGGAAGAACAACAACATAACGTGCTGAACCTGAGCTTCCTCAATCCGCCCGGCAGAGACGCCCTGCTGGCGCTGGATTATGTGACCGACGTGGAACAAACCGGCGCGCAGAGTTTCCGGCTGCGCTATGCCGAAGGCCGGTCTGTGCATGACGATCTGTGTCGCGCGGCAATGGACAACCAGTGGGGTCTGAAGGCCATGACACCGCAAACCCATACCCTGGAAGAAACCTTCCTGCAACTGACGCAGCAGGATGATACGCAAGCCGGAGCCGGGGCATGAACGTAACCCTGGCCATTGCCAATCATGAACTGCGCCGCCTGTTCAAGTCGCCGCTGGCCTGGGTCATCCTCGCCGTGGTCCAGTTCCTGCTGGCGCAGCTGTTTTTGAAATACTGGGAGATCTTCGAGACCCGGGGCGCCGCGTACAGCGACATCGGCCTGACCGAGATCGTGGTTACCAGCCTTTACCAGAGCACCGCGATCATCCTGTTACTGGTGACACCGTTCATCACCATGCGCGGTTTCAGCGAAGAACGGCGCAGCGGCACCATACGGCTGTTGCTGTCATCCCCGGTTTCCATCACCCAGCTGGTGATCGGTAAATACCTCAGCATACTCGGTTTCCTGTTGCTGGTCGTGGCCATGGTGACATTGATGCCGCTGTCGCTCGGCACCGGCACCCGCCTGGATTATTTCCAGTTGCTTGCCGGCATCACCGGGCTGGCCCTGCTGGTATCTTCCTTCGTTGCTATCGGGTTGTTCGTATCCACGCTGACACAATCCACGGCCGTGGCCGCCATCGGCACCTTCGGCGTGCTGTTTTTGCTCTGGATCCTGAATCTCGCCGGCAACAGCGGCTCCGAACAGGTAGCCGCCGTGCTTGGCTATCTGTCGCTGCTGACTCACTATAATAACCTGCTCGACGGCCTGTTTGATCTCTCTGACGTGGTCTACTACCTGATCATGACCATCTCGTTCCTGGTGCTGTCGGTCTGGCGGCTCGATATGGAGCGAATGAACTAGGCCATGCGGATCTCATCGAAAACCCGGCTGCAGTTCCGCCTGAACAGCGCGCTGATGTTCCTGCTGCTGATTGGCGTCGCCATCGTCCTGGGCTGGCTCAGCCAGCGCTTCGATAAACAGTACGACTGGACCACCGCCGGACGGCATACGTTATCGGAAACCAGCCGTGAAGTACTGAAAACGATCGAGGGGCCGGTGGAGATCACCGCCTACGCCAGCGACAAGCCGGAATTACGCAACATCATCAGGGACATCGTCGGCCGTTATCAACTCGTCAAGGAAGACATCAACCTGCACTTCGTCAACCCGATCGCCGTGCCGGACGAGGTTCGCAACATGGGCATCACCGTGGACGGTGAACTGGTCATACACTATGGAGACCAGGTTGAACACGTAAAGTCGGACAACGAAGAAGAGTTTACCAACGCCATGCACCGGCTGGCGCGCGGCGGTGAGCGCTGGCTGGCCTTCCTGGAAGGTCATGGTGAACGCAACGCCCTGGGCAAGGCAAACCATGATCTCGGACAGTGGGTCAGCTCACTCACTGCCCGTGGCTACCAGGTGCAACCCGTTAACCTCGCCGAAATCGACCGTGTTCCGGACAATACCTCGGTGATGGTGATCGCCGGCCCTCAAGTGGATTACCTGCCCGGCGAGTTAGAAAAGATCCTGAACTATATCGAGTCGGGCGGCAATCTGCTGTGGCTGGTTGACCCGGGCAATCTATACGGCCTGCAAACCCTGGCCCGGCATCTGCAGGTTGAAATACACCCCGGCACCATCATCGATTTCGTCGGCCAGTTGCTGGGCGTGGATGATCCCACCATTGCTATCGCCACGGGACCGTCGTACCGACCGCATCCGGCCCTGCGGGATTTCAACATCACCACGCTGTTTCCCGCGGCCGCGTCCATTGATGTCATTGACAATGAAACCTGGCAGGCTGATCCGCTGATCGTCAGCGGCGATCACACCTGGGTGGAGAACGGAGCGTTGCAGGGCACGGTCGAGTTCAATGAAGGCGTGGATGAACCGGGTCCACTGAACCTGATGCTCAGCCTCAGCCGTGAAATCGAAACCGATGACGACGGCGACACGGTCAGCCGCGTGCAACGCATCATCATCAGTGGTGACGGCGATTTTCTTTCCAACACCTTTGTCGGCAACAGCGGCAACCTGGATCTCGGTGTACGGCTGGTGAACTGGTTGAGTAACGACGATGAACTGATCGCCATTCCGCCGCGTATTGCCGAGGATCGGATCCTGGAGCTGTCCAATGCCGCCAAGCTGGCTATTATCATCGGCTTTCTCATCGTCCTGCCTTTGACGCTGCTGGTGACCGGGCTGGTTATCTGGTGGCGCCGGCGAACACTCTGATCAATGCAGTCACGGTTCATCATTAATTTAATCCTGCTGCTGATCATAGTCGGCATCAGTCTCTACCTGACGTTCACTCCGCCCGATGATGAAGGTTCTGAAACCGCAGCCATCAGTGATGTGCCCGCAGAACAAATCCGGACCATCCGTATTGAACGCAAGGACCGGCAGGCCATTCACTTCAGCAAGGACGGCGACACCTGGATGATGCGTTCACCGTTCGAGGTCAAGGCCCGGCCACAGCGAATCGAGACGTTGCTGGGACTGCTGGCTACACCGAGCGTCGATCAACTCGATGCCGGTGACGCTGCTCTTGACAGGATGAACCTGCAAACACCGGAAGTCACCTTGCGGCTTGACGACGAGGTGTTTGCTTTCGGCGATGTGAATCCGCTGGATCAGACCCGCTATGTGCTCTATCGCGATACCATCCATTTAATAAACGACCATCTCTATCCGCAACTCACAACCGGCGCGGGGTTTTTTATCGATACCAAAGTCGTGCCGGATGACGCAAACATCAGCATGGTCCAGTATCCGCAATTCCGACTGCTCAGACAGGAAGGTCAATGGCAACTGGAGTCGGCACTGGACATCAGTGATGAACGCGTGCAACAACTGGGACGCGTCTGGAGTGAACTGCGCGCCGGCAATGTGCGTGCTTACGAGCCTCTTGAACCGTTGTATGAAATCAGCGTCACCCTGGACAACGGCGAGGTCATCGATTACGCCGTGGTCTCGGATCTGCCAACCCTGATCCTGGCGCGGCCGGATCTGAAACTGCAATATCACATCCCGGAATACCTGTCGGAACAACTTTTCCCGCGCGAGGACATCGACACCGCGGGCGCTGAGTAGATGCCCGAACTGCCGGAGGTCGAGACGACCCGTATCGGTATCGCCCCTTATATTCTTGGTGAAACCGTTGCCCGCATTACGATTCGCAACCGCAACCTGCGCTGGCCGGTATCGCGGCGATTGCAACGGGAACTGCCGGGTCAGCAGATCCGCAAAGTGGATCGGCGCGGCAAGTACCTGCTGTTCCATGCTGAACGGGGCTGCATGATTTTACACCTCGGCATGAGCGGTCACCTGCGAGTACTGCAGTCCAAGACCGCTGCAACCGCTCATGATCATGTGGATATTGAATTTGCATCGGGCGCCACCCTGCGCTTTAACGATCCGCGCCGTTTCGGATCCATACACTGGACGATGAAGGATCCGGCACAGCATGCCCTGCTGAAACACCTCGGACCGGAACCTCTGGGCGAGGATCTGCAGGGTGACTATCTGTTTCAACAATCGAGAAAGCGCAGACAGGCGGTAAAAAGTTTCATTATGGACAGTCGCATTGTCGTTGGCGTCGGCAACATCTACGCCAGCGAATCCCTGTTCGCCGCCGGCATACATCCGCAACGCGGCGCCGGACGGATCAGCCTGGCCAGATACACTGCCCTGGTGGATGAAATCAGAAACGTGCTGAAACTGGCCCTTGCCCGGGGCGGCACCACCTTGCGGGATTTCGTCGACGGTGACGGCCGGCCGGGATATTTCCGCAATGAACTGAAAGTCTATGACCGCACCGGTCTGCCCTGTCTTAAGTGTGGCCAGCCGATCAAACAACTGCGCATCGCCCAAAGGTCCAGTTTTTATTGCAGTTGTTGTCAGCGATAGCTGCCTTGATGATCCTGATTCGTCAGTAACGAATATCCATGCTTTCTGCTCATGTTACGGGCACCTGATGTGAGCCAACTTATCGCCCGGCTCCCATATCGTTTAGCGTTGATCCTTTGGTATTGGTGTGTCATCCCGAACGAACGTGAGGGATCTTCTTCCCTCGGCGTACAGACCCGGTTTTCACTCAGGACACCTGGCGACCATTTTCGCATTCGGTCAAAATAACAGAGTTACAATACATGGACCGGACTAATGCACTCTCATCCGGTCGTTCCGGGTCAGAATGCCGTGTAATCCATAACACCCGGCAGCAACCGGGGCCTAGGTCGTCGTCCACGCCGCGGCAATCACCGATTGCACATCGTCCTGATGCTGTTGCGGGACGTTCAGGTTCCCGGCGGCCTGTACATCGAACACCGCCATGGCCTCAACGAGTTGCTGTACCTGGGTGTTTATCAGGGTGGCGCTGCCATCGGCTGCCGTCATGGTCTCAATGTGGTTCGTCTCATCGGCATACCAGTCCTGGATGGATACATAATCCTGCGAGCCGACGGCGCCCACTCTCAGATCCTGATCGTATTGCCAGAACCATAAGTCATTGTGCTGGAGTCCCGTGAATTCCAGGGTGTCGTCTCCCCCCGTATCGTGGATGTGATCAACCCCCGAACCGGCTTGTAGTACATAGTGATCATCGCCAGTCAATCCCAACAGGGTGTTGCTGCCGGCATCGGCCATGAACGGCCCGCCCTGTGGATCAACACCGGTTTGCACATCGGCCGTCATTTGTTCAGGGATAAAACTGAACCGGTCCGTGGGCACGTCGGCGCTGAACAGGGTCTGATCATCCAGCATCACCCAGTCCGTGTTGTTGTTGCTCGCCTCCAGCCGCCAGCGCACCGGGTCACGCTCGGCATGGTCGTTGGCGGTTGCAAAACGGTAACTGTCCGCCACCAGTTCCGTCCCGAAATCCAGCACCAGTGAGCCCTTGTTGAAATCCAGCCACTTGCTGGTGAGATCACCATCCGCCACCCGGAACGGTTCCTCATTCAGCGGATTGCTGCCGCCGGGGTTGCTCACCGTCGCGCCCGTTAATACCTGGCCCTGATAGAACAGTTGCAGTTCCGAGACCTGCACACTGTTGGCCGTGGCGTCGTTGCGGAGTTTTGTAGGCGTGAGGCGATAATAGCGATAGCCGGATCCGGTCTGATCAAGAATGCCCAGATCAACCGTCGCCGGCTCCGATTCAGCGCCGGATTGATCGGCAATGGTGTAGGTAAAAGAATCATGGAATGTTTCACTGCCGTCATGCGTATAGATCACGGTGCCATCATCATTACTGAACAGGCTCCCATGCTCCGGGCCGGATTGGATATTGATACTGGCCGGATCCAGCCCGTCATCGGGATCCGTATCGTTATTGATCACATGGATGTTCACCGAGGATCCCGTCATCACTGTCGCTGTATCATCAGCGGCGGCGGGCGCTTCATTCGTGAACGTCTTCTCCTCAAGGAAAGTAAAGCGGCTCAACGGCGTCGGGAAATCGGCGCCGGACTGATCATCCAGTACGTTCCACTCAAGCTGATCCTGGCTGGCTTCCAGCCGCCAGCGCACCGGGTCGCGCTCGGCATGGTCGTTGGCGGTGGCAAATCGGTAACTGTCCGCCACCAGTTCCGTCCCGAAATCCAGCACTAGCGGACCCTTGTTGAAATCCAGCCACTTGCTGGTGAGATCGCCATCCACCGCCCGGAACGGTTCCTCGTTCTGCGGATTGCTGCCGCCGGGGTTGCTCACCGTCGCGCCCGTCAACGCCTGGCCCTGATAGAACAGTTGCAGTTCCGAGACCTGCACGCTGTTGGCCGTGGCGTCGTTGCGGAGTTTTGTGGGCGTGAGGCGGTAATAACGATACGCGGTTCCATCCTGTTCCAGAACGGTCAGATCAACGGTGGCGGGATTGGACGCATCGCCCGATACATCCGCGATGGTGTAGGTGAAACTGTCTGCACCCGTACTGCTGCCGTCGTGGTCATAGGTCACCGTGCCATCCTCGTTCACGGTGACGGTGCCATTCACCGGAGTTGTCTCAATTCGGATCCCGGCCGGATCCAGCCCGTCGTCGGGATCCGTATCGTTATTGATCACATTGATGTTTACTGAGGATCCCGTCATCACTGTGCCGGTATCATCCTCAGCCACAGGAGCGATATTAACGAATGCCTGCTCGGGAATGGCCGTGAACCGGGCGGTTGGCACGGCAAAATCCGCGCCGGTCTGGTCATCCAGAACCGTCCAGTCCTGGTTATTCGTGCTGCCTTCCAGCCGCCAGCGCACCGGATCACGCTCGGGATGGTCGTTGGCCGTCGACCAGCTGAAACCATCGATGACGATGGCATCGCCGTAATCGAACACCAGCGAGCCCTTGTTAAAATCCAGCCACTTGCTGGCGGTGTCCCCATCCACCGCCCGGAATGGTTCTTCATTCACCGGGTTGATGCCGCCGGGATTACTCACCGTCGCGCCCGTGACTGCCTGGCCCTGGTAAAACAGTTGCAGTTCCGAGACCTGCACGCTGTTGGCCCTGGCGTCGTTGCGGAGTTTTGTGGGCGTGAAACGGTAATAACGGTAGGCGTTTTCCGTTGGGATCATGGCTTCCAGTTCCGCGGCGCTGACCGTTTCCCCACTCGACAATTGCACCATTTCAACCTGGCGGTTGCCGTCAACAAACCAGTTCGACAGGGTGATTTGGTCATCGGTCGGTTGACCGTTGTCGAGCAGGCCGATGATGAGATCATCGCCTTGTTGAGTGACACGCAAGTCCGATAGATCGACACCCGGGCCGAAGGTGATTTGATCGATGCCCTGGTTGTCTGTAATAACATCCCGGCCATCGACCCGGTTGAAGATATAGGTGTCATTGCCCCGGCCGCCGCGGAGATCGTCATTTCCGGCGCCACCGGTGATGACGTCATCGCCGTCGCCACTGGTGATGGCATCATTCCCGGCCAGGCCATTGATGCGGTCGGTCGTGTTGGTGCCGGATAAAGTATCGTCGCCAGCGGTGCCGTCGATATCAAATCCCCGGGCAAGCAATTGCTCATAGGTCAGGGTGACGTCATCGAATTCGAAGACATTGATGTCCCGCGGCCCGCCAAAGACATCGTTTGGATCGAAGTTCTCAAAATGTACTTCCACCGGGTTGCCGTTAAAGGTCATTTTCAGTGAACCAAACCCAAGCCGTGGTACGCCGGCCTCGATTGGGAACTGGAACTTCATGAGTTGCTGCTGAGTGGGTGGTGTGATGTCGTTAATCCTGATCGCTCCGGCCGTGGTTCCCGCATAGATGTAGGTATCATCGCCCGCCCCGCCCGACAGATTGAAAATAAAACCCGGGATCGTCGCCCCGGAATTATTGCGCAGGTCGATATTGATTGTGTCATTGCCCGCGCCGGTGTTGATGCGACCTTGCGCGCCGGATGTTGGAATAGAACCGGTAATATTGACAGTGTCATTGCCGTTCCCGCTGTAAACCAATAGGTTTTTATCAGGAACAGTAAAATAATCAAATATATTGATAATATCGTCGCCATTACCGGCAAGAACAACAAGTTGGTCACTTGGCACATTGATGAAGTCATTCCCGTTTGTACCCTGACCGGTAGCACCTTCTTTTCCAATTGTGAGTGTTACCATTGAGGAGGACTGTGAACCCTGGGCATCCTGCATCACGTAATCGATTTCGACTACCGCCAACTCTTCATCTGCCAATGTGTCAAAGTCCGTGCCCGGATCAAATACGAGTTGATTATTATCGATGCTGACTTGTCCCCGGCCACCTTGCAGAGTTGCCGAGACCAGGGTGAAATTTGATGCATCATCTGCAGCATCCACATCCATGTCATTGGCAAGAACATCGATGATTACTGTGTTATCTACCGCACCACCAGAGGGATCAAATCGACGGGCAGCAATACTATCAGAGGATATTCCCCAGTTCGCATCATCGCTTGTCCAGGTTACCAGGATACTACCATCACTGAGACGAATGCTATCAGGATTAGGATTACTATCTACGGCAAATTCATTTACCAGAAAGCGATTACCGAATGTGGATCCATTAGCATCATAGCGCTGTCCGAATATAACATTGGTATTATATTCCGGCCTGGGATCTGTATTTACCCATGCCACCAAAAATCCACCATCATTAAGGGCTACAATAGAAGGATCTGATTTGTAAGCTTCACTGTCTGGAAGGTCTGTTATGGATATATAGCCGCTGATTGCCTGGTAACTACTATCAAACAATTGACCTAAAATATAGAAATCTGATATCCCTTCAGCAGCCATCCATGTGACGAGAAAATTACCGTTGTCAAGTGCGACTACATCTGGAGTCGTTTCCTCCAGACTGACAAGAGATGTTAATACATGTATGTCACCTGATAAATCATTAATATCTGAGTCGAAGTGTTTAACAAATATTCCCCTCTCATTATCGTATGGAGCGGCTTCATCTTCACTACGCCAGGTTACTAAAAATCCACCATCTGCAGTTGGAGAAACCGCAGGATCCATAGGTTTCTGTTGGTATGCACTGGCAATAATAAATTCGGCACCGGATTTATTTCCATCTGAGTCAAATTTCTGCCCGATAACTTCGCGCGTTGTATTTATCCCGGAAGTCAAGCCACTGTCCCATGCTGCTACAAATTGTCCATTCAACAGAGGAGCCAGATTTACATTGTATTCACTATTCGATGTATCCGTGTTTATTGACACTTTACTATTAATTGGGGTGCCATCTGCACTGAATCGTTGGCCAACTACCTCTGTATCAAAACTATTCGAAGAGTCAAATGAATCCTCAATCCAACTTACGAAATAACTGCCATCCGTAAGGCCAACAACCGCCGGGCCAGTGGAATAGGTGATGTAACTGGATACAGAGGCTACTGCAACAATATCTCCGTTCTTAGTTCCATTTGCATAATAAGCCTGCGAATAGATGCCGCCTCCGGATTCTTCCCACGCAATGACATAGCCGCCATCGGATAAATTCGCAACATTTGATGTAATTCCATAACCCGACGTTCCTGAATCACTTACCAGAAATTCCGGATCCGGCGTGATCTCCGGGCTACTGGATGCACCTAACAAGGTTAGTGATGCCGCATCCGGTGCAGCACTGGGGGTATCATTAACATTATTGATCTGGAGATTAAATATTGTTGATTCACTCAAACCACCTGCATCAGTTGCGATAAACTTGACATCGATATTGCCGACATCGGCGTTTTTCGGTATGCCTGAAAAGCTCAATGTCAATGGATCAAAATTCAGCCACCCCGGCAATGGATCATCATTGGTCAGGGTGGCGCTGTAAGTTAATGAATCACCATCCGGATCGCTGAAGGTGGTCTCCGGTATGACGTACTCGAAGAAGGCATCTTCGTTAATCACCTGATCGGCCAAAGTGCCATCCAGAACAGGTTTGTCATTGATGGCCGCCTCGATATCTGTATTGGTAAGTTCACTGGCATCGGAGAACAACAAGCGTTCAAAGGTATTATTCGCCCAGTCGTTGATGGTGACCTGGCTTTCCGGTGTGGTGATCGTCACGTTGCCGTTGACACGGTTGATGATCAGATCGGATGCCGTGATATTTTCAGTAAATTCCAGGGTGTCGTTGCCCTGGGAGTCGATGATGTTGGCATCCGTGACATCGGCCAGCAGGTAATAATGATCGTCATCCTGTCCGCCATCCACGGTGTCGCCTTCGCCGATAATGAGCGTATCCTCGCCATCACGGCCGTACAGGGTATCCGCCCCCAAGCCTCCGTCCAGAAAATCGAAGTCCGCTCCCCCGTCCAGGATGTCTTCGCCGCTTCCGCCGAATAATGTGTCCTGACCCGCTTCCCCGTACAATTCGTCGTTTTCCGAGCCACCATACAAAGAATCGTCTCCGGTACCCCCATAGATCCGGTCTTCGCCAGCATCGCCGCTGATGTCATCGTTGCCCGCATCGCCCTTTAAGTAGTCGTCGTCCGCGCCGCCTTCGATGAAGTCATCGTCGGCGCCCCCATGGATACTGTCCTCGCCCTTTCCACCTGCAAGCACGTCAAAACCGTCCTCGCCAAAGATCAGATCGTCGTCATCACCGCCATCCACGTAATCATCGCCGGACTGGGCATTGATGGCGTCATTCCCGCTCCCTCCCAACACAGTATCATCACCTTTGCCACTCAGGATCAGATCGCTGCCCGCCCCACCGTCGATGTAATCACCACCGGCTTGCAGGGCTTCACCCTGAAACGTCATTGAGAACAGATTGACATTGACCGGTCGTCCTTTGCCGTCATAGAACAAAGTCCAGCTCCGCTCGCCATGGAAACCACTGAACCGGCGGTCGCTATAGATCACATCGTCGCCGTCGCCACCAAACACAGTATCCGCCCCGCTGCCGGTGGCGATGAAGTCACTACCCTCGTCCCCGAAGGCGGTGTCGTTGCCCCAGTCGTCGGTGATGAAGTCCTTGCCGGCGCCGCCGAAGTAGAAGTCGTCGGCGGTCACATCAAAATTGGCGCCTTCGGTTTGATTCTTGCCGAAAAAGAAATCGTTGGAACCCAGGGTATCGTTGCCCGCGCCGCCATGATGAACATCATTCCCGTCCCAGGTGGCAATCAGATCATCGCCTTCCCCGCCAAACAGCCGGTCGTTGTCCAGGCCCCCGTAAATAATGTCATCGCCACCCTGGCCGTGTACTTCGACGCCCGTGGAAAAACCACCCGGGCCGCCCGCCGTGGGTTCATAGGTCTGGCCGCTTACGAAAGGGGAAACGTTGTAATCGATCCTTATCCAGTCATAACCGGCGCCGCCTTCAACCACGAAGCCGGGCGAACGTTCAACGTCGATGATTTCATGGTAGATGAGATTACCGAGTGACCCGGTCGCCCCAAGAAAGACCGCATCGTCGTTACCGACAGCTTTCTCGTACGGGCCAGAGATAACCGTGCTGCTATCCGTAAGATTGCTCTCGCGAATGGTGAATTCCGTCGTGCCGGCGGGGTTGGTGTAGACCTGGGTCGGTTCGGGAGGTGTGGGTATGTCCAGACTGATGCCGTATTCGCCGTCGTTGCGTTGGCCGTTCTCGTCGAGGAAGTTTTTGATGGTAAAGAATTTAGTACCATCATCAGTTACCTGCTTGATATTGGCATCACGGCCGCTGAGGATGAGCAACAAGCCATTGTTTTCGTGTTTATAGACCTCCCCGGCCAGGTGCTCGTAGGTACCGCGCACGTCTATGTCATAGAAGTCAATCAGTTCGGTTTGTTCGCTTGCATCGGCATCTTCGATAACATCGAGGTGACCCACGTAGTAGGTGTCGTTTCCCGCGCCGCCTTTCAGGGTATCCTTGATGCCGTCGTCTTCATGTTCCAGTGCCGGGGCCGACAAGCCGCCACCATAAAGCGTATCTGCGCCGGCGCCACCGACAAGGAGATCACGGCCCTCACCACCGGATAACTTGTCATTGCCACCCTGGCCATAAATCGCATCGTTGCCATCGCTACCATGCAAAATGGTAGCGCCCGTCTGGGGAGTATTGACATCATCGCCCTGTAAACCAAAGATGACCAATCTATCAACGCTGCCAAGCGGTGATGTGTTGGTCACAGTAATGGCAGTATTCGGGTCCGTATCGCCATCGTTGGCATCGATAAACTTTGTGTTTCCATATTCATCGCCCAGATTTTTATTGATACCGGTGTCGTTTCGCAGATTGGCCTCTATGGTAGCCACCAGAAAGGCCGCCCGGTCTTTCAGGTAATCCTCCGTCAGAACGCCTTCCTTCGTATCCGGGTTGAAGAGATCGAGTTCACTCTCCAGGTTGTGAGGTTCATAGAGCGCGGGATTACCTGTAATAACGAAGGGATTAAGATTCACCAGGGCGTAGCGCCAGGCAACAGCATCATCCTGGTTGCTTAAAACATTGGTATCGCCTTCGGCCTTGAGTTTGAGTTCGGTGGCATTGGCATTGTAAAGCCCGGTGATCTTCAGCCCTTGATATTTCGGCTTCAGGTTGCCCTGGCTTTCGATTAATTCCGTTCTGAGCAACTGCAAGTGATCGTAATAACTGTTTCGCAAATCCACGTCGGCAAAGCTGCCCGGCTCGTAACTGATGCCGGTGGTCGTCCATGGGTCGGGCAAAAACAATTTGCCCAGCATATCGAGCGTCTTCTCCAGCGCATCGCCTTCGGCCCTTTGAAACAGGGGAAGATTGTTGCTGGAGGCACTACTGGCGGAGGCCAGAATCTGGTTGATTTCGGAACGATTATTGCCGCCAAGGTTGATATTCGGGTCAATGGTGTCAATCAGGCTCATCAAGGCCAGGCTGTCGGCCAGCAGGGTGATGCTGTGGTTGTCCAGATTCGGCTGGTCCTCGATAAATATTCCGGAGAAGTCTCCGAAGAGCTGTCCGCTGCCGGCCACGAGTTCTCCCGCAAACAAACTTTTGACATAGGAGAGGCCGTACAAATTGGTGATTTTTTCATCCGGAGTGACCTGCTCCCGGCCGTATTCAATGCGATCGTTAAGGATTTTCTCTTGCAAAGTAGCTACGGCGACACCTTCAAGATCCCTGGAAACGATCTTTTCAGCGTAGAGATACAGAGGATCACCGTAGCGGCTGGACAGGGTGATGTTGGGGTATTGGTAGTACTCATCATGGTAGAGCTGAAATGCCTTCACAAGAAGTTCTTTGTCGTCGCCTTCTTCCACCTTGGTATCGCGGTAATACTCAAGCAGTTTTACAGCGGTCGTTACAATTTCTCCCTGATATTTAGGAAGCACAAGACCGATGAGCTCTGCCGCGGCAACGATCGTTTGATAGAACGCCTCGAACGCACCTTTTCCATCCAGGATATTAACAATGGCCAGCAAATCATTGCCCCTGGCCTGATTGATATAATCGAGCGGGTTCTGTTGAATATCCTCCAGCACGAGCAGGGCGCCCTGAAGATTGGTCGCGTAATTGCCGGCCGTGCCGGCATTGTCTTGCAGTTGCGGAAAATCCCCGAACCCGGCGCCGTTGAAGGTGTAGGTATGCAGCACCTCGTCGTAGTGCAACAGGGTGAAGATCTGCGCCAGGTGCCCGCCCAGTGAATAACCAGTGAGGTTGAGCTTGCCGTTATCGGCCATATACCCCTTGAATACATCCAGTGCCGCATCGGCCTCAAAACTCTGGGTTGAATCGTTATAGGCATAGCCGTTTTTGATCTGCTTGTAAAACTCTTCCATATCCTGGATCTGGGCGAAGGAGAAACCGTCAAAGGTGATTTCAGCATTAGCCCCAAAGACATCGCGCCGCCTGTCACCGCCGTCATTCTCATTCTTGGGCTCAGTGCCACGAAAGGACAGGGTGAATTCTCCGGTGGTTTTGTGCTGCAATAACGTGGCGGAGAAACCGCTGATTTGATTCGGGATGTGCGTGACGATTTGCCAGGTGGATTCGAAGTCGGCGACCATTTGACCGGTCATTTGAGTTGGACCAAGTTTATCATCTTGTCTTAATTGGTCGATTACGTCGTATCTATTTGCCCCATTTTCCAATCTTTCAGCTCTTTGAAATTCATTATTCAGATTAAAAGAAGAATCAAACAATCCATCCAGATATGACTCTGCAGCAAACTGGGCTAATACAAACTCATAATAGCTATTAAAATTCATATTCGTCGACCTCACTGTCATTAAAGTTTGAAGGTATTAAAACCTTACTAATAAAGTTAAATATTAAATTTTCGGTTTTGCCTTTTGGGCAAATTCCTCCTCGCTTCGACCACGGCGGCCAAAAGAAAAACCCCCTACGCACAGCTAGAATTTCATCTGTCGCCAGTTCCTTGACAATTAATTCACCACCAATGACGCCAAAAAACTTATCCCCATTATTCTGAACCTGTTGCCAAGTGAAACCATACTGACTTCTTAGTTTTGAAGTTTGGCTTGCATTTAGCATGGTTCTAAAAGATTTACTGCTGTTTTCCCTCCGGATAGCGCTTATTTTATAAATCCAATAAGGCTCGCCGGTTTTGTTAGGGCGTTCAATAAATGGACTCATATGTTTTCTCAGCTCATACTCTTTAAAGTCCGGTTCTAGAGTAGACTCAAAAAAAGAGTATGTTGGTTTGTTTGGATACTGTAAAAACATATACCAAGGACTTTTTGCTTCTCTATTTGTATGCCCATAAGGATCTTCCATTAAATCCCCCCGTCGCAAGCGTGAAAAATATTCCCCCTTCTCCCGCGGCCGCATCTGAAACACCCCTTCCACATCCTCCACCGTCCGATAGATAAACTCCCCTGCATCCTGCTCGCAGCGGTAATTAAAATACGCCTGCGCCGCTTCGCCGTAGCCCCACTTCGCCCCCTGATAGAGAACAACGACACCAACAAGGCCGATGAGGATTTTTATTGATTTGGATTTCATGTATAACGCTCTCATGAAAAGAAGTTGTTATGGGGAAACAAGGTGGTTTTCCCGGACAGGTGACCATCACAACCGGATCCCGGTTGTGGGCCGGGCAAAAAGGCCAGGCTGTCGGCCAGCAGGGTGATGCTGTGGTTGTCCAGATTCGGCTGGTCCTCGATAAATATTCCGGAGAAGTCTCCGAAGAGCTGTCCGCTGCCGGCCACGAGTTCTCCCGCAAACAAACTTTTGACATAGGAGAGGCCGTACAGATTGGTGATTTTTTCATCCGGAGTGACCTGCTCCCGGCCGTATTCAATGCGATCGTTGAGGATTTTCTCTTGCAAAGTAGCCGCGGCGACACCTTCAAGATCCCTGGAAACGATCTTTTCAGCGTAGAGATACAGCGGATCGCCGTAGCGGCTGGACAGGGTGATGTTGGGATATTGGTAGTACTCATCATGGTAGAGCTGAAATGCCTTCACAAGAAGTTCTTTGTCGTCGCCTTCTTCCACCTTGGTATCGCGGTAATACTCAAGCAGTTTTACAGCGGTCGTTACAATTTCTCCCTGATATTTGGGAAGCACAAGACCGATGAGCTCTGCCGCGGCAACGATCGTTTGATAGAACGCCTCGAACGCACCTTTTCCATCCAGGATATTAACAATGGCCAGCAAATCATTGCCCCTGGCCTGATTGATATAATCGAGCGGGTTCTGTTGAATATCATCCAGCACGAGTAAGGTGCCCTCAATATTGATTGCGTAATTGTCGATCGTGCCGGCGCTGGCCGTCAGGCCGGGAAAATCACCGAACCCGGTCCCGTTGAAAGTGTAGGCATGCAGCACTTCATCATAATGTAATAACGTAAAGATCTGTGCCAGGTGCCCGCCCAGTGAATATCCGGTAATGTTTAACTTACCATTTGCGGTCATGAGATCCCTGAATTCGTTCAGTGATGCATCGGCTTCAAAACCTTGTGTTGATTCGTTATACGCATAGCCGTTTTTGATCTGCTTGTAAAACTCTTCCATATCCTGGATCTGGGCGAAGGAGAAACCGTCAAAGGTGATTTCAGCATTAGCCCCAAAGACATCGCGCCGCCTGTCACCGCCGTCATTCTCATTCTTGGGCTCAGTGCCACGAAAGGACAGGGTGAATTCTCCGGTGGTTTTGTGCTGCAATAACGTGGCGGAGAAACCGCTGGTCTGGTTGGGGAGGTGGGTGATGATTTGCCAGGTGGATTCGAAGTCGTTTACCATTCGGTTGGTCATCTGGGTTGGACCCATGTCACCGCCCTGCTTCAATCGGTCAACCACATCATAGTGGTTGGCGCCATTTAACAATCGATCACGAAATTGAACAGCATTATTAATGTCAAACGGCTCAGAACCATACAGATTGTCCCAATAGGACTCGGCTGCAAACTGGGCTAAAACAAATTCATAATAGCTTTTAATATCCATACTCCTTCTCCTTTAAAAAGCTGTCGTCAAACGGCGCGGGCTTTAATACCTTGCTTACGAACTCAACGGTTATATAATCGTGCTTTCTTTTGGGACAAATCCCTCCTCGTTTTGACCACGACGGCCAAAAGAAAAAGCCACGGCGGATACCCAATGTTTCATCTGTATCTAATTTCTTGATAATCAATTCGCCACCGATGATGCCGAAATACTTATCCCACCGATTTCGTACTTGCCGCCAAGTAAAACCATATTGACTTTTGATCTCTGATACCTGTTCGGGGCGCAACATTGTCCAATACAGATCACTTTTAACTCTTCTCCTTAAACCATCATATGTCATACGCCAATATGGTTGACCTGCTGGTTCAGGCCGTTTAGAAAATTCACGAGTACTTACTCCAAGATCATATTCTTGTAGATCAGGTGCCTGAGAAGTTTCAAAAAAATGATAGGTTGGTTTCGAAGGATGTCTTAGAAATAATGTCCAGGGTCTTTGTGCCTCTGTGTTTGTATGCCCATAAGGATCTTCCATCAAATCCCCCCTCCGTAACCGCGAGAAATATTCCCCTTGCTCCCTCGGCCGCATCTGAAACACCCCTTCCACATTCTCCACCGTCCGATAGATAAACTCCCCTGCATCCTGCTCGCAGCGGTAATTAAAATACGCCTGCGCTGTTTCACCCCAGCCCCACTTCGCGCCCTGATAGAGAACGACGACGCCAATAAGCCCGATGAGGAATTTCATTGTTTTGGATTTCATATGCAGCGCTCCTGAAGAACAACGTTGCCATGGATGAAAGAGGTAATATTTCCGGACAAGGGGCTATCACAGCCGGAACCCGGTTGAAGCCCGGGCAAAGCAGAGAGGGTTTTTCGATTCAGCATCATTGCGTTCCTTGTCCCTGAATAGAAGTAATAAGATTACATCGGCGCCTGATATGAGTAAATCGTGAGATAATCCCCGTTACACCGTTGGTGTGGTCGCAACTGACCAAAACGTGTTTTGATTTCGGCCAAACGGCGCGGCTCCATATCCAATCTGCACATATCCCGTTGATCGCAGAAGATCTTCCATGCCGACAAAAATATATCGAGTGTTATCAGAGTCTCATTGACTGCGCCAGTCTGAAACCGCTGATAGTGATTAACAAACAGATCGTGGAAGGAAATTGATTTCGCCATCTGTATCCCTGTTCCCTGCGAAAGGTGGATTTGCTCGTCCTGATTTGATTAAACGCCGGACACGCCGCCCTGTCAAGCGGCTTGCCGCATCGATGGTTTACTCTACCCATCGGATGTCAGTTCCCGAGGTACGCGTCACTCATTCAGGTCTTTTCGCATCAGCCACAAATAACAGGCCGCCGAGATCCCGGCGGAACCGAAAATCATACACATGACCATGATCTGGTAGCGCACCGCTATCAATGGTGATACCCCGGACAGGATCTGGCCGGTCATCATTCCCGGCAGGGAGACCAGGCCTACCGCAAACATGGAGTTGATCACCGGGATCATGGCCGCATTCATGGCCAGGTTTCTTGCCTTGTCATAAGGCACGCTGTTGGCTGTTTCCGATGCAAACCGCTCGGCCGCCACACTGACGGTATTCATCGAGTTGGCAAAGATCATTCCGGCCAGGGGTATCATCATGTGCGGCGCAAACCACGGATTCAAATCCAGCACCGCTCCCGCAATCAGCGCCAGTGTCGTAATGCCGCCCAGGCTGATGGAAAACAGCACTTTCAGGTAAAGCCGGCGATGATTGCCCGCAACCGGCCGCAACGCGATCCAGCTCGAGACCAGCAGCATCAACGCCAACACCAGCATGATGACAACGGATTGCTTCGACTCGAAAATCCAGGTCAATACATAACCAATCAACAACAACTGCACCAGCATACGAAAAACGGAGTACACCGCCGTGCTCCCGCCCAGCGACCATGAATACAGGATCCAGATGACGACACATGCTGGGATAAACGACAGGGCCAGGTTGATCAGGGAAATGGTCTGGATGGTTTGCATGGCAGTCTCACCTGAATGAGTGAAAATAAAGTGTGATAGCGACCTGATTAGTGATGAATTATCACATGAATGTTGACGATACAACCGCCATGCGTATACTGATCGGGAGTTAACGGATTACAACAGCAACAAGGAGAGTCATCATGCTGAAACAACCACTCTGGTTTTATCTCGTTCTTTTATGCCTGCCCGGTTTCGCTACAGCCACACCGATAGACTTTGATTTTCGCGATCCTGTCATCGAATCACTGGATGACCGCGCGGAACTCAGCCTCGAACGGCTCGGTATTACCCTGACAGCCATCGCATCAAACGGCGTATTCAACCGCACCAGCGCCGGCTTTGGCATCAATGCCGAGGGTGCCGGCGATGACACTGACAACATCGATGCCGGCAGCGGTCTCGTGGAATTTATCGATATAGTGTTTGATGTGGATGTCAGTTTGCTCGGATTCGCTGTCTCGGGACTGGGCGCCAGCGATATCGGTGCCTACAATCTCGACGGCCTGATAACGGAGTTTTCCACCTCGGGTTTTATTGATCTGGGCGGTGTGTATCTGGCCACAGGGAAAAAGATCGCCGTTCAACACGTTGACGGCAACGGTTTCAGTCTCGACAGTTTCACTGTCCAGCCGTACAGCGCACCGGAGCCGCCCATGGTTTTGCTTCTGTGTCTTGGGCTGCCTCTGCTGGCGTTTGCACGTTCAGCAAAACCGTGGAATAAAATCAGGCGCGGGATCTGTCGTAACGGCGCAGGACCTGCCTGACGTAGGCCCGGGTTTCCGGGTAGGGGGGAATGCCGCGGTAACGATCCACGGCTTTTTCCCCGGCATTATATCCGGCCAACGCCAGGCTGAGGTCGCCGTCAAAGTAATCCAGCAACCAGCGCAGGTACGCCATGCCGCCGCGCAGGTTGTCGAGAGGGTCCCATATATCACGAACACCGAAGCGAACCGCGGTGGCCGGGATCAATTGCATCAGGCCGCGGGCGTTTTTCGGGGAATGTGCACGGACATTAAACGCGGATTCGGTCTCGATAACGGCCAGCACCAGATCCTTGTGCAACTTGTAATCCGGCGCCAGGCGTTCGACCCAGGACTCAACCAGGGCCCGGTCCGGATCCGGCACACTTTGCAGCGCCGGTTGAAACTCTTCACCGGAGGACAAAAGACAGCGCCGGTTTTCCTCAGCAGGACTTGCAGCAACCAGATTCAGCATGCGCTCGGCATGGGCATCACCGCTCTCGGCTGACAGGGAAAACCAGGAGGCGGCGACAGTATCATTTCGCTGCCCACCCCGGCCGTTGGCATAGATCCAGCCCAACCGGTAAGCGGCCTCACCAAGGCCCTGCCTGGCTGCCCGGCAATAGAGCCGGATGGCCTCGTCAATATCGCGCCGCGTGCCTTCGCCATGCTCGTAGCGGGTCGCCATCGCCAACAATTCCTCCGGGCTTTTATCCCGGTAAGGCGCATCCGGCATTTCCGCTCGCGCACCGGCCAGGCCGGAAATGTAGGCAATGAACGACACAATCCACAGCAGATGCTTCAAGTGCATTTACAGGTACCGGTTAAAAACAACGAGTTAGGTTGCTCCTTCAGAACACGAGCCGTTAATCTTTATTACAGGGTGCAGGGTTCGTGCCAATGGCACGATGGATGCGGGCTAGATGCCGTCAGCAACAGGCCGGGGGGTGGTTACGCCGGCAAACTGGGCTATCTCGGTGAGGTTGATGTAATTCTGATAGAGGGTTTTGATTTCACGCACATAGACCACCGTCTGTCCACAGCGGCAGAACACCACCTGTTCACCGTCCCGCTCTACCGGACGCGACAATTTTAACATGGCGGTTTCCACGTTATTGAACCAGCGGTTCGGATCGAGCCCGAGCTCCTGTGTGTATTTTCGTACCTGATTCAGACGCCCCGGTCCGGCGTTGTAGGCCGCCAGTGAAAACCAGATGCGATCTTCGAGCAACAACTCCTCCTTGAAACTGTCCCGCAACTGGCCAAGATAGGCCACCCCGGCATTGATACTCTGCCCGGGATCATTGGCATCAATCACACCCAGCTCTTCGGCTGTAGCCGGCATGATCTGCATCAGGCCCTCGGCGCCGACCGGGGACAATGCGGAGGGGTTGAACCCGCTCTCCTGGTACATCTGTGCCGCTATCAGGCGCCAGTCAAAATCGTATTTTTCGGCCGCTTCCTGAATTTCACGATCCCACGGTGACAACTGATCGAACTTCGCCAGCAGCCGCGAATTACCGTTCTGTGGCCGCGGGCTGCGGATATACTTCGTATACAGGGTATTGTAATAATCTTTCTTGTAAATATTACGGATGAAGTTGTTCAGGTTGGCCAACAGCCTGGTATCGCCGGAGCGCACAACCCATACATTGGACTCCGGTTCGCCGAGCGCGAACTCGGCGCGCAGACCAATCTGGCGTTTGAATTCAGAGACTATCTGATGGCTTGGCAACACGGTCAGGTCATACATTCCCTGCGAAACCATGAACAGGGTTGCCTCGGTATTCATGTTGGGTTCCGCGCCGAGGATCTGGAAATCGATACCGTGCCATTGGCGCAATGTCTCCAGGTGCGCACGATACGGACTCTCCACGGGCAGGTAGATACGGCGACCGTCCAGATCCTGGATATCGACAATCGGTTCACCCGAGGCCCGGCCGACCACGACCGGGGCCGCGTACATGTAAGGCTCGGTATAGGCGAGCTCTTTGCTCTTCATGCTTTGTCTTGGTAACGAAGCCGCAATAACATCGCCCTTGCCCTCAATGAGCAGGGATTTCATTTCTTCATGCGAACTCGCCAGAACCAGGTCAACGCGCATGTCATTCTGCTTGGCAAAACGATTCAGCAGCATATATTCAAAGCCGACGACCTTGCCGTTTTTGTAAAACAGGTTGGTCGGGCTCTGGTAAGTAATAAGACGTATGCTGCGCTTTTCCTGCAGGGCGGGCAGGTCATCGCGGGCAATGTCGCTAAGGTTCATTGCCAACAGGTACTTTTTCAGATACGTGTTCAGTGACTGGTACAGCCCGGCTGCCTCTTTTTTAACCGCCCAGGCCATCTGTTTTCTGTCGGTAATATCGAAAACGGCAGCAAGCTCGGGATGGTCGGGCAACCAGGTTTTCAGATACAGGCTGCTCATGACGGTCAGATCATATCCGCCTGTCTTGACCCTTTGCAGGATCTCTTCCTCGGTCATGGATTCCGGAATGGTGATGATGTCCATGCCCGGATTGCTCTCCAGCATTGCAGAGATCTGTTCCCAGACCGGAGAAGATCGCTTCAATGCCACCTGCCGATAAGCCAGATCTTCAATGCTGTTAATGCGGGCGCTGTCCTGACGGGACACGACCTGTTGGACTGTAGTGGCCCAGGGCTCAAGCAGTTGAACCTTGCCATCGATGCCGCCGGTCAGCCCCTGGCTCTGGGAAACAATGAGGTCACCGTTGCCTTCCAGTAAATGATTCAACAATTGCCACGGTTCATCGACCTCTATCCAGACCGGTTGCAAACCGGCTTCAGCAGCATAGCCTTCCACCAGGCGTTGCTCAGCTTCGCTGATCCCGAGCGGGTTGAGAAACCTGCGATGGTAGAGCACGCGCAGGGTATCTTCCGAATCCGCTGTCGGATCCTCGCCACCGGCCACGGATTGTTCCTTGTATTCATAGGCATAGACCGGCGCATCTGCATCGGCCGATACGTCCGTGATCAACAGTGCCAGCAGCAACCACAGGCCGCAGGCATAGCTGGAAAGACGTGACGGATTATCCTTGGTTTTGTGCATTAGCTTGACGGATTATTGAAGAATGCTTTTTATAAAGTTCAACAATAGAAATAAATTATACAACATGTAGTTGTTTAGAGGTTAATACCTACTAAATATAGATTTGTGCATCGCACAATATGCGTACTCTATCACAGCATTATATTGCATAGCAACATGACAGACGGGCGGGAAATTAGTTCAGGCAGTTGTCCATAAGCCTTTATTATGGAGGGAGGTTTTCTGGAGCGTGAATTATAGTGAGTGTTTACTTCTTATGTTGTCGCTGTATCTCCTCAAGCCTTTCGGGCGTGCCGATATCACGCCAGAAACCGGTATAGAGCTCTGCGTCGACACGCCCCCTGTCGGCCGCGGCACGTAATAAAGGGGTCAATGGGAAACGGCCGGGCTCACATTCAGAAAACAGGGCCGGATCATAGACGCCGATGCCGCTGAAGGTATAACGGACAGCGCCGGCATTGAGCACCCGGCCATCGTCCAAAGCAAAATCGCCACCAGGATTATGATCCGGGTTGTTGACCAGGACCAGGTGTGCAAGCGAACCGTCACGGATCGCCAGTCCGGAGCAATCAAAATCCGTCCAGACATCGGCATTCAGGACAATGAACGGCTTCTCGCCCAGCAGTCCCAGCGCCCGGTAAATGCCGCCACCGGTTTCCAGAGGCGAATCCCCCTCGGCGGAATACATCAGGCGCATATGATAACGATCGCCATTCCCCAGGTGCTCTTCGATCATATGACCAAGCCGTCCATGGTTAATGACAACCTCTCGCACTCCGGCCCGGTAAAGACGATCCAGGTGATATTCGATCAGCGGCTTGCCGCCCACGCACAGCAGCGGCTTGGGCGTGTGATCGGTCAGGGGCCGCATGCGTTCACCGCGACCGGCCGCCAGGATCATGGCGCGCATCAGGGCTCCCCCGTTGTGAAGCGCGGCATCACCGTGACTTCAATCAGCTCACACAAGGGCTCAAGCTCAGGGTATGCCTGACGAAGTTCGACAATATAGCCCAGGGTTCGTGGAATATCCCCGAGATAGCCTGCCTTGCCGTCACGGTGATAAAGACGGCAGAAAATACCGCTGGCTTTCAGATGTCGTTGCACGCCCATGAGATCAAACCAGCGCCGTAACTGTTGCGCGTCAGTGTTCGCCAGCAGGGTTCCGGAACGCGCATGGAACATCTTCAACCAGTGATGGATTTTTGTCGCCGGCCATTTGACATAACAATCTTTCAGTAATGAAACGATATCGTAGGTTACCGGCCCGCATACCGCATCCTGGTAATCCAGTACGCCGGGGTTGTTTTCGGCATTCACGGTCAGGTTTCTCGAATGGTAGTCACGGTGAACAAAAACCTGTGGTTGCTGCAGGGCCGATGTAACCAGGACATTAAAGACATCCGACAACGCATCATGCTCTATTGCGGTCGGTTTATGGCCGATATGTGTTTGCAGCAACCAGTCCCGGAACAACTGCATCTCGCCTAGCAACAGCTGTTCATCATAAGGCGGCAGGCCTTCGGTGGGACAGGACTTCTGCATGGTTACCAGTGTTGTAATGGCATCGTCATACAATTTGTCGACAGAGTTTTCATTGAGAGCCTCCAGGTAGAGCTGATCGCCCAGATCGGACAACAGCAAAAAACCCCGTTGCGGATCCTCCCGGAAGATAACGGGCGCATGAACGCCGGCATCATGCAGGCGGGCCGTCACATCGATGAACGTCGCGCAGGATTCCCTCTCAGGCGGCGCATCCATAACGATACGTGGACCATCATCCGTGTAGATGCGAAAGTATTTTCTGAAACTTGCATCCACCGATGCCGGCTCGACATGACAGCCGGCCGTTTTCGGATCTTCGGCCAGCCAGGCCGTCATTTTCTCGAATCGATTTTCCAATATGCAGTTTCCTTCAATCGTTGGCTGCGGCCATGCAACTATCAGGGTTATGATTATTCTGGCATTATCAGTTACAAAACCATACTTCAGTCAAACATGTTACTTGCAATTGTCGGCTTAATCACAGGTCTTGTATTACTGGTTTACGGAGCCGACCGTTTTGTCATCGGCGCGGGCAGTACGGCCCGCAATCTCGGTGTAAGCCCGCTCATAATAGGTCTTACTATTGTAGGCTTTGCCACTTCGGCGCCGGAAATCCTGGTCGGCTCGGTCGCTGCCTGGCAGGGCCGCACAGAAATGGCCATCGGCAACGCCATCGGATCGAATATTACCAACATCGCGCTGGTGCTGGGCGCGACGGTTGCCATCATGCCGGTGACCGTAAACTCCAGGGCGCTTCGCCGTGAATATTATTTCATGCTTGCCGTTATTGTCATTGCCCTGCTGGCTTTGCTGGATCTGCATTTGAGCAGGATCGACGCCGGCCTGTTACTACTGGTCATGATCGGCATTACCTGGTTGATTATCGTGGCCAGCCGCCGCTCCCGGCAACCCGACCTGTTGATTAGCGAAATACAGAAAGAACTCGCCACCACGCTGAACGTCAAGCAATCCGCCTGGCTACTGGCTCTCGGCATCATCCTGTTAGTCAGCGGCGCTGAAGTGCTGGTACGAAGCGCCGTGGTTATCGCAAAGCATTTTGGTCTCAGCGATCTGGTCATCGGCTTGACGATTATCGCTATCGGCACCAGCCTGCCGGAACTGGCCGCTTCCATTATGAGCGTTATCAAAAAAGAAGCGGAGCTGGCTATTGGCAATATCATCGGTTCAAACATGTATAACATGTTGGCGGTGCTGGGCATTCCTGCCCTGATCCAGCCCACGGCTTTCGAACAGGCCGTGCTGTTGCGCGATTATCCGGTGATGCTGGCCCTGACGTTGCTGATGGGAGCAATGGTGTTTATCTTCGGCGCCGGCAGATTTACTCGATTGGAGGGTTTGTTTTTGCTAGGCTGCTTCGGTGCCTACCAATATTTTATTTTCAGCCATGGAAGCTGACAGCATCCGCAGCTCATGAATACTTTTGATCAGAACAGGCTAATCGAGCTGGCCAGGGCTGTGCTCAAAACCGAGAGCGAGGCCATCATGCGGCTGGATCAACGCATTGATGACAGTTTTGTCAGGGCCTGCCGATTTATTCTCGCCTGCAGCGGCCGCACCGTGGTAATCGGTATGGGCAAGTCCGGCCATATCGGCGGCAAACTCGCCGCCACCCTGGCCAGCACCGGCACGCCCTCGTTTTTTGTTCATCCGGGCGAAGCGAGTCATGGCGATCTGGGCATGATCACCTCCGGTGACGTGGTCATCGCCTTGTCGAATTCCGGTGAAACGGACGAAGTCATCGCCTTGTTGCCCATGATCAAACGCCTGGAAATACCGCTGATTGCCTTCACCGGTAACCGCAACTCCACGCTGGCCCGCGAAGCCTCGGTGGTGATAGACGTCAGCGTGGACAAAGAAGCCTGTCCGCTCGGCCTCGCGCCCACGGCCAGCACCACCGCCACCCTGGCCATGGGCGATGCCCTGGCCATTGCCCTGCTGGAGGCGCGCGGCTTCAGTTCTGATGATTTCGCCCTCGCACATCCCGGTGGCACGCTTGGACGCCGCCTGTTACTGCACGTGGCCGACATCATGCATACGGGCGATGCCATTCCGGTCGTCACCGGCGAGACGCTCCTTGCCGACACGCTGGTGGAGATGTCCGCCAAGGGCCTGGGCACGACGGCCGTTGTCGACAACCAGCACAAGGTTTGCGGTATTTACACAGACGGCGACCTGCGGCGTACGCTCGACAGGGACATCGATATCAAGCGAACCATGGTTGCCGAAGTGATTTCCGGGCATTGCAAAACCATTACCGCCGACAAGCTCGCCGCCGAGGCCCTGGCCATGATGGAGCATTACAAGATCAACGCCCTGCTGGTGGTGGACGAGGACAACAACCTTGTCGGAATACTTAATATGCATGATCTGTTGCGGGCGCGGGTGGTCTGATGAGGCAGACGCCCGAACTCCTTGCCCGCGCAAAACGTATTCGTCTCGCGGTTTTTGACGTCGACGGGGTGCTCACCGATGGCAGCCTCTATCTCGGCGAGAATGGCAACGAATACAAGGCGTTCAACGTCCGTGACGGTCTCGGCATGGTGATGTTGAGAAAAACCGGCTGTCACCTGGCCGTAATTACGGCCCGCTCATCTTCCATTGTGGCCGAACGCATGCAAAGCCTGGGTATCAATCATATCTACCAGGGCCAGGACGACAAGAAGGTGGCCATGCTGGAACTGGTCAAGCATCTTGATCTGCAGCGCGAGCAAACCCTGTATCTGGGCGATGACCTGGTTGATCTTCCTGCCATGCAACAGTCGGGCTTCCCTGTTGCCGTGGCCGACGCACACCCCCTGGTAAAACAGGCTTCGCTGGCGATCACCGACGCGCCCGGAGGCCACGGCGCGGCGCGTGAAGTGTGCGAGTTCCTGATGCATGCACAGGATACGTTTGCCGCCCAGGTAAAGCGTATCCTCGGCGAGGAGTAATCATGAGCGTGGGAATCGCTGTTTCAATAACCGGACTTTTACCGGAAATTTTCCAGGGCCTTTTTCAGGCGTCACGCTGGCGCAGGCGCGCATAGATTGACGCCAGATACAGTGACAGGAACCCGGCAAAGTAGAGTTCCTGTGCTTCGCTCCAGCGAATTTCATAGCTGAAAGGCGACAAACCAAATACATCCTTGATGCGTTCGGGGATCTTGACAAGGACGGCTATCAATGCCGAAGGCAAACACAGCGAAGCCGGCAGGAACCAGTACTGCCAGCTTCCGGGGATAAGATGGTCATTTTTCCAGATCCTGATCGCAGGCAGAATAATGCCGCCGATCAACACCCAGAGTTCCAGCAGCAGGCGCGGTTTTTGATCAAACCAGCTGCTGATATTATGGATATTCGTCTCGTTCTGATCGTTGATCCGGCCGATACTCTCCGGGGTCGACCAGCCAAATAGCTGCTGGCCCCAGCTGAGTTCCTCCCCGGCAAAATATAAACAGGCCAGCGCAACGGCAACCGCCCACAGGCGAATCCAGGCCGGCAAATACATGCGCCCGGCAGCGGGAATGCGCGCACCGTAAATCATCCCAAACACCAGCACCAGCGGCGTTGCCAGTTCCACCAGCCCCTGTTCACTCTGAATCCATTTCTGGAAAAACGCCTGATCGATCAGGTTCACAATGAGCAGAAAAACCAGAAACAGAAGCGGCGCCCAGAGCCAGAGCCAGCGGGGCAGTTCATGACCGGACGAAGACATGGCAGGCCGTCTCTTGTCGTAATTACAGGGAGCGCAGCAAGCTCATCATGTGCGGAACGTAATGATCCACCAGCAGAAAGGCAAACAATGCCATCAGGTAAACGATGGAATATGAAAATGTTTGCATTGCCAGGCGATCACTTTTCGTTCGCCACAATTGCACGGCATACCAGATAAATCCCGACCCCAACAATACTGCCCCGAGAAGATACAGCGGACCGCTCATCATGGTAATGAACGGCAACAAGGAAATAATAAACAGCACGATGGTGTAAAGCAGTACATGCAAACGGGTAAACTCCGCGCCATGCGTTACCGGCAACATGGGAATATCAACACTCCGGTATTCCTCGCGTCTATAGATAGCCAGTGCCCAGAAATGCGGCGGCGTCCATGCAAAGATGATCAAAAACAGTATTAACGAATTCGGATCGAGGGTGCCGGTAACGGCTGTCCAGCCAAGCACCGGGGGCGCGGCGCCGGCGGCGCCACCGATAACGATATTCTGCGGTGTAGCCCGTTTCAGGTACATGGAATAAACAAAGCCGTAACCGATCAACGAGAGCAGTGTTAAAACTGCCGTTAATACGTTGACGAACGCGGTCAGTATCACCATGGACAGGGCGCCGAGAACGAAAGCGAACAGTATGGCGGACGAGGCGGAGACATTGCCGCTGGCCAGAGGCCGCAGACGGGTACGCGCCATCACCGAGTCTATATGTTGATCAACAACGTGGTTGACCGCGGCTGCCGAGGCGGCCGCCAGGCCGATGCCCAGCGTTGCAAAAAAGAGCGTGTCCAGCGGCACCATCCCGGGGACGGCCATAAACATGCCCACCACGGCCGTGAAAACGATCAGGGAGACAATTCTGGGTTTGCACAGCGCCAGGTATTCACTCCAGAGCGCGCTGGTGATGGTGTATTCGCGAGTCACGGGCGAACCGGATGGTTGATGGAAGAGGCATGATACAGAAGGGTGGCAACGCTGATCAACAGCAGGGCGGCGCCGCCGTTATGTGCAACGGCAATTGGGAGAGGTAACACATGGACGATATTCATTACGCCCAGCGTAACCTGAAGCACCAGCAGAACCAGCACCGCGACAGCCGGCAGCCTGAACGCCCTGTGCCCCGTACGCAAAGCCCATAATGCCACGCCGGCCAGCAACAATAAGGTAACGACCGCGCCGATACGATGCGCCACATGAATGGCCGTACGCGCCGGCGCATCCAGTACTCCGTATTCATAATCCTGGCCCAGCCCCCGCCACAGGGTAAACCCCTCGGCGAAATCCATGGGCGGCAGCCACTGGCTCTGGCACGTGGGGACATCCGAACAGGCAAGGGCCGCGTAATTGGCGCTGGTCCAGCCGCCCAGAAAGATCTGCGTATAAAGGACAATGAAGCCGAGCAAAACCCATGGAAACAGTCCGTGGTGCCGACTATTGCCTGTTGCCGGCGAAACCAGGCGCAACATCAACCACCACAACAGCAGCAGCACCGTCATGCCGCCGAGCAGATGCGCAACCACAATAATGGGTTTCAGCAACAGCGTCACTGTCCACATCCCGAGCAGCGCCTGGAAGACTACCAGCCCCAGTATTGCCAGCGGCAGTACGGGCGACTGTCCGAGACGCCGGCGCAGGCGCCAGCCCGCTATTGCCACCAGCAATATCGCCAGGCCGAGAAACCCGGCAAGATAGCGATGGACCATTTCTTTCCAGGCCTTGTCCTGTTCCAGGGGCCGCTGCGACCAGGCCTGGTTGGCTTCGTCAACATGACTGTCATGTTGCGGCACAAGCATCTTGCCGTAACAACCGGGCCAGTCCGGACAGCCGAGCCCGGCGTCAGACAGGCGCACATAGGCGCCGAGCATAATGACACACAGGGCCATAACGATGCTCAGGCGGATTAATGTCAGGTAATGTGTATGCGTAATCATGTTCTACTAGCCAATTCGCGAATTTTTAATCAAACGTTGAATATCCTTTATGATGCCCCTCGGATCCACATCCGCATCATATCGCATCATCAGGTTGCCCAGCGGATCTACAATGTACAGTCTGCCTGCACTGACGACATCCTCCCCGGAATTCTTGCGAAACGCATCGATAAATTCCTGCGTCACTTCTTCCCGGAAAAGCAGCAGCTGCCCGGCATAGTCCTCCGTGAGCAAGGGTTTGATCGATCCCAGGTCCTGCCGGTTAACGATCATGACGCGATGCAAACGCAGTGAATATTGGCCGGTAGCCAGCAATAACTGTCGCAGTTTATACAGATTATTTCTGCACTCATCCAGGCATGTCCCGCGATGGTGATAAACCAGGTTCCATTTGCCGTGCAGGGAATGCTCGTTACCGGTTACGGGATCAAGCAACCCGACGTCCGCCAATGGTCGGACCGGATGAATCAGTTCGCCATGGTGGGACTTGTCACGGTTCTGTGCGACATCGGTAAACTTCAACAGGTACCACGACAGCAGCACGGGCAACAGAAAGGCCGCAAACAGCAGCAGCAGTGTCAGCTTGTTTTTATTCCGGGCCAGCATCAGATGAATTATGTTTTTTTATATTCAGAACAACAAACAAAACGAGCAATACCGCGGCGAAAGCAAACCATTGAAAAGCATACCCATGATGCTTTGACACGCCTGAACCGGGCACGGGCCATTCCCTGCGATAACCGTGTGCCGACTCCTTGCTGAGTCGCAAAATCAGCGGTTGCAATGGAACGCCAAGCGCTTTGCCAAGTTCAGCCAGATCAACATCCTGGACGCGAATAAAGTTTCCGGCCAATTTCTCGGGCCCGGCTTCGCCAAGCTTGATCCCGACAGACGGCGGTCTTGTTAAAACACCTTCGATCACGACAGCGCCCTCTATACGATCAAGGTCGGGAACATCGGATCGGTATGTGCCTGCCGCGACCCAGCCGCGGTTAACCAGAACGGGCGATTCAACCCCGGCGATTTTAAATGGTGTGTAGACATAATACCCGACCTGGCCCAGCATAATGCGGTTGTCCAGCAGCACCCGCCGATCTTCATCGAAGCGGCCACGTGCCCGGGCAGGCCGCCACAGGTCATGCTCTGCCGACACCGGGCCGGCCTGCTCATGCAACAGCACTACTTCACCGGACTGGCGTTCCCTGAACTCGCTGAACAACCGGCGCTTCTCGTCAGCCCGCTCCAGTTGCCAGACGCCGAGATAAATAAACAATGGCAACAACACCAGCGTCAGAACAGCGGGCAACATCCCGGGCCTGAATCCCGGCATGGTCATGAAACAGTTTTTACCGGCCGCTTGTGCATTATCACTATAGAGCCGTGACAGGTATAATCAATTGTCTGCATTCCGGCGCTGCTTATGTCCGCACCCATAATTTTCAAAATTGTCGTCATTGCCCTGCTTGTCGTGATACTCATATCGCTCGCCGGCGGCATGGTATTCCTTGTCAGGGACAAGGGTCAGGGGGATCGGGCCGCCAAATCCCTGACCCTGAGGATCGTTCTCTCGATAATTCTGGTTATCCTTCTGCTGGCCGGATACAGGGCCGGCTGGATTCGGCCCCATGGTATGATGCCGGCACCCGTTGAAAATATCGCGCCGGAAAAAGAAAATGACACTTAACGTGTCATTTTCCCGGACAACGCCTGGCTGTGGCGACGCGGTTATGCTCAACCGCCGTTAAGCAAAGCCGCTCTTTCTCCGGCCATACATTTACAGCCAGTATACAAAAATAAACAGTCCAAGCCAGACGACATCCACAAAGTGCCAGTACCAGGCCACGCCTTCAAATGCAAAATGATTCTCGGCCGTAAAATGCCCTTTCATCGCCCGGATCAGGATCACCAGCAACATGGTCGCGCCCATGGTCACATGAAAGCCGTGAAACCCGGTCAATATGAAAAAGGTGGAGCCGTATATGCCGGAATCCAGCTTCAGGTTCAACTCCTGGTAGGCGTGCACGTATTCTCCGGCCTGAAAGTAAACAAAGATAAAGCCCAGGACAACGGTAGCGGCCAGCCACCAGCACAGGCCCTTGTTGTTGTTTTTCTTCAGGGCCCAGTGTGCGAATGTCACTGTCACACCACTCGAAAGCAGTATGATGGTATTCAGCAGCGGGATATCATTCCACGGGATTACCTCTTGAAACTGGCTGAACCCGGACGGATCGGGCATGGCGCTCAGCGGCCAGGCAGCAGTAAATTCGGACCACAGGATCTGGTTGGTAAGAAAACCATTGCCTTCGCCGGACAACCACGGCACCGAGAGTACGCGGGCATAATACAGGGCGCCAAAAAAGGCGGCGAAGAACATGACCTCGGAGAGAATAAACCAGCTCATGCCCCAGCGGAAACTGACGTCCACCTGCTTGTTGTAATTGCCGGTCAGGCTCTCGTCGATGACATCGGAGAACCAGCCGGCAAACATATAGATCAGCGCGGCGATGCCAATCCCGAAAACAAAAGTGCCAAAACCCGAACCGTTCAGCATTCCGGCAGCGCCGACGAAGGCCACGAACAGGGCCACGGACCCCACCAGGGGCCAGCGACTGGGTTCCGGGATGAAATACTCCCCTTGTGAACTAGACATAAGATAACCTCATTGAAGTGGTTTTTATCAGCTTGTTAATGGTGCTCAACTTTTATTTTTGATCTGAAATCCTGCTTCGTTCCTGTTAACCGTCTTGTTGTCAGGCACTTCGAAGAAAGTATACGACAACACCAGGGAGGCGAAACGCAGCGGCAATTCCGTGTTAACCACAAAACGAACCACCATTTCCTTTTCCTCCCCGGCCCTGAGCGATTGTTCCTCGAAACAAAAGCACTCCGTCTTGTCGAAATAAACCGAGGCCTGGGTCGGCGCAACACTGGGAATGGCCCGCCCGATGACATCCCGATCCGAAGTGTTGCGTACCCGGAAAACCGCTTCACCAATCTCGCCCGGATGCACCGAGACCTTGCGCTCCTCAACCACGAATTCCCAGGGCAACTCCCTGAGGTTCGTGTCGAATTCCACGGTAACGGTGCGGTGACGATCCACGGCCATCGGATCAACGTCAGCAATATTGATTTCGCCTGTCTTGCCGTTCAGGCCGGTAATGTCACAGAAGACATTATAAATCGGCACCAGCAGATAGCCGAAACCGAACATGGCCACCGCCAGCAACGCCAGCTTACCCGTGGTTTTATTAACCGGACGCATCATCAGTCCAGCATGTGGAACAGGATATAGCCTGCGTAAATGCCGAAAGCCACCAGCCCCAGTGCCACGGCCAGTTTAATGTTGGCCGAATCACGGGATGCGGAACCGGATTTACTGTCTTTCTCGCTCATCGGCCGTCAGGAATGTGCGACCGCGTCCGTTACCCGGGGCGGCGTGGTAAAGCTGTGGAACGGCGGCGGCGATGACAGCGTCCATTCCAGCCCGTGCGCACCTTCCCAGACCTGGTCAGAGGCCTTTTCGCCACCGCGAATACATTTGATCACCACCCACACAAACAGCAACTGGCTGAGGCCGAACACGAAACCGCCGAGGCTGGAAATCATATTCCACTCGGCGAATTGCATGTTGTAATCGGGTATGCGTCGCGGCATGCCGGCCAGGCCGATAAAGTGCTGCGGGAAGAACAGTACGTTGACGCTGATAACTGAAAGCCAGAAGTGCAGCTTGCCGAGCTTCTCGTCGTACATGTGCCCGGTCCATTTTGGCAACCAGTAGTAAATGGCCGCAAACAGCGCGAACACCGCTCCGGGCACCAGCACATAATGAAAATGAGCAACGATGAAATACGTATCATGATACTGAAAATCGACCGGAGTAATGGCCATCATCAGCCCGGTAAATCCGCCGATGGAAAACAGCATGACAAACGCAATGGCAAACAGCATCGGCGTCTCGAATGTCATTGACCCTTTCCACATGGTGGCCACCCAATTGAAGATTTTAACGCCCGTTGGCACCGCGATCGACATGGTGGCGTACATGAAGAACAGCTCGCCGGCCAGCGGCATGCCAACAGTGAACATGTGGTGAGCCCAGACGAAGAACGACAGGAAAGCGATGGAAGCGGTGGCGTAAACCATCGACTCATAGCCAAACAGCGGCTTCCTGGCAAAAGTCGGGATGATCTGCGAAACGATGCCGAACGCCGGCAGGATCAGAATATAGACTTCCGGGTGGCCGAAGAACCAGAAAATATGCTGGAACATGACCGGGTCCCCGCCGCCGGCCGCGTCAAAGAAACTGGTGCCGAAGTATTTGTCTGTCAACAACATGGTCACCGCGCCCGCGAGGACGGGCAGCGAAGCGATGAGCAGGAATGCCGTGATAATCCACGTCCAGACGAACAACGGCAGCTTCATGAAACTCATGCCGGGCGCGCGCATATTGAACACGGTGGCAATGATATTGATAGCGCCCATAATGGAAGAGATGCCGAGGAAATGCACCGTAAAGATCAAAAACGGAAAAGCATCATTCAGTTGCGTCACCAGTGGCGGATACATGGTCCAGCCGCCATTCGGCGCGCCGCCGCTCATGAACAACGTGGACAGCAGCATGGCGAATGCAAACGGCAGGATCCAGAAGCTCATATTGTTCATGCGCGGCAACGCCATGTCCGGCGCGCCGATCATCATCGGGATCAGCCAGTTGGCCAGCCCGACCCCCGCCGGCATGACCGCGCCGAAAATCATGATCAAAGCGTGCATGGTGGTCATGGAGTTAAAGAATAACGGGTCTACATACTGCAGGCCGGGCTGGAACAGCTCGGCGCGGATGATCATGGCCATGGCGCCGCCGACAAAAAACATGATCAGCGCGAACACCAGGTACATGGTGCCGATGTCCTTGTGGTTGGTGGAGAATAGCCAGCGGCCAATGCCGGTGGGCTTGTGATCGTGGAGATCGTCGTGATGGGCGACTGCTTCACTCATGGGTCTGTCCTCGTTTCTTCAATATTATAATCTGATTATCGTGCGGCCTTGATGTCCGCGGGCTGCACCAGGTCTCCAGTGTCATTGCCCCAGGCATTGCGTTCGTAGGTGATCACCGCGGCCAGCTCGGCATCGTTCAACTGGCCGCCGAACGCCGCCATGGCGGTTCCGGCCTTGCCGTTGATGACAATATCGAGATGTCCGGGCAAATCTCCTGTTGCTATCGCACCACCCTTGAGCGCGGGAAAGGCGCCGGGCAGCCCTTCACCATTGGCCTGATGGCAGGCTGCGCACTGGGTTTTATAAACGTCTTCGCCCTTGGCCATGGACTCTTCCATGGTAAAGGTCTTGCCGGATTCGTCTGCTGCCGCTGCCGCGGCCAGCTTCATCTCGTCTGCCCAGTCAGCATATTCTTCCTTCGAGACGGCTTTCAGCACAATGGGCATAAAGCCGTGGTCGCGCCCACACAGCTCGGCACACTGTCCACGGTAGGTGCCGGGTTCCTCGATATAGGTCCAGTTATCATTGATGAAACCGGGGATGGCGTCCCGTTTCCAGCCAAGATCCGGCACCCACCAGGCATGAATGACATCCGCCGCGGTGGTCAACAGACGAATCCGGGTGTTCACGGGAACGACAACGGGATTATCAACCTCGAGCAGGTAATTTTCGTGCTCATCGGGGTTCAGGCCGGATTTAAGCTGGCGTATTGTATTGCTCGTTTCATCGAGCGCGCTGAAAAAATCGAAGCCCTCGTTCATGTAGTCGTAGTGCCATTTCCATTGGTAGCCGGTGATTTTTATGGTCATCTCCGTGTCCTCGGTTTCTTCCATTTTAATCAGCACTTGCGTTGCCGGCACCGCCATGGCCACCAGGATCAGGATAGGGATAATCGTCCAGGCGATCTCGGCGCCGGTGCTGTGGTGAAACTGCGCGGCGACAGCGCCTTTTGATTTGCGGTGATGAAAGATGGACCAGAACATGACGGCAAAGACCAGAATCGCGATGACCGTCACTACCCACAGGATCGTCATGTGCAGGTCATAAACTTCCCGGCTGATGGGCGTGACGCCCTGGGTTAAATTCAGTCCATACTCGGCCAGCACGGGGCCAGGGAAAGTCAGGACTGTGAGCGCCAAACAGGCGCATAGTATATTTCGCAGCTTGATGAATAACATGTAGCTTCCCTCAGCTATTTATTTTTTTAACTGTTTTTCGGGTTTTGTCCGGCGATTTATTTTCCCTGGTTTGCTGCCGATGGCAATAAACGATCCGGGCTCCGCTCCCGTCCGGCTTGAAAAAGGCCGGCTTTTATTATCCGGCCTTGTGATTTTATCAACCGTCGGCAAGGATACCAGCTATTCTAGATTCTTTCTAAAACTATCTTTGCGCATCAGCCGCTACCTGCGTCCGGGGACTGCGCCAGCCACTGAACAGGATAAGTCATCTCCTGTACATTTATGTTGACAGCAAGCCTCTGCGGGTCCAGTGCCGCAAGATGCGGCAGAACCCCAAGGCCGGGCGCGCCCAGCGCGGCGGCCAGAAGGTCAAGCGTTGCCTCGCTGTCCTGGTAAGCGGGATCAACCCGGCTGGCCAGCCAACCAAGCATGGGGACGTCGTCGAACGCCAGCGCTTCGGCCGTGAGCAGGGCGTGGTTTATGCACCCTAGCCGGAGGCCAACAACCAGTATCACCGGAATCTTCAGCGCGCGGACCAGATCCCGGGCCTGCACCCCGTCTCCCCAGGGCACGCGCCAGCCGCCGACGCCTTCTATAAACAGGAAATCGGCCTCTTTCTGCAGGCGGCGGGCGGCCCGGACCAGGCGTTCCAGAGAGATCACGACCCCGGCCTGACGTGCAGCGAAACCCGGCGAAACCGGCCGCTCCAGCGGGTACGGATTGATGTGGTCGTAGTTGTACGCCTGACTGCACAGCGCCAGGATTTGTTCGGCATCGTCATTGACCAGGCGTCCGTCTTTCAGCGAAGCGCCACTGGCCAGCGGCTTCATGCCGGCAACGCGATGCCCCGCTTCGCGCACAGCCTGCATCAACGCCAGTGTTGCCCAGGTCTTGCCGGCGCCCGTGTCGGTCCCGGTAATGAAACAGGTGCGACAGGGCATCACTCCGACGCACCTTTAAGATGCTCTGGAGAAACGAATCTCATCACCTGTGACCCGTTTGCCGGGCTTTGCCGCGATCTCCAGGCGTGCCCGTAGATAATTTCGAAGGTCGCGGGCAAGCGGCCACCAGCGCGAAACTGTTCATAGTGCTCGAGGCATCGTCGGTAGCGGTTCTTCCCGGTCAGGGCACGCCGCCGGTCGCTGCCGGAGTTGACCGCCCCGATACGCCTCAGATCCAGCATGACGGCGCGTACATCCGGGTAGGTTAACATCACGCGCTCAGACTCCAGCACCGGTTGCGTAAACCCGCACCTGACCAACTCATCTCCCAGCCAGTGAATATCGGCAAAACTGTGTACATGGGCCTGTCCGTCCGCCTGCTGCCAGCTCTCCCGCAGTTCAAACAGGGTCAGCGGGCCCATCGTGGCAAACAGGAAAAGGCCTTCGGGTCTGAGCGCGCGGGCACACTCCGCCAACGCCACACCCGCCCGCGGACACCATTGCAACATCAGGCTTGAAAATACCATGTCAAAAGCGGCATCGGCCAACGGCATCGCCTCTGCATCCGCACAAACCCGCCGTGTTTTGGAAAACCACCGCAGCCTGGTTTTTTCGGTCTTTTTTAACATGGCTTCGGCAATATCCAACTGCACCAGTGTTGCGCGTGGGTACAGCCGGCCCAGCGGCTTTGCCGCTCTGCCTGTACCGCTGCCGGCGTCCAGAATGGTCCCGGGCTGGACACGAAATACGGGGAGCTGTTCCAGCAAGCGTTCCAGCACCAGCATTTGCAATGCCGCGTACTGGTCATAACCGGCGGCAGCGCGATTGAAATTTCGCATCAGTACGCGTTTATCAGGACTACCGGCACTCATTTGGCTGTAAACTCACGAATGATCTCTGCGACGCGGCCAGGCAAGGAAACCGGCAGCCCGTGTCCACAGCCCTCAATAACGCGCACCTGTATATTGGCAGACAGGGACTGGCATTGGCCGGCGGCGACTACCGGCACCAGGCGATCATTGCCGGCAAAAAGCATGACCACGGGACAATCGAGCTGCGCCAGCAGTTCTCGCTGATCCAGACTCTGCAGCAATCCCAGTCCGTATGCCAATACTGACGGACTCGTGCGTGCGGACAGGGTGTAATCGAGCAATGTACGGCGCGTCTTTTTGACCGCGCGCTCGCCCATGGCACACCAGCCGGCGAATTCCGACAAGCCGGCGATGGCGTCCTCCTGTAACCGCGCCCGCAAAGCCGTCAGCGCCCCGGGATCGATGCCACACGTCCAGTGAGGCTGAACAACAAAGCACGGTGTAGAACAAATGAGAATCAGCGCGGCGACACGATCCGGCCGCTCATGCGCCAACTGCACGGCCACGTTGCCGCCCAACGACCAGCCGGCGACAACAGCCCCGGGATCGATAGCCCCGGCCAGACATTTGACCGATTCACACAGCGTCATGGTCATTGGCCACGATGTTGTGATCCCGGGCACATCGTGCGCCCGCACCCTGTAACTTTCTTCCAGCGTTCGCGCCAGAGGCTGCATGACCCGCGCATCAAAGCCCCATCCATGCAGCAAGTGCAGCGGCGCTGTCACTCGGACAGTGACGCAGTTACCCCGGCCAAAGCATCCAGCAGGCCCTCTACCTGGTCGCTGCTGTGTGCCGCGCTGAGAGTAATGCGTAATCTGGCCGTGCCTTCCGGCACCGTGGGCGGACGAATGGCGCGCACCAGAAAGCCGGCCTCGAACAAACGTTCCCCGGCTTCAAGTGCTCGCCGGTCACCGTGCAGAACCAACGGCTGGATGGGAGTCTCCGAAGCTGACAGGGCGAGGCCGCGGCTGGAGGCGCCCTGCCGAAATTGCCGGATGCGTTCATAGAGGCGCTTGCGCCGCCAGTCTTCCCTAAACGCTTTGTTCATGCCCACGGTTGCGGCTGCGGCCACGGCGGGCGGCATGGCTGTTGTATAGATGAGCGTGCGGGCATGTTGCTGCAGCTGCTCAATGATTTCATTGCCGGCGGCAACAAAGGCGCCGGCAACGCCACAGGCCTTGCCCAGGGTCGCCATATAGATGTCGACCTTGTTGACCGGCACCCGGCACGCCGCCAGGGTGCCGGCTCCCCGGGCCGAAACAACCCCGAAGCCATGAGCATCATCGACTACAAGACAGGCGCCGCGACTCGATGCGAGTGACGACAGCTCCGGCAGTGGCGCCATATCACCATCCATGCTGAACACCCCGTCAGTGACGATCATTGTGCGACCGCCCGCTGCATGATCAAGCTGTTGTTCCAGGGCATCGCAGTCCAGATGCGGATAACGGTGCAGTTTTGAGCGGGAAAGAATGGCCGCATCATAAATGCTGGCGTGCGCCAGCCTGTCCACGAAAACATGGTCACCACGATTCATCAACACGCTTTGTATGGCCATGTTGGCCATGTAACCGGTGGCAAAACACAACGCCCGGTCATACCCGGTTATTGCCGCCGCTGTTTCTTCCAGAGCTTCATGCGCCTCGCTGTAACCGCTGATGTATTGTGATGAGCCCGCCCCCACACCATAAGCCTCCACCGCCTGCTTAAACCGGTCCTTGAGGTCGGGGTCCTGGGCAAGCCCCAGGTAATCATTACTGCAGAAGTTGATCAGGCGACGGCCGTTGCAGACAACGGTGCTCGCTGTCGGCGATGAAATCCGGGTCCGCTGCCGATATCGATCCGTGCCGGGCAGCGCGTGAACGCCGTTTTGCAACGGCAGCGTGCTCACGCCGACTCAGGTTGCACGGCTTCAGAGGCTGCCGTAACACCGAGACGTCCCAGCAGCTCCCGGTCCTGATCAAAGCGTGGATTATCAGTGGTCAACAGCTTGTCCCCGTAAAATATGGAGTTCGCCCCGGCATGAAAACACAGTGCCTGCAACTCGTCGGACATGTCATTGCGCCCCGCTGACAGGCGCACCATGGACGACGGCATGAGAATGCGTGCGACTGCTATGGTCCGCACCAGGTCAAAGGGATCCAGTTTGTCCGCATTCTCCAGCGGTGTGCCCGCGGCTCTGACCAGAGTATTTATGGGCACGCTTTCGGGAGGCTCCGGCAGATTGGCGAGAGTTGCCAGAAACCCGATTCGGTCGCGCACGCTCTCACCCATGCCGACAATGCCGCCACAACACACTTTGATCCCTGCTTCACGCACGTTAGCCAATGTTTGCAACCGATCATCGTACTGGCGGGTCGAGACAATGCTTTCGTAGAACTCCCTTGAGGAGTCGATATTGTGATTGTAATAATCGAGGCCGGCTTCCTTGAGCTGCCGGGCCTGTTCCGACGTCAACATGCCCAGAGTCAAACACGTCTCCATGCCCAGCGCTTTCACCGCCCCAACCAGGGTGATTATTTTTTCAAGATCCCGATCACGCAACTGTCGCCAGGCGGCGCCCATACAAAACCGCGTTGCCCCATGGGTCCTGGCTTCCAGGGCTGCGCGTTCAACCTGCGCGGCTTCCAGCAACGCCCCGGCTTCGACGCCGGTATTGTAGTGAACGCTTTGCGGGCAGTACGCACAGTCCTCGGGACAGCCGCCGGTCTTGATGTTTAGCAATGTGCTTAATTGCACTCGATTGGGATCGAAATGCATACGATGCACTGAATGCGCACGATGCAGCAGGTCATTAAACGGGAGGTGATACATTTCTTCTACCGCCTCGTGAGACCACGGGGGCAAGGTGGTAAAATGCTGTTGCTCTGGCATGGCGGCGTTTCACTGGATGATTTAAAACATATTCATGGAGGGACACATGGCTGTCAACCCTGTCAACGCTATAGAAGTTAACCGCGGCCCGTTTCTTCCGCGTCGCTGCGTTCTCTGCGCCGCGGAAAACGTCCATGCCTGTGGACTGTGTGCGGGATGCCGTAAAGATATTATGCCTGTCTCGACGTTTTGCCGGGCCTGTGCGACGCCGATTCATGCCGGTATTGTCTGCGGGGGTTGCCTGAATTTACCGACGCCGCCCTGGGAATATATTTACGCCGCATTCAATTACGCCTGGCCTCTTAACCGGCTGTTGTTGCAATTGAAGTTCCATCAGAACCTGAATGCCGCACGTTATCTCGCTGAACTCGGCTCATCCGCCATCGCATCGATATCGACGCTACAACCCCGTCCGGATCTCATTGTCCCGGTGCCGCTGCATCGAAAACGCTTGTTGCAACGCGGCTATAACCAGGCGCATGAACTGGCCAGAACACTGGGCCGCTCACTGTCAATCCATGTCGATCCCGGCGCCTGTCAACGTATTCAGTCAACCCATACACAAACCGGGCTCAACGCCCGCCAGCGCCGCGCAAATGTCCGCGGCGTCTTTACGGCCGATGCCAGAAAAGTCAGGGGGCGTATTGTCGCCGTGGTTGACGATATCATCACCACGACGTCCACGGTGAGGGAGTTGTCGCGCAGCCTCAAACAGTCCGGCGCTGGAGCGGTCGTGGTCTGGGCCATTGCCAAACAACCGCTCGACAGCAGCCGCTTCAGGTATCCAGATTCATCACCGACAGGGCATTTTGCTCGATAAATTCCCGGCGCGGCTCTACCTGGTCGCCCATCAAGGTTGAGAATATTTCCTCCGCGGCAACGGCGTCTTCGATCTGCACCTGCAGGAGATTGCGGGAATTGGCGTCCATGGTGGTTTCCCAGAGTTGCCCGGGGTTCATTTCGCCCAGACCTTTATAACGTTGCAGGTGCAGCCCCTTGGCGGCGTCATCAAGCAGCCAATCAAAGGCGGCTTTCATGGTGTCTACTGTATGTGTGCGCTCACTTTTCTTTATCATTATATCTCCCTTCCATGGTCGCGCATTTTCAAGGCCGGTCAAATCCCGGTACTCGCCCGAGTCAAAAAAGTCAGGCTGGAAAATCGTGGTTTTTTCAATTCCGTGCGTTGTCATGACAACCCGGACTGTAATCCGGGAACGCTCCTCGGGCGTTGGCAGAACTTCGACCAGAATCTCGGACGCCGGACTTTTTCTAGCCAGGCGGGCACGAAATTCAGCGCCCCACGCCACGGCATCATCAATGGAGCCATCCACGGGATGTTGAAACCGGGGCAATTCCTGCATAGCGGCCAGAAGAGACTGATCATAGCGGACGGAGAGCGTTCTACAGGACTGATTCATTTTCCGATAAAGCCGGCTTAAGCGTTCCAGGTCGTCTTTATCGACCTGGTTTTCGCCACTTATTGTGGTCATTATGGTTTCATCAAGGGCCATATTGAGCAAATACGCCTCTTTTTCAGCATCATTGTTCAAGTATTGCTCCTGTTTTCCCTTTTTTACCTTGTATAGTGGCGGTTGAGCGATATAAATGTGCCCGTTTTCGATCAATTCCGGCATTTGTCGGAAGAAAAAGGTCAATAAAAGCGTGCGAATGTGTGATCCATCGACGTCAGCGTCGGTCATGATAATGATCCGATGATACCGCAGCTTGGCCAAATCAAACTCATCCTTGCCGATACCACAACCCAGGGCGGTGATCAGCGTGCCAACTTCCACCGAGGACAGCATCTTGTCAAACCGCGCCTTCTCAACGTTCAGAATCTTCCCCTTCAGCGGTAAGATCGCCTGGTTTTTCCGGTCTCTTCCCTGCTTGGCCGAACCGCCGGCGGAGTCGCCCTCCACCAGAAACAGCTCTGAGAGCGCCGGATCCTTTTCCTGGCAATCAGCCAGCTTCCCCGGCAGGCCGGCTACATCCAGCGCGGTTTTGCGCCGTGTGAGTTCACGCGCTTTACGTGCTGCCTCGCGGGCCCGGGCTGCTTCAGTGATCTTGTCGCAAATTATCCGCGCCTCAGTCGGGTTCTCCATCAGAAAATCCTGCAGCTTTTCACTCACTGCCGATTCCACAACGGATTTCACCTCGCTGGAGACGAGCTTGTCCTTGGTCTGGGACGAGAATTTGGGATCCGGGACTTTGACCGAGAGCACCGCGGTCAGTCCTTCACGAACATCATCGCCGGTAATTTGTACCTTGGCCCTGGCCAGAATGCCTTGTTTGTCCATGTAGGCATTGAAGCTCCGGGTCAAGGCTCCGCGGAATCCTGCAAGGTGTGTGCCCCCGTCTCGCTGAGGGATATTGTTGGTAAAACAGAAAATGTTCTCCTGATAGGAGTCATTCCATTGCATGGATAACTCGACCGCGATGTCTTCGCGCATGGTATCGATGTCGATCACGGACTCATGCAGTGGCAGCTTGTTTTTATTCAGATGTTTTACAAACGCCGAGATACCGCCTTTATACTCGAACACGTTGTTTTTGCCGGTGCGTTCATCCGTAAGCTCGATACGCACGCCTGAATTCAGGAATGACAATTCCCGTAGCCGGCGCGACAGAATATCGTAGTGAAATTCGATATTTTTAAACACGTCTTTGCTGGGTATAAAGTGAATTTCCGTGCCCGTTCCGGGCGTCGCCTCACCACGCGCCAGCGGCGCCACCGGCTTGCCATTCTCATAAACCTGATGAAACGAGTAGCCGTTCCGGCTCACTTTCAACTCAAGCCGGTCGGACAACGCGTTAACCACAGAGACACCCACTCCGTGCAGCCCGCCCGAAACCTTGTAAGAGTTATCATCAAATTTTCCACCGGCGTGCAACACGGTCATGATGACTTCCGCTGCGGATTTTCCCTCTTCATGTTCATCGACAGGAATACCCCGGCCATCATCGACGACCGTGATGGACTCATCACGATGGATCTTGACCCGGATATTGGTGCAATGACCCGCAAGCGCTTCATCAATACTGTTATCCACCACCTCGAAGACCATGTGGTGTAAACCCGTCCCGTCTTCAGTATCGCCGATATACATCCCCGGTCTGCGGCGAACCGCGTCCAGCCCTTTCAGTACTTTGATCTTGCTGGAATTGTAATCACTTGAATCTGTCATTATTCCTCTGCTTCCGCCATCGTGTATTTTTCAATTCTACCCTGTTCCACGTGAAACAGTCCTGTGCAATAAGCTTGCATATTACTATCCGCGCTAGTGATAAAGCTCTGTGCTTCCATTTCAGCGAGGCGATTCGCCATCCTTTCCCTGGCGCCATTGTCCAGCTCTGCAAATACATCGTCTATAAGGATTACCGGCCGGGTTCCCGTGCATTGCTGCACTACGCAGGACTGGGCCAGAAGCAAAGCAATCATGTAAAGCTTGGCCTGACCACGCGATAACACCGATCCCGCAAAGTGTCCATCATAATAAAAAAGAGTGTCCGCCCTGTGAGGCCCCCGCCTGGTAAATCCGCAGCGCATATCCGCCTTGCGGGATTGTGCCAGAGCCTCGTCCAATGGCTGGGTTTCATCCCACCCACCCTCGTACTGTATTTTTACAGCGCCAGGCATTACCGCCTGCAACTCGTTTACAAATTGCTGCTGCAGTTTTTCAAGCATGCTCCGACTGGATGTAACCATGTCCTCCGCCAATACCGACATGCTTCTCTCCCAGCCAACCACCTCTACGGGCGACGCGCCGCTGCGCAACAATAGATTGCGGTGCCGCATGGCCTTCTGATACTGGCTCCACGTTGACAAATAGCCCGGTTCCACGTGGAACATCAACCAATTCAGCCAACGCCTTCGTTCTTTAGGCGTGTCCGTCAACAATCCCTGGCTCTCCGGGGCAAGTAACAGCACGGGTATATTCCTGACCTGGTCCGACATAAGCCTCACGACATCGCCATTGTACTTGATACGGGTTTCACTATGGCTGCGCTCTATCCCGGAGGCTATGTGTCGCTGGTCGTCAGTTAGTACGGTTGCAGCAACCTGCAAATGGTCACTGCCCCTGGTGATGACATCTTTTAGTCGTCGTGTCCGGAAGGACCGGGCCCTGGAAAGCAAATTAATCGCTTCAAGCAAAGAGCTTTTGCCGCTGCCATTGGCGCCATACACCAGATTCATGCCAGGCTCAGCGTGCAATCGAATACTGGTTAAAACCCTGACATTGGTGACCTCAATGCGTTCAAACTGCATACTTTAACCGGCACTATAAGCGCATCGGCATCACAACATACTTACACTGGCTCTCATCCTGAGGCAGGATCAGGCAACTGCTGTTCGCATCTGTCAACACGACGTTGACCTTCTCGGTTTTTATCGCTCCTATTGCATCCAGTAAATAAGACACATTAAAGCCTATTTCCATAGGGTCGCCGCTGTATTCCACCTGGATCACTTCTTCCGCTTCTTCCTGTTCCGGATTCTGGGCTTCCGCCCTGAGACTGCCCTCCTTTACTTCCAGGCGAATACCCCGGTATTTTTCATTGGAAAGTATGGAAGCGCGGTTCAGGCTCTGTCTCAACGTTTCCCGATCAGCAATCATATGATTGCCGGAATCTTTGGGGATCACACGTTCATAATCGGGAAATTTTCCATCAATCAATTTACTGGTAAAGCGGATATGACCTATCTGAAAACGTATATGGTTTGTGCTGACATAGACTTCTACCGGATCTTCCGTATCTCCTACCAGACGAACCAACTCCATCACCCCTTTCCTTGGTACGATGATCTGAAGTGTATCTGTAACATTACTGCTGATGTCGACTTCTTTCAGTGCAAGTCGATGACCGTCTGTAGCCACGGCTCTTAATTTTTCAGGGCCAATTTCCAGTAATAATCCATTTAAATAATAGCGCACGTCCTGCTGCGCCATGGCAAAGAGCGTATCTTCGAGCAGAGAACGGAAGACGCCTTGTGCAATTTTGAAGTTAACCGGAAAATCTTCTATATCGGTCAAGGGAAATTCCTGTGCCGGCTGTGATGCCAGCGAAAACCGGCTTTTCCCGGATTTCAGTTGAACCCGATCCTTGCTGGCATCAAACTCCAGCTTTGCCGACTCCGGCAAAGAGCGGCAAATATCCAGAAGTTTTCTGGCCGGGATAGTGACTTGCCCGGTACTGCCCAACGGCTCATCCTTGCTGGCAACCAACTCAACCTCCATGTCCGTCGCTGTCAAAGAGAATCCTTGCCCGGTACTGTTGAAGAGAACATTAGCCAGGATTGGCAACGATTGTCGCCTGTCAACCACTGAGATAATGATTTGTAATTCCGGCAAAAGCGTTTCTCTTAATATAGAAAATTTCATATATATAAACCTGTTATTATTACTATTAGTTATTAACTTATGTGGATAACTTTGATTTTCTATTTTATATCAATTATTTAATACTGTATTTTCTTTGGTTAAGTCTGGTGAAAAACAACCCGCTTCTCTGTATTGTTTAGTTTGAAATACGATGATCTTCGTGATTATCTTGATATTCACAGCATGTCCACCTCATGTTGTCAGGATTCTCTCAAGATTGATGTAATCTTCCTGGATTTTTTGCTCACTTTGCCGTAACTCGTTGATTTTACGGCATGCATGTAACACAGTAGTATGATCCCGGCCTCCAAAAGCATCACCGATTTCGGGTAGGCTGTGATTGGTCAGTTCTTTTGATAATGCCATGGCAACCTGCCGCGGACGAGCCACGGAACGGCTGCGACGTTTCGATAACAGGTCAGCCACACGGATTTTGTAATATTCAGCCGTGGTTTTCTGAATGTTATCGATCGAGATTTGCCGATCTTGCAGCAGCAACAGATCTCTCAAAGCAACCTGGACCAGATCCATGTTAATCGGGTTTCCGGTGAGATTGGAGTTGGCGATAACCCGGTTCAGCGCGCCCTCCAGATCACGAACGTTAGAGCGAAAGCGTTCAGCGATGAAGAAAGACACATCGTCCGGCAAAGCGATTTGGTAGCGTTGAGCTTTCTTGCGAATGATGGCAACACGTGTCTCCAGTTCCGGAGGCTCAATGGCGACGGTCAGCCCCCAGCCGAAACGGGATTTCAGGCGCTCTTCCAGGCCGTTGACTTCCTTGGGAAAACGATCGCAGGTTAGAACAATCTGGTGCTGACCTTCAAGCAGCGCATTGAAAGTATGAAAAAACTCTTCCTGGGATCGCTCCTTGCCGGCAAAAAACTGGATGTCATCGATAAGCAGGGCGTCAACGGAACGGTAAAAACGTTTAAAATCATTGATTGCATTATGCTGCAGGGCGCGCACCATGTCGGCAACAAAGCGCTCGGAATGCAGATAGATGATGTTGCTGTTGGGCTTGTGCTGCATGATCGCGTGCCCGATGGCGTGCATCAGGTGCGTCTTGCCAAGGCCGACACCCCCGTAAATAAACAGCGGGTTGTACGATTCTCCCGGATTCTCCGAGGCCTGTACCGAGGCCGCTCGCGCCATCTGGTTCGATTTGCCTTCCACGAAGGTCTGGAAGGTAAATTCCGGATTCAGATTCGCTGAACGTTTTGGCTTGTCTTTTTTCTGTTCAACGGCAACAGTCTCGGTGGTCATATTGCGCTGGGGAGGAGACGAGGTTTTCTGCGAGCCGACCTCGATTCTGAGACTGCAGTCGTCACCAAGGATGGTATTCAGGTGTTCACGGATGGAACTGAAATACTGTTCATTGACCCAGTCCATGACAAAACGATTGGGCGCGAGCAAACGGATACTGCCTTGATTTTCAATCGCCTGGAGCGGGCGTATCCAGGTGTTAAACAGTTGCGGGGAGAGTTCTCCTTCCAGACGTTCCAAACATTTTTGCCATGGCGACATCTCCAAAACTAATGCCCTCGGATATGTGTATTGCTGCAGTGATTTAAGGTTACCGGGTAAGGCGATTGAGTGTATACCGCATCGGTCAACTTATCCACAACAACCGCGAGGCCAAACATTCATTGAAATTACCTCACCCTGACAGTAAGATAGCCAGCCTTTTGATTTGACCGAATTTTTACCGGGTAGCAGAGAAAATGAAACGACCATTCCAGCCAAGCAACCTGAAGCGTAAGCGTAACCACGGGTTTCGCTCCCGTATGGCGACCAAATCAGGCCGGGCAATTATCAAGGCACGCAGGGCAAAAGGGCGCAAACGCCTCTCGGCCTGAGTGAGTGAACACCCGCACCGGGCGCTTTACCAGGCATCATCGAATCAACCAGCCCGCGGATTTCAACCAGGCCTTCAAGAGTGGACGACGTTCCAGGGATAGCAACTTTACGGTGCTGGCCCACCGGAACGGCCAGCCCGTCGCACGTCTTGGTATGGCTGTATCCGTCCGCTCCGCAGGGACAGTTGTCAAGCGGAACATAATCAAGAGACAGGTGCGCGAATTTTTCAGGCGCCATTCTCAGACACTCAAGGGCTGGGATATTATTGTCGTCTCCGGTCGATCGTTGCGAAATACTGACAGGACCCGACTTCGGCGATCACTTGAATATCATTGGCAGCAGTTATCAGCATGCACATCATCATCGACAAAATAATCCGCTTTTATCAATACTGCATCAGTCCGTTCATTGGGCCCTGTTGTCGTTATTATCCCACCTGCTCTGAGTACACTCTAGAGGCGGTTCGCTTGCACGGAAGCATGAAAGGCGTGGTTATGGGCGCAGCGAGGATTTGCCGTTGTCATCCCCTGCATCCGGGCGGCTACGATCCTGTGCCCGAAAAGCACGCGACTAACTGAACATGGACACCACCCGTTTTATTCTGATTCTTGCCATTGGTCTCGTGATCATGATGTTGATCCAGGCCTGGGAAGAGGATTATGGTCCGTCTCCCGCGACAGAGACTTCGTGGCAGGAATCGAGCGAAACAGGACAGCAGGTTGTTCCCGCCCAGGAACCTGCATCCATGGATATGCCGGATATTCCGGCTGCTGTCGGCGCCAGCAGCGAGCACGCTGCGCCTCCTGTAACCGCGCCGTCCACGCAACGCTATATTACAGTCACCACAGACGTTTATCGTGTCCGCATCAACCTGCGAGGCGGCGGCATTGATCAACTGGAATTGCTGGAGTATCCGGTTGATGTCGACAAACCGGAAGAACCCGTCGTGCTGATGGAACGCCAACAGGATCATTTTTATGTTCTGCAGGGCGGGCTGCTTGCGGACCAGGATGCGCCCACCCATGATGCGACCTACAGCAGCGTCCGCGATTCCTACCACCTCGATGACAACAGGGACACGCTGGCGGTTCCGCTTCGCTGGCGCGCCGACAGCGGCATCGAAGTGGAAAAAATCTATCGCTTCAGCCGTAGCTCTTACCAGATCGGGGTTGAATATACGCTGAACAACAGGAGTTCCAGCACCTGGTCCGGTCGCGCTTATGGACAATTACAGAGAAACGATCCCAATCGCACCGGCCACAGGCTGATCTATACTTATACCGGTGCCGTGCTCTCAACGCCGGAGGAGCGTTACGAGAAAATCGATTTTGACGACATGGAAGACAAGCCGTTGGGGGTCGAGGTGACGGATGGCTGGGTGGCCATGCTTCAGCATTACTTCGTCAGCGCCCTGATCCCCGGATCAAACAAAACCCCGCATTACTATTACACCAAGGCTCTGCATCAGGAGAACCGCTACCTGATCGGCATGATGTCTCCGCCGAAACAGATTCAACCGGGCGCCACCGACATGTTTTCCCACAAACTGTTTATTGGTCCGAAGATCCAGGACCTGCTCGAGCAATCCGCGCCGAGGCTGGAACTCACGGTTGATTATGGTGCGCTGTGGTTTGTTGCCAAGCCATTATTCATTTGCCTGGACTGGTTTCATGGAGTTACAGGCAACTGGGGCGCTGCCATCATACTGGTCACATTGTTGGTTAAACTCATTTTTTACCCGTTGTCAGCCGCGGGTTATCGATCCATGGCCAACATGCGCAAGGTTCAACCCCGGCTGCTTGCCGTGCGTGAGCGCTACAAGGATGACAAGGCGCGGCTCAACCAGGCCATGATGGATCTTTACAAGAAAGAGAAGATCAATCCGCTGGGCGGCTGTTTCCCGATTCTGATCCAGATCCCGGTGTTTATCGCCCTGTACTGGGTCTTGCTGGAAAGCGTGGAATTGCGACAGGCCAGTTTTGTGCTATGGCTTCAGGATTTGTCGACTCCCGATCCATGGTATGTGTTGCCGGTGCTGATGGGCATCAGCATGTTCTTCCAGCAAAAGCTCAATCCCGCCCCCATGGATCCGGTGCAGGAAAAAGTCATGATGACCCTGCCCTTCGTTTTTACCGTGTTTTTTGCGTTCTTCCCCTCGGGGCTGGTGCTGTACTGGGTCGTCAACAATATCCTGTCCATTGCCCAGCAGTGGATGATCACGCGGCGCATCGAGGCGGCCGGCAAGTAGCCCGGAACAGGCTTCGTGGCAGCATGCGACACTGCCGTGTTGATATTAACCGGCAATGCATTTACGGCTTTGTCCGGACCGTGACCCTGCCGCACATACTCATGGTATATTCAACGCCGGCCCGGCCCGGCCCAACACTTCAATATTTATGATACGCAGCACTGCCGGCAACGATACAATCGTCGCCATTGCCACTCCGCCCGGCAAAGGCGCGGTCGGCATCGTCAGGCTGTCCGGCCCACGTGCAATGGATATAGCCGGTCGCATGATCCGCCGCCCCCTGCAATCGCGTACCGCTGTATACACTCCGATCATCGATGACCAGGGCCTGGTGCTGGATCAGGGTCTTGCAATCGCCTTCCCCGCGCCGGGATCCTATACCGGCGAAGACATGGTGGAATTACACGCGCACGGTGCTGACATGGTGCTGCGGGAGATGGTTCGCTGCGCCACGCGACTGGGCGCCCGCCAGGCGCGACCGGGTGAGTTTACGGAACGCGCCTTCCTGAATGAAAAACTGGATCTGATCCAGGCCGAAGCCGTGGCCGATCTGATTGAAAGCCATTCGCTGCAGGCAGCACGCAACGCCAGCCTGTCCTTACAGGGCCGCTTTTCCACGGACATCGACGAGGCGCTGTCCGTGATTATTGAAATGCGGGCATTCGTGGAATCGGCGCTGGACTTTCCGGAGGAAGACATCGATTTCCTGGCGGATGGACAAATAAAACAACAGTTGCAGCAGGCTATCGAAATAATTTCCCTGTTGTTGTCGCGCAGCCGACAGGGCAAGCAACTGCGTGAAGGCAAACGTATTGTCATTGTCGGCCGACCCAATGTTGGCAAATCCAGCCTGATGAACCAGCTCTCCGGCTACAGCACATCCATAGTCAGCCATGTTTCCGGCACCACCCGGGACCTGGTGGAACAGGAGATGAGCTTCTCCGGCGTTATCGCGCAGGTGACGGACACCGCCGGTTTGCGCGAGACCAGTGATCCCGTGGAAATCGAGGGCGTGAACCGGGCACGAGAGGCGCTTGGCCGCGGCGATATCATTATCCACGTTAATGAGTGCCATGAAGACCCGGTTATCAAACTGGATAATCTCCCGCCAGACAGCGAAGTGTTGCGTATCTATAACAAGATCGATCTTCATGATGAAAAACCGCGGCGCGAAAAAAACGATGCCGTGGAAATTTACCTGTCCGCCAAAACCGGCGCCGGTGTTGAGCTGCTGCAGGAAGAGATTGCCCGCCGCCTGCTGGTGAGTGATGCGTGCGAACCTCTTTTCCTGGCCCGGCAACGGCATCTCGATGCGATGGAAAACGCCCGCCGAAGCCTCATTAATGGCCTGGAGCAACTGCGTCTTCACGGAGCCGGAGAATTGCTGGCCGAGGATCTGTTACAGGCGCAACGCGCGCTGTCCGAACTCAAGGGCGAGTTTCTGCCCGATGACCTGCTCGGGGAAATCTTCTCGCGCTTTTGTATAGGGAAATAACCCACGGCATGCTTTCACGTTACAATAACGCCAACCCTTAAAATCAATACCTGCAACCGAACCGCTATCATGAGTCTATCGATCCCTGTTTCCTACGGCGAATTACTCGACAAATTGACCATCCTGCGCATCAAGACCGAACGCATCACCGATGCAGACAAGCTGGCGAACGTGCGCCATGAACTTGCCGAACTGGAGGACTGCTGGCAGCAGGCCGCCGCGAAACTTGACGCCAGCGTCGATGAGCAAATCGCCGAACTTAAATCGATCAACGAAAAACTCTGGGATATCGAGGACGCCATCCGTGACAGGGAAAAAGCCAGGCTGTACGACGAGGAATTTATCCGGCTTGCGCGCGCCGTCTATATCTCCAACGATAAGCGTGCCGACGTGAAAAAACAGATAAACATGAAACTCGGATCTGATCTGGTGGAAGAAAAATCCTACTCCGACTACGGCGCGGATGACTGATGCCGCCGGCAAGCCGGCCTTGCTGATCTTTTCCCACGGCGAGTTGCTTGGCGATGCGTTGTTGAAATTGCCGGCGCTGTCCGCCTTGCGCCCGGCCTTTCCTGATCATCATATTACCTGGCTCGCCGGCAGCGGCTTCAGCTTTTATGCAAGACAGTTGAAACCACTGGTGGAACCGCTGCTGGATGAAGTGCGTGAAGACGTTACGCTCGGCATGAGCCTGAAAGAATATCTGCGTCCGCCGCCGCCAGGGTTTTATGATGTCATTATCGACACCCAGAACAAGATCAAGTCCACCCTGTTGCTGAAACGTTTGCAGCATCGGCGCTTTATCTCTTCGACCGCCGCATTTTTGTTTTCCGATGATCGGCCGGACACGCCGCACAAGCGCGGCTCGGTGCAGCGTCGCCTGTTGCAGTTGATAGGCCTGGCTGCCGGTCGCCCGGTGGTTGCAAATTATGCCCTGACGCTGCCCGACGAGTACCGGTCACTGGCCGGACAGCTTCTCCCCGAGGGACCTTGCTATATCGGGCTTGCGCCCGGATCCGGTGTGGCACGCAAGTGCTGGCCGCTTGAATCCTACATTGAGCTGGCCCGTCGCCAGATATTGTTGAACCGCGCCCCGGTTTTTTTCCTCGGGCCTGCCGAGGCCGGCTGGAAAAACCGCATTAATGCCGAGTGTCCCGGTTGCCTGTTCCCGGAACAGGCCGGGCCGCCACCGGGAGGCAACGGCGTCTTGCTTTCGCTGGCGCTGGCCGAGCGTATTGCCGCGGGCGTAGCCAATGATTCCGGCACCGGCCATATTTTTGCCATCGCCGGGCCGCCGCTGGTGTCGTTGTTCGGGCACAGCAATGCCGAAAAGTTTGTCCAGGACAGGGCCGCCCGCATTACCCTGCTGGCCCGTGACTTCGGCGGCGTGGAAATGCACCTTATTCCCGTCGATGCTGTTTGCGATGCCATCGATGCTCTGCTGCAGTGAAGACGGTTTGAACAAGATCCTGTTTATTTCGCTCAGTAATATCGGTGACGCGGTCATGACCACGCCGGTGTTGTATGAGCTGCACCTGGCCTGGCCCGGGGCCACGATTGATATTGTCGCCGGACAGCGTTCGCAACCGGTGTTCGAACATTGTCCCTGGCGTGGTGAAATATTCATCAAAAACAAGAAAGCCTGGTTGCGCGGTTACCCTTCATTGTTGCTGAAATTATGGCGTACACGCTACGACCTTGTTGTGGATCTGAGAACAGACGGATTTGCCTGGTTGCTGCGGGCCGGACAGCGCCGGCACAAGGAGCCCCGGCGCCGCCAGGATCGGCACGCGGTCGAGGAACACCTGTCAGTGATTACAGACCTCACCGAGCTGTCGCCGGATCCCCGCACCCATCTCTGGCTCTCGGACAGCAACAGGGCCTTTGCCGAACGAACGCTTGATCACGGACACTGGTTGGCCATCGGGCCAGGTTGCGGCGGGCCGGAGAAAGTCTGGCCCGGGGATCGTTACGGCGCCGTGATCGACGCTCTTTCGGACCGCTTCAATGGCGTGGTGTTGCTGGGTGGATCCGGGGACCGTGACTATGCCCGTCACGTGACGGATAGCAGCGATACAACCATCCTCGATCTGACCGGACAAACCGGCATACTGGAGGCGGCCGCGGTGATGGAGCGCTGCGAGCTTTTTATCGGCAGTGATTCCGGTCTCGGCCACCTGGCCGGCGCCGTGAACACGCCGACCTTAACCCTGTTCGGGGTGGGCCAGCCGCACCGCTACAGACCCTGGCAGGAGCGCGCCGAATGGCTCGCCGGCGACAACGAGGATATGCGCAACATTCATGTCGATGCCGTACTGGATGCGGCCCGGAGATTGCTGGCATGAAAATCACCCAGATTATGCTGGCGAAAGGCTTTGGCGGCGCCGAGCGGTATTTTGTTGATCTCTCAATGGCCCTGGCCGAACAGGGCCACGAAGTGCAGGCGCTATGCCACCGGCATTTTCACGGTCTGGCCGCGCTCCGGCAACATCCCTCTGTTCATGTAACCACCGTGAACGTCTTCGGCTGGTGGGATTGGCTGGCCTGGCGGCGCATTGGCGCGGAGGTCGGGCGCTTCGGGCCGGCGTTGATGCATGCGCATCTGGCCCGGGCCGCGTACATTGGCGGCAAGGTGCGGCGACGCACCGGCATTCCCCTGGTCGTGAAAACCCATAACTATGTGGATCTGAAATACTATCGCGACGTGGATCTGTTTCTGCCGACAACGGCGGACCAGCGCCGTTACCTGGTTGAACACGGTATTGCCGCGAGGCGGATTCAGGTGGTGCCGAATTTTTCCTCGCTGAGCGCGGTCGCTGAAGCCGGGAAGATAGACCCCGGCCCGCTCGTCTTCGGAAGCTTCGGGCGCATGGTGGCGAAGAAGGGGTTTGACCAGTTAATCGATGCGTTCAAGCAAGTGCTGGATGCCGGCATCGACACACGCCTGGTCATCGGCGGTGACGGCATTGAACGCAAAGCCCTGATCCGGCGGATTGCCGGGCATGGTTGTGCGGACCGCATTGATCTGTGCGGCTGGGTCAGTGACGCCACCGCTTTTCTCGACGGGATCGATGTGTTCGTGCTGCCCTCGCTGGATGAACCGTTCGGGATCGTGGTGCTTGAAGCCATGGCGCGCGGCAAGGTGATCGTTTCCACGCGCACGCAGGGGCCGAGCGAGGTGTTGACCGACGCCGACGCGTTCCTGGTGACCACCGGGAATGTGGACGATCTCGCCCGCGCCATGCGTGAAGTGGCTGCCCGCCCGGATGAGGCCGTGCACAAAGCGGCGCGGGCGCTGGAGAAGTTCAAACAGGCCTATGCCAAAGGCGTGGTGGTGCCGCAACTGCTGGCGCATTACGCGGCGTTGCAGTAGATCATCACTCGATCATGTTGTCACGGCGAAGACGTGACAGTACTTCCTCGCAATCGATGTTGGCCAGACGGTAGTCCGGGTTGGTCAGGCGTTTGCCCTTGATGCCGGGCGGCTGGCGGGTGATCACGTGTTCTTCCTGGCCGAGGGCGTGGTTACGCATAGGGTTGGTGAGGCCGAAAAACGCGTAGACGGGGATGCCGCTGCCCGATAATGCATGCATGGGTCCGGAGTCGTTGGTCATGGCGAAGCGCGCGTGGCGAGCGAGTTCGGCAAGCTGATTCACGGAAAAACACTGGCTGGCATCAACACCGCAGGTTTTTGCCAGCATGCGGTTTCTTTCGCTGTCTTCGCGGCCGCCAATCCATACGGTGTTGAGTGCTTGTTCCTGTAGCGCCGCCGCGAGTTGCTGGTAATACGGCCAGCATTTGTGCGGGTGTTTTTCGCTGGCGCCGGCATGCATGATCGCGAATTGGTCGTCGGCGAGGCCCCGTTGTCGCAACCAGTCGCAGACTTCCTGCCGCTTCACCTCCGCCAGCGGCAGATACACAACCGGCTTCGCGGGGGCGATCCCGGCGCTGTGCAGGATCTGGTTAAGCCGCTCGAAGATGTGGTAGCCGCCGGACCAGGCGTCCGCCGGGTGAATGGTGTATGGCCAGCACGGATGATTTCCGACACACTCGGGAATGCCCGAGAGGGCGCAGTATGCGCGCGTGCGATCACTGGATTGTAAATCGTAGACCCGATCAAAGCGCTGTCGCCGCATCCAGGCGATGGTTGCCAGTGCGGCGCGCAAGCCTTTTCTTGCGAACGTGACCGTATCAAGCCCGGGCCAGTCACAGAAAATACTCTCGAAGGGCGGACTGGTCAGAACCGTTACGGCGTCACCGGCGTGGTGGGCGCGGATCCGGTCAATGATCGGCGTCGCCAGGATGGTGTCGCCCAGCGCGCCCAGTTTAATGATCAGTATCCGGGCCATGACGGGCAGAGTAAACAACGGCGAAACTCACGGCCAGCATCCACCAGCCGAAGGAGGACCAGTAGGAGCCGTAAAAGGCCAGGTGCGCGTTGAGGGGAAACCACGCGGTGAGCGGACACAGCAGCCAGGGCATGTGCTGCAAGCGGCCTGCACGCAGTTCGTGGTATAACCAGCGCAGCAACAGCAGATAAAAAACCAGATAACCGGCAAGGCCGACAAGGCCGGTCTCGCAGGCGATTTCAGCAAGCGCCAGGTGCGGATGAGTGGTGCCCTGCGGGCGGCCGGACTGAACCCAGAAATTGTTTTGCTCCGCGTAGCTATTGAACACTTCACGGTAGCCGCGCGGCCCGACGCCATTGATCCAGTGATCGCGCGCGATGGCGACAGCCACGCGCCAGAGATCCAGCCGATGCGCCGTTGCCTTGTCGATCGTTGCGGCATCGGTGGAAAAAACGGCCAGCGTACTGTCGATACGATCACTCAATGGATGATGCGTGGCGACCAGCAACCACGCCGGCACCAGCACAATGATCGCGGTCAGCACAATGATCTTCAGATTAAAGCGTCTGTTGATCAGGTACAGGTAGACCAGGTATCCGGTGCCGGAAAACATCAGCATCATCCACGCCGTTCGTTTGCCGCCGAGCAGGATCATCATGGCAAAGGGGATCAGCAAAAGCAGCAGCCAAATGTGTTTTTTACAATGCAGGCGGATGAACTCGAAATACAGCGGGGCGAGCACGGCCAGAAAATAAGGCATTCGCACCTTCGGATAAAAAAGACCCATCAACTGCGGCGGAGTGTAGGGATAACCCAGGAGATTCCTGCCGGCGAAGTATTGAATGGCGCCGTCAATGATCCAGAGGGAAAGGAGTATAAAAATGAAAGCGTGTAATAGCTGTATGACCCGCGCATTCGCAATCGAGTAAACAATAAACACCGCCGCGGGCAGGTATAACGCGTAGGCCAGGGTTTTCTCCAGCGCCCGGGAAGCGTTGACCGCGTCCAGTGACGAAAACGCCATCGGCAGCCAGAGACAAAGAAACAGCACCAGCAATTTCATGGTTGCCTGCACGCGTACTTCCGGCCACGTCCGGATAATGTATACGCAGCCCAATACGGACAGCAGTGCGAGGGGGGCAAGAAACAGGGTTTGCGTGACAAACAGAACGAGAGTCAACAACAACAAAAACAGCCCCAACTTTCTGAAAAATAATATTAATGTCTTCACAGGCGCTTGTATTTGACCGTTATGCTATTTGCGCAAAATCCATCTATTCCGAGTAGATGCTGCTAAGTACAGATCCTTTTATATTTACATTCAATGATTCGACGGCACCAAGCAGATCCCCGTAAATCCGCATGCATGATAATCCAGTCTGTAAATTCGACATATTGACAGTGTCGGCAATGACTGGCAATACATGCCTATGGCCGTCTAATTCCGGATAAATTTTGGGGCGTCGGCCAGCAATCATGGAAGACGTAGGCGGCATATGAGGCGGGCAGATCCGGCTCATCAGCAACTGGGCAAGCATCCACAGGCCAACCAATCGAAATTGAAAAAATAATTGCATTTAGCAATAACAACGGCACGAAAATGTCGACGGATCAACTTACAGAGCCTCCAGAAATTAAACGATATTATGAGCATAAAATATGATCCGGTAATTGTAGTATAATCCTGGCAAATGCAGGAAAAATAACACTTACCCGCCGTTGTTTCGTTGCATAGATGAAGAGAATGATATAGTGCCAGTCATCAGTTACGTCACCACCGTTTATAATAAGGCCGAGTATCTGCCCGCCGTCGTGCAATCCCAGTTTGACCAGGAAGGTGATTTTGATCGTGAGTATATCTTTGTTGATGATGGTTCGGACGACGACAGCCTTGCGATTCTGAAACAACTGATTGCCAATCGCGAGGATTGTGTGCTTTTAAGCGGAGAAAACCAGGGGCCGAGCCGCGCTACCAACAAGGGTATTGCTCTGGCCAGAGGTGAATATATCAAACTGGTGGACGGGGATGATATCCTGCTTGACGACATGACACGAAAGTTACTAGATGCTTTGCAACAGGATCAGTTCGGCGTCGCCCTGGGAGTCAAGAGCAGTTACCGGCTTGCGTCAGGCGCACCAATATTTAATGAGCCGGAAAAGCAAACGGCAGCCAAGCTGCATCGTCCATTGCACAAGCTATTTAAAAACGCTTTTTTTACGCCTACGCACATGATGTTCAAACGGGATCTTTTGAAAAATGAGGATGCCTGCGACGAACGGGTTTACATACAGGATTACAGTATTGCGCTCAAGCTCGCGCATATTACGGATTTCATCATAGTGCCAGACGCAGTGTTTTACGCTCCAGAGGATGCAGCAAACCGAATGTCTCATAATGTTGCCCAGACTTTGCACGATCTGAATGCGGCCATGTTTTATTTTTTATCAGGCCAGCCGGATATCGATCCTGAACTGTCTGTTTATGCTGCAAGGCGGGCGACCGGCCGTGCTTGGCGATGGGCTTTGCGCGAGACCCGATCATGGAACGTCAGGGCAGCAGCAACCCGCAGTTATTTTCGCGCTCGTACACCCTTTGCAAATTCCAGAAAACTTGATTTGATCCGCCGGAGTTGTCATGTCTTTCAGAACGGGTTTGCGATCAAGGATCCGCTGCGATGAAACCATTTGAGCATGCCGTTATACGCATTATTCAGGGGGCGCTTTCGCTGTTTGGCGTGCGTAAGCGCGACAGGGTGTTGGCCACTATATCCCACGAGTTGGCGCCTGTGCTTCGGGTGCCGCTTAATGAAGGGGAAATTTGTATTCGCTGTACCAGTAAAAAATCGCTCTACTGGGCCAAATGTTTCTTTGCACATGAACCAGACACTATTGAGTGGCTCGACAGCTTGGGCCAGGACAGCGTGTTCTGGGATGTCGGTGCCAACATAGGCATCTATTCGCTTTATGCGGCGAGCAAAGGGGCGAATGTATATGCCTTCGAGCCAATGTCCGAAAATTTTGCCTGCTTGCAGCAAAACTCTTTTATAAATGTGTTGCCCGGCTCAATAAAGGCATTCTGTGTTGCCTTGTCAGATCATAGTGGATTATGCCGGTTACATCTGAGCGAATTCAGTTCAGGTAGTGATACGCATCAATTTCAAAGCGGCGTGCAGACAGATAATGATGATTACACACAAACTGTCCCCGCCATATCCATGGATGAGTTTATTCAAATATTTAATTCCGACCCTCCCACACATTTGAAGATCGATGTTGATGGTCCGGAGATCGATATATTGCATGGCGCACAGCAAACGCTCACTGATCGGCGATTGCGTTCAGTGCTGATTGAGGGGGATGCTGGAAACAGTGAACGAAACGAGAAGATAGATGATTTGCTGGTCAAAGCTGGTTTTCGCAAAACAGGTCAAGGGAGTACCGCAGGCGGCAGCATACACTGTAATTATATTTACAGCAGATCGGAAACAAGCCCACGAGCGAAATAGTCAAGCAGCCTGAGATTTTAGAACCAGCTTCACGATCCTCGGCGGGTGATTCCGTCACTGCTATAAAACAATAAACACGATAGATTACAGGTCCGGTCTACAAAAACACTTTGACGACAAGGAAGGACGGTCATTCATTTTTCGATTCATGCCATACCGCCTTTATATAGACAGTGATTGGTAGAAGCCCTGCGAGCAGCGCTATTATGAGACCATAGAGCCCTTCGTGGTATCCCTTCTTATAGATATAACACTTGTGAAACCGGGCCGGGATGCGTAACAGGTTGCGTATAAAACCGTTCAGTTTTTTTGCATGATAGGGATCTCTGGCCATGGCCGTTGTATAGCGGTTAAACCGGCGCAGCAGATCCGGGATGTTATCATCGATATAGTGGATCATCGCCTGTTGCAGTCGCCCATGGTATTCTGCCATGTCCAGCTCCAGTTCCGGGTGTATGGTCTGTGGCCCCCAGCGCTTGCTGCCGCGGGCAAACAGGCAGACCTTGGCATTGGTGCCGATGTAGGCGCCCCAGCCACGCCGCACCAGGCGTTGGCCGATGTAGTTATGGAACGGCACCAGAAAAAACCCGTGGTCCTTGTCCCTGATCGCCTCGCGGATTTCTCTTGCCAGATCCGGACTGACGCGTTCATCGGCGTCGACTTCCAGAATCCACTTGCCCGTACAGGTGTCGATGCCGAGATTGCGCCGTTCACCTTCAATGTCCCAGTTGCCCTCGATAATGGTGCAATTGTGTGCTTCGGCAATGGATTTTGATTGATCGGTGCAGTTGTCGAGCACGACGACGATCTCATCGGCAAAGGCCAGGCATTGCAGGCATTCGCCGAGTTGCGCTTCCTCGTTGTGGGCTACCACCAGCGCTGAAATCCGTGATCCGGGCATTATCGGGTCACGGACTCGCGGTACAGCGCCAGTGTCTGGTCCAGCATCTGCTGCCGGGTGAAGACATTGTTGTCTGTCATCCGCGGCGGTGTTTTATAAAAATCGCCCGCCCGCTCGATGGCCTGTTGAATGTTCATGGGCTCGATACGCCCGGCCGGAAACATCTTCGCCAGCACCTCGGCGGCGCCGCCGTGATCGTAGGCGATCACCGGCGTGCCCAGGCACAGGGACTCCAGCGCCGTGCGGCCGAAGGCTTCAGGCTCGCGCGCCAGCGACATCACGACGTCGGAGACGGCCATGATCTCTTTCAGATCGTCGCGGTGACCGAGAAAACTGATGTCATGATCAAGACCGAACCGCTTGACCATGTCGACGAGCTCGTTGAGAAACTTCTGCCGTCGGGGATGGGCGCCGCCGGCGATCAGGCCATGCACAGGGACCCCGGCTTGCTTCAGTCCTTGCACGATATGTATGAAGTCTTCCTGGCCTTTCCAGCGGGTAATACGGGCCGGTGCGGTGATGACGAAACGATCCCGGACCCCGGGACGTCTCTCGTGCCAGGACTGCAACCAGGCGGCATCGGGCCGGTATGCAAAGGGAAACTCGGCGCTGTCGACGCCGCGATGGATCACGCGGATGCGATCCGGGTTTGTGTCCGGGTAGTTGTTCAAAATGTATTCACGAATAAAACCGGAGATGGCGATGACGCGTTCGCCGCGGCACATGATACGGCTGTAACGGTTGACGCTGTAGGGGCCGTGCACCGTGGTAATGAAAACGGGGCGTGTTTCGGCAGGCAGCGCGCGCAGTGCCAGCCAGCAGATCCAGGCCGGCAGCCTTGAGCGGGCATGCACGATATCAACGCGTTCCTGTTGCAGCAATGCTCGCAATCCGGCCACGTGTCGCAGTGTCAACGGTGATTTTTTACCAATATTCAGGTCGATGTGTTCGCCGCCGCAGGCAGTAAGCTTATCGACCAGGCGGCCGCCGGCAGAGACGACCATGGCGCGATGGCCCTCGGCGGTCAGGGCGGTGGCGACTTCCACCGTGCCGCGTTCCACGCCGCCGACCTCCAGGGCGGGCAAGGCTTGCAACACGGTCAAAGGCATCAATATTGCCCTAATGATCGCCGTGCGCGACCACCAGCTTCATGCTGGATTTCAGACTCAAGCGCTTTTTAATGACGGCCAGACCCTGCCGCTCAAACAGTCGTCCCAGCGTTTGTGCGCTGAAATAATAAAGGTGCTCGGACGGCTTGATCTCTTTCCATTCGCTCAACGGCCGGGTGACCCGCCAGTGGCCGATATCCGGGGTGATGATGTCGATACGCCCGTCCGGCGCCAAAAGCCGCGCCAGCTCGGAGACCAGCCGGTTCAGATCCGGCACGTGCTCGATGACATCATAGAGCGAGATCGCCTGGAAATGCCGATCCGGGAAATGTTGATCTTCCAGCATGCCTGCATACAGGTTGGCGAGCCCCAGTGTTTCGCTGCCGTAACGAACGCCCCATGGCTCGACATCGACTCCCCAGCCTTCAAAGCCGGCCTCGTTGGCGGCCTGGACCACGAAGCCTGCCGAACAGCCCACATCCAGCCAGCGGCCTCTGTGGCGTATTTGTTTGGCCAGCAGGTTGACCCGGCGCCGCGAGCGGCGGATTTTCTTGTCAGCTTTTTTCGCATAGGTACGGGAATAGTCATCGGTGTAGGTGTGCATGACTTCACTGAACACCGGCCGTGGATTGATCAGAACCAGAGAGCAGCCTTTGCATTCAACAAAGGGCTCTCCCTGTTTTTCAAACAGCGGCTTGAATTCCTGTCCATCGCAGACCGGGCAGGCGATGGTTTCCCAGTTGTCGGCGCGGGCCTCGTTCATAATAAATGCGGAGTGAGAAAACGGTCGCTGATGATTTCGGCGCAACGATCGGCCTCATTCAGGATCCGCGGCGGTGTGGACAGGACCCGGCCTTCGCGCCAGAGGCTGAAAGGTGTCGCCATCCCCGCGGCGCAAAGCTCATCAATGGCGCGTGTGATCTTGTCGGCCCGCTGTGCGGGAAGATCAAACAGGCCCACCCGGGCGCCTGCGCTAATGGCTTCGTAGACCATGGAGACGCTGTCCGGGCTGACCCACGCCTGTTCCTGGCGCGGCAGTTCGCGATCCAGCCAACCGGGCGGACACTCCGTGTGCGGCGCCAGCCGCACGCGTTCACCGGCCAGAGGCGCGAGTTCGGCCATGAATTCCGCGGGTGTGCGGCGGGAACTGGTGATTTGCCAGTGGGTGGCAGCGTTTTTTTCCAGTACGGCCCTGATCTGTCTGAGCACGGCCTCGCTGTCCCAGTCATAGTGTTTCGATGGGCCGCCGAGCAGTATCATGCCGGTGCCCGGCGTTTTCTCCGGTGTGTGAATGATCGGATTGATGGCGCCCTCGGTTTCCACGACATGATCACTGCTGCCGACATGGTCGTGTCGCGGAACCAGGCACAGATCAAACCAGCCAAGAGGCAGGCCCGGTTTCATGAGTACGATAGCCGCGCAGCCGGTGGCGCGTCTGGCCGCGAGCAGTGGCAGGTGCGTGGCATGTCCGGCGCCGACGGCTATGTCCGGCCGCGGCACAGCGTCAGTGACCGGACTGCGTCCGAGCAGCAGATCCACAAGAACCCGCGCGGCCGGGCCGACACTGCAGGTACGTGTCGCACAGGGGCGGCGCTCCTGCAGCGCCCGCACCAGGCCGGCGCTCTGCCGGTCGTGCCCGGGTTTGCCATCGACAAAACGCCATACAGTGACAGCGTCAGCGGGGATCAAGACGGCCCTTGATCATCCAGGGTATAAACCGCGCCACAGTATGGGCAGGCGGCCTGCCCGGTTGCCTCGATGGGCAGGTAAACCCGTGGATGGGAATTCCACAGACTCATTGTTTCCGTCGGACAGTGTAGCGGCAACTGGTCCCGTGTAACCGTGTAGGTTTTTTCCGCGTTGGGCATTTGTAACTGTTGTGCTTCAGACATGACTTAACCAGTTCTCCTTGACCGTGTGTTTGCCCTGCACGGTATCGAAGTACAGGGCCTGGAGTTTTTCCGTGACCGGGCCGCGACTGCCGCTGCCGATGCTGCGCCCGTCCAGTTCGCGGATGGGAGTAACCTCGGCCGCGGTGCCGGTAAAGAAAGCCTCGTCCGCAATGTAGACCTCGTCCCGCGTCAGCCGTTTTTCGACGACACGGTAACCGCATTCCCCGGCCAGCGCCATGATAGTGTCGCGGGTAATCCCTTCCAGGGCCGAGGTCAGATCCGGCGTGTAGAGGATGCCGTTGCGGACGATGAAAATATTTTCCCCGCTGCCCTCGGCCACGTAACCCTCGTTGTCCAGTAACAGGGCTTCGTCGTAACCGCAGTCCAGCGCTTCCTGCAAGGCCAGCATGGAGTTCATGTAATTGCCGTTGGCCTTGGCCTTGCACATGGTAATGTTGACATGGTGGCGCGTAAACGAAGAGGTTTTGATGCGAATGCCTTTTTCCATGCCCTCGCTGCCCAGGTAGGAACCCCATGACCAGGCGGCGATAGTAGCGTGAACCTTGAGATTGTCAGCGCGCAGACCCATACCTTCCGCCCCGTAAAAACACATCGGCCGCAGGTAGGCCGACTGCAGTCCGTTCTCACGCAGTGCATCAAGGCAGGCCGCGTTGATCGTGGCCTTGTCCCAGGGCATCTGCATGCGCAGAATATGCAGGGAGCGAAACAGGCGATCCGTGTGGTCTTCGAGCCGGAAGATGGCCGTGCCGCGCCCGGTTGCGTAGGCGCGTATGCCCTCGAACGCACCCATGCCGTAATGCAGTGTGTGGGTCAAAACGTGAATTTTTGCCTCACGCCAGGGCACAAATGCCCCATCAAGCCAGATGACGCCGTCTTGGTCGTCCATTGGCATAGCCTTTCTCCTGTATTAATTGTTGCTGTAATGAACGGGATACGTAATCGCCGCCGGGGGCGAGTATCTGATTTGCAAGAAGATTATTCCACCATAAATTGCGTGGAAGTCATAGCGGCATGCGCCGGGGGGTCAGTCGTACAGCTAATCCTGTTGGTAATTTTCCCTGATACAGTCGAGGACACCGGCCAGGCGGGGCTCGGCCACCGAGTAGTACACTGTGCGTCCGCGGCGTTCGCAGCGTAACAATCCCTTGCTTTCCATCAGGCGCAGGTGCCCGCTGGTGGCCGGTTGCGTCAGTGCGCACAGTCGGGCAATGGTGTCCACGGTGTATTCGCCGCTGAGCAGGATCTCGATGATGCGCAGGCGGTGCGGATGGGCAACACATTTCAGGCGTTCCGAGGCCTGCTTGAGAAAATCCAGCGGTAACAGAGTTTGTTCCAGGTCGCCTGTATCGTCAAGAGGCTGAGTTTGCAAATGGCACCCCGGCAAATGTGTATCGAAGGATCTGATTAAGCCCGGCCGGCGGCGGTCAGCCTCGGACCCGGGCAAGGGTTACATACTAGATCAATACATAAAAGAATCAAGATATATTGAGAATATAATGTATCTCCGACGCCAGGCGTTTTCGGCACAAAATCCGCAGCCGGCCATGCGGACGTGATCCGGTCAGAGGCAACGCCGTGGGCGGCGATAACAGCTCTGCATTTTTTACATTTTCGGAACTTGATGTATATTTTCTTTGACAAACACGCTAGTTTTGCAGTGTCTGGAAGCCCGCTTCCATCCACTCACAGCCACACAGCAACAGGGTACGCGTATGACCGAAACCGCCGACGTCAAAGAAATTAATCCTCCCGAAGCCTGGAATATACTGGAAAACGACCCTGCCGCGATTCTCATAGATGTACGTACCAGCATGGAATTCGAATACGTGGGCCATCCCCTGAACGCGGTCAATATTCCCTGGATGGAGGCTCCCGACTGGCAGGTGGATCCCGGCTTCGTTAACAAGGTGCGCGAACTGCTCTCACACCGATCCGTGGACCGGGCCGTCGAGAAGGTGCCCGTGCTGGCCATCTGCCGCAGCGGCAAGCGTTCCGAGGCGGCGGCAAAAGCCCTGTGTGCGGAAGGTTTCAAAACGGTATTCAACGTGACGGAAGGCTTTGAAGGCGACCGTGATGGCCAGAAGCACCGCAACCACATCAACGGCTGGCGATTCCATAACCTGCCCTGGGAGCAATCCTGAACCCCCGGTCTTGAACCCGCTGCGGTTTTTTCCGGATCTCTGCCGCAATTTGCTTGCGGGCGTTCGCCTGGCATTTTTCCTTAAGGTCAGGCCATGGTATTTTACCGCCACTTTCCCCCAGGCCATGGCCCTGCTCGGCATCTCGTTCCTGTTGCCGTTTGCCCAGGACTATTTCGCCACGGCACCTGCAAACCGTTTCAACCCTTTCGGACTGAGTTACCAGGCGACGCTGTACCTGTTGTTTTTGCTCAGTGTGTTTGTGCTTGCCTGGCTGCAGCGGGATTTTCGCAACAGCCTGAAACTGATCGTGATGTTTCTGTCGGTTGTGCCGCCGGTCTGGTTCGGCTGCCTGCTGATCGACGCGGCGGCTGATTACATGCCCGGCGCCTCACCGCCGATCACCGAGTGGCTGGTGTTTGGCGTTTATATAGCCTGGTATTTATCAATTATCCTGCGCACGCTGGGCCGATTCCTGCGCGTTTCATGGACACGGGCTTTTATGCTGGTGCTCGTCTACGCATTGATCAATATCCCGGCCCTGTTTTATATCCCCGGCCAGCCGTTGTGGTACTCCATCGCGGCGAGCACGAATGACGAAGTCGCTCCTGACATCGATATCAATATTGAAGACACCTACTATCTGCAAAACGATCTGCTGGCCCTGCAGGCCGGCAGCCTGAGCCGGCAGACGCCGGGTGTCGTGGATATGTTTTTTCTGGGCTTCGCCGGCTTTGCCGACGAAGATGTATTTCGCAATGAAACGCTCTTTGTAAAGGACCTGATGGAGCGCAGTTTCACCGGCAAAGGCAAGGCCATGGTTTTGATTAATAATGCCGAGACCCTGTCACGTTATCCTGTCGCCAACCGCCACAACCTGGAGGCGGCGCTACACATCATTGCCGGCAGGATGGATGTGCAGGAAGATATCCTGTTTCTGTTTTTTACCTCGCACGGCTCCAAAGACCACCGGCTGAGTGTGCAGATGACGCCCCTGGGCCTGAATGATCTGACGCCGACACAGATACATAATGCGCTGCTCGGTGCCGGCATAAAATGGAAAGTGATCATCATTTCATCCTGTTATTCCGGCGGCTTTCTGGACGAGTTGAAAGATCCATATACATTGCTTATCAGCGCCGCCGCCCCGGATCGTAATTCATTTGGATGCGGTCACGATGGCCGCTTTACCTATTTTGGCGAGGCGTTGTTCGACCATGCGCTGTCACAAACAGTGTCTTTCGAGGAGGCTTTTGAAATTGCCGCCGCGCGTATTGGCAGGCGTGAGCGTGATGAGGGTCACCTGCCCTCGTTGCCGCGGATGGTGGCGGGTGAAAAAATAGGAGAGAAACTGAAGGTGTTTTACCGCCACCGTGCCGGGCTTTAATCAGGCCTCTTCTTCTTCCCGCCCGGACTGCGCCGAGCGAGCCGCGAGAAACAGCCCCGCCTCGAACAGCACCAGGACCGGAACAGCAAGCAACAGTTGTGAAATCACATCCGGCGGTGTCAACAGCGTGGCGAAGACGAACGCGGCCACGATAATGAAGGGCCGCTTCCTGCGCAAGGTTGCAACTTCTACAAGACCGCTTTTGACGACCATGAAGGTGATCACCGGGACCTCGAAAGCGATGCCAAATCCGAACGCCAGCTTGATCACAAAATCCAGGAAGCGGGTTATATCAGGCATCACGACCACGCCCTCCGGAGACATGGCCTGGAAAAATGCATACAGCAAAGGCGATACAACGACCAGGGCAAACAGGGTGCCGACATAGAACAGGATGACGCTGGCAATAAACAGCGGCAATGCCGCGAGTTTTTCCTTTGTGTACAATCCCGGGGAAATGAACTGCCAGATCTGCCAGAGCATGTACGGCATGGCCAGGTAGAAGGCGACGATCAGTGTTAACTTGAAGGGCGTCAGGAAGGGAGAGGCCACCTCGGTGGCGATCATGCTGCCGCCCTGTGGCAACAACTCCAGCAGCGGGTTGGCAATGAGGTGGTAGATCTCGGACGAAAAACCCACCAGCAACAAAAACACCGCGAGCACACTGATACAACAGCGAATCAGGCGCATTCGTAATTCGATCAGGTGGGAAATTAACGAGGTCTCGTCGGCCATCCCTTCTATATCCGGATCAGCCGTCGTTGTCTTTTTGATCCGGTGACGGTTGCCGGTCCGGGGCGTTTTTCATCAGGTCATCAAGATCGGCAAGGCTGGGCTTCAGATCCTGTTGCCGGTCCGGGGCGTTTTTCATCAGGTCATCGAGATCGGCAAGGCTGGACTTCAGATCCTGTTGTTCATGCAGCTTGAGTTCGTTCTGGAGTTCACGGCGGGCGGTATTGATCATCCGGCGCAGTCGCGCCAGCCATTCGCCGCACTCACGAACAAAGCCGGGTAATCGATCCGGGCCGACAGCAAACAGCGCGATGACGCCGATCAGCACCAGTTCCCAGAAACCGATATCAAACATGGCCGGGGTACAGCAGCGCGTCAGGCCCGTTTGTCTTCAGAGTGATTGTCCACCTCGCCCTCGATTACATTGCTGGAGGGTTTGTTGTTGTCCTCTTTTTCCACTTTTTTCTCCTCGCTGCCGCCTTTGAAGGCATTCTGAAAGCCTTTTACCGCGGTGCCCAGATCACTGCCGATATTTCGCAGCTTGCCGGTGCCGAACAGTATGGCGACGATGGCCAGGATGATGATGAGTTCCCAGGGTCCGGGCATGCCCATTAGTAATTCCTCCTTCGACAGGTGTGTTATTCAGGAAGGCGTGCGGCCAGCCTTCTCCTCGTGTCCGGAAACGCCAAAGCGCCGTTCCAGCTCAGCCAGAACTTCATCCGGAGAAATGTTTGCCTGTGACAACATGACCAGGCAGTGAAACCAGAGATCGGCGGTTTCATGAATAATGCCCTCACGATCCGCATCCTTGGCGGCGAGGATGGTTTCCGCAGCTTCCTCGCCGATCTTTTTCAGAATGCTGTCAAGGCCCCTGGCATAGAGACTGGCCACGTAGGATTTCTCCGGGTCGGCCTGTTTCCGGGTTTGCAGGGTTTCCGCCAGTTGCCGCAGTATGTTATCACTGTTCATTGTTTAGCCGCCATATTAACGATAGATCGTGGCCGGGTCCTTGAGCACGGCTTCATCGATCTTCCAGGCGCCGTTATCGAGCGTCCGGTAAAAACAGCGTTCCCGGCCGGTATGGCAGGCGATGCCACCCACCTGGCGTACCAGCAGTAACACGCTGTCGCCATCACAGTCGAGACGGATCTGCTGCAACTGCTGCACGTGGCCGGACTCCTCGCCCTTGCGCCACAGCTTCTGCCGCGAGCGCGACCAGTAGACTGCGCGCTGCTCCGTGTATGTCAGGGCCAACGCCTCGCGGTTCATCCATGCCAGTGTCAGCACCTTGCCGGTGCCGACGTCCTGGGCAATGGCGGGCACCAGGCCCTCGCTGTTCCAGTTGACCGCATCAAGCCAGGCGTCATTATCGGCTGTCATCATAATCGAACTTCAATATTCCGTCCGGCCATCAGTTCCTTGGCCTCCCGGATGGTGTGTTCACCAAAATGGAAAATACTGGCGGCGAGCACTGCATCGGCCTTGCCCTTGAGGATACCGTCAGCAAGGTGATCCAGGTTGCCGACCCCACCTGAGGCAATCACCGGGATGGTCACGGCCTCGCTGATGGCGCGGGTCAGTTCGAGATCAAAACCGCTGCGCGTGCCGTCGCGGTCCATGCTGGTCAATAGTAGCTCACCGGCGCCGCGGGCGCACATCTGCACCGCCCACTCAACGGCGTCAATGCCGGTATCCCGGCGGCCGCCATGGGTAAAGATATGCCAGCGCGGCGACTCGCCGGGCCCGGTTACCCGCTTGGCGTCAATGGCCACGACGATGCATTGCGAGCCGAATCGTTGTGCGGCGGTGGAGACAAAATCCGGGTTGTTGACTGCCGCGGTATTGATGCTGACCTTGTCCGCACCGGCATTCAGCATGCGGCGGATGTCCTCGAGCTCGCGAATGCCGCCACCCACCGTCAGCGGGATAAAAACCTCGCCGGCGACGGCGTGGACTATCTCGACCATGGTGTCGCGGTCATCGCTGCTGGCAGTGATATCGAGGAAGGTAATCTCGTCAGCGCCCTGTTCATCGTAGCGCCGGGCAACCTCGACCGGGTCACCGGCATCGCGGATATTCACAAAGCACACGCCCTTGACGACACGGCCGGCGTCCACGTCCAGGCAGGGTATGATGCGTTTGGCGAGTCCCATCGGATCAGGTTACTACGGGTGTCGGTTAATTAATACGGGATTGCAGGTAAATGTGCGAATCAAGAATGCGCGAATGTCGGGTTTTGCCGCGGTTACGGCATGACGCCATGCGGTTTTTTATTTACAGGGGACAGAGATCGTCGGCGAGCTTCTGGGCCTCGGCGAAGTCCAGCGTGCCCTCGTAAATCGCCCGACCGGTAATGGCCCCGGTGATGCCTTCTTCAGCGACCTTGCACAGGTTACGTATATCGTCCAGATTGGTGATGCCGCCCGAGGCGATCACCGGTATGCTGACCTGGCTGCTGAGGCTCACCGTCGCCTTGATATTGACACTGGTGAGCATGCCGTCACGGCCGATGTCGGTGAAGATTATCGCGGCCACGCCCTCATCTTCGAAGCGCTGGGCCATGTCCACGGCGTCGTGGTGCGACAGTTTCGACCAGCCGTTGGTGGCGAGCTTGCCGTCCCTGGCATCGAGGCCAATGATGATGTGCCCGGGAAACTCAAGACAGATGTCGGAGACGAAGTGCGGTGTCGTGACCGCCTTGGTGCCGATGATGACGTATTTGACGCCGGCATCCAGGTAGGTCTGTATCGTGTCCTCATTACGGATGCCGCCACCGACCTGGATGGGTATATCCGGGTAGAGTTCGGCGATTTCGTGAATGATGTCGGCGTTCTCGGGCCGGCCGGCGGTGGCGCCGTTCAGATCAACGATGTGCAGCCGTCGCGCGCCGGCGTCGACCCAGCGTTTCGCGACTTCAAGCGGATCCAGTCCGTAGACGGTTTCTTCATCCATCTGACCCTGCCGCAGGCGCACACACTTGCCGTCTTTTATGTCGATCGCAGGGATAATTAACATGAGGGGGTTCCTTCAATAACAACGATGGATGTTTAAAGAGTTTTTGCGCCAGCCGGGTTTATTGTTATCCAGGTGTCTGGGTTGTGATTGGGTCGAGGTCTCGCTTTGATTGCTTATAGTCTTAACAAAAAATCCGCATTTTGCAAACATTCGCTTTGCAATACTCACCGATATGCGCGTACCGTCGCGAAAGCAGAGTTAACTAGTGGGCTTCTTCCCAGTTGTCGCCGGAGCCGGCATCCACTTCCAGCGTAACTTCAAGCTCCGCAGCGCCGGTCATCAATTTCAGCACATTTTCCCTGACTTTGCCGAGACAGGATGTTTTTACTTCCAGCACCAGTTCGTCATGCACCTGCATGATCATGGCGGCATCAACAGCGCTGTCACGCAGCCAGTGGTCGATGGCGATCATGGCGCGTTTGATGATATCCGCTGCCGTTCCCTGCATGGGCGCATTGATCGCGGTGCGCTCGGCGTATTGCCGCCGCGCGGCATTGCGTGAATTGATTTCGGGCAGATACAGCCGGCGCTGAAACAGCGTTTCCACATAACCGTCCTTGCGCGCCTGTTCACGGGTTTTGTCCATGAACTCCCGGACGCCCGGATAGCGTTCGAAATACCGATCAATGTATGTTTTTGCCGCGCCGCGCTCGATGCCGAGCTGTTTGGCGAGACCGAAGGCGGACATGCCGTAGATGAGGCCGAAATTTATCGCCTTGGCCGAACGTCGTTGTTCGTCCGTAACTTCATCCAGTTTGATTTCGAAGACTTCCGCGGCCGTGGCGCGGTGTATGTCCTCGCCGCGGGCGAACGCGGCCAGCAGTCCGGCGTCTCCGGACAGATGCGCCATGATGCGCAATTCAATCTGCGAATAATCCGCCGCCAGCAACACGTAGCCGGGTGGGGCGATGAACGCGCTGCGTATGCGGCGGCCGTTGCGGGTGCGTGCCGGAATATTCTGCAGGTTCGGGTCCGAGGAGGACAGCCGTCCCGTGGCCGCCACCGCCTGATGGTAAGAAGTGTGTATGCGTCCGGTGGCCGGATTGATCAGCAACGGCAGTTTGTCGGTGTAGGTGGATTTCAGTTTGCTGAGGCCACGATATTCCAGTATCAGTCCGGGCAGTTCATAATCCCCGGCCAGTTCCTGCAGCACCGATTCCGCCGTGGACGGTTGTCCGCCGGGTGTTTTGGAGAGCACCGGCAAACCCATCCTGTCGTAGAGAATTTCCTGGATTTGTTTCGGTGATCCTATATTGAATGTCTGCCCCGCCAGTTCGTGGGCCTGTTGTTCCACGGCTTGCATTTCCTGCTGCAATTGCCGGCTTTGATCCTCGAGCATATCCCTGTCGATGGTGACGCCATGGCGTTCCATGCCGGCCAGCACCGGCAGCAACGGCATCTCGATATCAAGATAGAGTTTGTTCAGCCCGCCGAGATCCCTGATCCGCGGGTACAGATAGTTGTGTAACTGCAAGGTGATGTCGGCGTCTTCCGCGGCATAGGTCGAGGCGATATCGATATCCACCTTGCTGAAGGGGATCTGCTTGCTGCCCTTGCCGGCGATGTCTTCATAGTGCGTGGTGGTCTTGCCCAGGTATTTTTCCGCCACCGTATCCATGTCGTGACGACTGGCCGTGCTGTTATAGACATAGGAAGCGAGCATGGTGTCGTGAACAATGCCGCGCAATTCAATATCGTGATTCGCCAGCACCTCCATGTCGTATTTCAGGTTGTGTCCCACCTTGGCCTGGCCCGGGTCCTCGAGCAGGGGTTGCAGCAGCCCGAGCACATCCTCACGCGACAGCTGTTTCGGCGCATCGTTATAATCATGGGCCAGCGGGACGTAAGCCGCTTCGCCCGGTTTGACCGCGAAGGAAACCCCGACAATGCGGGCTTGCATATAATCGAGGCTGGTTGTCTCGGTGTCGAAGGCAAACAGGTCGCTGGATTTGAGTCGTTTGATCCAGGCGGACAGGCCCTTTTTTGTGAGAATGGTTTCATAACAGTCATCGGCCGCAGCCTCGGCCTGCTCTTCCTCTTCTTCCACCGGATGATGCTGCCTGTCGAGTTCATGGATCCAGCTGCGAAACTCCCAGCGCTGATAGTATTCCCGCAACAGGTCCTGCTGTGGCGGCGACAGCCGCAGGTCCTGCGGACGATAGTCCAGGGGGACATTACAGTTCAGCGTCACCAGCTCCCGTGACAGGGCCAGTTGTTCCAGGTTGTCACGCAAATATTCCCCGACCTTGCCCTTGATCTCGTTTCTGTGTTCAATAATCCGATCCAGGCTGCCGTACTCATGCAGCCATTTGGCCGCAGTCTTCGGGCCGACCTTGGGGATGCCGGGAATGTTGTCGATGCTGTCGCCGACGAGCGCCAGGTAATCGATGATCCGCTCCGGGGCCACGCCGTATTTCTCGCGCACGCCGTCGACGTCCAGGATGATGTCCCGCATGGTGTTGATCATGCGTATGTGGCCGTCCACCAGTTGCGCCAGATCCTTGTCCCCGGACGATATCAGGCACCGGATGCCGTCGACTTCAGCCTGTTTTGCCAGCGTGCCGATAACGTCATCAGCCTCAACATGATCGATAATGAGCAGCGGGAAACCATTGGCGGCAATGATTTGATGCAGCGGCCGGATCTGACTGAGCAGTTCTTCAGGCACCGGCGGCCGGTTGGCCTTGTATTGCGGATAGAGATCGTTACGGAAGGTTTTGCCTTTGGCGTCGAAGATTACGGCAAAATAATCCGGTTTGTGTTCGCGGATGAGCTTTTTCAGCATGTTCATCACGCCGTAAATGACGCCGGTATGTTCGTTTGACGAATTTCTAAAATCCGGCAGCGCATGATAGGCACGAAACATGTAGTAGGAACCGTCTACCAGGATCAGGGTCTTGTCTTTCATGGCTGTGGGCGGCGGGAAGGCGCCGGCCGGAATGGGTTGCTCACTATAATTTCAGACAAAGTATGCTAAAAGGACCGTTAGGCGACAGGATATCGAACGCCGAATCAAGGGTACGAAATCAATGATAAAATTCAACGGGAACCATTATGAATGATCAAAAACGCTTTGCCCATCCGCTGATTGACGATGCCACCCTGACCCGGGAATCCTGGAAGGTTTTCCAGATCATGGCCGAGTTCGTCGAGGGTTTCGAGAGGCTCTCGGGGATCCGTCCCTCGGTCAGCATGTTCGGCTCGGCACGAATCGGGCCGGGCACGCCTTATTACCAGCTGGGGGAGGACATCGCGCTGCGCCTGTCCAATGCCGGATTCGCCGTGGTCAGTGGCGGCGGGCCGGGCCTGATGGAAGCGTTTAACAAGGGCGCATTCGGGGGTCAGGCGCCGAGCGTGGGCCTGAATATCTCCCTGCCGCATGAACAGGTCAGCAACCGTTACCAGGACATTTCCCTGTATTTTCGTCATTTCTTTTCACGCAAGGTAATGTTCGTCAAGTACGCATCGGCCTACGTGGTGTTGCCCGGCGGTTTTGGCACCCTGGATGAACTGGCGGAAATCCTGACCCTGACACAAACCGGGAAAAGCAAAATGATCCCCATTGTGCTGGTCGGCACGCGTTTCTGGCAGGGTCTTGCCGACTGGTTCCGGGAAGTCCTGCTCGAGGCCGGCACCATCAGCCCCGAGGATCTTGATCTTTTCCGGCTGGTCGACGAGCCGCACGAGGTGGTCGATGCGATTTTCAAGTATTATGAAGGCCGCGGCATGACCCCGTCTGCCGATAATGAAGAAAAACACCTGGAACTTTGATACTCTGAATCCATGAACATATTTTTGAAACGATTGCTGTCCATGCTCTCCGGGCTTGCCCTGGCCGGCGCCTGTCTGGCCGGTGACATTAACCATGGTGGTCTTGAGCCGGTGCCGGAACCGCCGGATTTGCCCGATCCCCTGGAAAGCGGTGAGCGCATCGAGCCGGAAGTCACGATCGTACAAAAAGAGGACAGGGTCGTGCATGAATACCGCGTTAATGGCCAGCTGTATATGGTCAAGATCGTGCCGGCCGTGGGCCCGTCCTACTATCTCATGGACAAAAACGGCGATGGACGGCTGGAGTCCCGTACTGACGATATCTACAACCCCACGGTTGTGCCGCAGTGGGTCATTTTCAGTTGGTAGTCACCTTTCTCGCCGCAAAGATCAGCCCGGGTTTGCGGTTCGGGTAAAACCTGAGGATCTCGAAGCCGTAGTTCGCGAACAGGCGCTGCGCCGAGGCGCGATTGAAAAACTGCACATGCACCGGCGGAGTAAACACATCCCAGTCGTTAATGGACACCGGCACCCGGGGGTGGCCGATGTCCGGCGTCGTGATATAGACATGGCCACCTTCACGCGTCAGCAACTGCAATACCCGCATGTACAGGTTGATGTCACTGACATGCTCAATCACCTCGGATGAATAAATAAAGTCATAACGATCAGCGCTGTCGAGCAGATCGGAAAAATCCCGGCACAGAAAACGCGGCTTGCTGAAACGCCGGGCGGCATAGTCGATGGCATTTTGACTGATATCGATACCGGTGGACGAGCGGGCCACATGGCCGAGCACATGAGTGATAAAACCGCCGCCGCAACCGAGATCCAGCGTATCTTTATTCAGTGCAAAGGGCAGAAAGCGAGGCAGCTTCAGCCACGCACGCCGCAATCGGGATGAGGCCTTGTCATAGACAGGTTCGGCCTCATGGTTTTCCTGAACATACAATGCATTCAGCGTTGTCTGATCCGGCATCGGATCCAGATACACAAAATCACAGGATCGGCAGCGGCTGAAGTCGTAATTGTCCTTGCGGCTGAAAAAGAAGGTTTCCCGGGCCGCGCACACCGGACACGAAGACGTTTGCCTGGCGGAATTCACGGCTTCAGTTCAAAAGATACAACGTCGCCAGCCCCAGAAACGTCATGAAGCCGATCACATCGGTCAGCGTGGTCAGAACAACGCTGCCGGCAACGGCCGGATCGATACCGACACGGTTCATGATCAGAGGGATCAGCACCCCGGCGATAGCAGCCATCAGCAGGTTAATGATCATGGCCAGGCCGATAACAATACCGAGACCTCTGTTATCGAACCAGAACATGGCGACAATGGCGACGACCAGCGCCCAGAGACTGCCGTTGATAACGGCGATACCCAGTTCCTTGTTGAGAAATACACGGGCATTAAAACTGGTAATGTGTCCCAGTGCGATACCGCGAACAGCAATGGTCAGTGTCTGGCTGCCGGCGATACCACCCATGCTGGCGACAATGGGCATTAATACGGCCAGCGCTACCAGTTGCTGGATAGACTCTTCAAAGCGGCCGATGACCCATGAAGCCAGGAAAGCGGTCAACAGGTTAATGCCCAGCCATACGGCGCGGTAGCGGCTGCTGACCAGGATCGGTGAGAAAACATTGTCATTGGTACCCAGCCCCGCCATGCTGCGTACCGTGGATTCGGCCTTTTCCTGGATGACATCAACGACGTCATCCACCGTAATACGGCCCAGCAGTACGTTGTCATCGTCTACCACCGCGGCGGAAACCAGGTCGCGACGTTCAAACATATTGGCTACTTCCGAAGCCGGAAGATCGGGGTGAATGGCGGCCTCCTGCACCATGACTTCGCCAACTGTCTGCTCGGGATCGCTGGTGACCAGCGTGGTCAGCGGCAGCAGGCCCAGATACTTGTTGTCCCGGTCCACCACCATCAGGTTGTCGGTTTGTTCCGGTATGCCGTCACGGCGCGCCAGGAATCGCAGGTAGCGTGACACCGTGGCCAGATTTGCATCGGCGCGTACCGGGATCACGTCGACATTCATCAATCCGCCGGCAACATCCTCCGGGTAGGATAACAAAGAGGCCAGTCGTTGCCGGTTCTGCACGTCCATCGCCAGCAGCACACTGTCATGCATGTCTTCCGGCAGATCCTGAATGATGTCGGCAATATCATCGCTGTCCAGATCCCGGGTGATGGCGACCAGTTCGTGAGGATGGATCTGCTCCAGCAGGCGGGCGCGCACACTGTCCTGCACCTCCGAGAGGACCTCGCCCTCCATGTCGGGATCGAGCAGGTTCCAGACCATGTCGAGTTCCTTGCCCGGCAGGCTTTCCAGCAACAGGGCAATCTCGGATGGATGCAGCTCATTGAGATAGGAATGGGCCAGCTGCCGGTCTTCGGACTGAACCGCAAGACGCAACTTGTCAATGGTGCTGATGTCGTTGTTGTCGGCTTCCATTACCTGCCTGCAGGGTTGTGAGATAAACTGATGCCAAGTTTACCAGCAGCTTTGCAGGGAAGGGGAAAATTTTCGGAACCGCAAGACATCATGGAGATACCACTCATGCCTGATTCATACACTGATGTATGAACAGTACGATCCGCTTTCAGTTAAGCGTCTTCAGATAATCCTCGATCTGCCGGCCGCTGTTCAGGCGCATGACCTCGTCAGCCATGGTGGTGAGTTCATTGATGGCGCTGTCCATGATGATTTTCTTGACTTCCAGCAATCCCGCCGGATGCACGCTGAATTCCCGCAGACCCAGTCCCAGTAACAGCCTGGTGTAAGCGGGATCGCCGGCCATCTCGCCGCACATGGCCACCGGAATATTGTGCTTCCTGCCGGCCAGCAACGTACAGTGGATGAGGCGGATGACTGCCGGATGTAATGGATCATAGAGGTAACTGACTTCATCATTGACCCGGTCTATGGCCATGGTGTACTGGATCAAATCGTTGGTGCCGATGGAGAGAAAGTCGAGCCGGCTGGCGAAAAACTCCGCGCATACCGCAGCGGCGGGCACTTCGATCATGCCGCCCACGGGCAGGTTTTCATCAAAAGCCATGCCCTGTTCACGCAGATCCTTTTTCAGTTCCTTGATGATGGACAAAACCTGATCGGTTTCCGTGAGGCTGGAAAGCATGGGTACCATCAGGCGTACCGGCCCGTTAGCCGAGGCGCGCAGTATGGCACGCAGTTGAGGCCTGAAAAGCGCCGGCTCTTTCAGACACAACCGCACGGCCCTGAGACCCAGTGCCGGGTTGGTATGCACGGGGCCGGTCTGCACACCGCCGTCCACCTGTTTGTCCGCGCCGAGATCGAGGGTGCGGATGGTCAACGGCAGGCCGTCGAGGATTTCCATGACCTTGCTGTAGGTTGCATAGTGTTCTTCCTCGTCCGGGGGCGTCTCGCGGTTCATGTACAGGAATTCGGTGCGGTAGAGTCCAACGCCGTTGGCGCCGACCTCGCGCACCGTATCGAAATCGCTGGGCAACTCGATATTGGCCTGTAATTCAATGGTGATATTGTCGCGTGTCCGACACGGTGATTCACGGATCTCGCTGAGCGAGGAATAATAGCGCTCCTCCTCAGCCTGCCGATGCCTGTAGTGTTCCAGGGTGCGTTCATCCGGAGCGATTAACAATACTCCGCTGGTGCCATCGAGAACGGCCATGTCGTCTTCCCGTGCATAGCGGGTTGCGTGATGAATGCCGACGATAGCCGGAATGCCGAGACTGCGGGCCAGAATGGCTGTATGTGAGGTCGGTCCGCCGTACTCGGTGGCGAAGGCGGTAACCCCCTGTTGCTGCATTAATGCTGTGTCGGCCGGGGTCAGGTCCTCGGCCAGAATGATTGTGCCCGAGAGCCGGGTATCCAGATCTTCGTGCGGCAGTGGCGTATGTTTCAACAATACGCGCTGGATGCGGTTGACTACATGGTCGACATCATCCCGTCGCGTGCTCAGGTAGGGATCGTTCATTTGCATGAAGACATCGACGAGTGCGTTACGTTGTATTTTCAGCGCCCATTCAGCGTTGCAGTAGTTTTCACGGATCAGGCGTATCGGTTCGGCGGTCAGGGCTACATCGTCCATCATTAACAGGTGCGTATCAATGAATGACGCAATATCGGCAGCGGCCGACGATGGCACGCGGTTGCGTATTCTGCTCAGCTGCTCGCGGGCGCTGGCTACCGCCTGTTTGAAGCGTTGAACTTCATTCTCCACTTCACTTTTTTCAATGATGTATTCAGGAATGTCAGGCTGGTTGCGTTCGATAATATGCAGGCGACCAATGGCGATGCCACGGGAAACCTTCTTGCCGTGTAATGCGATGGTCATTCCTTTTCTCCAAAGCGATCCAGGAAGAGTTGTTCCACTTCAGCCAGCGCTTCTTTCTCGTCGGCGCCGACGCTGATGATGGTGATGGTGGATCCCTTGCCGGCTGCCAGCATCATTACTCCCATGATGCTTTTGCCACTGACTTCGCGGCCATTATGCTTGAGGGTAATGTCGGCCTCGTAGCGGGACGCCGTCTGCACCAGCCTGGCGGCGGCGCGCGCATGCAAGCCGAGCTTGTTAATGATGGTGATGTCCTTGCTGCAGGCCATGGCTCAGGGGATTTCCCGTATCCCGTCCTGTCCGCCGGACAGGGCTTTGTCCGCGAGGGCGGCCAGATCCAGCTCCGGGTAGTTAAGCACCCGGATCAACATGGAGAGATTGACCCCCGATATCGCACGGATCTCATGCTGATTGTTAATGCGGCTGGCGATGTTGCTCGGAGTTGATCCGTACAGATCCGTCAGGATCAGGACGCCATCTCCCGTGTCCAGGGCATCGACGAACTCCTCCGCCTGGCGGCTGAGATCGTCCGGATCGCTGTCTCTCGAGGCCATCAGCAACTTGGCTTGCAGCGGACAGCCGCCGAGCATCAGTGAAGTCGTGCCCAGCAGGGCCGGACCGATGCCGTCATGGGAAATTAATAAAAGGCCAACGCTCATAAGTGTGTCACTCCAGTCCGGCGCGCTTTTCTTGCCACACGTCTGCTGCGGACGCCGATCCGCTCGCCGTGGCGGACCGTAATTCCCCAGGCTGTTTCGACGCAGTGTCAGTTACGCCTTCAGCACCCCCCGGATCAAAGTCCGGGGCAGGCTCCATTCCATGCGACCCGTCACACCGTCGCTTCGACGTCCTCGTGACGAACGCTGGCGAGAAAGGCGGTCTAGATATCACGGTGGCGAACGATGACTTTCCGGTTTTTTTCAGCAAAGTAATCCGCCAGTTGTTTAACAATGTATACCGAACGATGATGCCCGCCGGTACAGCCAATGGCAATAGACAGATAGCTGCGGTTGTCGGCCTCGAATTTCGGAATCCAGTGATCCAGAAAATCGCGGATGTGGTCGATCATGTCCAGCACCAGCGCCTGCTGACCGAGAAATTCGGCCACCGGTTCATCGAGCCCGGTAAACGGCTGCAATTCCTTTTTCCAGTGCGGGTTGGGCAGACAACGCACATCAAAGACGAAGTCGGCATCCCGGGGAATACCGTGCTTGAACCCGAATGAAAGCAGTTGCAGGGAAAGGCCCGGTTTTTCGCTGCGGGCGACCTGGATGCGAATCAGGTCGCGCAGTTCATGCAGCAGGGTGCGGCTGGTGTCTATGTGAACATCGGCGTGTTCCGACAGGGGCTCCAGGATCCGGCGTTCCTCGCGAATGGCGTCAACCAGCGGCACGCTGTCCGATGACAGGGGGTGCTTGCGCCGGGTTTCGCTGAAGCGCTTGGTGAGGATGTCATCATCGGCTTCCATGAACACCAGCTCGGCCGGTATGCCCTTGCCGTTGAGCTCATCGATAAAGGTAATAACCCGGGAGAAATCATAACTGGGGTCGCGCGCGTCAATGCCAATGGCAAGATTGCCTGATATGCGTGCAGAGGGATCGGAGAGCTGGTTGACGAATTCGTTGAGCAGGCCAATGGGCAGATTGTCCACACAGTAAAAACCGAGATCCTCGAGTGAATTCAGGGCAATGGATTTGCCGGCGCCTGACAGGCCGCTGAGGATTACCAGTCGACAGGGTTGCGCCGTCATTTATTGCTGTTCTGTTCGATGAATTCCTGTTGCCGCTCGGTGAAATCGTCAGCCGCATTGTAGCCGCTGGTTCTGAGGATATGATTGCGCGCCGCGCACTCCAGTAGCACGGCCAGATTACGCCCCGGCGCCACCGGCAGGGTGATTTCCGGCACGTCAAGACCAAGGATGTTACGCATGCGATAGCTGCCTTCCAGGCGATCCAGCTTTAACAGCTGCTCATTGGCCATCGGTTCCAGGCGGGTAATCAGGCGCAGATACTTGTTGCTCTTGATGGCGCTGTCACCGAACAACTCCCTGACATTGATTACCCCGAGGCCGCGAACCTCGAGAAAATCCTGCAGCGATTCCGGGCATGTGCCATTGATGATGTCCGGCGCAATGCGGGAAAACTGCGGCGCGTCATCGGCAACCAGGCGGTGGCCGCGGGTGATCAGTTCCATGGCCAGTTCGCTTTTGCCAATTCCGCTGGGGCCGGAAATCAGCACGCCGATGGCCATGACTTCCATGAACACGCCGTGCAGGGTCAGGCGATCGGCAAACAGGTTGGTCAGGTAGTAATGCAGTGATTCGGTTAACACCACGCTGGACAGGTTGCTGGAGAAAAGCGGTATGTTTTTTTCGTTACACTTGCGTTTCAACGCCGTCGGCACGGTCGTGTTTTCAGTAACGATAATGCAGGCCGGCTTGTCATTGAAAAGTTGTTGCAACGCATCCTGCCTGGAGATGTCGCGAAGTCCGGTAAAATAGCTTAATTCGACCTTGCCCAACACCTGGATCTGGTGCGGGTGAATCAGGTTCAGGTAGCCGACCAGGGACTTGTTGTCGGCATCCGGACTGCGTTTGCGCGAGGCCTTGCTGCCGGCGCGGCCGCCGGGGTTGTTTTCTGTGGGAATAATGGCTGAATGCAGACCGCGCTCCGGCCGTATTATCATGCCCCCACCGTGAACCCCGGCAACCCATTCCAGGTCAAGTCGCTCACCATGTTGTTCGAAGAGATCTTCAACGGTGAGCTGTTTGACGGGTTCAGTCATCTTTCGGTCCGTGCCAGTAATTGCAGTAAATCTGCGGCAGATGCGCTGCCGGCGAGCGCCTCCACGAACCCTTCCTGGCTGAGCAGTTCGGCGATGCCGGCAAGGATTTGCAAATGTTCCTCGGTGGATTCCTCCGGCACCAGCAATCCGAAAATCAGGTTGACCGGCTGCCGGTCCGGCGCATCGAAATCGACCGCCTCTTTCAGGTGCAGCACAGCGGCGACCGGTTTCTCCAGGTTGCCAAGGCGTCCGTGCGGGATGGCGGCGCCTTTGCCCAGACCGGTGCTGCCGAGCTTCTCGCGGTTGATAAGGGTATTGAAAATTTCCTGGGCGGTAACTGAAGGGCAGTCACGGGCAAGCAGCCCGGAGAGATTCTCCAGCGCGGCTTTTTTACTGCCGGCCTCGATATTGTGTCTGACCCGCTCGGGGTTGAGCAATTCACTCAGGTTCATGAAACGTCAGGCCCTTGATTGTAAATGGTCAGGCATCAAAGATTTTGCTGATTCTTGATGCTGCCTTCGCTGCGGCGATGGTCCGAAAGCTTTTCCTTGTGCTTTTTCAACTGCCGGTCCAGCTTGTCAGCGAGATCATCTATGGCGGCATACATGTCGTCATGGGTTGCGTCGGCGAAAAGCTCGCCGCGGTTGACGTGTATAGTGGCCTCGGCCTTCTGGCGCTCCTTTTCAACGCTGAGGATGACGTGGATGTTGGTCATCTTGTCGAAATGCCGTTCCAGCCGTTCAAATTTGCTGTCAATGTATGAATTTAACGCGGGGGTAATGTCCACGTGATGTCCGGTTATATTTATCTGCATGAAAGGACTCCTTGTTGATTTGGGAAATCTCTGATCAGGTCTGTCCGGGACCTGTCAGAGCACGGTAAATACAAATGCGATAATTGTTGTTCTTCATACCCGGGCCACTTGTGCGATTGGCAAAAATACGGTGCATCCCTGTGCTGCAGCAACATCCGCTTATTATATTCCCCGGGTAATTGTTCACTGGAAAAAATGAATGACACGGTGCTTGTTCAAGACAGTCGTTTTCTTTCGTTTGATGGAGGTATCGCCATGGCTTCCCTGTATTTGGCAACGGTTCTTCTTGCAACGTTAATGCCCTGTTCGCCAAGGAGCGTGGCGATCTTGCTGTCACTCAGGGGCTTGTCCGGTGTTTCGACACTGATCAGCTTCTTGATCAGTGCGCGAATGGCGGTCGAGGAACAGGCGCCGCCGTAGTTGGTGCTGACGTGGCTGGAGAAGAAATATTTCAGTTCAAAAATCCCGCGCGGGGTATGCATGTACTTGCGGGTGGTCACGCGGGAAATGGTGGATTCGTGCATACCGAGAGTTTCGGCAATGTCATGCAGGACCAGCGGTTTCATCGCTTCATCACCGTATTCCAGAAATGCGCGTTGGCGTTCGACAATGGCAGTGGCCACCCGCAACAGTGTTTCGCTGCGGCTTTGCAGGCTCTTGATGAACCAGCGCGCCTCCTGTAAATGAGCCTTGAGAGAGTTGTTGTCATTGCTGTTGTCGGCGCGGCGGATCATGCCGGCATAACTCTTGTTGATGCGTAGCTGGGGGGTGGCATCAGTGTTCAGTTCAACTTTCCAGACACCATTTTTCTTTTTAACATAGACATCAGGGATCACATATTCCGTCTTGCTGTCCTGGATCGTGTTGCCCGGCCGCGGGTTCAGGCTCTGGATCAGTTCGACAATTTTCTGCAGGTCTTTACGGTCGAGCTTCATGCGCCGCGTCAACTGGTTGAAGTCATGTGCCGCCAGCGCATCGAGATGCTTGTCGACCAGTTCACGGGCTTCGCTCACCCAGGGCGTTTCTTCCGGCAACTGGGCCAACTGCAGTATCAGGCATTCTCTCAGGTCGCGGGCGGCCACTCCGGTGGGCTCCATCGCCTGTACCAGGCGGATGGTGGCCTCGACCTCCTCCAGTCCAACATCGCTGTCATCCTCGCCCAGGCTTTGCAGGATATCCCCGGCGCTGCAGGTGAGATAGCCGTCGTCGTCAAGCGCGTCAATGATCGACACAGCAATGGCGCGATCGATGTCCGTCGTCGGGGTCAGGTTCAATTGCCAGAGCAGATGATCGCGCAGCGTTTTCTCGGCACTGTCCTGATTCTCGAAGGTATTAAAATCGGTATTATCAGACTTTTGCGCATAGTTTATAGAGCCGTCGTAGATGTCATCCCATTCGCTGTCAACAGGCAGGTCTTCCGGGATATCTTCGTTATTTAGATTGCTGTCGGTGCTCTCTGCCTCCTTGCGGTTTTCCTGTTTGTCAGTACCGTTGAGCTCCCCGGCATCAGCCTCACTTTCGCCTTCATCAACTTCAAGCATCATGTTGGATTCCAGCGCGTCCTGGATCTCTGTTTGCAACTCGATGCTGGACAACTGCAACAACCGGATGGCCTGTTGCAGTTGTGGAGTCATGGTCAGGCTCTGGCTGACGCGGAGTTGTAATGAAGGCTTCATAATTATTATTTTAACCTAAAATTATCTTCTCTGTTGTCAATCAGATACTCAGACAATCTGCGGCAAATTATTTACAAACTGAACTGATCTCCAAGGTAAACTTCACGAACTTCATCATTTTCAAGGATATGCTCCGGGGTTCCCGAAGCGATGATCTGGCCATCGTTGACGATATAGGCCCGGTCACAGGTCCCCAGCGTCTCCCTGACATTGTGGTCCGTAATCAGTATGCCGATGCCGTGCTGGCCCAGGTAACGGATGATGCGCTGAATATCATTGATGGAAATCGGATCAATGCCGGCAAAGGGCTCGTCCAGCAGCAGGAATCGCGGCTCCGCTGCCAGGGCCCGGGCAATCTCGAGCCGACGCCGCTCGCCCCCGGAGAGGCTGGCACCGAGGTTGTCCCGCAAATGGGTAATATGAAACTCCCGCATCAGGTTCTCCAGGCGCGTCCTCATCTGGGCTCGTGTCAGTCGCGGCTGTATTTCGAGAATGGCGAGAATGTTTTCTTCCACCGTCAGCTTGCGAAAGACCGAGCTCTCCTGCGGCAGGTAACCGAGCCCCATTCGGGAACGCTCATCCATGGGCAGATTGCTGATTTCCTGCTGGTTGATGTGAATGCTGCCGTCGTCACTGGGGATCAATCCGACGATCATGTGAAAGCTCGTGGTTTTGCCGGCGCCGTTCGGCCCGAGCAGCCCGACGATCTCACCGCTGTGGATCATCAGGCTGATATCCTTGACCACCTTGCGGGATCGGTAACTCTTGGTGAGGTGGCGGGCGGCAAGTACGCTCATGATCTTTGCGCCTGGATCGTGATGTCTGTATCAACGCTAACCGCGAATGGGCGGCCCTGGCCGCTGTCAGCCGGGACTGGTTGCAAGTCAAAAAAATCAGGCACGTTCGGAGGGCCCGTTAATTTTTCTTTTTTGGCTCGATGATCAGTTTGACCCGCTCATTTCGCTTCTCGGCTTTCGCGTCCCCGGTCTGCTCCTGTTCCGTTTTGCTGCTGCGGGCGAAGACCTTGCTGTTCTCGGTGTCATACTCAATGCGGTTGCCGGTAAATCTGAACCCCTCCTGTTTAACCAGGGCCTCATTGATCAGAATGATCATGTTTTGCAGGGCATGATATTCCATGGTCAGGGCTTCGGCCTCGTCCGGCACGGTGCCGCCGTCCGGCATCTGCCTGTAGTGGGCCGGTTTTCCAGTGACCAACAGCGTGTCAAGTTCTTCCTGCTCGTTATAAGTCACCACCATGCGGTCGCCGTCGATGCGCATGCTGCCCTGGGTCACAATGACATTGCCTTCATAAATGGTGACGCCCTCTTTATCATCCAGTTCGGCGTAGTCGGCTTCCACCTCTATGGGCTGGTTCTTGTCCGTGGACAGTGCCATGGCAACCTGGCAGAGACCGACGGTGATAGAAGCCAGCAGCAGTCTAGCCAGATTTTTTCGGTTCAATTTTTCCATGTACATTGTTGAGTAATTCTATCCGGTTTTGTTTGAAGTAGGCACGCAGCCCGTCAGTATTGACAATGGTCCTGACTCCCTTGATCGTGGCATGCTGATCGGTTTCGGCATAATCCTGGTCCAGCAGCACCCTGACCTCGGTGGTATTGACCTCGAGTTCACGAACGCCTTCATGATTGTCCTGTGTCAGATCCACCTGGCCGGTTAATAGAATAACCTTATTGTTCGAGGTTACCCAGCCCTTGTCGGCGGTTATGATCATCGGCGGTTTTTCCTCCTTGTAAACTTCCAGTTTCGGCCGCGTCAACTCGATGGTGTCGTCATCGGCATAATGGGCCATGTAATCAGCGTAAAGTTTGTTCTTCGGGCTGCCGTCCGGCTCCATGGTCAGGGTGGAAAAATTTTCCATGTAGTAATCCGGGAAGTGTCCCTGTCCGGTGGTCTGTCGCTGGCTGTCTCCGGACAGCCAGTTCACGATCACGGTGCTGAAAAGAGCGAGTGCCGCCAGCAGCAGAATCAGCCTGACACGAAGACTCATGGAGCGGTGGTGGTCATAAGCATTGAAGTCATATCGCCGGCAAGTATGTCGTTTAAGACGGGTTTGCGGCAAGCGGGTTCATGTCAAACCTGGTAATAACCCGTAAAAAAGCGGTTCGGCCGGAACCGCTTTTGCTGATAGTAGCGCCGCTTGGGACAACGCCACCGCGGGCATGTCGGTGTTTCAGTCTATAGCCGCCTCCAGATTATGCTTGAGTTTTGTAAAGGCGGCCTTCTCCAGTTGGCGAATACGCTCGGCGGAAACCTGGTATTTCTCAGCCAGTTCGGACAGGGTCAACTTGCGCTCGCTAAGCCAGCGATGGGTGATAATGTCCCGGGCGCGGTCATCCAGGGCATCGAGCGCGCTTAGCAATGATTGCCGGGTCAGGTTCTCAATCTGCAGATCCTCCAGCTCGGTTTCCGGGCCGGGACGCAGATCTTCCAGGTAATTCACCGGCGCTGTCCAGGCTTCATCGGCATCGGCAGACGAACCAGCGTCGTAAGTGGCATCGACGGCGCTCAAGCGCTTTTCCATCTCCATTACGTCTTTGCTGGTGACGCCCAGGTCCGTGGCGACCGCATCCACCTCGTCCTGGTTAAGCCAGCCAAGGCGCTTTTTCGATGAGCGCAGGTTAAAGAACAGCTTGCGCTGCGCTTTCGTGGTGGCGACCTTGACAATACGCCAGTTACGCAGGATGAATTCATGAATTTCCGCGCGGATCCAGTGCACGGCAAAGGATACCAGCCGCACGCCCATTTCCGGATTGAAGCGCTTCACGGCCTTCATCAGGCCGACGTTGCCTTCCTGGATGAGATCCGCCTGGGCCAGACCATAGCCGGAATAACCACGGGCTACCCGGACCACGAAGCGCAGATGCGAGAGGACCAGTTGCCGGGCGGCCTCGAGGTCGTTTTCCTGCTGGAAACGCCGGGCCAGGTCTTTCTCTTCCTGATCCGAAAGCATGGGTATGGTCTGGACGCTGCGGATATAGGCGTCCAGGGAACCACTGGGTAATGCCAGATTTAATTTGGCCAGATTATTCATATAACAAACTCCCGTAAAAAATATGGACAACGAATACTGATTTTAATACTAGCACTCCAGCTTTTAGAGTGCTAATTTTACCCGCGGTTCATATTAAAGCATGATTTTTTGACAACGTAACTTATTGTAATTACAAATAAATACAAAAACCCTGATAAGACAGTATCGGCGTAGGCAACCCGTAAGCGGCGTGGCAGGACGGCCGTTGATCAGGCGGGTTCTATCTCGCGAATATGCCGCTGAACAGCGAGCCATGAGCCGAGGAACCCGAGGCCGCTGCCGATCAACAGTAATATCAGGCCTTCATACAGGCTGATGCCAAGCAATTCGAATTCGCTGGCGTACATGCCGGCCAGGGTATTGATGGGCGTTTTAAGGAACTGCAGGCAGACGGTGACGAGCAGCCAGGCCAGCAAACTACCGCAAAAGCCGAACCAGAAACCGCTGTACAAAAATGGCCTCTGAATGAATGAGTTGGCGCCGCCGAACAGCTTGATGATTTCGATTTCCTGGCGGCGGTTATAAATGCCGAGGCGAATGGTGTTGCCGATGATTAGCAGTACAGCGACAGCCAGCAAGGATGAAAAAATGTAAATAACACGTTCCACCAGTTCGATGATGACGAACAGGCGCTGCAGCCATTTCTGGTCGAGGATGGCAAGATCCACTTCATCCCGGTTTTGCAGTTGCAGCCGCAGCGTCTCGGGCTTGTCGCCCTCGAGCCGCGGTTCCACCAGGATCAGCGGCGGCAGCGGGTTGTCTTCCAGCGCATCCAGCGCCTCGGCAAAACCGGACAGTTCGCGATACTCCTGCAGAGCCTGATCCCGGGAGACAAAACGGGCGCGGGCCACTTCGGGCAGGGTCTCGAATTCCTGCACCAGGCTCAGGGCCTGATCATCGCTGATATCCGTATGTAAAAAAGCGGTAATCTGGGCGCCGCCCTGCCATCCCGCCGTGATGACGCGGGCGTTCTCCAGAAACACATAGAATCCTGCGGGCAAGGTCAGGGATACGCCGATCACGGCGATGGTCAGCAGGCTGCCCACCGGGTTGCGACTGATTTGTCCGAGGCTGGAGATCAGCGCCCGCAGGTGATCAACGAACCACGCCGTGATCCGGCTGCGGGCCTTGCCCGGCAGTTGTGACCGGGCCGGGCTAGTCATCGATGGAATTCCCCGCATATGAAAGTAATCGACCGTTGCGCAGAATGATGATGCGCTTGTTCACCTTGCGGATCATGTCCATGTCATGGCTGGCGATGAGCACGGTGACGCCCACCTGGTTGAACTGTTCGAACAGGTGCATGATTTCCAGCGACAGCGCCGGATCGAGATTGCCCGTCGGTTCGTCAGCCAGAAGTATGGCCGGCCGGTGCACTACGGCGCGGGCGATGCCGACCCGTTGTTGTTCTCCGCCTGACAGCATCACCGGGCAGGAACGTTCCTTGCTCGATAGCCCGACCTTGTCCAGCGCGGCGCGTACCCGTTTGCGTACCTCGTCGTGGGTGTAACCACTGATCACCAGGGGCAGCGCCACGTTGTCAAATACGGTACGGTCATTGAGCAGCCGGTGATCCTGGAAGGTATAGCCGATGTTGCGGCGGAAAATAGCTATACGCCTGCCGCGAACCCGCTCCAGGTTCTGGCCGTTGACGATGATCTGGCCGCGGGTGTGGCGTTCGATCAGTCCGATAAGACGCAACAGTGTGGACTTGCCGGCCCCGGAACGCCCGGCGATGAACGCCATGGCGCCCTGCTCGATGTAGAGATTGAGCTGTTTCAGTGCATCAATTCCGTCACCGTACTGTTTGTGCACATTGGTAAAGCGGATCATGAACGCTCCATAAGCAGGGCGCCGACAAAGGCTTCCGCATCAAAGGGTCGTAAATCGTCCAGTTGCTCGCCAACGCCGATGAAGCGTATGGGGATGCCTAATTCCCGCGCCAGGGCGAAGACGATTCCGCCGCGTGCGGTGCCGTCGAGCTTGGTCAGCACGATGCCGGTGATGCCCACAACCTGGTGAAATTCCTGTGCCTGTACCAGCGCGTTCTGACCCGTGGTGGCGTCCAGCACCAGCAGGGTTTCACGGGGCAAGCCGGAATCGAACTTGTCGACCACGCGCATCACTTTCTGCAGTTCCTGCATGAGGTTATGCCGGGTATGCAGCCGCCCGGCCGTGTCGGCAATAAGTATATCCGTGCCGCGGGCGCGCGCCGACTGCAGCGCATCATAGATCACGGCAGCGGAGTCCGAACCGCTGACCTGGCTGATCACCGGTACCTGGTTGCGTTCTCCCCAGACCTGTAACTGTTCGATGGCCGCGGCGCGAAAGGTGTCTCCGGCGGCGAGCATGACCGAGGCCCCCTGTTGCATGAACAGCCGGGCCAGTTTGCCGATGGTGGTGGTTTTGCCGACACCGTTGACGCCGATCATCATAATGAGAAACGGCCGGCTGTTTTCGGGGATCTCCAGCGGCACACACACCGGTTCAAGAATCCGGATCAATGCTGCCTGCAATTCATCCATTAACTGATCCGGCGTGGTTATGGCTTTTTTGCGGACCCTGGCGCGTATGTCATCCATGATTTCGGTAGTCACGCGGATGCCGAGGTCGGCGGTCAACAGGTGATCCTCGAAATCGTCGAGTATCCCGGGGTCAAGTTGCTGATCGCCGCCGAACAGTGATCGCAGTTGCGAGAATACGCCCTCACGTGTCCGTTTCAGACCGTGGTCAAGTCTGGCCCGGGTTTGATCGGAATCGGAGGCAGCTGCGGCGGGGGATTTCTTTCTGAAGCCGAACATAAACGCGTCAAGGGGAAATTAAGGTTAACTGTATCTTATTCTGTTTCGAACATGAACTCCCGTTCATGCCCCTGTCTAATCAGGGATTGTTGAATATGTGTATACTTTCCCGAACAAAAAACCCGGAATTCGCTGGATGAAAAAAATCCCCTCTGCACTGTTTATAATAACGCTGTTATTGTCTGTTGCCGCGCAGGCAGATGTTCATGAGTTCACCTTCGATAATGGCCTGAAACTCATTGTCAAGGAAGACCATCGGGCCCCGGTGGTGGTGTCCCAGGTCTGGTACCCGATCGGGTCCAGTTACGAGTTGCCGGGATCCACGGGCATCTCCCACGCGCTTGAACACATGATGTTCAAGGGCACGGAAAAACATCCGGCCGGTGAATTCTCTCGCATCATTTCTGAAAACGGCGGCCGGGAGAACGCCTTTACCAGCCGTGATTACACGGCCTATTTCCAGACCCTGGAAAAAAGCCGTTTGCCGATCAGCTTTGAGCTGGAAGCCGATCGTATGCGGAATCTGACCCTGCCGGAAGATGAGTTCCTGAAGGAGATCGAAGTCGTCAAGGAGGAACGCCGCTGGCGTACTGACGACAAGCCCACCAACTACACCTACGAGGTAGCCATGGCTACCGCTTTCCAGACCAGTCCATACCGGCACCCTGTGATCGGCTGGATGAGCGATCTCGACAATATGACGATTGACGATCTGGAACAATGGTATCGGGACTGGTATGCGCCGAACAATGCGACCGTGGTCGTGGTTGGCGACGTCGACCCGCAGGAAGTTTATGCGCTGGCGCGGCAACACTTCGAGCCTTTGCCGCCCGAAAAACTTACGCCACCGCCACCGAGGCCGGAAGTGGAACAGCAGGGAATCAAGCGGGTGACGGTCAGACGCCCGGCTGAACTGCCGTATCTGTTCATGGGTTACAAGGTGCCGTCATTGACGCCGGCTGCCGATGCGGACCCTGTCGTGAGCGAATCGGAACTGTACGCGCTGGAAGTCCTGGCCGGAATTCTCGATGGCGGTAACAGCGCGCGCTTTGCCAGCCGGCTGGTGCGCGGCAGCGAGGTGGCCGCTTCCGTGGGTGCCGGATACAGCCTGGTCAGTCGCATGGACAGCCTGTTTACCATCACGGGTACTCCATCACAGGATGTCACTACCGCCGATCTGGAGCAGGCTATCCGCGCTGAGTTGAACGACCTCAGGGAGAACCTGGTGACCCCGGAAGAACTGGCCCGGGTCAAGGCCCAGGTGGTTTCAGAGGATGTGTATGAAAAGGACTCCATGTTTTACCAGGGCATGATTATCGGCATTCTTGAATCCATCGGTCTTGACTGGCGGCTCGCCGATGAGTACGTGGGCAAGGTCCAGACGGTCAGCGCGGAACAGGTGCGTGATGTGGTGCGCAAGTATTTCGTGGATGATCGCCTGACCGTGGCCGAACTCGATCCATTACCCATTACCGAGCCGCCACGGCCACCACGGGGAGGGCTTCACCTTGACCACTAGAATTTTCCTGCTCTTCGTTCTTTGGACGGGCAGTGTCCATGCCTCGCCCGACATCCAGACCTGGACGACGGATCAGGGTGTGCAGGTATTATTTGTAGAAGCCCGCCAGTTGCCGATGGTGGATTTGCAGGTGTTGTTTCACGCGGGCAGCACCGGCAACGGCGACAAACCGGGACTTTCCGCGCTCACCAATCACATGTTATCCCAGGGCGCTGACGGCCTCAGCGCGGATGACATCAGCCAGGCGTTCGAATCCCTGGGAGCCGTATACGGCAGTGATGCCGGCTACGACTCGGCTATGGTAAGTTTGCGTTCACTGTCGGATAAAGCCAAGCTGGATAAGGCTCTGGAAACGCTCGAGCGCGTTCTCGCCAAGCCGGACTTTCCTGTTGATGCCTTTGAGCGTGAACGTAATCGCATGCTCATTGGTTTGCGTGCCAAGAAACAGAACCCGGGCTCACTGGCCAGGGACGCTTTTTATGCGGCTGTTTTCAATGAGCACCCCTATTCCAGACCCGTTGAAGGCACAGAGGATTCACTGCAAGCCATTACACTGGACGATCTTCGAGCCTTTCATGAGCGTTACTACGTGGCGGCCAATGCCGTGGTGGCCATCGTCGGTGACCTGACCCGCAACGAGGCGGGGCGCATTGCCAATCGACTGACCGGCGCACTGCCGCGAGGACGGCCGGCCGACCCTGTACCCGGGGTCGAACCGTTGACCGAGGCTGAACGGGTGTTTATTGAACATCCCTCCCAGCAAATGCATATTCTCATGGGTCAGCCAGGCATCCGGCGGGGTGACGAGGATTATTTTCCCCTCTATGTGGGTAACCATGTGCTCGGTGGCGGCGGTATGATCTCGCGCCTGTTCGCCGAGATCCGTGAAAAGCGGGGCTTGTCCTATTCCGCCTACAGCTACTTCAGCCCCATGAAACAGCCCGGACCGTTCGTGGCCGGCCTGCAGACCCGGGCTGACCAGGCGGAGGAAGCCATCGCCGTGTTAAAAGACAATCTGCGCCGCTTCATCGCCGAAGGCCCGACGGCGGAAGAGCTGGAGGCATCGAAGAAAAACATCACCGGCGGTTTCCCGCTGCGCATTGACAGCAACAATGAAATCCTGGCTTACCTGGCGGCGATCGGCATCTACGATCTGCCGCTGGATTATCTGGACACCTTCAACGACAGGGTTGAGGCCGTGACAATCGAGCAAATCAGGGATGCCTTTGCCCGCAGGGTGTCCCCGGATACTATCGTTACCGTGATGGTCGGGCCGGCCCCCGGCAGTGGCGAAGACGCGGCGAACTGAAGGGCCGCCGGGACATATCCGGATCATTGGCGGACGCTGGCGTGGCCGCAGGCTGCCGGTGCCGGATGCTCCCGGCCTTCGGCCGACCCCGGACCGTGCACGCGAAACCCTGTTCAACTGGTTGCAGCCGGTGATCCCGGGTGCCTGTTGCCTGGATCTGTTTGCCGGGACCGGGGCACTGGGTTTTGAGGCGCTGTCGCGCGGTGCGGCGCATGTACATTTCGTCGACAACAACGCAGTGCTGGCGGACGCCATTCAAGCCCTTGCGCAGACTCTGGCAGCCGACGCAACGGTGCTCACCAGCACGGCCGGCGACTGGTTACAGATGAACACCGATCGTTTTGATGTCATATTCCTGGATCCACCCTTCGGGCAGGATCTGATCGCCGGCATAATCAGTCTGATCGGTGAACGTCATTGCCTCAAGCCAGGCGGGCTTGTCTACATCGAGAGCGAACGCGGAATTGTGCTGCCGCCCGGGCTGGAAATAAAAAAACAGAAAACCGCCGGCGATGTGCAATTCGGGTTATATGAGTTGATCTAAACCGGATCAAATATCGGCTCTGCCCATAGCCGGGCAAGCGCCATGTGCTGCGGGTAGCGGATGCATCGATGTTAAAAACAGGTTATTTCGAGTCATCCGCCGGCGGTGTTTTATCCGCTTCCAGGCTCGACCAGAGCGTGACCCTGTTCCTGCCGTCTCTCTTGCTGCGGTACAGCGCCTCATCCGCGTGACGGATGAGTTCGTCCGTGTTCTGTGTATTGCCGGGAAAACCGGCTATGCCGATGCTGACGGTGGTCTTGACGGCTTGACCTTGCATATCAAAGGAAGTGTTCTCCACCGCCATCCTGATCCTGTCAGCCGCTTCAAGTGCCGCATCTTCGCTGGAGGCCGGCAACAGGGCGATAAATTCATCGCCACCGTAGCGAGCCAGGGAATCGGATTCCCGCAAACAGCCGAGGATTGTGTTGGCTATAGCCTGGATAAGCCGGTTTCCGCCCTCATGGCCAAACTGGTCATTAACGGCTTTGAGTCCGTCAGCGTCTATCATTAGTATGGACAGGTTTTGCTTGTAGCGCGTTGCCTTCTTGACTTCCAGTTCAAGAGTATTATTAAAAGCCCTGAAATTATCGATGCTGGTCAACTCGTCCGTTTCCGAGAGTGATTTGAACATTTGTTTGGCAAAATGCAGGTCTGCCGCGAGCATGGTCGTCAAGTAGGCGATGAGCAGATACGGTGAGAAGGTGGTCATTATGCGTCCGAAGCTTTCCAGTGAGAACCCGGCCCCGGCGTATTGCGGATAGCCCATGTAAATGTAGATAGATGTGATCAGGGCGAGGATCATCATTGTGGCGATCTTGCCAAGGGTCAGGCCGCTGGTGATGATCACCAGCAGGTAGAGATTCAACAGCGGGCTGTCGATGCCGCCGGTGTGGAACAGGACCCAGGTAATGAATCCGATCATTACCCAGATTTCGATGGCCATTTTCCAGCGTGTTTCACGCCGGTAAAAGTTCAGGTAACGAAAAAGCAAAACGAAAACGGCGAAATAAACACAGGACTGCAGGATCGTCCAGCTATCCCCGGGATGAACGCCCGGTGCGACCAGATACAGGATCACCAGGATCAGCAGCAGCCATTCCAGCTCGGCTATGCTTCTGGAGAACCCTTTTAACTCAACAGCTTCTATATTGAAGTCATCATTCACACCGAGCCCCATGGAAGACCTGTACACGGTGAATATTAACCGCATTAATCATAGTGACAAGCACTATCTGGCAACGGCATGCCCGATCGTATTCAATTACAGCAAGTCCGGAATTGTCAAGATCGGCGGCGATAGAAACCTGACTCGAATGTGACCTGCAAAGGGATGTCAAACTCCGCTCATTACTCTAGAATGAAACAATAACCGAAACGCATACGAAATCCTCGCGGCCCGATTAATACTGAAGCGAAAGCACAATGAACATTACGGCTATTTATCCCGGAACATTTGACCCTGTGACCAACGGTCATTACGACATAATCCTCAGGGCCAGCACACTGTTTGATAAAGTGATCGTGGCCGTGGCAGACAATCGCAGCACCAGAAAATCCACCTGTTTCACGACCTCCGAACGCGTGGATATGCTCAATACGGCGATCGCCGATATTGCCAATGCCGGGGCGGAAAGCTTCAATACACTGGTTACAGATTTCGCCAGGGAACAACAGGCGCGGGTGATCATTCGCGGCTTACGCGCAGTATCGGATTTTGATTATGAATTCCAGATGGCCGGCATGAATAACAAACTGTATCCCGAAGCTGAAACCGTGTTTCTGACGCCTGCCGACCACCTGGGCTGTCTGTCATCAAGCCTGGTTCGTGAGATCGCCTCGCTGGGCGGTGATGTCAGTCCCTTTGTGCATCCGGATGTCAACACCGCGTTGATACATCGCCTCAGGGATAACACAGGTAACGGGTAACGGGAGTATGAGGCTGCGATGGCCCTGATGATTACCGATGAATGCATCAACTGCGATGTATGTGAAACCGAGTGTCCCAACGAGGCCATCTTCGAGGGCAGCGAACATTATGAAATCGATCCGCAACGCTGCACCCAGTGTGTCGGTCATTACGATACCCCCCAGTGCGTGGAGGTATGCCCGGTTGACTGCATACCGTTGCACCCCCACTGGCATGAATCAATGGAAGAATTGCAGCAAAAGTACCTGATGCTGACACGGTCGTAACCCTTGTCTGTCTTATGAACAATACATCAATACCGGTATTTGCCCTGATACTGTTGCTGCTTGTCTCCCCCGCCCGGGCCGCCGGGCCCGGACAGGCCGGCGTGGCCACGGCTCATCCGCTGGCCACGGATGCCGGTATCGAAATTCTGAAAAAAGGCGGCAATGCATTCGATGCCGCCGTTGCCGTCAGCGCCGCTCTTGCCGTAGTCGAACCCTATGCATCCGGACTCGGTGGCGGCGGCTTCTGGCTGTTGCATCGTGTCTCGGATCAGAAGGAAGTCATGATCGATGGACGGGAGACCGCGCCGGCGGCAGCGCACCGGGACATGTACCTCGATGCCGGCGGCAATCCTGTACGCGAACGTTCGCTGAACGGACCGCTGGCCGCCGGCATCCCCGGGACGCCGGCGGCGCTGGATCACCTGGCCCGCCACTACGGCAAACTGTCCTTGCAGGCATCCCTGGCGCCGGCCATTCGCCTGGCAAATAACGGATTTGACGTCAGTAGGCATTACCAAAAACTCGTTGCCTACCGGCAGGATGTCATGCGGCGCTGGGCTTACGGCAGCGGTATTTTTCTCAATAACGGTCAGATGCCGCAAGTGGGACACCGTATCGTACAGCCGGATCTGGCCGCGGTACTGACGCAGCTGGCCGAACAGGGCCGGGACGGTTTCTACCGGGGACCCGTGGCCGAACAGCTGGTCAGCGGCGTACGTGAGCATGGCGGTATCTGGAGTCTTGACGATCTGGGTGATTACGGTGTCATCGAACGCCGTCCGGTGACCAGTTGTTACCGTGATATCCGTATTATTTCGGCGCCACCGCCGTCTTCCGGCGGCATTGTCCTGGCGCAGATCCTGGGCATGCTGGAACATTTTGACCTGCAACCAATGAATGCGGTGGAACGCAAACACATAGTCATCGAGTCCATGCGCCGCGCCTACCGCGACCGCGCCGTTTACCTCGGCGATCCGGATTTTGTCGAGATCCCGCTGCGAAGGATGCTGAACCCCGAATACCTGGAAGGCCTGGCACTCAGCATCGATCCCGAGAGAGCCACTGACAGTGAATCGATGGGCGATTTTGAACTGGATCAGACCGGCACCTCGACCACGCACTTTTCCGTCATTGACAAGGACGGTAACCGGGTCGCGGCGACGTTGAGCATCAATCTGCCTTTCGGTTCGGGGTTCGTGGCGCCGGGAACGGGCGTGGTGCTGAATAACGAGATGGACGACTTTTCAAGCAAGCCGAATACACCCAACGCCTATGGCCTGGTGGGTGAAAACGCCAATTTAATAGCGCCCGGCAAACGCCCGCTGTCGAGCATGACCCCGACTTTCATGGAAACCGGGGATCGACTCGGCATCATCGGCACACCGGGCGGCAGCCGCATTATCAGCATGGTGTTGCTGGGGGTGCTCGATTTTGCCGAGCGCAGGCAGCCCGCCTCGTGGGTATCCCTGCCCCGTTACCATCACCAGTATCTGCCTGATAAAGTCCAGTTTGAAAAGGGCGGGTTAACGCCTAAAGAACAGGCCGGGCTGAAACAACGGGGACATCAACTGGAGGAAAAGGATCGTCAGTACGGCAACATGCAGGCGCTGCTCTGGTACAAACCTAAAAACCTGCTCGTCGGTGCCAGCGATCCCCGCGGCGAAGGTAAAACCACCATCACCCTGCACTGATCCGTTTCATGACTCCGGCCGCTCGTGATGTGGTTTTCTATGAGGTATTCGCCGAGGAGGAAGAGGCCATACGCAGGCAATGGCCGGCAAAGTCCGGCATCCGCTTTTATGAAAACACGATCCAGGAAAGCGGCCATACCGACCCGCCCGCTCGTATCATTTCCATACGCACGCAGTCAATCCTTCCCGCGCACTGGGCGCAACAACTGGATGCCCTGTTGACGCGCAGCACCGGCTACGATCACCTCGTTGCCTTCATCGATATGAATTTGCAAATCGGTTATCTGCCGGAGTATTGCGCACGCTCGGTGGCCGAGCACGCCATGTTGTTATGGACAGCGTTGTTGAAAAAACTGCCCGCGGCCATGAATAACATGTCGTCTTTCAGTCGCAGCGGCATTACCGGCAGTGAACTAAAGGGCAAGCGCCTGCTGGTGGTGGGTGTGGGTCACATCGGTGTCGAGGTTGCACGGCTGGGTGGCGCGCTGGGCATGCATGTGCAGGGTATGGACATCGAACACAGGCACTCCGCTATTGAATATGTTGAGGCGGGCGCGGATGTATCCTGCTATGACGTTATCGTCTGCGCCATGAATCTGACCGCCGATAATCATGCCTTCTTCGATCAGGCGTTTTTCGATGCTGTCAAACCGGGATGTATCTTCATCAATATCGCCCGCGGCGAGATGTCGCCGCACGACGTATTGCTGGCCGCGTTGCGCAATGGTCGCCTCGGCGGGGTCGGTCTGGATGTGTTCGACAACGAGGCAGAACTGGCTTGTGAACTGCGGGAACAGGCGGGTACCGGTGCGGCTGCACGCACAGTGCAGGCGTTGGAGCAACACCCCAACGTGATCCTGACGCCGCATAATGCCTTCAACACTGCCGAGGCCACGGCACGCAAGGCTGAACAAACTGTCCGGCAGTTAACGGGTTTTCTGGACAACGGACGCTTTGTCTGGAGCGTTCCAGCGCACAGATCAATGCAGCGGGCTCACAGATAACCGTTAATGATTTCCAGCATGGGCCGGCAATCGCGGTAGTTGACAGGCACGGGTATGACAGCATCGTTCAGGTACAACGCCAGTGAAGGAAAACGAACGAGGCCGAGGTGTCGGGTCGTTGCAATTTCAGTCTCCAGTTGCTGAGAGGTTTGCGGATCGACGAGGTCGGATGCAAATTGCCGCACATCAAGATCGCTCTCACCCGCCAGTTCAATCAGCGTCGCGTGTTCCGAGGGATTGCGTGCTTCGAGATAGTAGGCGTGCTGAATGGCGTGGGTCATTCTGTCATCGTAATCATCACCCTGTTTTCGCGCCGCGATAACGGCGCGACAGGCCGGCCAGGTGGCGCGTCGCGGCTGACACAATGTCCAGAAATCGAAATTGAACAGTGTTCCAGGGACCATGGACTGAATGGTGCGCCAGTGATTTTGCACATAATCACGCAGGCTTTGCGGCATGGGTTCATCGGTATCCGGCGCCAACCCCCCGAGCAGGCGTTGTAACCGGATCCCTGCAGGCAATTGCTCCAGCAGTTGATCGTACACAGGTCGGAATGCCCAGCACCAGCTGCACATGGGATCATGAACATAAACCAGTCGGGTGCTCATGAGACGGTTCTCTCCCGTTTTTACCGGTATTACCCGATGAAGAATGGTTCATGAATTGCAGCAAATTGCTGCAATTCCCCGGGAAAACACCCTGTTTTCCATGGTCAAGTTTTAATAACAACGTCAACATGATAAAATATGCCCGTTCAACTGAAAATGCTTGATTAAAGCAACGAATCATTATTTTTCGAATCAATCATAACCATTGTTATCTTGTTTGTGCCTGCTGTCTTGTATTCCTGACTTCCGCGCAGGCACTGGACCTCTCTGTGAATACCGATCGGGCCACGGCCGGGTACTTCGTGCTGTCCTGGGACAATCCCGGCGATCATGAGGCAGTGCTGGAAGAATCCGCCGCCGCCGAATTTACCAGTCCTGATCGCTGGTTGTTATCCGGGGTTAGCAGCTATACCCGGACCGGCCTTGAAAACGGAGTCTATTATTACCGCATCAAGGGCGCCGATGGCCGCTGGAGCGAGACACTGAAAGTGGAAGTCGATCACCATCCGTTGCCGAGGGCGTTTATGTTCTTCAGTCTCGGACTCGTGCTGTTCATGGTACTGGTGGTCTCCCTGTACATTGGCCATAAAAAGACCGGAGTGCAGCCGGCGTAAGCCGGTCGGCAACCGTGCATGACTTCCCAGGCTCTCACTCCCGTTACCGCACTGATCATTCTGATCGTGTTTTCGCTGATCTGGATCGGCTTCGGTGTTTACCTGGGGCGCAGAAATAAAACCCTGAACGACAGCATGGTAGCCGGCCGCAACGTCGGCCTGGCGCTGGCCGTGGCCACGGCCATGGCTACCTGGGTGACCAGCAACACCACCATGACCGCGCCGCAGCTGACCTATCAACTCGGCGTCTGGGGCATGCTGGGTTATTCACTGGGCGCCGTCGGACTGTTGCTGTTCGCACCATTATCGACGCGAATACGCAGCCTGCTTCCGGAAGCATTTACCTCCGGGGATTTCATCCGTATACGCTACGGTAATTTCGCCTGGCGGGTATTTTTGATCATCTCCTTCTGCTATGCCTTTGGCTGGCTCATCAGTCTGGGCATGGCCGGTGGCATCCTGGTCAACGCGCTCAGCGGCCTCTCCTATCAACTGGGCATGTCGGTGATCCTGTTTACCTGTGTCGTCTATACGCTGTTCGGCGGCTTGCGCGTGGTCATCGCCACGGACTTTGTGCAAACCATAATCATTGTTCTTGGCGTGGCCATAATTGCCATCCTGATCATCAACTCCATCGGTCTGGAGCCGATTTACGAGGCCGTAAAAACAGAGCGCCCCATGCTGCTGAACCTGTTGTTCCCCGCGGCTATCATGTTTCTTTTCAACAACCTGATATTTGGTGTCGGCGAGATCTTTCATTCGAATGTCTGGTGGACACGCGCCTTCGCCTTTTCGGAAGGCATCGGCGCGAAAGCCTATCTGCTCGGCGGGCTGTTCTGGATCCCGGTCCCGGTCGTAGCCGGCTTCATCGCGCTGACTGCGCCGGCTCTTGACATCCCCGTTCCCGCCGCGGATATGGTCGGGCCGCTGGTGGTCGGCCATGTGCTCGGTGCTGTCGGTGGAATCATCGTGTTTATTGTCATTTTTTCCGCGCTGGCATCGAGCCTGGACTCATTGCTGGCGGCAACATCGAGCCTCATCACCCAGGACGTTTACCGGGGCCATATACGCAAGCAGGCCACGGACGAAGACTGCTATCGTATGAACAACCGGATCATTATCGGCCTGGGGCTGGCAACCTGGCTGTTATGCCTGCCGAGGATCACGACACTGGCGTCATTACTGCACTTCACCGGCGCCTTCGTCGCCAGTACCATCTGGCCAATCCTGTTCGGACTCTATTTTCGCTGGGCCACCGGTCGCGCCGCCGCGGCAGCCATGATCAGCGGCACCCTGCTGGGCCTGGTCGCCTATTTCCAGATAGGCTTTTACGTCGCGGCACTGGTGTCCTGCGCCGTGTCATTGCTGGTTATTCTTGCCTGGGGAATGGCAGCCCCGGGCCGGTACTCATTTGAAAAACCGGAGAAAATGTCATGAACTCCCTGTTGCCCGCAAGCAATCGCGTAGTCGCCATAACCCATGCCACAGGCGTAAGTGACGGCATCATCGCCGCAAGAGGTGTACTGTTATGATAATTTCATTTCCGTGGTTTTCATTTCTGGTTTATGGGGCAGTGATAATCACTGTAATTTCGCCGGTTATCATGCTGGCATTTTTAATTCGCGACATGAGGAACAACAGGCTATGGTAATCGAGGACGAACTCAAAGAAGCGGCTGTATTCGAGCGCAGAAAACCTGATGTATTCGGTGATGCGCATCCCAAGGCCTTACTGCGCAAGGTGGTTGAGAATGGTGATTACCTGAAGCCCCTGTCCAACCAGCATATCCTGTCGACCGATCAGTTCGATAAAAATACATTGCGCCAGTTATTCCGGCTTGCAGCAAAGTTTGAAAGCAACCCGGAACGCTTCAGCACGCCTTTGCAGGGCAAGATCCTGATCAGCGCGTTTTATGAGCCGAGCACGCGTACACGGCTGTCCTTCGAAAGCGCCTGGCACCGCCTGGGTGGTGACATCATGTCCATTACTGATCGCTCAACGACCGGGATCGCCAAGGGTGAGAGCCTGTATGATGTGGGCGAGATGTTTAACAATTACGGGGATTGCGTGGTTCTGCGTGATCGCAGCGATCAGTCGCTGTACGAAATGGTGAAGTCATTGCGCATCCCGATCATCAATGCCGGTAACGGAGTCGATGAACATCCGACCCAGGCCATGGCTGATCTGTATACTATCCTGAAGTGGCGTCCGGATTTATCCAGTTCAAAGGTGGATGACAAGCTGAAAATCCGGGTCGGTGTTATCGGTGTGCCGAACCAGATGCGTACCGTACGCAGTCTGCTGAAGATATTTGCCAAGGTTCCACACATGTTCTCCGAAGTCATCGTCATGCATGATGGCAGCACCGATCCTGTTTTTGACAAGGGTCAGCTGGAACATCTGAGGAATGCCGGGCTGAATGTCAATGAAACCACCAAGGTGAAAAAACTTGTTCCCGAACTGGATGTCATATACATCAATTCGATCGCCTGGATTGGCGATACCTATACCTCATTCCAGGAAAAGATCCGCCTGACCGGCAAATCGAAACTCAAGGACTCGGCGATCATATTGCATCCCCTCGCCCGTGGTGACGAACTCAGCACCGAACTCGATGAAACTCCGCATAACTGGTATTTCTCCCAGGCGCGCGGCGCCGTTTTTGTCCGTATGGCGTTGTTGACCTGCCTCGTGCAGAGAACCGAACGCGTCATTGACGTCATCTGATCATAAAAAGGTAAATAAACTATGTGTGGAATAGCGGGTGTCATGCACACCGATCCGGGCAGCACCATCGACGCGCAGACCCTTGTTAACATGGCTGCTATCCAGCACCACCGGGGACCGGATGGTTTTGGTTATGAAATCATGGACAGGGCCGGCATCGGTTTCAGCCATGCGCGACTGTCCATTATCGATTTACAGGGTGATCGAGCCCGCCAGCCTTTTCTCAGTGATGATAAACGCTTGCTGTTGGCCCATAACGGCGAGTTTTATGACTACCAGCGAATCCGTGCCGGACTGACGGCGCAGGGCGCCCGTTTTAACACCAAGAGTGATTCTGAAATTATTCTGCACCTGTACCCGCGCAAGGGGATCTCCCGCACCCTCTATCACCTGCGCGGTGAATTCGCCTTCGCCCTCTATGACGCCGGCGAGGAAACCCTGTTCCTGGTGCGGGACCGGTTTGGTATCAAACCGCTTTACTGGACCATGACCGACAAGGGTGTGGTGTTCGGATCGGAATTGAAAGTGCTGTTTGCCAATCCCGAGGTCAAGCGCAGGTTTTCCGCTACCGGGCTGTATCACCAGCTTATGCAGATCATGGTGCCGGGGACGACAGCTTTCGAAGGCATTCATCAGGTCAAGCCCGGACATGTGGTGCGTATCAAGCGCATGAACGGCAAACTCAATGTGATCGATCAGAAATACTGGGATATCAACTTTCCGGAAGCCGGAGCACATGACATCCTCAGTGAAGATGATGCCGTGGAAAGTGTTCGTGAGCAGTTACTGGAGGCGGTTATACATCGTCTGGAGGCCGACGTTCCGGTAGGCAGTTATCTATCCGGCGGTATCGATTCCTGCGCCATTCTCGGGCTTGCCGCCGCCTCGCGCCAGGAACCGGTGAAGGCGTTTACCATCGGCTTTGATGACAAGAAATACGATGAGAGTCACATTGCCACCGAGATGGCGGAGTCCTGTGGCGCCGATCACGACATCATGCGACTGTCGGGTAACGAACTTTACGGCTACTTCGAGGAAACGCTCTGGCATACCGAGCGTACCATATATAACACGCTCGGCGTGGCCAAGTTGCTGATGAGCCGCCATGTTCATAACAGCAATTACAAGGTGGTGTTGACCGGTGAGGGTTCCGATGAATTGTTTGCCGGTTATCCGTCTTTTCGCAGGGATATGTTTCTTTACGGTCTTGACGATCTGGACAGTTCCGAGCGTGAAGAGTGGCACCGCCTGTTGAACGAATCCAACAAGCTGTTTACCGGCGCCATGTTGCCGGCAGACATGATGCGCGATGAGGCTTTTGAAAACAGTGTTGGTTTTACGCCCACCTGTATACAGCCGTGGCTGGCCTGTTCCGAACACGTTCCGGCGCTGCTCTCGGAAGACTTCCGCAGGGAAACCTCGGGTTACGAACCGGGAACCGCGATCTTCGAGCAACTCGACATGGATCAGATCCGCGACCGCCATGCGCTCGACAAGGCCCAGTACACCTGGATCAAGACCATGCTGGAAGGCCAGATCCTGACCTGGGGTGGTGATCGCGTGGACATGGCCAACTCCATGGAAGCCCGGCCGGCATTCCTGGATCACAAACTGGCCGCTGCCGCCGTGCGCATTCCCCCGAACCTGCGCATCAAGGGCAAGACAGAGAAGTATGTGCTGCGCGAAGCCATGAAAGGCCTGTTGCCGGAGACGCTCTACAAGCGTGAGAAATTCGCTTTCATGGCGCCACCCGCCTACACGGATAAAACCAAGTGGCAGCAGATGCGCGCACTGGCCGCGGACTATCTCAGTGAGACGGCCATAGGGGAAACGGGCCTGCTCTCCTATGCCGGCGTCTGCGACCTGTTCGACAAGCACGATGACCCGTCGATTACGGCGGCCGACCAGGTGCAATACGACGCCATCATCAACCACCTGCTGGGAGTGCAGATCCTGCATAAACATTTCATACAACAGGACATTCCGAAACTGGCTGCCGAGCAGGCCAGGAAACTTGGCTGGAACGCCCGCTGAACGTTTTGAGGCAAGCCCCATGAGCAACTATCATCATGTCGATGTCAAACGAATTGAAAAAGACATCTATCAATTATCACAAATAGGCTACAACGAGGAAGACAAGGGTATCTATCGCCAGGGATTCACCGAGGCGGACATGGAAGCGCGCAAGTGGTTTTCACATCAACTGAATCAGTTGGACATGAATGCGCGCATGGACGGCGCCGGGAACGTCATCGGCCGTTACGGTGATCCGCACAAGCCGGCCATTCTGATCGGTTCTCATATCGATTCCGTTCCCTCCGGAGGGATCTTCGACGGCACACTGGGTCTGATCGCCGGTCTCGAATGCATCCGTATCATCAGGGAACAGAAGATCGATCTGAAACACCCGGTAGAGATCATCGCCACCAGTGAAGAAGAAGGTCGCTTCGGCGGTATGCTCGGCGCCCAGGCGTTGACCGGCAACCTGACCCTGGACTGGCTGGAATCGTCCCGGGATCCCTCGACCGGCGAGTACCTGAAGGACGCCATGGCCCGTTGTGGCCTGGATTATCGCGAAGCCATGCATGCGAAAAAGCCACGCGAATCCATGGTGGCATTCATCGAATTGCATATTGAACAGGGGCCGGTACTGGAGTTGGAGAAAAAAACCATCGGCATCGTCGAAGGTATTTCCGGAGTTTTCAAGTGGCTGGTCAAACTCATTGGCAAGGCCGACCATGCCGGTACCGCACCCATGAATATGCGCAGTGACGCCTTCATGGGCATGGCGGATTTCGCCCATGAAATCTCACGAATCATTGATGAGGAAGGCACGGATAAAACCCGGCTGACCATCGGTCACGTCGAACTGAAACCCGGTTACGCCCATACCATTCCGGGTGAAGCTGACTTTACGCTGGTGGGACGCGACATGTCCGAGGAAGTGATGACCAATGTCGCCGCCGCCTGTGCCCGGGTACTGGGTGCAATTGCCCGCAAACACCGGCTCAAGTTTGAATACAACCAGATGAGCTGGCTGGCGCCGCAGCCCTGTTCCCCTGCCATCATGTCTCAGATTGAACACACTACCCGGGAGCTGGGTTATGACTACATGATCATGCCCAGTGGCGCCGGCCACGATGCACAGTTCTTTACCGGAGTGACCCCTACCGGTTTGATCTTCATTCCCAGTGTCGGTGGCGTCAGTCACGCACCGGACGAATGGAGCCACTGGGAGGATGTGGAAAAGGGCACCAACGTCCTGTTGAATACCCTGCTGCATATCGACCAGGTCAATTAGTTTGCCGCATCTGTCCTGTTTGTCGCTCATGGAGGGTATAAGCAAGCGAACGGCTCCGTTTTATAACTGCTCCATGATTGAAGTGATGCTGCGGCTATTGCCACAGGCTCAGGACTTCAGCCGGTAACCGCTTTTGAAGATCCAGCCGATCACGCCCAGGCACAGCAGCATGAACACCAGGATCATGACCAGGCTGGTCATCACATTGACATCGGCAATGCCATAAAAACTCCAGCGAAAACCGCTGATGAGATAAACCACCGGGTTGAACAGGGTTACCTTCTGCCACAACGGCGGCAGCATACTGATGGAATAAAACGCTCCACCGAGGAAAGTCAACGGCGTGACGATCATCATGGGCACAATCTGCAATTGCTCGAAGCTGTCCGCCCAGACACCGAGAATAAAACCGAACAGGCTGAAGGTCAGCGCGGTCAGGACCAGGAAGCAGAACATGTACAGGGGATGGGCAACATCGTAGTCGACGAACAATCGCGCCGTCAGCAGGATCAGCACGCCCAGGATCACGGACTTGGTTGCCGCCGCGCCGACAAACCCGATCAGGATCTCGATCCATGATATGGGTGCGGAAAGAATTTCGTAGATAGTCCCGGTAAATTGCGGCATGTAAATACCGAATGATGAGTTGGATATACTCTCGTTAAGCAGCGACAGCATGATGAGGCCGGGAATGATGAATGCCCCGTAACTGACGCCGTCGATTTCACCCATACGCGAACCAATGGCGGCGCCGAAGACCACGAAATAAAGCGATGTGGACAGCACCGGTGAGGCGATGCTTTGCATCAGTGTGCGGCCGGTGCGCGCCATTTCAAATTTGTAAATTGCCTTGATTGCATACAGGTTCATCTCTGTCTCCTGACCAGACTGACGAAAATTTCTTCCAGGGAACTCTCCCTGGAATGCAGATCCTTGAAATCGATACCGTGTTCATTAAGGCGTCTCATCAACGCGGCAATACCCGTGTCTTCCTTCTGTATATCAAATGTATAAACCAGTTCGTGACCGTCGGCGACCAGTTCGAGCGGATGATCGCCAAGGTCTTCCGGCAGCACATCCAGGGGCGTTTGCAGGTGCAGTGTCAGCTGTTTCTTGCCGAGCTTCTTCATCAGTGTGCGTTTGTCCTCGACCTCGATGATCTCGCCGTGATTAATGATGCCGATGCGGTCGGCCATTTCCTCGGCCTCCTCGATATAATGTGTGGTCAGGATGATGGTGACGCCGCTCTCCCGCAGGCGCCGGACCATATCCCACATGTCACGGCGCAGTTCCACGTCGACCCCGGCGGTGGGCTCATCAAGGAACAGAATGGCGGGTTCATGTGACAACGCCTTGGCGATCATGACCCGACGTTTCATACCGCCGGAAAGCGCCAGGATTTTCGAGTCGCGTTTGTCCCATAAGGATAAATCACGTAATACTTTCTCGATGTAGTCCGGGTCCGGTGATTTGCCAAACAGGCCGCGGCTGTACACCACCGTACTGCGTACATGTTCAAACATGTCAGTGGCAAGTTCCTGCGGTACCAGGCCGATTTTCTCCCGGGCCGCGCGAAAGTCAGTGATGATATCGTGGCCGTCGGCAAGCACCGTACCCGAAGTCGGATTGACAATACCGCAAATGATGCTGATCAGAGTCGTCTTGCCGGCGCCATTCGGCCCTAGCAGGGCAAAGATCTCACCGCGCCGGATCTCGAGATTGATATTGTTGAGTGCCCGGAATCCGGAAGCGTAGGTCTTGCAGAGGTTCTGTACCGAGATGATCGATTGCATGGGTTGTCATTAATGTTTGCGGATTGTTCTTCTGAACCGGTTAGCGGTTTATTTTCGCTGAACGGATTGTACTGGACAATACGTTATTCTGACACGGACCATGGAGTAACAAAATCAACCGGCATGCCCGCAGTCATATTCCAGACATGATTATACGCCCGGGCGGTACAACCCGGCCGGATTCAGATACAATTCATAACAGTATAAAAAGTGTTTTGTAAAACACCATGTCTCTTGCTGTCATGCAGTAAATGAGATATTCCTGTCCGGTATATTCCTGCCGGATGGGCTACACTCTGGTCTGAATCATTGCTGGAGTTCAGGATCATGACGGATAAAGAACAAGTCGGGGAAAAACTGCAAAAATCACGTGATATCATCTCCCAACTGCGGGAAATCAGGCATTACTCGCAAGGCAACCTGGAAAAGCTGTCTGAATTCTGGCTGGCGCTGGACGACGAAGCGGATTTCAAGGCGCAGGCCGATGCAATAAATGGATTACTGAACCTGCAGGGTGATTTCCAGGAAAAGATCGATGTCCTGATCAATGATTTTGAAATTGAATGCAATCGTATCGAGAACGAAGAAACCTGACAGCGGCCTTGATGCAGCAGCATGATTGCTGACTATCTGCTGCTTTTCAGTTCGGCCTTTCTCGCTGCCACCATCCTGCCGTTCTATTCCGAGGTGATCCTGTTCGCATTGTTGCGGGCCGGGGGTGAACCGGTTGTGCTCGTTATCATCGCAACACTGGGTAATACCCTGGGGGCGGTGGTGAACTGGCTGCTCGGGCGATATCTACTGCACTTCAGGCACCGCCGCTGGTTTTATTTCAGCGATGAGCAGATAGAGAAAGCCCAGAACTGGTTCCAGCGTTACGGTTTCTGGTCGCTGCTGCTGGCCTGGATGCCGGTGGGGGGTGATGCCCTGACCCTGATAGCCGGAATCATGAAAGTGCGTATGTGGATATTTTTATTACTGGTAGGCACCGGCAAGGCGCTACGTTATGTATCCGTTGTTTATTTTACTGCGTGGACGACATTCTGACCGGCTGATTCGCGATATCGATCATGCAGTCCTCTGTTTAGCTTGAGAGGACTGCGTGGATACACCTGCATGGACCCGGGCGGTTGAAAATGTCCGAAACATTCATGCAGTCAGAAATTCCGCGCCCAGCGATGGCCGAGGCTGAGCACCTTATGTATCAGACGATCGTAATCCATGCCGATGGATTTTGCCGCGCTGGCGAGTTCCTCGTCACTGGAGATATCCGGGTTGGCATTGGCCTCGAGAAAATACAGTCTGCCATCGTCAGTGAGACGGTAATCAATCCGTGCGTAACCACTGAGATCCAGGGCGCGATAGATGCGACGGCTGATACGCTCCAGTTTATGCCGGACATCATCGGACAGGCGCCGGGCCGGTCCCAGGCGGATGCCGTGTTTCTCCTGGTACTTGAGATTCCATTTCACCCGTTCGGTGGCGATACGGGTCGCTTCGGCCGGCAGTTTGTCGAGGAACAGCTCCCAGGGCGGCAGGATTTGCAGGCGCAGGTTGCCGATCACCCCGACATAGATTTCCCGTCCCTCGATATATTCCTCGGCAACTGCGGCAGTATGAAAGTTTTCATGGACGAACTGCACGCGTTTGGCCAGGGCTTGTTCATTGTAAACAATTGATGCCTGTGATATGCCGGCGGAGGCTTCCTGCAGGTGCACCTTGACGATCAACGGAAAGCCCAGCCGTTTCGACACTTTGACACGCCGGTGCATGGGAAAAGTCTGGAAGCGCGGAGTGCGCACACGGTGATAGAGCAGTACCTTCTTGGCCAGCACCTTGTCCGAGGCCAGCACCAGTCCACGGGGATTGCAGCCGGTGAACGGCATGCGCAGCAGTTCCAGATAACTGACGATGTGCTGGTCGTAAAATGTCTGGTAACGGAACTGGTCGACGAGATTGAAAACAATAGTGGGTTTCCACTCGGCAATACGATCGCGCAATGGCGCCAGCTCATCCCACATGCCGAGTTGTTGCCAGTCATGGCCCAGCGATTCCAGCGCCCTGGTCACATCGGCAGCGGTCTTGAACAGTTCAAAATCCGCCTCGGATACAGCATCCGGATCCTGTGGAATCAAACCGGACTCCGAGACCAGGACCAGAACACGTTGTTTGCGCATGGCTACACCGCGTGCCACTTGCGGCTGCGCAACGCCTGCACCGAATGTACGGCAAGCAATATTGCGCACTCGGTTTTCAAACGATGCCGGGGACCGACCGCACGCAGGCGCAGTTGCCGCACGCGGACCATGATTTGTTTCAGCACATGATCAACAATGAACTGGTATTCACCGGTCCAGCGCGCCACCAGTTCACGTATTTCATTACGATGCCTGCGCAGGAAGGCGTGGGCTGTCTCGCCCGCCCGCGACTGATCGGGGTGTGTGAACAAACGTTCCAGATCACGATCAAAGGTCTCCGATCCATCCACGGCGTAGCGCTCGCGCTTGTAATCGTAATAGCTGCGCAGTGTGCGTCTCAGGGTGGACAGACGGTGTGGCTGGGTACGGCTGCGGAACCGGGGCCGCTCCCCGGCGAGCCGGCCCATGAGCTCATCAACATAATCCAGTTTCTCGAGCGCCGGCCAGTGTGCGTAACGCTTGCGCCAGCCCGAGCGCGGTGCCAGCCAGACAGCAAAGGTTTCGGCAAAATCTTCATCGGGATGACACTGGGCATACCAGCCATCGAGATGCTGGACATAATGGCGGCTGGCCGGGTTGGGTCGATAGTAATCAGGATAGGCTGCACCGCTGCGACCGAACAGTTCTTTCCAGCGCGGGCGTTGATGCACCCTGTAGGCAACCTGGATGGCATGAGCCGTTTCATGGCGCAAGAGTTTCATGCATTCGGTTCGTGAGCCGCCTTCCACTTCGTAAATCTCGCGCCGCTCCAGCGCCATCAGCCGCGGATGCGCGAGATAAAAAGGGATGGCAATACCGGGTGACTCCTTGGGCGAAAACCATTCGTCGGAGAGCCAGCAATGCGGGCGCAGTACGATGTTACGGGCCGCGAGTTCATCATGCAGGCGCTCGACACACTCCTCCAGCCAGGTTCCCCTGATGGCGACATCAAGATCACAGAGCCGCAATGCCAACAGGCGGTCAAATGACATGTTGTCAAGTGCGGTGCGTCGGGCCATTCCGGCATGATATCCAAGCCGGTTCAGTAACGCCAGCCGATGCTCCACGCAAAACCGTCTGCATTGTGTGGTTGACATGGCCCTTGCCAATAAACTGTTTACTCCGCTCATGGTCGTATGATCAATGATCATCTCCAAACAACATCCCGGCAAGGCCTGTGCGCCGGTCTCCTTGCGTAAACATCTTCTCGCGATCGCGTTGATCCTGTCCGTATCTGCGGGCTGCAGCACCTCGTTCACCTACAACCAGCTGGATTGGCTTATCCCGTGGTATGTTGAAGACTATGTCAGCCTTGACAGTGATCAGAAGGACCTGCTCAGGACCCGGGTTGATTCCCTGCTTGACTGGCATCGAAACGAGGAACTGGCAGCGTACATCACTCTGCTTGACCGTATAGAGGAAGACAGCCGCTCGACGCTTGGCACCGCCATGGTACGTAACTGGATAAACACGGCATGGAAAGCGGCGGAACGTATCGAAACCACGGTATTGCCGGCCGCACTTGATCTGGGCGAACGGATCAGTGACGCACAGATGGATGAGTTCATTGCCAGCCTGTGGCTACGACAGCGTGAGCTTGAAGAAGAATATCTGCAACGTAATGATGATGAATATCGCAGGGATGTTTACAGGCGGCTTGAAAAAAACCTGTCGCGTTTTATCGGCCGGCTCGATAGTGACCAGAAAATGCGGCTGCAAAGGGCGGCCAATGAGATACAGCGTTATGACAGGGTCTGGTTACGGGGAAGAGAATCCTGGCTGAACCGTCTCGAGCCATTACTGCGGCAACGTCAACCCGGCTGGCAACAGGCCGTGCTCATGACTCATGAGACACGCAGGGATTACCGCCAGGCCATCTATTACAGCTACAGGGAATATAATCTGGATATTATCAGTATGGCAATTGCCGATGTCATCAACGACCTTGATGATCGGCAGCAGCGGCGCCTGGCGCGGGAAATCAATCAACTGCGCAACGAACTGCGCAGCCTGATGCGTCCCCGAAGCGAGGGAGTATAATGAGCGGTTTATTCAAGGGATGAACCCTCATTCAACAGGCAGGAACCGTTAATCCGTTTATGGCAGCCGGCTTCAGTGCCTTCATTCTTGAAATTAGCCCCTGATCAAGCAATATACGTTGATCCCCCGCACCGGATCACTGCCGCTGCTCCCAGAGTCGGGCAAGTTCGTCCTCGCCCAGCGGTTCGGTTCGCTTGACGCGTAAACTTTCGGCCCATTCCCTGGCAAAATCCCGTTGCAGGTAAACGTTCAGTAATGCGGTGAATGACATAGCCGTCAATGCACCCAGGCTGGCCAGCGCCATGTCCTTGTGACTGTCCCAGATATCTCCCTGTGTGCCGAGATAGGCCATACCGAGGTCGCCGCCAAACAGCGAGGCCGCTCCCCACTCGAAAAGCTCGAAGGTCATGGAACTGGACATGGTCAGATCCAGCGGCAGGAAATAACCCCAGAAGCCGCGAACATTGACCACGCGCAGGAATATTTCGCGTACCGGGTAAGCCAGTAGCAGGCCGTAACAGAAATGGATGACGCGATCGAAGTTATTACGCTCCCAGCCGACCAGGTCATTAAAGGTGCCGCCGGTCATTGCCTGGAACCAGCGGTCATAGGGCACTTCACTGTAGGTGTAATGTGATCCGACTTCATGCAGGCAGAGAAAAATGAAAATCAGCGTGTAGGAGATGCGCGATAACAGCAGGTGCCTGTATGAAACGGCAATAATCAGAACAAAAACCGCCACCAGAACATTTTCCAGCGCCCAGTCCTTGCGATACAGGGGATCAATGGCCAGAGCCGCCCAGACCAGAAGGAATACCAGGGACAGGAACAGCAGGTATCGATGATGGCTAATATTCATCCCCCGGGGTTTCCCTGTCGGATTTCCGTAATTACATATTCACGCTGGTCAGGCAAACGAATATTCCGGTGGTGTTTAACACGGAACCGCTGCCCGGGTATCGATTGATCTGTTGGCTTCAGGCACTTTGTTTAATGGCATTGCCCCGATATCAATCCTGCAGGAAACGTCCGAGACGCTGGCGCAGTGATTCGTTTTCCATGTGCAGGGTTTGCATTCTGTCAAGCAACTCCAGCACCAGCGCGATGCCGTTCCAGTCGATGTCCAGATCGTCATGCAGCCGCGAGGCTTTTTTAACAACGCAGAGCATATGGGTATCGAATCGCCAGTTTTCCGGACTTTCCCCACCGGGTTCGACAATGCCTTCCTTGACGATTTCAACCAGTACCTCGGTGCTCATGCCGGTAATCCGCGTGAACTCCCGGACGTTGAACTGTACGGATTTTTCAGTACTCATGGTCAGTTTCTCCACTCGCTTCTGGGCTCAAAGGACGCCTCGTCGGCGAGCTGTTGCCAGAGCATGCGCGTGTTTTCATTACTTCGCCTTGGCATAACTATTTTCAACACCGCATAGAGATCACCCCTGCCGGTCTTGCTCACCAGCCCTTTGCCCTTGATACGCAGACGCTGGCCGGTCTGACTGTCCGGCGGAATGGTCAGACTGATGTTGCCGGTCAGTGTCGGGACGGTAATTTTCGTACCCAGTGCAGCTTCCCATGGCGCCAGCGGCACAGTGATGATGAGGTTATGTCCTTCGACATCATAGAGAGGATGCGGCACCAGTCGAATATGCAGATACAGGTCGCCATTGGGACCGCCACCGATCCCGGGCGCGCCCTGGCCCTTCAGGCGAATACGCTCACCATCGATTGCCCCGGGAGGAATTTTAACATTCAGTTTTTTCTCGACATCCTCAAGCCTGTGGCCATCGGCATCGTACTGCGGCAGCTTGTAGGCGATGGCTTTGCTTTTATCCGACAGCATCTCTTCCAGGAAGACCGGCAATTCCATTTCAATATCCTGACCACGCATATGGAAGTCGTGCCGTTGGGCGCGCCGTGTGCCGCCGCGTCCGCCACCAAAAATGGATGCAAAGAAATCGGAAAAATCATCTTCAAAAAAGGCACCGTCGGCGCTGCCCGATGGTTGCCAGCCCGGTGGCGGTTCAAAGGGTTTGCCATGCCTGCCGTACTTGCGGAGTTCGTCATACTCCGCGCGCTTTGCCGGGTCCTTCAGTACCTTGTAGGCTTCCGATACTTCCTTGAACTGTTTCTCGGCATCCTGGTGGTCGCTGACATCGGGGTGATATTTCCTGGCCAGCTTTCGATAGGCGGCCTTGATCGTCTTCTCATCGGCGTCGGGTTCAACCCCCAGAATTCTGTAATAATCCTTGAATTCCATCGGTCAGATCATTGTGTACGTAAATGTAATGCTCGATATCACCAGGGCAGGATTTCACCGTTGCTGTGCCAGAACGTTCCCGAGTTATCGGCGTTCAGTTCGTCGATGCGCTGCAGCAGACCGCGCACGGATTCCTCCGCGGTGATATTGCCATGATGATCGGTCATGTCGGTCTGCACGTGTCCGGGATGCAGAATGGCCACGCTGATATTGCGGTGTTTCAAATCGTGACTGAGGCTGACGCCGGCCATGTTCAGTGCGCACTTTGACATGCGGTAGCCGTACCTGCCGCCGGAGGTGTTGTCGCCAATGGAACCCATGCGGCTGGTGATCAGCGCAATCTTCGAGGGATCGGCCAGCAAGGGCAGCAGCGCGGTCACGGTGTGCAGCGTGCCCAGTGCGTTGACCTCGAACTGTTCACGGACGCTGTCGAAATCCATGTCGCCAATGGACTCATTCAGCATGATGCCGGCATTACAGATGAGGATATCAATTTGACTCCCCATCAGGTCATTGGCCAGCGTCGCCATGGAGGCAACATCGGTGACATCAATATTATCGATGGTTTGCACATCCAGCGCTTCGAGTTCCTTGCTGGCATTGCGGCAAACCGCAATGACGCTGTCGCCACGTGCCCGGAGCTGGCGACAGAATTCGAGGCCGATGCCGCGGTTGGCGCCTGTAACCAGTGCAGTTGTCATATGTTATCTCCGATCGGGGAACCCCGGATTATTCCAGGGGCACCGTCTTTTGGCAGGCACACAGGTGCTTGCCAAAAGAAGAAAATTGAAAGTCTCGTTACATTATCGTGCCCTGAAAATTCCGGTATAAAATCAGTCAGGGTATCCCTGAAATAATAGTAGATAGTCAGGTAATCGAATAATCACGTATTTCGCCTCACGCGAAGGCCCGAAACCTGAACCGTACCCGGCTGAGCAAACAACCCGGACAACTCTACTGCGGAATGAGCCTGCATGGCAACCGCGGCATGATAGTGTCGGCAGCAATGCTGCCGGTTCTGTCATCTAAGACCGGTTCAAAAACCCTGGCGTAAAACCGGAAACCCGCCGCATTATTCAAAACCGTGCCCGGCAATTGCCGCCAATTGGCGTTGTAGCAAGGCATGATCACTGAAATTACTGTAGGCATTCCTGCTGAGTGCCGTCTCAAGTACTTCAAGCAATACTATACGCCGCTTCCCTGCAAGCGCAGAAACAGCGAGGAATAGCCGCTCGCAGGGTAAACGGCATTAACCGGCAATTTGCCAGCCACCGGCTCGATCAAGGTCGTGTGTTTGAAAAGTTCTTCCATGACCACGCGCAACTCCATTCGCGCCAGCGGCGCGCCGGGGCAGACATGGATGCCTGCGCCATAGAGCAGGTTCTTGTCCGGATCGCGGTCGAGTCGAAAACGGTACGGATCCTCAAAAACCCGGCCATCACGGTTGGCGGAAATCCAGATCAGCGAGATTCGCTCGCCGGCTTCGATTTTCCGCCCACCGATCTCCACCGCGCGGGTCGTGATGCGGCGATTGGCCACCAGGGGGCCGTGCAGCCTGAGGATCTCGTCGATGGCCGCCGGCAGGGCGTCCGGTTGTCCGCGTAGCTGCTGTTGCACATCAACGTGATGAGCAAGATAGTGCAACAGGATGCCGATTGACGCGGAGATGGTGCCGACTTCACCTACGGTCCAGTTGCGCAAAATACTGGCAATTTCCTCGTTGCTCAGCGTCCGGCCCCAAACCTTCTCGTGCATCAGCGCGGCCGTGACGTCGTCATCGGGGTTCGCCCCGGCCTGGTAACGGGTCTCCAGCATCTCGTCGATGATACTCTCGAACTCGTGTGCGATTTCCGCCATCGCGCGCCGGTCCCGGGCCAGAGTCGCGCGCTGGTTTTTGCGGGTCCAGTCAGTAAGCGGTTCATGCAAGGACTGCGGCCAGCCGAGAAAGGCGCACTGCACACGCACCGCGAATGGCAGCGCAAAGCCGTGCATCAGTTCCGGTTCGTGGCGCGCACATGCGTCCCGCATTAACTCAACGACAATTTCCCGGCAGCGAGGTTCGAAGGTATGCATGCGTTCCGCCGTGAAATAGGGCTCGATAATACGCCGGTATGCCGAATGTTCCGGGGGATCCATGCCGTTGGGGACGGAGAGGTGCCGGGACACCGCATTGCTGAATGTTTCGTGATCACCGAGTACGCGGCTGATGTCCTCATGGCGAAACAGCGACCAGTGCATGGTTTCGCTGTGGGCAACAGGGCAGCGTTCGCGCATATCATCATAGGCGGCGCGCTGATCCCCCAGCACGTCGGCGGATCGTGGATCCCAGTCGGGTTGTCGATTATCGTTCATGGTAATTCTCTGTAGTGGCATGGCCGGTGAAGCAAACAGGCTAAAGCGCGGACATTTTGCATGAGTAAAGCCGATTTCGCCAGATAACCGGATAATTAAACTCGCCTCATGAGGATTGTTTGGAGCAGCGCGTCAGTCCTTGATCCTCTGTTGACGTTCAAGCACCCAGCACCTTGGATTATTGGTGAACCCGATATGCTCGTAGTATGAATTTGCGGCGGGGGCGGCAATCAGGATCAGCTTGCATACAGGACCAAGTTTTTCCCGGGTGATGGATTGTAATTTTCTGCCGATACCACGTTTTTGATAATTCCTGTGTACCGCCAAATCGGAGAGATAACAGGCATAGTGAAAATCCGTCATTGAGCGGGCAACGCCTATCAGTTCCTTGTCATGCCAGGCTGTCACCATAAGATTAGCGTTATTAACCATGCCTTCCATGCACGCGCGATCATCTATCGGCCGGCGTTCACCGAGTGTCGATTCGCGCAATAAAGTGATGAACTGATCAGTCGATATCGGGCTATTGATCTTGTATTCGATGGTCATGAATTCGCTCGCAGGCAATGACAAAGGCCCGGTATCAGGGCATGGGATTCCGCTCACAGGTGCTGCCGGGTCCTGTATCAATGCTCATGATGATGTGGCCGATCCTGCATGGCTGTATAACCGCGCAACCGGTTATACAGTTCAACCTGATTTTTGCCAAGCACTGCTTTTTGCTGAAGATGTGCGTGCAGATGCACATAGCGGATTTTCGCCCGGATCATTCCGGCATCAGCAACAAGCGTATTCAGCGTCTCCGGGTCTATTTCGCTGTTGGCAAACATCCGATCCAGTTCCTGCTCCTTTTCCAATAGTTGCTTGCCCAGGGTGATCGCCCGTGATCTCATTGACCCGTAAATTGCCCGGGTCCTGCTGATTTGCCCCTCGTCGAGACCAAGCTCATCGGCTAAATCCAGCACATGCAGCGGGCCGGGATAATTGTTGAGTTCAGCCGCCCTGGCATAGCCCATGCCCCTGCCGTTGAGATAACCATCGACTTGCTGTTGCGACAGCGACTTGATACCGCGCATCTCCTGTCCCTTGTAAGGGCTTTCGTCAGCAGCAATGCCGGTTGTCATAATCCCGCCGAGGACGAGCACGAATACCAGAGTTCTCACAGTTAGCTCCTTTGGATAGAACAATATTACCTGATTACCCCGGCACCGCGTCTTACCTCGAATCGTTTGCACTCGGAAACCGCCGGTAATCAGGCTTTGCAGATTTGATTTATTTCATAATAAGCTAGACATATTGAACATAAAAACGCAGAATTTGCCCTTGTGGATCCTGACAGTAACCCATTGATAATAAAGGACCTGATATGAGTGATCGCGATTTCGAAGATATCCTGACGTATTTCAATAATTTTGACAGCAAGAAAAACGGTGTCCTGGATTATTCGGAATTTGCCCGCCTAATCAGCGATATCGGCTTTCAAATTGACGAAAAAGAACTTAAAAAAGGATTCGATAAAATCGATACAGACCATAACAATGAAATCGATTTCGAGGAATTTATGGCCTGGTGGGGTGAACAGCAATAATCTCCTGATTACAACCGGGCCAATAATGGAGCTGGCAGTATCCAGCCATATTCATATTTACGGTTTTTCCGTCGATTAAGGTGGGGTGGCCGGGTAATGATGCCTTTGCTCAAATTTGTCACGGAGTAATCATATTTACTTCCTTCCCTGTACATGTTGCCGGTAAATCGACAGCTCCCGTTCATGCCGGGATGTGTCCGGGTCTGGCATGGACTCAATGGCTGTAATTGTGTTGACATACTCAGCGGGCAATCCATGTTCGCAAGCTCCGCGAACTATATGCTCCTTGTACCATTCATACGGCTTCAGTTCAGGATCGATGTTTATAGCATAGTAAGTAACGACATTCAGTATTTCGCCCTGATGAGTGTGAACTGCAACATTTTTCTCATCGTAGCCGATCCCCACGCCCTCTATTCTGTCCAATCCAGCTTTTTCAGTGACTGTAATTTCAAAAACGACACCATATACAAAATCCATGTCATTATTCGTATGCTGAATATCACATTTCCCGGAGTTGTCACTGCTTTTCTTGTGAAACATCAGCCGGTGCCCGTGCAGCCTCGCACCAGTTATGGCCCGTGCCGACGGAGCCCTGTGTGTGAGTCGGGGCGTAGACATATTGGAGCCATATGAGAAATAAAGAATCGTTTTCATTTGCGGTAATACCCGGGTGTAAGCCGGCACTTCCTGCTTTATCTATAGCGATATTTCAGAAAGTATAGATATACACATTTTTACGTTATCCAGACCTCATTGCAACCCGGGCTGATTTCCGGATTCATTTCAATATATTAGCCGATAGTCACGTTTCGCATCGGGAATGAAGTCGCATGCAGCCGTTTTATGCCGGTTGTTCAGTGTTCGGCCTGAGTGAGACTGAGTCCCACTACACCGGCAATGATCAGCAGTATGCAGGCAAGCTTGAAAACCGTGGCTGATTCCCGAAAATACAAAATACCGATTCCCGTGACCAGGGCTGTGCCGACACCCGACCAGACGGCATATGCAACACTGACCTCGATTTTTTTCAACGCAAAGGTCAGCGCCACAAATGAAGCGGCATAGAACAGGAAAATAAGCACCGAAGGAGTAAGCCTGGTAAAGCCTTCGGACAACTTCATCGAAGTGGTGCCCGCGACCTCAAGAGCGATGGCGACAGTAAGAAACAACCAGTGTTGCATAATTTTTTCCTCGTTAAATCAGCAAAGAAAGACTCTCGAAAAGCAGGTGGTATAATCTAGATCCGGCCAATTAATTTATTTTCTTTTGCTTCGCATAATTATGGCTGAACTGTTTTCGACAGGGATAGAGAGTAACAATCGAGAAAAGCAGATATTTGACCTGTTCAAATCCGCCATTTGCCGAGCTTTTTATGAATACGCGAAGTGAACACATCAACCTCCCGGACAGTAAGGCGCTCCGCCTTGTAGAGTGACAGTATTTCGAACCGGCATTCAGGCGCACAGGTGCGAAGGATAGCCGTTTTCAACACCCGTTTCACAGGTTGCCACAATAGCAGACGGTCCGCCCACCACGGTGATCCCAGTGTTGTAATCGCCATTGTCCGCCGCAGGTTATGCAGCCGGGGCTTGATTGGCCCGAGGTCCGTGGCGTGGTCATAGGCAATACCGGGCGCCCAGACGCGATCGAACCAGCCCTTGAGGATGGCGGGAAAGCCAAACCACCAGACGGGAAACACCAGTACGAGTGCTTCGGTGGAGCGTAAACTCTCCACCCGTGATTCTATGGCCGAGGAGTCAAACGGCGGATCATAATAGGTTTTACGTTCATTGATTGTGAGCGAAGGTATAAAGCCGGACTGATAGAGATCATCGATCACTACCTCGTGGCCGGCATCAGTCAGGGTTTGTATGGCAACGCGAGCCAGGGAATGACACAGGCTGCCGGAATCCGGGTGTGCAATTATGACGAGGCATTTCATGGGATAGATGGAACAGTTAATAAAGTTTACGCGCGATTAATATTGCATTGGTTAACGGCCGGTTTTTATGGTTCGGTATGCAGCTGAACAGGTGGATATATTTGAATTACGCCGGCCCAAAGCCGTGAATACACCAATTCCTGCAGGAGTTTATCAAGTCTTCCATCACCGGGACCGGAAAAAACGCAGCATCTCGTCACGGACCGCGTCCGGTGCTTCTTCGGGGAGAAAATGGCCGCAGTCAATGCTCCTGCCCTCAAGTCGCGTGCTGTACTGTTGCCATACGGCCATGACGTCATAGTTACGATGAACAAACCCCTTCCTGCCCCAGAGCACCAGCAGCGGGCACTGGATTTTGCGGTTCCTGTCCCCGGCATCGTGTAAAAGATCGATGGTCGCGGCCGCGCGGTAATCCTCGCAACTGGCATGAATTGCTGCCGGATCGCTGAAGCAGCGTATGTATTCGGCAATAGCGGCCTGGTTGAATTGCGCGCCGCCGGCACTCCAGCGCCGCAGCTTCTCGCGCAGGTAGTAGGCCGGATCGGCGCCGATCAGGCGTTCGGGTAAAGCATCCGGCTGGATCAGGAAAAACCAGTGGTAATAGCCTTCCGCCAGGTTACGGTCCACATGCTCGAACATGTAGGCCGTGGGCACGATGTCCATGACGCAGGCCGCCCTGACTGCATCCGGGTAATCCAGTACCATGCGATGTGTCACCCGCGCGCCGCGATCATGGCCGGCAACAAAAAACGCAGCGTATCCCAGCGATCGCATGACCTCGACCATATCACGGGCCATGGTTCGTTTGGCATAGGTGGAATGATCGGTGCTCCCCGCCGGCTTGTCGCTGTCGCCGTAACCGCGCAGATCCGGGCAGATGACGTGAAACCGGTTGACGAGTTGCGGGGCGACCGCATGCCACATGACATGGGTTTGTGGATAGCCGTGAAGTAGCAAAAGCGGGTCGCCGGCGCCCCCATGTGTTACATGGATGTCGATATCACCTGTCGGTATACGCGTGGAATTGAAGCCCTCGCCGAGCATAGTCATAACTACCGCTATTCATTATTTCAGTTGGCTAAGAAAAAAGATAAAATTAAGGGTCAAGATTTGACCCTAATTCTCCTCTCTAATTCACCTCAGTTCCTTAGTGGAGGGCATATTCTCGCTTATCCCACTTCGTCCCTTCCCAACCCGAAATAACGCCATCTTCGCTACATACCTCGCACTGCCATTCAATTTCAGTCGAATCCGGAATCAGAATTACTTCGATATATCCGGGGCACCGCCTTCCCTTTACCAACTTGCGGCACTGTATCTCATCGAGTTCGACATCTCCTTCGTCATCTGTCGTCGCTACCTCGATTATCGAGATTAAATAGGTGACCAAATCCAGTGCTTCCGTTGTAATTCTGGTATATCTCCTTCTTCATCCAGAAAGTGCTGAATGTTTGTGATCATTGTCATAGATGAGCTTCTCTTAAATACATACAATCCATAACGTTGCCCATCAGCCGCACCGCTTTTTGGTCGGCTGGATGGGTTTGTTATGTTTCATTCTGCTAACACCTTGATGACTGCTCTTGGGTTCTTATCAACAACTCTAAGCAACACCCGTGCTGCGCCTCTCGGGGTTCTAAGGCCTTGCTCCCAATGACGCAACGTTCCCAGCGAGATACCGAATGTGGCACAAAAGCGTTGCTGACTCATACCGGTTTTTTCCCGGATGGCTTTAACATCGATTGGTTCAGGACGATGCACCTTGGCCCTGGATTTATTTCCCTTGGCATGGGAAATGGCATCATTCAGACCCGCCGATATTTCAGTGTATGCTTTGCTCATTTCTTTGCCTCCAGAAGGCCACCAATTCTCTGACGGCTTTCGCAAGAAGATTTCTTTCTTCCTTCGACAGATTGGGCTTTTCGTTTTTGCCAAATGCCGTCAACAGATATAGTGGCATCGATTCGTCATGAAAATAATAGATAACCCGGAGCCCGCCACTTTTGCCGCCACCCGTTCGCGCCCAGCGCAGTTTGCGGATACCTCCTGTTCCTTCCATAATCACTCCTGTGTTGGGATGCGCGGCGAGGTAAGTGACCAAATCTTCTCGTTCCTGCTCAGTCAGTAACCGGGCCACTTTCCTTTGAAACATCCTTGTCCCGGCAACAGTTATCATCAGGCAATAATATACTCCAATGGAGTATTATTCAAGCAGAATCCGGTGACTATCTTGAAACATAACGCGGAGCGCAGCGGTGGCCTTTACAGAGAGAAGCGGCGTAAAGGGAATCCGCGTGACGCGAATTTTTATAAATTTCTCAGACCAGCTCGCCCACCAAGTCACCAAAGCCCCAAATTCCAGTTCCGATCATTACCAAATAGGCCGCCACTCGGGTTGAGGAATGGTCCTCTTGCTGAGTCCAGAACTTGGTGTTTTGGACATTCCCCTCTCTTAGGGTTGGCAGGTACTCAGTAACAATAGCCAGTATGACGATGACTGAGCCTGATCGCGTAAACCACGTCCAATTCGTGGTGACAAAGCTAATCCAAACGAACACCACTGCAACCACCGAGCAGAGTGCGACAGATAGGTGGTGTCTAGAAATTTTCAAATCGTCTCCAGGCAAAGTATTTATAACGGCTGAGTTAACTGGGCGGCGCATTTATTTCCGCTTGATTGACTTGTTATGTGTATATATATTATTATGTGTACACATTGCCTAAATTATACATTTTGAGGATTAAAATGCGAACCAATATCGAGATTAATGACAAATTAATGAAAGATGTCTTGAAAGCAACAGGCGTAAAAACCAAAAAAGAAGCCGTTGAACTTGGCCTTAAGACTTTGATCCGGCTAAAAAAGCAGGAGAATATTAAGAATTTTCGCGGTGAACTCAAGTGGACCGGCGACTTAGATGAAATGAGATCCGCGTCATGATTATGGTGGATTCCAGCGTTTGGATTGACTATTTCACAGGACTTGCAAGCAAACAAACGGATACGCTGGATGACACCCTGGGCCAGGAACCTGTTGCAGTTGGAGATTTGATTTTGACTGAAGTTTTGCAAGGTTTCAGGCGTGACAAGGATTATGAAACAGCCAGGACATTATTCGATGATCTGACTGTTTTTGAAATGCTTGGCAAAAATATGGCCATAAAAAGCGCAGAGAATTTCCGTACTTTACGGAAAAGAGGAATTACTGTTCGTAAAACAGCAGATGTCATTATTGCTTCTTTTTGCATTGAACAAAAATTCCCGCTTCTCTTTTCCGATAAGGACTTCAAGCCATTCGTAAAATATTTAGGTCTACAGGAAGTTTAGGATACACATAACGGCTCGGCTAAGACGCGCGCGCTTTTCGCGCGTCGTGCTTGAGCCACTGGTTATGTTGCATAATATTCTTCATTACTATAGTTACAGTGGCCAAATTAAAGTAATTTTGCCCAAGGTAGCCAGTCAAGAGATTCCTTATTTGTGTCTTTTAATACATCATCAATAAATCCTCTCTCTTTCAGTAAATCTATTGCATTTTGAATTAATGAGACGTTTGCAAGACTCGGATATTCACGCCATACAATATATTCACAAATAGCATCTTTCCCTTCCTCAGGCTGTAATGAGTTAAATGGAATTGTCTCGAAATTTAGTGTATTAATTAGTTCTTCAGAAATTTCTGGGGCTCCAGGTTCAGACTGTAAACGACGAAGTAATGCTGTCGTCAATGCGTGTTGATGACACTTACCATCATCATTGCCCCATTTTTGCTTAGCCATCTTCCAGCCTTCTTCATAAGCACTACGAGCTGACTCACGAAGTTTCGTTGCACTCAGTTGTGTAAGGTGTGGTTCAGAAGAAGACTCGTGCGCAGGAGTGTTACTGTCACTAAATAACCCGCGCTTTTTCATCTCTTTTTCAATCTTCTCCCTGTCACTTGCCCCAAATTGTCCAGATTCCAAGGATCGCTCATAGAGAAATTGTAGCTGTGAATCTGTTTTCGTTTCAGGCTTAACGCCACGAAATGCAGCAAATACCACAAAACCTAAGATAAACAAAATTATGATTATTAGTGCTTCCATTTTGATACCTCAAATAATATCAGCGGAGTTACTTGCAACATAACGCACGCATAAGCGGCCGACCGAAGGGCGATCCGGCGCCGCAGGCGCGCACTTCATGCGCTGGTTAGGCAGCTTTCGCCACATGAGGTTAACCATCCACATTCCAAAAATTGTATTCGTATCCAGCGGTAACGAGTTGCTGTAAGTTTTCCTCCGTCGACACCAATTCGAACCAATTCAAGGAAAAAAGAACCTCACGCAGTAACCTCTTTACGAAGTTGTCCCGCTCGTCGATAAGCTGCGATGCCGTTAATTCAAGATTGATAGAGATATTGTCATCAAGCGTCGAGTTTGGACCCTCCTCCGCAAGCTGCATGGGAAAATAGATCCATGGGACACCACGAACTCTGTGTAGCTCGACGTCTACTGACAAACTTCCCGTGAACCCCCCTTCTCTCAGGAATTGGCAACAATGCTCAGCAAATACTAATAGCTGCCCAACAAAGTGGTTTAGGTGTATACCAACAGAGCGACGCTCCGGTCGGTCAGCTCCGATTGCAATCTCAATTTCGGAAGCGTATGCCGTCATACCCCAAATATTTGCTTCCAGCAGTGAAAAGCTGGATCCAGGTCGAAGAACTAACACGCTTTCATGCTGAGTGACTACACCCAAAGTGATTCTTGGGAAGCCAACCTGCCTCCAGGGTATCTGGATCTGTTGGACAATTGTATTAAGACGAGAAGTATCAAAAAGAGATTCTGTGGGATATCGTGGAGTGACAATCATCGAAAGAAACGCTCCTAGGCCATTTGGATTCTGCCCATGCTCTGAGTAGTAGCGTTCCTCGAATGATTGAAATCGTTCCTTTGCTCTGTTGGATAGGGCTTCTCTTCGTTCTGTTAGTCGCTTCCGACGATCCGATAAACGCAAAATTTCATCGACTGTCGCCAACTGTGGTTCGTATCGTTGGCTGAACTCGTTAGTGCGGACAAATATGCCCTTTCTTTTGTTCAGGAAATGTGGGGCGCGCTCACTTTCCCGTGTAAACACGACATATACACTTTCGTCTGACGAGTCATCCATTTGGATTGGATCGGATACTTCAATGTCGATAGGTGGGCCGATATTGTCAAAACACCACTGTACTATCCTCTGTTTTAGCCCGGCTATCGGGGGGATGCCTGGCAAGGCGTTCAATCGGCCCGCGCCGTCTTCCTCCGCTCCTATGAGCAACCACCCCCCATAAGTATTGGCAAAGGAACTCAGTTTTTTCAGCAACTCATTCTTGGACGGCATTTCTCGTTTGAATTCAAGGCGGACATTTTCAATTGCTTGTTCGTCAAGCAGTTCTTGGAGATCTGCAACATCGATAGTTGCGATTGGTTTTGAGAATAGCGACATGGTTAGTAAGCTGCCTAACGCCGCGCTCTGGGGCAAACCGAAGCGAAGCGTAGGTTTGTCCCTAGCAGCGCTTTGTTAACCATTTGGCCCGTCATATTTTTGATCGAATATCATGAATATTCTATTGTTTACTCTTTCGATCCAATCGAGGACATTGATCATATTCTCATCTAGGCAATCAATTCGTTCTAACCAGAGCCGGTATGACTCATTACAAAATTTGAGTGTCGGACATATATATCTGACATCAGCCTCATGGTAGAACGGGTATACGGAAAAAGTAGAGTCTTCATTCTTCTGAAGACACCAATCCATAGATTCGCTCCACGATCCATGTATTGATTCTGACATTATTCCGTATGTGTATTTATATAGATCCTCGTCTGTAATTTCTTTGAAAATATCGAAGAATGTCTTGCCCTGAAGTCTCCATCGATTTTTCTTTTGGTCTTTGAAATCGTCTTCTGAGAAGCCCTCTAGATCCATCTTTTCCTGTACAGATTTGAGCAGTCGTTTTCCTGCCTTTGTCTCAAAGAATCGAGAGCCTTCTTTGAGTTCACGCAGTATCCTCAATCGGTCTTTGTACGAGCACTTTCTGTAATCTTTAATTACATCTGAATCGCTCATTAGCAGATATTCTGCTGTCACCGCGGCTTCGATTAATGGCCTTTCTAGAATACTTAAAATTTCAGCATTATCTTGCTCGTAGTAAGTTACTATCTCTTTGAGCAGCTTCCATACCCTGGTTAGCAACCCCAAAATTGGCGCATCTTCTAAACTGAAACCTGTAGGGTTTCGATCAATATTCCGAATCCTAGTAATGCAGTCATAAATCTCTGCTACATCCCTAACAAAAGTTCCGGTAAACCTATTTATGTCATCGAGTGATCGTAAGCTTTGCCCTACGTATTCTTCATCGTATCGGCTTATGATTTTCTCTATTTCATCCATGCTTCGTACTTTTTCGGATGGTTAACGTTGGCGATGAGCCGCGCTTGACGGCGACCGAGCGGAGCGGCAGCGAAGCGGCCGAGCTGTCAAGCGTCTGACTCCATCGCCCTTGTTAGGCGTCTTTAACATGGCTGGTACCGTTAATGGCGAAGAACACAAGCACAGCCAATAAGTATTTCAGATACATGATCCTGGTATTGAGGAAAGTGTCCGGATAATTGAACGCTAAAACTGTCGGTACAATTATGACAACTAGTGTTGCGCCGAGAGCAAGCCACCGCCGGTGTTTATCAAAAACGACCAGGTTCCCGCAGTATTCACATACGATCTGTTTACCAGAGAAAACAGCCAATACCCCGTCCAAAGCCTTTATTGCCTCGTTACAATGACAGCAATTCTTGTCGCCGATTACGTTCATAGCCTGATCACGCCTAACGGTTCGTATAAGGCGCGCGCTTTAGCGCGTGATCTTCCCCTGCAAAAGTGGACACTGTTTCACGAATGCATTTTCTCATAGTCATTGGGAGAATAATATCCGATCCCGGAATGCAGACGGGTTCGATTATAAAATCTTTGGATATAGTATTGAATCGTCTCTTTCAGTTCTTTAAATGTCTGATAGGGGTTGTCTTTTAACCATTCAGCTTTAATGGTATGGAAAAACGATTCCACGTGGGCATTATTGTCAACACAATGGCCCGGGCGGTTCATGCTGGGGCGGATCCCGTTTTGACTGAGCGTTCCTTCGTAGCGGTACGATGCGTATTCGACCCCGCGATCAGAATGAAATATCAGTCCCGCATCCGGGTTTCGTTGACGGATTGCTTTGTGTAATGCTGCCAGTGTCAGATCCACCGTGCGCTGATGGCCCAGGGACCAACTGATGATTTTGCGGGAATACACATCCATGACCACCGCCAGATAATAATAATGCTTGTGTAGTTTCAAATAAGTGATGTCACCGGACCAGACCTGGTTGACTGCGGTGGGCTCAGATTGTCTGAGTCTCAGATTGCCAATTCTCTGGAAGAACCGATCCGTGCCCCGATGGCGCCGATAGACGGTATGCACCTTCCCGACGATGCGCTGTTCCCGCATCAACCGGGCCACCCGATTCTCACCGCAGGATAGGCCCTGTTGATTCAATGCGACCGTCACCCTCGGACTGCCGTAGGTCCCATGACTGCTCTCATGAATACGCTGTATGTGTCGGACCAATGTTCGGTTCTCCATGTCCCTGGAACTCGTCGGCCGATTCAGCCAGGCATAATAGCCACTGCGCGATACATCGTAGTGTTTGCATAAATACGCCACCGGGTAGTCTCCTTGCCTTGCCAGGTGATGGATCAGCTTGAAGACCGCTGCTTTTCGTCCAAATCGAATTGAATAGCTTTTTTTAAAAGGTCATTCTCAATCTTCAGGCGGGACACCTGGTTCTCCAGTGCACGTATCCGTTTGTGTTCTTCAATGCTGGCCATTAGTCCTTCCTCCTTGACACAGTCCGGTAATCGACCTTCACGAAAATCTTTCTTCCAACGCGATAACATGAAGGGGTGAATGTTCAGGGATTTTGCAACATCCTGGGTGAGTACATCCGGATGATTCGCCAGCTTGACCGCCGTCACCTTGAACTCATGACTGTAACGTGTTTTCTTCATGCGGCCTGTTTTCATAGGACACCTCCTGAGTTAGGTATATGTGTCCACTTTATTCATCGAAGATCGGCGTCGAACTTGATACAGTTGTTAGCGGTCAATAGTTCATCCCCTGGATGAGGACAGCAACGTTTCTGGGTAGGGTTTCAAGCCAATGATCATTACCTGGATTATCCTTAACAATGAAAATATGATCTTCAACGTAGCGCCAGAAGTTCGGATCTGGAGCGGTAGACGCAGTTTCAATCATCTCGTTTACGTCCAAGTTAGATGGTAGCCCTTCATGCACTGAATAATTGTCAGTGTTGATTTCGGTCGGCGCATCTTTTGGATCCTTTCTATAGATTGTAATCTTTACTCGTTCCGTTGCTTGTCTTATGACTGCGGCTTCAACATGTGTGTCTAGCCCTATTTTATTCAGTGGGGTCTTTTCCAGGTCTAATGGTATTAGGTTGCCATCTTGTTGGCGGAGTCTCTGCCAGCAGGATCGTTTCATTATGAGAATCGTCTTCCCTACTCTTTTTTCCCAGAGAGCATGGAACCTTGGCGCTTTAGGTTTGACTTTCAATTTATTGTACCTTGGAGGCCCGTTTGGTTCTTACATCCTCAATGCCTATCTGTGCTCGTTGCCTGTAGGCTGCGTACACAAAACCGATGTAGCGCTCAATTACGTGGCGATACATGTTCTCGGCCGTATCCAGACACCCTGCGGATAAGGCTACATCTGCAATTTCTAAATCGAGATCTGCGGAATCTTGATTGTATTCCACAAGCGTTTCCGATCTTTGATCTGCTACGCTCTCAACTTCTCTTGCTGAAAGGACAGCAAGCTTCAAATTCTGAGAATTACAATCAGTCGGCTGCTCTCGTTGAAATCTCCGAAGTGGTTCTAAAACAATATTCCGTAAATTTGCCGTTGCTTGGTCTGCTTGCGCCTGCGGATTGGGGCCATAATAGCCTTGCTGCGCTGCGCAACCAGCTAGGAGTGCCGCGGTAACGAATAGTATTGAACGTTGGATCATAATGAAGTCCCTCCCGTACTTTGTGCTTAGTGACTTTGACCGCTAACAGGTTATTTTACGGCCATAGCCGTTATTTTCGGCCCTTGATTTCCTGAGATCATAATCTTTACACCCCATTCAATTCTAATTTAATCATACACTTACCTGCTGCTCAATAAAGGTGCATATATAAGCGGCTATGGCCACGTTATCTGCCGGGCTGTTAATTCTATATCCGGACTTTTTTATGCCCAACAAGTCATTGTTTTTGATATTGTTTTGAAATTTGATGCATTTGTTAGTCGTCAGCATTACAGACGGTTGTCCTTTTTACAGGCTGGATCGTATGATACATGGCTAACAAGGAAAGCTATTTATGAGGTAATGATACATGGACGATATCCCTGTCTTGATTGATTCCCGTTCCAAACGATTTATTCCCAGGCTCCGTTTATTCATCCGTAAAAAGGGATTGGCATACAGCACTGAAAAAACCTATGTGTATTGGATAACTTATTATATTCGATTCAATAAAATGAAACATCCCGGGGAAATGGGAGCATCTGAAGTGGACGCTTTTCTGACATTTCTGGCTGTTGAGCGACACGTATCTACCGCCACCCAACGAACAGCCTTAAACGCATTAATATTTCTGTATAAACAATTTCTGAATATGGATTTGGGAGAACTGCAGTTTTCATATGCAAAACGTTCAATAAGAATTCCGGTTGTATTAAGTCATGATGAAGCAGTCCGTATCATTGATAATATGACAGGCACATATCAGTTGATGGCGAAAATAATGTATGGCTGCGGCTTGCGACTGATGGAATGCTGTCGTTTGCGGATACTGGATGTCGATTTTTCCATGAACCAGATCATTGTTCGTGAAGGTAAAGGTAACAAACAACGAACAACCGTGTTGCCTGAATCCTTGATCAAGCCGCTACGAGATCAAATCAGGAAAACAGGAATAACGCATGAGTATGATTTGGCACGAGGTTATGGCAAGGTATTTTTACCCTATGCCCTGGCAAGAAAATATAAAAATGCTGCGTTTGATCTCAAATGGCAATACCTTTTTCCCGCGTCCAATGTATCCAGGGATCCCAGAGACGGTATCATTAAACGGCATCACATAGATAAAAGATGGGTGCAGAAAAACGTCTGAGTGGTAAGGGGTCGGAGTGAATAAAAACTATTCACTCTGAAAATCATAAGTCGTCGCCTCCCCCCGCAGAGGCATCCAGAGATAAACTCGAATGGGCTTACACTCAACTGAGGAGACGACTTATGCAACTTTACTGCGGAATAGACCTGCACAGCAACAACAGCTTGATTTCGCTGATAGATGAAAACGACAGGCCTGTCAGCGAGAAGCGTTTATCCAATGATTTGAACGCCATTCAACAACATCTACAGCCCTATCAGGACGACATCACCGGCATCGTCGTGGAATCCACCTACAACTGGTACTGGCTGGTTGATGGCCTGATGGACATAGGGTATCCGGTTCATCTGGCCAACACACTGGCGATCCAGCAATACAATGGCATTAAATATACCAACGATGCCAGCGATGCGCGCTTCCTGGCGCACCTGTTGCGACTGAATATATTGCCGACCGGGTACATCTATCCGAAAGCCATGCGCTTCGTTCGTGACCTGTTACGGCGCCGATTACTCCTGGTCAAACAACGCACAGCCCAGGTACTCAGCCTGCAGAGTCTGATTGGCCGGCACACCGGCCGGCGCCTGACCGGCTATCAGGTCAAACGGCTCCAGGTGGAAGCGCTGTCGCATTATTTTCCGGAACCTGCCAGCTTGCTGGCGGCCCAACATGCGTTCCAGTTGAAGCATCAAATCGATGCGCAAATTGCCGACATCGAATCCTTTGTATTGGACAGCTGCACAAGCAGCGACCACTACGCGCGCTTATTAAGCGCGCCAGGTATCGGTAAGATATTGGGTATGACCATTCTCCTTGAAACAGGCCCTATCGAACGCTTCCCGAATGTCGGCAACTATTCATCGTATGCGCGTTGTGTGCCCTCAGATAAAATCAGCAATGGGAAATCCAAAGGCAAGGGTAACACCAAAAACGGGAATCGATACCTGGCCATGGCCTTTATTGAAGCGGCCCATTACGCCGCCATCTGGGATCCGGTCATCAAACGCTATTATCAACGTAAATCGAAAAAAGTACCGTTGATGGTGGCTAAAAAAGCCGTTGCGAACAAGTTGACTCGTGCCTGCTATCACATGCTGAAGGAGCAGACCCTGTTTGATGTGTCGCGTGCTTTTGGATAACGGTTTATCAGGTGATGAGATCGAAAGGGGTATGGCTAAAAACACGGTACTCTGAATATCCATCGCCTGATTTTAATTTTGGTTTAGTGAAGTGCCCTCCGCATAAGCTCTCAGGAGACTGACGCGCAGTCCTTTACTCTGTATTCATTAGATACGCGGGGGTACCGATTATTTTGTGGGGCAACGATTTGCCAGGGGCAGCAGCAACGTCTGCAAATGCAGTGCTGCCAGCCTTGATCCTGATGGGTGGCTGAAGCACTTCCTTTTGAAGTAGCTCAACTATCAAAAATCGGATGCATATCACAACAACCAAAATAATATTTTTGGGATGTTAACGCCATGATGGCGCTCGGCCTGTTGACAGAGAACGACTTATGGGCGACCCCTTAAATCCCAGAGGATGCATTCCTCAGGTAAACCACACGAAATGGCGAATGGATAATTTCCCGGATGCGTTCTTGATTAAACTTGGGAGCCTTTCTGCCGGAGTCCGGGTGATCACGCAGCCTCTGTACATTTTTCAATATGGCATTTACAAAATCCTGACCAATGTCCGGCTCACCCCGCTCAATGTAATAAGCCTTAATCTCCTGGAGGTCGCTCAGGGCAGAGCGAGCGATAATGATTTACTTACTCTGTGCCGAGTATGTTCTTCGCCTCAGCCAGCGTGACGGTATTGCCTTCCCGGATGTAAGCCAGTCCCTTGGCCACAGTCTTGATGAATCGAAGTTCCTCGGCAGTTTTTTCGTAATCGTTGAGGTCTTGCACGACAGCAACGCCTCTACCTCTGCTGGTCAACAGCTCTGGTCTGTGTCTATCGTTCACCCGGTGTACGACTTTGCCCGGGTTAACCTTGAGATCAGACAAGGGAATGACATCCTCTGAAAATTTCGTTTGCATGATAACACCCTCATTTCGAACAGGGCTATTGTTAGCGCTTGTCTATAGGTGCTGTCAAGAAACATAACACCCTGCCTTCAGCCGTAAATTTGCAGCGAAGCCGAAGGCGTAGCGGAAAAATTATCGGTGTAATCCCCGCCGCGACAGTGTTGCGGCAAAACGGGATAGTTAAAGATGTTTTTACGGTAGTAAATATGATCTTTCAAGTCCGCCCGATACCATGCCCATATACCAGCCGACCGCCAAGCCAGCCGCCAACAACCAGACAGATGAGACCCACCGCATCCACGCACAATAGAGCCAGATTCGGCGCAATGGGCTGGAATTGCTCCTGGCCCAGGAGTAGCCGTATGGAAAATAGAGTAAACGCAGCAAGCATTAAGTTCATGTGCCAATAGGTATCCCGCAGTGGCGGGCCTTCCGGTACCTTTGGGAGTTCCAGAAGACCAGCCATCATGGCGAGTAGCGCCATGCCACAGCCCACCGCCAGAAGTCCTGCCGACCAACGCCAGGCCGCCTCGCCGAAGTGCAGGCTGGCAAAGTCAGCAAGCACCGCCAGTGACCAGCAGGCAATGGGGAAATGCACCACCGCCGGGTGCAGCGGGTGTCGCATTATTTAGAGTGCCAGGCTGAGCAGGGTCAGAAAACCGGCAACAGCCACCCCGGCGTGAACGACCACCACGGCCTTGGACGGAATTTTATGCCGCAGATGAAATGACGCCAGAAAGAAGCCACCCAGGGCGGCGACCAGCAACAGCACGAAGCCGATCACGACTTGCTGCGGTGCGGAGCCCTGCAACAGAATTATGATCAGCAGCACCAGCCCGGTGGCGCCCAGCAGAGCGTGCGCCACGGACAACGCCCAGGGGGCAAGTTTGTCGCGTAACACGCTGGCGGCCAGTACCAGGCCACCCACGGCAGCGATTCCAAATGCGATCAAAGCGTAATTCAACATATTCATTTCCTCTTGTTAATCAGGCCTCGCGGCCCTGCGTGTGAATCTCAGGACTGCGTAGCGCCGTGCCTAGTGCAAGCTGGCCAGTTTTACGTGGTTCACACCCAACGCCTGAGCCACGTCATACATCGCCTGGTTGAGAATCTTGTGGGTTGTCAGATCCGCTTCGTAACCTGCGCTGTTGTTGATATCCACCATCACCTGCTGATGAATCTTGTTGGAAACCGCCTTGTCGAAGAGGTAGCCGCTCCAGAAGGTGCCATCGGGCGTAGTGCCGGCAGTGACCAGGGTTTTGGCCAGTTCAACACCGCTTAGCGGGGCGGGTTCGGGCAAGCTGACACCGGCTTGAGTGGCGTGCTTGAGGCTGAGATTGATGGCTAAATCCATCCCGCCAATGAAGGTGTTGACCTCTGCCTCACTATATTGCCGAGTCAATTTTGCAACTTCGGCATTGACGGTTTCCTCACCAAGCATGGAAACCAGCGCTTTAGCAAAGTTGAAGTTTTCACTGCCGCCGCCGGCTTTTACCAGCGCAGCCGTTACCGCCAGGGCAGGCTCACCCTGGTAAGACGCACCGCCAAACATGTTCATGGGTGCTGATTGTTGGGAGCTACTGGCTTGATGGTGGCCGCCATCATCGGTGCTGGCGCAACCGCTCATCGCGGCAGGCAAAGACACGATCAGGGCGATGGCCATGGTGCCGGCCAGCGAACGGGAACGGCGGGTCGAGTGTGTGGAATGCGTTTGTGTTTTCATGGTATCCCTCCTGAGGGGCTGAACAGACGGTGGTATCTCAATGCAGAGCAAGGCTCCGACCATGAGATGACACGAGCGCCTGCCGCGTTCCCGAAATGGTGCGGACGCGTTGTGTCCGGCTACCCAGGTTCGCCGGTACGGCGAATAACCTCGGGCGGGGGTGCGCAACTGCTCCTGCAGTTAGTAGTGCCGTAATTCTTGCGGATGATCCTGGTGCGCAAGGGCTTCGTCCATGCAGCCCAGCCAGCCGCCCCTGCGTTCCCCGGTGCGCGGATTCATGACCCGGCAGGGTCGTTGTTTGCCTCCCCCGCCAGTCGCGCCAGTACGCCGGCGACGATGCGGTCGCAGCGCGCACCGGCAAAACTGAAGGCATCTTCGTGATTGAGGTCAATTTCACGCGCAATGGATTTGCGCATCAGGCCCCGGGCGCGGAAATAACGGGACCGCACGGTGGCTTCAGCTATGCCCAGGCAGTTCGCGGTTTCTTCAACGGTCATTTCTTCGAGCGCCCGCAGGACAAACACGCAACGAAACGCATCGGGCAGTTTGTCGATATTTCGTTCTATCAGACGACGGACTTCGGCGCGCTCGGCGTCCTGCTCCGGGCTGGCTGAGGTCGCGTTTGGCATGGGGGCATCCTCGGCAGTGGGTGAATCCACAGCGGCATTCACGTCGATGGGGATGATCGCCGCTCGGCGTTGATGTTTGCGCTGGCGTATCAGGGCTTCATTGATGACGATCCGGGTCAGCCAAGTGGACAGTTTGGCCTGGCCATGAAACTGACCGATGTTGCGATAGCCTTTCAGATAGGCGTCTTGCACGGCCTCTTCAGCCTCCTGCTCGTTCTTAAGGATGCTGCGTGCGGCGCGATACAGCGATTGATTGTAGCGGCGCATCACCCGCTCCAGGGTGACGGTATCGCCAGCAGCCATTCGTTGGCTCAACTCGGCATCGCTGGTGGTGTCAGTGGTCGATTGGGCTGGGTTCAACATCGGTTAAGGGCTCATGGTTGCAGATACTGTGTCATTGGATGCCTTCGGCGGACGCAGCGTTCCCGATTTCGGTTTGTAGTGGCCTAATAAATCCGTACCACTTGATAGGTGTTAATATACACCCAACAAGAGGTACACAATATGAGAAAGCGACGACGTTTCCCCCCGGAATTTAAACACGAATCAGCCTGTCTGGTCCTGGACCAGGGCTATAAGATGTCGGAAGCCAGTCAGGCCGTCGGTGTCGGCGAAAGCACGCTGCGGCGCTGGGTTGACCAGCTGAAAGCGGAACGCCAGGGCATCACCCCGGTGGGCAGCCGGGCACTGACCGCCGAGCAACAGCGCATCCAGGAACTGGAAGCGAAGATCAAGCGCATTGAACGGGAGAAAGACGTTTTAAAAAAGGCTACGGCGCTCTTGATGTCAGACTCGATGAGATCATTGCCATGATCGAGCAGTTAAGAGTGCGGTACCGGGAAAGCGACACTCCGTGTCTTTGATGTGCCCCGCAGCAGTCTCAACTACCGGCGCCAGCGGGCGCGACGGGTCGATCCCGAACGGGAACGGCTGAAGGAATTAGCCCGTGACATTCATAGTACGAGTCGGCGTGCAGCTGGCGCACGGACTGAAACAACAAGGCGAAGCGGTGGGCCGCTACAAGGCCCGCAGCCTGATGAAAGAAGCGGGCCTGGTCAGTAAACAACACAAGCGGCATCGCTACCGGATCGCTGAGGGCGAATCGGTGATTGCACCGAATAAACTGAACCGCGAATTTAACGTCAGCGCGGCCAATCAGGTCTGGTGTGGCGATGTCACCTATGTCTGGACCGGCGTGTGTTGGCTCTATCTGGCAGTCGTATTGGATTTATACAAACGCCGTGTAGTGGGCTGGGCCTGTTCCCGGCACCCGGACTCCAACTTGACGATCCAGGCCTTGCGCATGGCCTGTGAGTCGCGGGGGTGTCCGTCCGGGGTGTTGTTTCACTCCGACCAGGGCTGTCACTATACCAGCAAGCCTTTCCGGCAACAGTTATGGCGCTACCGGATAGAGCAGAGCATGAGCCGCCGGGGCAATTGCTGGGATAACGCGCCGATGGAACGCTTCTTTAGAAGTTTTAAAACAGAATGGATGCCGGAGAACGGCTATCAGTACTTTACCGAGGCCGAGCAGGATATTGCCCGATACATGAAGTACTATAATCATGATCGCGGTCACAGTGTGAACGGTTATCTCAGTCCTGCTCAGGCTGAGGCCGCATGAGAGAACTTATCAGTTTGTACGGAAATACGGGGCCACTACACCTGGTTGCGGAGATGGTGGTGAATACGGTTTACGATCCGGTGCCGTCCATGATGTACAAGGAATGAGCGACGGCTGGAGAACCATGTTGGAGACTCGCGGACAACACCTGCCTGCAGTGAAGCGATTTCTTTTGTCGGCAACCGACTGGTTCACCCCGGCCGGCGAGTGCCCTGAAAATGCATCATGGTTTCCCGGTAGTAGCTGATTTTCCTCTCCGCCATTTCCTGTGCCGACCAGCTATGTGCATAGGGCAGGCATTGCGCCTTGAGTTCCTGGTAGAGCATTGTATCTCCCAGCAGTTTTTGTATCTTGTAACTGAAATCCTCGATGTCTTCCTCGGCGATGATCGAGGCCTTGCCGGGTGAAAGAATATCCACGGTGCCGAGGCGGGCGGTGGAGACTACCGGGGTGCTCTGGGCCATGGCTTCGAGCAAAACCAGCCCCTGGGTCTCGGTGCGCGAGGCAAAGACGAATACATCACCAGCCGCGTAGCAGTCGAGCAGTGTGGTCTTGCGATCCAGATAGCCGACAAAACGGATGTTGTTATCGAGTTTCAGGGTATTGGCCAGGTTTTTCAGGTGATTCAGCGCCGGGCCTTCACCGGCGATGATCAGCAGCACATCAGGAACCTGTTTGCGCAGAAGGTTGAGCATGTGCAGAAGGAAATCGATGTTTTTCTCGTGCGCGGCGCGGCCGACATGCATGAGTACGGGGCGGCCTTCGGGGATGCCATTCAGCAGGCGAAAACGTCTGCCGTCACCCGGCGTGAAAAAATGATCATCGATGCCGGTAGGGATGATGCGCCTGGGTTTGTGCGCGCCATATCCGTCAAGCACCTCCATCATCGCCTGTGAGGGCACGACAATGGCATCGACACTGTTGCACTGGCGGCGATTGAATTGCCGCGCGGCGAACTTCAATGCCGCTTTCGGCAGCAACGGAAGATAGTGGTAGAAGTATTCCTCGAAATGAGTGTGGTAGGTTTCGATGACCGGCAGTCCCAGGGCTTCGGCGAGACGCACGCCCTCGTAGTGAGCGAAAAACGGCGTTTCGATGTGGATGATGTCAAAGTCGCATTCTTTTAATTGATCCGTCAGCCTGCGCACATGACGGCGGCTAAAGAGACGATCTTCCGGGTCCAGCGGCAAGGCGCGCGAGGGAATGCGATGCAGGTTGTCGTGGCGTTCGTCATCGGCCGTGTATTCCGGGGCGATGAGGGTGACGTCGTGACCCAGCTTGATGAATTCGTCCCGGAAGGTGCGGATGGAGGTGGAGACACCGTTGATTCTCGGGAAGTAGACATCGGTGATCTTGAGGATGTTCACGGGATTATGGATTCATGTAGTGATCCCCGCGTTGGAGAAACGGGTTTGTTGGACTGGATTCCAGCATGTGCCGGAATGAAGGGAAGTGGTGAATGTACTACTGGTAGATCGTGGGATCGTCAATTCCCGCGGATGCGAAGCCCTCCGCGCGAAACCGGCATGAATCACACTGGCCACAGGCCCTGCCCTCGTTATCGGCTTGATAGCAGGAAACCGTCAGCGCGTAGTCGACCGCAAGATCATAACCTGTCTTTATAATCTCTGATTTTGACAATTGTATTAAGGGAGTGTGAATTTTTACCGGGTGGCCTTCGACGCCGGCTTTGGTGGCCAGCCTGGCCATCTGCTGGAAGGCACGGATGTATTCCGGGCGGCAATCGGGGTAGCCGGAATAGTCCACGGCATTGACGCCGATGTAGATATGCTGCGCGTCGACGACTTCCGCGTAAGCCAGCGCACAGGACAAAAAGATGGTGTTACGCGCCGGGACATAAGTGACCGGAATACCCTCGGCGAATTCCGTGGGTACGGCGATATGACTGTCGGTGAGCGCCGAACCGCCGAATTGGGTGAGATCGAGGTTGATGACCCGGTGTTCGCGGAGCGGGTACTTCGCGGCGACGCGTGTGGCCGCCGCCAGTTCGGCATGATGACGTTGACCGTAATCGAAACTGAGCGCGTAACAGTCATGCCCCTCGTTAACGGCGATGGCCAGCGTGGTGGCGGAGTCAAGACCGCCGGAGAGGAGGATGACTGCGTTGTTATTCATGAAAAGATCTCTCCCCGTGGTCGAGACAAGGATTTCTCCCGGAGTCTACTCTGAGTTCTGTATGAAGAGGTCAAAATGACAAGGTTTCTATTTTCTAATAGCTAATGGCTAATAGCTATTACCTGCCTTTTACATCACCCCATAACGATTTATGCAACTGCATCTGGAAACGCACGGGCAGTTGATCCGCCAGTATCCAGTCGGCGAGATCCGTGGCTGAAAGTTGTGTGTGACCGGGAGAGAACAGTACGCTGCAAATATCGTCGAGACTGTAGCGGTCAAGAATTTCCCTGGCCCACTCGTAATCATTGCGATCACAGATAACGAACTTGACCTCATCGTTGCGGGTCAGCTCTTTGATGTTCTGGTAACGGTTACGATTAACTTCATTCGAGCCGGGTGTTTTCAGATCCAGAATCCTGACCACGCGCGGGTCGACATCACTGATATCCATGGCGCCACTGGTCTCCAGGCTGACTCTGTAACCGGCATCGCACAAAACGCTTAACAGCGGCAGGCAGTTTTTCTGCGCCAGCGGTTCGCCGCCGGTGACCGTGACATAGCGTGTATTGTAGTCCCTGATGGTTTCTATGATGGTGCCGATGGATTGTTTTTCGCCGTCGTAAAACGCGTATTCAGTGTCGCAGTACTGGCAGCGCAGCGGGCAACCGGTGAGGCGGATAAAAATCGTCGGCAAACCGGCGGTGCTGGTTTCCCCCTGCAGCGAAAAGAAGATCTCGTTGATCTTCAGATTCAACGCAAGGGGATCAGCCGCATGGGATGGATGGGCTGAGGTGGTAACCATTACGGGGTTTAACCGCTGCCGGGGATCTTGATGGTGCGCAGCCGATCATCCGCCAGTCGCGCGGCCGTGGTGCCGGGAAAGCGGTCCCTGACGGTTTCCAGGCGTTCCCTGGCTTCCTGCAGGTTGCCGAGTTCGTGGTAACTGAAACCGATCTTCAACATGCCGTGGGCCAGCTTGCTGCTTTCCGGGTAGTTATCGATCAACGCCTGGTAGGCGTTAATGGCATTGTCGAAGTCGCGTTTGACGTAATAGGTCTCGCCGAGCCAGTACTGTGCGTTATCGGAATACTTGCCGGTCGGGTACTTTTGCAGGTAGTTGCTGAACGCCTCGATGGCCTGGTTATAATTGGCCTGCTTGAGAAGGTTGAATGCCTGCTGGTAATCGGCCTGGGCGCGCAACGGATCCGCCGTGTCCGCAGGTCCGGTGTCTTCCGCGGTTTCGGTATCCGTCTCTGTCTCCATTTCCATGTCAGCATCGCCATCGGTTGCTGCGGCAACTTCTGTATCGGCAGCCGCTGGTGAGGCCGCGGCCTCATCTTCCACGGTAAGTTCCGAGCCGGCATCGCCGGCATTATCCGCCATGGCTTCACCGCGGTCGGTTTCGATGGCTTCCAGTGTCTGGCTGCCATCGGTTGTGGCATCCGCGGCCTGCATGCGTTGCAGTCGCCGGTCGACATCAGTGAACATCTTGCGTTGCTGTTCTTTCATTTGTTCCAGTTCATGGGACTGCACCTCGATCTGCCCGCGCAGGCGGCCAATCTCGGTTTGCAGGGCTTCCACCTGTTGCAGAAGATCCAGCAGCCCCTGGCTGTTGAGCTTGCGCTCCAGTTGCTCAACACGTTGTTGCAACCCGGCAACGTCACCGGCATCACTGACCGGCGCCTTGTTTGCGGCCAGGCCGAGTGCGGGAACGAGCGAGAGAACGAGCAGTTTACCGGCAAATTTGTACAACATAAGACCTCTTGATTAATAAATGATAACGACCCGGCGGTTCTGGCTCCAGGCGGATTCATCGTGGCCATCGACGGCAGGACGTTCTTCACCGTAACTGACGGTGCGGATCTGTCCGGCCGATGCGCCGAGCAGTGACAGTTGCCGTTTCACCGAGTTGGCGCGGTTTTCACCGAGGGCGAGATTGTATTCGCGTGATCCGCGTTCATCGGCATGCCCTTCCAGCGTGACGATGGTATTCGGGTTGGCGGCCAGGTAACGGGCATGAGCCTCGATGGCCGGGCGGAATTCCGGGCGTACTTCGCTGCTGTCGTAGGCGAAATAGATGATCCGTACGGATAATTGACTGGACGGATCGTTCAACGGATCGAGGGCGGCCCCGGCATCTTCATCGGCGCCGTAAGCCTGTGCCCCGGCATCAGCACCGGCGGCATCCGTCACGGCTTCGCTCTGGTCTTCGACCACGACATCATCCGGTTTTTCCTCGGTGGAACTGCAGGCAAACAGTACAGACAGTGATAACAGCATGACTAACGTTCTGATCTTCATTGCTACTCCTTCCCGCCGCTATGGCTTGTAGTGGGCTCTAGAATACCTTATTCAGGGTTTTTTTGAATACGATGTTATTCCGCCGGAAACGGTCCCCAGGCGGGTTCGCGCACCTCGCCCTTGGTTAATGCAAGACGCTGGCGTACGCGGCCGTCATCGGATACCGCGGCCAGCTCGCTGCCGTGCATACCCGATGTGGCGTAAATGATCATGTGCCCGTTGGGGGCGTAACTTGGTGATTCATCCAGGCTGGCCCTGGTCAGTATGTTCAGGTAACCGCTGTCACGGTCCAGCACCGCGATGCGGTAGTTGCCACTGGCGCCGTGGACCATGGCGATGGAATTGCCATTGGGCGAATAACGTGGCCGGGCATTGTAGTTGCCCTCGAAGGTGATTCGCTGCGGGTTGCCACCACGCACATCGACTTCGTAGATCTGCGGTCCGCCGCTGCGATCCGACGTGAAGATAATGCGGCTGCCGTCACTGCTCCAGTTGGGTTCGGTATCGATGGCGTTGTTACTGGTAACGCGTTGCAACAGGCCGGTGGCAATGTGCAGAATGTAGATTTCCGGGTTGCCGTCCTTGGACAGGGTCATGGCCAGCCTGGAGCCGTCCGGTGAGAACGCCGGTGCGCTGTTGATTCCGGGGCTGGATTGTACTTCCCGGCGCTGCCCGGTGAGCACTTCCTGGATATAAATTGCGGAATTTCTGCCTTCAAAGGAAACATAGGCGATTCTGGAACCGTCCGGCGACCAGGCCGGTGACAGCAAGGGTTCGGGCGATTGCAGCAATACGCGCGGGTTGTGGCCGTCGGCATCGGCGATTTCGAGGCTGTGCACCGTCTTGTCCGGCGCCGGTTTGTCAACCGTGATGTAGGCAATGCGGGTGGAGAATGCGCCGCGCACGCCGGTGAGCTTTTCGTAAATAATGTCGCTGATCCGATGGGCGTTGCGCCGCAGTTGATCGCCGCTGCTGCTCAGCCGGTAGCCGGCGACCTGGGTTTCACGGTAAACGTCGTAAAGGCGAAACTCGATCTCGTAATCACCGCTGGCGGTCAGGTAGAGATTGCCGATGACCAGGTTTTCCATGCCCAGCAGCCGCCAGTCCTGGAAGTTGATTTCCGCGGCGGTGTGCGGTTGTTGCGGCAGATCCTCGAAGGCCATGGGGTTGAAACGGCCGCTGCGGCGCAAGTCACTGGTGATGATATCGGTGGGACGCAATGGCGGCAGGTTGGCGGCCTGCGACCAGCCGAAGGGAACGATGGCGATGGGCAGCGCCTCTTCCATGCCCTGCGTGATCTGGATGTCGAGTACGGCATGCCCGGACTGACAGAACACGGTCAGGGGCAGCAACAACAGTAACTTCTTTAGCAATCTCATAATCAGTTTTCCGGTTCAAAGGTAAAGCGGATTTCCCGCATCTTTTCAAACAGCCGCGATTCATCGGGAACAGGAAACGGCGAGGCCTTTTCCACGGCAGTGACGGCGCGGCGGTCAAACAGATCATTGCCGCTGCTCTCCAGTATCCTCACATCGACCACGTCGCCGCCGGGGATCATGCGTATGTACAGTTTGCATGACAGTCCGGCAGGCAGTCCGGCCGTATTGAATTCCCGTTCGACCAGTCCCTGGATGCGTTGTGTGTATTGTGCAATGACGCTCATATCGCGCTGGCTCTGCGCTTCTTCCAGTTCCATCTGCTCTTCCAGTAATTGCTGTTGCATCAATGCCTCCTCGGCCTTGCGCCGTTTCTCATCCTCCTCGCGGCGCTTGCGTTCCTCTTCCTCGCGTTGTTTCTGTTCCTCCATGCGCTTTAGCTCTTCTTCCTGTTTACGCTTCTCTTCCTCAAGACGCTTGCGTTCTTCCTCGGCGCGACGCTTTTCTTCCTCTATGCGCTGTTTCTCGGCCTCGATACGTTGTCGTTCCTGTTCGGCCTCGCGTTTTTTCTGTTCTTCCTGTTTTCGCCTCTCCTCGGCGAGACGCTGCTTCTCCTCTTCGATTTTACGCTTCGCTTCGAGTTCCTTCAGTTGCAACTGTTCGGTTTCGCGCTGTTTTTTCTCCTCGATCTTTTTCTGTTCAAGATCTTTCAGCCGCTGTTCCTCGGTTTTGCGCTGCTTGCGCGCCTGTTCCGCCTTTTCCATTTCCAGCCTGGCCTGTTCCTGCAACTGTTTCTGCCGCTGTTCCTCGGCTTTCAGTTTCTGCTGCTCGGCTTCCTTTAGTTTATTGAGTTCAGCCTGAACCTGTTCGCTGTTGACTGAAACCGCCTTGACGATATTCACCTTTGGTGGTTTCTTCGGCGCCGGAGTGAAATCTATACTGATCACCAGTAGCGCAATAAGCGCAACATGAACCAGGATCGAGAGCACCACGGAACGCGCTGAAATGAACCAGCTTAAACGCATACGCTCAGTTCTCCGGCGGATCGGTCAATATGCCTACACTGGGAACTCCGGCATTTTGCAACAGGGTCATCAATTGTACGACCCGCCCGTAGGATACGTTGTCATCACCGCCCACCAGCACCGGAATGTCCGGCTGGTATTTCATCAGCGCATTCACCCGGTTGACCAGGTCTGACGGCGACACCGGATCCTCCTGGTTTTCTCCATAGTTGATGAAAAACCGGCCCTCGATGTCGACATTGATGATTACCGGTTCCCTGTCCAGGTTCTGTAACGGCTCCGATAGCGCTTTCGGCAGATCCACTTTCACGCCCTGGGTCAGCAGTGGCGCGGTGATCATGAAGATCACCAGTAACACCAGCATCACGTCGATGTAGGGAACGACGTTGATCTCGGACATGGGGCGTTTTCGGACTCGATGGCGCATGATCAGAAATCAGCGGTCAGAATCCAGAAGTCAGAAGCAGAAATAAAAAGATCTCTTCCGCAGACTGGAATGACATTATTGTTTGTTTTGTTTTTCATCTAATGGCTAATGGCTATTAGCTAATGGCTTTTAATTGTGTGCATGCCGCTGCAAAATGGACAGGAACTCCTCGGTAAAGATCTCGTAGCGGCTGATCAACCGCTCCACGTCGTTGGAATAGCGGTTGTAGGCGATCACGGCCGGGATGGCGGCGAACAGGCCCATGGCGGTGGCAATAAGGGCCTCGGCAATACCGGGCGCCACCATGGCAATCGTGGCCTGTTGCACGTTACCCAGGGCGCGGAAGCTGTTCATGATCCCCCACACGGTGCCGAACAGACCCACGTAGGGACTGGTGGAACCGACCGTGGCGAGAAACGAGAGATTGGTTTCCAGGCTGTCGATCTCCTTGTTCATGGCTATACGCATGGATCGTTGCGCGCCCTCCAGAACGGCGTCGGCGTCAATACTCCCCTGCTTGCGCAGCCGGGCGAACTCCTTGAAACCGGCTTCAAAGATCTTTTCCATGCCGCTGGCCTGGTAGCGCTGATTGCTGATGCGTGAATACAGCGGGCTCAGATCTTCCAGCGACCAGAAACGTTCTTCGAACTGGTTGGCCTCGCGCCGGGCCTTGTTGAGCACCACGCGCTTGTTGAAAATCATCGTCCATGAAACCAGTGAGGCTATGATCAACAACAGCATCACCAGTTGCACCAGCACGCTGGCATTGATTATTAAGTGTACGAAGGAAAGATCAGTTGACATCCTGCATCTCCACGGCAAGAAATTCGGGTAATCGTTTGGGTTTGAAAGTGTAGGAATCCAGCGCCACGATCAGGACCTTGCCGGAACACAATACATCGTCTTTTGCGTCCCTGATAATCTGTTCGAAGCGAAAGCTGGCGGAGTTGCACTCGATAATGCGTGTTACCACGTTGATACGGTCATTGAACCGGGCCGGTTTTCTGAAATCGATGTCCACGTGTTTGACGGCGAATATCAGTTGTTGTTGTTCTATCAGGTCCGTTTGTTCATAGCCAATATGTCGTAACATCTCGGTGCGTGCGCGTTCCATGTAGTTAAGATAATTGCTGTGATAGACCACGCCACCGGCGTCGGTATCCTCGTAATAGACACGGACCGGCCAGGTGAATTCACGCATCAGTCCACGTCATCGAAAAGTTGCGGCGTCTGCCCCGATGCTGCCGGCGGCGTCAACCCGAAATGCTGCCAGGCGGTTTTCGTTGCCGTGCGACCGCGCGAGGTGCGCATCATGAAACCCTGCTGGATCAGGTACGGTTCCAGCACGTCTTCGATGGTGTCGCGTTCCTCGCCGATGGCCGCGGCGAGACTGTCCACACCCACCGGGCCGCCCTCGAATTTCTGCATAATGGCCAGCAGCAGCTTGCGATCCATCATATCGAGACCGTAAGCATCGACATCGAGCATATCCAGTGCGCGCCGGGCGATATCGACGCTGATCACGCCGTCACCCTTGACCTCGGCGTAATCACGTACGCGGCGCAACAGCCGGTTGGCAATGCGCGGTGTGCCACGGGATCGCCTGGAGATCTCGTCGGCGCCCTGCGGGTCAATGCCAATCTTCAGGATCCCGGCTGAACGGCCGATGATGCGCGTGAGTTCTTCGGCATTGTAAAATTCGAGGCGCTGAACAATACCAAAACGGTCACGCAGCGGTGATGTCAGCAGACCGGCGCGTGTGGTGGCGCCGACCAGGGTAAACGGCGGCACGTCCAGCTTGATGGCGCGGGCGGCCGGCCCGTCGCCGATCATAATGTCGATCTGGTAATCCTCCATCGCCGGATACAGTACTTCTTCCACCACGGGGCTGAGCCGGTGGATCTCGTCGATAAAAAGTACATCGTGCGGTTCGAGGTTGGTCAGCAGCGCGGCGAGATCGCCGGCCCGTTCCAGTACCGGACCGGAAGTCTGGCGCAGGTTCACGCCCATTTCATTGGCAATGATATGTGCCAGCGTGGTCTTGCCCAGACCCGGCGGCCCGAAGATGAGTACGTGGTCCAGCGACTCGGCACGCTTGCGCGCCGCGCCGATGAAAATTTCCATTTGCTCGTGCACCGCCTTCTGGCCCATGTAATCGGAGAGTTTTTTCGGGCGCAGCGTGTTCTCGGCGACGGCGTCCTCGGCCGTGCTGTTCGGGGATATCACCGGATTCGGATCTACCATGGGTATTCGGGTTAGTGTGCCTTGTCTCGCCTGTGTTCGTTCATATTGAGACAGATTATTCCTCAATGCTATTGGCGATGACCCGGATTATCGCATGAGTCACAGTGTAATGCCGGATCAGGGCGGAATTATGGCGCAATCCGGGAGATTTGATGATCTCTGTTTCGGCGCCGACCATCACCGGGTTACCGAGGCTTTCAACGCCTCACGGATCAGTTCCTCGCTGCTCATGCCGTCGCCGACGATGGCGTGAACGTGCTTGCTGGCTTCCTGGGGTTTGTAACCGAGACCGATGAGCGCGCTGATGGCCTCGCTCACCGGGTCCGGAATGCTGCCCGGGCCGGCGAGGTTGCGGTCGGCGGCGCCGGAGATGAAGGCGCCATCGAGACGGTCGCGCATTTCCACGATCAGTCGTTCGGCGGTTTTCTTGCCGACGCCGGGAAGTTTCACCAGCCGGTCGGTGTCCTGGTTCTGGATGCAGACGGCGAACTCGTCGGCCTCGATACCGGAGAGAATGGTCAGCGCCAGTTTGGCGCCGACACCGTTGATCTTGATCAGCGTGCGAAACATGCGCCGCTCACTTTCAGTGGCGAAACCGAACAGCAGGTGGGCATCCTCGCGCACCACCAGGTGCGTAAACAACCGGATCTCGCTGCCGGTTTCCGGAAGGTTGTAAAACGTGGTCATCGGCGCCTCGATCTCGTAACCGACGCCGTAGGCTTCCACGATCAGCAGCGGCGGCTGTTTTTCGATCAAAATGCCGCGGATCAGGCCGATCATTGCAAGCGTCCCCCGCGGACGCCTTTGACGCCCTGCATGCGCAACAGTCCCTCGCGGGAGTGGGCATGACACAGTGCGATGGCCAGCGCATCAGCAGCATCGGCGGCCGGCGCTTCGCTGAGACACAGCAGTACCTTGATCATGTGCTGGACCTGTTCCTTGCTGGCGTGGCCCTTGCCGACGGTGGCCTGTTTGACGCGATTGGCGGTGTATTCGTACACCGGCAGGTCACGGCTGGCGCAGGCGGTGATAGCGGCGCCGCGGGCCTGCCCCAGTTTCAGGGCCGAGTCGGCATTCCGGTGCATAAACACCTGTTCCACCGAGATTTCACCGGGCTTGAAGGTTTCGATGAGGCCGAGCACGCCTTCGTGAATGACCTTGAGTTTATCCGCGAGTGATTCGCCCCGGACATGAATGATGCCGTTATCGACGTGGCGGGAGTGGTTGCCATCGACGTCGATGATGCCGTAACCGGTGTTGATGGAGCCTGGATCGATGCCAAGTATCCTTATCACGGCTGGGTAGCTCGTCGTTCGTAACTCGTCGTTGGTAGTTCGTGGTTTGTAGCTCGTAAATGTCTTTTCACCTCGAAGGAGTTACGAGGCAAGAGATACGAGATACTGTCAGTTAAGCTGTGCCAGCACATCATCAGGAATATCGGCGTTGGAGTAAACGCGTTGTACATCGTCCAGGTCTTCGAGCATATCCAGCAATTTTAACATGGTTTGGGCGCCGTCGATGTCCAGGGTGGTGGAGGTGTCGGCGCGCATGGTGATCTCGGCGTTCTCGGGCGTGTGTCCGGCGGCGATGAGGCCGCCTTTCACGTCGATGAAGTTGTCCGGGTGGGTGATCACGTCGATGGAGCCGTCGTCGTTGGTGACCACGTCCTCGGCGCCGGCCTCCAGCGCGGCTTCCATCAGGGCATCTTCATCGGTGCCGGCCGGATAGGAGAGAAGGCCGACCTTGTTGAACAGGTAGGCGACGGAGCCGTCAGTGCCCAGGTTCCCGCCGAACTTGGTGAACGCGTGGCGCACCTCGGCCACGGTGCGGTTCCTGTTATCGGTCATGGTGTCCACCATTACGGCAACGCCGCCGGGCCCATAACCCTCGTAGCGGATTTCATCGACGTTATCACTCTCGTCGCCACCGGCGCCGCGTTTGACGGCGCGATCGATGGTATCCCTGGTCATGTTGTTGGACAGTGCATTGTCGATGGCGGCACGTAGCCGTGGGTTGGCGTCCGGATCACCGCCGCCGAGCCGCGCCGATACGGTTATCTCACGAATCAGTTTGGTGAACAGTTTACCGCGCTTGGCGTCCTGCTTGCCCTTGCGGTGCTGAATATTCGCCCATTTACTGTGTCCAGCCATATATTCTCTACCTCGGAAAATCCGGGCGAATTCTACCGTAATCGGGTGACAGGTAACAGGTAACAGTGAACAGTGAACAGTGAACAGTAAGGCAGGTGTCTGACTTTAGTCTGACACCGTGTTGACACTTCAGACCGCTGATCCGCGGCACTCAAGTTTTATCCCGCACGGGCCGCTGATCGGGGTATATCGAAACTCCGTGAGCGAACCATGCGACTGACTTCTACAATCCTGCTGCTGATGATCTGCGTGAATGCGCCGGCCGCGACACAGGAGGCGCTGTATTCCAGCGCCCGGATGCGCGAGTTACAGTTGCTCAGTTACTACCAGGTCAGGGCGCAAGAAGGCGATGCCCACGCCCAGTTCCGGGTGGGCTGGGCCTATGAAACGGGTGACGGACTGCCGCAGGATCCGATCGCGGCGGCGCGGTGGTATGAACGCGCAGCGAGCCAGGGTCATCGCAATGCCCGGCTGAACCTGGCGCTACTGGATCCGGACCCGGTACTGACCATGGCACCGGAGGAGAAACAGTTTCTCGATTTGTTCGAACAGGCCATTGATGGCGCCCGCAACGCTCGAATTGCCGTGGCCCAGCAAGCCGTGCTGGGACGCTACAATCGCCCGGAACTGAAGCAGATTTACCACTGGCTGACAAAGCTGGCCCGCGAGGGTGACATACAGGCCCAACATCTGCTGGCCACGTTTTATATACAGGGTCGCGGGGTGCCGCAGAATTTTGTTCACGCCTACTCCTGGTTCAGCATTGCCGCGGCTTCAGGCCACCCGCCCGCCATCACCAGCCGCGACGCCGTGGCCGGGTTGATGTCGGCAACACAGCTTGAGCAGGGCCAGGCATTGGCGATGGAATTTTACGAGAAAATTACCGGGAATTCGGGGTTGGATCCGGCTGATAACGTGAGTCGGAACTGAAAGCTACTAGCTACTAGCCACTAGCCACAAGCTACAAGTGAATCATTAATATTCCAGGATACATTCAGGGTTGTGTCCTTATTGGCACTTCCGAAAAATCAGCTTTGAATCTTTATTACTTGTTGCTAGTAGCTTGTGGCTTGTAGCTTTCAGTCAAGCATCCCCAGCACCGTAAATCTTCTGCTTGTTGGCTTCGGCAAAATCCAACAGGCGTTTGATGGGCAGCTTCGCACGTTCGATGATCGCCGCATCAACCTGTACCTCGTTGTTCATCAGGCGCAGTGTTGACGCCAGTGATTTCAGGCCATTCATGGCCATCCATGGGCAGTGTGCGCAGCTTTTGCAGGTCGCGCCCTTGCCGGCAGTCGGTGCCTCGATGAAGACCTTGCCCGGGGCGGCCTGTTGCATCTTGTGAAAAATCCCCTTGTCGGTGGCGACGATGAACTCCTTGTCCGGCAGGGTCTGCGCGGCCTTTATGATGCCCGTGGTCGAGCCCACGACATCGGCGATTTCGATGACACTTGGCGGTGACTCCGGGTGCACCAGGACTTTCGCCCGCGGATGTTGCGCCTTCAGTTCGAGTAATTCCCGGCCCTTGAACTCCTCGTGCACGACACAACTGCCCTGCCAGATGAGCATGTCCGCGCCGCTCTGTTCCTCTACGTATTCACCCAGGTATTTGTCCGGCGCCCAGATAATCTTCTTGCCCTGTGCCTTCAGGTGTTTGACCACATCCACGGCGCTGCCGGAGGTGACCATCCAGTCGGCACGCGCTTTCACGGCGGCACTGGTATTGGCATAGACCACCACGATATGGTCCGGGTGAGCATCGCAAAAGGCGCTGAATGCATCCGGCGGGCAACCGAGATCCAGTGAACATTCCGCTTCCAGCGTCGGCATGAGCACGGTTTTTTCAGGATTCAGGATCTTGGCTGTTTCGCCCATGAAGCGAACACCGCACACCACCAGCGTGCTGGCATCGGCCTCGTGACCGAAGCGGGCCATATCCAGTGAGTCGGAGACATAACCGCCGGTCTCGTCGGCCAGTTGCTGTAATTCCGCATCCACGTAGTAATGCGCCACCAGCACGGCGTCGCGTTCCTGCAGCAACTGTTTGATGTCGCGGCGCAGTTCCACGCGTTCCTGCTCGTTGAGGATCTCTTCCACCGTGTCGGGGATCTGGTCCACGCGCAGGCGGTAGTCGGTGAGTTTTTCGGTGCTTGTGTTCATAGGATCCAGGGTTGCGGTTTATTTAACGATCTGGACGGTGTCCGGTGATTTCGCCCGGTACAGGCGTGCCGGCCGGTGGCCACCGTTGCGGCGCACTTCGCCCGTGTCAGTGAGACAGTCATAAGTCCTGAGGCGTTTACGGAAATTGCGCTTGTCGAGACGTTCATCGAGGATGCACTCGTATACGGATTGCAGTTCGCCGAGGGTGAATTTCTCCGGCATGAACTTCAGGGCGATGGTGGAATAATCGAGTTTCGAAGACACCCGCTGCTGCGCCTTGTGAATGATGTCGACGTGATCGAATGCGAGTTCCGGCAGATCACGATACGCGAACCAGCGCACTGCGCGGGCATCGGATGCGGCGCGAATCTCGATATCGGTAGCGGGCACCAGGGCGTAGTAAGCCACACTGATGACGCGTTCGCGCGGATCGCGTCCGGGTTTGCCGAAGGTGTAGAGTTGCTCCAGGTAAACGCCGCTGACGCCGGTCTCCTCCTCCAGTTCGCGCAGCGCGCAGTCCTCCAGGTCCTCGTCGATATCCAGAAAACCGCCGGGCAATGCCCAGTGGTTTGCGAAGGGCGGACGGGCCCGGCGCACAAGCAGTACCTTCAGGCACTCATCGATGAGACCGAACAGGACCACGTCGGTGGTGACGGCGGGATGGGGATAGTTGTACTGGTAACTCATGGCCTACTTAGTGTAAAACTTACACTTAAACATAGTGTACAATTCACACAAAGTCAATTTCAATAATCATTGCTTTGCCAGTCGTTTTTTTGGCGTAAGTAAGTAATTACTCAGATTTGTTGGACTTCGTGGTTTTGATCCCCAGCTCGCGCAGTTGCTTGTGCGAAGCCGGTGACGGTGCCGAGGTTAACAGGCAACTGGCGGTCTGGGTTTTCGGAAATGCAATCACGTCGCGGATGGATTCCGAGCCGGACATGAGCATGACCGTGCGGTCGAGCCCGAAGGCGATGCCGCCGTGCGGCGGGCAGCCATAGTCCAGGGCCGTGATGAGAAAACCGAATTTTTCCTGCGCCGAGGCCTCGTCGATGCCGAGCAGTTTCAGCGCCGCTTTTTGCATGTCGGGCCGGTGGATACGAATGGAGCCGCCGCCCAGTTCGATGCCGTTCAGTACCAGGTCGTAGGCCCGGGACAGCGCTTCGCCGGGGTTTTTGATCAGGTCTTCGGGATCCGGGGATTGCGGCGCGGTGAATGGATGATGCAACGGGTCCCAGCGGTTCTCATCCTCGTTGAACTCGAACATGGGGAAATCCACGATCCAGACGAAGCGCCAGTCACCTTCGAGCAGATTCCGGTCTGCGGCAAGCTGGTTGCGCAGGTGGCCGAGGGAATCGTTAACGACGCGGGCCTTGTCCGCGCCGAAGAACACCAGGTCGCCGGTTTGTGCGCCGGTGCGTTCCATAATCGCGCTAACGGTGGCGTCGGGCAGAAATTTGAGAATCGGCGATTGCAGACCGTCGCGGCCGGCCGCGGCGTCATTGACCTTGATGTAGGCGAGACCCCTGGCGCCAAACTGGCTGACCAGTTTGGTGTAATCATCGATTTCCTTGCGGGTCAGGTTACCGCCGTTCGGCAGGCGCAGCGCGGCGACGCGGCCGTCTTCCATGTTGGCGGGGCCGGAGAAGACCTTGAATTCCACGTCTTTCATCAGGTCCGAGACTTCCACCAGTTCCAGGGGATTACGCAGGTCCGGCCGGTCGTTGCCGAAACGGTCCATGGCTTCATGGTAGGTCATGCGTTGGATGGGCAGGGTGACCTCGACATTGAGCACTTGCTTGAACAGATCCCTCATCATGTTTTCCATCAGCTCCATAATGCCGTTTTCGTCCATGAACGAGGTCTCGATATCGAGCTGGGTGAACTCCGGCTGGCGGTCGGCGCGCAGGTCCTCGTCACGGAAACAGCGCACGATCTGGTAGTAGCGATCCATGCCCGACATCATCAATAACTGTTTAAAAAGTTGCGGAGATTGCGGCAGGGCGAAAAACTCACCAGGGTGGGTGCGACTCGGCACCAGGTAATCGCGGGCGCCCTCGGGCGTGGCGCGGGTCAGCATCGGCGTTTCAATATCGAGAAAGCCGTGTTCATCCATGAAGTTGCGCAGGGTTTTCACCACGCGGTGACGCAGTTTGATATTCGCCTGCATGGCCGGACGGCGCAGATCCACGTAACGGTAACGCAGGCGAATATCGTCATGAACGTGCTCGTCGTCGAGCTGGAACGGCGGCGTGTTCGCCCGGTTCAGGATTTCGATGGAATACCCCAGTACTTCCACATCGCCGGTGGACAGATCCGGATTGACCGTGCCCTCGGGACGGTGGCGGACCTTGCCGGTGATGCGGATGACGAATTCATTGCGCACAGAATCGGCGATGGCGAAGGGTTCGGCGCGATCCGGGTCGAAAACGATCTGGGCCAGACCCTCGCGGTCGCGCAGGTCGATGAAAATGACCCCGCCGTGGTCACGGCGGCGGTGCACCCAGCCACACAGACTGATCTCATGGTCGATGAACGACGTGTTGATGTGCCCGCAGTAATGACTACGCATATCAGGTATTTATAGTGGTTGGTCCGGAAACGAAGGGCGCAATGTTACGAGGCGTTGTCGCCTTGCGCAAGCTCTGCCACGCTCTGCTGCAGCAGTTCGGAATCCTCGGGGATGATTACACCCATGGAAATTATGAATTTGAAGCCCTCCTCCACGGTCATGTCGAGGGCGCGGACGTCCTGCTCCGGCATCATGACGATAAACCCGGAAGTCGGGTTGGGCGTGGTCGGCACGAATACGGAGATCAGCGTTTCACCGCTCAGTTTACATGCGGCCGGCAATCCCTTGTTGGTAAGAAAGCCCATACTCCAGATGCCGCGGCGCGGATATTCAACCAGTACTACCTTGCGAAAGGAGTTGCTGTCGGTGGAGAGCAGCGTGGTGGAAACCTGTTTGACGCTGGTATAAATACTGCGCACCAGCGGGATGCGGCCGACCATGTTCTCCCAGAAACTGACCAGTTGGTGCCCGAAAAAATTGGCCGCGAAAATACCGGTGAATAACAGTACTGCGACAGCGAGTATGACACCGAAACCCGGAATGGAAATACCGAGGACGTTTTCCGGGCGAAATTCCGGGGGCAAGAGCAGGATGGTCTTGTCCAGCACGTCAATAACCAGCTTGACGATGATGATCGTGGCCGCCAGTGGCAGCCACACCAGCAGGCCGGCGATAATGAGTTTACGCAAGGTGTTCATGGCCGCCTAGGATACAGCAATTACCCGGCGTTTAATCGGTGGATTCGCCCGTTTTCGCCGGTTTGTTTTCCGTGGAGGTGTTCTTGTCCGTGGCTTTCTTTTCCCCTTTTGTCTCCGCTTTTCCCGTCTCGCCCTTGTCCTTGCCAGTGGACTCGTCTTTCTTGTTTGCCGGCTTGTCGTCGGGTTTTTTCTTGTCCTTGAAGTCAGTGACGTACCAGCCTGAACCCTTCAGCTGAAACGCTGCCGCGGTGACACATTTTTTCAAGGTGTCCTCGTGACAATCCGGGCACTCGGTGAGCGGATCATCGGAGATCTTCTGAAAAGCCTCCAGTTTCTGGCCGCAGGCCGTGCATTGGTATTCGTAGATAGGCAATCTGATGCTCCTGTTGCAGTCAAATGCGATGAAAAATAGTGTCGGTAGGGGGTAAAATCAAGAGAAATTGGCCCCTGTCCGCTGAGATCCCCTTTAAAAAACCCCGGGTGGGTTTGCCATCCGTCAGATCTCCGGTATCATCGCCGGTCTTCCGGGCTGGGTCCGGAAGACAGTGGAAAGGGAAGTCAGGGGGGGTGGAATTGAATCCCCGCGCATACGACTTTCGTTTCTATACTACTCGCTAATAGCTATTAGCTAATAGCTTTTTGTTTCGGGTCGTTAGCTCAGCCGGTAGAGCACCGCACTTTTAATGCGATGGTCGTGCGTTCGAATCGCACACGACCCACCATCTTTCATCTCTGAACTCCCTGACATCGAACACCCGGTTTACCCCGGTTTCCAGGAAGGCCGGGGCGCCAATGAACAGTCTCATGGTAAAACTCATGCCGGAGTCAGAAAAGACAAACATGGCAGGATGATAAAAGTCATTGCAGCATGCAGGTCGTGCTCCGGGATGTTCAGAGGTGAGATGTACTGTCTGCCGACGTTTGGCCGGGAATGAACATGACCAGGAAGATGCCGGTCAATTTGACGTGGGCGCCCGATTTCAACATGACGACCCACATCGCACGCCAATGGTGATGAACAGGCTTTAATCGATAATACCGCTGCGTTTCATGTAAATGAGAGTTACCAGCCCGACAAGTTTTAATCAATAAGTTTTTTTCTGGCGTCGGTTCTGAAAACAGCGAAAAGTATAATGCTGATCAGAAGCAATGCCAGCGCGCTCAACAACCCAAACTGGCGATCGATATCATTGATCAGGAATTCAAAACTGCTGCCGGGCAAGTAGTCGGTCAATTCCCGGGTGATTTTCATCATCATCACCAGGCCCGCATGCACACCGATACTCAATGCGATATTGCCGGTATAAAACCGGAGTTGCGCCAGGATTACACCGAGCAGAAACAGGGTTAATAAAACGTCATAGCTACGGCCAATGAAATTCAGATTGAAGGCATTGGCCAGCAATGTGAGACCGCTGAACCAGTGCACTTCCTCACCTGCCGGCAGAGCCGGAAATTTCACAAAATGAACAAGTGCGTAAACCAGGCTGCTGGCCAGTATGGCGGTTATCATACCGTTGTGTTTTACGAGAACAGTGATAATGGCGCCGCGAAAAATGGTTTCCTCAATGATTCCGACGATGAAACCGGTGAGCAGGGCGAGCAACAGGGTTTTGGTAATAAAACCGACAGACCAGGACAGCTCCGGCTCCGCTGTATGCAGGCCGAGCGCGAGCAGAATTACCTCGATGATCAACAGCAGGATCCCGCCGCCGATCAGGCCGGCCATTACATTCCGCAAAAAACGGGTCGCTGGTACGTGATAACCAAGTCCGGAGCGGTTCAGCGCTCCGTTCAGGGCGAGAAAAATGAAAGCCCCGATCAGCCCGCTGAGCACGGTGCTGTGCCCAACAAGTTTATGCAGGGGAATCGTGTCGGGACCCAACAGCAAAGACAGCGGCCAGGCCAGCAATGCGCCTGCCACGAACACGCAGGCGATAAATGCGAGCAGATGCAAAATCGCGATCACGATTTATCCGGCGCTACTGGAGTTTGACTTCTTTACTGCTTTCCTCGCCCAGGTTGTCGACCCAGGCGATGCGAATGATGTCACCGGATTGCGCGCCACTGAAGCGGAAAGACAGGTACGGGTTTTTTGAAACGGCCCGGCTCCAGTCGCATTGCAGGACCAGTTCATCCCCATGGTAACAGCATAGCTGTTCGATGAAGTGCGCCGGTACCGGCTTGCCCGTCTCGCTGTCGACGCGGAAACCGGTTTCCATTGGATGACGGATGATACAGCGGATGGTGGCCACGCCATCGGTAATACGGGTTCTGATTTTGATGTCCCTGGCCATGCTAGCCGCAGCCCCCTTCGACCACCTCGACGAATTTTGTAGTCTTGTAAAGTTTGCCCCCGGAGCGCACCACGGCCATGAGATCGGACGGGAACTGTATCTTGATACGGGTGGCGACAAAGGCCTCGCAGCGCGGATTGAGTTTGAAATGTGCGATCAGCGGATTGGGGTTTTTCTCGACGAAAATGCTGATAGTGTCCACGTCAGGCAGGCTGCTGCTGATTTTTACCGGCACCACGGCGCCGTTTTCCACCAGGTCATGCACGCCGATAGCAATGGCGTCCGAGGCGGTGATCGGTTCGCCATCGAAGATCTGTAGCATGGCCTCATCCAGTTTGCTGGCGGAGAAAGCCGGTTTGTTCCGTGCGGTTACTGCCAGCAGGGGTCGTAGCAACAGGTCCAGCCCGCTCATCATGACCGCGCCGGTGCCAGCCAGTAGCTTGATAAAATAACGCCGTTGCATGGAATTTTATCCTGTTTTGCAGTACCTAGAGTTTCAGATCTTTTTCCAGTTCGCGCTCGTATTCAAGCTGGGCCAGCCGCGCGTTGATGCGTTCCTGCTGGTAATAGTCCGGGGTGCCCTGTTTGAGCGCCATTTGCAGGCGCCTGATGGCAAGTTCCGTGTCTCCGAGCAAATAGAAATACTCGGCCTTGGCGATCCCCGATTCAATTTGTGAGCCGGTTTGTCCTTCCGCCTGGGCCAGCAGGTTGTAATAGGTGATATCCGATTCGTTGGAGCTGCCGTAACGGCGCAGAATAGTACGGGCCTCCTCCGGTTGCCCGGCATCGAGCAGGGTTTTGCTGTAGTACAACACCAGTGGGCGATAATCCGGATAATATTTGTAGGCTTCCCTGTAGATGGCAAGACTTTTACTGTAATTGCCCCGTTTATGCTCGACGTTGGCCAGCGCGTTCATAAAGGTGACGTTGTTTTTGTGATTTTTCAGTAACAGTTCGAGATAGGCCCTGGCCCGCTCGAACTGATCGGCTTCGGTCAGTGCCAGGGCATAACCGTACCGCAGGTGGTCCTTGTCGCCTTCGCTGGTTTCCAGTGCCTCGGCGAAATACTTTACAGCATCACGCGGGTTGTCAAAACTGTGTACACGTATCTTGGCACGTACCAGCAGGTAGGACTGGCTGTCCCTGACGTCCATCGGCGGATATTCTTCGGCACGCGCCTGTGAATCGGCAATACGATTATTGGTCAGCGGATGTGTTCGCAAAAATTCCGGGGCATTGCCCTGGTAGTAGCGGGAGGATTGTTGCAGACGCTCGAAAAATCCCGGCATGCCTCGCGGATTGTATCCGGAATGCGCCAGTATCTGCATACCAATGCTGTCGGCTTCCTGCTCGTTGCTGCGGGTAAAGTTGATCTGGTTCTGGATATTGGCCCCGGCCGTGGCCGCCAGTGCTGCCGCCCCGGCCTCGCTGTTCTGGGTGCCCAGGATGAGGGCGCCGATCATGGCAGCGGCCACGGGTATGCTGAGCTGATCGGCGCGTTCAAACATACGCGCCATGTGACGCTGGGTGACGTGGGCGATTTCATGAGCCATTACCGCCGCCAGTTCGCTCTCGTTCCTGGAATTAAGAATGACGCCGCTGTTCATGCCAATCACACCGCCCGGCCCGGCGAAAGCGTTGATCTGCGGATTATCGATAACAAAAAATGTGAAGCCCTGCGGACGATCACTGTTGGAGGCCAGCTTGTATCCCAGTGAATTGATGTAGGCCTCGACTTCCGGATCATAGATGATGGGCGCCTGCCGGCGAATCTGGCGCAGGAACGCGTTGCCCATGCGCCGCTCATGTTCCGGGGAAATAACACTGCCGGCGGAATCACCGATATCGGGCAGGTCGAGGGATGATATATCCGCCATGACGATGCCGGAGAGGGCAAGGAGGCCGACCAGTGCGGGGCGGAATTTCATTATTAATCGTTTCTGTATACAGTTTATGCAGATAGTACAGAGACACCCGGAGAGTCTGTGCGGTTCCGGAAAAATTGGGTACCATGCGCCTTGCGGGCGTAAACGGCCGATGTCAGCGCCAGTTTAGCACAAGAAAAACGCCGTAATCCTTGTAACCTGACGCCGATACCCCTCGTCGCGTCGCACTTCCCCGGGGAGAGCCATGAGTAACAGCAAGAATGCCTTTTATGCCCAGTCCGGCGGCGTCACCGCGGTGATCAATGCCAGCGCCAGCGGACTGATTGAAACCGCCAGACAGCACGGGGATCGCATCGGCACTGTCTATGCCGGCCGTAACGGCATCATCGGCGCCCTGACCGAGGATCTGATAGATACCAGCCAGGAAACCGATGCGGCGATCGCTGCCTTGCGGCATACGCCCTCCGGTGCTTTCGGGTCCTGCCGTTACAAGCTCAAGGGGCTGGAGGAGAATCGCGCCGAGTACCAGCGTCTCATCGAGGTCTTCAAGGCCCATGATATCGGCTATTTCTTTTACAATGGCGGCGGCGATTCCGCCGATACCTGCCATAAGGTTTCGCAGCTCTCCGCAAGTCTCGGTTACCCCATCCAGGCCATTCACATCCCCAAGACCGTGGATAATGATCTGCCCGTTACCGATACCTGTCCCGGATTCGGCTCCGTGGCCAAGTACATTGCCATTGCCACCCGTGAAGCCTCGTTTGACGTGCGGTCCATGTGCCAGACTTCCACCAAGGTGTTCGTACTCGAGGTCATGGGTCGGCATGCCGGCTGGATAGCCGCCGCCGGTGGCCTGGCGGCCGATGTCGATCATTCCATACCGATTGTCATCCTGTTTCCCGAAGTGGAGTTCAGGCAGGATGCGTTTATCGCCCGGGTCAAGGAAAACGTCTCGCGCTTCGGTTTCTGTTCCGTAGTGGTTTCCGAGGGTGCCCGCTGGGCGAACGGTACCTTTCTGGCCGAACAGGGCACCCGTGATGCCTTCGGCCATGCCCAGCTCGGCGGCGCCGCGCCGGTGGTGGCGAATATGGTCAAGCAATCACTCGGCCATAAATTTCACTGGGCCGTGGCCGACTACCTGCAACGGGCCGCCCGCCACATTGCCTCGAAAACCGATGTAGACCAGGCTTATGCCGTCGGTGCAGCCGCGGTGGATTATGCCCTGGCCGGTGACAACGCGATCATGGTCACCATAGAACGGCTCGCCGATGAACCGTATCGCTGGCAGGTGGGCAAGGTGGATCTCGCCGCTGTGGCCAATGTCGAGAAATTCATGCCACCTGAATTTATCAGTGATGACGGTTTCGGTATCACCGATGCCTGCCGGCGTTACCTGACACCGCTGATTTCAGGCGAGGATTACCCGCCATACCGGCAGGGATTGCCGGATTATATTCGTTTGCAAAACAAACCGGCGACAAAAAAACTCGCTACTGCGTTTGAACTTGGCTGAGTTCCAAGTAAAATCGGCTGCGTTTTTTTGCCGCTGGTGTATATTCCGCGGCTCACACCGGGGCTGACTGGCCTCTTTAAATTACTAATAATGCTTGTTTGAACAGGGGGAGATTTCCATGTCGCCATTAGCATTTGCTTTATTGTGCGGAGTTCTGGCCATTTTATACGGTGGCTGGTCGATTCGCTGGATCCTGGCCCAGCCGGAAGGCAACGAACGCATGAAAGAGATCGCCGCGGCCATTCAGCAGGGGGCCTCGGCCTATCTGAATCGCCAGTACACTACCATCGGCATTGTCGGTGCCATACTGTTTATCGCGCTCGGCATCGCGCTGGACTGGTACACCGCCATCGGCTTTCTGATTGGAGCCGTGTTCTCCGGCGCGGCCGGTTACATCGGTATGAACATTTCGGTCCGTGCCAACCTGCGCACCGCCGAGGCCGCCAACAAGGGTATACAGGCGGCCCTGACCGTGGCCTTTCGTGGCGGCGCAATTACCGGTCTGCTGGTCGTCGGCCTGGGCATGATCGGCGTCGCAGGCTATTACGCCATCCTCGGTAACATGGGTATTGAAATGGACAAGATCCTGCACGCCCTGGTCGGGCTGGGTTTTGGCGGCTCGCTCATTTCTATCTTCGCCCGACTTGGCGGCGGCATTTTCACCAAGGGCGCCGATGTCGGCGCCGATCTCGTCGGCAAGGTCGAGGCCGGTATCCCCGAGGACGATCCACGCAACCCGGCGGTGATTGCGGATAACGTCGGTGACAATGTCGGCGACTGCGCCGGTATGGCGGCGGACCTGTTTGAAACCTACGCGGTCACGGTGATTGCCACCATGCTGCTGGGCAGCCTGCTGGTCGAGGGTGACGAGGCCATTATTTATCCGTTGGCGCTCGGCGGTGTTTCCATCATCGCATCCATCATCGGCACGTTTTTCGTGAAATCCGGTGCGAGCGGCAACATCATGGGCGCTCTGTACCGTGGTCTTATTGTCGCCGGTGTGCTGGCCGTGATTGCCTTTTACCCGGTAACGGGATGGGTGCTTGGAGATACCGTTATGTTCAACGGGACGGAAATGGCTTCCGTGAACATCTACTACACGGCCCTTATCGGGCTGGCCCTTACCGCGGCACTGGTCTGGATCACCGAGTACTACACCGGTACCGATCATGCCCCGGTGCAGCACGTGGCCAAGGCCTCGGAAACCGGCCACGCGACCAACATCATTGCCGGGCTGGGTGTATCGATGCGAGCCACCGCCCTGCCGGTGCTGGCCGTGTGCGCGAGTATCTGGGGTTCCTATGAACTGGCCGGGCTGTACGGCATCGCCATTGCCGCCACCTCCATGCTCTCCATGACCGGTATTATCGTGGCCCTGGATGCATTCGGTCCTATCACCGATAACGCCGGCGGCATCGCCGAGATGGCCAATCTGGATGAGAAGATCCGCAACATCACCGATCCGCTGGATGCCGTGGGCAATACCACCAAGGCCGTGACCAAGGGTTACGCCATCGGTTCAGCCGGTCTTGCCGCCCTGGTCCTGTTTGCCGATTATACGCACGCACTGGAAGCCGAATATAACCAGACGTTCCAGTTCCTGTTATCGGATCCCATGGTCATTATCGGCCTGTTTATCGGCGGCATGGTGCCGTTCCTGTTTGCCGCCATGGGCATGGAAGCCGTGGGCCGCGCCGCCGGATCGGTGGTGCTGGAGGTTCGCCGCCAGTTCCGCGAGATCGACGGTATTATGGAAGGCACCGCGAAGCCGGATTATTCCCGGGCGGTGGATCTGCTGACCAAGGCCGCCATCAAGGAAATGGTCGTCCCCTCCCTGCTGCCCGTGCTGGTGCCGATCCTGGTGGGTGTGATCCTCGGTCCCATTGCCCTCGGCGGTTTGTTGCTGGGCACTATCGTTACCGGTCTGTTCGTGGCCATTTCCATGACCACCGGCGGCGGCGCCTGGGACAATGCGAAAAAATACATCGAGGACGGCAACTTCGGTGGCAAGGGATCCGAGGCGCACAAGGCCGCGGTTACCGGCGACACCGTGGGCGATCCCTACAAGGACACCGCCGGTCCGGCCGTGAACCCGCTGATCAAGATCATCAACATTGTCGCTTTGTTGATTGTGCCGTTGATCTGATCATTTGTAGCCATACACCTGAAATGCCGCGGCCGGTCCGCGGCATTTTTTTGCGGTGAGGGCCAAAAACACGGGTACTAACCGTGTTTTCCTGGTGCCTGAGGCTACCGGAATCTTGAACTGCCAGCCTCGGCGGGTTACCGTCCGGCCATGGATGCGATCCTGCTCATCTCCCTGCTGTTTGTTGCCGGCGCACAACCGCACGAGTTTTCCCTGCAGGATCTGATGCAGTTCAAGTGTGACCGGGGTGATCAGGCGGCATGTGACGAGGTGGAACAGATCAAAGAGGATCGTGAGGACATCGAGCGGCTGCAGGATCGGGTCAACGTTTTCGGTCAGCAATTGCAACAACGTAACCTGATGCTCGATGATCGCCGTCCGGATCTTGAGAGCGCCTATCCGCTGGTTATGAACGATTATTTTGCCGCGTTACGTGAGTCCGGTGAGGAGCCGCGGATCGTTTCAAAACCGCAGCTGGAACAGTGCGCTGCCCATTACCACGACCACTGGATCAACAAGAAACTGTGGTGGCCGAACGAGGATGGCCAGCCCGACTGGGAAGACATTTACGTGTTTATTGTCGACCATTACTATGGATTTTGTCTGCGAGCGCAGTGAGTACAGAACCCGTCAGGGATGTCGCTGCAACTTCTCCAGTAACAGGTGGGTCTCGAACAACGGCAGGCCCATGACCCCTGAGTAACTGCCTTCCAGCCGCACAATGAAAGCGGCAGCCCGACCCTGGATGGCGTAGCCGCCGGCCTTGCCCAGCGGCTCGCCGGTGTTGCAGTAATCCTCTATTTCAGGTGCGGTCAATGGCCGAAATGCAACCCGGCTGACATTGGTCATGACACGGGTTTCGTGATTCACAATCGCCACGGCAGAGAGCACTTCGTGCGTCCGGCCCGACAACCGCGCCAGCATGGAACTGGCTTCCTCGATCGATTCTGCCTTACCGAGAATGTCATTATCCAGGACCACCGCGGTATCCGCGCCGAGCACCGGGCCCTGACCGCTGACGGCGAATCCTGCGCGCGCCTTTTCCAGCGCCAGGCGCTGTACGTAGTCCTGCGGCAGTTCGTCAGGTTGCCAGGTCTCATCGACGTCGGCATCCACCGGTTCATAATCAACGCCTGTCTGTTCCAGCAACTGACGGCGACGCGGTGAGCGTGATGCGAGATAGATTTTCATGTGTTAAATCAATAGGTGTAGGACAGGTTAATGGATCCGAATTTCTGTGAGCCATTCTGTTTTTCAAACTCAGGCGTGCGTAACACCTGGGCATAGGAAAGGCTGAAGCGGCTCCAGGTCAGGCCGGCGCCGATGACAAAGTCGCCGACCAGCGTTTTTTTATCAACATTGTGGCTGTCCGAAAAGGTATTGCCATCCAGAAACACATCGCGTATCACGGCCCTGCCGGTCATGGCCGCAAAAATATGAAAACTCATTCCCTCGCGACCGGTTTTGAAACGTGGATCGTCGGCGTCGGCCGGCGCCCGGGTATCACTGGCCGGCCGGATGAGCGCGGAACCGAAATCACGGGGCAGATTCCAGCCGAGGCGAAGTTCGACACCACTGTTAATATGGGTAAAGACGTTACCGACCGCCATGCCGCCATGCGCGATGGCGTCCCAGGACAGGTTGGCTACAGGCAGTGACGCCGGTTGTTTGCGAATCTTGCGATCATAAATCAGGGCAATGCCGACCTCCGTATCCAGCTGGTTATCCCAGCCATTGGCCTTGTCGATATCACGCAATGAATGAATCAGATCCTGGGTTTGTTCGGCCAGCGAAAAATCACCGGTGACTCCGGCCTGGATTTCGAAAGTATCCAGTTGCGAGGTTGTTTTGCTGTGGTAGGCCACACTGCCATATAACCAGCCGGCGTAAGGCCGGTCATCAACGATCAACATCCGTTGTTCGATGTCCCGCGGTGTGAACATTTTCTGACCCGCGGACAGGGCCAGATGCCTTTGCCGGTTTTCGTCGTCGTTGTAGGGCAGACGGTTGATCACGAAATCGCTCAAGCGGCTAAGCAGTGGAGTATTACGGATCCAGTCCTGTTCCTGGAACCAGTCGAATTCAGGTGATATCCAGCTCAGTTTGATGCCGTTGGTGTATTGCTGATCAGTGCCGGCAAAGAGATCATTCTCAAATCGCAGCGTGAACGTCCAGGACTCCCGCGGTGGCTTGGCCGCCATCACTTCCGCTGATACCGCCAGCAGCGATATGCACAGCAACCAATGTGTCCGTATTGTCACAACTTGTTAGTTCTAATAGCTAATGCCTAATGGCTAATGGCTAATAGCTGTGTTTCAAATGCCCATATCACTCAGCGTCATCATGATCCGGTTCATGATGCCGGTAATCCGGGGATGTTCAACCTCGAACTGTTCGATGCTGTACTGCAGTTTTTCAATCAGCGAATCCTTGTGATCCGTATTTTCCGGGTTGGCAAGCTGGTGCTCGACCTCATCGATCAGGTGGATGATTCTCTGCTTTACAGCCTCATCGCTGCCATTCAGCTTGTCCAGCTCGTCCTGCAGGGATTGCAGTGATTTTTTCAGTTCGTCTTTATTCATAATGCCTGCTGCTTCAATAAGTAATTGTTTTGATTATAGTGCGATTGGATTCGCATGGTCCATCGCTGGTTTACAGGGAACAGATTACAGACGACAGACGACAGACGACAGATTACAGATTACAGACTACAGACGACAGACTACAGTGAACAGGGAAAGACGGCCTTTTTCTACTCCCGGTGATAAGGATGGTTTTTCAGAATGCTCCAGGCGCGGTAGATTTGTTCGGCGACAACGACCCGTACGAGGCCGTGGGGCAGGGTCAGATTCGAAAGCGATATGGTTTCATGGGCCTCATTGATGAAGGTGTCATCCAGTCCATCGGCGCCGCCGATAATGAGGGTGACATTCTGGCCGAGCGTTCGCCATAAACCGAGTTTTTCCGAGAGTTGATGCGTCGTGCAGGACCAGCCGCTTTCATCCAGCATTACGATATGATGATTCTTTTTCAGGTGTTTGCGGATTCGTTCGGCTTCCCTGGCCCTGATCATTGCCGGATTGGTGGAGGTCGTGCGTTTAACCGCCGGGATTTCGGTCAGTACCAGCCGAATATCATCGTTGAGACGTTTGGCATAGTCATGAAAGCCGGCTTCAATCCATTGCGGCATCCGCTGACCGACGGCAAGCAGGTCGATGCGCACCTTAAAGCGATCTCATGGTGTCCCGCGCGGGGAGTGCCCAGAGTTTTTCCAACTGGTAGTAGTCTCTCAGATCCGGGCGCATGATATGAACGATGATGTCGCCGAAATCCAGCAACGCCCATTGACCGGACTCAATACCTTCCGTGCCCAGAACTTCATGGTGCTGATGTTTGACATCTTCCAGCACCTTGTTCGCCAGCGCCTTGACCTGGCGGTCCGATTGACCGGTGGCGATGATCATGACGTCGGTCATGGTGGTGAGTTTTTCGACATCAAGCACCGTAACATCGTAGGCCTTCATGTCATTCAGGGTTTTAACGATAAATTCGACGGTTTCTTCCGGCTGCATGGATCAAGTATAGAGTTTATGAGAAATAATATATTCATGGACGCCGGGCGGGACCAGGAAATCTGTACTGCGGCCGCCGGCGTATAACTGCCGCAGTCGGGTGGAGCTGACGTTGAGTACGGGCATTTCGGCCCGGCAAATATGGCCGCAGGTACGCTTCCCCGGCATGTCGCTCGCCGGCACGACGCGCGCGTCGTAGAACGAGCGTACCGGCGCTGAATACTCGATCGGCTGCTCCAGTGGGCGCCCGGCCAGGATGATATGCACATAATCGGCCAGTTCCTGCCATGACCGCCAACTGTCCAGAGTTGCAAACGCGTCTTCGCCCATGAGCAGACACAGCGGCTGGTGCGGATAATCACTGCGCAGGGAACGCACGGTATCGATGGTCCATGAGACCTCGTCCCGGTTGATTTCCCGATCATCGACCACGAAGCCATCCAGATCCCGGATGGCAGCCTGCAACATGTTGAAGCGGTGTTCGCTGCCGGCCACCGGCGCCGCGCGATGCGGTGGAATATTCAGCGGAATAAACCGGATTTCATCAAGCTTGAACTGTTCCCGGATTTCCAGGCCGAGGCGCAGATGGCCGATATGAACCGGGTCAAAAGTGCCGCCGAGGATACCTATCAGTTTAGCCATAAGCAGTAAGCCACAAGCTACTAGCTACAAGCCACAAGAGACAAGCCATAAACCATAAGCTACTAGCTACTTGCCACAAGCTACGAGTGAATTCGGTAAAAGAAAAAATATTCATAAACTAGTTGCTTGTTGCTTATGGCTGTCTCTAGTTGCTAGTTGCTTGTAGCTTGTAGCTAGTAGCTATGTCCTTATGTGCCCGTCACCGAGCACAATAAATTTCTGCGAGGTCAGCCCTTCCAGACCGACGGGACCACGGGCATGAAACTTGTCGGTGCTGATGCCGATCTCGGCGCCGAGACCGTACTCGTAGCCGTCGGCGAAGCGGGTGGAGGCGTTGACCATGACCGAACTGGAGTCCACTTCGCGAAGAAACTGTCGGGCCCGCGAGTAATCTTCCGTGACGATGCAATCGGTATGCTGCGAGCCATAGGTGGCAATATGCCTGATGGCCTCTTCCATGTTGGTGACGATTTTCAGGGACATGATCGGCGCCAGGTACTCGGTGGCGTAATCCGCCTCGGTGGCGGCCTTGATGTCCGGCAGAATGGCCCGTGATTTCTTGCAGCCGCGGATTTCCACGCCAGCCTCGCGGTACAGCGGCGCCAGCAGTTTCAGCACGGCCTCGGCAATGCCGGCCGCCAGCAACAGGCATTCCATGGTGTTGCAGGTGCCATAACGCTGGGTTTTGGAATTGAAGGCAATATTGCACGCCTTGTCGAGATCCGCCCGGTCATCGATGTACACATGGCAGATACCGTCGAGGTGCTTGATCACCGGGATAGTGGCTTCCGCGCTGATGCGTTCAATCAGCCCTTTACCGCCGCGTGGCACGATGACATCGACATAATCCGGCATGCGGATCAGTTCACCCACGGCGTCCCGATTGGTGGTTTCCACAACCTGGATGGACGTGCACGGCAAGCCGGCCTGCTCCAGCCCGGTCTTGATACAGGCGGCAATGGCCTGATTGGACTGGATAGCCTCGGAGCCGCCACGCAGGATCGCGGCGTTACCGGATTTCAGACACAACGCGGCGGCATCGGCAGTGACGTTGGGTCTGGATTCGTAGATGATACCGACGACGCCGAGGGGCACGCGCATTTTCCCGACCTGGATACCGCTGGGACGGTACATCAGATCAGTGATGGTACCGATCGGATCGGCAAGACCCGCAACCTGGCGCAGACCGTTAGCCATGGCGCCGATGCGCGCCGGGGTCAACTCCAGTCGATCCATGAGGGCGGGTTCGAGGTGTTTCGAGGTGCCGGCCGCGAGATCCTTCTGGTTGGCTTCGATCAGATGTGCGGCCCGGGACTCGATGGCGTCGGCGATGCGCAGCAGTGCCGTGTTCTTGCGTTCGGTTGTCGCCACGGCCAGGTGTCGTGCGGCGGCGCGTGCCTGCTTGCCGAGTTCCTGCATGTAGTCCATTGTGTTCATTGATTTAACCAGCCAGTGCGTTGATGAGATCGGGCTTTCTTGCGGCGCCATCCTCAGCCAGCAGCCGCAGCAACTCATGAAAACAGTTCCAGGTCAGGGGCCGGGCATCGCCCTTGATGATACGGTCAATTTTGCCCGCGGTGACCAGGAGATTCTGTAAAAAATCCGGGCGGTGTCGTGAAAGAGCGTTTTTCAAAGCGGCTTTGCGCCGGGAACTCGATCCCCACTGGCCGGGAAGCGCCGTTTCCGCGGACTCGCCCCGGGCGAGCCGGTGCCCCAGTTCCGCCAGTTGCCGGAAGTTCCACATGACGGCGCCGTATATGGCCATGGGATCAACACCCTCATTGCGAAAACCATACAGCATGCGCGTTGTTCTGGCGAGGTCGCCCTGGAACGCCGCTTCCATCATGGCAAAGACATCGTAGCGGGCGCTGTCCACTACCGCGGCCATGACATCTTCGATACCAATGTCATCGCCCCTGACCAGCAGGATGAGTTTGTTGATTTCCTGATCCGCGGCCATCAGGTTGCCCTCGACGCGCTGGGCGATCAGTTCGGCGCCGGCATTATCGATGCGCTTGCCCCGGGACCTGCAGCGTTGCTGTATCCACGCCGGCAGTTGCCCGGCGTCCACGGGCCAGATTTGCAGGGTGACGCCGGTCTTGTCCAGGGCCTTGTGCCATTTCGTCGATTGGCTGCGCTTATCCAGCTTGCCACAGCTTATGATCAGCAAGTTGTCCGCGCTGGCGCGGGCAGCGTAGTCAATCAAAAAGGGTCCGCCTTCACGACCGGGCTTGCCCGTGCCCAGGCGCAGTTCAATGATCTTGCGGCTGGAAAAAAGTGACAGGCTGTCACTCTCCTGCAGCAGGCGGTTCCAGTCGAAGTTCTTGTCGACCTCGAAGACCACGCGCTCGTCGTAACCGTTGCTTCTGGCGCAGGCGCGTATGGCGTCTACGGCTTCCCCCTGTTGCAGCGGTTCTTCACCGGAAACCAGGTACAGGGGTGCGAGCGTGTTTCGCTGCAGATGTTTCTGGAGTTGCTCCGCCCGTAGACGCATGCGGCGGCGTTATCGGGTCACTGCGTTCAGCCGCCTGAGGACATTGGCGGCCACCCGCCGGCGCAGATCCTCCTGCATGGTGCGTTCTTCCTCAAACTTGCCGACCACGGCGCCCTCGTCAAAGGTCAGGTCACGGCGGGCGGAGACATCCTGGTCCTCGCTCAGGACTTTGCCGTCCTGGCCGATCACGGACATGGTGGCGGCATAAATCAGTTCGTATTCCTCCACCTTGCCGGTATCGGCGGACACGGTGAGCAGTTTGCGATCCTCGCGTTCGTTGGACAGCTTGAGAGTATATTCGGCCTCTTCTGCCGAGCCTGGCAGGGCAACGCCCATGGAGGAAAGCTGTGTCGAGACTTCCTCTCCGAGTTTGCGGGCGCCGCCGGCATCCACGTACACGGATGAAACATTCAGCGTCGACGGACCGGATCCCCGCAAATGGAAACCACAGCTCGCCAGCGAGGCGGATAAGAGAACGATGGTGAGATATCTGGTGATCATGGGATCAGGGCTTATTGGTCTGCGTTTCTTGTGTACATATTACTGCATGCACGCATCTGAAAATAGACCTTTTACCCGTGATCGGGTCCCGACCCGGTGGTGGTAGTAGCGTGGCCACGCACGCGCCACAGTGATTGATCAGGAGACCACGATGTTAACCAGCCGCCCCGGCACGACAATGATCTTGCGCACGGTTTTGCCGCTGGTGAAGCGTTGTACATTCTCATCGGCCTGCGCCAGTGTCTGTATCGTTTCCGTGTCGGCATCCGTGGCGACCGTGATGCGTCCGCGCAGTTTGCCGTTGACCTGGACCACCAGGTCAATTTCATCACGCAGCAGTGCCGAGGCGTCCGCTCGAGGCCAGGGATGATCGATAACGGCGTCGCGGTTGCCGAGTCCCGTCCAGATGGCTTCGCAAATGTGCGGGACAATGGGTGCGAGCAGCAACACACAACAGCTGATGCCTTCATGAAAGACGGCCTGGTCATTGGCGGTGTCTGTTTCCATGCGCGCCAGCACGTTGACCAGTTCCATGACCGCGGCGATGGCCGTGTTGAAAGTGTACCTGCGGCCGATGTCGTCATTGACCTTGTTAATGGTGCTGTGGATGCGGTAACGAATCTCCTTCTGTTCCGGGCTGAGGGCGTCAGCATCAAGACCGGTGTGACAATCCCTGGCAGTAACGGCCAGTTTCCACAGCCGTTTCAGGAAGCGAAAAGCCCCCTCCACGGCACTGTCGGACCATTCCAGGCTCTGATCCGGCGGCGAGGCAAACATGATGTACAAACGCACGGTGTCGGCGCCGTACTGATCGATCAGGGCCTGCGGATCGACGCCGTTGTTTTTCGATTTGGACATTTTCTCGATGCTGCCCACAGTCACCGGCTCGCCGTCGGCCAGCAGGCGCGCCGCGGTGATATGCCCCTTGCCGTCACGTTCGACATCGACTTCTGCCGGAGAAAACCAGGTTTTCTGGCCCTGTGCGTTTTCCCGGTAGTAGGTTTCCGCGACGACCATGCCCTGGGTCAGCAGGTTGGTGAAGGGTTCATCGCTGCTCACCAGTCCTTCATCCCGCATCAGCTTGTGAAAGAAGCGGGCGTAGAGCAGGTGCATGACGGCATGTTCTATGCCACCGACGTACTGGTCCACCGGTAGCCAGTAGTTGGCGCGCTCGTCGAGCATGGCCTGATCGTTATCCGGGCAGCAGTAGCGCGCGTAATACCACGAGGATTCGAAGAACGTGTCGAAGGTATCGGTTTCGCGCTCGTGCACCTGGCCAGCGGCGGTTTTGACCTGCCTGAATTCGGGCATGGATTTCAGCGGCGAGCCGGAACCGTCAAATTCAACATCTTCCGGCAGCCGGACCGGCAGATCGCCGGCGCTGACGGGATACTCCTTGCCGTTTTCATCATGGATCATGGGGATGGGACAACCCCAGTAGCGTTGCCGTGATACGCCCCAGTCGCGCAGGCGGAAATTAACCCGGCGCTCGCCGTTGGCGTGGGCTTCGAGGTGGCCGGCGATGGCCTCGAAAGCCTGATCGAAATCCATGCCGTCGAACTGCCCGGAGTTGTAGCAGACGCCGTGATCCGTAAACGCGGCGTCGGAAAGATCCGGGACATCGCCGCCGGCCGGTTTGATCACGCCGACAATGGGAATGCTGTACTTGCGGGCGAATTCAAAATCGCGCTGGTCGTGTGCGGGTACCGACATGACGGCGCCGGTGCCGTAACTCATGAGTACAAAGTTGGCCACGTACACCGGCAGCGGCTGTTGCGTCACCGGGTGTGTAGCCTCGATGCCCAGCGCCAGACCCTTCTTTTCCATGGTTTCCAGCGCCGCTTCGGAGGTTCCGGTTTTACGGCATTCCTCGAGAAAACTCCGGACCCCGGCAGCGTTTTTCGCTGCCGCCAGGGCCAGCGGATGCTCGGCGGCCACGGCGCAGTAGGTCACCCCCATGAGCGTGTCGGGACGCGTGGTATAGACCCGTAACGGATCATGACCCGGCACCTCGAAATCGAATTCCACCCCCTCGGAGCGCCCGATCCAGTTTTCCTGCATGGTGCGCACGGCGTCGGGCCAGCCGGATAATTTTTCCAGGTCAGCGAGCAGTTCCTCGGCGTAAGCGGTGATTTTCACAAACCATTGCGGGATCTCGCGACGCTCCACAAGCGCGCCGGAGCGCCAGCCCCGGCCGTCCACCACCTGTTCGTTGGCGAGCACGGTTTGATCGACCGGGTCCCAGTTGACCACGGCGGTTTTTTTATACACCAGGCCTTTTTCATAAAGGCGGGTAAAAAACCACTGTTCCCAGCGATAGTATTCCGGATCGCAGGTGGCCAGCTCGCGGTCCCAGTCGTAGGCGAAACCCAGCCGCTTGAGTTGCCGGCGCATGTAATCGATGTTCTCGCGGGTCCATTTGGCCGGGGCGACGTTATTGACCATGGCGGCGTTCTCGGCGGGCAGACCGAAGGCGTCCCAGCCCATGGGCTGCAGAACATTTTTGCCCTGCATACGCTGGTAGCGGGCGATGACATCACCGATGGTGTAGTTGCGGACATGACCCATGTGCAACTTGCCGCTGGGATAGGGAAACATGGACAGGCAATAAAATTTTTCCCGGCCGGGATCCTCGGTGACCCTGAAGGCCCGGCTGCTTTCCCACCGGGTCTGGGCTTCGGTTTCCACCACGGCCGGGTTATAGAGTTCTTGCATCGATTATTTTTGTGATATCAGGCAACGAACGCGGAAGGATACAGCAGGTCAGCGCGGGGGAACAACAGGGGTGTCAGCCTTCAGGCGGACATCCTACATATACCGGTGAATGGAAAACAGGTGTCTGACTTCAGTCAGATACCGTGGGGATATTGATATTGGTGATTGGTGAATAGTGGCCATGTGTCTGACTTCAGTCAGACACCATGAAAAAGTAAAAGGCTAAGCTGATGCAACGATTACACTTTCTGCCATTCACCATTCACCATTCACCATTCACCATTCACCATTCACCAATCACCATTTACGCACGGTGTCAGCCTGAAGGCAGACACCAGTCACAAAAAAACCGGCTCACGTCAGCAAGCCGGTTTTTACTGTGGCGAAACGATCTACTCGCCGGTGGTGAGCTTGTCGCGGTTTTTCTCGACCGTCGCCTCTCCGACGCCACTCACCTGGGCCAGTTCATCGACGTTTTTGAAGGGTCCGTTTTTTTCACGCCAGGCGATGATAGCCTCGGCACGTTTTTCCCCGATACCGTTGATCGTCTCCATCAGCATGGCTTTGTCGGCGGTATTGATGTTGACGGTGTCGGCTGCGAACAGCGCGACGGGAAGCAAACAGGCGAGAAGTACGAGTTTACGCAAAGTTTCCATTTCAATCTCCTTGTTGAATTGAATGTGTCCGTGAACACCCGTCAATGGGTGTGGCTTAATGCTATAACGCTTGCGTGAAATGTAAATACCCCAAATGGGTGAATGGTGTCTGCCTTCAGGCTGACACCGTGCGTAAATGGTGATTAGTGATTAGTAATTAGTGAATGGTGAATAGTGGTCAGGTGTCTGACTTCAGTCAGATACCGTGGGGATACTTTTACTGGTGAATGGTGAATGGTGAATGGTGAGTGGTGAGTGGAAAGTAAGTTGTCTCCGGTTTGATCACGGCCGATCACCAATCACTACCCGCCATAAAAAAGCCCCGCGGAGCGGGGCTTGAGCAGGGGAGGTAATGATGATTTAAAGTGTGTTCAGAAATACCACTGGCCACGAAGGATAAAGTAGTCCGCATCATCCGCTTTTGACCCGGCACTCAGGTCGCCGGCCAGTTCCGCATCTGCATCAGGACTTGAATCAAGTACGCTGACGTAGTTACCTGAGAAACGGACGTTATTGTTCGGATACCAGTTCAAACCGGCCGTCAGGATATCCGCGTCGGACGATCCCGGTCCGCCGTCGATATTATCGAACTCACCACTGGTATAACGTAATGCGATTTCCCAGGCGCCCCAGCCACCTTTAAATAACGGGTTTTTAACCTTGGTTTGTTTATACGAACCGCCTTTCCAGTTGTAGTTGCGGGACTCTCCAGTCAAATAGTAACTACCATAGATGTACCAGGCGTCGGTATCGGCATCGGCAACACCGGCAGGACCGTCTGACAGTTCAGCCATGGCGTATTCACCCTGAATTGAGAAGGGGCCGTATATGGCGGCTGCTTCAGCAACGAAGGTGTTGGCTTCTTCCCAGCCCCCGGTTTCGGTCTCGAGAATATCGGCGCCCGGATGTATTTCCGGCTCGCCATCGATATTGAAGCTGCCGTTCATGCTTTTGGCGTAGTTATAACCAACCCCGAAGTGAACCATTCTGGTATCTTCATGTAAGGGAGAGAAGGTCAAACGACCGGTAAAACCAGCCTGGCTCTCCGCGGTATCTTCGTTCGCAGAACCCGCATAAATCCCGCCTGCCGCGGTGAACATGTCATTGAAATAAGAATGTGCAGACAAGCCGTACTGACGGCCTCCGCCGGTATCGGCGACTATGCCGTTAACCAGCTGCGAACGCTCGATGAAAGTAATGTATTTGGAGCTGGTAAGTTCCTCTATGCTTAACGGCATTTTATGATGGCCAAAGGTAATGGTGACCGGTTTAAAACCCGTGTAAGCGAGGTAAGCGTCTTTAATGCCATTGGTATTTGGCGTGCCGCCGCCCTGATCGTCAGCAAAATCGTATTGAAGCTTGAACTTCCAGTATTTTGCCAGTACGCCACTGATGTACATACGGGCCCGGCGAAACTCGGTGACCGGATCGCCGCCCTCACTGCCTTCAAAATTGACATCATCTCCGGCAAAGGTAACGTCACCCTGTAATCGACCACCAATCCGGAACTCGTAGTCACCATCAGGCGATGTAATTTCAAGCTTGCCCCTGGTATTGATCTTAGGCATTTCACCGGTGGCCTTTGAGACCTCCTGCTTGACCTCCTGTTTGATGCCCTCGACTTCTTCAGTGTCTGCCCTGGACGCATTAACTAGCAATTCATACTCTTGCTGGGTCAGGCTGCCCTTGTCCTTGAGGATCTTCAGCAGATCCATCATGGCCTCGTTGGCAGCGAGAGCGGGTGTGCTGAGTGCAGCGGTACATCCCAGTAATGTGGCACCGCAGAGTGCTTTCAGACGGTTGGTGTATTTCACTTTATTTCTCCCGTTACGATGGTTAATTGTGTTAAGGAACCTCTGATTAAGTCAGAGCTTCCTTAATTCAGGATTTTGATCACATCGCGGTCCTTCTCACCGGGGCCTCGTGACGTAATTGAGAGCGCAACTTAATAAGTTACTGTTACAGGAAGATGAACCATATGTGACAGGTCAATGAAGATGGGATGACAGAATGATGACAGGGGATGGAGTAAACGTGCTGAAGCACAGACGGAACTGTCAGTTGATCATGTTTATTGTCATGACTTTGTAATATGATCCGTATTTAATAACGTCATGCATGAATCAACCGGCATCACCAACATGAAGAACAGGATACTCATTGTCGAGGATGAGGAAGGTATTCGGGAAATGCTGGGTTACACCCTGAGCCGTGAGGGATTCAATTTCGATGAAGCCGATAACGTCGATAGCGCCAGTACGCTACTGGAAAGCACCCTGCCCGATCTGATACTGCTGGACTGGATGCTGCCGGGCATGAGTGGTCTGGATTATGCCCGGCGACTGAGGAAAAGCCCGGAGACCAGGCATATACCGATTATCATGCTGACTGCGAAAACGGATGAAACCGACAAGGTCAAGGGGCTGGATTATGGCGCCGACGATTACATCACCAAGCCGTTTTCCACCCGTGAACTGGTATCCAGGATCAAGGCGGTCCTGCGCCGCAGCCAGTCAGTCAGTGACAAGGGAACGATAGAAATCGAGGGTTTGTCGCTGGATCCGGAAACCTACCGGGTCAGCGCCCATGGCCAATCCATTGAAATCAGCCCCACGGAATTCAGACTGCTGCATTTTTTCATCTCTCACCCTGAACGGGTGTATACCCGGGCACAGTTGCTGGATCAGGTCTGGGGTCAGAATGTCTATGTTGAAGAGCGTACGGTAGATGTGCATATTCGCCGTCTGAGAAAAACCCTGCAACCGTACGGTTTTGACAAATATATACAAACTGTCAGAAGTGTGGGCTATCGTTTTTCGACGGTACACTGACACCTTTGAAGGTGAACAATGAGCGATTTGTGGCGACTTCTCCTGCTGTTGCTGGCCACGGCGACCATAGGCCTGTTGACGGGGCATACCCTGGCCTTCGTCAGTATCGGCTTGTTGATCTATATATTCTGGCTGCGCAAACGTATCGAGGAATTACGCGACTGTCTGCGTGATCGGAACCCGGCGAATGAGGACGCGTTTACCGGTGTCCTCTATGACATCCTGGCGGAATTCGATCGTGTCCGTCGTCATCACCACGACCGGGACAAAAAGCTGCTGGCCCAGTTAAAGCGTTTCCAGATCGCCGCGATGGCCATTCCCGATGCCGTGGTGCTGCTTGGAAAACACGGCAGCATTGACTGGGCCAATCACCGGGCCGGGGAGTATCTCGGCATTCAATGGCCCCGGGATGACGGCCAGCGTATTTCCAACCTGCTACGGGCGCCCGAGTTGAGCCGCCTGATACAAAATCCTCCGTCCGCGCAATCCGATGACCGGCTCGAGATGGCCCTGTCGCATAACCGCGACCGCTACCTGGAATTTCGCGTCGTGCCGTATGGTAATGATCAACGTCTGCTGGTGGCGCGGGATGTGACCGAGATCCGCCAGACCAGTAATATGCGCAGGGATTTTATCGCCAATGCCTCGCATGAGTTGCGTACGCCACTCACCGTCATTGCCGGCTATCTCGAGTCCATCGAAAATGACGAGGACACAACGCCGGTATCGGCCTGGAAACAGATCATCGGCAAGATGCGCACGCATACGCTGCGCATGCAGCGATTAATCGACGATCTGCTGAAGCTGTCGAGTCTGGAGTCGGTACGCAGCGGGGAACACAGGGAAGAAGTGGCGGTTTCGGAGTTGCTGTCCTCTATTTTCAACGAGGCCAAGGTGCTCAGCGGAGACGAGGAGCACATCTTTTACCTGGAGACGGATACCCGGCTGTGGCTGAAGGGTGACCAGCAGGGGCTTTACAGTGCCTTTTCCAACCTGGTATTCAATGCCGTTCAATACACCCCGGCCCGCGGCGTGATACGCATACGCTGGCATGAAAACGACAGGGGCGCGTGCATGGAGGTGATCGACTCCGGCGAGGGCATTGCCACGGAGCATATCCCCAGGCTGACGGAACGCTTTTACCGTGTCGACAAGGGACGTTCACGGGACCAGGGTGGCACCGGCCTCGGCCTGGCCATTGTCAAGCATGCACTGGCCAACCACGGCGCGACCCTGGAAATAGACAGTCAGCCGGGCAAGGGCAGCCGCTTTTCCTGCCAGTTCACAAAGGCCAGGCTGGTCAGGAAACAGGCCCCGGACGAGGCCAGCATCAGCGCCTGATCTCCCTGTTTTACAATGCTTTTTTATATTGTCTTCAAACTGTCATATCTCCGTAACACGGATGTCATTGATGGCCCTGATAGTTGCCGGCGTAGGGCGGCCGGCCGGTCAGCGGCCGGCTGCCGCAAGCATTCACCATAGCTCATAATCAACGGAGAGGAGACTCATGAAAAAACAGTTACTCACATTATTCGCGGCTTCAGCCTGCCTGTTGCCGGTGTCCGGCATGGCGGTCGAGCTCGATGCGAACCTGTCGGATTACCAGAAGGCCAGCGGTGTTTCCGGTAACGTCATCAGTATCGGTTCCGATACGCTGAACAACCTGATGACGTTGTGGGCCGAGGAATTCAAAAAGATTTACCCCAATGTGAATATCCAGATCCAGGGTGCGGGTTCTTCCACGGCGCCGCCGGCGCTGGCCGAGGGCACCGCGAACTTCGGCCCCATGAGCCGGAAAATGAAGGACAAGGAAATCGAGACCTTCGAGAAGAAATACGGTTATAAACCCACCGCTATCGGCGTGGCCATTGACGCCCTGGCCGTTTACGTCCACAAGGACAACCCCATTGCCGGGATGAGCATTCCACAGGTGGATGCGGTGTTTTCCGCAACCCGCAAATGCGGCTACAAGGAAGACATCACCACCTGGGGTCAACTGGGATTGACCGGTGAATGGGCGAACCGGCCGATTCAGGTCTATGGCCGAAATTCCGTATCCGGCACCTACGGTTACTTCAAGAAAAATGCGCTGTGTAAGGGTGATTTCAAGGACAGCGTCAACGAGCAACCCGGTTCCGCCTCGGTGGTTCAGGGTGTAACCAAGTCCATCAACGGTATTGGTTATTCCGGCATCGGTTACAAGACTTCCGGCGTCAAGGCGATCCCCCTGTCGAAGGAAGAAGGCGGGCAGGCTTACGAGGCAACACCGGAAAACGCCGTGGCGGGCAAATTCCCGCTGTCCAGACTACTTTACGTCTACGTCAACAAGCATCCGAACGAAGATTTGCCGCCGCTGGAGCAGGAATTCATCAAGATGGTGATTTCGAAGATCGGCCAGGAAGTGGTTATCAAGGACGGTTACATCCCCCTGCCTGCAAGTGTTGCCAAAAAGGAACTCGCCAAGGTTGGCCTGTAAAGGAAAACGTTATAACGTGGTCACAGCGGAACCCCCGTGATGGCAGCGAATAACCAAGGTTACAGCCTGCGGGTAGGGTATACCCGCAGGCTGTTCTGATATGGGTAACCCCGGGTTACCCGGCCCGGTTAATCCCGTAATCGCGCTGTGCATGTATTGGCAGCAATGAATTTAACATTAGTACACTTGTAACGTATTGAAAGCATGACGAACCAGGTACTGACAGGGGATACAGCGACGGAATCCGTTACCGAGACGACGGCCCGTTATCTGAAAACTCGCCATCTGAAGGATGTGATGACCCGTTATATGATGGCGGTGGGCGGTATCGGCGTCATTATTGCGATTGTCCTTATCGCGGTATATCTGTTCTACGTGGTGGTGCCCATGTTCATGCCGGCCGAGGTGGATCTGGCTGCGGAATACCGGGCTCCCGGCGATAGCAGCGCGGATACGCTGTATTACGCCATGGAAGAGCAGGCCGAAATCGGGCTACGCGCCGACAACCAGGGCAAGCTGGTGTTTTTTGATGTGAGTGATGGCCGGGTGTTGCAGGAGCATGATGTTTTGCCGGACAGCGATGCCGCCATCACCGCCTTTGATGCCGGTGATCCATCGCAGGAGTTGCTGGCCTATGGATTGTCTGACGGATCCGTTTTGCTGGTACAGCATCGCTACAAGATAACCTACCCGGATGACAAACGTCTGATCTCCCCCGGGCTGTATTATCCGATGGGGCGTGAGCCGACCCGGGTGAGCGAGGATGGGTCGGCGATCACACAGGTGTCCGCACAATATGATGGGGATAACACCACTATAGCCGCCGTCACGGCGAACAGCGAGTTGCACCTGGTCTCCCTGGCCAGGGAAGAATCCTTTCTCTCCGATGAGGCCGAAATCACCCGTAGCGATGCAATGCTGCCATTGTCACGCCGGGCCAGCCACATGATCCTGGATGTCGACCAGCGTGAACTCTACCTCGCCAACGATGACGGCAGCATCAGCTACTATGACACCAGCGACAAGTCCGCGCCGGTGTTGATTGAGCACGTGCAGCGGGTGGTGCCGGATGACGTCCGCATCACCAGCCTTGAATTTCTGAGTGGCGGAATTTCCGTGCTCGTCGGCGACAGCCGTGGCCACATCAATCAATGGTTCCCGGTTCGTGATGAAAACAACGATTACTCGCTGCAATGGGTGCGTGGCTTCAGCGCCCAGGATCATCCGATAACAGATATTACCCCGGAATACTTCCGCAAGGGTTTTATTGCCGCCGATGAGTCAGGCACTTACGGTATTTATCACACCACGGCGCACCGTACCGTAAAGGTGGTCGACGCCGGCATCAGCGCCAGCCTTAAGGCTGCGCTTGGCCCCCGGGCCGATGCCCTGTTGCTGGAAGACGGCAGACGTCAATTGCAATTCTGGCGGGTGCATAACGAACATCCCGAAATTTCCTGGCAATCACTGTGGGGCAAGGTCTGGTATGAAAGCCGGGCAGAACCCGAACTCATCTGGCAATCGTCCTCGGCCAGCAGTGATTTCGAACCCAAGTTCAGTCTGAGTCCACTGGCCTTCGGTACCTTCAAGGCGGCGTTTTACGCCATGTTGTTTGCCATTCCGCTGGCCATCCTGGGCGCCATCTATACGGCCTATTTCATGACGCCGAAAATGCGCAGCATGGTCAAACCGACCATCGAGATCATGGAAGCCCTGCCGACGGTGATCCTGGGTTTTCTGGCCGGGCTGTGGCTGGCGCCGTTTGTCGAATTGCATCTCCCGGGTATCTTTATGATCCTGCTGCTGTTGCCGGTCAGTATCCTGCTCGCTTCCTACGGCTGGTTCAAACTTCCGGACAAAATCAAAAAGCAGGTTCCGGAGGGCTGGGAGGCGGCCCTGTTGATCCCGGTGGTGGTGCTGGCCACGACAGTGGCCATTGCCCTCAGCATCCCGGTTGAAAAAGCATTTTTCGGCGGCAATATGCCGCTGTGGCTGACTAACGAAATGGGGATTGGTTACGACCAGCGTAATTCCCTGGTGGTGGGTGTGGCCATGGGCTTTGCCGTGATCCCGACCATATTCTCGATCAGCGAAGACGCCATCTACAGCGTCCCCAAACATCTGACCACCGGCTCACTTTCGCTGGGCGCAACGCCCTGGCAAACCATGATGCGGGTGGTGCTGTTGACGGCAAGTCCCGGTATTTTCTCCGCGCTGATGATCGGCCTCGGCCGCGCCGTGGGCGAGACCATGATCGTGGTCATGGCCACGGGCAATACCGCTATCATGGATATGAATATTTTCGAGGGTTTCCGCGCCCTGTCGGCGAACATTGCCGTCGAGATGCCGGAATCCGAGGTGGGCGGCACGCATTACCGGGTGCTGTTTCTCGCCGCCCTGGTCCTGTTCATGGCCACCTTTGTATTCAATACTGCCGCTGAGGTCGTCCGTCAGCGCCTCAGAATTAAATACAGCAGCCTGTAGAAAATGACGCACAACATCAGACAATGGATTAAAACCGGCGAGCCCTGGATCTGGCTGAACGCGGGCGCGGTGACCGTTTCGGTATTGATGGTTATCGGCCTGACCCTGCTTATCGCGGTTCGGGGCATGGAACATTTCTGGCCGGCGCCCGTGGAAGCTTTTCGCTACAGCGTGCCGGGCGAGAAGCCGGTCTTGTTCATGGGCCAGCGGGTGGACGAGGAGCAGGTGACGGCGTTTCGCGCCGGACTCGCCAAGCGTGTTGATCCCAATCAGCTGGTCAGCCGCCATCTCTATAAAACCGGAAACAGGGATTTTCTGGGCATAGATTTTCGCTGGGTCAATGCGCTGGATATGGAAAATCTCGAATACCCTGACGAAGCCATGGTGGTTGAACGGCGTGAATGGGGCGACTTTATCGGTGTGCTCAAGGCCGTCAAGCGCGGTGATACCGTAATCGAAAGTGGTACGAATGTATGGCCCTTGTTCCAGAGAGTCATCGACGAGAGCACGGCGATATTCGATGAAATACGGCATATCGAAAAGGATCGGATCGGCGGCATCAATTACCGTATTGAACGACTGCGTCTGCAAGAACGAAGTCTGGAACTCGATGGCGTGACCGGCGGGCCGGAATTCGACGCCCTGGAAGCAGAGCGGCAATCACTGCAGAGAGAATACGACAGTTATACCCGGCGTCTGGGTGAACTTTACGAAGACCTCAATACCTACAGCTTCGTGGCCACGCTGGCAGACGGCAAGGAAGCGGAGATCCCGCTGTCCAAGGTGGTCCGGGCCTACCGGCCCAACGCCATGAGTCTGGTCGGCAAGGTGCAGTTTTATTTAGCCAAGATCTGGGAATTTGTCAGCGAAGATCCGCGCGAGGCCAATACCGAGGGCGGTATTTTCCCGGCGATTTTCGGCACGGTGCTCATGGTCATCATCATGTCAATCATTGTCACGCCGTTTGGCGTGGTTGCCGCCGTGTACCTGCGTGAATACGCGTCGCAGGGTCCGCTGACCCGGCTGATCCGGATCTCGGTGAATAATCTGGCCGGGGTGCCTTCTATCGTTTACGGCGTCTTCGGTCTCGGATTTTTCGTCTATTTCCTCGGCGGTTCCATCGACAAGTTGTTCTTTCCGGAGTCGCTGCCCGCGCCCACATTCGGGACCCCGGGGCTGATGTGGGCCTCACTGACACTGGCCATACTGACCGTGCCGGTGGTGATCGTCGCGACCGAGGAAGGCCTGTCCCGGGTGCCGCGCAGTATTCGTGAAGGCAGTCTGGCCCTGGGGGCCACCAAGGCCGAAACCCTGTGGCGGACGGTACTGCCCATGACCTCATCGGCCATGATAACCGGCTTGATCCTGGCCGTGGCCCGCGCCGCCGGCGAGGTGGCGCCGCTGATGCTGGTGGGGGTGGTGAAACTGGCGCCGTCCCTGCCCCTGGACGGGAATTTTCCCTTTCTGCACCTGGAAAGAAAGTTCATGCACCTGGGCTTTCACATCTATGATGTCGGTTTCCAGAGCCCCAATGTCGAGGCCGCCCGTCCGCTGGTGTATGCTACGTCGTTCCTGCTGGTCGTGATTATTATCACACTGAACCTGACGGCGATCCGGATTCGTAATACCCTTAGGGAGAAATACCGTGCCGCAGAGCAAAGTTGAAACAGAAAACGAAGTGGATTACGCAATGATTGATTCCAACGAAAAAAATACCGTCATGGAAAATACCGGCGGTCATGCCATCGATATGAATTCCCTGATCAACCAGGAAGACAAGCTGATCCTGGAAGACGAAGAGCCTTGTATCAATATCAACGATTTCAATCTTTACTACGCTGATGTGCAGGCGCTGAAAAACATCAACCTGAGCATACCCAAACAGCGTGTCTCGGCGTTTATCGGCCCGAGCGGCTGCGGCAAGTCAACCCTCCTGCGTTGCTTCAACCGCATGAATGATCTGATCGATATCGTCCGCACCGAGGGCAGCATTACCATTCACGATCAGAATATCTATGACAAGAATGTCAACGTGGCCGAACTGCGCCGCCGCGTCGGCATGGTTTTCCAGAAGCCGAACCCGTTTCCCAAATCCATGTATGAAAATGTCGCCTACGGCCTGCGCATCCAGGGCATCAATGATCGCAAAACCCTGGACGAAGCGGTGGAAAAGTCGCTGCGGGGCGCGGCCCTGTGGGACGAGGTGAAGGATCGGCTCGATGAAAACGCCCTGGGTCTTTCCGGCGGTCAGGCCCAGCGGCTGGTGATCGCCCGTGCTATTGCCATCGAACCCGAGATCCTGCTGCTGGATGAACCCTGCTCGGCGCTGGATCCCATATCCACGCTGAAGATCGAGGAACTGATTTACGAACTCAAGGAAAAGTATACCATTGTCATCGTCACGCATAATATGCAGCAGGCCGCGCGGGTTTCCGACTACACGGCATACATGTACCTTGGAGAAATGATCGAGTTCAAGGACACCAGCACCCTGTTTACCAATCCGCAGAAAAAAATGACCGAGGACTACATCACCGGTCGCTACGGTTGATGCCTTTATAACGCTTCACGCAGAGGTAAAAGAATGGCCAGTTCCAGTGTAAGTGGACACATATCCAAGCAGTTCGATCAGGATCTGGAGGATGTCCGTGAAAACGTACTCAAGATGGGCGGCTATGTTGAACAGCAACTGGCCGATGCACTCAAATCGCTGATCGAAGCCGATATTGAGCTGGCTGAACAGGTACTCAAACACGAATACAATGTCAACAAGATGGAAGTGGATATCGATGAAGAAGTTATCCATCTGCTGGCGCGCCGGCAACCCGCGGCCGGTGATTTGCGACTGACCATGGCCGTGATCAAGACCATCACCGACCTTGAACGCATCGGTGATGAAGCCCAGAAAATTGCCAAGATGGGTCTGGACCTTGCGGAGAAACAGGGCCCCAAGGCCTATTACGTCGGTATTAATTCCATGGGCAACCATGTTTTCCGTATGGTCAGGGGGGCCCTGGACGCGTTTGCGCGCATGGACACCCAGGCCGCCTTCCTGGTAGCCAAGGAAGAACCGGAATCGGATACGCAATACGCGGCCATCATGCGCCAGCTCATTACCTATATGATGGAAGACCCGCGCAGTATCTCCGGATCGCTGGACGCCATGTGGACCGCGCGCGCGCTCGAACGCATCGGTGATCACGCGCGCAACATCTGTGAATATGTGATCTATTTTGTCGAGGGCAAGGACGTACGCCACATCAGTATCGAGGAACTGGAAAAGGAAATCAGCGAAGACTGAACAGGACAGGGATTATCACTTATCCCGGACACTGCTTCGGTTTATCAACAACGCTTTCGCAATTGCAAGTATTACAGAACGCTTGCCTGTTTCATCGGCTCCGCCAAACCCCTATACTTTTTTGACCCGGAACTTTGAACTGGAACCTTGATCAACAGCCTGAATGGACGACATTAACCTGAAACTGCCGGAACTCTATATCAACCGCGAGTTGAGCCTGCTGGAATTCAACCGCCGGGTGATAGACCAGGCCAAGGATGAGACGGTGCCGCTGCTCGAGCGCCTGCGTTTTTTATGCATCGCCAGCACCAACCTGGACGAGTTTTTCGAGATCCGTGTTGCCGGTCTCAAGCAACAGGTACGCTACGGTTCCGTACAGACCGGTCCGGACAACCTCTCACCCACCGAGGTGCTCAAGCGAATCCGCGAGACGGCGCTGCAACTGGTCGACGAGCAGTACTGCATCCTCAATGAAATCCTGATCCCGGAATTGTCCAGACAGCGCATCAATATTCTCCGGCGCGCATACTGGAAGCCGAAACTGTCGCGCTGGATCCGGCGTTATTTCACCAGCGAACTGTTGCCGGTGTTGAGTCCCATAGGTCTGGACCCGGCGCATCCGTTTCCCAAGGTGATGAACAAGAATCTCTACTTCATCGTATCGCTTGACGGCAAGGATGCCTTTGGCCGCGAAAGCGGCCTGGCCATCGTTCAGGCGCCGCGTTCACTGCCGCGGCTGGTGCACCTGCCGGCGGATATCTGCAACGGCCCTCATGATTTCGTCTTGTTGTCTTCCATAATTCATGCCCACGTTGGCGATCTGTTTCCGGGCATGAAGGCGACGGGCTGTTACCAGTTCCGGGTGACCCGGGACGGGGATTTATTCGTCGATGACGAGGAAGTGGACGACCTGTTGCGGGCCCTGGAAGGCGAATTGCCGACACGGCGCTTTAATGATGCCGTGCGTCTTGAAGTGGCTGATAACTGTCCCGGGGAACTCTCGAACTTTCTGTTGCAGCAGTTTTCGCTCACCACCGATGATCTGTACCAGGTCAACGGGCCGGTGAATCTTGGCCGCCTGACGGCTATTCCCGATCTGGTGGATCGTCCGGATCTGATCTATCCGGGGTTTACGCCGGACCTGCCGCCACGGCTCGTCAAGCAGGGCAATATTTTCGATACCCTGCGCAACGGCGATATCCTGCTCATGCATCCGTTCCAGTCATTCGCCCCGGTCATCGATTTTCTGCGCCAGGCCGCCGCCGATCCGGATGTGCTGTCCATCAAGCAGACCCTGTACCGCACGGGTGATGATTCCGCGGTGGTGGATGCGCTCAAGCAGGCCGCGCGTTCCGGCAAGGAAGTCACCGTGGTCATCGAGTTACGGGCCCGCTTCGATGAACAGGCGAATATCGAACTGGCCAGTGATCTGCAGGAGGCGGGCGCACACGTCGTCTATGGCGTGGTCGGTTACAAGACCCATGCGAAGATGATCATGGTCGTGCGCCGCGAAGGCCGCAGCCTGCGCCGCTACGTGCACCTCGGCACCGGCAATTACCATGCACGCACGGCGCGGCTTTATACCGATTATGGCCTGCTCACCTGTGACAAGGCCGTCGGTGAGGACGTCAACAAGATGTTTCATCAGCTAACAGGCCTTGGCCGCGCCGGCCGTCTGAAAAAACTGCTGCAGTCGCCGTTCACCCTGCACAAGAGCATTATGCAGTTCATCCAGCATGAACAGTCCATGGCCGAACAGGGCAAGGAAGCGCGCATCATTGCCAAGATGAATGCCCTCGTCGAGCCGGAAATCATTCGCGCACTGTACGCGGCTTCGCAGGCCGGCGTGAAAATCGATTTGATCATTCGCGGTATCTGTTCCCTGCGTCCGGGGGTCAAGGGTGTTTCCGAGAATATCAAGGTACGTTCCATCGTCGGGCGTTTCCTGGAACACACGCGTATATATTATTTTCTGAACGGCGGCGATGAACGCATCTATTGTTCCAGCGCCGACTGGATGCCGCGTAACCTGTTCCACCGCGTCGAGGCCTGTTTCCCGATCGAGGAAAAACGCACGCGCGATCAACTTGTACAGTACGGACTGCAGCCCTATCTTTCGGATAACTGCCAGTCCTGGATGCTGCAAAGCGACGGCAGCTACAAGCGCAACCGGCCCGGCAACCACAAGTCCCGGGCGGCGCAACAGGTGTTGCTGGATCATTACTGCGGTTAGACTGATCAGGAAACAGGTAACAGGATCTTCAGGTGTCTGCCTTCAGGCTGACACCGTACCGAGTCTACGCGTATCTATCGGGGTCGGACCAACATAAGATATTGATAAGAAAGAAAAGCTCTAAGTATATTCAGATACTTACGCTGGTCCGACCCGAGGTAACGCCGAATCGATTGCGGATTCACCCAACAAGGCTGCACTCATCAGGACACACACCTCCCGGGGGCTGGTATTATTGCTGGTTATGGGTTTGCGGGCTTACTGGCGCTGTACCAATCCGAACCCCGTGCGCTCCTACACCATTGCAGCGTGGCAAATCCTTGCAGCACTGTTTTTGCACCGGCTGATCTATATCATTGTGATCAGTCAGTGTGTTCCCGGAGTCTTGAACCCGGGTTTTGCCGGAAAGGCATCCCCTTATTCCACGTCTTAGAAACGCCCGCGTTGATGAGCAGGAATGGCGTCTTGTTCGATCTGTCGAGTGGGCTTCACTTTGCACTATACGTCGCCATGTTGCCCCTGTTCGCCATCCACATCAGTGCGGCAATCTACCACCAGGTGTTTGGTGTGGTTGAATTCCGGGGGTTGGTGTCGATCGATCCTTGTGGTGATAACATTACAGAATTGAATTGATCAGCGCATCCGCCTCTTCGTATTTAATGGGTCCACTGCGGATGAAGTAAACATGTCGTTCACGGTCGATGATGACCGTGTATGGCAGCACAATGAACCGGTTACCGAGTGATTTAGCCACGTCCTTGACCGCCTCCATTCCCACCAGGGACGGATAATTCATACCCACATCGGATATATACGGTTTAATTTCATCGGCACTCTGGTGCAGGGCTATGCCGACAAACTGCAATCCACGGTCGTTGTATTTTTCCTGCAGTTGTATAAATTCCGGTATCTCCGATAAGCACGGAGGGCACCAGGTAGCCCAGAAATTCAGAACAACGACCTTGCCGTCCCACTCACCCACATGGCGCAACTCCCCGTTCACGTCCGGCAGGCTGAAGTCCGGCCGGACCGCGCCCACCAATGGTTTCACAGGTTTGATGTAGGGATTCTCGACAACGACAGGGCCGGACACGGATGTGTTTTCCACCGCTTTGGACTGGTAGCCGACTGCGGCAACGATAACCAGCAGAAATATTATGGCTGAGCCAAATGACAATAAACGTCGCATAATGTTGTTTATATAAGGGGGGAAAAATAACAATTCAAGTAGAACGGTGAAAAATTCTTGTTATATCCGGGTACAGGATCTTTTCACACTATATTGAAATTACCCCGCTTATTGTAAAGAGAGACCGCGAGCCAGGGCATTTTAATCGGCTGTTTTGGTGTTTGTTACCGGTTTCAGGATGATGGCCATTCCAAGGACGAAGACCACCATGCCGACAATACCCCATAGCCAGAATAGTTGCTCGTCTGTCCGTTCTTTTATCATGGTATAATGATCGTATGGGAGCAGTGTCTTCCCGTTCAGTGCGAATTGAACGACATCATACGCCGGTACTTCAACATCATAATCTCCATTTATACTTTGCCGGTAATATTCCGAACCGCTGCTGTCTGTATTTTCCGGTAAATCGATGAATTCATTCAGTGGCTTGCGATTGATATTTTTGAAGAACAGCGCTCCACTCGATGTGGGACCTTAGGGAATGGCCCAGACTGTCATTTCATCACCGACATATATCGATCGCCTGATTCGTTGATAGACATCGGAGTTGCTATCGATCATATTCCCGCCATTGATGACGAACCGGACCCGGGAGACTGGCCAGCCTCACATCTATCCAGTTCCAGCCGTCTCGTGCAGGCACAAAGTTTTCCATGACTGCATGGACGTTGTCGGTGACAGGTGTAATCTCTTCCAGCGGTGGCGCCACCTGCTTGTTGACAAGGAATCCACTCAATAACAGAAACAGGATAAGCAGCCCGATGAACCCATAGATATTTTTTATGTTATTCAATATAGTATTTGATTCAGGTGCATTGTAGACCTGACATAGATAATCCGTAACGGACAGGCTGAACGGGATCCCCTATGGCCAACTACATTGAAATACTGCATCCGCGTTCACTGAAGCACCTGAGCAGTCATTTGCAGCGACTGGTTGCCGGCCGGCTCTGGATGAAGGTGCTGATCGGCATGCTACTGGGGATCATCACCGGTATCCTGTTGGGTCCATCGGCCGACCTGGTTACACGACCTGCCGCAATCACAGTGGGAAACTGGCTGGCGCTTCCCGGGCAGCTTTTTCTTGTTCTCATCCAGATGATCGTTGTGCCACTGGTATTCGCCTCCATTATTCGCGGGCTTGCCGCAGCGGAAGACATTGAACAATTACGCCGCCTCGGATTCTGGGTGGTTGGCTTTTTCGTTGTGACCACGGCCGTCGCCATCATTATCGGTGTCAATCTGGCACTGTTTATCAAGCCCGGCAACTACATCGACAACCAGATGTTGTACGCGGCCCTGGGTGACAAAATCGCCGTGGAGGAGCAGGCACCGGCGGGAATAGGCACGCTGGCGGACATTCCGGAGCGGGTGGTTGGCCTGTTGCCAACCAATCCGCTCAACTCGATGGTGGAAAGCCAGATGCTCCAGGTGGTCATCTTCGCGGTTATCTTCGGTATCGCGTTACTGATGACTGCGCCGGAACGGTCGCGGCCACTCCTCGATTTTCTGGGAGCGTTACAGGAAGTCTGCATGACCATTGTGCGCGGCGCCATGTGGCTCGCTCCTGTTGCCGTCTTCGGCCTGATCGCCCAGCTCACATCGAAAATCGGTCTTGATGCAATGCTCGGTATGGCCATTTACATGTTTACCGTGTTGGGCGGGCTGGCCATATTGCTTGCGTTCTATCTATTATTGTTGGTAATTACAGCCACCTACAAGCCGGTTGAGTTCCTGCGCAGGATCCGCGACGTCATGCTACTGGCTTTTTCAACCTCAAGTTCCGCTGCAGTCATGCCATTATCAATTAAGACCGCGGAAGAAAGCCTGGGCGTGCGGCCGTCCATTGCCCAGTTTATCGTGCCTGTCGGCGCAACAATCAATATGAATGGAACGGCCCTCTACCAGGGCGTGGCCGCGATCTTTCTTGCCCAGGTGTTCGGCATAGATATCAGCCCCAGCGGTATGGTTGTATTGGTCGTGGTTGCCGTGGGCGCCTCTATCGGTTCTCCTGCAACTCCCGGGGTCGGTATCGTTATCCTGTCCATGATCCTCAATTCTGTCGGTATTCCTCCCGCCGGTATTGTTCTCATTATGGGCGTTGATCGTATCCTTGATATGTGTCGTACCGCGGTAAATGTGACCGGCGATCTGGTCGCATGCGTAATCATGGATCACTGGCTCCAGGGCAGCAAGAGTTATGAGGAACAGGTCGAGGAAGAAGACACTCTGGAAAAAGAACGTGTGGAAAAGGATATGGACGTTATCATCAAGGACTCCGGTACCACGAGTAAAGGCACAGGAGATAATAGTTAACAGGCAACAGGTTTATTTGATTTCTATTAAATAGTTTTAAAATTATGAATTCTGCGGAAGAGAAATACAGGGCTCTGGAAGAGCGATACAAGACATTATTCGAGAAATCAGCAGATGCTTTCTTGATCATTGTTAATGACAAGTTTGTCGACTGTAACATGGCCACTGTCGAGATGCTGGATTACAGGAACAAACAGGAGTTACTGAATACCCACCCCTCCGTTCTGTCACCGCCCACGCAGCCCGATGGCAGGGACTCCTTCGAAAAAGCCAACGAAATGATGGCCATTGCGCTGGACAAGGGCAGTCATCGCTTTGAATGGATGCATAAGCGCTATAACAGCGAGGTTTTTCCGGTCGAAGTCCTTTTGACCGCCATACCCTCGGACGCCGGGACCATGATCCATGTGGTCTGGAGGGATATTACTGATAGAAAGGATGCAGAAAAAAGACTGGAGGCAAGTGAAAAAAGATATAAAACATTGTTCGATAAATCCGCAGATGCCATGTTGATCATCGTTAATGACAAGTTTGTCGACTGTAACATGGCCACTGTCGAGATGCTGGATTACAGGAACAAACAGGAGTTACTGAATACCCACCCCTCCGTTCTGTCACCGCCCACGCAGCCCGATGGCAGGGACTCCTTCGAAAAAGCCAACGAAATGATGGCCATTGCGCTGGACAAGGGCAGTCATCGCTTTGAATGGATGCATAAGCGCTATAACAGCGAGGTTTTTCCGGTCGAAGTCCTTTTGACCGCCATACCCTCGGACGCCGGGACCATGATCCATGTGGTCTGGAGGGATATTACAGACCGCAAAAAAGCCCATGAATTGATAACCTATCAGGCAAAGCATGATCTCCTTACCGGATTGAATAACAGGTATGAGTTCGAAAGGAGTGCCAGGGAGCTTTTATCGGATTCGAAAAATAAAGATACTGAACACGCATTATGTTACCTGGATCTGGATCAGTTTAAAGTAGTCAATGATACCTGTGGCCATCTTGCCGGTGATGAGCTATTGCGCCAGATCGGTAAAATCCTGAACAATACAATTAGTGCTCGTGACACACTGGCTCGCCTGGGTGGTGATGAGTTCGGCGTTTTACTGCAATATTGCTCAATCAGGGATGCTCAGCGTGTCACCTCTTCGATACTCGACGCAATACAGGATTACCGGTTTACGTGGGAGGGTCGTACATTCAGGGTTGGTGTCAGTATTGGATTAGTTCCTATAACTTCATTCACCAGGAATCTGACGGATTTAATGAAGGATGCCGATGCAGCATGCTATACGGCCAAAGACAAGGGAAGAAACTGTATTCATGTATCAACACTTGATGATTCTGACGTTGCTCACCACCACGGCCAATTACAATGGGTGAACAGGATCAACGATGCATTGAATAGTGATTCATATGAGTTGTTCGGCCAGGATATCTCATCGCTAAACGGGTCTGATGAAAAATATTGTGAAATCTTACTAAGAATGAAAGATGCTGATGGAAATATGATATCTCCCGGAGATTTCCTTCCTGCTGCCGAGCGATACAATTTAACGACTCAGATAGACTTTTGGGTGATCAGGAATGCATTCAGATTATTGAAGGAATTCCCCTCGATTTTTCAGGTTTATACCTCTTTTTCAATCAATCTTTCCGGGGCATGTATAACAAAACCTGAAACATTTGAATACATAAAGGAAAATCTGAAAGAGTCCGGGATTAAAGGTGAGAATATCTGTTTTGAAATAACTGAAACGGCCGCCATATCAAACCTGGTTTATGCAAACGAACTGATATCATATGTAAAAAAACTGGGCTGTAAATTTTCACTGGATGATTTTGGCAGCGGTTTGTCATCGTTCGCTTATTTAAAAAACCTGCCCGTCGACTATCTGAAAATAGATGGCCTGTTCGTAAAGAATATTGTTGAGGACAAGATCGACTTTTCCATGGTAAAGGCCATTAATGAAGTCGGACATTTAATGGGAATGCAGACGATCGCAGAATATGTGGAGAATGGATCAATTTATGACCGTTTGTGTGAGATAGGCGTTGACTTTGCACAGGGTTTTTTTATCAGCAAGCCGGAAGCGTTGACCGGGATTTTGCAGGCAAGTACAGACAGCATTCGCATCAATAGGCTTTAAACTTGCGACTGATGGCGTCTATCGGGCATCTATCGGGGTCGGACCGACATAAGATATTGATAAGAAGGAAAACCTGTGTTGAAAATGGCATTAAATTACGCTTGGAATGCGTTTTTGAGGGATTAAAACATCACTTTAAGGATGAAGAATCATGCCACGCGCCCATCGTTATTTTTTGCCGGGTTATAACTGGCACATTACCCATCGCTGTAACAAGAAAGAATTCCTGCTTAAATCTGCCAAAGACCGCAGACGCTGGCTGCATTGGCTGTTTGAAGCACGGAAGCGCTATGGTCTGTGTGTGTTGAATAATGTCGTCACCTCCAGCCATATTCATTTATTGGTGAAAGATACCGGCAACTTATAAGTATATTCAGATGCTTACGCTGGTCCGACCCGAGGTAACGAGGTAAAAACAGCGGCCCTTCGGGTAACAGGGGAGAGGAGGCAAAGGGCCGCCAGAGGGTAAAATGATTAAAGCTGGCCCGCAGGAACGTTCTTGATCCTGTTCCAGTTCGTATTTGCCTTGCTGATGCGCCCGGGCACGTCTTTCAACCATTCGTCCTGTATATTGGCGTCCAGGTTCAGATACAGCCTGCCGTCAACCAGCCGCCATACTTCCGGATCGCCAACGAATTTCTTGCCGACTGAAACACCGAAGGCGCAATAGCCGCCAAAGGCCGGAATATAACGGTCGGGATCTTTGTCAAAGGCCTGCTTGTTGGCTTCGTTGGCAAACTGGTAGGTCACGCCGTCATGAATGGAAATAAAGTGTCCGTTTCCACGCAACGGCCGCTTGCTGTTGTGATAGGACACAAGGTCATAGCCCTGCACTCCGACAATGCTGTTGGCATCGGCTGTGGCGGCACTGGCATCAACAACAAGTCCGGCCCAAAGAATGAGGGGAATCAATAATCTCTTCAATATCATAACTATTCTCCTGTATAAATCCGGATGTAAATCTCTGATTAAGCATTTCCGGTGACAGTATTTCGGTTACCGGTACTTGTTAGATGCCGTACCGGCAGCGGATCTTACCGGCATGTTGAAATAATTCCGGGAGGGATCAGAGTGTGATGTAAGGACTTTGCGCGAAACCTGTCAGATTTTCCCGCACTACCACGGCATGGTTGCAGGAACGGTCACGGGTTGTGTAAAGCAGGATTAGCTGGCAGGACATAACAGGCGCGCAGAGACCGTCATCTATACGCCGCGCGTCATAAACGCGGCGGGGACGGATCCGGCTCATCTTCATCCATGGTTTTCAGGGCCTGGATTAATAACCGGTATTCCTCGCAGCACTCACGGCAGATGGAAAGGTGGTGCTCGACCTTTTCCAGGCTTTCAGGAAAGGATTTTCCGGCCAGTTCACGTTCGGCAAATTCCGCGATCAGGTTAAGGCACTGGTCGCAATTGATCTCTGAGTCTCTGGTCAGCCCTATCAGCTGCATAAGTCCGTTAATCTGTTTTTTGTCCAACGTCATATACCGGTTCCTATGCACTGAATGCGGAGTTAATGTCTTCGATACCAAGGCCGGAGTCTTCCAGGGCCTGTTTCAACTTTTTCCTGGCATCATGTCCCATCTTGTAGACAGCATTACGGTTACTATCCAGCAAGTCCGCGATCCGGACCTGGGGCAGACCTTTTAATTCGGCCAGCAGGACGGTCCGTTGTTTATCGCTCAGTTCACTGTCAATCAAACTATGCATCCTGTCTATAATTATCGATTGATCCCGGTTGATTTCAACCTCATCACCGGTCATGAAGTTGTCAACGACGGTTGTATCTCCATTCAGGGTGATATCTTCCAGGGAAATGTCCTGCCATTGCTTGCGTCTGAGTTTGCTGAGGGCGATATGAATGGCTATGGAGGTTGCCCAGGTCAGAAACCGGCTCTTCCCCTGAAACTGTTCAAGCTTTTCAAGGATCTGCATCAGCGTCTCCTGCACCACGTCTTCCAGGAAGGAGTCATCCACATACGTCCAGTTCGCCCGGATCCTTCCGAGGGTGCGAAACAATGCATCCCCGAGGTCGGTCAATGCCTGCTGCTGTATCCGGCCCCGGGCGTTCAGATCGGCCAGCCATGCTTCATTGTCTCTTTGTGTGGTCTGCATATGGATACAGGTAACCGCAGCGTTAATTCAGCGCGTCCCGCGACTCTTCGACAATTTGGGTTGCTGCCGGAAAATCCAGATCTGGCTCTGCTGCCATGTTGAAATAGTTGGTGAAGAGATTCAGGATCACGTTGGCCACGATTTCACTGATTTCAGCATCCGAGTAACCGGCCTCCCGGATCTCTTTCATGTCTTCCGCGTGGACAGCCCCGTGATGGATAACGATCTTCCGGGTGAACAGGAGCGCCGCCTTTTCCTTCTCGCTTTCGGCAACACCCAGTCGCGCGTTCAGAACCTGTGCGTCATCGAGTCCGGTATGACCGGCAAACACGGTGTGTGCGGAGATACAGTAATGACATTTGTTAATCTCGCTGACACGCAGGGCGATCTTCAGGCGTAATGCTGCCGACAGTAAACCGGTGGACAAGGCCTGGCTGAGTCCCAGGAATCCCCGGACCACCGGTAGTGAATTGGCCATGGTCGCAATAAAATTGGGGACGGTGCCGACCTTGTCCCTGACCAGACCCAGGATCTCGAGAGTATCCGCATCGGCAAGCGACTCGTCTACAGGGTGGATTCGGGGCATGACAAATCTCCGCAATGCGTAATCAGAAAAACCATAAACTGAGACGCCTTCTCCGCCGCTGTTCTTACCCCATGGCAACCGCGCGTTGTTATCGAATCGTTTCATTTCAAAAAATATTCCGGGTTCGGGACATCCTCATCCTTCATCGGCGGGTTCGCAACCCTGGCATAAATCCAGATCATGGATTTCCTGTCGTGTGTATCTCGGCAGAATGTGCTGCGGGCAGTTAATGTCCCAGGCATTGACATGAATAATAAATGCACGTTCGGCCACACCCTGGTAATCGCTGACAGCGAACTTTCTGATCATGTCCACATTTTCACTGACCTCGGCTGTGCCCCAGAGTTTGATTCGTTTCCGGCCGGGGTAGTCCATGAGAAACAGGCAGACCTTGCTGTTTTCTTCCAGGTTCCCAAATGAGATGTACTGCCGGTTACCCCTGAAATCGGCGAAGCCCAGGGTTTTATCATCAATGACTTTCAGGAATCCCTTCGGGCCACCACGGTGCTGGATATAGGGTTGCCCCTCACCATTCACCGTGGCCATGTAAAACGAATCGCGTTCCGCCAGGAAGTCAGCCAATTGTTTTGTAACTGTATCCCGCCATCCCGTACCCTGTTCCATATGGGCATAGGTATTACGGGAACCGTATTTTTTCTGCAGTTCCTTGACCTTGTCTGTAAAGGCGATATCACTTACATATTCTTTCATGATATTGACACCGGTGATTTTGAAATGTTACTGACTCATGCCGCCAGCCCGGTACTGGTCTTCTGCATGGCGATAAAACCTTCCAGGGACTCCACCCGTTGCAGCCAGTTGCGTATGTTGGTGTACGGTTGCAGTGACACGTTGCCTTCCGGTGCATGGGCAATATAGGAATATGCGGCCACATCGGCAATCGTAGGAGTATCACCCGTCAGGAATTTGCGATCAGCGAGTTGCGAATCGATCACCTTGAGTAACTCATTGGAGCGTTTGATGACTTCTTCGGCATTGTAGTTCGCCCCGAACACGGTGATCAGACGCGCTGCCGCGGGACCCGCGGCTATCGGGCCGGCGGCCAGTGATAACCATTGCTGGGTCCTGGCGGCGGCGACAGGATCGCGGGGCAACCATTTGCCAGCATCGTATTTGGCGGCCAGGTAGACCAGGATGGCATTGGAGTCATAAATAACCGTGCCATCATCGTCCAGGACCGGGATCTGGCCGAAGGGATTCATTTTCAGGAAATGTTCTGACTTGTGTTCCCCTTTTTGCAGATCAACATCAACGGGTTTGAAATCAAGTCCCAGCAGGGACAGGAACAGCTCGACTCGATGTGCGTGTCCGGATAACGGGTGTCGGTAAAGGTTAATCATGGCAATACTCCGGTTTGTGATTGGTCGTTTTATAGGGAGTAATACTAATATCGAAACCGGATAAGATTAAGAGGGATTCCGGTTAACTGATTCTTGCCGGATGGCAATAATCAGCCCCCGATTCCGGGAGACCGGCTCAGAATTGTTGCAGAATTCGAACAGCTGTTCAGCTGTCGTGTTTCAGACGCTCAAGCAGAAAATCAATCAGGAAGCGTACCCGGACCGGGATATGCTCCCGTTCCGGATAGACGATCCAGGTAAACACGTCCGGGACTTCGTAGTCCTCAAGAACAATTTCCAGATCGCCATTTCGGATTTCATCCTCCACATAATACCCGGAAATCCGGATCAGTCCGATTCCACGTACCGCGGCCTTTACCAGGGAGCGACCGTTGTTACAAACCCAGTTCCCCCGGACCTTGACGATACTTATTTTACTGTCGTTCTCAAATCGCCACGGCATGCCCGGTAACAACAAGCAGTTGTGTGACAGCAAATCGTCCGGCTGTTGCGGGCGGCCATTGTGGGCCAGATACACGGGGCTGCCGCAAACCATGACCCGCCGGCTGGCGACCTTGCGTGCGATCAAGGATGAATCGGAAAACGTTCCGTGCAGTCGAACGGAAAGGTCATAACCTTCTTCTACAATGTCTACTTCTTCCATGCGGGTATCGAGTTCGATGGATACTTCAGGATACTTCTGTACAAATTCAGCAAGCGCGGGAGTGACATAGCGCTCGGCGTAGAGGCCGGCGGCCGTGATCCGGATCAGTCCTTTCGGGAATTCCTGCAGATCCGCCATCTCGGATTCCAGTGCCAGGATCCGATCATGGATTTCGCGGGCGCGTTCATAATAGATCCGGCCCATATCGGTGAGGCTGATGGAGCGGGTGGAGCGCCTTAGCAGGCGCGTATTCAGACGTTCTTCCAGTCGCTTGATTTCGCGACTGACGAAAGAAGTTGAAACATCCAGTGATTCAGCGGCAGCGGTAAAGCTTCCTTTGTCAACTACCGCTACAAATTCCCGCAAGCCACCCCGGTCAAACATTATCGTTCTCCTGAATAAGTATCAGTGAAATCACCGCAGCGTTGCCGGCCGCCGGCGATCTTCGTGAGGCGAACATTATATATAGCTGTTCCTGATCTGTGTACAACCCGGTGACATTACGCGGACACGCGGTAAATACGGTCGCTCCGGAAGTCGCTCTGGAAGTCGCTCCGGACTCCTGTCCTCCCGCGACACTAATGCATCCCTGCATGTCGTCCTGTCCTCCCGCGACACTAATGCATCCCTGCATGTCGTCCTGTCCTCCCGCGACACTAATACATCCATGTATGTCGTCCATGTAGCCCGGTTGCGGCATCACTGCCGCATACGGTCTGCTTATATGTCCCCGGGTTGTACACAGATCAGAAGGCTTATTTATACCCCGATCCGGTTGTAAACCTTTCACTCATGACGAACGCGGGGCGGGTATTGATTATGGTGGCTGAAGTAAGGATTCCGGTTGACATCACGTCCAAGGGAAAGCATTCGATGTAAGTCCCACACACCCTGACCACGAAGGAGATCAGAAATGCCCCGAATTAATCCGATCAATGAAAAGACCGCTACCCCCGATGCTGCCGGGATACTGGGTGCCGTCCGGCAAAAGCTGGGTACAGTACCGAATCTGATATCGACCATGGCTAACTCCCCCGCGGTAGCCAGGGCCTATCTGGGGTTCAGTGAGGATCTGTCCACGGGCAGCCTGTCCCTGCGACTGCGTGAACAGATCGCGCTGCGGGTAGGGGAACAAAACGGTTGTGAATACTGCGTCGCGGCCCACACCGTACTGGGCAAGGGTGCCGGACTCAATCAGGAGGAAACCCGGAATGCCCGGATGGCGTTATCAGGTAACAAAAAAGAACGTGTTGCGCTGGAGTTTGCCAGCCGTGTTGTGCATAAGCGCGGCAAGGTCAGCGATGAAGACGTGAATATGGTTCGCAACGCCGGATACTCTGATGGTGAGATTAACGAGATCGTAGCCAACGTCGTTCTCAATATATTCACCAACTACACCAACCTGGTGGCTGGAACGGAACTGGATTTTCCTCCAGCCCCTGACCTGGCTGCGGCATAACACCTGTTCATTGTTATCCGCCCCATGGTTAAACGGATACGCTGGAAAATCGGGACATGGATGTCCAGCCCGGGTAAGAAACCCGGGTCACGCGGCATCAAAGTGTCACCAGTGATGAACTGATTTTTACCGCAAGAAGAGGAGAAATGGTTTATGAAACGTGCTTATTTATTATTAACAACACTGGCCATCATCATTGCCGGATGTCTACCGGAAGAATCCGGGCCTGTGTCGTCTGCCAGGGCAGACCAGGTCTTTACTGCAGTGGTGGATGAGCAGGGCAACATCAGCAGGCCGACAGATTTTCGTGAAAACTGGACGCACCTGGGATCCTGGTTCGTCACCAGTGACGGGATGTCGGGTGGCGCCACCATGCACGATGTCTACGCGACACCGGAATCGGTGAAGGGGTTTAAGGATAACGGTCAATGGCCCGACGGCACGGTACTGGTCAAGACGGTATCCAGCCTGGAAAGCCGGCAGTTAACCACCGGCCATGCACAGTGGACCGGTACACCAGTTGTCTGGTTCGTCATGGTGCGTGATCGGCAAAACCGTTTTCCGGACAACAGGGCCTGGGGCGAAGGCTGGGGCTGGGCCCTGTTCGAAGCGAAAGACCCTGACAAGAATCTGACTACCGACTGGCGGGGTACGGGTTTCAATAACTGCTTCGGTTGTCATACACCGGCCAGGAATACCGAGTGGGTGTATATCGACGGCTATCCCACGGTGCGTGATTCCGCCCGTTATCCGCAGCCGGTCGCTTCAACCGGCATGCCCGTGCATGACTGAACGCATGTATAAATCAACATTTTTCAACAACAGGAGTACTGACATGACTGTATATTCAAAACTGTTAACCGGCCTTACCATGATTATCGGCTTATCATCGGGTTCATCTGCATTCGCAGACAGTATACATGGAGCTCTGAAGAGCGACCGGAACAGTTCACAGGTAATCACCTGGACTATTTCGGGCCGGCCGTCTTCAACTCCCTGGACTATCAACGACTACGTGAAGGCCTACCGTGATACTGTTGATGCAAGACTCTCGGGGAAGACGCAGGAAATTGCCGGTATGATGAAGCCTTATACCCATGGCTGGCAGGAAGCGCTGGGGAATCCTCCGAAGTTATAAGAGGCAAGCCCGGTTTGGCTGTCTGATGATATATGACCGGACGGGCTGATGGTAGTAATTCTGGCATCAGCCCGTTACCGTACCGATAGAAGATCGTAATTAAAATCTGATGCCGATCCTGAACCGTTAGATATCCCTGGAAGCCCTGATTTATTCAGGGCTTCCCCTATATAAATCCGGAGTTTATCTGACAACACTGTAATTCAATCAGCATATACGGATAAAACCTTTCCATACCAGTTACACCAGTGCGGTCATCTCCAGTATGTATTCCGGCAATGCACCGTAACGGCGGTACGTTTCCAGTTGTGTCACGGGTATTTCATTCACGTTACCGATGTTGCCCCGGCAGGCAACATCACCGCAAACGCAGTCGAATCGGAAAGGAAAATCGATCTGCGTTGTAGCGTAGTCAAAAGTGATTTCCTCATCCCGGTTGATATGTCTCAAGGCGATGAGATGAACGCTGTAATCCTGGATAGCGATGTAACAATTCGGATTACAGGCATGATTGACATAATCATCCAGACCACCTGACTGTCCCATGAAGGTATCAATGCCAATTTGCAGAAACCCGTCATGACCATTTTTTGCTATAGCGGTTTTCACAGCATCGCGTGACAGTATCGCGCCCTCGAAATGCATGACGTTCCGCCCCGGTTGAATCCCGTCAACGGAAAACACACCCATGCCACCACAGGACGCGCGCAACACAAGGCCGGGGAAACTGGTCATCGGCAACACTCCGGAATTTCGGCGTAAGTATACCGATTTCACCATCAACAATAGAATAGATTATTAACCCTGCGCCTGCGGGTGGAATTATGGCCGGACTGGTGGATTCTTTAGCGTGCCATTTACCGAAGCCGGCTAATGAGCAGCCCCGTTTAATCTTATCTGGACAACACCCAACAACCCGACCAGCAGCGCAATCAGCAGGGTGGTCACTATTCCCGCCGGCGATGTAACCCACAGTTCCGACAGTAACAGGGCAAGGGACGCTATCACCCAGAGAATGTCAGCGGATGAAAAGTACCAGACCAGGTATTTGCCAATCTGTATCCGGATGGATGCCCATAATAAATGCAGGCCATTGATGAACAGGGCAATGCCCAGTATCTCAATGTACAGGTCCGGGGCCGGCGTCTTCTCCGCGAGAAACGATCCCACCGTTGCGGGAACCAGTACAAACAAACCGCCGAATATCAGACAACTGGCCGCGTTTATACGCATAACAGTTCGTAAAGTGAACATAGCGGTGCCCTCATGTATACTTGGTTGACATAACTGTATGTCCGGGAGCAATATATGTCAACCAGGTTTACAAATAAGGGCATACCCATGGTGGAAAGCCATGCCCTGTCGCTGGTGCTGGGAACCGCCCGGCTGAACGATTTGATAACCCGTTACCTGTCCATGCAGTTGCAGGCCATGGGCTATCAATGCACAAGCCCGTCCATACTGGGCTTTTTAAGCAGGCTGGAATGCGGTGTTAATCACGCCTCCGACATTGCGAGAAACCTCGGTGTTTCCAGGCAAATGGTTGCCAAAACCGTGCGGGAACTTTGCCAGGCCGGGTACCTGGAACAAGTCGATGGTCAGGGCAGGCAAAAGGACATCCTTTTTACAATCACCGGCGAACAATTGATAGCGGATGCCCGGCAAGTGCTCGCACGACTGGATCAGTTACTGATTGATGCGCTCGGTGAAAAGACCATTCCGGGCACACTGGGCAAACTGAACAGGATTCAGCACGTTATAATACAGTTGGTGGATACGTGACAATGGCAGCTTTCTGCCGGTTTATGTCAGAGCCGGAAATTCCTTATTCAATGATTTAAAAATAAACAGGGCCTGAAAATTACAATGAATAAATATATGTTTTTGCATGTCGGTTTTGAGAACCCCACGCCGGAAATGATGGAAAAATGGAAAGCCTGGTTCGAGATTATAGCGGACAGGCAGATTGAACAAGGTGGTTTTAGCAATGGCCGGGAGATCCGCGCCAACGGCGCCCGGGATCTGCCCCGGGACAAGGAGGCCATTACCGGTTATAACATCATTGAAGCCGGAAGTATGGATGAAGCGGAGAAACTGGCGCTGGGCAATCCATTCGTTACCAGTATCCGGATATACGAGATCCGTTAATGTCCTGATTTTTTATTCCTGCAGCATCTGCAATGGTCGCAAGCCGGACGCCGTGACAGCAATGCCAGTCTGCAAGCGGTGAACCTTTTTTGTTGGATATTTTCTATATCACCTGAACAAGGCTCTAAAACCTTCACAATCAATAAATACGAGGCAATTATCCAATGAATACGCTTGGTAAATATTTTTGTGTTTTCAGTGCAGTAAGCATGATCAGTTACAGTAATCTCGCAATTTCCGCTGATGGCGGTACGGTTTACAAAACCTACTGTGCGACCTGTCACAAAACCGGCCTGAATGCTGCGCCGAAACTCGGTAACAAGGCCATGTGGGCCAAACGCATCGCCCAGGGCAAGGAGACTGTATATTCCAATTCCATTAACGGCTTACGAGGCATGCCTGCCCGTGGCGGGATCAGCTCGTTGTCCGATGAGGAAGTAAAAGCCGCCGTCGACTATATGGTTGGACGTAGCGGCGGCTGGGGAGAATAACCCGGCAACTATAAAGACTTTCATGGCCTGTTCACGGATGAACAGATGGCCAAATCTGCCCCCGCTTATCGCATAAAGCCTGCCGGTGTATCAGAAGGGGAAAATGAAAGGGATCAATGTCGTCGTCACCGCCATGGCGACCAGCGCCATGGGAAAACCGATTCTGAGATAATCCGTAAAACGATAACCACCCGGACCCATCACCATCAGGTTGGTCTGGTAACCCAACGGTGTCATGAAGCTGGCGCTGGCGGCAAACATGACGGCGACGATATACGGCAACGGACTGACACCCAGTTGTTCGGCAACACCGAGGGCAATGGGAAACACCAGAACGGCTGCGGCGTTGTTGGTAATAAGCTCGGTAAACAGGGCGGTGATCAGATAGACAATCAACAGTGCCAGCCAGGGACTCTGGATGCTGTCTCCGAGCATGACGTTAACAATCCACGCGGCCACGCCGCTTTCTTCCAGTGCAGTGCCCAGGGCAAACGCGGCACCGATCACCACCAGCACCGGCAGGTTGACGCTGACATTCATGCGCGCCCGGTTCACGGTAACACAGCGGGTCATCAACAACAGGCCGGCGGCAATCATAACGACTTCGAGGACCGACAACAGCCCCACTACGTTGACACCGACCATGGCAATCAGTATCGCCGTGGCGAGTGGCGCCTTGCCGAAGTCCGGCGGTGTGGAATCACGCAATGGACTGACCAGCATGAAGTCGCGGCGGTATCGATACTGATCGACAAAACTTTGACCGGTTTCCAGCAACAGGGTGTCGCCCGCACGCAGAACAATGTCACCTACCTTGCCGGGCATGCGGTTTCCGCCGCGGCTGATACTGAGAATGGCAGCCTGGTAAAGGCTGCGGAAACGTGATTGCTTGACAGTCTTGTTGATACCGGGAAACTCCGGGCTTAGAACAACTTCCACCAGGCAACGCTGGTGATGATTGAGGCGCAGCTTGTGCGTGCCCCCGTACGCGGGTAACAGGCCGTTGATGCGCTGTAATTCACGTGCACATTCCGGTGCGCCAATAAACGATAATTTATCGCCGGCCTGTAATTGTGTTTCCGGCCCCACGGCGGTATGCAGTATGTCACCACGCTCGATATCTGTGAGATAACCGTATCTGAGGTTACGCAATCCGGCCTCCTGAATGGTTTTATTGTGCAGCGGGCTGCCCTCGGGGATGAGCATTTCAACATGGTATTCGCGGGCGTGTTCCAGTTGTTCCATCAGTCCATCACGTACCGGTAAAAGATGACGGGCAAATAACAGCAAAAACACCGAGCCGGCCAGCAGCAGGGGCAACCCCACCCAGGTGACATCGAAGATATGAAAACCGGCCATGCCATGGTTTTGCATGAACCCGTCCACCACCAGGTTGGTGCTGGTACCGATCAGGGTACAGGTGCCGCCGAGGATCGCCGCGTAACTGAGTGGCAGTAATAACTGCGATACCGGCAGTTTCAGGCGTTGCGACCATTCCTGTACGGCCGGGATCATCATGGCCACGACCGTCGTATTGTTCAGAAAGGCGCTGAGTAATGATGTTGGCAGGATCATGCGCAGATGGCTGCCCGCCAGTGTTCGCGGCTGACCCAGCAGTTTATGCGCCACCCAGAAGATCGCCCCGGTGTCGCGCAGCGCGGCGGCCACCACGTACAGGGCGGCAACCGTCATCAAGCCCGGATTGGCAAAGCCGGCCAGCGCCTGCTCCGGGCTGATGATCCCCGCGACCAGCACGGCGACCATGGCGCCCATCATGGTCACCTCGGCCGGTATTCGATTGCCCGCGAGCGCGCCAAGAACAATGAGCATAATCAGAGCTGTAAAAATCATCTCCCACGTCATGCCAACAGACCTGTCACCGTTGATAAAAGTGGCCATACTAACGAAGCCGTGGTGAGACGCAAAGATTATTTCGCTCTTTACTTATTACCTGTGTTGAACGAACCGATGGTTCGTGTCGCCGGTTCTGAAAGTCCGGCTTTCTATCGATTGATCATCGCCAGACTGTAATTATCTCCTGATACAATTCCTGCAGGAGAGCGTACCGGTTTCCAACAACGCTGAATTCAGGAGAATCAGTTAAACAAAACCTGCCCTGTACGGCGGAAGTGATTCAAATAAAGAAAAACCGCGCATACGGCGCGGTTGGTGAGCGAATGATCGTACCCGCAAGTGAACTATCCTGTTCGTTTTCTCCGGGATACACCCAGCCCGGCCAGACCCAATCCCATAAGAACAAGGGTTGCGGGTTCGGGCACGGTAGCTACGTAAGTTTTATAACTGAAGTCCCAGTTTTCGACAGGATCCCAGGATACGCCGCTGTCACTTGAAACGTCACTGAAGCGTTGACCGCCCGCATAGGTTGCGTCATTGGATACTGATGTATTGACACCGGCATCCCACGCGTACTCATCATCTGCCGCGGAAGAGATTGACAGTGCCAGTACATCCCCGATACTGACGGCATGGTTCAAAAAACTGAAGTCCGCGCTTACCCAACCAAAGCCCTCGGCCTGTGTATTGATATCGCCGACTGCATAGACGATCGAAGCCAATACCGAATCCGGCGCACCGGTAGTGGTATCCAGCAGGGAAACCGTCAAACCGCCGCTCGGAGTATTTTTCTGGCGTAACAAAAGTTCAGCACGATCAAAGATGCCGGCTGTACCCACGGTAAAAGTCTGCGCGAGTGCGTCATAGGTCAATCCTATTTGTGCGTTGCTTGGGGTGCCGGATACAAAACTCTGATCAAGAACCGTTGCCTGTGCAATGTTTAACTGCAAAACCATCAACAGCGCTGTTGTTACGGGAAATGATATCCTGCTTTTTAGAATACTCATGAGGGTCTGCTCCATGTATAACCGTTGATTGAATTCTATGTGATTCCAGTACTGAATCAGGCAACTTGTATGCCATCAGAAAAAATCAACGATTTCAATCAGTTAATATTTTTCTTCGATACCACTGTAAACAGTATCGACAAACCCGCCAGTACACACAATAAATGAGTCACAATTAATCGTTATAAAAACAATCCTTTGTGAACATAAAGCTGGTTCGTAATGCTGATTTCGCACTGACGTGCTGATGTAAAGTTTTCCGACACAGCCTGTTCTTGCAGCATGATGGTGCAACCCTGGACGGAACCGGGGATTCCATGGCACATCGATATAGTGTTCATTGCTACCAACTTCATGACACGACCGCTACAGAAAAAGGGGTTGCCATCGATCAATTTAGGTGTATTTCAGTCGGTTTGACCGGGGAATTAATGCCGTTTATGAATTTGAATCATGAATACGACGTATCCGGGTGCGCATTCGAATATGCCGTCATCATGCCGCCCGTACTGCGGAATGATTCCTGATAAATCCGGGCTATACTTCAAACAGGTCTGGTTGATGCGGAAAACAGCTGATGCAGGAACAGAGAATCGATCCTAGAATTCGCCGGTTTGCTGATGTGCTGGTCAAGTTCCAGTCATCACCCATGACGCGTCAACTGGAGGGCAGGGCGTATCCATCCCACTCACTGGATGTGTCGTTACACGGCATGCGGCTGGAAGTGGATGCGCCGGTGCCGGTCGGCGCATTGCTGGAACTGGAAGTCAGGCTCTCACCCAGGTCCGGTAGATACCGTCACGTGGGTAATGTCGTATGGTCGGACGCTATCGATGATGACGACGGGGACGCGGAAATGCCCGGCAGCCTGCACGACGTTGGTATTCGTTTCCACACCCACTCCAACCCGCAGTTCAGTTCCTGGGCACAAGCCGTATCGAGTCTGTAGTGCCTGCGGGGTCGGACCTGCACAAGTCATTGTTTCCTGTAAAAAACATCGTTCTATAATGCGATTTTTCCGCTTTAAAAGGCGATTTTTACCGCTATTTTGAGCAGTATAAGATTTCAGTCTGGCCGGTACTATAAAACAATTTCCTGGAATACTATTTTCAACACTAAAAACGCGGCCCTAAGGACCAAATTGCCTCATTTTAATGAAATGAATTTCGATAAATCAGACCGTTACGTAGGTCCGACCCACATTCCGACCGCATTCCCCGACCCTGAAGCTTGAACATGAGAGAATCCATTAATGGTCAAAGACATAAAAAAGATAATGGACGATTGCAGGTGGCTGTGGGGCGACATGGCAAGGCCTCGCGTACCCGGAGGCGGAAGGTTACCACATGCCCCATAGTGTCCCCCTGATCACAACGATTGCAGTCGCTCTTGGGTTAGCCCTGATTCTGGGCTTTATCGCGGTACGCCTGAAACTGCCGGCCCTTGTCGGATACCTGATTGCCGGTATCATCATAGGTCCATCTACACCCGGCTTCGTGGCCGATATCGAGCTCTCGCAGCAACTCGCCGAAATCGGGGTCATGCTGTTGATGTTCGGTGTCGGACTGCATTTCTCCCTGGGTGACCTTTTATCCGTGCGCCGGATTGCCCTGCCGGGCGCACTTGCCCAGATTGCGACGGCAACCGCTCTGGGTATTGTCGTCGCACTGGCCTGGGACTGGAGTCTCGGCGCCGGAATCGTATTCGGCCTCGCTCTCTCGGTTGCGAGCACCGTGGTGCTGCTCAGGGCGCTCGAGAGTCGCGGCGCACTCGATTCCATTAACGGACGCATCGCCGTGGGCTGGCTCGTGGTTGAGGATCTCATCATGGTGCTGGTTCTCGTACTGCTGCCGCCGCTGTCCGGCTGGCTCGGCGGTGTCGATCAAAGCGGCGCCACGGCATCGGGTGAACAGGATCTGCTGATTACACTTGCAATCACCCTAGGTAAAGTCTCGATCTTTATCATCTTCATGTTCGTTGCCGGTGTGCGTGTCTTCCCCTGGCTGCTGTGGTTAGTCGCACGAACCGGTTCACGGGAACTCTTTACCCTGTGCGTTATCGCGGCCGCTGTGGGCATCGCCTATGTCGCCGCTGCGATTTTCGGCGTTTCATTTGCGCTCGGGGCATTCTTTGCCGGGGTGGTATTGAGGGAATCTTCACTGAGCCACCGGGCAGCTCATGAGTCCTTGCCCCTGCGGGACGCTTTCGCCGTGTTGTTTTTCGTGTCAGTGGGTATGTTGTTTGATCCTGCGATGCTGGTGCAGGAGCCGGTTCGGGTGCTTGTTGTCGTTGCGATCATTATTATTGGCAAGACGCTGACCGCGTTTATCATTGTTATTGCCTCACGCTATCCGCTCAACACAGCCCTGATTGTCTCGGCCAGCCTGGCACAAATCGGCGAGTTTTCTTTCATCCTCGCGGGACTCGGCGTGTCTCTGGGACTTCTTCCGGTTATGGGACATAACCTGGTACTGGCCGGCGCGCTCATTTCGATCGCTCTCAATCCACTGGTATTCAGCGCTATCGAGCCTGTTCAGGTCTGGATACGATCCCGATCCAGGCTCGCCCGCGCGATGGAACGATCTGATGACCCACTGGCGGAACTGCCCATGACCGTGGATTTAAATCGCCTGACAGGACATATACTGATCGTAGGGTACGGCGGCGTCGGCCGGCGCATCGGTGCTGCGATGATTGAAAGGGGGATCCCGATTGTTGTTGCCGAGCAGAACCGTGACATCGTGGAGCAACTGCGCGAACGCGGTATACCGGCGGTGTGCGGGGATGCCACTGATCCGGCCGTGCTCATACAGGCGCATGTCGCACGCGCGAGAATACTGGTGGTCAGTGTTCCGGATACGTTCCAGACGAGAAAGATGATCGATATCGCACGTACGCTCAGGCCCGAGGTGGAAATTGTTGTCCGTGCTCACAGCGACGAAGAGGCGGAGCTGCTTATGAAAGAACGGGCCGGACAAGTGTTTATGGCGGAAAACGAACTCGCAACCGGGATCACCCGCCACGTTCTCGAGCGCGTCGTTGAGGAATCCGGCAAAACAGATGGTGAGTAATTTACATGACCAGGGAATCCATGATCCCTGCGGGGTCGGACCTGCATAAGATTTCAGTCTGGCCGGTACTATAAAACAATTTCCTGGAATACTATTTTCAACACTAAAAACGCGGCCCTAAGGACCAAATTGCCTCATTTTAATGAAATGAATTTCGATAAATCAGACCGTTACGTAGGTCCGACCCACATTCCCATCAACCCGCCAGTGGCGGCATCATCCCGCGATGAAAGATCCAGGCGACGCCGTAGGCGATGGGGGCAATGACCACGAACAGGGCAATGCCATAGAGCAACGCGAGTTTGCCCATGCCTTTGAGTTTGCTGAAGTCGGTGATGATGCCGATGCTGACGAAGGTAAGCATGAACATCATCTTGCGCATGGGGCTTTGCACGATGCCGGCGCCCTCGGCAGCGCGGTCGATGGCTTCGGGAAACCACACGGCGATGGCGACGTAAAAGAACCATGCTATGAAATAACCAATGACAAACTTGGGAAAGCGGAACCAGATCTCCGAAAGGCCGACACTCACCTGTCCCGGTTTTTGTTCCACCTTGTAAATCCATAACATGGCCAGAAGAAACGCCCAGACGCCGATGAACACGTCGATCCATATCTTGGTGAGAATGGCCGCGCTCAGTATCCAGCCTTCCTGCCAGTGTTCACCGCTGTTCTGCAGATGCCGGCTGACCATCAACTCATCGAGTATTGCCCCGGCAGCGGCATCGGCGCCGTCGGTCTTGACGGTCATACCCATGGCTGCGCCATTAACGATGGGCTGGTTCGGCGCCAGCGTTGCATAGGTGGTGGGTAATACCACCAGTTCGATCATGGCGAAAATAACAATCAACATGGACACCGTCACCGGCAGTACGGGTCGGGCGCGAATAGCGCCGGCGGTGGCAATGGCGGCGGACACACCGCAGACGGAGATCCCCGAGGACAACACCGCGGCCGCATCGCGGCGAAGTTTGAAAACGCGCCGCGCCAGCCAGTAGACAATGGGCCAGAACAACAGGTATGCCACAAAGACCGCCGCGGCGCCGGTCAGTGCCAGTTCGACCACGTAGCCGGTGGACTGCATGGACATCAATCCCAGCTTGATGCCGAGATAGACAATCGCGGTTTTGATGAACCATTCGGGTTTGGCCGCCTCTTTCAGAAACGCGGCAAAGACCTTGAAGACGTTACCGATGATCAGCCCAACCGCCAGCGCCAGCATGTAGGAAAAGCCGCCGCCCAATTGCAAACCCCAGGACAGACCATAACTGTCGAAATCATTCTTGCCCTTGACGGTGGCATCGATGGCCTTGAAGTGGGCTTCGTGGCCGATAACCCAGCACAGCCAGGTGATGATAAATATGATTGTAAAACCAATGAAGTAGCGTTTCACTTCCTGCTTCTGGAACCATGCGCCGATACAGGTGAGCACGGTAAAAACGGCGTAGGTTATAAACAGTGACGCCAGCGGAGAAATGTTGTCATACGCGGCGGGTTTTAACAGCTTGCCCCAACTGAAATCGCCGAGCAGATCGGTAAACTCCCAGGTTCTGGTTTTTGCCATCCAGCCGACCAGATCCAGACCCCAGATGGAGGCCATCCCGGCAACAAACATAATCAGGCCGAGCCATACCGCCCACCAGTCTTCGCTGGTGAGCATGCCGTCGGTCCACTTGCGGTTAGTGCTGGCCATATTGACTTTACGGTCGTACAGGCATCCGCACCATCAGCCGGCTGTTGAAATAGTGGCTGTGGTATTGCCGTAACCAGTCCGGCAGCAGGCAAGTGTCGCAGGCCAGGCTAACGCGTACGGAATCGTGCGCCGCAAAGCGGGGCATGCGCCGGACGATATCCATTATTTGCGATTCGAGTTCCGCCAGTTGTGCGGCGCTGATGTGGCGGTCGCCGATGTGCGTATGCCAGCGTTTGCCATCAAAGCCCAGGGTGAGATTGAGTTCGGCGCCCATGTCGATCGGCGGATCAATCAAGTATGAAGCGGTTGATCAGCCAGCCAAGTACTACCAGGCCGGCGATTGCCAGCAGCAGGCAAATGCCCACCAGCCTGGATTCCCAGGCCTCCCAGGGCTCCGGATCACCGAGCAATTCTTCATCGGCGTTGTTGTTGTCGTTGCCTTCCACCATGAGGCTCCCCCTTTATATCCATATACTAGTATAGATTTATTTTATGGGAGCTGGTTAATCACACAGGTTTCCTGGTCCGTGGCCAGGCGCTGTTGTCATTCATTGACCCTCGCCTGCCTTTTCGGGCGTTTTTTCTCGCGCCGTATTCGGGGTGGCACCGATTCAGCGTGATTGATCATGACTTCCACGCCGATACGGCAGGGTCTGCGACCATACACCGCTAAAGACAGACCCTGTGTCACAGCGTTGATCGAAAGCATAATAAAAAAGCCGGAGCGGTCATACCGTTCCGGCTTTTTTATTCATGTATCTTGTATCTTGCTGTTTAGCGGATTTCCCGGCGATACCCCAACCCCAGCAAACCGATTCCCAGAAGTAGCAACGTAGCCGGCTCGGGCACGTTTTCGACCGACTGGAAGAGCACGTTATCCAGTAACATGCCGATGTTGTCACCACCGTCGCCCTCGAAGCTCAATGCCGCCGAGGTGGTCGTGGCCAGCGTGAAATTGAACGTAAACAACTGGAATGGATCGTTACGGTTCAGGCTGATGACTTCATTCAGCAGGCTGCCGATGGCGACCTGCACGGTCACGGATTCGGTGTTGTCGTTTCTGTGGTTGCCGGCGAGTTCAAAACTGAGTTGATAGTTACCGGCGGCCAGGGAAAACAGGGACGAGGTCATTTTGCCGGCGTCACCGGTGGAACCGTCCATATCGACATACAGACCGTTCCCCGGCTGGAAATCAAAAAAACTATTACCGATGAGATCCACCGTGCCGTTACTGACAGTCCAGTTGGCGAAGTCGGCGTAATTGAGCACACCAGAACCACCGTTCTCGGTGTTGAAATCATCATTCAGAATAATGGTTGCCCGGGCGGTGCCGATACAGCCAAGCGTCAGTACAGCGATAGTGAGAAACCGGTAAAGTGTATGAGAATTCATTTTTTCTGCTCCGTGTTGTTTTTATACTTCAACAGGATTTGCGACCGCTAAAGCGCAATCCAGCCAAGCCTGCCGCCAGCAGAATGAGTGCGGCCGGTTCGGGGACACTGGATGATGTGACTACGGTCAGCGCAATGGATTGTTGATTATCGTTGTTATTCGAATCCCAGTACCACAACAAAAGTTCGCCGGTGGCGATCGCATTGCCGGCAAAGCTGGTGCCAATGGCGAAGAAGTTACCGCTGATGGAACCGACGAGCGTACCGAAGGCCAGTGACAAACCGTTCTGGTTGTGCAATCCGAAATCCTTACCGATGAGCGTGCCGGCAGCCTCGCCGGATTCATCACTGCCGGTGGCGAATAGATCACCGGTCAACCCGTCGGCATTGGACCACCGTGGCAATGCACCCGCGCTCCACAAATCATCGACAGCCGCCGAGGCGGTAAAGTAGTCACCCGTATTCAGAGAAATGCCGGTAGCAAAACCGCTGCCGCTGCCGGAGGTGCTATTGGCGAATGCCTCGACGTTAAATACTGTCGCATTGGCTACGCCGCTGCCGAGTAGCATGAAAACCCCGATCCATAGAATTTTATTCATCCGATTTCCTCGGGTTGAATGAAAAGAAACACCCTGAACCGCCTGGATGATTACTATTAATAAGGCAAATTTCATACCGCATTTTTTATTCTTTAAATACAATGACTTGCATTGCATACAAATGAAAGCGTAAGATTCATCGACACTGTTTTATTGTGGCCAACTGATATTTCTCCCTAAAAACATACAGTTATAAGTTGTTGGGCAGGGTTTTCAAGGAAAGACCTGAAACAGCTGAATGTAAGCTTTATCGACATAATCGGGGGCATCAGACCTCTGCGTATTAAATCCAGTCATATCGGGCCTTTACCCGGCGAATCAATTTATAATGGGCGCAAATCGAATAAAGACGATGTATCAAGGTCAGACTTCCCGAATGCGTATCAATCCTTTTTTCTTCAGGCTCATTATCGGGCCCGTGCTGCTGCTGCTCATGCTGGCGGGTGGTTGCAACCGGGACAACGCCGAAACCACCCGCGTCGAGTCCGGCGAGAAAACCCTGACAATTTCCGGAACGCTCAGTTATCGACAACGCATGGCGCTTCCGGCGCACAGTGTGGTCATTATCGAGTTGCATCGCCATGCGGATTCACGGCAGGCGCAATGCACCGTCAGGCGCCTCGCCGAAACGCGCTTCGACCCGGGTGAACAACAGGTACCGATCGACTATTCCCTGACCGTCAATCGTGATCGCATCATTCCCACATGCCGGCACAGCCTGGTTGGCGCCATCAAGTTTGCCGGTGGGACACACTGGATCAGCGCACCAACCCCCATTGCAACGTACAGCAGTGACATCGATCAAATCAACACCGGCGTCTTATTACTGCGGCAGCATCAGCCGCGCCTGTTCGCCAGTCATATGATCTGTGGTGACCAGCCGGTGCTTGCATATCCGGAAAAAACCCATCTGCGGGTAAAGGTCAATGACAGGGATTTCACTCTGTCACAGGTCGTGGCTGCCACCGGCGCAAAATATATTGCCATGAATGATGAAACAACCTCGTTCTGGAACAAGGGCTATCACGCCACGCTTACCGTAGCCGGTGAGGACTATCCCGGGTGTACGGTGATGTCCGCCCGCCTGCCGCTTGAGGCCAGCGGCCATGAACCCGCCTGGAGCCTGTCGATGACAGAAGAAATCTTGCAATTGCGCGGCCTCGATACACGATTCAATGTGGATACGACCACCCCGCAGACGATGTCCACGGCACGAGGACATCGCTATCGGGCGCAAACAGGTGAACGCGAACTGATCGTCGATGTTGCCCAGAATGTCTGCACCGACAGCATGTCCGGTATGCCGTATCCGTTACGCGTCGAGGTGCAGATTGATAATGAATCCCTGAGGGGTTGTGGAGGCGATCCGGCCTGGATACTGACAGCAGGCGTGTGGGTGGTCGAGGATATAGACCGCGACGGAATCGTTGACCGATCGCGTATCACCATGGATTTCCGCCCGGACGGCACGGTCGCCGGTTTCGGCGGTTGCAACAGCTACCGGGCCAACTGGCAACTGAACGGCGAGAGTATCGGTTTCAGCCAGCCAACCGCAACGCTGAAATCATGTGCGCCCTCATTAAACGATCAGGAACAACGCTTTTTGAAACTGCTCTCCGGAACAGTGCGATTACATATTGATGAAACCAGCGCTCTGGTGTTCTATACACCCGAAGAACAAACTGTAAAAGCCCGGTTGCAATAGACATGCAACCAATAGCATCCGCAGGTAAACAGTTTTCATCCGGACAGTGAGGAGCTCTGTGAAACGTCCTGCGTCGGTGACGGCTCACCGGAACTGTATAACCTGTAGCAATTTTTACCGGATTGTTTGGCCCGATACATGGCCGTATCGGCCGCTTTCAGTAACATTGAATAATCATTTCCATCATCGGGGTAGTGGCAGATCCCGACGCTGGCACTGACTTCCATCCTGTGTTCGTTATACTGGATTGGAGACGAGATTTGCTGAATGATTTTCTGTGCGATGAATTCTGAAGCGCTGTAATTCCTGATTGCTTTCAGAACCAGAACAAACTCGTCTCCATATATCCGGCCAACTATATCATTATCACGCACAAGCATTTGCAGACGTACAGAGATTTCTTTCAGAAGATGATCTCCGGCATCATGCCCCAGTGTATCGTTCACCTGTTTGAAACCATCGATATCCAGAAACATAACTGCCAGTTTTTCCTGGCGGCGCCGGGCTGATTTGATGGCCAGCACCAGCAGGTCAATCAACCGTGATCTGTTCACGAGTCCGGTTAATTCATCAATGCGGGACAATTTTTCAAGTTCCGATTGTAATTTCTTGTAGCGGCTGATATCACGAACAACACCGAACACCGCAGTACTGTTATTAAATTGAATTCGTTTGGCTTGCAGATCCAGCCATATGCGCTGTTTTCCATCCCTGTGCAAAAATTGCACTTCGTAACGAGCGGGCGGTTCAACCCCGTTTTCAACGCGGAGTTTGTAACGGGCCTGCCATAGCTCCATGAATTCGGGTGCAACCACGGATTCAAAATAACTGCCGACAAACTCGTCCGGCGGGTATTCAAGCATATTAACGAGTGCCGGGTTGGCATACACAAAACGGCCTTCCTGGGCAATGAAGACACCATCGTTCATCTGATTGATCAGCTTTTTCTCGATCTGATCGGTTTCATCCGGGGCTGGAACACTCGCAGCATGGTGAGCGCCTGCATCGGGCGAGACGGTATCATTACCGTTGTTATCTTCTTTTTTCATAATAACAATCACTTCCCGCACCGGATGAATGTATCCAGACGTCCGTTGTTGAACATACCGAAGTGAGACGGGACAGATGCTGTCCGGTTTTCTGTGATCCCCCCGGAATCACGAAAAACGCGTGAATAACATTTGTATGTGATTATAATACTCCAGGTCAGGCCAATATCAACGATTAATCCGGCACCGGATCGCTTCAGCCGGATTCTATCGGAACCATTATGGTGATCGCCTGTCATCTTTGTATTGTAAAAACAGACAGATTTCCACTAGACTTAAGGCGGGTTATCAAGTCAAGACAATGCTTAACTGGTTCAATCAACGCAGGAACACCATCGCCGGCAGCGCCCTCGGGGCGTTCATCGCCGGCTGGCTGTTGTTTTTCTGCCAGGCCTGCCTGGCACAGACGGAGATCGACCGGCATGTGACAGCGGCTGATGCGGGCATACCGTGTCACGAGGATTCAACCGCATCGCACACATCCACTCCTGCTGCTGATGACGGCCACATGGCAGACCATTGCCTGGGTGCGTGTGACTGTGATGCAGTCGTGTGTGACTGCGATGCCGTCGCCGCCTCCCTGAACAGCGTTGAACAGATCTGGACCACCGACAAACCATCATCCTTGAGTCCAGACCAGGCTGCGATAACCGTTGCAGATGTCAGCATATCAATTCCCCGCAACCTCACCAGTACCGCTGAACGACAACCCGAGCGGGCCATTCTCCTCCCCATTCAACGATTTAACGTACTCCTGATTTAAGTCAGACTAGCACCTTAGCTGTTCTTTTTTTAACAGGCATTGCAGGAGTGACACCATGCACACGTACCAAATCGTTGTATTTATTCTCGGTATTCTGTTTTCAGTCGGGCCTCAGGCGGAACCACCGTTAAGCATAGAAGAAGCCGGGCGACTGGCGCTGGATCACGATCCACGAATCAAACAGATCGAGGCCAGGGGGGCAGGGTTGATGGCCCGTTCTGTTGCCGACGGCCAGTTGCCGGATCCAAAACTGAAACTCGACCTGAGTAATTTACCGGTCGACGGTTTCGATCTCTCGCAGGAACCCATGACCCAGCTCCGCTTCGGGATCATCCAGTCCATTCCTCCGGGCGATACCCTGCTCTATCGCCAGCAACAGACCGAGGCGCTGTCCGGGGTCGAAGCCATGCGCGCGCTTGAACAACGATTGAATGTGATCCGCGAAGTGCGTCTGGTATATCTCGAACGTTTTCTTCAGGCGCAAACACTGGCGATTCTGCAGGAAAACCGCGCTTTTTTTTCCGATTTGCTGGATATCACCGAACGGCAGTACGCCGCCGGTCGCGACAATCAACACGATGTGATCCGCTCGCAACTGGAACTGTCGCTGATTGATGAACGTATTCTTTCAACCGGCCAGAAACGCGACGCCGCCATCGTGGCACTGAGCCGCTACATCGGCATCGTCGATGCCGAACGGCCCATCCCCGAGGTCTTTCCGCAATTGCACCATATGGAAACGAAACCGGAACTGGAAGCACGGCTGCAGCAACATCCCTTGATCAGTATTGAAAATGCATTGATGGAATTCAACAAGAAACGCATTGCCGAGGTGGAGGAAACCTACAAGCCCGGTTATACGGTTGACATTACCTACGGTCACCGCAGCGGCAACAATCTTGACGGCAGCAGCCGTCCGGATTTCCTCAGCGCCATGCTGTTGGTGGATATCCCCCTCTTCACCGATAAACGCCAGGACAAAAGACTGGCCGAGGCGACCAAGAACCACCTGGCCGCAACCTTTGCCCGCACCGACCGCCTGTATGAAATCCGTGCCATGGCAATGACGCAATATTCCGACTGGGAAACTCTGGGCCGGCGGTTGGATCTGTTCGAACAACGCGCGCTGGCCGAGGCACGGGACAATACCGAGTCCACACTCAACGCCTACCAGAGCGATGTCACTGATTTCACATCACTGATGCGCGCGCAACTGACTGAACTCGACACACTTATTGAAACCCTGAAAGTGCGGATCGACCGCGCCCGCGCCCAGGTCAACCTGTTGTATTTTGGAGGTGAGGAATGATCCGCTTCATTGCAGCTGTCCTGCTCCTGGCCGCGATCTTCGCCGCCGGGCTGTATCTGGAAAAACGCTACGCTTTGTTTGATCAACTGCTTGTAATGCTGGACAAAAACATGTCGATGGATATGGACATGAATATGGAAACCGGCACAGCCATGGAGGCGAAACCGAAGGAGAAGGAAATCCTCTACTGGATAGCGCCCATGGACCCCAACTACCGCAGCGATCAGCCCGGCAAGTCGCCCATGGGCATGGACCTGGTGCCGGTGTATGCCGACGAAGACGGTGGTAATGAAAACACCGTAAAGATTTCGCCCGAAGTGATAAATAATATCGGCGTACGCACCGAGCGTGTGCAGCGCGGCCGTTTACCTCGGCCGATTAACACCGTGGGATACGTGACTTATGACGAGTCGCGGATAAGCCATATTCACCTGCGCGTTGACGGCTGGATTGAGAAACTGGTGGCCGATGCGGAGGATGAACGCGTCAAAAAAGGACAGCTCCTGTTTACGCTCTATTCGCCCACCCTCGTCAACGCGCAGGAAGAATATCTTCAAGTGCTGACAAGACAGAATCAACGCCTGATTGAATCCACGAAGGAGCGGCTGGTGGCCCTCGGTCTGACCAACGCGCAGATAAAGGCGGTGGCGGAAAAAGGTAAACCGGAACAGTATCTCGGCGTATATGCGCCGCAGTCCGGTGTAATCAGTGAGTTGAATGTGCGCGAAGGCATGTACCTGAAACCGGATAACAACATCATGACCATCGCCAGCCTGGATACCGTGTGGATGCAGGCCGAGGTATTCGAGGAACAGATCAACTGGGTCCGGGAAGGCCAGGCGGTTGTGGCCACTTTGCCGTCATCGCCCGGTAAAGAATGGCTGGGGAAAGTGGATTACATCTATCCTGAACTCGACAGCATGACGCGTACGCTGCGTGTTCGGCTCAAATTCGAGAATCCCGACGAATATCTGAAACCGAACATGTACGCCTTCGTCTCAATCAATACGGAACACGGCGAACCGGTCCTGCACGTCAACCGCCAGGCCGTGATCCGGGACGGCAGACAACCTCGGGTGATTGTGGCGCTGGGTGAAGGCCGCTTCGAGCCGAGACTGGTCAGGATCGGCATGGTCAATGGAGATCGCGCGGAAATCATTGAAGGCCTGGAAGCGGGTGAAACAGTAGTGACTTCGGCACAGTTCCTGATCGATTCCGAGGCGTCACTGAGCGCCTCCCTGCATCGAATGACACCATTGCCGGAAAAACCGGACACCATGGAAACCTCAATGAGGGTTATCAAGGGCATTGGGGTGATCAATTCAATTAACACCGAAGCCCGCACCGTCAATATCAATCATGAGCCGATTCCGGCGCTGGACTGGCCGGCCATGACCATGGACATCACCGTGGCCGATGACATCAATCTCGAGCGTGTGAGTCAATGGGAAAAGATACATTTTTACATGGTCAAGGACGATGCCGGCACCTATTATATCCGCCGCATCGACCCCCTGACTGACACAACGGGAGAAACACCATGATCGAAGGCATTATCCGCTGGTCGGTCGATAACCGCTTGCTGGTTTTGATGTTAACGCTTCTGATAATTGGCTGGGGCGTTATCTCCCTGTCACGCACGCCGCTGGATGCGATCCCGGATCTGTCCGATGTGCAGGTGATCATCAAAACCACTTATCCCGGCCAGGCGCCGCAGGTGGTGGAGGACCAGGTGACCTATCCGCTGACCACGGCGATGCTGGCCGTACCGGGCGCCGTAACCGTACGCGGCTATTCCTTTTTTAACGACTCGTACGTGTACATCATCTTCGAGGACGGCACCGATCTGTACTGGGCGCGGTCGCGCGTGCTGGAATACCTCAGTCAGGTCGCGCCGACACTGCCGGATAACGCCCGCCCGGCGCTCGGGCCCGACGCTACCGGTGTCGGCTGGGTCTACCAGTACGCCCTGGTGGATCGCAGCGGTAATCATGACCTGAGCGACTTGCGTTCCCTTCAGGACTGGTTCCTGAAATACGAACTGCAAACGGTGGCAGGCGTCTCGGAAGTCGCCAGCATCGGCGGCATGGTGCGCCAGTATCAGGTCGTGGTCGATCCCGATAAATTGCGCGCCTACAACATTCCCCTGACGAAGGTGCGGGACGCCATCCGCCGCGGCAATCAGGAAACGGGTGGGCGGGTTATTGAAATGGCCGAGGCGGAATACATGATCCGCGCTTCCGGCTATGTCAACTCCATAGATGACCTTGAGAACATCCCGCTCATGACCGCGGCCGCGGGGGTACCGGTCCTGATCCGCGATGTCGCGGAGGTGCGTTTCGGCCCGGAACTCAGACGCGGCATCGGTGAACTGAACGGCGAAGGGGAAGCAGTCGGGGGGGTCATCATCATGCGCTTCGGCGGCAATGCGCTGGAAACCATCGACCGGGTCAAGGCACGGCTGGAAGAATTGAAAAAAAGCCTGCCGGCGGGTGTTGAAATTGTCGAGACCTACGATCGCTCCGATTTGATCAAGCGCGCCGTGGCGACATTACAAGAAAAACTGATCGAGGAATTTATTGTCGTCGCGCTGGTGTGCGTTCTATTCCTGTTCCATTTCCGGTCCTCGCTGGTGGTGGTACTGAGCCTGCCACTGGGGATTCTGGCTGCATTCATTGTAATGCAGGCGCAAGGCATCAACGCCAACATCATGTCGCTGGGCGGTATTGCCATTGCCATAGGCGCCATGGTCGATGCCACCATCGTCATGATCGAGAATTTTCATAAACACTTGGAGAAAGCCGGTGATGACCTGGATTCACGAAAACGCTGGCACCTGGTGGCGGATGCGGCCTGTGAAGTCGGGCCGGCGCTGTTTTTCTCCCTGTTGATCATCGCCCTGAGTTTCGTGCCGATATTTGCACTGGAGGCCCAGGAAGGCCGGCTGTTCAAACCGCTGGCGTTCACGAAAACCTATGCCATGGCGGCGGCAGCCGGCATCTCGATCACCCTGGTGCCGGTACTGATGGGGTACCTGATCCGGGGCCATGTCACGGCGGAACACAAAAACCCGATCAACCGCTTGCTGATCGCCTGTTACCGGCCGGCGCTGTTCACGGCGCTGCGTTTCCCGACTGGCACCATTTTGCTGACCCTTGCGGTCATGGCCAGCACCTGGATCCCGTTTTCAAAACTCGGCAGTGAGTTTATGCCGGAACTCGACGAAGGTGATCTGTTGTACATGCCCAGTGCCTTTCCGGCGGCCTCGGCCGGCAAGATGGCCGAGATCCTCGGTCAAACCAATCGCCTGATCCGGCAAGTTCCCGAAGTGGATACCGTCTATGCCAAGGCCGGCCGCGCCGATTCGGCGACCGATCCGGCGCCGCTGACCATGGTGGAGACCACAATCCGCCTCAAACCACAAGAGGAATGGCGTGCCGGGATGACCATGGACGGGCTCAAGGCCGAACTGGACGCCCTGGTAAAAGTACCCAGCCTGACCAACACCTGGATCATGCCGATCAAGAACCGTATCGATATGCTGGCCACGGGCATCAAAACACCCGTCGGCATCAAGGTTGCCGGACCGGATCTGGCGACGATTTCCGAAATCGGCACGCAGATTGAACGCGTGATTAAAAATGTACCGGGCACAGCGTCGGTGTATTCCGAACGTGTCACCGGCGGGCGTTATGTCACGGTCAATGTTGACCGAACGGCGGCGGCGCGTTTCGGTCTGAACATCGCCGATGTGCACGATATCGTACGCTCGGCGATTGGCGGCATGAGCGTCGGCGAGAGCGTTGAAGGCCTGGAACGCTATCCGATCAACCTGCGCTATCCGCGGGACTCGCGCAGTTCGCTGAGCGAACTGCAACAACTCGCGGTGGTGACGCCCACAGGTCAACAAATACCGCTGTCAGCGGTGGCCGATATCATAGTGGAAGGCGGTCCCGGTGTCATCCGGACCGAAAACGCACGACTGAACGGCTGGATATACATTGACGTAAACGACAAGGACATCGGCGGTTATGTTCGAGCTGCGCAAAAAGCGGTCAACGAACAGGTGGATCTCCCACCCGGCTATTCGCTGGGCTGGTCGGGACAGTATGAATACATGCAACGCGCTGCCGCCAAACTCAAGCTCGTGGTGCCGGCGGCCATCGGTATTATCGTCCTGTTGTTGTTCATGAATTTCCGTAACCTGGTCTCGGTGTTGATTATCATGGGGACGTTGCCGTTGTCACTGGTGGGCGGCTATTGGTTGATCTATCTGCTCGGGTATAACCAGTCGGTCGCGGTCGGCGCCGGATTTATCGCCCTGGCCGGCGTGGCCGTGGAAATCGGTGTACTCATGCTTGTATATCTGGACCAGGCGCTTGCGCAGTTGCGCGAACAGGTAGCGGGGCAACATCGTGATTTCACGCCAGCCGATGTCCGGCAGGCTGTAACCAATGGCGCATTGCTTCGTGTACGGCCAATTATCATGACCGTTTCGGTCATCATCGCCGGCCTGCTGCCGATCATGATAGGTCACGGGACCGGTTCCGAGATCACGCGCCGTATCGCTGCACCCATGGTCGGCGGCATGGTTACGGTAACGGTATTAACCTTGCTGGTAGTGCCGGTGATTTATTATCTATGGAAATCCTATAGCCTTGCATCGAGTCCGGCTTCCTGAATATATATATGAGAGGTACGTTTAAATGACAGTTTATTCCAGAAAATCGGTTTATATGCTGGCGGCTCTGGCCGTGATCGCGGTAGCCGCCGGTATAATATATAAAAACCGGAATGCATCCGGACTTAGTGATGTCAAAGTTATAGTCTACCATGATCCGAAATGCAGTTGCTGCGGCAAATGGATCAATCACATGGAGAAAAATGGTTTCGAGGTCGAGAATATACCTGAACCTGCCATGAACAGGATTAAAGAAAAACTGGGGGTGCCACAAAATCTTTTATCCTGCCACACGGCAATAATTAACGACTATATCATTGAGGGTCATGTAGCTGCCGAGGATATAAAACGATTGCTTGAGTTACAACCGCAGGCACATGGCTTGAGTGTACCGGGAATGCCCATGGGCTCACCGGGAATGGAGTACGAAGGCCGCCGTCAGCGATATGATGTGTTGATATTTGATAAGACCGGCGAATCTACAGTTTTCAACAGTTATTCCGAAATTGCAGATGCGGATCTATTTTAAAAAAACCGATAAACGCACACTCTATAAATCCGTCATGCGCTGATACTATGAGAATAATCACAATTACACTAATATTTATCATGGCCGTTATTTTTGGTGCTTTCGGGTTTGTCTATTCCGGGATTTTAAACGTATCCGCAACAGAAAAAGATCCGAAAATTCTAACATGGTTGCTTCATACAACTATGAAAAAATCGGTTGAAAGGCGAGCCAGAAATATCAATGTGCCGGATTTGATGAACAGAGAAATGATACTGGCAGGATTAGCTGATTATGTCGGTATGTGTGCGCAGTGTCATGGTGAACCAGGCCAGAAACCGGGCGTGCTCGCACAAGGGATGAATCCGCCGCCGCCTGATCTGGATCACCTGGCCGAGTCCGGTACTGCTGCGGAAATATTCTGGATCATACGCAACGGCATTCGTATGACCGGCATGCCATCCTTCGGGAAAACACATGAAGAAAAGGAAATATGGCCGGTTGTTGCGTTTCTGGAATCAGCAGGGAACATAACCGAAGAAGATTACAGACGGATGAAAACTGAGGCAATCAAATATGGCCACCATATAGATGAGTCTTCCATGGGTTTTTCGGAGCAAGGATTAATTAACTCCGATGGGTTTTCTAATGAATTAGATCCGGAACAACCAGAAGAAAAACACACTGATTCACTGGAAGTGTTCACAGACGGTGATCGACACGGGCATAATAATGGTAATCATGTTCATTAAACTATTGAGTCCTATATAATTCATGAATCATCATCACGGTGGTTCAGCCTGTTTCCAAAAGCCACTCACCAGTGTGTTACATCTCTGCATCGAGGTCGGCCGCCGACGTGCAAAGGTCGTCAGTTCCGCAAAATCCTCTTGACGGAAGTAAGCCACTTCATGCTGTTTCAGATGAGCCCGGATATATTCCACCGGATTGAGTTCCGGCGCATAGGCCGGCAAGCGTTCCAGCCGGATAGCCCCCTCCAGGGCCTCGACGTAGTCGCGAATCAAACGCGACCGGTTTGCCGGCAGTCCGTCCCGGACACCAGAAAGGGGCGGCGCAATTGCGCCCATAACGCCTTCGAAACCTCGACCACCCGGCAACGCTTTCACCGACTTGGGGAAACAGGCAGAAGCAGAATCTCCGCCAGGTGATCCCGGCCATGGCGTTTCCCCGCGAGACACCCGCGTTCGCGTCGGGCTCACCGAGGCCCGATTCGTCCACGAACACGAGGGTTCGTCCTTGTTACCATTCTCGAACGGCCGTCTCATCCCGCTTCAGGGACCGCTATCCCTGCAAGCACGACGTCCACTTCCCTGCGGATGATGGTCCCGTAACTTGATGCCTGCCTACATCCCCGCTACCATTAATAAAATGGTAAAAAATGCCGCAGACAATACCCTGATAACACTACCGAAGTGCGACCTGAAGAAATTCTCTTAATCTATATTGATCTATATCAATCGCAGGAGTATACATACTGTTATTATTACTAAAATTATTTAATTTAGGGTGAATACCGGCGCCCGGTGAACGTGCTCAGGAGTGACAGGCTCTGCCTGTCACGTGAGACCTACCCATGGTAGAACCCCGCTTGAGTTGCAGACACAACACCAGGCAGAGGTAGATACCATGAGTAGATTCAGGAAATTAACGCATGTGATATGGCATTCCCAGTATCACTTGGTCTGGGTGCCAAAATACCACTACCGGGTAGTGGAGGGAGCGGTTGGCCGGGAAGTGCCAAATCGTTTTGAACTGTAGGGGGGTAGTCAAAGTAATGTTCAGATTTCTCCTGGTGATTGCAGTCATTATTTCAATCACTCATTCCTCTTTTGCTTTTGCGCATGGGGAAACACATTCAGCGAAGGATTATATAGCGCCTGATTCCGGTTCTGTCCTGGATCTTGATACCGGATCCGCACACGAGAGTAGAACCAATACAGTTACTGTCGGCGCGACCGGACAAAACATGGAGTTTAATACGGTTTGGATTTTCTATTCTGAAGACGATTCCGGTAATTGCGAATGTTGTCAATCAACCCTGCACAAATTCGTATCTTTCGACGACAGAAAAAGCCTCAGAAACACAAGATATCCCTCCGAGCATCATGACTTCATTACATCGCTCGCTATCATTTCTTCGGCTTCAGAATCTTCATATTTTATAAGGCATACCACGCTGCCTGAATATTTCCTCTGCACACCGTTAAGGTTTCGCATCCTCCTGATCTGATAAATTCCGCTTCGCTGGCACGTTAGTATTATATCAATACAACCGTGATCGGCTATTGAATTAAACAAGCGGATCTTTCCGTCCTGGACATGTGTTTTCAATAAACACGCCTTTACTGATCTTATTCATACCGTAATCATGGCTTCATGAATACTGAATGTTTATTCATAGCATATGTTCCAATCCTGTAAGGAGGTATACAGAAATGTGCGTACAGATTAAAAAAATATTTATCAATGGCTCAGTAATGATGCTGTTGGCGGGGGGTGCCAGTCCTGGGTTTGGCCATGGATGATACCGAATCCCTCAAGGCACGAATAGAGACACTGGAAAAACAGTTGTCGGAAGTCAAGGAACTGTTAAAGAAACAGGTTGAAACTACGGCGACCAAGGAAGAAGTCAAGGCCGTCAAGAAGGAAGTGGAAGTTGCGAAAAAGGAGGTAGAAGTCACAAAGAGTCAGCAGGATGAATGGAAATTCTATGACTCAACCGTTCACCTCGGCGGCTATGCCCAGGTTGGGTACGCCAGTGACGATCCGGCCAATGACCGGTTTAACCAGGTCCAGTATAGCCCGATTTTCCATTACCAGTACAAGGACCTGATTCTGCTGGAATCAGAATTCGAAGTTGAAATTGAAGGAGATGGAGAAACTCACTTGGCGCTGGAATACCTGACAATTGATTGGTTCATGAATGATTACATGGCACTGTCTGCCGGGAAATTCCTGAGTCCGATTGGCCAATTCCGTCAAAATCTGCATCCGGGATGGATAAACAAATTACCATCGGCGCCTTCAGGTTTCGGTCATGACCAGGCGGCCCCGGTTGCCGATGTGGGTGTTCAACTGAGAGGTGGTGCACCGTTTGGGAACAACATGCAGGCAAACTATGCCGTCTTTGTCAGCAATGGTCCAATACTCGAACTTAATGAAGACGGTGATGAAATTGAAGCCATCGAAACCGAGGGTTTTACCTCGGATGACGATGACAACAAACTGTTTGGTGGACGTATAGGGTTTCTGCCCATCCCCAATGTTGAAATCGGCATATCCGGAGCGTTTGGTGAGCTGGGACTTCCTGGTGATACGGGCGACCGGGACTATGACGTCCTGGGATTCGATCTGTTTGCACGTTGGAGAAATCTGGATCTGCGGGGTGAATACGTAAAACAGGAAGTTGACGGGTTTGCCGGCAGTGTTGCGGAAGAGGGACAGGAATGGGAAGCATGGTACATACAACCTTCCTATAAATTACTGCCGACAAAGCTTGAAGCCGTGGCCCGTTATTCGGATTTTGACTCAACACATGCCGATCAGGATCAACAGCAATGGGCATTAGGATTGAATTACCTGTTCAGCGCGAACGCTATCGCCAAGTTTGCGTATGAGTTCAATGATGGACTGACTGGTACTGATACAGACGAAGACCGGCTCTTTCTTCAATTCGCTTACGGATTCTAAAGGAGAAACAATATGAATATTCTGAAAAATACTATGTTGATATCGTTAAAAATTGTTACCCTGTTGATTCTGGCAGTCCCGGTCTTGAGCACTGCGGCGGAAGAGGGAGATGTTGCTCGCGGGTCAAAAGCCTGGGCGAATAACTGTTCGCGTTGCCACAATATGAGGGATCCAAAAGAGTTTCGTGATGACGGATGGCGTCCTATCATTGCACACATGCGTTTACGGGCGGGTCTTTCCGGACAACAGGCCCGTGATATCCTGACATTTTTACAGTCCAGTAATTATACCGCTCCGGCAAGCAGCGGCAGTATGACGAAGGTTGCCGAATCTTCGGGAGAAGACGGTGAAACCATCTACAATAACACCTGTATTGCCTGCCATGGCGCGGATGGTCAGGGTGCCCTGCCGGGCGTTCCGAAGTTCAGTGAACGACTGAGCAAACCGGACGATGTCTTACTCTCTAATATTACCAACGGGTTCCAGAGTAAAGGTTCCCCCATGGCCATGCCTCCCAAGGGTGGAAACCCGAACCTGTCGGATGCAGATATAATGAATGTCCTTTCCTACATACGAGAGAACCTCGGAAAGTGATCCTGTGGCTGTTTGACATGTGAGTTACACCCATGTTTTATACTTGGGTGTAACTCATCATTTAATGCATCAGTTAATTGTATGGACCTGAAACGACGTATTCTGTTGTGGACAATCGGTCTGGCGGGTGGCGTGGGCCTCATTTTTGGTTCTGTACCGTTTATTCGCTCGCTGCTGCCGTCCGAGAAAACCAAAGTGGCAGGGGCGCCAGTCAGTTTTGACCTGTCAAAACTCATGCCCGGTGAGCAGCATACGTTGCAGTGGCGAGGTAAACCAATCTGGGTATTGAAACGAACAAGCGCCATGTCGCGGAGCCTGGACGAGGTCAGACATGAACTCCGGGATCCGGACTCAGAGGTGAGCAGTCAACAACCGGAATATGCCCGGAATGAAAGCCGCTCCATCAAACCGGAGTATTTCGTTTGTATCGGATTGTGCACTCATTTGGGTTGTGTGCCGACTTTTCGCCCGGACACACAGTCACAGGACCTCGGTAAAGACTGGCATGGCGGTTATTTTTGCCCCTGTCATGGATCAAAATTCGATCTTGCCGGTCGCGTTTTCAAGGGGGTACCGGCCCCGACGAATCTGGTAGTACCACCGCACCGGTACAGGGATCCACAGACTATAGTAATTGGAGAGGATTCTGTCTGAATGGTAATTTTTACGGAACATTTTTTCACGATTACGTTTTCTCATCATGGCACCTGCTTCAGATGCCCATCCTGGATATCCAGGACTATTTTAATGAGTAATACAGGTAAAAGAAAACATACATGATAGCCAATATGATCAATACCAAAGAATATCTGGTAATAGATCTTGCACGAGCGGCAGGTGTTTCGACCGATGCGGTGCGTTTTTATACAAAAAAGGAGTTATTAAAGCCAACAAGGAACACGATGAATAACTATAAAATCTACCATCCTGCGGATTTAATACGACTTCGGTTTATATGCAGGGCCAAGATACTGGGTTATACGCTTGGTGAAATCAAACAGATTATTCACGCCAGTGAAAAAAAACAGGCTCCCTGCCCCAGGGTCAGGGAAATTATCAAAAAACGGATCAGGGAAAACAAGCATCAATTCAATGAAGCAATCGCATTGCAAAAAAGAATGGAAGCGGCTTTAAAACAATGGGAACACATGGATGATGCAATTCCAATCGGCGATTCTATTTGTCATCTGATAGAAAGTGTCACTTGAATTCTCGGCGATCTAGATATTATCAGAATTCCGGTTCATTTATTAGATACTGGAGAAAATATGGAACTCAAAAAAGTAACTGCTATTATCGACACAGATGTATTGGAAAAAGTGGAAAATTCCCTTCAGAAAATCGGTGTGACCGGCATCAGCGTGACCTATGTCAAGGGTTTTGGCCAATATGCCAATTTTTTCAAAAGCCCGCCGTTGGTTAGTCATGCACGTATCGAGATCTTTGCCGATGAATACACCGTACACTCCATCGTGGATGCCATCATGCAAACCGCTCATACAGGGTTGCCGGGCGACGGGATAATCGCTGTTCTTCCGGTTGAACGTCTATATCGGATCAGTGAAATGAAAGAAATTACAACATCAGAACTTTCAAACATAATCACAAGGAAAAACCATGACTGATACAGGTCACGCACATAAGGCAAAAACCGGGCCTGAAATTCAATCCGGCAATACATATACCTGTCCCATGCATCCGGAAATTGTTCAGGACCATCCGGGAGACTGCCCGAAGTGCGGCATGGCGCTGGAATCGGTGACGCCGCCGGTTCCGTCCGCAAAAACACAATATACCTGCCCCATGCATCCGGAGATTGTCCGGGATGAACCCGGGGATTGCCCGAAATGTGGCATGGCACTGGAACCGGTGACTGTGGAGGCCGAAGAAGATAATACCGAACTCAGAGACATGAGCCGGCGCTTTTGGTTCAGTCTGGTATTGGCCCTGCCTGTCTTGATCAGCGCCATGGGTGCGGAGTTCTGGCCGGAGCAGATGGCTGACATTATCGAACCCAGGGTTCGGCAATGGGTGGAATTGGTTCTGGCAACACCGGTCATCCTCTGGGGTGGCTGGATATTCTATGAGCGCGCCTGGAAGTCGATTGTTACACTCAATCTCAATATGTTTACCCTTATTGGACTGGGCGTTTCTGTTGCCTGGTTATATAGTGTGATCGCTGTTGTTTTTCCCGGGATATTTCCAGAGACTGTATTTAATGAATTCGGTGTCGTCCCGGTGTATTTCGAGGCCGCAGCCGTCATTACCACATTGATCCTGCTGGGGCAGGTCCTGGAATTACGCGCCCGTAGCCAGACCAACGCAGCGATCAAGTTATTACTGGGGCTGGCGCCAAAAACAGCACGCTTGATAAAAGATGATGGCACAGAGGACGACATTCCGCTGGAGCACGTGCAAATCGGCAACAAGCTGCGGGTGCGGCCCGGCGAGAAAGTGCCCGTGGATGGTACCGTCATCGATGGGCACAGTTCGGTGGACGAATCCATGGTCACCGGCGAACCGATACCGGTGAGTAAACGCGAAGGTGACAAATTAATCGGCGCAACAGTCAACGGTTCCGGCAGCCTCTCAATGAAGGCGGAGCGCGTGGGCAGCGATACCTTGCTGGCGCAGATCGTGCACATGGTGGCCGAGGCGCAGCGCAGCCGGGCGCCAATTCAGAGACTGGTGGATATCGTTGCAGGTTATTTTGTCCCGGCCGTGGTTGTTATCGCCATCATTACATTCATCGTCTGGAATATCTGGGGACCGGAACCGCGTCTCGCCCATGCCGTGATCAATGCGGTGGCGGTATTAATCATCGCCTGTCCCTGTGCATTGGGGCTCGCAACCCCTATGTCCATCATGGTCGGAACGGGCAAGGGCGCCATGATGGGTGTATTGTTCAAGAATGCCGAGGCGCTGGAGACATTGAGAAAGGTCGATACCCTGGTCGTCGACAAGACCGGTACCCTGACCGAGGGCAAGCCCAAACTTGTGAGTATTGTCAATAACAGTGGTTATGATGAAGCTACCTTTTTAAAAATCAGCGCCAGTCTGGAACGTAACAGTGAACACCCGTTGGCGGCGGCAATCGTTGCGGGCGCAAAAGACAAAGGCATCATTTTTGCCGATGTTGATAACTTTGACTCAGTGACCGGCAAGGGCGTAACCGGCAATGTCGAGGGATATCAGGTAGCTGTCGGCAATGCACGGTTGCTGGAAGATCTGTCGATCAACAGTGATTCCCTGAAAGACAAGGCGGAAGAACTGCGCCGCGACGGGCAGACCGCCATGTTTGTGGTCATCAATAATGAACCGGCCGGGATCCTGGGTGTGGCCGATCCGATCAAATCATCGACTCCTGAAGCCATCGATACGTTACATCATGAAGGAGTAAGCATAGTGATGCTTACAGGCGACAGTCGTACGACAGCGGATGCTGTAGCAAATAAGCTGCACATAGACGATGTGGTTGCAGAGGTGTTGCCCGAGCAAAAAGCGGAAATCGTGAAGAAATTCCAGGCAGAGGGCCGCAAGGTAGGAATGGCCGGAGACGGGATCAACGATGCTCCCGCGCTTGCGCAGGCTGAAGTGGGTATCGCCATGGGAACCGGCACCGATGTGGCCATGGAAAGTGCCGGCGTGACACTTGTAAAAGGTGATCTTCGTGGTATTGCAAGGGCAAGACGATTGAGCAGAGCCACCATGCGTAATATCCGTCAGAATCTGTTCTTTGCTTTTATCTATAATACGCTTGGTGTGCCGGTTGCTGCCGGCGTTCTGTACCCGTCATTCGGATTGTTACTCTCGCCAATAATTGCTGCGGCAGCAATGGCGTTTAGTTCCTTATCTGTCGTCATGAATGCTTTACGGCTAAAGAGAGTGAATTTGTAAAATCAAAAGAAGTCGTGCTCACTGGAATATTTATTGATGATAAAAGAAGAGGTGATGTTAATGAGCGAGCAAATTGAAATAATATTTCTTGCAATGATTCAATACATGATTTGAACATGGATATGAACGGAATCATTAGTGTTTGTGCAAATGCCACACGTCCGATTGCCTGGCATAAACGTAAATTGTGCAGTTTTGATGGCTCTGATTATCTCAGAGGCTTCTGCATGACATGGACAACATGCAAAAATCATTGCATTTAATGCATTGATTATAAAATGCAAATAAAAATCTGGTTTTTATTTGCCGTGCTCTGATAGGTGCTGGATGGGCTTATCAGAGATTCCTTTGTTTAATAAAGACAGGAGAATGTAATTATGCGTAAATTAGCATATATATTGTTATTAACTACGGCTATGGCAGCTGGTGCTGTTGAAACCACTGATGAACCATTACGTTTAAAGGACGGTTCTTATCTGTACATCAGTGAGGATGACACCATGCGTATGGTCGATAAAGATGGAAAACCAATAAAAATGGAAGATGGAGTAGAAATGGAACTTGATGATGGAACGTTGATTATGATGCAAAACGAAAAATTATGGCGTCATGGTCATAAAAAGCCTGTAGGCATGAAATAATATTATTTGTCCGGGGGTTCCGGCATTCATTTGTTCGCCCGAATCCCCGGCCACATTGCACAAAATAAATGAGACTATGAGCATGCGTAATAATCTGTTACTCATGAATGTCGGTCATGCCAACAGCCTGTTTATGGCAATTACATTTTCAATATGTGCCGTCTTTGATTTGTTATTTTCCGATTATGCAAATGATCAAGGTGTGGCAGGATTTATTGCCGGGTTTTACCCTGGCTAATTGGTGGGGTTTTATAATTGGCCTAATCGAAAGTTATGCCTGTGACTGGTATTTCGCCTTTATCTGGGTGCCTCTTTATAATTATTTTGTTTCCGGAGGCGAAATAGCCGGAAACAAGGAAAAAAATCATGCTGTCAATAATACCCACGACATTATTTATTCATTTTAATGAAATATGTTCTGACGTAGCGACATTGGATCAATGCGCTTGTCAAGCACAGGGAGCAGGCAGTGAATATTGCCGGCGCAGCCACTTACAAGCTGTGGTGGTTGTATATGGCGGGTTCCGCATATTATTTCAACCAGGGCGGCATGGGTATCTATCAGATACTTGCCTGCCGGCACCGGCAACCCTGGCTGTTACCATTGCGGCGAGACGGGTTGTATGCAAATGGCAATCGAGGAGGCCTGTGACAAATTAAAGGGATGAATTCCGGTTTATATCGAGCCTTTATACGAGGAGTATCTGATGGATGGCTTATTATCATTACTGGTGTTTGCTTTCTTTTTCTACCTGATGATGCGCATGGGTTGTGGCTCTCACATGGCACATGGTCATAATGAAGGTCATCATGGAAAGGAGGACAATGTTAATCATGTTGATCCGGTCTGCCACATGGAAGTCAATCCGGAAGATGGTTACGGAAAGATGTTCGGGGGTCGTCTTTACCGGTTCTGCTCCCGAAAATGCCTGGATAAATTTGATGAAAATCCCGATCAATACCTGAACTCGAAGGAGAAAACCTCATGAATCGCACTGTTTCACTGGTGGCAGTAGGTCATGCCAGCAGTATATTCCTGATGCTGACATTTATATTGTGTGTCGCTTTCGATTTCCTGTTCCCGGCGCACGCCATGTTCAGGGCCTGGCAGGACCTGTTACCGGGTTTTGAATGGATCTCCTGGAAAAGCTTTTTTCTCGGAATCGTGGAAAGCTATGCCTATGGCTGGTATTTCGCCTTGATCTGGGTGCCTCTTTATAATTATTTTGTCTCCCGAGGCGAAAAAGCCGGAAACAAGGAAAAAAAATCATGCTGTCAATGATGCCCATGACATTATTTATTAGATTCTAATGAAATCGGATAAATCCAGTTATAAAAAAGACCTGCACAACCTGCAGGTTGAATTGGTCAAGCTTCAACGGCACATCATCAAATACAATCATAGAATACTGGTGATACTGGAAGGCCGGGATGCAAGCGGTAAGGATGGCGCGATAAAGCGTATAACGGCGCATCTCAGCCCACGAGAGACACGGGTAGTGGCATTAGGTAAACCCACGGAAAGAGAAACCCGTGCCTGGTATTTTCAGCGTTACGTGTCTCACCTGCCGCTGGAGGCAGAAATGGTCTTTTTTAACCGAAGTTGGTACAACCGGGCAGGCGTGGAAAAAGTCATGCAGTATTGTACAGAGGAAGATTATGTGAATTTCATGAACACGGTAAACGATTTTGAGGATCTGTTGATTCGATCCGGACTGAACCTGCTGAAATACTATCTGGACATCAGCCGGGATGAACAAAAGCGCAGACTGGCTGATCGAAAGAAAGACCCGTTGAAACAATGGAAAATCAGTCCCGTGGACCAAATCGCCGTCAAACGCTGGGACGCCTACAGTGAGGCTCGTAACGAGATGCTGGAGCGGACCAGCAGCAAATCCTCACCATGGGTCATCGTCAAGGCGGACAATAAAAGGGCGGCCCGGCTCAATCTTATCCGGGACATCCTGAGCCGGATTGATTGTCCGGAAAAGAACGAACATCTTTGCCGTCCCGATCACAAAATCGTTTTTACATATAACCATTCCTTGTTAAAAAACGGCCGTTTGGCGCCTTGATGGTTTTCATTACGTAGACTAAATGAGGTTATAGAGTATGACAGATCAGCAGACACATGATGCGCATCACAAAAAAAGCAATCTGGTGATGTGGGTCTTTTTCGGGTTCATTGCCTATTTTCTGATCACTGAGCATTGGGCGCATGTTGTTCCCTATCTGCCCTGGTTGATTTTATTGGCGTGCCCCTTCATGCATCTGTTTATGCATGGTGGGCATGGCCATGGTTCCGGGCATGACAGCCATGATGAACACGGGGCGCAGCAAAATCACTCACATCACGAGGAGAAATAATCATGGATCATGGTACGGCATCCGCCTACGGGCTTTGGTCCCTGGTTCTCATTAACTCAGCGGTATTTATTGTTTTCGCCTTCAGTTTTACCAAACCGAAAACCAATCGGGACTGGCGTTCGCTGGGCGTGTTTTCCGCCTTTATCGTCGCCTTGTTTACCGAGATGTACGGGTTTCCCTTGACGATATATTTGTTGTCCGGCTGGTTGACACAGAACTATCCCGGCGTCGATTTCTTGTCGCATGAAAATGGTCACCTGTGGCATACGATCCTGGGGTTAGGCGGCAACGCCCATTTTGATGTGCTGCACATACTCAGCAATGTTTTTATCTTTGCAGGGTTCTGGTTACTGGCCAGTGCCTGGAACGTGCTGTATAAGGCGCAACAAACCGGGACTTTGGCAAAAACCGGAACTTACAGTCATCTACGCCACCCGCAGTATTTGGGCTTTATCATCATAATGACCGGCTTTCTGTTGCAATGGCCGACATTACCTACGTTAATCATGTTCCCTATATTGGTTTATTTCTATGTGCGGCTGGCAAAACATGAAGAGAAGCAGGCTCTCGTTGATTTCGGTAATGAATACAGGAACTATATGAATGAAACCCCCGGATTCATACCCAGATTCAACCCAACCTCAATGGAGGCTGAATGAAACTGTACAGCGATGCATATGATGTATTTGCTGATATCTGGCAATATCAGGCGGATTGGTGGCAACGCAATGTGCTGTTTCTTGACACGCTCAGGGAACGTGCCAACATCATGCTGGATCATGAGCAGGCAGGACTACCGCCCGTGCTTGCCTTTGAATATGAAACAATTCTTGATGCGCGCACGTTCGAACATCCTGCCAACTATGCTTTGCTCCGTATTACCGCTGTGGGCGACGACTGTCTTGAAGATTGTGTCAGGGAAGGAGCAAGACCGGTAATAGTAATCGATCCACGGGCCGGTCATGGCCCGGGAATAGGAGGCTTCAAGCGTGAGTCTGAGGTTGGCATTGCCCTGCATGAAGGCCATCCTGTCTACTTCGTCAGCTTCTTTCCCCAGCCCTGTCCGGGACAGACACTGGAAGACGTCCTCCATGCACTGCGCCATTTTGTTGAGGATGTGATCAAGCGGCATCCGGATACATTGCCGCCGGTTTTATACGGCAACTGTCAGGCAGGCTGGTCGGTTGTATTTCTGTCTGCCGATTGCGAAGGCCTTGCCGGACCGGCAATCCTCAATGGATCACCGCTCTCTTACTGGTCCGGTGAGGGAGATGTCAACCCGATGCGGCTGGCCGGAGGGCTTCTTGGCGGCGCCTGGCTAACACACTTGCTGGCAGATCTGGGAAACGGCAATTTCGACGGTGCGTGGCTGGCACAGAATTTCGAAAACCTGAATCCTGCAAACACGCTGTGGGGGAAAAATTATCGTCTGTTTTCAAATATTGACAGTGAACGGGAAAGATTCCTCGGGTTTGAACGCTGGTGGAATGGATTTTATTTTCTCAGCAAATCGGAGATCACCAGTATTGTTGAAAATCTGTTTATCGGTAACAAACCTGAGCGTGGTGTAATGAAGGTATGCGAAGGCTGTTACGTCGATCTGAAACGCATACGCAATCCACTGATTGTTTTTGCTTCGAGTGGAGATAATATCACACCGCCCCATCAGGCACTGAACTGGATCCCGGCAATCTATCCGGACACTCAGGCATTAAAAGGGGCCGGCCAGCGGATCGTGTATCTTATCAATCCACACGTTGGACACCTTGGCATATTTGTCTCGGCACAGGTGGCGCGTTTCGAACACCGTGCGATCCTTGAGAGTGTGGATGAACTTGAGCGGCTTGATCCCGGATTGTATGAGATGAAGATTGATAATCCGACCGGCAATCCTGACTGCCAAAAAGACCAGTTTAAAGTGATGTTTGAAGAACGTCGGGTTGAGAATATCCAATATGAAAGTCACCCGGAGGCCTTTGATAAGGTACGACAAGTATCAGAATTCAATACCGCTGTCTATGAAGCTTTTGCAAGTCCATGGATCAGGACAATGGCAACACCATGGAGTGCTGATTGGCTTAAGTGGATGCATCCAATGCGAACAAGCCGGTATCTTTATTCCGAACATTTTAATCCCTTGTTGCTGGGTGTGGCCAAAACAGCCTCCCTTGTCAGGCAAAGCAGACAACTACCAGAGGTGGATAACCCGTATATTGATTTTGAGCAGCAGATCAGCCGCAATATTTCAGATTCCCTCGATAGCTATCGCAAACTGCGTGATGCCGGGTACGAAAATATATTTAACCTGTTATATGACCGGGACTGGAAATGAGTGTAATTAATCTGCACAAGATGTTCAGACCTGAATCTGTGGCCTTGATTGGGGCATCGGCCGATAAAAGTTCATTAGGTTATGTGGTTATGAAAAATCTTCTGGTCGGTGAATTTTCCGGAGTCATTCTTCCGGTCAATCCGAAATATAAAAATATAAGTGGAGTACATGCTTATCAGGATATCTCATCCTTGCCGGCCGTTCCGGATCTTGCGGTAATTTGCACGCCTGCCAAAACAGTTCCCGGTATTCTAGCTGAATTGGGAGAACGTGGTACCCGCGCAGCTGTTGTATTAAGTGCGGGATTCCATGAATCGGTAGACGGTCAGACATTAAAGCAAAGTATGCTGGATGCGGCAAAACCTCACAACCTGCGTATACTTGGACCCAATTGTGTCGGATTGTTGATACCTTCTTTAGGTCTCAATGCAAGTTTTGCACATACCAATTCCCTGACCGGTAATATTGCAGTTGTCTCCCAGTCCGGGGCCCTGTGCACAACAATCCTTGACTGGGCAAAATCAAGGAACATCGGATTCTCATACTTTATCTCTCTTGGAGACAGTGCCGATGTTGATTTTGGCGATCTTCTCGATTATCTGGGAAGTGATGAGTCGACAGACAGCATACTTTTATACATAGAATCAATTGATCTGGCGCGTAAATTCATATCTGCCGCGCGTGCCACATCCCGAAACAAACCCGTCGTTGTCATAAAATCGGGCCGTATGTCTGAGGGTGCGCGGGCTGCAGCCTCCCACACAGGAGCGCTGGCAGGAAATGATGATGTATTTGATGCCGCCATACGCCGTTCCGGGATACTCAGGGTTTATACAATAAATGATTTGTTCGATGCAGTGGAGACACTCGCTCGCGCACGCCGGGTTAAAGGCAATCGTCTGATAATTCTGACCAATGGTGGAGGTACCGGAGTATTGGCCACTGATGAGTTGATTATAAATGGTGGCCGGATCGCTGAATTGTCATCTGAGTCGATAAAATCGCTGGATGAATTCCTTCCTGCAACCTGGTCGAAGGGAAATCCGGTTGACATTATTGGCGATGGAGGCGCTGATCGATATGTGAAAACTCTGAAAGTCCTGCTTAACGCCCGGGATTATGATGCAATTCTGGTCATGCTGGTGCCAGCCGCTGTTATTGATAACAGGGAAGTTGCAAAAGCTGTTACTGAAGAGATACATAAAACAAACAAGCCTGTTCTAACCTGCTGGATGGGTAAAGATGCTGTTGCGGAGGCCAGGAACATCTTTGAACATGCCGGTATTCCTTCCTTTGATACCCCCGATTTCGCGATACGCGCCTTCATGCAACTTGTTGAATATGACCGGAACAGGCAATGTTTGATGGAGACACCGCTTTCGATAACTGAAGATTTTACACCGGACAGATCAGCGGTTCGCAATATTATTGAAAACATACTGGAGGACAATCGTAATATTCTGACTGAACCAGAGGCCAAGGACATATTGTCAGCCTACGGAATCCCGGTCGTTGAAACAAAGATTGCAAACAACCCGGGCAAAGTATTGGAAGCAGCGGAAAAACTGGGGTTTCCGGTGGCATTGAAAATACTGTCCAGGGATATATCGCATAAGTCAGATGTGGGAGGTGTTTTGCTTGACATCAAATCAAGCGAAGTGCTTCATGCAGTGTCGGAAGGGATGTTGTCGCGCATTGCAGAGATGAAACCGGACGCGGTCATTGAGGGCTTCACCGTGCAGAAAATGGTAAATCGTCCCGGCGCTAATGAACTGATAATCGGCATTGCGACAGACCCGATATTCGGTCCTTTCATTTTGTTTGGTCAAGGCGGGACGTCAGTTGAAATTGTTAATGATAAAGCCCTGGCGCTTCCTCCTCTTAACAGGAAGCTCGCAAGTGATCTGATTATGCGTACCCGGGTAAGTAAATTACTAGCCGGTTACAGGGATGTTCCGTCAGCAAACATGAAAGAAATAGAACTCACCCTGGTAAAAATTTCACAGTTAATTACTGACAATCCACAAATTGTTGAACTGGATATCAATCCATTGTATGCAGACAATGAAGGTGTGATTGCGCTGGATGCCAGAATCAGGATTGAGGCTTCGGCATCTACCGGGGCTGAAAGGTTTGCAATCCGGCCTTACCCCAGGGAACTGCAAGAAACAGCAAGGCTCGATAATGGGCTCGAGATAGAGTTACGGCCAGTCAGGACGGAGGATGAATCGGCACTTCACGAACTCTTGAACAAAACAGGACCTGAAGATGTATATTTTCATTTCATGAAAGCAAAAGGTAATTTTTGTCATTCCTGCATTGGCGGTTTCACGCAAATCGACTATGACCGTGAAATGGCTTTCGTAGCGACAGTAAATAATGCCAAAACTGAAATCCTTGGTTTTGTCAGAGCAATATCTGATGCTGACAACCATGAAGCGGAAATTGCCATCATCGTGCGTACTGATCAGCAAAAGCAGGGTATCGGGAAAATACTGCTGGACAAGATGATTGGCTATTGCAAGTCTCATGGGACAAAGCAGTTAACGGGTCAGGCACTAAAAAGAAACAAGGCTTTAACTGATTTGTTTGAGAAATGCGGCTTTGAAATCAGTGAAAACAACGGAAAAGAAATTGTTGCTGTATCACTGAATCTGCATGAGTAAGTTGATCTGTTCGCAGATGTTATGAGAATAAATGTTTTGGAACTTTAAAAATACCAGAGCTGAGGAAATAATTAATAAATTTATTGTGATGAAACATAACTTAAAAGCTAGAGCTAAGCTGGAACCGGAACGAAAAGTGGCAGGTAATACGTCGCTGGATCAGGTTTTACATGCCAATATTGCCAGATTGACTGGCGGGATTTCTCCAATAGCCCTTATGCAGGCATATGCAGATTGGAGCCAGCATATGCTTCTGTCTCCTGACAAACAGCTTGCTTTGATTGAGAAAGCTGTTAATCAATGGTCGCGTTATCTGGATTTCCATGCTCGCTCATGCCGTAATCCACACTGTGATGTCTGCATAGAACCTTTGCCACAGGACAAACGTTTTTCTGGTGAGGCATGGCAGAAATGGCCGTTTGTCGGAATATATCAGGGCTTTCTTCTGTCACAGCAATGGTGGCATTATGCAATGACCGGCGTGAATGGTGTATCCAGACATCATGAAGATGTGATGTCATTTGTGATGCGTCAGTTGCTTGATGTATTTTCGCCGGCAAATTATATTTTGACAAATCCGGAGATTATTGATGCCACAGTAAAACAGCACGGCATGAACTTCGTGCGTGGAAGTTTGAATTTTTGGGAGGATTGGCAAAGGATTATCAGTAATCAAAAACCTGTGGGTGCGGAAGCATTTGAGGTGGGCCGCAATATAGCTGTCACACCGGGCAAAGTGATTTTTCGCAACCGGCTGATTGAATTGATCCAGTACAGTCCGGCCACGGACAAGGTTTTTCCAGAGCCTGTCCTGATAATCCCCGCCTGGATTATGAAATACTACATACTCGATTTATCGCCTGAAAACTCTCTGGTGAAATACCTTGTAGAACAGGGACACACGGTTTTTATGATCTCCTGGAAAAACCCTGCTGGTGAGGACCGTGAACTGGGAATGGAAGACTACCGCCGGCTTGGAGTGATGGAGGCAATCAAAGCTATATCCGCCATTATCCCTAAGCATCCGATACATGCCGTTGGTTACTGCCTTGGCGGTACAATTCTGGGGATCACCGCTGCCGCAATGATACGCGACGGTGATGAGCGGCTGAAAAGCCTGACGTTGCTGGCTGCCCAGTTTGATTTTACCGAGGCAGGGGAACTGATGTTATTTATCGATCCTGCCCAGATTAATTTGATTGAACATATGATGGCCGAGCAGGGATTCCTTGATACACGGCAAATGTCTGGCGCATTTCAGCTTTTACGGTCCAACGACCTCATCTGGTCAAAAATAGTCCGAAATTATCTGATGGGTGAACGCCGCCCGATGATAGATCTCATGGCCTGGAACGCCGATGCGACGCGGATGCCCTATCGCATGCATTCCGAGTATCTGCGCCAACTCTTCCTTAATAACGACCTTGCTGAGGAGCGTTATTGTGTCGATGATCGACCTGTATCACTGCGGGATATTCGCATCCCTGTCTTTGCGGTCAGTACAGTCTCGGATCATGTTGCCCCCTGGCGTTCTGTTTATAAAATTCACGCATTAACGAATGCTGATGTCACTTTTGTTCTTTCTAACGGCGGTCATAACGCTGGTATCGTTAGCCCTCCCGATCACCCACGACGCCATCACCAGATTGCTACCCATGATGACCTTGATGCCTATGTTAATCCTGACGATTGGCAAAAGCAGGCAACTCATCATGAAGGCTCCTGGTGGCCATGCTGGCTGAACTGGTTGCAACATTATTCAGGTGATCCGGTTGAAACACCGGGTCCGGGTGCTCCGCGCAGGGGCTATAAACCTTTGTGCGATGCGCCTGGAACCTATGTACTGGAAAAATGATAAGGAGTAATTATGAAAAAACATGCAGATAAGCAATTAACAGTAACCGATCCGGTTTGCGGCATGGAGGTCAGCTACAAGACGGCAATCGAGGAATTCAAGTACAAGGGCAGAACATATTATTTTTGTGCCGGTATTTGCCGGGAAAAGTTCGAAGCCGATCCCGAGCAGTACCTTCGCCCTCACCGGCAGCATGGATTAAGGTAAAAATGAGCAATAGTAAACAGAAAGAAGCCGATGCAAAAGATCACTCACAACATGACAGAACGACCCAATATGAACTAAACAGTTTGTCGCTTACCGGTGCTGTATCTCTGGGCACAGGTGTGATGATCGGCGCTGGAATTTTTGCGTTGACCGGACAGATGGCCGAGATGACCGGTCCTCTTTTTCCATTGGCATTTCTTGCTTCAGCAGTCATCGTGGCGTTTAGTGCTTATTCGTACATCAAGATGTCCAACGCGTATCCGTCCGCCGGTGGCATCGCAATGTACCTGGAAAAAGCTTATGGGAAAACACTTCCCACTGCATTCAACGCACTGCTTATGTATTTCTCCATGGTGATTGCTCAGAGCTTTCTGGCTCGAACATTCGGCGCTTATACGCTTCAACTATTTGACATAAATGATACCAGTGTGCTGGTTCCCATCCTTGGCGTGTCACTGCTTTTGATGGCTTTCCTGATCAATCTGTCTGGAAACCGCCTTATCGAAGGTGTTGCATCGTTTATGGCGATCGTGAAAATCGGCGGTATTATACTCTTTGGCCTGGTAGGAATCATGGCTGCGGACAGTGTCGAGATGGAAGTCTCTGTAAATGCACCCGATGGCACGCTAAGCGGCTTCCTGGCTGCTACGGCGCTCGGTATTCTTGCCTTTAAAGGATTCACCACCATTACCAACAGCGGTTCGGAACTGAAGGATCCGCATCGTAACGTGGGACGGGCTATCATTATTTCTATACTGTTCTGCGTCGTAATTTATGCGCTCGTTGGTTTTGCGGTTGCCAGCAACCTGTCTCTTGAGGAAATTATCCGTACCCGGAACTATTCCCTTGCCGCCGCGGCACGCCCTGTAGCCGGCGACTATGGTCTGTGGTTTACTGTAATTCTGGCTATCATCGCAACAGCAGGCGGGATTATTGCCAGTATTTTTGCGGTTTCAAGAATGTTAGCCATGCTGACCGAGATGAACCTGGTTCCGCATAGTCACTTTGGAATGCCCGGCAGCATCCAGAAACATACACTGGTCTACACAGTGGTATTGGGGTTGATATTGACCGCGTTCTTCGATCTTAGCCGGATTGCCGCGTTGGGCATTGTATTCTACCTGGTAATGGATATAGCCGTCCATTGGGGTATTTTGCGTTATCTTCGCAGAGAGATTAATGCCAACGCCTGTATTCTTGTTACAGCAATTATCTTCGATATTGTAGTTCTTGGTGCATTCCTGATGGTAAAAGCATCGACAGATGTGCTGATAATTTATGTATCAGTAATAGGTATGATACTCATTTTCATCAGTGAACGATTGTTTCTATGGAAAAATTACGGAGTTGAAGAACGGCAATCATAATTATGAATCTTCCCGTTACCATTGCCGGCGCGGGCCCAGCAGGTTTGGCTGCTGCGATAACAGCAGCGAAACATGGCAGACACGTCACAGTTCATGAGCGGCATTCCGACGTGGGATATCGTTTTCACGGTGATTACCAGGGACTTGAAAACTGGACATCAACAGAAGATATTCTGGAGCAGATGTCTGCAATCGGAATTGAACCGGAGTTCGAGGTTGCACCGTTCAAAGAAATAGTCTGCTACGATCCCCTGGGACATGAATATGTTTGCCGTTCTTCACAACCCATGTTTTACCTTGTACGGCGAGGCAATACTCCGGGAACACTTGATTCAGGATTGAAAGAACAAGCACTGGCTGCAGGTGTTGAGATCATTTTCAATTCTTCCTGCCGGGAATTACTTGATGGAGGAATCGTAGCACAGGGACCCCATCGTGCAGATGTGATTGCAGTTGGTTATGTCTTCCGGACAGACATGGCAGATGCAGCATTTGTTGCGCTTTCAGATCAGCTTGCCCCACAGGGTTATGCGTATCTATTAGTTCATAAAGGACTTGGAACGGTGGCAAGCTGTATGTTTACTGATTTCCATAATGAAAAAACCTACCTGGAGCGAACTGTAGGGTTTTTCCAGCATAAGTCTGGATTGGTTATGCAAAAAGAACACCGGTTCGGTGGTAGTGGTAATTTTTCTATTCCCCTTAGCGCACATAAAAATAACATATTACATATTGGTGAATCAGCCGGCTTCCAGGATGCATTTGCCGGTTTTGGCTTACGATACGCTATTTTATCAGGGTATATTGCTGCAGAATCTCTTCTGGATAATATGCCAGAAAGATATGAATCTGCCTGGAGAAAGCATTTTCTTGGCTTGATGAAATCATCAGTGGTTAATCGTTACCTGTACGGGATGTCAGGAAATACAGGTTACACCCGCTTTATCAAAGGGATTGCAAATAGCAGGGATGCGTTAGTGTGGATAAGGAACCGGTATGAATATGAAAACTGGAAATCATTGATTTATCCATTTGCCAGACGGAAATTCGGTAAAAGATTGAGTGGTATGTGTGTTGAACCAGGTTGTGATTGCACGTGGTGTCGTTGTCATCATGAAGCGCACGGTTGAATTGGCGTCACAACCAGGTAATTTCCTGGTTGAAATATTTGCATTCCTGGCTATCGGGATTAGCCCGGCAAATGCCGGAGTAGATACATTCCATAACCTGTATGAAAAATTCCAGTCAGAATACTGGCATGAAAGTACCATCATAAATGATATACAGACAACTGCATTTAACTATGCAGCTATGACACGTGATGCGATAAAACCGGATTCATTATATTTCAGGATTATAAAAAGTCTGGAACAGGTTAAGACCCCGTTACCTGTGAATAAAGCATCCGAAGCATTCTGGATAAATGTATATAACTTCGCCGCAATGAAACTGGTCATCGAGAATTATCCCGTAAAATCCATACGGGATTTCAAAATAAGTTTGCTTAGATATCCCTGGTCAAAAAAAGTCATACAAGTCGGCGATCAAGTATATTCGCTCGCACAGATTGAAAAGGATATCCTGTTAAAAATATATCAGGATCCACGTATTATCTTTGCGGTCAGTTGTGCATCAGTCAGTTGTCCTGATCGCAGGCCGGGACCGTATACTGGTGGCCAGCTTGACAAACAGCTAAACGATCTTATTCATGAATTTTTCAGAAATCCAACAAAAGGTATGGTTATGGATAAAGAAAATAATACCTTAATTATATCGAGTATCCTGAAGACAGACAGTCATTTATTTGATGGATCAGGTGACAGCCTGAAGTCATTTTTATGCTTATACGTAGAAGTGCCAGTTTGCAACTGGATCAAGCGTAAAGGTGTTGCAATTGATTATTTGAAGCATGATTGGACCTTGAATGATATTACGTTTGCAGACGAATAATGACATGAATTACATAATATATGAACTGAATTGTATATATCCATAAATGTTACATTTGATTTATCGCCAGTTTTTATATGATCCGGCAAGAACATTATTTACATGTCTTGCAATTGCCGCGGTTATTGGTTTGATACTTCTGCTTGGCGGGTTTCAGCAGGGACTTTATGAACAATTAAGGGCAACGGTAATGAACCGTGGTGCAGACCTGATCCTTGCGCAGAGCGGGGTAGCGAATTTTATAGCTACTCGTTCCATAATTCCCCAACTGATCAGGCTGGACGTGGAATCAGTTGAGGGAGTTAAAAACGCCTATCCGCTTACCAGCATTTCAGCTATATATAGAAAGGATGGAAGGAAAAATCCTGTATATATTTTTGTGTATGATAAAAAAGGAGGGCCAACTTCACTTGTGGATGGTGGCCATATAGATGAACCAAGAGAAATTATTATCGATCGCGCGCTCGCCGGCATCTATGATTTATCCATCGGTGATCCATTTGTGTTGACCGATTTCAAATTCACTGTTGCGGGAATTTCAAAAAATTCAGCTGCTTTTTTCACACCCTTTGCCTATATTGAGTTTGACGACCTCATTGATTTTTACATGGAATCTGATATCGCAGCTGATATTACAACCTTCCCCCTGTTGAGTTACCTCCTTGTAGAGCTTGAAGAAGGTGCTGACCGGAACAAGATTGCACAATCAATTGAAAATAACATTCCTGATGTGGATGTATTCAAGCCGGAAACGCTTGCTGAGAATGATATAAAGCTGGGACGTGAATTATTTGGTCCGGTTTTAAACCTGCTGTTATCGATCGGATATGTTGTTGGGTTGCTGGCTGTGTGCATTATTATGTTTACAATTATCCATGCGCGTAAACGTAGTTTGGCTGTTATGCGTGCTTTAGGATTTTCAAATGCTGGAACAGCCATACTCGTCGCCATGGAAACTGCAATATTGATTCTCATGGCATTTCCTCTCGGAATGATCATCGCCTGGCTAACGGGACTTTTCATCTCCTGGATTGCACCTCTTTATCTTGTTTTACCGCTGGATATTATTATCCTGCTCCGGACTTTTTTTGCCTGTGTGGTTTTATCAATATTAGGAGCCTTGCTTGCAATGTACTTGGTGTCAAGAATTGAGCCTGACATTGCATTCAAGAGTTAAATAATGTTTCGTTGGACAATAAAAAGCCTGGTTTCGGAACCCTTGAACTTTTTCCTGACTTCACTGGTAGTCGGCATTGCTTTACTTCTGGTTATATTTTTCGAGGCCGTTTTTCATGGTGAATCTCAAAAAATCATAGCATATCCTCAAAATATCAACCCGGATGTCTGGGTAATGCAGCGCGGTGTCTTTAATATGCATATGGCAACATCCTTTATCTGGGATTGGAAAAAAGACCGTGTGGAAGAAGTAGAAGGTGTAGCGGATGTAACACCCATACTTTACCTTAATTCAATTGTTGAAGCCGGAAGCAGGCATTGGTTCTCATTTGTCGTTGGTTTAAAGCAGGGTAATAAGCGTGCCGGACCATGGAGTATGGCAACAGGTTCTTCACACCCTGGAAAAGGAGAAGCGATAATACCGGAATTGCTGGGGATGATAGCAAACGTGATGCTGGGTGACACGATCCGGATTGCCAATAAGACATTTACAATTGTCGGATTCAGCAAGGATACCTTTTCCATGGCAAACTCCATAGCATTTATAAGTTACGCCGATCTCAGGGATATCATGTCCCTGTCGGGTTCGGATAGTTATTTACTGGTCGATGCTGAGCCCGGTGTTGATCCCTCATTACTGGCACAACGTATAAAAGAGAATGTGAGCAAGGTTAATGCGTTGACTTCAGCAGAATTTATTAAGAACGACAGGGAGCTGGCTTTACAAATGGGCGTAGAACTCATCGGCATTATGACAATAGTCGGTACTTGTCTTGCAGTATCACTCGTTATTTTTATGTTATATATGTTTATGGAAAAAAGGCGCAGGGATATTGCAATATTGAAAGCATTGGGGTTTGGCAAATTTGCGATCATTTCAAGTGCAATTATTCAGGCATTTTGTATAACAATGACAGGTCTTGTGACTGCTGTAATCCTTATGTACACAGCCGATTTTCTAACAGATGCTTTTTATCCGCAGGTCAGCATGTTGATAACACCAGAATCATTGATGCGCGTGGGTTTGGTCAGTTTGTTGATTGCTGTATTTGCCTCATTGATACCAATATGCCAGACGATGAAAGTGGATCCCTTGTTGGCATTTCAACGTTAAACCTGGTTATGGTAAATAAAATACTCATTGCGGAAAATTTAACCAGGGAATATGGAAGTGGTCGTGCTCTGGTTCGAGCGGTAGATAATGTTTCAATGACCGTTTTACGTGGTCAACTTGTACTGATTATGGGTCCTTCCGGTTCTGGTAAAACAACGTTATTGTCAATGTTAGGCGGATTATTACGTCCTACTGAGGGGAAAATAATGATCTCCGATACAGAAATAACAAAGCTTGATGAATCTGTATTACCATCCATTCGCGCCAGAAAAGTCGGTTTTATATTTCAGGGATTCAATTTACTTGATGCATTGACAGTCGAGGAAAACATTCTGTTTCCAACTCAACTTGTCGCGGGGGGTATTAATGCAAAAAGAGCTCGTGCGAATGAACTGATAGAGAGATTAGATCTGTCGTCGCGAAGGAAATCATTACCGCGTACGTTATCTGGAGGAGAGAAACAACGTGTTGCGATAGCCAGAGCCTTGATTAATTCCCCACCCTTGATTCTGGCAGATGAACCTACTGGTAATCTTGATTCTCACAATGGTCAGGAAGTAATGATGATTTTACAAAATATCGTAAACGATGAAGAATGTACGGTTATTATGGTTACACATGATCCACGCGTCGAAGACATATCTGATCGTATTCTCTGGCTGGAGGATGGTGCATTACGCAACAGGAAAACAGAACTACATTCCTGGGTTAAAGATCCTGTATGTGGTATGCGAGTAGACGAATGGACTGCTGAAGTGTTCATGGAGTATAGAGGAAAGCGGTATGTTTTTTGTTCATATAGATGCCAGGAAAAATTTAAAATCGGACCTACAAAATATATAACAAGCTGATTAATTGATTTAACTATATAAATTATAAATAAGCTAATTGTAAATATTTTGCAATTTTAATGTGAGAAAGATGTCTGGCTTTGACAGATGCCCGCAATTTTAGCGATAAATCAATATGACCTCAATTCTATTTACTGTTTCATTCTATGATCTTTGCCGCCTGTTGGTTGTCATCTTGCTATGGGCAATATGTTATCCTTTGATTAATACTGGTTTGAATTCATCACCACCACTGTTATTTGCAGCAATGCGATCAGTTATGGCCGGCATGACTTTGATAGTATTTGGTCTTGCAACAGGGCGATCATTTCCAACGGGAAAAATAATCTGGTTTATCCTTGTTTTGGTCGGAATATTTTCATCTACTCTTGGATTTACGGGTATGTTTTATGCTGGCGACAAAATAAGTCCGGGCCTGGCGACTGTATTATCAAATATTCAACCTTTAATAGCAGCTATCATTGGCTATTTTAGCTTGAGGGAGCGCCTTGATAATCAAATCGTTTTTGCTTTGCTCTTAGGATTTATAGGGGTGAATATCATTTCATTTAACAGTATTTATACCTCGGCTGGTAATTCAACACTTTCCGGAATATTCTATGTAATTCTTGGCGCAACAGGAGTTGCTGTAGGAAATGTATTACTCAAGCGCAGTGCGTTACATATTGATCCTGTAATGGCAATTGGGTGGAGCTTCTTAATCGGAGGGATTGTACTGTTACTATTTTCTTTCTCTGCAGAAGATGCATCAACACTGGTATGGTCCCTTGAATTTCTATTTATATTTGTTGTTTTATCTATATTTGGCACAGCAATAGTCTATGTTATCTGGTTCGATCTGATGACCAGAAATGAACTTAATCGTCTTAATACGTTCACATTTTTGACTCCTGTTTTTGGATTAATCATTGCTGCACTTTTCTACAATGAACATTTAACTCTGGTTGAATGGACAGGGACTATAACAATTATGTTAGCAGCTATTGTCGCCGGGAAGGCATCCAGGCACCGTGAATTGAATCAGTAAACGTGATATATTAAATCTGGCTCAGTTAAAACAGTATTGGGCCTTATTGAGTATACGGCCGGTTTTTATTTATTCACTTTCCCGTGTCAATACTGTTCTTGATGATAAAATCATTCTCAACCCAATCGGGGCTATCAAGGTGGTCACAATAGCTACAATTACGATGCTTGAAAAAAGATTATCGACAATCATTGATGGTTCATAGGCAGTTTTGAAAAGGCCTGAGCGCAATGCAATTCCGGCGATAATTAATTCAACAGCACCACGTGCACTCATGGCTGTGCCAATAGCCCAGGCGTCTCTTGGTGATATATCCAGCATCATGGCCGGAATTGCAGCCCCAACCAGTTTACCTAAAAAGGCAATACAAATAATCAGGCTTAAAAACAAAGGAACTTCAGTCAATGCCGCAAGGTCAAGTTCAAGTCCTATTGATGCAAAAAAGATGGGCGCAAAAAAACCGGTGGTAATCGCCGCTACTTTCCTGCGTAAATCGTCATAAATTGCCTGATTAATAGTTTGTTTTCCGAAAAACAAGCCAGCGGCAAAGGCGCCAAGAATAAAATGGAGTCCCAATAATTCAGCCATAATTGCGAATATTACTCCCATTATCAGAAGAAAGCTGAATTCCATTTCTTCAATACCTAAATTGGCTAAAAAGCGACCAATGGGTGGCATCATAAAATTACCGCCAAGCCATACAAAGCCCAGAAAGAAGAATATTTGAATAAAAATCCGGAGAAGTTCACTGCCGCCGGGCAAACCGCCGGTATTGATAATTGCAGTCAACACACTGAGTAGAATCAAACTGAGAAAATCATCAAATACCGCAGCTGAAACAATGATTTTCCCGATGCTGCTTTTCAGCATTTGCATATCCATAAGTATCTTGATAGTGACTGGAACGGCAGTGATTGCCAGTGCGGTTCCGACAAACAGTGACCGGGCAAACCGCAATTCGGTAGCCGGTAACCAGAACCATGCCAAGGTGAATCCACTGACCAGAGGGACAGCCATGGCACTGGTTGCGATAATCATTGAAGTAAACCTGGATTCCACTAATTCCCGTGGTCGCATCTCAATCCCGCCTAATAACATAATAAAAAAAACACCAAGATCAGACAGCGCCATGAAATGATGGTTACTGGAAAGATCAAACATTGGAATATCATCTTTTAATATGCCAATAATGAATCCAAGTGCTACACCGGCAATAATTTCGCCAATTAGAACAGGCTGTTTGAAACGGTAGGAAATTGCTCCACACAAACGGGTTGCCACGAGTAAGACAAGAATAATCCAGAGTGTTTCCATAAATTACTACATGTTTTTTAAATGATATTACCAACTTGAGTGATTTTTATATCACAGAAGTCCATAAAGTTACATATACTAAAATATAAGACTCATCAGCAGAATATGTGGGCATATAACTGTCAAAAGAATAATTGAGGCGTATTGGAAAAAGCGAGCCATCAGCAGCATTATCAGGACCGTGCTCGCTTTTTCCAATCCTCACATAGAGTAAGTTATTCTGCGATTCGACAAATCTGCACGACTATAAGCCGCCTCGCGGGGGGCATGGAGTACCCCTATGATAATACCGCTCTAAAAGCTCCTGCATACAATGTTATGCAATATGGGTTTACGTTATGTGATGCGGCGGGAGGATTGTGTGCATTGCAGGGAAAACTCGAGCAGGTGCCAAGGTCACACGGGAAGAGTCGCCGTAACCGGGCCTATGAGGTATTTTTGGCGCTGTGCAAGACGCTTATTGTGGCAGAAAAGAGGGTGGCGTGTGAGTTTCACACTCGTTGGGAGCAGGTGTATCGCTCGGTAAAGGCGTTGGATAAGGTGCGCAGGCAGGAAACGGGGCACTTGAAGCGGGCAGGTTATGAAGAAGGGCTGACACACAGCCGCTATTGTTTCATGAAGAATGAGGCGAATTTGACGGAGAAACAGTCACTGAAACTGAGCGAGCTTTTAAAATATGGCTTGAAATCGCTCAGGGTGTATTTGCTGAAAGAGAGTTTTCAGGGGGGTCTGGCAATACAGCTCGATTTATAGGGTCGAGTGGTGTCTATAGCTATGGTGTAACCGGACGTTGCGCACGAAACCGGAACTGATGATCGAAAAAATACGGAATATTTCACACGTAATAATTGTATATAATTGATTTGTAAAATAATCTGGGAGAAATATATGATTGATGATCAATACATCTGGCTTGTCTGGGCCAGCCTGTTTCTAGTTCCCTGGATACTGCTGTATCTTCTGTACCCCCTGCATCGACGTGCCATGATCTGGGCCAGCCTGTTCACCATGCCCTTTGGTTTGACCGAACCGTTGTTTGTTCCGGAATACTGGTCACCACCGAGCCTGTTTAACCTTGCCACTCGTACCGGTTTTGATATCGAGAGCCTGATCTTCTGCTTTGCCATCGGCGGAATCGGTGCCGTGCTCTATAACGCCGTCAGTGGGGCAAGTTTTCAACAGGTCGATGAGCGCTACCGGAAGTCGCCACTGCACAGGCATCATGTCTGGGCTATTGCCGCGCCGTTTATCGCTTTTCCCCTGCTTTACTTTTTTCCCTGGAACCCAATCTATCCGGCATTTGTGGCCATGGTCATCGGAACTGTTGCCACCTTACTCTGCCGGCCGGATCTGAAATCAAAAAGCTGGTGGGGCGGCCTGTTGTTTACCCTGTTTTACTGGGTATACGTCGAAGGCCTCGAAATTATGGCACCGGGGTATGTTGAGATTGTCTGGAATCTCCAGGCCTTATCCGGGATCATTATCATCAACACGCCGCTTGAAGAATTACTTTTTGCTTTTACATTTGGAACATACTGGGCGGGTGTCTATGAACACTTTACCTGGAGGCGTTCAACGATTTGAACGGAAATACAGAAATTCTTTTCAGGGTTCTCGAAACAGGAAATTCAAACCATGAAATTCAAACTGATAATCGCAAATTTATCATGCCTGAGTCATCAATTCACAACATCGGCTGATCCCGCATGACTACATCACTGACCTTTCTCGGCGCCACAGAAACCGTGACCGGCTCCCGTTTCCTGCTCGAACACGATGACAAACGGCTGTTGATTGATTGCGGGCTGTTCCAGGGCCTGAAAAAACTGCGCCTGATGAACCGGGCGCCCTTTCCGGTCGATCCCGCGAGTATTGACGCGGTTCTGCTTACCCATGCGCATATCGATCACAGCGGTTACATTCCCGCGCTTTGCAACAATGGATTCCGGGGTCGTATTTACTGCACCCATGCCAGCCGGGATTTGTGCCGCATATTACTGCCCGATGCCGGCCACCTGCAGGAAGAAGAAGCCGAGCGCGCGAACCGCAAGGGATACACGCGACATAAACCGGCATTACCGCTGTATACCGAAATGGATGCCTTCAATTCACTGCACTGTTTCGAAGCGGTCGACTACAATTCCCGCTTTAGTCCCGTGGAAGGGATCAGCGTCAACATGACCAATGCCGGTCACATACTGGGTTCCGCGTGCATACACGTTTATGACGGCAGCAAAAACATTGTTTTTACCGGCGATGTAGGCAGGCCGGATGATCCGGTCATGAATTCGCCGGATTCACTGAAAGACGCCGATTATCTGGTTGTAGAGTCCACGTATGGTGATCGCAGACACGAGCGTGTCGATCCCGGGGCAATGCTGGAAAGTGTTATCACTCACACCCTGAAAAAAGGCGGTGTTATTTTAATCCCGACATTTGCCGTGGGCCGGGCACAGACCCTGTTATATCTCATAGGTGAATTAATCTCGACGGGTAAAATCCCGAAAATTCCCCTCTATCTCGACAGTCCGATGGCCATTACCGCCACTGATCTTTTTTACCGCTATAACGATCAGCATAAACTTTCCGCCGAAACCTGCCGGTTAATGGACGAACTGGTCACCTGCACACGGAGCGTGGAAGAATCGAAAGCGATTGCCGCCCGCAACGGCCCGAAGATCATCCTTTCCGCAAGCGGTATGTTAACCGGCGGCAGGGTGCTGCATCACCTGAAACTGTATGTAAGGGAGCAGCGCAATACGATTGTGTTCGTCGGCTACCAGGCAGCCGGAACACGCGGGGCCAATATGCTGGCCGGGGCGGAGAGTATCAAGGTGCACGGCAACTATGTACCGGTAAGGGCGAAACTGGTATCCATCGATGCGCTGTCGGCGCATGCGGATTATGTCGAGATGGCAGAGTGGCTGTCGAGTGTGCGCGGGCAACCGCGAAAGACCTTTATCGTTCACGGGGAACCGCAAAGCCAGGATGCCTTCAGACGCTATCTCGCCGATCAGCTCGGCTGGTCTGCAGTCATACCCTCATTCGGTGACAGTGTACAACTGGATTAAGCGGTCCCACGGACAGCCCTGCCACTTCAATAATATATAGTGGTCACCATGGAATTACCTGGAAGTTCATATCAGTATACACAGCGATAGATAGCGGCCAGTTCACTTATCCGCCACCTGTTTCCCGGCGGAACCGCGCAATACGATACCACGGACGATGACGTAAAATACCGGGGTAAAGAACAGACCCACCATGGTAACGCCGAGCATGCCGCTGAAAACCGTGGTGCCCAGAACCTGGCGCATTTCGGCACCGGCGCCCTGGGACAACATCAGCGGCACGACGCCGAGGATAAACGCGAATGCGGTCATGAGGATGGGACGCAGGCGAATGCGGGCGGCTTCTATGGCCGCATCAATATGATTCTTGCCCTTGTCCTCAAGCTGACGGGCAAATTCCACCATAAGAATGGCATTCTTGCTGGCCAGGCCTATGAGAACAATAAAACCGATCTGGGTGAGAATATTATTATCCATACCTCGTATATACACACCGGTCAGGGCAAACAAAATGCACAGCGGTACAATCAGGATAATGGTAATCGGCAACGACCAGCTTTCGTATTGCGCCGTCAATAACAGGAAAACAAACAGCACGCTCAATGGAAAGATAATAATGCCAACATTACCGCCGAGTTTTTCCTGCAGTGCGATCTCGGTCCATTCATAACCGAAACCGGAGGGCAGGATTTCGGCAGCCAGTTTTTCCATTTCAATCAGTGCGTCGCCGGTGCTGACGCCCGGCATGCCGCTGCCTTGTAACTCGGCGGAGGGATAGAGGTTATAGCGCACCACCCGGTCCGGCCCCTGTACCTTGTTCACCTTGACCAGCGAACCCAGCGGCACCATCAGACCGTCTTCGTTCTTCGCCCTGAGACGCATGATATCATCCGTGTCGAAGCGATCCGCGGCGTCCGCCTGGGCGACGACCTGGTAGGTCTTGCCGAACAGGTTGAAATCATTGACATAGAGTGAACCCAGAAATACCTGCAGGGTGGAAAAGACGTTTTCAACCGGGACATTCAGCATTTCGGCACGGGTACGATCGATATCCAGATAATATTGCGGCGTGCTTGAATCAATCGTGCTGAAGACTCTTGTCAGTCTGGGGTTCTGATTGGCGGCGCCGGCAAGTTGCCAGGTAACCGACTCCAGTTCCGACAAACCGCGGCCACTGCGATCCTGGACGATCATCTTGAAACCGCCACCCCGCCCCATGCCGCGAACCGGTGGCGGATCGATGACAAAGAAACCGGCTTCCTGGATTGTATTCAATGCCGCCGTTAACTGGTTGGCAATGGCGTCGGCACCCTGGTCCGGACCACGCTGATCATGGGGTTTTAACAGCACGAACATGGCGGCCGCATTACTGGCGGTGGTGAAAGTCGCCGCCGAAAGACCGGCAATGGCAACCACATTATCAATACCGTCATTGCTATTGGCGATATCCGTGGCCTTCTGCACCACTTCATCCGTCCTGTCCAGCGAGGCGCCCTTGGGCAACTCGACCAGAACGATCAGATAACCCTGATCCTGTTGCGGGATAAAGCCGCCGGGCACCAGTTCATGTATTTTCCAGGTCGCTGCTATCAAAATGCCGAATAACAACAAGATGAATAACGGCCAGCGTACCAGCTTGCTGATGATCCAGCTGTAAACATTGCGGCCATGGTCGAACAGATAATTGAAAGCGCGGAAAAAGAAATTCGCCCTGTGTACTTCCTCATCTCCATTCTGTCTGTGCTTTGGCGCCCGCAGCACCAGCCGCCCCAGCGCCGGACTCAAGGTGAGTGAATTGAACGCCGAGATCACTGTTGCTACGGAAATGGTCATGGCGAACTGCTTGAAGAACGCTCCCGGTATACCGCCCATGAATGCGGTGGGAATGAATACCGCGACCAGGACCAGTGCCATCGAGATCAACGCACTGCCGACTTCGGTCATGGTCACCCGTGCCGCTTCACGCGGTTCAAGTCCCCGCTCCAGATTTCGCTGGATATCCTCGACCACGACGATGGCGTCATCCACGACAATACCGATAGCCAGTACCATCCCGAACAGGGTCAGGTTGTTAAGTGAAAATCCAAACGCTGACATCACCGCAAAGGTGCCGATAAGGGATACCGGTATGGCAACTATGGGGATAATGGCCGCACGCCAGGACTGCAGGAAAACAATGATAACCAGCACTACGAGTGCAATGGCTTCGAGAATGGTCAGGTAAACCTTGTTAATGGATTCGCGGATGAAATCGGTGGGATTGTAAACGATGCGGTATTCAATGCCTTCGGGAAAGGATTTCTCCAGTCTTTCCATTGTGGCGATGATCTGATCGGCGGTCTCCAGTGCATTACTGCCCGGACGCTGGAAAATGCCCATGGCGACCGCATTCCTGCCGTTCAGGTAACTGTTACGAACGTAGTCGCGACCACCGATTTCCACCCGGGCCACATCGCCAAGCCGGGTCAGGCGGCCATCCTCACCGCTTTTTACAATGACATCACGAAACTGTTCGGGTTTGATAAACCGGCCCTGTGCCGTCACCGTGTACTGATAGGCATTATCCAGCGGCATGGGCGGCTGCCCCAGCTTGCCGGCCGCAACCTGTACATTCTGCGCACGCAATGCGGCGACGATATCATCCGTGGACAACTGGAACGCGGTCATGCGTTCAGGGTCCAGCCAGACACGCATGCTGTATTCACGCGCGCCAAAAACAATCAACTCGCCAACGCCGTCGATGCGCGCCAGTTGGTCGCGGATCTGAATCAACGCGTAGTTACTGATGTACAACTCATCGAGGCTGTTGTCGGGTGACAGCAGATGCACCACCATCATCAGGTCCGGTGAACTCTTCTGCGCGGTCACCCCCAGCCGTCGTACTTCTTCCGGCAAGCGTGGCTCGGCCCGGGCAATACGGTTTTGCACCAGTACCTGGGCCGTATCCAGATCGGTCCCCTGTTCAAAGGTAATGGACAGGCTCATCAGGCCGTCACTGGTCGATTGCGAGGTCATGTACAACATGTTCTCGACACCGTTGATCTCCTGTTCCAGCGGTGTCGCTATGGTATCGGCAATGACCTCGGGGGACGCACCCGGAAAAGTGGCGCTGACATTGATTGTGGGTGGCGCAATTTCCGGATACTGGGTGATCGGTAAATTGGTGTAGGACAGTGAGCCGACAATGACTATGAGGATGGATAAAACGGCCGCAAAGCGCGGCCGATCGATATAAAAATGACCGAACTTCATCGAGCCTGGCTGGCCGGTGTGGCGGGGGGATCTATGGTCGTCATTTCCGGCGCCACTTTCACACCGGGGCGGATCCGCTGAATGCCGTTGATCACCACCCGGTCATCCGCCTCCAGCCCTTCTTCTATCACCCGTAATCGGCCATGCAGACGTCCGGTCCTGACCTGGCGACGTTGTGCGACATCGTTTTCGTCAAGTACAAAAACGAATTGTATGGTCTGATCCAGACCGAGAGCGGTATCCGGTATCAACAGTGCGTCGTAGGGTCCGCGGCCGAGCAACCGCACATCGATGAACATACCGGGAATGAGCAGGCGGTCCGGATTATCGACAATGGCACGGCCGCGCATGGTGCCGGTGGCAGTATCTATCTGGTTGTCGACAAAATCCATCCGCCCTTCGCGCGCATAAGTTTCTTCATCCGCCAGCCGTAGCAGCACCGGGTTGGCCGCTTCTCGTGAACTCTTGCGTGTCCCGGACATGTCGAGGCGCAAATAACGCAACACGCTTTGTTCGTCCGCCGTGAAGCTGACGTGAATGGGATCCACCGAGACAATGGTTGTCAACAGCGTGGATTCGGATTCGCCGCCGGAAATAAGATTTCCCGGTGTAACGCGCGTATGGCTGATGCGGCCGCTGATTGGCGCTTTGACATGGGTAAATTCAAGATTCAGTTCCGCCGCCGCCAGCGCCGCGCGCGCGGCTTCCACGTCCGCCACACTGACACGCTGCTGGTTCTGGCGCAGGTCCAGATCTTCTTCTGAAATCACATTGGTTTTAAAAAGCCGCTCCGCACGGGCGAGGTTGATCTTCGCCAGATCCAGCGAAGCGACGGCGCGGGACAGCTCGGCACGGGCCTGGTCAACCGCGGCCTGGTACGGGCGGGTGTCGATGACATAAAGCAGGTCACCTTTTTCTACAAACGTGCCTTCCCTGAAATTGACGGATTGCAGGTAACCACTGACTCGTGGCCGTACTTCCACGGATTCAACCGCCTGCAGTCGCCCGGTAAATTCGTCCCAGTCCGTCACCGGCTGCTGTAAAGGTGTGGCCACGGAAACCTGAGGAGGCGGGGCTTCGGGTGGCGCGGCAGACCGGGACTCCTGTTCACAGGACACGAGCAGCAGCAAAGCCGCAATGCCGACCAGGGTCTTGTTTCGATGTTGTGATTGTTTAAAACAGTCCATATAAAAGGCCGACCCCTGAGTCTTGATAAGGCAATTGCCAGTTGCTGACTGACCAGTCAGTCAGTATAGTATAGGTGTGAAACGCAATTATAATCAACTACCGTTTTATGACAGCTGTTACCGGGCATGGCCGTGGCGAAAATGATCTCTTCCTCACCTGCCTATACCCGCCGCAAGGAAGAGCGCCCCACCGAAATCCTGAAAGCGGCCATGAAGGAATTTTCCATCAACGGGTTTGCCGCAACGCGCCTGGATGATGTGGCCTGCCGCGCCGGTATCTGCAAGGGCACCATTTATCTGTATTTCAATTCCAAGGAAGAACTGTTTGAAGCCGTGGTGCGTGATCGCATGATTCCCTACATTGAAAAAATGGAAGAAATCGAGGTGCGTTCCAGCGGCAAGGCCAGTGCTGTGCTGCGTGAGCAATTGCAGATCATTCATCGCGAGCTGGTCTCCACTGACACGCGCTATATTCCCAAACTCATGATCGGCGAAGGCAACCGCTTTCCCAAACTGGCCGAGTTTTATTATCGTGAGGTCATTACCCGTATTCACAAACTGCTGCGCGGTGTTATCAAACGCGGCGTCGATACCGGCGAATTCCGTCCCGAGGCGCTGGACTGGAGCCTGCAGACCATGTTGAGTCCGGCGCTGTCCGCAGCCATGTGGCGTGTGGTCTTTGACCAGTTCGATCCGATGGACACGGAGGCGATGATGAACAGCCATATCGAGATGTTGCTGTCCGCTTTGACATCGACCTCGCCAATACGGGTTTAACCGGCATGAGACGTGGCTTTGCGGTTATCCTGATGAATTAACCCCAACGTTGCATAAATTTTTGGATGCAGGGGCTTTTAGAGCGGTATTTTCCGGGTCGCGCGCAGATTTTTCCAACCGGAGCATAGCTCACTCTATGTGAGGATTGGAAAAAGCGAGCACGGCCCGGAAAATGCTGCTATAGAAGGAGCGGAGCTGTCCTGCGCCAAAAATTTATGCAATGTTAGGGTTAATATAACTCTATGTTATTTATGGATAAATAACCTTTTTTTCCGGTCCGGCTAGCACTTTTTCCCGCTAATATCTACTTGCGGCGAGAGCATTTACTCTCTACATTGCCGCCTATCGGTCAGCCCTGTAACACCGATGAGGACCTGTTAAATCATGACCTATTGCCTGGCCATCCGCCTTGAATCCGGCATTGTGTTTGTTTCCGATTCCCGTACCAACGCGGGCGTTGACAATGTCAGTACCTACAGCAAAATGAACGGCTTCGGCATCCCCGGCGAGCGCCAGTTCGTGTTGTTGTCTTCCGGCAACCTGGCCACCTCGCAGGCCGTGGTCACGCAAATCAGGCGTGACATCAAAAACTCCGCAGAGCAGTCGCTTATGACCTTCCAGCTGATGAGCGACGCGGCGGAATACATCGGTGATATCAGTCGCCAGCAGCAGGAAAAAAACAGCGGCAGTTCGATTAATGTCGAGGCGAGCTTCATCATCGGAGGCCAGATAGCCGGCCATAAACCGGCGGTATACATGGTCTATCCGCAGGGTAACTACATCACCACCTCGAATGACACAATTTATCTTCAGATCGGTGAAAGCAAGTACGGCAAACCCATTCTGGATCGCATCCTCAAGCACAATTCCAGTTCCGAAACCGCCGCCATGTGCGCGCTGGTCTCCATGGATTCCACCATGCGCAGTAATCTTACCGTAGGGCCACCCATCGAACTCACTATATACGAGGCTGACAGCCTGCAACCCGGCCGTTATTACCGTTTCGAGGAAGACAGCGAATACCTGCGCCAGTTGAAGAAAAGCTGGGATAAACATCTCAAGGAGGCTTTCAAGAAACTGCCGCCTGTCGCCTGGAGCAGCACCTGGGACAACCAGGCCGAGGAAGAACCCTCCGGCCAGTTTTCCTGATCCCCTGACGCCCGCCCGAGGCGGCGTTTATCATTACTGCCGGAACCCGTCACTTTGCCGGGAACCAACACGCACAATAGTCTTACGTGTTACTCTTTGGTTATGAAAACCGGGTAACAACACACTACCACCAGTGGACTGATCATGGCCATTCGCGTCGCTTTAAAACACCACACTGAATATCATTATGACCGGCTGATATCGCTGTCACCGCACGTGGTGCGCTTGCGGCCGGCGCCGCATTGCCGCACTCCCATCGAAGCCTACTCCCTGCACATCGAACCGGGTGAACACTTCATCAACTGGCAGCAGGATCCGTTCGGCAATTACCTGGCGCGTTTCGTGTTTCCGGAAAAAACCCGCATGCTGAAGATCCATGTGGAAGTGATCGCGGAAATGATCGTCATCAACCCGTTCGATTTTTTCCTCGACGAGGACGCAGAATATTTTCCACTGGTCTACGAGGATCAGTTGCGGCGTGATCTTGCCCCTTATCTCGAGATCCGTGAAAACGGCAAACGGCTGAAACAATGGCTGTCGGGTATCAACCGCGACCGTGAACACATCGTGACCTTCCTGGTGGCGCTGAACCAGCGCCTGCAGCAGGACGTGCAGTATCTGATCCGCATGCAGCCGGGTGTGCAGTCCGGCGAGGAAACCCTGGAGAAGGCTGCCGGTTCCTGCCGTGACAGCGCCTGGCTGATGGTGCAGATCCTCAGACATCTCGGCCTGGCCGCCCGTTTTGTTTCCGGTTACCTGGTGCAACTGACTGCCGACGTCAAGGCGCTGGATGGTCCCTCCGGACCGGAAGAGGACTTTACCGATCTGCATGCCTGGGTCGAGGTGTTTTTACCCGGCGCCGGGTGGGTCGGGCTGGATCCCACCTCCGGATTGTTTGCCGGCGAAGGCCACATTCCCCTGGCATGCACGCCGGACCCTTCCAGCGCGGCGCCGGTGTCTGGTGCCTCCGATGTCTGCGAAACCGAATTCAGTTTTTTCAACAGTGTCGAACGCATTCACGAGGATCCCCGTGTCACCAGGCCGTACGGCGAATCGCAGTGGCAGGCTATCGTTGAACTCGGCAACAGCACCGATGCGCTGCTAGAGGAAGGCGATGTCCGCCTGACCATGGGCGGTGAGCCTACTTTTGTTTCCATCGATGACATGGAAGGTGATGAATGGAACAACGCCGCACTGGGCAGCAGGAAACGGCAACTGGCCGGAGAGCTGTTACTGCGGCTCGAGGAGAAGTTCGCATCCGGCGGTGTGTTGCACTATGGCCAGGGTAAATGGTATCCCGGTGAACCGTTGCCGCGCTGGGCGCTGTCGCTGTTCTGGCGCCGCGACGGTCATCCGATCTGGCGGGATCGCCAATGGTTGGCCGACGAAAACAGCGATCACGGCCACGGCATCGATGCAGCGGAAAATTTCATCAATACACTTACAGTCGAACTGGGACTCGACCAGGGCCGGGTGGTGCCGGGATTTGAAGACACGCTGTACTACTTGTGGAAGGAAGGCCGCCTGCCCGACAACGTCGACCCTGCCGACAGTAAACTCGGTACGCCCGAGGAACGTGAACGGCTGCGCAAACTGTTCACGACCGGGCTGGATAAAGTCACCGGCTTTGCCCTGCCGGTGAAATACCAGGGCGATGACGGCAGCGGCTACTGGAAAAGCAGCCGCTGGCCGTTCCGGTCCGGGCATATGTTTCTGATCCCCGGCGATTCACCCATGGGCCTGCGCATGCCACTGGAATCCCTGCCCTGGCAATTGCCGGACGATGTGGACGTGGAACCGGAACTGGATCCCTTTGCCGAACGCGACGAACTGCCCAAAGCCGTGAAAGGCAAACGTGACAAACAACCGGCGAAAAAGGATGACGAACGCGAAGTGGTGCATACGGCGCTTTGCGTACAGCCCCGGCACGGACGCATCTATGTGTTCATGCCGCCGCTGCCGCGAGTGGAGTATTACCTCGATTTGCTCAATGCCGTTGAAAACGTCGCCGCGCAATTGCAGATCCCGGTCGTGATCGAGGGTTACGAACCGCCGCGCGACCCGCGACTGCAGATGCTGCAGATCACGCCGGACCCGGGCGTTATCGAGGTCAACATTCACCCGTCCGCAAGCTGGTCCGAGCTCATGCACAACACGCAGACCCTGTACGAGGACGCGCGTCAGTGCCGACTCGGTACGGAGAAATTCATGATCGACGGCGCGCATTCGGGCACGGGCGGCGGCAACCACGTCACACTCGGTGGAGCCAGCGCCGCGGACAGCCCTTTCCTGCGCCGTCCGCAACTGCTGTGCAGCCTGGTAAGCTTCTGGCAACATCACCCGGCGCTGTCCTACTTGTTTTCCGGCCGTTTCATCGGCCCCACCAGCCAGGCGCCGCGCGTCGACGAGGCGCGCGATGATAATCTCTATGAACTGGAGATCGCCTTTGCCCGCCTGCCGAAAGGCGACTCGGAACAGCCGTGGCTGGTGGATCGCATTCTCAGAAATTTCCTGGTCGATCTGACCGGCAACACCCACCGCTCCGAATTCTGCATCGACAAACTCTATTCACCGGACAGCGCCAATGGCCGTCTTGGCCTGGTGGAATTCCGCGCCTTCGAGATGCCGCCGCATGCCCGGATGAGTCTCGTTCAGATGCTGCTCTTGCGCTGCCTGGTGGCGCATTTCTGGGATCATCCCTATGAGAAGGATCTGATCCGCTGGGGTACGGAACTGCATGATCGCTTCATGCTGCGGCACTATGTCTGGGAAGATATGAAACAGGTAGTACGGTTTCTTCGCGATCACGCCTTTGATTTCGAACTGGAATGGTTTGCACCGTTCAGGGAATTCCGTTTTCCCCATATCGGTGACATCAACGTGAACGGCATGCAACTGGATTTGTACAGCGCACTGGAACCCTGGCATGTGCTCGGTGAAGAGTCGACCGGGCAGGGCACGGCCCGTTACGTCGATTCCTCGGTTGAACGCCTGCAAGTCAGTGTCCAGGGCATGATCGGTGATCGCTACATCGTGACCTGCAACGGCAGGCGGGTTCCCCTGCGCTCAACGGGTATTCGCGGTCACTATGTCGCCGGCGTACGCTACAAGGCCTGGGAACCGCATTCGGCGCTGCATCCGAACATCAGACGTCACACACCGTTGATCTTCGATATAGTAGATACCGAAAACCGCCGATCCATCGGCGGTTGTACCTACCATGTCTCGCATCCGGGCGGACGCAATTACGATACTTTTCCGGTCAACGCCAATGAGGCCGAAGCACGGCGCAATACCCGCTTCCTCGAGTACGGCAATACCCAGGGCAAAATGGATATCCCCATGCTCGAACCGCACCCGGAGCAACCCTACACGCTGGATTTACGCTTTCCTGGATGCGGCTGACAATAGCGGCAGCTTGACATGGATCAACACCGGGAATTCCGCTGCTTATATCATTGCCTGTAGCAGCGAGGAATATCACCAATGAGAAAGCATTAAGACGGGAGGCACACCATGTTTGAAGCCGCTGAACTGGGTCGCAAGATATCCAAAAAAGATTTTGACAAGGAAGAGCCGGAGTTGCACACACGGCTGCTGGCCGTGCAAAGAGCCCTGAGGGAAACCCCGATACCGGTCATTATCATCGTCTCCGGCGTTGAAGGCGCGGGCAAGGGCCAGGTTGTCAACAGGCTGAACAAATGGCTGGATACGCGCGGCATAGAAACCACCGCTTTCTGGGACGAAAGTGACGAGGAACGTGAGCGCCCGGATTACTGGCGTTTCTGGCGGCGCCTGCCGGCCCGCGGCAGTATCGGCATCATGTTCGGTTCCTGGTACACACGGCCGATCATCAATTATGTCTATGGCAGGATCGATGATTCGGAATATGAACGCCAGTTGCATCGTATCAGCAAGTTCGAACACATGCTGTTCGAGGATAACGCCCTGATTGTCAAATTCTGGTTCCATATGTCAAAAAAGGACCAGCGCAAACAACTGGAAAAGGAAAACAAGGACAAGCGTTATTCACCGTTGCTGAAAAAATTCTCCAAACGCTATCAGCAATTCGCCGCCGCATCTGAACATGCCATCCGTTTGACCGATCAGGGTGTCAGCCCCTGGCACCTGGTGGAAGCCGTTGATCGCCGTTATCGTGACCTGACCGTCGGACGCATACTGCTCGAATCCCTGGAAAACAAACTGAAGGACTACGAGGCAGCAAAGCACAGGCACAGGGGCGCAAAGACCGCCAAACAGCCGACAGCGGAAACGGTTACCGTTCTCGATCATGTAGACATCGAACAGACCATTTCCGACAAGGACTATGACCGGCAACTAAAAAAATACCAGAAAGAGTTTTATAAACTGACCTGGGCGGCGAAACAGAAACAGCGCTCGAGCATCTCGGTCTTTGAAGGCTGGGATGCCGCCGGCAAGGGCGGTGGTATCCGGCGGATGACGGCGGCAATGGATGCACGCCTGTACAAGACCATCTCCGTTGCCGCACCCACTGACGAGGAACGTGCGCATCATTATCTCTGGCGCTTCTGGCGCCACCTGCCCAGGGCGGGCTATGTCACTATTTATGATCGCTCCTGGTACGGCAGGGTGCTGGTGGAGCGGGTGGAAAAATTTGCCCGCGAAGAGGAATGGAAACGCGCCTACCAGGAAATCAACGATTTCGAGGAACAGTTGCACGAAGCCGGGATCGTCATCAGCAAATTCTGGGTACACATCAGTAACGAGGAACAATTGCGGCGTTTCAAGGAACGCGAAAAAACTCCCTGGAAGGCGCACAAAATCACCGACGAGGACTGGCGTAACCGGGAAAAATGGGACGACTACACCCTGGCGGTCAACGACATGGTCACCCATACCAGCACCTCGTACGCGCCCTGGTCACTGATCCCCGGCGACGATAAGCGCCTCGCCAGGGTCGAGATCGTTAAGGCCGCCTGCCGGCGTCTGGAAGAGGCCCTGTCGAAGGACTGACGTCGAATTTCTTTACAATTCCATACGAATACCGGCATTCTTCATATCCCTTTATAAACATAGTTATACCTATGTTTATAAAGGGGAAAATATCATTTCACCATCACGGTTTGTCGATTAAGTTTACACCTGAAGAATTCTTTGTCGATAACTCATTGAAATTATGCATTTTTCTATAAGGAATAATAATTGCTTTATAAATCGATAACTTAATTCAAATAACCAAACCATGGGGGTCCTCTGAATGTTAAAAAGAATCGCCACTGCATTGCTCATAATTACACCGGCATTCGTCCAGGCCGATGCCATCGATCTCAGCAGCTGGAGTGAATTGACGCTGGATTATGATGGTGGACAATCAGCCGGGGACTGGGTGCTGGCTGCAGACAATGAATCTGTCAAGCAAGTGATCAATGCCGACCCTTCGTTTTATCTGAACAATCTGAACCAGACCAGCTACACGATGGATGGTACCTGGAAGGTTGAAACATCAAGTGATGATGATTACATGGGATTTGTATTCGGTTACCAGAATTCCAGCAACTTCTACCTGTTTGACTGGAAACAGGGCACACAGAGCTATGTTGGTACCACAGCCAACGAGGGAATGACCATCAAGAAAATGACCGGTGCAACAGGTGACGGTCTTGTCGACCTGTCACTGGCCGAGTTCTGGGAAAACACAACTGATTTCGGTGACATGGATGTGCTGGCAACCAATCATGGCAGTGACAAGGGCTGGCTGGATAACCGCGAGTACACATTTCACCTGGACTTCAACCTGAACCCCGGAGAGTTTCATATCAATATCAAGGATGGAGAAACGGAACTATGGGACGTTGTTGTCACAGACAGTACCTTTACATCCGGTCAATTCGGCTTTTATAACTACTCGCAAGCCAACGTACGTTATGCAGGTTTTGAGCAAACCGGTGGTGTGATAGTCGATGTACCGGAACCGGCGACACTGGTAATACTCGCTTCAGGCTTACTCGGGTTTGGATTTGCCAGAAGAAAATAATTTATCAAACAATTCAGGAAAGCTCCTGACCAGTCTGTACAGGATTTCCCGGATCACGGCAAATAAAAAACTCTGACTTAATCCGGGTTTCCTTGAACCATGCGGTACGGCGATAACCTTGTTGATACGGGGTTATACCGCATTATGTGTTTGAAGGTACAGAATCAGGACAAACCTGTCTCAATGGCTTGGTTCACTTTTGCAACTGCGTCTGGGTCTGGCCGTTCTGCTCCTGTACCGGAGGGCCGTAGTCAAACCAGGTCTGGGCAACCTGGCCATGGATATCCGCGAGTTCAACCTGTAACTGATCGATAAAATCATGCAGGTTGTTCTCGAACAGTTTCGGCACATCCATTTCACTGATCATGCGTTGTACACGCGTCATGCTGCGCAAGGGGTGATCGTTCCTTGGTAACTGTGAAACACACTGGCCAAGTTCACCGAGACAGTGCGCCACCGCACGGGGAAATGTCACATCTTTCATCAGGAACTCAACCACATCTTCACCATTGACGCGATCCTGCACATGCTGGCGATACATCTGGTAGGCGGTGATCGACCGTAAAACATTCATCCACAGGATATTGTCATAGGTTTCGGGGATATCCTCTTTACCGGTCAGCAGGTTCATGCAGCCGACATCAACGATGCGCGTGGTCATATCGGCACGCTCAAGGTTGCGGCCGATACGGATAAAATTGTAGGCCTCGCCATGGCTCATACAGCCAGCCAGCAAACCGGTGATCTGGTGACAGAAACTTATAGTGTCATCGAGAAATTCATGCCGGCCCTTGCGCCGCAGTGCTTTTTGCACATCACTTCTGGCATAGAGATAGAATTCATTAATCTGTTCCCATGCTTCGCTCGGCATGATCTCGCGAGTTGTACGGACATTTTCGCGCATCATGCGAATGGAACAGATCAGTGAACCGGAATAGGACTCATCAGCCAGCAAAAAACGTATGACATTGCGTTCCCCGGCATTTTCATACTTTTCGAAAAAGATATCGGCACTGCCGCTGATGTTGATGAGGCTGTCCCAGACGTGCCGGATTACCCAGGGCAAATCCAGTAACAGGTTGGCATTCACATTCACCAGTCTCGAGGTGTTTTCCATGCGTTCGAGATAGCGCCCGAACCAGTACATGCGTTCTGCAACACGTGAGAGCATGGTCATTTCTCCGGTCCCACAACCCAGGTATCCTTGCTGCCGCCACCCTGGGATGAATTCACCACCAGCGATCCCTTGACCAGGGCCACCCGGGTGAGACCACCGGCGGTAACGTAAGTACGATCGCTTTGCAGCGTGAAGGGCCTCAGATCCACGTGCCTGGGCTCAATACTGTTATCACAGATGGTGGGCACGGTGGAAAGCGTGATCACGGGCTGGGCGATGTAGTTTCTCGGGCTGGCCTTGATACGCCGGGCCATCTCGGTGCGTTGGCGTCCGGATGATTGCGGGCCAATCAGCATGCCGTAACCGCCGGATTCATTCGCCGGCTTTACCACCAGCTTGTCAAGATTGGCCAGCACATGCTTGCGTTGCTTTTCATCGGCGCAGGAAAAACTCGGAACGTTGGGAATGATGGCATCTTCATCCAGATAGTAACGGATCATCTCCGGGACATAGGTATAGACCACCTTGTCATCGGCAACACCGGCGCCCGGGGCATTGGCCAGCGCCACGTTGCCTTGTTTCCAGGCCCGCATCAACCCCGGCACACCGAGCACCGAGTCGGGATTGAACACTTCCGGATCGATAAACAGGTCATCGATACGCCGGTAAATAACGTCTATGCGTGACAGGCCTTCGATGGTTTTCATATAGACGCAGTCATCATCGCCGACAATCAGGTCCGAACCTTCGACCAGTTCCGCACCCATTTGCTGGGCCAGGAAAGCATGTTCAAAATAGGCCGAGTTGAAAATGCCCGGTGTCAGCACCACGGCCTCGGGATAATCCATGGGTCGTGGAGAAATGGCGCTGAGTGTGTCCAGCAAATGGGAGGGATAATCACCCATGGGCAGGATGTTGTAGTCCTCGAACAGTTCCGGAAATACCCGTTTGGTGACCTTGCGGTTTTCCAGCATATAGGAGACACCTGAAGGTACGCGCAGATTATCCTCCAGTACATATATCGTACCGTCGCGATCACGGATCAGATCACTGCCACAGATATGCGCCCAGACACCGAACACCGGTTTCATGCCCTGGCATTCCTTACGGTAGTTACTCGAGGTTTTCAGCAGACTGGCCGGAACGACCTTGTCCTTCAGGATCTTCTGATCGTTGTAGATATCATCGATGAAATGGTTCAGGGCGGTCAGTCGCTGTTCCAGGCCTTTCTCAATGCGCTGCCATTCGCGCAGCGGGATTATGCGCGGGATGATATCGTACGGCCATTCACGGTCGATGTTCTCGCCCTCGCTATAAACCGTAAAGGTTATGCCCATGGTCTTGATAGCGAGTTCGGCGGCTTCCTTGCGTTGCTGCAAATCCGCCTGATCCATTTTTTTCAGGCATTGCAACAGCCGGCCGGCACTGGTTCGGGCGCGACGGCCGGAAGTGATCAGCTCATCGTAAAAACCATTGACAGGATAACGGTTAAATTTCATTTGCGGCTATTGAATGACCGGTCAACCACTGTTTCATCAACTATAAGGTTCAGCTACAGCGTATTCGCCTGTCCGCTAAAAAGCAACTTGCCCGGATACGGGCATGGGAACAGATGACCGGGAACCGCTCCGGTTTGTAGCTGACAAATCAACCGCTGACATCAGCAAGACGCAGGATATAGACAGACGAGATCAAGGCAACCAGCGACAGCAGCAGGATCACCGTCTGTACATTATAAATATCCGCCAGTATTCCCACTGCACCGCCGAATAACATGGCAATGCCGATAACCGTATTACTCACTGCGACGTATTGCGCCCGGTTATCAGCATTGGCCATATCCACCAGGTAGACCTTGCGGCCCAGACGGACGGCGCCGTGCGCCAGGGTAACCAGGAAAAAAACACTGAAAATGACCAGCATATGCGGATCATCCGCAAGACCAGAATGGATCCCGGACCAGGTAAATATGCCAACCAGTCCTGCCAGCATGGCCGCTGCCGCCATGACATTACGGCTGCTGCGATCCGACCATTTACCTACCAGCGGTGCACTCAAACTGTTGGCCAGACCACTGGCTATAATTAACCAGCCCAGCGCGGACAGTTCACCCTGAAGTTGCTGCTGTATGAGTATGACATAGAACGGCAGCACCAGAGCTACACTCAGCAGCAGTATACGGCTGACAAGATATTGCCGGAATGGTTTGTCATCGATCACCAGCCGCAGGCTGCGTAAGGCCTCACCGAAGGCGTTGCCACCGCCTTCGGTAGAACCTTCGGGCTCAATAATCATCATAAAACTGGTCAGCGCCATCAACCATAACAAGCCGGCTGCCACCAGGAACACCAGCAGCGGCGCAAGATCACTGCCGGTCAACAAGTCGCTTTGCAGAAGCAGACCTATACCGATAGTAGCCACGCCGGACAAGGCAACGCTGGTGCCCATAACCCGCCCGCGGCGTGTTTTGGATATGGTTTTACCCAGAACATCCTTCGCAGACACCGAACAGAGTCCACGGGCAAGGCTGTAAAAAATGAGACAGACCAAAAGCAGCCAGCCGGCCATGACACCGCCGGAGCGCCAGGCCACGACGGCCATAAGAAACAGCATCAGGGCGGATAATACAGCGCCGATATACCATACAACCTTGCGCCGGGGCATCAATCTGATATATGCCGCGACGACAAGCTGCGGCAACAAAACACCGGCTTCACGAATGGGCACGATAAATCCGGAGAAGGACGCCGGCACACCCAGCACACTGAAAAGCCAGGGCAGGGTCAGTCGGGCACTGACCAGTTCATCAGAAATCTTGTTCAACAGGTTGGCCACAAGGTAAGACAGAAAGTTACGTGGCTGATCCCTGCAGGCCTCGTCCGGAATGTCCTTGCAAACGCGGGCATCCTCATCCCCTGTTATTTGATCGTAAACCCAGGCAAGGCCACGTTCTATGGATGTACGGGAGGACATTTGAGCTGATTTAAAATATCTCTACAGACTGGTTAACGCATTGCGGCAGATATTCATTTATTCTCATCTTTAATTTCTGGTCCTGTCATCATGATTTCAGGGCGCGTTCCGGAATGGTGCAGTTACAGCCTCGATCTATGAATTCGTTTCGCCATATCAAGGAGGAATTCCGGCTTGTGCTTCTTTCTCCAGACCCCTGCAACATATTTGCTTGATTCAGCCATGGTTGGATAGGCATGTACGGTACCCAGTATCTTGCCGAGACCGAGGCCGTGTTTCATGGCAAGCACATACTCGGAAATCAGTTCACCTGCGTTATGCCCTACAACCGTGGCGCCGAGTATTCTGTCTTTTCCCCGCTTCATAATCACCTTCACGAAACCGTTGTCGACGCCTTCGGTAATTGCACGGTCCAGTTCGGATAAATCATATCTGGCCACCTCGTATTCAATATTCATTTGTTGAGCCTGTTCCTCATTGAGTCCGACCCTGGCAATTTCAGGAGAAGTAAAGGTCACCTGGGGTATAACATCGTAATCGACCCTGAATCTCCATAAAAATCCGAATAATGAGTTAATGGTCGCATACCAGGATTGATGGGCCGCGGAATGTGTGAATTGATAAGGCCCGGTCACATCGCCGCTTGCATATATTCCCGGCATCGTGGTTTCGAGATATTCATTGGCTTCTATAGTTCCATTCTCTCTTGTATTGACGCCAATTCTGTCAAGTTGTAATCCTTTTATATTTGCTTTTCTTCCTATCGCAACGAGAATGGTATCAAACGGGATTTTTACCTCGGTATTGTCGTACTCGCAAACAAGATATTTACTGCCGGCATCATTCATAACTGCTTTTGCCAGATGTGACTGGCGTATATCTACGCCATCATCTTCGAGTTTTGATGTGATAAATCCGGAAACTTCAACATCCTCCCGTGACAGGAGTCGCGGCATATTTTCCACGATGGTCACCCTGCTTCCCAGACGCGCAAATGCCTGCGCCAATTCACACCCGATCGGACCGCCACCCAGTATGACCAGGTTCCGGGGCAGTTCCTCAATATTCCACAACGTATCCGACGTATGATAGCCGGCATCATCAAGGCCGGGTATATCAGGGATCAGGGGGTGTGCTCCGGATGCGATAATAATCGACCTGGTTGTCAATTGTCTGCCATTCACCTCAATGCAGTAAGGTGAAAGAATGGTCGCTTCTCCGATAATACAATCAACACCAAGTGATGAATATCGCTCTACTGAATCGTGCGGCTCAATCTTACGAATAGCGTCACGCACATGACTCATAACCTGTTTGAAATCGACTGATATCCCGCCAGCCTTGACGCCAAAACGTTCGCTATTACGCATATCGGCGACACATTTAGCCGCTCTTATCAGGGCCTTGGACGGCACACATCCGGTATTCAGACAATCTCCTCCCATTTTCTGTTTTTCAATGATGCTTACTTTTGCGCCTGCCTGAGCCGCAATATATGCGGCAACCAGGCCCGCCGATCCGGCACCTATGACAACGAGATTCCTGTCGAATTTCCGGGGTTTCCTGAATCCTGATTTCATTCTGTGCCTGCGTATTTTCCTGACGATTTTATTGGCAATGTACGGGAAGACACCTAACAATACGAAAGAAAGTACCAGTTCCGGTGATAATATATCCGCCATGGATTCCAGCTCACCCAGTTGCACTCCGGCATTAACATAGACAATAGTCCCCGGCAGCATTCCCAACTGGCTTACCCAGTAGAATGTCCTGACCCGGAAATCCGTTATCCCCATAACCATGTTGATTACAAAAAACGGGAATAACGGTACCAGCCTCAAGGTAAAAAGATAGAAAACACCTTCCTTTTCAAGGCCCTTGTTAATTGTTTTTATATAATCCGTAAAATGTTTTTTTATGTAATCTCGAAACAGGTAACGCGAAATTATAAACGCCAGGGTAGCGCCTATAGCCGAGGCAAACGATACATAAACAACACCGATAACAATACCAAAAATCGTACCTGCCGCCACTGTCATGATTGCGGCTCCCGGCAGAGATACCGCAGTTACCGCAATATATAACAGCATGAATGTTACTGATGATAAAAACAGATTCTCACTGACCAGCTCCTGTAGAAAATCCTTTTTTTGAACCAGGTAATCAAGCTGGAAATAAGCGCCAACATCGAAATATAAATACAGGAAAAACAGGAGGGCGATAATGGATGCCACCAGTATTCTGTGTCCGGTCAAGTCTTTATCTCCTTAATCTGTCGGGTATTGACGTTAGGACGCCTTTTAATGGTGATTGTTACCCTGCCTCCGAAATTATGGCAGATTATAAATATGTGTTCACACACGCATTCTGGTCAAACAATATGGAAAAATGAGACTTTATGCCTGCACACTGGTTGATGATGATCCGGCATTTGATATGGGGGATGATATTACCGGCACCCTGAACAAAGCTGTTTGCCTGACACATCATTGCTGTAATTCCTGTTTCAGTCGTGGTGTGTGCTGCGGGAAAACCGGCTGAAATCACCGATGTTGCCTACGTTCAATACTCTCGAAACTGGAAGCAGTCCGGTTGTCGCTATCAATTTCAGCATTTCCTGTCTGTTCAGGGTTGCAACCTACTCATGCAACAACCGCTCATATTCCGAAAAATACGTTCTGATATTGAACAAGCGTTCGGGTAAGACAATATCCACCATGGTAAACCTGGCAAACTCTTCACTCACGGATTTTGTCGTCTGATATGTGACAAGACAAAGACCCACTGCAATCAAGATAATTTAAAAAACAGACTGCAATTACGGATTTCCTGATTGACAACGCTTCCATAATTTCCTCTGTTTCATTGGTTCCGTCAAATCACTTCGCGTTCAGACTCCAGTTATAATCCAGGTAACTGATGCTTGCATCAGCCGGCAATTCCCTGTATTTCCTGATGAACTCTTCCACGCCTCCATACATGTCAAAGTCCTCTTCGAACCATTTGAATATTCTTGATATAAAAATGCGGTTTCCCTTGACAGCCAGGCCCTTGCCCTCATTTTCCAGAAACTGTTTGTTTTGTGAATCCAGATCTTCATTCAGTCTGTCGGCAGTGTAGGCCTGCTTTGCAAGATCAGGACAACTCACAGATGCACAAACGATGGCCATGTGTATTCTTGGCTCGTCCAGGTTGCGCAGGATTTCATGCTCAATGTCGTGTAGGGAGATTTCACTGCCACCCAGAATTCCCGCGGGTCTTTTCCACACCGGCCGAAACCATGTGCCGGCATCCCTGATACTGTCCAATGGACTGTTATCAAGAACCGTTTTTATGGCCAGAATATTATAGATATTGATATAAAAACTGATGGTTTCTTCCCTTGTTTCGAGACTTTGCAGTGGATAATCCCGGATTGTCTCCAGCAATCGCTTCCATGCAGGATCATCCACCCAGCCACTGTAGTCGATGAGGTTAAGATTTATGCCGGCTTTTTTCCCTTCACTGACATAGTTCTGCAGCAAATGGTTATAATCCGTCCAGTCGGGTGTCCCGGCATATACAACCTGTACAATGCTGACTGCGACGAATACGATCAGGCTGACTGATTTATTGATTATTTTATACATTATCATAAACTGACTGATTGACTGTTAGCCAATAATTACAACGATAAATACTTCCTGAAATATGACTGAAGCAGCACGGATTCCATCTGCGGCAAACACCGGCTTTACATGACGGCTCGCAGAAATCTGCTCTCTCCGCACTATCCATCATAAGTATTGAACTCATATATTTCAGTTAAATCATAGATTGTTTGTAAAACGCAATGTTACAGCCGGGACAGATATGCAATGGCAGATAATGAACGTGAACCGGATTTACAGCCACTGAGGAACCGGGACCATGCGTCCTTTCAGCAACTTGTTCTTCAATATCATAAGCATATGCTTATCGTGGCCAGGGCGATTGTCGGAGAGAGTATTGCCGAGGAAGTCGTACAGGAAGCATGGATATCTGTCTACAATGCACTCCCCTCATTCGAGGGTCGATCCACACTCAAAACCTGGATATACAGGATAGTCAGTAACCAGGCCAAATCCAGACTGCGCAAGGAGTCACGCTACACGCATCCGGTCAACATGAACGATGATACTCCTGCGTATCTTTCCGACACCCATTTCGATGCAAATGGCCACTGGTCCATACCACCCCCACAATGGGAAGATGAAACGCCGCAGAATCTCGCTGAAAATGAACAACTTATGGAATGCATAGAAAAAACACTGGAAAATCTGTCGGACCAGCAAAAGTCCGTATTTATATTGCGGGATATCGATCAACAATCATTGGACGATATATGTAATATCCTTGATTTGTCTGCATCCAACGTTAGAGTGCTGTTACATCGTGCCCGTGTGAAACTCATGCAGGTAATCGACCATTACCAGACAACCGGAACATGCTGAATTGCAAAGAGATAACAGAGATTGCCAGTGATTATCTGGATAACAATCTTGACTGGAGAAAAAGATTTTCTGTCAGGTTCCATCTTTTTATATGTGAACACTGCAACCGGTTTGTCAAACACCTTGAACTGACCATAGGTGCTATGCGGAAAAAACCGCGGCAATCAGCCACAGAGGAAGAAATACGGCATATCATCTCAAACATACCACGTCAGGACGAATCCTGACTGCCTCAGCGGTACATAATCGATTAATTTTGTAACAATCGCGTTACCGAAACATCGCATGACATTGCCCAACCGCTGAATCAGCGGTCTCGGGAGCAGCCCCCGTTACCGGCAGACCTGAATATGCCGTCAGCAACAGGATCGGTACTACCAGCAAAGAGAGGCGATAAAACATGGAATCATCCGGCCGGCTGTATAATAAATTGAGAGATTAATCAGCAAATGGTTCTGTAACGGAACGGCATGGAAAGAACAGGCTGTACAGTGTTGCCGCGGACGAAAAGCACATTAGATAATACGGTCAGAGGTTCGAATCCTGAACATTCCCCATAACCACAAAACCCCTCGGGTGAGGGGTTTTGTGGTTATATGGCGCGCCCGAGAGGATTACTCCGCGCATCCATGCGCTCCGCCCTTCGGGCCAGTTCGCTGCGCTCACTGTTCAAATTTGCTCCCGGCAAATTTGTCGAACCACCTTGTCTATACGGTCAGAGGTTCGAACCCTCGACATACTCCATAAATACAAAACCCCTCGGGTGAGGGGGTTTGTATTTATATGGCGCGCCCGAGAGGATTCGAACCTCTGACCTCTGCCTCCGGAGGGCAGCGCTCTATCCAGCTGAGCTACGGGCGCTTCGTTTAACTCTGTTCCCTGCGACTATAGGCGATCGATTTTTTTCACAGCGGAGTATCCCGATACTTGTGTATTCTGAACACCTTTACACCGGCCAGACCCGAACATTTCTGCATAAAAATCGTAAGCGAACACTTACTATCAGCACAATCTATTCTTTCTATAGTGAAACGGCAATACCGCAAATCACGGCATTCTCCGGGACAGAGCAATATCTACGGTCCATTACACCGAGAGTGAGAGAGTAGAGCAACTGGATGTGTCCGTCCATATTGAAGTTTTCCGGCTCAGGTTCAACAGGTATACTTGCCCACTGTTTTTTCACAATCCTAATGTACCTGAATAATAAGAGCCGTCAGGGGAACCAGAATGAGCCAAGAGAAAGATAAAATTTTTTTCCGTAACTATGCACTGGTTATTGGTGTACTTATAGCAATGATTGTCATCTTTATTGTGGCCGCCAGAACTATCGGCATCGATGAAGAGGCAGAAACCAGACAGCGTGAAGAATTGATCGCCAAGCGCACCGCTCCGGCGGGACAGGTCAGCGTGGTCGGTGAGGACCCGGTCATGGAACCAACCCCGGAGGTTGCGGCAGCCGACACCGGAAGCGCCGGTACTGTCGACGGCAAGCAGGTTTACGATGGACTCTGTGTGGCCTGTCACGGAGTTCCGGGTATTGGTGCCCCCGTTACCGGCAATACTGAAGACTGGGCCCCCCGCATTGCCAAGGGACTGGATACGCTTTATCACAACGCCATCAACGGCTACACCGGTGACCAGGGTTACATGATGCCGGCACGCGGTGGTGGCAATCTCAGCGATGAAGAGGTCCAGGCAGCGGTGGATTACATGGTAGAGCAAAGCGGTGGCAGCGCCGATGAGGCAGCGGCCGCTGATGACAGCAGTGGCGAAGCCGCCGTTGCCGCAGCCGCCGGGAAAAGCGGCGAGGAAGTCTACAACGGCATGTGCGTCGCCTGTCATGGTGTTCCCGGTATCGGTGCCCCGGTTACCGGTAACGCGGACGAATGGACGGATCGCATCGCCAAGGGCATGGACACCCTGTACGATCATGCCATCAATGGTTTCACCGGCGAGGGCGGTTTCATGATGCCGGCGCGTGGCGGCGGTAACTTCACCGACGAGGAAGTCAAGGCAGCCGTGGATTACATGGTGGAAAAAAGCAAATAATCGACCCTGTTCAATGACATGAAAAAGGAGGCTCCGGCCTCCTTTTTTTGTTATCTGTAATCTGTAATCTGTCATCTGTCATCTGTCATCTGTCATCTGTCATCTGTCGTCTGTCGTCTGTCATCTGTTACCTGAAAGCCTGGTAAGACTGTTCCGACATACGGCTCCAGTCGCCGTAGCCCTGGCTGAAGGCCTGGTAGGCCTCGTAAACACGTTTGAACTTCGCATTGGCGGCGGCCTCTTCCTGCAAAGTTTCTGCGGCCGTTATTTTCAGCGCGGCCAGAACATCTGCTGGAAATTCCAGTACCTCGACATTCTTCTGTTGCTGCAACTGTTGCAGCGCTTCGGAATTATGAAATTCCATCTCACCGTAGATCCACTCGCTCACAGCCCGCGCCGTGACCTCGATGATCTTCTGCAGATCGGGTGGCAGCTCATTCCAGGCCGTCAGGTTCACCATCAGTTCAAACTCGGTGCCGGGCTCGTGCCAGCCCGGGTAATAGTAGTATTTCGCCGCGCGGTTCAGGCCCAGCCGCAAATCATGAAACGGCCCCACCCACTCGGTGGCATCGATGGTGCCGCGTTCCAGCGCGGTGTAAATCTCGCCACCCGACATCAATACCGGGTTGCCGCCGGCGCGTTTGAACACCTTGCCGCCAAGGCCCGGGATGCGCATGCGTAAACCCTCGATATCGGCCACGCTCTCGATCTTCTTGTTGAACCAGCCGCCCATCTGTATACCGGTGTTGCCCATGGGAAAGGGGATCAGGTTGAATGGCCGGTAGATTTCCCGCCAGAGCTTCAGGCCGCCACCGCCATAAAGCCAGGCGTTCATACCTCGCGCCGTCATCCCGAAGGGGACGGAAGAAAAGAACTGCGCCTCCGGCACCTTGCCGGCCCAGTAGTAGGGCGAGCCGTGCCCCATCTCCACGGAGCCCTGTGAAACCGCGTCGAACACCTGCAGCGCCGGCACCAGTTCGCCGCCGGCAAATACCTGAACATCCAGACGCCCGTTGCTCATGACGCGCACGTCGTCGGCGAATTTCTGCGCGCCTTCCTGGAAAATCGGGAAATTCGCCGGCCAGGTTGTGACCATCTTCCACTTGTAAACCTTGCCGGTATCGAGTGCGCCGGTGGCTGAAGTCGATGCGCTTTCCGAGCCGCCACAGGCCGCCAGTACAAGCAGCATAATAAACCCAGCGATATTGAATATAGATTTCTTGTTCATAATGTTAAATCGAGCATTTTGTGAATAGTGAATAGTGAATGGCACTCTCTACTCACAATTCTCCATTCACTATTCACCAATCACGAAGTTGACAACCCCGCATAAGCCAGCACCAGCCATTTGCTGCCGACGCCCTCGAAGTTGACCTGCACGCGGGCGTTTGAACCCTCGCCTTCGACATTCAGGATCACGCCTTCACCAAAGCGCTTGTGCGACACGCGCTGGCCCAGTGAATAACCGGTGTCATTACCGCTGTAGCGATTCGTTTGCGGGTTGGCCCGCGATGACTTGCGAAAAAACTCCTGTTGCACGGTGCCGCCAAGACGTATTTCGTTCAATAAGTCCTCGGGCAACTCGCGCAAAAATCGCGAGGGCCTTGGGTAATAATCACTGCCGTGCAGCCGCCGGTGCTGGGCATGGGTCAGGGTCAGGTGTTTTTGTGCGCGGGTAATGCCAACGTAACACAGCCGGCGTTCCTCCTCGAGCTGGTTCGGATCATCACTGCTGCGCTGGTGCGGAAACAGGCCTTCCTCCATACCGACGAGGAACACTTTGGGAAACTCCAGGCCCTTGGCCGAGTGCAGGGTCATCAGGAATACGCAATCGCTGTGATCGGCGGCCTGGGTATCACCGGATTCCAGCGCGGCGTGGGAGAGAAACGCGGCCAGCGGCTCCATATCGCCGTGCTCGTCCTCGGAGACGGTAAAACTGCCGGCGGCGCTGACCAGCTCTTCCAGATTCTCGATCCGTGTCTCGCCTTTCTCGCCCTTTTCCTTGCGGAAATGTTCAATCAGGCCACTCTGTTTGATCACCGCGTCCACGGCATCATCCAGTGACGCGCCTTCGATGGACTGTGCCATGCGGGTGATGAGACCGAGAAAGGCTTCCAGTGATGACACCGCGCGGGCGGCCAGCATTTTGTCGCGCACCAGGGAAACCGCGGCCTGCCACAGCGAACACTGTTCGCGCCGGGCCAGATCGCGGATCTCCTGCACCGTGCGTTGACCGATGCCGCGTGTCGGCGTATTGATAATACGTTCGAAGGAAGCATCGTCGTCCCGAATCGTGGCCAGGCGCAGGTAAGCCAGGGCGTCCTTGATCTCGGCGCGTTCGTAGAACCGCATGCCGCCGTAAACCCGGTAGGGAATGGACGCCTGCATCAGTTGTTCTTCAAAATTCCGCGACTGCGCGCTGACCCGGTAGAGTATGGCGAAATCGTCGTAGCGATCACCGCCGGCATGGGCGGCACGGATGCGGTCAATCACGAAACGGCTTTCGTCCTGCTCGTTGTAGGCCATATAAACATCGATGGCGTCGCCATCGTCACCCTCGGTCCACAATTCCTTGCCCAGGCGCGAGGTGTTGTTGGCGATCAAGGCATTGGCGGCCTTGAGGATGCGCGCGGTAGAACGGTAGTTCTGCTCCAGCCGCAGCAAATCGCTGTCACGGAAATCGCGGCTGAATTCCTGCATGTGATCCATGCGCGCGCCGCGCCAGCTGTAAATGGAGTTGTGGGTCACCATGCCATTGGCGATGTAGTTATGCGTGGGGCTGACGTTGATATCGAAAACCCGGGTATCACACCGCTCGTATTCCACACTTTCGATGACATCAAAGCCACGCTGTTCATCCGCCATGACCATGCCGGGCCTTAACGCGGCTGCCTTGATGAAAGGCAGTGAGCGGTCAAGGATATGACCATTGAGCACCAGTTGTGCGTCGAGTACATCCCGGATTTTTTTTGCAATGCTTATGATTTCACCAAAGTCCCTGCGACAGGTTTCAAACCGCCAACTCCTGCCCTGTTTTTTCGCTGGACGGACACTGAGACCAATGGATCCGAGCGCGGCCCCGGCCTGATCATCCACCCCCACTACAGAAATTCTGTGCATGGGATTGCGACCGCGACGATCACCACAAAGCGTGATCACAACATTGTGCCTGTTGGAATTCCTGCCCTGTGGCCTGTGGTGTGGCAAGTCCACGTCCAGCCCGACATCTTCCAGCAGTTTTTCCGCGCTGCTCTGCGTTTCGAGGGATTGGTAAACGTCGGCGATGAGCTTCTGGTCATGCACCAGACCGTTTGTGGAACCGCCTTTTCGGGGAACAAACGGCAAGGTAGGTAACCCGTAACGCAAAGAGGTAAGAACTTCATCCGATCTGGCCTCATTTTCCGTAGTATGCGTTCGAATGATCCATAATGCGTCGGCGCGTTCCTGCAAGGCTCTTTGCTTGAACCCGGCCTGCGCTTTTACCTGGCCTTTTGTATAGACCTGGGATGTTCCCAGCCGGTAACCGATACCTCTTTTGTACATCAAATATAAAAAATACGTCTGCGGGGTTTCTCCGAGAACGTAACCGGCAAAATGGGTATGCTCAGGGGTGGTTTTCAGAACCCGGCCGGAACGCAAGGTCAGGCGAATCATCAGACCTCTGCGCCGGCGCCGGAAACAATCAGTGACCCTGGCCGGTCGAAAATCCCCGGCGCCAAAACTCGACAGCACCTCGTCACCGGGTCGAATCTTCTCGACCGGCCTGGTTTTGCCATCACCCATGGTTATGGCTGTGCCTGCATCGACGCACTGATCATCATCGCCGACCGCGAACAGGTTGCCCCCGGAGCCGACCAGCAAGCGCAGCCAGGCGTACTGCAGGGAGTTGGTATCCTGGAACTCGTCAACCAGTACGTGTCGGAACCGCTGCTGGTAGTGGGACAGGATCTCGCGGTTGTCGCGAAACAGTTCGTAGGCACGCAGCAGCAGTTCGGCGAAATCCACCAGGCCGGAGCGTTCGCACTGTTCCTGGTAGTTGTTGTAAATGCGGATCATCTGTTGCAACACCGGGTCGCCGTGATCCTCGATGTGCCGCGGTCTGAGGCCGTCATCCTTACGGGCATTGATGAACCACTGCGCTTCTTTGGGCGGAAACTGCGATTCATCCAGTTCCATGGCGCGAATGACCCGGCGGATGAGACGGTACTGATCGTCACTGTCCAGGATCTGGAAACTCTGCGGCAGTTTCGCAGCTTCCCAGTGCGCGCGCAGCAGGCGATGGGCAAGACCGTGGAAGGTCCCCACCCACATGCCGCCGATGGGCCGTTGCAGCAGTGATTCGATACGACCGCGCATCTCGTTGGCGGCCTTGTTGGTAAAGGTCACGGCCATGATCCCGAGCGGGCTGGCCTGTTCTGTTTCGATATACCAGGCAATGCGGTGTACGAGCACCCGGGTTTTGCCGCTGCCGGCGCCGGCCAGTACCAGCAGGTTGCCGGTGGGCGCGGCCACGGCCTTGCGCTGGGCTTCGTTGAGGGGATCAAGTACCGAGGAAACATCCATCGGCGTATTTTAACAGACCCGCGCAAACAGCGAAGAATGAATGTATTAATGACAGCCCGCGGGTGAATCTCCGGTTCCCGAATGTGTCATCTGGTGTAGGATCAAACATCGAATACAACTCATACACAGCAAGGATCCACCATTGAATCAGCAAAAACCCAACCAGGAACTTTACAATCTTGTCGAGAGCATCATGGCCGAAGCCAGGCGCCAGGGCGCCACGGCGGCCGAGGCCGAGATAGGTACCGGAACGGGCCTGGCCGTCACCGCGCGGCTTGGTGAACTGGAAAAACTCGAACACGAACGCGACAAGGGGCTCGGCGTCACCGTGTATATGGATCACCGCAAGGGAACTGCCAGCAGCTCCGACTTTTCCACGGACGCCATCCGCGAAACGGTGACCGCGGCCTGTAATATCGCCCGCTATGCCAGCGAAGATCCGTGCAGCGGACTGGCCGATGCCGGACTCCTGGTGCGCGATGTGCCAATGCTGGATATCAATTATCCGTGGCAGTTGACACCGGAGGCGGCCACGCAAATGGCTATCGAGTGTGAAACCGCGGCCCGCGACTGCAACAGTCGCATTCGCAATTCCGACGGCTGCATGGTCAACACCTATGCCGGAGAGCATGTCTATGGCAACAGCAATGATTTCATCGGCGGCTGGTGCTGGTCGGTGCACATGCTCGACTGTACCGTTATCGCCGGGGACGAGAAAGGCATGCAACGCGATGGCTGGTACAGCAAGGTCAGGGATCCCGATGATCTTGAAAGCACGCAATCCGTTGGCCGCGAGGCCGCGCGGCGAACACTCGCGCGCCTCGGTTCCAGGCAACTGTCCACCCGGCAATGCCCGGTGATTTACGAGGCGCCGGTAGCGTCCAGCCTGTTCTCGCCGTTTCTGACCGCGGTTTCCGGGAGTGCGCTGTATCGCGGCGCCAGTTTTCTCAAGGATTCGCTCGGCCAGCCGGTTTTCGCCGATCATGTGCAAATCAACGAGCAACCACATCTGGCCAAAGCGCTCGGCAGCGCGCCGTTTGATAATGACGGCCTGCCGACACGCAATCGCGACATTGTTCTCGACGGCGTGCTGCAAACCTACCTGCTCAGTGTCTACTCGGCGCGGCGCCTGAAAATGCAGCCCACCGGTCATGCCGGCGGCGTACACAATCTGGTTGTCGAGAGCGGCGGTGACAGCCTTGATGACCTCATCAGAGAGATGAATACGGGACTTCTGATCACCGACATGATCGGTTTCGGCGTCAACCAGGTGACCGGCGATTACTCGCGCGGCGCCAGTGGTTACTGGGTGGAGAACGGCGAACTGCTGTACCCGGTGGAAGAAATCACGGTTGCCGGCAATCTCCGCGACATCTATAAAAAAATCCTCAAGGTGGCTAATGATGTCGATACCCGCGGCAATATCCGTACCGGGTCGGTACTCATCGAAACCATGACGGTGGCGGGAAATTGACACTTGTCGGCTGGCTAAAACCGGGCGGGAAAGGTACGATTCCCGGTCCATCTGAACAATGACTGATGTTATGTCGCAAACTTCCGAGGCCCTGCACCCGGACAAGACCGCGGATGCCATACAGACCGTTATCCGCCGTGGCAACGAGGTCATCCTCGGCAAGGAACAGGCGCTGCGCCTGGCCCTGACCTGCCTGATCGCCCGTGGCCACCTGCTCATCGAGGATCTGCCCGGCGTCGGCAAAACCACGCTGGCGCACCTGCTCGCCCGCATCCTCGGTCTCAGTTTCCAGCGCGTCCAGTTCACCAGCGATCTGTTGCCCGCCGATATACTGGGTGTGTCCATCTATAACCGGGACGATGCCTCATTCAACTTTCATCCCGGACCCATTTTTTCCCAGTTAATACTGGCCGATGAGATCAACCGGGCCACGCCACGCACACAGAGTGCGCTGCTGGAAGCCATGGAAGAAAACCAGGTCACCATCGAGGGAGAAACCCGCAGCCTGCCGAAACCTTTTTTTGTCATCGCGACACAGAACCCCAGCCACCAGGTCGGCACCTATCCGCTGCCGGAATCGCAGCTGGATCGATTCCTGATGCGCATCGAGCTGGGTTACCCGGACAAGGCCGCCGAACGCGAATTGTTCATGGGCGAGGACCGCCGCAGCATGATCAGCGCCATGGACGCGGTGCTGTCACCGTTGCAATTACTGTCACTGCAGAAACAGGCGGAAAGCATCCATGTCTCGGGGGCGTTGCTCGGGTACCTGGAGGACCTGATGGCGTTCAGCCGTGAATCACGCCTGTTTGTGCACGGCCTGTCACCCCGCGCCGGACTCGCCATCCTGCAAGCCGCGAAAGCCTGGGCGCTGTTACACGGGCGCGGCCAGGTGCTGCCCGAGGATCTGCAAAGCATCCTGCCCGGCGTCGTGGGTCACCGGCTCGTTGACGTGGAAGACGCTGCCACCACGCCGGACCGCACGGCAAGGCTGTTGATCGAAAACGTGCCCATTCCCTGAAACCATTATGGCGGAATCGATCGTCCTCGAACGTTTTCCCGTCTCCAGACGCACGACCTCATCCCATGCCCTGACACGCCGCCGCGTCTATATCCTGCCGACACGCTATGGACTGCTGTTTGGAATCATGATTGTAGTCATGCTTATCGGCGGTATTAATTACAACAACAGCATGGCCTACGTACTGACCTTCATCCTCAGCAGCATGGTCATGATCGGCATCCTCCATACCTACCGGAACCTGGCCGGGCTGGTGCTGACTGCCGTGCAACCGGAACCGGTGTTCCGCGAACAGACAGCCGCTTTCCCCATCCTCATCGATAATCGCAACAACGAGCAACGCCATGCCATCGAGTTCCAGATCCGCCGGCGCCGATCCCGCTTCAGACCGGCAGAGCTGATCGCTTCCCGAAATATTGACATCCCTGCCAATGCCCTGCACACGGTCAGCGTGCCGCGCCGGATGCAGAGGCGTGGGCGAATAACCTGTGGCCAGGTGGCGGTATGCAGCACGTTCCCGCTGGGGTTGTTCCGCGCCTGGGCCCACTTCGAGCATGATCGCCCCTGTGTGGTCTATCCGAAACCCGCGGGCATGAGGCACCTGCCGGAACCGGTACTGGTCGATCATCACGATTTGACCGGTCCGCGCAGCGGCACTGACGATTTCGTCGGTTTCCGGGCCTACCGGCCTGGTGACGCCAGCAACAGTATTTCCTGGAAGCATTTTGCCCGTGAGCGCGATTTGCAGGTCAAGCGGTTCCACGGTCAGGGCAGTATGAAGCTGATACTGGACCTGGATCAGGCAGGTAATTCCAGTTCCATCGAGCACAGGCTGAGTCAGCTCTGCCAGTGGCTGTTGAGCGCCGAACAGAAGGGCCTGATGTACGGGCTGGATCTGGGTGCAGTCAAACTGCCCGCGGATAACGGCCGGCAACACCTGCACCGCTGCCTCGAAGCCCTGGCTGATTATGGTGATCCACGGTCATGAAAACCGGCAGTCCCGCAATGCAACTTCAACATCTGCTATGGCTGGGTCTGGGGTTGAGCCTGGCTACGCTGCCACACCTGGCCCGGATCCCGATCTGGGTCAGCATAATGTATGTCACCCTGGTGGCATGGCGGCTGTCCGGACCCCTGCTTGGCTGGCCGCTGCCGAACAGGCCCCGGCGTCTGCTGGTGCTGGCACAGTATACGCTGGCCATCGCCGGCCTGTTTGCAGTACTGAAAACCTACGGGACGCTCTCCGGACGCGATGCCGGCGTTGCCTTACTGGTATTGCTCTCCGGTTTCAAATTTCTTGAGGCGCGGAGCGAACGGGATTATTACATTGCCGTGTGCCTGGGGTTCATTCTCGTGGTCACGAACTTCTTTTATACCCAGAGCATTCCCACGGCCCTGTACATGGCACTGGTGGTGCTGGTGTTAACCACCTGTTTCGTGGTCATGAATGATCGCAACCGCGGTCTCGGGCTCTTGCAACGCACCCGTCTCGCCGGGGTTCTGCTGTTGCAGGCCTGCCCGTTAATGCTGGCCCTGTTTATCCTTTTCCCGCGTGTGCCCGGGCCGCTCTGGGGACTGCCCAAGGACGCGCACAGCGGTATTACCGGCATCGACGATGCCATGACGCCGGGCAGCATCAGCAAGCTGCTGCAATCCGATGCCCTGGCGTTTCGCGCCAGGTTTCATGGTCGGGTTCCGGAAAAAGGCCGGTTTTACTGGCGTGGCCCGGTACTCACATACAACGATGGCCGCCAGTGGAGCCGTGACGAGAGATTGTTCTTCGCGCCCGAGAACAAACTGACCAACCTCGGTGAAGCCATCACCTATACCATCACCCTTGAACCCACCAACCAGCGCTGGCTGTTTGCACTGGAGATGCCGACTGGCACCAGCGACGGGCGCCTGATCAACGACTACCAGATCCTTCGTCACAAACGCATACGCGATCGCATTCGCTATGACCAGGTGTCCTGGCCCGATTATCGCCTCAACGATGAATCGCCACGGGTTCTGCGCGCCGCCCTGCAGTTACCCGAGGGATATCACCCGCGCACCATCGAACTGGCCCGGCAATGGCGCGATGAAGGCCTGGGCGATCGACAAATCATTGATCGCACCATGCGCCGCTTTAACCGGGAAAATTTTTACTACACGCCGAAACCGCCGCTGCTGGAAGGTGACAATATTGATCAGTTCCTGTTTGAGACGCGCAGGGGTTTTTGCGAGCACTATGCCTCGGCATTCGTGGTGCTGATGCGTGCCGCCGGCATCCCGGCCCGGGTGGTTACCGGTTATCTGGGCGCCACCTATAATCCCGTTGGTGATTATTACAATATCTACCAGCGCGATGCCCATGCCTGGGCCGAAGTGTGGCTGCAGGACCGGGGCTGGCAACGCGTCGACCCGACGTCCGCGGTGTCACCACTGCGGGTGCTGGAGGGGATTGACCGCGCTGCTCCGGAAGTCGGCAGGGCCTTTGGGTTTGAATATGGAAACCATTCCCTGGCTGTAGTAATCATGCGGCAATTTATCGATTCCTGGGACAACCTGAACTACCAGTGGAGTCAATGGGTGCTGGGCTACGGACCAAAGCGGCAGAAAGAACTGATGCACTACCTCGGTTTCGAGGATATTGACTGGACAGGGCTGACTCTGGGGCTGGTGGTCGCGATTGGCGCTATTCTGACAGTCATCGCTGCCTGGTTTTTCCTGCGCCGTCCCCGGGATCCGGAACCGGCGCGACGGCTCTATGATCGTTTTTGCCGAAAACTGGAAAAATACGGCTTTTGCCGACTGCCCTTCGAAGGCCCGCTGGATTTCGCCACAAGAGTCTGCCGCCGCCATCCGCGGTTGAAACATGTAATAATGTGCATCACCGATCACTATATCGCGGTGCGCTACGGATCCGACCCCGGCCGCCTGGAAGATTTCAGGCGGCAGGTCGAGCGGTTCGACCCGGGTTCGATCATCAAGGCCGGATAATATGGCAGGACCAATGCCGATGAATACACTGTCCAGAGATACTCTCAGGGACGCTATTGCCAGGCAGGAATTGTTCCAGCGGGTACGTATCGAGGACGTCGAAGGCATCCTCGATCGATGTGAAGTGCTTGAGCTCGACCGGGATGAAACCCTGATCCAGGCCGGACAGACAAACCACGATCTGTACCTGATCCTGGAAGGCAGCCTGCGTGTGCATCTGGCCGCCGACATGCATACGCCGGTCATCACGCTGCATGCCGGGCAGAGTGTCGGTGAAGTCTCGGTGATCGATCACCAGTCGGCCTCCGCCAGCGTCATCGCTGACAGTCACTGCCGCCTGCTCGTCATCAGCGAGGAAAGACTCTGGATGCTGGTGGAATCCTCGCACGCCATTGCCAGCAATATGCTGGTGATCCTGTCACAGCGTTTACGCTACGGTAACTCGGTTATTAACAAGATCAAGGAGCTGCTGCGCGAGTACGAATACAACGCCACCATTGATCCCCTGACCAGCCTGTATAACCGGCGCTGGCTCGATAATATGCTGGAACGGGTGATGCACCGCTGCAAGACCAACCATCAGCCGCTCAGTGTGATCATGATTGATATCGACTATTTCAAGCAGTTCAACGACACCCATGGCCACCTCGCAGGGGACGAGGCCCTGCGTGTCGTGGCCCGCACCATGTTGCAGAGCCTGCGTCCTGAAGACATGGTCACACGATTCGGTGGCGAGGAACTGCTGGCCCTGTTACCGGGTCTTGAACTCGAAGCCGCGCGCCGCGTCGCCGAACGCCTGCGCCTGGCCATAGCCGCCACCCCTATCCAGGATAACGATGGCAAACCCCTGCCCGCGTTGACTATTTCGGCCGGCATCAGTGAAATGGAGGACGACACGGAACCACTGGACCTGATCAACAAGGTGGATGCCGCCCTGTACCGGGCCAAGCACCAGGGCCGTAACTGCGTTTGCGATTGAGCCGTTGATTTGCCACTCGTAACCCTGGCAGGCCGTACTCGACACAGTAAAAGATTAATGTTCTTAACACGCAGTTCATTCCATCATAAAAGCCAGTCCCAGCAACAACGGGGTAAACAGGCAAACCATGACATTGGCGGCCAGGTATTGTGGTGATGATCCGATGTTGTCACCGTAAAGCACGGCGCCGGAAAGCGCATACAATCCCGCGGGCAGCGGCAGTAACGCCATCCAGCTTTGTTCCGGAAAGACGCCGGACCACATACCCAGACCTAGCACCGCGGCCGTAGCCGCCAGAAACAGGGCGTAGACAATATTGGCGGTTGTAGTCCCGTAGACTATGGTCAGATGTCGCCGGCCGGACTGTCGGTCAGCATCGATATCAGGATATTGATTCAGCAATAACAGGTTGTTGACGAGAAGGAAGGGAACCAGCATCACCCACCCGGTTACAGGCAGGTACTCACCGTGCAGTACATACTGGGTGCCGGCCACCATGAATATACCGAAACCCGTACCCGGCGCGATGAGACACAACCACGGCCTGCGATTGATGTATCCGGGATAGGCCGCTATCAACGCCATGCCCGCCAGCCCCGGGATCAGCAGTCCTGAACCGCTGCGCCAGACCAGATACGCTCCGATGATGGTGGTAATGATTATTGCCACGATGGCCGCGCCCAGCACGGCAGCAGCAGATTGTGGATGTGCCGGCAACGCGCCGCTGCCGCCGCTGAACGCGGTGCGCCGTGTCAGTAGATCCAGGCCGCTTCTGAAATCCAGGTATTCATTCAGCGTGTTCACACTGATATGCGCGGTCAACGCGCCGCCCAGCACCAGCAGCAGCAAAACGATATTGATCTCACCATGGCCGGCATAAACCACGGCTGTGCCGAGAAAAACACATACCGGCGTCAAGAGCAGGAACGGCGGACGGAAAGTCCGCACTATGACGAGCATATTCATGGCCTGGCCCGATCAGTGAGCGTGTACACGTTGTGTCATGGCATTGCCGGCGGGCTATGCGCCAATCGATCAAACAATATCCGGCAAGACCTGCGTTGATTTCCTGTTAATACTGCCATCATGACGCTGAATCCCGAAATTCAATCATGCCCATGATCCCTGTGCCCGCCCCTGTTTACAAACGGTCGCGGACGCACCATAAACCAGCTCATAAGAACAACAAGTCCAAACAGTGTATAGACAAGTATGAATACCCACATCGGCGCCCGGTAATAGAGCAGGGACTGCAACCAGTGCGAGATGAATGTCCCCGCGTAAACATGATCCCCGGCGCGGGCACGCAACTCCATCTCCCAGATGGTGAGCGGGCAGATCCGGCCCAGCCATGATTGCAGGATTACCACGCCGATGGCCAGCAGGTGACAAAGACGAAACCAGGGATTACGCACCCATTTCCAGCGAGCCGGCCCACCGACCAGGATCAAAAACAGACCGATGACCACGAATACAACAAATAGCACATGCAACACGAGCAGGCCATCGGCCAGCAGCAGGAGAAACGTGGGGGATTGCACTCTTCAGTTCAGGGGCATGTATACGGGAACTGACTGCCGGCGATCGATAGCTAGAGGCCACCCGCCTCGGCGATATAGGAATCTATGGTTTTTTCAAGACCCGCCATATCCAGGGTCTTGAGCACGTAATCATCACATCCGGCGCGGCGCGCCTTGCTCCTGTCTTCATCGGATTCCGATGCGGTAAGCGCCACTATAGGCCGATCAAAACCGGCCTGTCGCAGTTGGCGGGTGATTTCAAAACCATCCAGCGTCGGCATATTCAGATCCATAAGTACGAGATCGGGTTGCTCCTCCCGGCACAGCGCAATCACCTCGTCACTGTTTTGTGTAGTCAGTATCCGGTAGCCGGAATTCTGCAGCACAATCTGTACTATCTCGATCATTTCCGGGTTGTCCTCGACATACAACACTTTTTTCATCCTGCTCTCCTGACCGTTCCGCGTTCTACTGTACTACTGTAGCAGGTTTGCCCGGTGTCTGGTGAATCCGGACGCCGGCGGGAAATCCCGGTTCGGCAAACAAGTCTGCGGATGACTTGCTATGCCGAAGGTGAGAACTGCATGCGATGCAGGGTGGCATAGACACCGCCCCTGTCCAGTAACTGCCGGTGTGTGCCCGATTCCACCAGCCTGCCTGCTTGCAGCACCAGCACACGGTCGGCGTGTTCGATGGTCGAGAGACGATGGGCAATGATGATACAGGTACGACCCTCGCGCGCCTTGACCATGGCCGACTGGATCTTCTGCTCCGACAGCGAGTCAAGCGCTGAAGTGGCCTCATCAAATATCAGGATCGGCGCATCCTTCAACAAAGCGCGGGCAATGGACAGGCGTTGCATCTGTCCGCCCGAAAGCTGTTTGCCATTGACGCCAATCACCGTATCCAGACCATTATCAAGCTCATTGATGAATTCCATGGCGCAGGCGTTGATCGCCGCCTGACGCACAGCCTTATCGTCACTATTGGCAAGATCGCCGTAGGCGATGTTGTTCCTGACAGTGTCATTGAACAAAAAGGTATCCTGACCGACCAGGGAAATACTGGCGCGCAAGGTTGCCAGCGGTATCCGGGTGATATCGGTGTCATCAATAAAGACCTGGCCCGGGTCCACCGGATAGAAACCGGTCAGCAGGTTGGTCAACGTGGTTTTGCCGGAGCCGGAGACACCGACCAGGGCCACGGTTTCACCCGGGTTAATCGTTACAGTAATATCCTTGAGCACCTCGGGTTGATCGTCGGCATAACGAAAATTCAGGTCCTGCAGCCGGATTTCGCCTTGCAGGCGCAGATCCGTAGCCGGCTGATCCACTGGCTCAACCGGCGCATCGAGCACGGCAAAAACACTTTCACTGGCGGCCAGTCCACGCTGGATATACTCGTTGATACCCACCAGTCGTTTTAATGGTCCCAGTAACATGGCCATGGCCCCGAAAAAGGAAACGAATGCACCCACCGAGAGATCGCCCTGTATAGCCTGTCCCGTGGCGATGTAGATGATAATGGCCAGGAAAATTACCGTAATCAGTTGAACCGATGGGCTGCTGGCCACGGCAGCCATGGCGAATTTCATGGCATAGCGGCGATTGGTGTTGATGATTTGATAGAACCTGTCCTGCTCCTGGCGGTAGCCGTTGAAGATCTTGATCAGCTTGTGGCCATTGATGCATTCATGGATGACATGATTGATATCCGCCATGGATTCCTGGAACTTGCGACTCATCTTGCGTAATCGCCTGCGAATGATCATAACGACAACGGCGATCAACGGCGCGCTGATCATCGCGATCAGGCTCAGTTGCCAGTTGATGTAAAACATGTAGGCCAATAAACCGATGATAGCCAGGGAATCGCGCACCAGTACGGTCAGGGCATTGGTGGAAGCCTCGCGGATTTGCATGACATCGTAACTGAACCGGGAAACGATGCTGCCGGCGCTGTGCAGATCGTAATAGCGGCAGGGCATGTGCAGCAGGCGCTGGAACATTTCATAGCGCAGTTGCATGATGACCCTGTTGGCGACCCAGTGCAGTGCGCCGCCGCTGGTATAGGCAGCCAGACCACGCACGGTAAACAGACCGACAAACAACAGCGGGATCATCAGGATCATATCCGCATCCTGTTCGATAAAAGCGCCATCGAGCATGGGCTTGAGCAGGGCGGGGATAGCCGGATCGGTGAGTGCCAGCACGATCATGGCGATAATGGCAAGCGTAAATACGCGCCAGTGCGGCCAGACGTAGCGCAACAGGCGCCAGTAAAGCTGTTGATCCCCTTCAGTGCCGGTCATTTTTGATTACAATTGCAGGTGACGTGACTTGCGCAAACACGGATTATATCCCATTGTGTCGGGTCCTGATATTGATGTCATGACATCCATATCGATCACTGTCCAGTCAGCAAGGTGGAAATATGTCGGTACAGCATCCTGTCGTTGCAGTCACAGGTTCCTCGGGTTCGGGCACGACCAGTGTCAAGGAGGCATTCGAGCATATCTTTCGTCATGAGGGTATCAAGCCGGCCATGATCGAAGGCGATTGTTTTCATCGTTACAATCGCAGTGACATGAATGAAATGCTGGCCAGTTTCGAGAAGGAGAACAAACGCCTGACCCACTTTGGTCCGGAGGGCAATCTGTTCGATGAACTTGAACGCGTGTTCAGGGAGTATTCTGAAAAAGGCACCGGGCGCCGCCGATATTATATCCATAATGAAGAAGAAGCCGCCCGGCATGGTTTCCCAATCGGCGCACTGACACCCTGGGAAGATCTGCCGGAAGATTCCGATTTGCTGTTTTATGAAGGCCTGCACGGCGGCATTGTCACTGACAAGTATAACGTCTATCAGTACGTCGACCTGCTCATCGGCGTGGTGCCTATCATCAACCTGGAATGGATACAGAAGATCCATCGGGATCAGTCCGTACGCGGCTATTCGGCATCCGATGCGACCAGGATGATCCTCGGGCGCATGCACGATTACGTGCATTTCATTACCCCGCAGTTTTCCCGTACCGATATCAATTTCCAGCGCGTGCCCACGGTGGACACCTCCAATCCCTTCGCCACGGAAAAAATTCCCACCAACGATGAGAGTTTCACCGTCATACATATCCGCAATCGTAATAAAATAGATGTCGATTTTCGTTACCTGCTGGAAATGCTGGAAGGCTCGTTCATGTCCACACCGGACACCATCGTCGTGCCGGCGGGTAAAACCATTTTCGCCATGCAACTGATCCTCACCCCGGTGATCCACGACCTGATGGAGCTGCAGACAGCGGGGGAATGAAGGTCGCCCGGGATCAGGTTATACTGGGCGCACTTCATTCAGCTGAAACCCTATGCGATCAATCCTCGTACTGAATCCCAAAGGCGGATCCGGCAAGACCACGCTGGCCACCAACATTGCCGCCTGGATCGCCGGCCAGGGCAAACGCGTGGCGCTGGCTGACCTCGACAAGCAGGGTTCGAGTAATGACTGGCTGGCGGTGCGCCCGGACAACCGGCCGGCCATTATCCGGGCCTGCGAGGACAGTAAAACCGTGCGCGTCGATGCCGATATCGATTATCTGATCATCGATTCCCCGGCGGCCCTGCATGGCAAAAAACTGGCGAAATTCGCCCATAATGCCGAACGCGCCATCGTGCCCATCACCGCATCGGCCATCGATGTGCGCGCCGCAGAACGGTTTTTTCATGAGCTGGTATCATTGAAAAAGAAGATCAACCGTAAAATAAAAATTGTCACCGTGGCCAACCGGGTGCGTGAAGATACCCGCGCCGCCGCGCGGCTGGAACACTACCTCGAGCATCTGCGCCTGCCCGATGGCCGGGAACTTCCCTACCTGAGCCGGCTCAGAAACAGCCAGAATTACGTTACCGCGGCCGAGCGGGGCCTGAGCATATTCGAACTGGCGCCGTCGAAAACCTTCCAGGACCGCGAGCAATGGGTGCCGCTGTTAAAATGGCTGGCGCAGCACTGATTGACCACTGATAAACCTGTTAGCCGATATATTGAAACTGTTTTGACCTCCCGTACCGTTACTATTCAATCCACCGGTGATACCTTCACCGTTGCCGAAGACCAGTCCATTCTTGATGCGGCCCTGGAGCAGGGCCTGCTGTTGCCCTACGGCTGTCGCGATGGTGCCTGCGGCTCCTGCAAGGGCAGGATCATCAGCGGTGAGATCGAGTATCCCGATCGGGAGTTACCCGGCATCTCGGCGGAGGAAATGGCCGCCGGCTCGGCGTTATTCTGCCAGGCTCGGGCAGCATCCGATCTCGTCATCGATGCCCGTCTGCCGGACACCTCGGCGGATATCCCGGTGCGTAAACTGCCCTGCCGCGTCGATCGACTGGAAAAACTCAATCACAATGTCATGCGCCTGTACCTGAAACTGCCCGCCAGCGAACGGCTGCAGTTCCTCGCCGGCCAGTACATCGATATCCTGCTGGCCAACGGCAAGCGGCGTTCCTTTTCCCTGGCCAATGCCCCGCACGACGATGATTGCCTGGAATTGCATATTCGCTACTACAAGGGCGGAGTATTCTCCGAACTGGCTTTTCACGGGCTCAATGAAAAAGCCCTGTTACGGCTGGAAGGACCCTACGGCAATTTTGCCTACCAGGAGGATAGCGATCGCCCCATCATCATGGTCGCCGGCGGCACCGGCTTTGCCCCGGTCAAGGGTATCATGGAGCATATACTTGCCGGCGGCGTCAAACGTCCCATTCACTTTTACTGGGGCGCCCGAACACGTGCCGATTTGTATCTCGATGAATTGCCGCGGGCCTGGGCAGAGAAGGAACCCCTGATTACATACCACCCGGTGCTGTCCGAGGCGGCCCCGGAAGACGACTGGAATGGCCGCACCGGCTTCGTGCACGAGGCCGTACTGGAAGATATGGAGGATTTATCCGGCTATGACGTTTATGCCTGTGGTCCGCCACCGATGGTGGAAGCGGTAGGAAACACGTTTATTGAACGCGGCCTGCCCAGAGATCAGATATTTTCTGACTCGTTCGAGTTCGCCAGGGACTGATTCCGTCATTCGCGCAGTCAGCGCATCGGTAGCGCATCCCTTTTCATTCCAGGAAACGGCCCTGGACGCGATCCGCCACCGTCGCCAGTTGCAGGCCTTTCTGGTAAAAGTCCGTGGCCCGCTCCGTCTCGCCCTGTTTTTCCAGCAGCACCGCGAGTTCCCGGTAGACTTCGGGATCGGGCCGCACCGACAGGCACTCCTCGAAGTACATGCGCGCTTTACCCCAAAGCTTGTTTTGCAGGCACAACCGTCCCAGCGTCATCAGCAACACCGGATCGCGGGCATGGCCACGGAGTAAATCCTCGGCAAAACTCAGCTGCCCGATCGGGTCATGGCCGCGGACAAATCCGTACAGGCGCACCAGGTTTTCATCCCATTGTTTTTTCAGCACGTTACGGATCTGGATCTCGCTGTCGAAATGATCGCGAAAACGGATACGCTGGGAAACGTAGGCTTCAATCAGGAACAGTTCCCGGCGAAAGGCCCTGGGTATAGTGATCCAGGTCCGTGCCAGCACCTTGTCATTACCGCTGTCACCGGCCTGCTGCAAGAGACCGGCATACGCCTTGAGCTGCTGGCTGCGGATGCGATCAGCATCCTGATGGCCGGCTTTTTTCAACTCGTGCAGCACATCGATCACCGCATGCCAGTCCTTGTGCCGGGTATATAAATCCAGCAAAAGGTATTTCACTTCCAGTTGCCGGGGATAGCGTGCGCGCAACCGGGTGAGCACGGCCAGCGCCTGCTCGGCCTGGTTTTGTTCCAGCAATAAACGCGCCTGGGCAATGCCGGCTGCCGGGGAATCGTCAGGAGAATGCTGATGCGCCAGACGCAGGTAATCATCACGCCGCCCGAGTTCGCCCTGTTTCTGCGCGGCTCGCGCCGCACCGATGAAATTCAGTTGGCGGTGATCGCGCGAATAACGGCTACCCTTCTCAAACGCTTTCTCGGCCGCCGTCCAGTTACCCTCAATCATGGCCATCATCCCGCCGGCCAGGTAGCGATCGGAACGGATGAGATTTTTTTTATCCAGGTAATCGCGGTACTGGCCGGGCAGATTGAGCAGGCGGATGCCCAGCCGAATCAGAAAATACAGGGCAACGAACGTGACAATGATGAACAGAATGAAAAAATTAGTGGAGGTCTGTACGGTCCACTCGCCAAACGTCAGGATCATGACACCACTGTTACGGGTGGCGAAAATACCTGCAAACACCGCAATAATCAGCGCGGATAGGATGGTCAGCAACAGTTTCATGGATTGGCCGTTATCGGATCAGGGGTTGGCGGTAAAATCACGAACGGCCCCGAGCGAGCGGCCGAGGTCCGGCAGTTCGGGCCGCAGATCGGCATCCCGCATCCGCTTCAGCGCGGTAACGGTATTTTTGACCGCGACGGCATCGGTATTGTAGTACGCCTGCAACCAGCGTGTTACCTTGTCCAGCGCGGCCCGGAAAGTCGCCGTGTCATGACGCAGCAGCGCGATGCGGGCGCTGCCCAGCTCCAGTTTCAGATTCTGCTGCAGATAATATTCCTCGTTTGGCATGATAAAAGCCGCGGCACCGTCATCACTGCGTTTGATCACGACCAGCGATTTCAACACCTGCCAGATACGTGATGGAATAGCGCGCCAGCCGTCCTGACCGGGGATATCCTGCTGCGCCGTTTCCATAGCTGCCGGGGTTACGCTCTCATTGTCGATGATATTTTTCAGGGGCAGGGTTTCGATGCGGTTGCCTAGTTCGACCAACTCGGCGGCCATGCCCTCGACATCCGGTTGTTCTACCGTTGACAACGCATTGATATCGCCGGCCAGCTGCTCGCGCAACGGGATCAACGCCGGGTTGGACAGATCCCGCAAACGTTGATCAGCGGTCTTGAGCGCCGTCATGGCGGTATCGATATCGCGTTCCAGGTGCAGCCGGTGCATGGCCACGCGCACCAGGTATTCCGCTTCGCGCAGGGTCCAGTCATGATCAGTATCGGGCCGTTGCTTTTGCAGTGACTGCAGCGCTTCTTCCAGGGCACGCTGTGACTGCGTCAGGCGGTTATCATCGGCTTCAAGCCCCGACACCTGTTGCTGCATGGCCTTCAGTTGCGTTTCCAGGCCGTTTAACTGTTCCGTGACTGTCTGTTGATAACCAGCGGTCGTGTTTGCGGTTTTGTTCAATGCCACCAGTACATAAACCAGTGCGGCGATGAGCACGGCCAGCACAACCGCCAGGGCGATGAACAGTTTCTTCACATCGATGCCTGCCGGAACCTGTACCAGTGATGTACCGCCCGTGGTCTTTTTGGTGGTTTTCTTTTTCCGGGTCGTTTCCGTCATGCGTTTTTATTCCTGCAGAGTTCCTCACACATCTTGATAATGCCTTCGTCGTCGGATTGTCGAATAATCGCCGCCGGCTGGCGGAATCCCAGTTCCACCAGATAGTCGGCAATACGCCGGCTCATGACCACCGTGTCCGCGTTGCGGAGCTTGTCCTGAAACTCCTCCGGGACTCGCTGCAACAGGTTATTGGCGGCTTCGCAACTGGTCAGAATCACGATATCCGGACTGTGCCGCCGCCAGAATTCTGTTTCATGGGCCAAATCATAGCATGGCTGGACGCGTTCATAGACCTCGGCATACGTGATCGTTGCGCCGCGTTCACGCAGTGTTTGCGCCAGCAGTTCACGCCCGCCCAGACCACGGACAATCAGTATCCCGGTACCGTCTATACGCTCGGCAGCCAGTTCCGGCAACTGCAACAGCGTTTCGCTGTCGGCGCCACCCCCGGGATAACGCACTGCATCAAAACCGGCCTGTTGCAATGCCTGCGCGGTCGAACGGCCCACGGCAAACAGGCGTTGCCGGGTCGGGTTAATATGCTCGCCGAACCAGGGCAAGCCATACTGTACGGCGTTACGACTGATGAAAATCAACACCGGAAACCGCTCCAGTTGCGCGGCGATAGCATTCAATGTCCGCGAGGATCCAAGCGGAACAATCTCAAGCAAGGGGTATTCCAGGGCAATGCCGCCACGGTCGCGGATCATGGCGCACAATGGACGCGCCTGTGCAGCCGGTCGCGTTACCAGGATAGATTTGCCCGCCAGTATTGTCGCGCTACTGATGATTCAATACTCCGGCAAGGATCTCATCGGCGCCTTGATCCAGCAGGGCGTCGGCCACGGCTTGTGCCAGTGAGCCAAGATCCGCCATGGGGCCGCTCCGCTCCACCCGGATGACTTCACTGCCGTCCAGACGGCCGACCATGGCCCGCATCTGTACCTTGTCATCCGTCGCGCTCGCGTGCGCCGCTATGGGTAACTGGCAGCCACCGTACAGGCGCCGGGAAATAACCCGTTCAGCCTCCACCAGGTGATGGGTCAGCGGATCATCCAGCAGCCGGATCAGTGCATGGGTGTCATCATCATTGCTGCGTGCCTCGATACCGATGGCGCCCTGGCCGATAGCGGGGATCATGTCTTGCGTGGCCAGGTAATCACGTACCCGTTGATCCAGACCCAGGCGTTTGATACCGGCGGCGGCGAGAATAATGGCTGCGTAGTGCCCGTCATCCAGTTTTTCAAGGCGGGTACCGACATTGCCGCGCAAATCGCTAATCCGCAGATCCGGTCGCAAGCGTAACAATTGGGTGCGCCGGCGCATGCTGGAAGTGCCCACGGTGGCGCCCTCCGGCAGGGCGGCCAGGCTGTCGAAGCTGTTGGATATAAAGGCATCACGCGGGTCTTCACGCGGCAATATGGCGGCCAGTTGCAGTCCCTCGGGAAAATCCACGGTGACGTCTTTCATGGAATGCACGGCCAGATCCGCATCGCCGTTCAACAGGGCCTGTTCCAGCTCCTTGATGAACAGCCCCTTGCCGCCGGCCTGGCTAAGGGGCGCCGACAGAAACCGGTCGCCCTCGGTGGACATACTGACTAAACGGACCTCGAGGTCCGGGTGCAGTTGCTGTAACAGGACTGATACATGGTTGGCCTGCCACAGGGCCAGGGGGCTTTCGCGGGTGGCTATTTTCAATTGTTGTTTTTGCATACTGGAATATTGATTTCGTTATTATCCGCTTCGGGGTGAACGTGCCATTGGCCGTGATCCTGACACCCGGTCACGGGTTTGAGGTTAGAATAGCGGCTATGTTTATATAAGGATACAGGACCCATGAAGGTTGGCATCGTGATGGATCCCATCAGCGGGATCAATATCAAAAAAGACAGTTCCTTCGCCATGTTGCTGGCGGCCCAGGCGCGCGGCTGCGAGTTGTATTATATGGAACAGGCGGATCTGTACCTGGACATGGCCACGGCCAGGGCGCGCATGCATCCGGTGGAAGTCGAGGATAACCCGGATCACTGGTTCCGGCTGGGCGATGCCGCCGATCGGCCATTGACCGATCTCGATATCGTGCTCATGCGCAAGGACCCGCCCATGGACGCGGATTACCTGGTCACCACCTGGATCCTCGAACAGGCCCAGCATCAGGGCGTGATGGTGGTCAACGATCCGCGCAGCCTGCGCGATGCCAACGAAAAGATGTTCTGCACCTGGTTCTCGGGGCTGATGGCGCCGACCCTGATCACACCTTCGGACGAACGGCTGCGCGCCTTCATCGCTGAACATGCTGATGTCATCGTCAAACCCCTGCACAGCATGGGTGGCGACTCCATCTTTCGTTTGACCATGGAGGATCCGAATCTCAGCGTTATCCTTGAAACCATTACCCGGCGCGGCCACAGTCACGTCATGGCCCAGAAATACATAGCCGATATTGTCCACGGCGACAAACGTATATTACTGATTAACGGCGTGGCCGTGCCCTGGGCGCTGGCGCGTATTCCGGCCAGCGGGGAGACGCGCGGTAATCTGGCCGCCGGTGGGCAGGCCCGGGGGCAGGCCCTGACCGATCAGGATCGCAACATCTGCGAACGTGTCGGTCCGGTACTAAAAAAGAAAGGGCTGTGGTTCGTCGGTCTGGATGTCATCGGTGATTACCTCACCGAGATCAACGTCACCAGTCCCACTTGTATCCGTGAGCTGGACCGGGCATTCGATCTGGACATTGGCGGACAATTAATCGACGCGCTCATCGCCCACCGACAATGATCGGTTGCCGAATACACAATAGAACAGCACCAGGCGTCGATGATTAACCCGCCCACTGCGAACACGTATACTATCCGGCTTATGCAGACGGTACGCACCTGAACGTGGCGGCGGTAACGGCACGTCCACAAGTCACCTCCCTGGATCGGTTTGGCCTGACCCTGTGCCTGGCCATTATCCTGCACGGGATCATCATCCTCGGCGTAACCTTTGCGCCCGAGGATCTGGTGCAGCCGCGTTACAACACCATGGAGATCATCCTGGTGCAACAGCGCAGTCAGGAAGCACCGGAAGAAGCTGATCTGCTCGCCCAGGCCAATCTTGAGGGCGGCGGCGATGTGGAAGAAGAAGTCAATCCGGCCACGCCCACACCGGCGCCGTTCCCGGAACAGACACCGGAAATCACTGCGCCACCGCCGGCGGAACCGGCACCGCCACCCGAACCCGTCCCGCCACCGGCTCCCGAGGAGGTGGTCGAGACACCGGAACCCGAACCAAAAGTTATCGAGGAAACGCTGGTGGCTGAAACCGGGGTAGCCGAAGTCCCCGAACCGGTCGAGGTCGAGCAGCCTGAAGAGGAGATCAAACCGGCTGAGCCGGTGGAACAACCACCGGTCGTGGCCAAAGAAGAAACGCCGCCAATCGAGGAAAAGGTGGAAAAACCTGTTCCCGAGAAACCCAGGCGCAAACAGCCCACGGCGGCCGCCCTGCTTACCAACAGTTTCAAGATCGCATCATTGAGCGCCGAGATCCGCCGCAAGATGGAGACAAGGGCGGAACGGCCACGGCGAAAGTTTATCTCTGCCAGCACCCAGGAATTTCGATATGCTTCCTACATGGAAGCCTGGCGCGCCAAGGTCGAGCGGGTCGGCAACCTCAACTACCCGGACGAGGCGCGGCGGCAGAGACTCTCGGGCAGCCTGATCCTGGACGTGGCCCTGAACAAGGACGGTTCCATCAACCAGATCACGGTGCGGCGCTCATCCGGGCACAAGGTGCTCGACGATGCCGCCGTGCGCATCGTGCAACTGGCCTCGCCCTTTGCTCCGTTTCCCGATCAGATCCGCGAGGAAACCGATATCCTGCACATCACCCGTACCTGGCAGTTTTTGAATAACCGGGGGTTTAGGTGAGATCTCAGACATCAGATCTCAGACATCAGATATCTGGCATCTGGCATCTGAGATCTGAAATCTGAGATTTGAGATCTGATCACGCCAAAAAAAGTTTGTACGCCAAATTCCCCGTCTCTTCCCAGTAAAGCATGCCCAGTTCATCAAGAAAGGCCTGGAACGCCGCACGCTCAGCGGGTGGCACCTGCAATCCCATTAACACCCGGCCGTAGGCAGCGCCGTGGTTACGGTAATGGAACAGGCTGATGTTCCAGCGGTTGCCGGTGCGGGTAAGAAACTGCAAGAGGGCTCCGGATCGTTCCGGGAACTCAAACCGGTACAGCACCTCGTTATCGGCCTGCGGCGCGTGCCCGCCGACCATATAGCGTACATGCATCTTGGCCATTTCATTCTTGCTGAGGTCTTCCACCGCGAAGCCCTTGTCCCGTAAATGCTCGATGAGCTTGTCCTTTTCATCCTTGCCGTGACGCAACTGGATGCCGGCGAAAACATGCGCCTCGCTGTGATCGGAATAACGGTAATTGAACTCGGTTATGAGACGCGGTCCGAGCGCCTGGCAGAACTCATGGAAACTGCCGGGACGTTCGGGAATGGTCGCGGCAATGATGGCCTCGCGACTTTCGCCCAGCGCCGCCAGCTCGGCAATATGGCGCAAGCGGTCAAAATTGACGTTGGCGCCGCTGAAGATAGCAATGAGTTCCCGGTCACGGATCTGTTCACGGGCGATGTACTGTTTCATCCCGGCCAGCGCCAGTGCGCCGGCGGGTTCGGGAATCGCGCGCGTGTCCTCGAATATATCCTTCACGGCGGCGCAAATCTCGTCCACGTCCACCAGCAACATTTCATCCACCAGTTCACGGGCCAGACGGAACGGCTCCTCTCCGGCCTGGCGCACGGCGGCGCCGTCGGCGAAGATGCCGATCTTCTCCAGCAACACGCGCTCACCCGCCTCCAGCGCCCGGGTCATGCATGGCGCTTCGTCCGGTTCCACGCCGATGATACGTATATCCGGGTTGACAGCCTTGACGTGGGCGGCGATCCCGGCGATCAGTCCTCCACCACCGACCGGGATAAACAATATATCCGGCCGCGAGGGATGTTGCTGCAGGCATTCGACCCCGACCGTGGCCTGGCCGGCGATAACCAGGGGATGATCGTACGGCGGAATGTATGTCATGCCCTCGCCGGCCGCGAGTTCCTCGGCGTACTCCTTCGCATCATCGTAGGCATTGCCGTGCAGGTGAATATCGCCACCCAGCCTGCGTACAGCGGCGATCTTGATCTCCGGCGTGGTCTTGGGCATGACGATGGTGGCCTTGATACCCAGCCGTCTGGCCGCCAGCGCCACGCCCTGGGCATGATTGCCGGCAGAGGCCGCGATCACACCCTGTTCGCGTCTGGCAACGTCCAGTGAGACGATCATGTTGTAGGCCCCGCGCAGCTTGTAGGAAAATACCGGCTGCTGGTCTTCACGTTTCAGCCAGACGCGGTTACCGGTTCGTTCGGACATAACCGGCGCATGATCCAGCGATGTGCGCACGGCCACGTCGTAAACGCGTTGCGTGGCCTGCTCAATTAATTCCTTGTATTCATCAAACATCGACATAAGATAACAACCACTCAGGCTTAATCAATCAATAATTACCGCAGACAACCTTAACGTGAGCCAGGACAACCAAAAACAGGCGGCGGCCATTGCGGCCCTGGACTACATTCCGGGGGAGTGCATCGTCGGAGTCGGCACCGGCAGTACGGTGAACTTTTTCATCGATGCACTGGCCGGCATGCGCGGTCAGATTGAAGGCGCGGTGGCCAGTTCACTGGCGACTGAAACACGCCTGCGCCGGCATAACATTCCCGTACTGGATCTCAATTCAGTCGACGAGATCCCGGTATACGTGGATGGTGCCGATGAAGTGACACGGCACAAACACATGATCAAGGGCGGTGGCGGGGCGCTGACACGGGAAAAGATCGTCGCCGCCGCCAGCCGAACCTTCGTCTGTATCGTCGATGAGGCCAAACTGGTGGACAGGCTCGGCACGTTTCCCCTGCCCGTGGAAGTCATTCCCATGGCCCGCGGCTACGTCGCCAGGGAACTGGTGAGACTGGGCGGTCAACCACAACTGCGCGAGGGTTTCACGACCGACAACGGCAATATCATCCTCGATGTGCATGATCTGAAAATCAGTGATCCGTGCGCGCTGGAGAGTGAGATCAACCAGATCACCGGGGTGGTTACCAACGGGCTGTTTGCAAATCGCGGCGCCGATATTGTCATTCTGGGATGTAAAGATCAGGTAAATACTATCGAATAGCGCATTTTGAGTGAAAAAAGGCTTTTTTAATCCGCAATATTTTTATAAATTGGACGCTATAACAACGTATACTGTGATCAAATCGGACCGGCCGCAGCGAGTTTGACAGGCATACGGCTGGGTTCGATTACTTTTAATAGGGGATAACATATGTGGTTCTACCTGGTTTATCTGCTGGCAATCATTGTCGTCATCCTGCATTTCACCGGCTGGTTGAAACGTCACAACTGTGAATGGATCGTACTGGTCATGGCTATTGCAATATTTCCCGCCGTTATATTTCTCTGACCTTTCCTCCCGCGTGATCGGACTTCTGCAACGTGTGACCCATGCACGGGTGGAAGTGGATCAGAACGAGATTGCCGCTATAGGTACCGGTCTGCTGGTACTGATTGGTATAGAAAAAACCGATACTGAAAAAGATGCCGACCGGCTGCTGCAACGCCTGCTCGGCTATCGCGTGTTCGCCGATGCCTACGGCAAAATGAATCTTTCTCTCAGGCAAATCGCAGGCAGCCTGTTGCTGGTGCCGCAATTCACACTGCCCGCCGACACGCGCAAGGGCACACGACCGGGTTTCAGCACCGCTGCACCGCCACAACGCGGCCGGCAGCTGTTTGATTACCTGCTGCAAAAAGCCAGGGCCGAATATCCCGATGTGGCAGCCGGCGAATTCGGCGCCGACATGAAAGTATCCCTGACCAACGACGGCCCGGTGACGTTCTGGCTACGATCCAGATGCCAGATATCAGATCTCAGATCTCAGAAGTAAGATCGCAGATATCTGGTATCTGGTATCTGAGATCTGGTATCTGGTATCTGGTATCTGATATCTGATATCTGAGATCTGGGATCTGGGATCTGGGATCTGTTATCTGGTTAGCCAATCCCGGGCTTGTAAAAAGTCCCGATACAGCCGTTCTTCCTCGCTGCCTGCCTGCGGTTGCCAGTCGTAGTCCCAACGGACCAGCGGGGGCAGTGACATAAGTATGGATTCGGTGCGGCCACCGGACTGCAGCCCGAACAGGGTACCACGGTCATAGACCAGGTTGAATTCCACGTAACGGCCGCGCCGGTAAAGCTGGAATTGCCGTTGCCTGTCCCCCCATGGCGTATCATGACGGCGTTCGACGATGGGCAGATAGGCATCAAGGAAGTGATCACCCACGCTTTGCATGAACCCGAAACAGCGTTCAAAACCCCAGGCGTTCAGATCATCGAAAAACAGGCCGCCGATACCCCGCGGCTCATTCCGGTGTTGCAGATAAAAATAATCATCACACCATTTTTTATAACCTGGATACACATCATCCCCGAATGGTGCACAGGCCTTGCGGGCCGTTTCATGCCAGTGGCGGGCATCTTCCTCGAACCCGTAATAAGGAGTCAGATCAAAGCCGCCACCAAACCACCAGACCGGGTCTGCACCGGGTTTTTCCGCCAGGAAGAAGCGGATATTCATATGCGTGGTCGGCACGTAGGGATTCAGGGGATGGATGACCAGTGAATCACCGAGAGCCTGGAAACTGCGGCCGGCCAGTTCCGGTCTCTGGGCACTCGCGGAAGGCGGCAGCGACTCTCCGGCCACATGCGAAAAATTAATGCCGCCTTTTTCCACGACCTCGCCCTGCTGGAAGATCCGGCTAATGCCGCCACCGCCCTGCGGGCGCTGCCAGCGATCTTCCCGGTAGCTGACCTCCGGGTCCAGATCACGCAATGCCTCCGAAATGCGATTTTGCAGTTTCAAAAGATAGTGTTTTACGTCGTCTATCATATTCACGATTATGTACACGCTACCCGTTGCCGGTACAGCATCGGGAAATTCATATTCAGTTGAACACGCGCCGTTCCGGCGAATGCGGGCTTGTTCAGCACTTGCCGCTAAGGGTATGCTGTGCGCCTGCAAAGACAGGGTAAAGAATAAATGACCACTCGAACAGCCAGAATTCAACGCCATACCCGAGAGACCCGTATCGAGGTAGAACTGAACCTGGACGGCACCGGCAAATCGGATTTGCAGATCGGTGTGCCTTTCCTTGAACACATGCTCGATCAGGTAGCGCGTCACGGCCTCTTCGACCTGACCATCAGGGCCGAAGGCGATCTGGAGATCGACGCTCATCACACCGTTGAGGATGTAGGCATTACCCTGGGACAGGCGCTGGCCAACGCCCTCGGCGACAAAACCGGCATCCGCCGTTACGGTCATGCCTACGTGCCGCTGGATGAAGCCCTGTCACGTGTGGTGCTGGACTGTTCCGGCCGGCCCGGACTGGAATACCAGGCCAGTTACCCGCGCGCCCGTGTCGGTGAGTTTGATGTCGACCTGGTTTACGAATTTTTCCAGGGCTTCGTCAACCATGCCCTGGTTACCCTGCACATCGATAACCTGCGCGGGCGCAACTCGCACCATATCGCCGAAACCATTTACAAGGCTTTCGGCCGCGCCTTGCGCATGGCGACCGAACGGGATCCGCGCATGGAAGGCATATTACCTTCCACCAAGGAGCATTTGTAATCCTGTCCGCTTCGGGCCGGTTGCTGACACTTCGATTTCACGTATTGACACGACTGCAGCATATTGCATGGCCAGCGGAATGCACTACGGTAAATGAATACAACCAGTAGTCTAGTTTCAACGTCGGGGCGCAGGTTGTGAACGCCCGGCAATCTGTTGTGGTCATCGACTACGGCACCAGTAACCTGCGTTCGGTCGCCAGGGCGCTGGAACACGTCGCCGCGAAACGGACCCGGATCACGGTGACGGGCAACCCCGCGGACATCCGCAAGGCGGATCGCATCGTTTTTCCGGGACAGGGCGCCGTCGGACAGTGCATGCAACACCTGATAGAAATGGGTCTGGACGACTGCATTCGCGAATGCGTCATTGACAAACCCTTTCTCGGCATCTGCCTCGGCCTGCAGAGCCTGATGCAATTCAGTGACGAGGACGGCGGTACCGACTGCCTGGCTATCTTCGCGGGCAAGGTGAAGCGCTTCGTGCTCGATGATACCGCCAGGGACAATGCCTGCAAGATCCCGCACATGGGCTGGAACCGGGTCCGGCAGCGACAGGCGCATCCATTGTGGAACGGCATCGAGGACGGCAGCCGCTTCTATTTCGTGCACAGTTACTATGTCGTCCCCGATGATGCCGGAATCATCGCCGGCACCACGGAGTATATTCACGAATTCACCTCAGCCGCGGCACGTGACAACATCTTTGCCTGCCAGTTTCATCCGGAAAAAAGCCAGCATGACGGACTGCAACTGCTGCAGAACTTTCTCAGCTGGGATATCTAGTCAGGAGATCCTGAGAAAGAATCAGACATAAAAAAGCCATGCATGGCATGGCTTTTTTATACGTCTTTGTACAGCTTATCAGGCAATGGCATCTTTTAATGCTTTCAGCGCAGTAGCCCTGACACTGGTGCTGGCCGGCTTTGCCTTGAACATCATTTCTTCACCGGTGAACGGATTAACACCCTTGCGGGCCTTGCGGGCCGGCTTGATCACACGACGAAGCTTGATGCCCAGGGAAGGAACGGTGAATTCACCGGAACCCCTTTTCATCAGGTGACGGGTGGCAATACCACTCATTGAATCAAGCACTGCAGTAACATCTCTCTTGGTGAGACCGGTTTCTTCAGCGATTGCCCCGATAATCTGTGCCTTGGTCTGCTTCTTTGCGATGGCAGACGGTCTTTTGGTTTTGCTTGCTCCCATTATCTCTCCTCACGTTTATCTGTTCATTTGAAAAGCCGCTGCACATTCTATGCAATCAGCCGCGAAAGGTGAATCTTATTTTTCCCTGTTTATTGCCTTGTCTCCAATATCGCCACGGTAAAACATACCACTCCAGGCGATGAGTTCAACCGCATTATACGCCTGTTTTTTCGCATCTGTGACGTTTTCCCCCAAAGCGGTAACACAAAGGACCCGGCCGCCATTGGTCAGTATCATTTGATCCTTTTTCACAGTTCCCGCGTGGAAAACCTTAACATCATTCGGAAATTCACTATCCAGCCCGTGTATCTCGTCGCCTTTTCTGACAGATTCCGGATAGCCTTCAGCCGCCAGCACCACGCCCAGCGCCGGACGCGGATCCCAGTTAACTTTTGCCTGATCCAGTTCTCCCGCACAGGCCAGCCGGCATAATTCAAACAGATCACTGTCAAGACGCATTAACACCGGCTGGGTTTCCGGATCGCCAAGACGGCAGTTGAACTCGAGCACCCGCGCTGTGCCATCCGCGTCGATCATCAAGCCGGCGTAGAGAAAGCCGCTGTATGGCCTGCCCTCATCAGCCATGGCAGCGACCGTCGGCCGTATAATGCCGTCCATGATCTGCCTGGACATGGCCTCGTCAATCACCGGCGCCGGTGAGTACGCACCCATGCCGCCGGTATTGGGGCCCTGGTCACCTCGATCACGCGCCTTGTGATCCTGTGATGTGGCCAGTGGCAGCAGGGTTTGCCCGTCAGTCATGACAATAAAACTGACTTCCTCACCGGCCAGGTACTCTTCCACCACGACACGATGACCGGCCTCGCCGAAACGGTTGGCGGAGAGCATATCGCGTACGGCGTCCCTGGCCTCGTCGCGTGACTGCGCCACCACCACACCCTTGCCGGCGGCCAGGCCATCGGCTTTCACCACCACCGGCACGGCGCAGGAGTCGATAAAATCGAGGGCGGCGTCAACATCGGTGAAAATGCCGTACTCCGCTGTCGGGATCCGATGGCGCTTGAGAAAATCCTTGCAAAAAGCCTTGGATCCTTCCAGCAGGGCAGCCTCGCGGGTGGGGCCGAAACAGGGCAGGCCGAGGTCATTGAAACGGTCCACAATACCGGCCACCAGCGGTGCCTCGGGACCGATGATGGTTAATTCGATACATTCCTGCGCGGCGAAATCGGCCAGCGCCTCGACATCTTCGGCGCCGATTGCCAGGTTACTGACACCGGGCTCCATCGCTGTACCGGCATTTCCGGGCGCTACGTAAACATGTTTGACATGTTCACTCTGCGCCACTTTCCAGGCCATGGCGTGTTCGCGACCGCCGCCGCCGACGATAAGAATTTTCATTGCACAAACGCTAAAGGGCAGGCGGTCTGTGTAACTGAAATATATTCTGGTCCGTTCAAAATGATCATTCGTGCAGTTAGAGTTGTCAGTAAATTACAGGAGAGAAATGTTCATGAGTACGAGGTGCGAGGGTTTCGAGAATCGCAGTTTATATGCAAATACATGAAAACCGCAGAAACCCGGGCAACGACGTGATCATGGAAATTCAAGCCTGTAATCAGTGCAAAAAATGACGCATGGAAGTAAACACCATCGCCATATCATGCTCATCCGCCGCGGCAATCACCTCGTCATCGCGTACGGATCCGCCGGGCTGGATGATGGCGCTGATCCCCGCCTCGGCGGCCGAATCAATGCCGTCACGAAAAGGAAAAAACGCATCCGAGGCCATCACCGAGCCTTTCACCTCGAGATTCTCGTCGGCGGCCTTGATCGCGGCTATACGGGCGCTGTAAACACGGCTCATCTGCCCGGCGCCGACACCAATGGTCCGGCTCTCGCGGGCATAGACGATGGCGTTGGATTTGACATGCTTGACGACTTTCCAGGCAAACAGCAGGTCGCGGATCTGCGCTGCGTCAGGCCGGCGCCGGCTGACTATCTTCAGATTCTGTTCACTAATGACGCCGCGATCCTCGTCCTGGATCAGCAATCCGCCGCTGACGCGTTTCAGATTGATGCGGCCGGTGGCGGCTTCGGGAACGCCACATTGCAGTACCCGCACGGCGGCCTTTGCGGACGTTACAGTCAGGGCCTGTGTATCCACTTCCGGGGCAATAATCACTTCGACGAACTGACGATCAATAATGGCTTTTGCAGTGCCGGCATCGAGTGGACGGTTAAACGCAATAATGCCGCCGAAAGCCGAGGTTGGATCGGTTGCCCAGGCGCGTTCGTAAGCTTCGAGCAGGCTGCTGCCCGTTGCCACCCCGCACGGGTTGGCATGCTTGACGATGACGCAGGCGGTTTCATCAAACGCCTGCACACAGGTCAGCGCGGCATCGGTATCGGCGATATTGTTGTAGGAGAGTTCCTTGCCTTGCAACTGTACGGCGCCGCCAAGCGTACCCGGGCCCGGCCGCACCTCGGTATAAAATGCCGCGGCCTGGTGCGGGTTTTCGCCGTAGCGAAGATCCTGTTTTTTATGAAACTGGCTGGTGAACGTTACCGGAAAGGTATGATGCGTGCCGCCGATCAGGCTGCCCAGATAATTGGAGACGTTGGCGTCGTAATTGGCCGTATGCGCAAAAGCCTTTTGCGCCAGCGTGAAACGCGTTTCCTTATCGATCGCCTGATCCTGTTCCAGCCACTGCAATACGGTGTCGTAATCCGCTGCATCCACGACCACGGTGACGCGTTCGTGATTTTTGGCCGCAGCGCGCAACATGCCGGGACCGCCGATATCGATGTTTTCAATGGCTTCTTCCAGGGTGCATTCCGGTCGCGCGATGGTCTGCTCGAAGGGATACAGGTTGACGACTACCAGATCGATCGGATCAATACCCTGTTCCTGCATCACTGCATCATCAACACCGCTGCGGCCCAGCAGACCCCCGTGCACTTTCGGGTGCAGGGTCTTGACGCGGCCGTCCATGATCTCCGGGAAGCCGGTGTAATCCGATACCTCGATGACGTCAACAGCGTTTTCCGCGAGCAGGCGGGCGGTGCCGCCGGTGGAAAGGATACTGACACCAAGCCGCGCCAGGGCCTGGCAGAATTCCACAATGCCGGTCTTGTCAGATACGCTGACCAACGCTCTTTTAATCATGATATATGCCGAAAATGAATGATCGTTACTGGTGAATATTCCCTGCCCGGTTTCTGGTTCAGATAATCCGGTATTTCTTCAGACGATTACGCAGGGTGCCACGATTGATGCCGAGTAATGAGGAAGCATGGGTGATGTTGCCATTTGTCTTTTCCATAACCACTTCAAACAACGGTTTTTCAACCTGTTGCATGAACAGTTCATAAAGGTTGGTGGTGTCATGCCCGTCAAGTGTTGCGAAGTAGGTCTCAAGAGACTCACGCACACTCTCTCGCAGACACTGTTTTCTATGATTGGTCAGGTTGCCTGGTTTCAGTTCTGCGTCCACCGCTATGCCGCTTCTTGTTTTAATTGGCCGTGAAAAAAACCATCGACCAGACTGAGTTGCTCAGCCGGCTGGTCAACACGATTGATGACAGCACGAAAGGACTCCGCCCCGTTCAGACTTTTACAATACCAGTTTATGTGTTTTCGCGCTATACGCACTCCGGCGTAATCGCCATAAAATGCGTACAGATTTTGCAAGTGTTGTCGCAACAGGCAACGGATCTCCACAGCCTCTGCTGCAGCCATGTTCACCCCGTACGCAAGAAAATGATCTACCTGCCTGAATATCCACGGATTGCCCTGCGCGGCGCGGCCGATCATCACTGCATCGACGCCGGTGTCCTGGAATACACGCGCCGCTTTTTGCGGTGAATCAATGTCGCCGTTGGCGATCACGGGAATGGACAACGCGGCCTTGATCGCCGCCACGGTGTCATATTCCGCCTCGCCACTGAAACCACAGGCCCGTGAGCGGCCGTGCACGGTCAGTGCCGCGATACCGGTATCCTCGGCAAGATGCGCAACCTGCAGAGCATTATTCGTCTGCCGGTCCCAGCCGGTACGGATTTTCAGGGTCACCGGTACGGATACCGCTTCTACAACCGCCGCGAGTATTGCCGCCACCCGCCTCTCGTCACGCAACAGCGCGGAGCCCGCATCGCGATTGCAGACCTTTTTCTTCGGGCAGCCCATGTTGATATCGATGATTTGCGCGCCGTTGTCCACATTGAATTGCGCCGCTCGCGCGAGATCACCGGGCTCCGATCCGGCAATCTGCACCATAACAGGGCCGGGTTCACCATGATGGTCCATACGCAAGCGGGTCTTGCGGGAATGCCAGAGCGCGGGATTGGAGGTCACCATCTCGGAGACGGTCAGCCCGGCGCCGAGTTGGCGGCACAGTTGACGGAAGGGCAGATCCGTGACGCCGGCCATGGGCGCCAGCAACAGACGGTTATGGATGGTGTATGGGCCGATTCTCATCGTGCAATACATGACAGATTTCGCGGGGAGGCAATCATAGCACTTTTAAGGTACGGATAAAGGATCAATTCCCTGGATAAATACGTGGCTGGACATTTTCTCGCCGTGGCTGCCAGGTGCATGATATCCAGGAATTATTGATAAAAATGACAGCCGCTGATGGGTCAGTAATTCAAGGATGTTCCGGTTACACTGTCATCCCGAACCGAAGGTGAGAGATCTTAATGCCAAGGACTTCTTGTTTCACTCGAAGTGACAGTGCCTCTTTAATCATGCTGTCTTGACACGTCCGGATACCGGACTTATTTCCCGGAATGGATCGAATTCAGTGGCATGAACACAACAGATTTTGTCAGCCCTGGCCCTGCAGGAAATCGAATTCGAAACTGACCGCACCCTCGGTCGGACCGGTCACTTCAAGCACGAAATGCACAGGCATATTGACACTCATGCCGGCGCCACGATCGATACTGTCATCGAGATACTCCCCGGGCATAAAATCACGATAGGAAATGATGTTGCCGTGGGTATCAAAGAGACTCAGTCGAATCAGCGGCCAGGGCTGGACGTTAGCGGAGTGATTGATCATGGTCGCGTTGACCAGCAGGCTGTCCACATAACGTGGATGCTCGCGCACGTCGCGGTTCACCAGGCGGATACCGTTCGTTTCCCGAAAGCGCGTGACCCGGCAGCCGAGCTGTTCACACAACTGCTGAACCACGGGTATGAATTGCGGATAACGGGTAAGCACGTGATCGCGATGGTACCAGGCCGCCTGCGTCACCAGGGCGATCATCAACAAAACGCAGCCCAGGCCCCAGAGGATCCGGTTGCGCCGCACCGGCGCGGGCGCCTCGTCCCCGAGGTAAGCATCCGGGAAGTCGAAATGCGCGGCAACCGGTTGTTCCGGATCAGTCGGCGGCGCTGTCCCGGCAGCGGACTCTCCAGCCTGGTCGAAGCCGGATTCCATGCCGGCATCAGCGGATGCGGGACCAGCAGGGATCGGTGACTCATCCGGCAGCACCGGGCCCGGATCACTGTCCATGGCCTCCGGGGGCAGACTGAATTCGGGTTCAGGCAGATCCTGTTCCGTCGCGGACGCGGAACTGTGCGCTGTCTGTCCGGATGCATTGGCGGCATTTGCGATTTTTTCAGGCGGCAGCGGCTGATCCCGAAGATTTTGCAAGGCATTGAACTGTCCGCCACAGTAGCCGCACTTCACCTCGCCGGCCGCGACGCGCAACTGATCGGCGCGGATTCGGAACTGTCGTTTGCATTCAGGGCACTGTGTATACACGTAAGTTGGCTGTCTCGCTTGAAGTCAGGTACGTACACCCTGTAGCAACGCCCACTCTTCCCTGAATTCCGGTGATTGCATGGTAAAGCATGGCCGGTACGCCTCCAAACAGGTGTCCACCTGGTGCGCCAGTAAACCGGACAAGACCAGCCGTCCGCCCGGTTTGACCAGGCCGGTCAGACGCTCACGAAGTTCCAGCAATGGATTGAGCAAAACATTGGCGAGCAGGATATCGACCGCCTGTAATTCGATGTGGTCCGCATGGCCGACGCGCACACAATGCTGCAGTCCGTTTCCGGCGACGTTACTCTCACAGGCGCTGACAGCCTGCGGATCGATATCCACCGCCACCACGGCCGCGGCACCCAGCCGGGCCGCCGCCAGGGCGAGAATACCGGAGCCACAGCCGTAATCGATCACGGTGCATCCCTGCACCGGTTCGCGTGCCAGCCACTCAAGGCACAGCGCGGTTGTCGCATGCGTGCCGGTACCGAAAGCCAGACCGGGATCCATCATCACGGTCAGGTAATCGCCCTCCGGCACTTCGCACCAACCCGGACAAATACACAACCGATCCGCGAAGACAAGTGCCGGCTGGCTTTGCTGAAAGGACTCCACCCAGTCGCGATCTTCAAGCCGGCTGATGGCGTGGGAATAGATATGCTCAGAGCCGATGCGATCGCGCAGGCAGACCAGCAGAATATCCATATCGACATCCTCGGGCAGCAGCGCCGAAACCCGGGTGTGCCGCCAGTGGCCAGTGTCCTCGCCGTCACAGTGATCGAACAGCGGCTCATCACTGGCGGCGCTGAAGCTGATGGCCGTGGCGGCAAACTGTTCGAGAAATTCGGCCAGTGCCTCACTGTGTTCACGATCCGTTTCCACGCTGAGTTGCAACCAGCCCATTGCTTAATCCGTCCCGGGCAGCAGGACAGTGACGGTGTGAAAAATGCGGGCAGTCCGGCCGTTGCGGATCACGCTACTTGATACCGAGCTTGTGCTCGAGGTAATGAATATCCGTCCCACCGGCGATGAAATTGCCGTCATCGATAATCTTCTGATGCAGGGAGATGTTGCTGTTGATGCCGGTGATCACCAGTTCGGCCAGTGCCGTGCGCATGCGCGATATGGCGAGTTCGCGGGTTTCGGCGTGGGTAATGAGTTTGCCGATCATGGAATCGTAGTGCGGCGGTATGGTGTAGCCGTCGTAGATGTGCGTGTCCACGCGCACCCCGGGACCGCCCGGGGCGTGAAAATGTTCGATCTTGCCGGGGCTGGGCATGAAGGTCTCCGGGTCCTCGGCATTGATGCGGCACTCGATGGCGTGCCCGCGAACGCGAATATCCTCCTGGGTGTAACTCAAGGGCTTGCCGGAGGCGATGTAAAGTTGCTCCTTGACGATGTCGACACCCGTGATCATCTCGGTTACCGGATGTTCCACCTGCACCCGGGTATTCATTTCTATAAAGTAGAAATGGCCGTTTTCATACAGGAACTCGAACGTACCGGCGCCGCGGTAACCGAGCTTCTTGCAGGCATCGACACAGCGCTGGCCGATGTCATGCCGGATCGTTTCACTGATTTGCGGGGCCGGCGCCTCTTCCAGCACTTTCTGGTGACGGCGCTGCATGGAACAGTCACGCTCGCCCAGGTGAATCACGTTACTGTGTTCATCGGCCAGAACCTGGACTTCCACGTGACGCGGTTTTTCCAGGTACTTTTCCATGTACACTTCAGGATTGCCGAAAGCCGAACCTGCTTCACTGCGGGTCAGGGACACCGCGTTGCGCAAGGCTGCCTCGCTGTGCACCACGCGCATGCCGCGGCCCCCGCCCCCGCCGGTGGCTTTGATAATGACGGGATAGCCAATCCTGCGGGCGATGGGCAAAAACTGGTCGGGGTCTTCCTGCAGCGGGCCGTCGGACCCGGGCAGGCACGGAATGCCCGCTTCTTTCATGGCGTTGATGGCCGAGATCTTGTCACCCATGAGACGAATGGTCTCCGGCCGCGGACCAATGAATACAAAACCGCTCTGTTCGACACGCTCGGCAAAATCCGCATTCTCCGACAGGAAACCATATCCGGGATGAATGGCTACGGAATCGCTGACTTCCGCCGCACTGATCACCGCCGGGACATTCAGGTAACTCTCGCTGCTGGGCGCCGGACCGATACACACCGATTCGTCGGCCATGAGCACGTGTTTCTGTTCCCGATCGATGTCGGAATAGACAGCCACGGTGCGAATGTCCAGTTCCTTGCAGGCGCGCAGGATACGCAGGGCGATCTCGCCGCGGTTGGCAATGACAATTTTATCCAGTATGGGCATGGTGCCGGCTACGGGGCTTCACAATGTGGACGGGAGTCACTCGACTTCGGTAATGGTAAACAGCGGCTGGCCGTATTCCACGGCTTCACCGTTACTGACATGCACCCGGCTGATCGTGCCGGTAACGTCGGATTCGATCTGGTTCATGATCTTCATCGCTTCAAGCACGCAGACCACGTCGCCCTTGTTCACGACCTGCCCGACGCTGACGAACGGCGGCTCTCCCGGCGCCGGCGAGGCGTAGAAGATACCGACCATGGGCGAGGTGATGATATGTCCCGGCTCCGGTTGCGGCTCGGATTGCAACTCCACCGCCACCGGGTTCGTGCCGCCGCTTGCGAGTGCCGCACCCACGTCCGGTACCTGGACATGGGTCTGGGTACTCTGGGTGTGGACCTGGCGACTGATGCGTACGGATTCCTCACCTTCGCACACCTCGATTTCCGAAACGCCGGATTCCTCCAGCAACTCGATCAGTTTTTTAACCTTGCGAATGTCCATCAACCGGCGCCTCCCATGTGTACAACAGCGGCATCGATGGCCAGTTCATAACCCTTGGCGCCCAAACCGCTGATTATGCCCACGGCGATATCGGTGAGATAGGAGTGGCGACGAAACGCCTCGCGGGCGTAGACATTGGACAAATGTACTTCGATGAACGGAATGCTGACACCGAGCAAGGCATCCCTGAGGGCAATACTGGTATGGGTGAAAGCACCGGGATTGATAATGATGAAGTCGGTGCCATCGGCTTTGGCCGCGTGGATGCGCTCGATCAACTCGTGCTCGGCGTTGCTTTGCAGGGCAACGAGCTCATGGCCACCCTTGGCGGCGTAGGACTGCAGGCGGGCATCGATATCGGCCAGGGTCGTCGAGCCGTAGATCTCCGGTTCCCGCTCCCCCAATAAATTCAGATTTGGCCCGTTAAGGACCAGAAATTTCGCCATAATGACCCCATTTGTTGTTATGAAACGGCTATTTCAAAATAAGACGAAATGCCGTTGTTCGATACAATAGGCGGCATGTTAGCAGATTATCGAAGGAATTCCGAAGTATTTTTAGCGATTTTGAACCCGGTTCCCCCGGCGTTGCGCTAGAGGTACTGCAACAGGGTGCTACGGGCGGTCTCCAGGTCCAGAGGTCCGGCTTTGACGAATTCGATGACGCCCTCGCGGTTGATGACGACCGTGTAAGGCAGCGCCCCCATGTAATTACCCAGGGCAGCGGCAATTTTGATGACTTCCCGGTAACCGGTCAAGACCGGATAGTTCATACCCGTCTCATTGACGTAATCGCGAACCTCTTCCGCCTCCTGCAGGGCAATACCCAGAAACTGCAAACCCCGGTCAGCGAACTCCTCCTGCAATTCCATGAAAACCGGGATCTCCTCGCGACAGGGCGGGCACCATGTAGCCCAGAAGTTGATCACGATGAGCTTGCCATCCCATTCATTGAGACTGCGCATCTCACCTTCCAGATCGGGCAGGGAGAAATCCGGTCGACGCTTGCCCAGCACCTCGCCTGGATCAGGATTGCTTCTGACAGTGCCGGAACCCAGGTCCGGCTTCAACGACTGGTGCACCACGAATCCACCGATGGCGGCAACGATCATGATGGAAAGAACTCCGGCGACGGCAACGGCCGGTTTCACGAGCCAGTGGCCTCGTTGACGTGGGCAATGAAATCCTCGGCACCAACAAAACCCACCAGGCGATAGGCCCTGCGTTCACGCGCATCGGGATCGAAAAACAGGATGGCGGGCGGACCGAAGAGTTCGAACTGCCTGAGCAGCGCCCGGTCCACCTCATCATTGGCCGTGACATCGGCTTTCAGCAACACTATATCTTTCAACGCCTGCTTTACCCCGGGATGTGGAAAGGTTTTGGCCTCCATCTGGTTACAGTCCACGCACCATTCGGCGTAAAAATCCAGCATGGCGGGCTTGCCCTGCAAGCTGGCCTGTTGCAGTTCACGTTGCAAATCTACCGGTGATTTGATGATCCGGAATTCCGGGGCGGAGTTTTCGGATGCCACACCGGCCACTCCCTGGAGCAGTTGCGGCGAGAGAGGCCGGAATACATCACTGCCACCGGTTGCGGCGCCGATAATCAGCGCCACACCATAAACCAGCATCACCAGCCCCAGACCTTTCCAGACCCGGGTCCAGCGCGCGGCGGCCTCGAGCCGATCCAGGGCGCCCATGAATATGGCCGAGACCATGATCAGGGCTGCCCACAACATCAATGTCACCGGTCCCGGCAGGATCCGCTCCAGGAACCAGATGGCAACGCCGAGCATGACCACGCCGAACACCGCCTTCACCCGGTCCATCCAGATCCCGGCCCTCGGCAGGAGTTTGCCGGCGGAAGTGCCGATGATGAGCAGCGGTACGCCGAAACCAAGTCCCATGGCAAACAGCGCCAGGCCACCGAGCAGGGCATCACCGGTCTGGCTGATGTATAACAAGGCGCCGGCCAGCGGCGGGGCCACGCAGGGGCCGACGATCACCGCGGACAGCGAACCCATGATGCCGACGCCAAAAGTACTTCCGGATTCCTGGCGGTGGCTGAGCGTATTCAGGCGCTGGCGCAGGCCTGACGGCAACTGCAATTCATAAAAACCGAACATCGACAGGGCCAGCAACACGAACACAAGACTGAAAGCGATAATGACCCAGGGATCCTGGGCGGCCGACTGCAGATTGAAATGAAACGATCCGGCAATGATGCCAAGCACCGAGTAGGTCAGGGCCATGGCCAGCACGTAGACCAGCGACAGAATGAACGCACCTCGGGTGCTGAGTTCCCGGCCCTGTCCAACGATGATCCCGGACAGGATTGGCACCATGGGAAACACGCACGGCGTCAGTGACAGCAGCAGACCGAAGCCGAAAAACACCAGCACATTGGCCAGCAGGCTGCCCTCGACCAGACGCTGGGTAATGGCATCCTGTTCGGCGATCGGTGCCGGTGTTGCGGCTGCAAAAACGGATGTGTTCGAGGTCACCGGTGGCAGGCTAAACGACAGGGTTTTACTGATCGGCGGATAACACACGGAGTCCTTTTTACAACCCTGGTAATGCACCTTGAGATCCAGCGATCGGCCGCCGCTCGTCGGGCGCTGCAGCGGGATCACGGCATTGACTTCCCCGGTATTGATGGCCACCTCGCCGAACAGTGGATCATCAATCATCTCGCCGGCAGGCAGACGGATGGCGCCGAGGCCGAGCTCCGCATCCTCTGCCTCGAAAGCAAATTTGTCGCGATACAGGTAATACCCCGGTTCGACGTCCCAGCGCACCTCCAGTGTCGAGCCGTCAATGATGCGGCTGTCAATCCTGAAGGCTTGTTCGGGGTCGAGAATTTCATCGGTCTGGTTGCCGGAAAAGACCCCCGAAATACGATCCGACAGTGACCCGGCCAGCGCCGGCCACACGATCGCAAGCAGGATCAGTGCGCCAGTAAATCTAAACAGTTTCATGGTGATTGCGTGCTTTTGCTAATCCAGTCCAGGTATGCCGGCAGGCCTCTGTCAATAGGGACTGCAATCACTTCGGGAAGTTCGTAAGGATGCAGGGTCAGTATGGCGGCCTGCAGGGCCTGGTAACAGTCCGCGTGGGTCTTCATCACCAGCAGCAGTTCATCGTCGGTTTCCACCTCGCCCTGCCAGAGATAGCAGGATCGAATCCCCGGCAGGATATTGACACAGGCGGCCAGTCCCTCACTGACCAGGTGATGGCTGATGGACTCGGCTATCTGCTGATCCGGGCAGGTGCAGAAAACGATGATGGCGTTGGTTTCGTTCATGACGGCTGGCTATTGTCGATAGCAGGGTGTATGGATGCAAGCCCGGGGCTGCACACGGATCAGGAACACTTATTTAGTGCCGGTAAATACCGTCCGCCGTGCATGCTGAATAACGCACTGTTACAGCGGCCTTTCAATTATCGGTCACCGGTTTAATATAGCGGGCACACTTTAACACGATATCCAGACCGGCCTCTTGTTTAAAATCCTGCTGTTCCTGTTCATCAGCGTACCCCTGCTCGAGATCTACCTGCTCCTGAAGGTGGGCGGTTATATCGGCGCCATGAATACTATTGCCCTGATCCTGCTGACGGCATTCATTGGTACACTGCTGCTCCGGCAACAGGGCTTGTCGACACTGGCCCGTGTACAGCAAACGCTGGATGAGGGCCGGTTGCCGGCCGGCGCCCTGATCGAGGGACTGTTGTTACTGGTGGCCGGCGCACTGCTGCTGACACCGGGATTTTTCACCGACGCGATCGGCTTTTTTTGCCTGGTGCCGCCCTGCCGGCAGTGGCTGGCCGGACATTTATTATCGCGCCTGCTGGAACGTCAGCGGACACAGGCCCGGACCCGGGAAGACCCGGATATCATCGAAGGCGAGTACTGGGAAGAAGACGAACGCAAGAAAAACAATAATAATGACTACCTGCCCTGACGGTACACGGCAATGGACCGGGATCAGAAAGAAAAAATAATCAGCTACCTATCCGGTTTCATCAATGAGCAACGCCAGATCCTGCTCGGTGACGTGCTCGCGCATCGCACCCGGCATATCACGGTAGTGCTGGAAAATATCTACCAGCCGCAAAATGCCAGCGCTGTGATCCGCACCTGTGAATGCCTGGGCATCCAGGAACTGCATGTCATTGAGAACGATCACGAATACCAGTTGAACCCGGCTGTGGTGCAGGGCGCTTCCAAATGGATTGAGCTGAACCGTTACAATGAATACAGCAATAACACCGAGACTTGCATCGAGCGTCTCAAGGAACGCGATTACCGCATCGTCGCCATGACCCTGAGTGAGCATGCCGTTCCGCTGTCCGAACTCGAAGTCGATGAAAAACTTGCCCTGTGTTTTGGTTCCGAGGAACCGGGTCTTTCCGATGACATCCATGAACTGTCCGATTTACAGGTCAAAATCCCCATGCACGGTTTTACCCAGAGTTACAATCTCTCGGTCAGCGCCGGCATCAGCCTGTACACCCTGCGCCGGAAACTGGACCAGTCCGCTGTTGCCTGGCAACTGGATGAGGACGAACGTGATCAGCTGTATATACAGTGGCTGGCGCAATCGACGCCCAGCGGTGAGGCGTTGTTGAAAAAAATCATCAAGGACGACCAATGACCCGGGCCGAACGCTTTCAACAGTGTCTGCCCGTGCCAGCCTGGTGCCCCGCCTGCGGCCGCAGGAAACTCGAGGCCGACAGCGAAAAGTCACTGCGTTGCCGGCATTGCGGTTTTTTATATTTTCACAATGTTGCCGTTACCAGTTCCGCCATTATCGAATGCGGCCACACCTTTCTCATGGTGCGGCGCGCGCATGATCCGCACAAGGGCACGCTGGATTTTCCCGGGGGATTCATCGAGACCGGCGAACGGGCCGAGCAGGCCCTGCTGCGCGAACTGGCGGAGGAACTCGGCTATGAAGCGCAGGTCGACCCGGTTTACCTGTGTAACTTCACCAATGTCTATGAATATGGCGGAGTGCATTATCACACCCTGGATCTGTATTTCCTGATCAGCGAACAAACCCGGCCGGAGATCCGGGTTGACGATGATGTCAGCGGTCATGAATGGATAACTCGCAATGCCGTGCCGGAAGATGAAATCGGATTTGCATCGGTCAGGAACGCCAGCCGCTTTTACCGGCGCTGGCGTTCAGACTGAATCGGGGTTGAGTAAATCCGCAAGCAACTGCCAGTCCGATCCCGCCGGCAGTCTGTCCCGGTAATAACGGCCACGGCGCCAGTACACGCGCCAGGCATTGCGGTTGCGTATGGAAGTGAGGATGCGGTAGTGATCATCGACGATCTCGATAGCTGTCCCGTTTTCCACGGCCACCGCCACGCCGGGCGTGCCGCGCATCATGTCGCGCAATGAATCCCGGCGATGTTTTTCCACATCGTAATGCGGACACAGCAAGGCATCCACGAAACCCAGACCGGTGACCCGGATCAGCGTTTTGTCATTTTCATCGGCGAATTTACGCGAGTCGCTGTTGCCCTGGCGGAACCAGCAAATGGCGCCGGCACTGAGCCCACACAGCACCGTCCCCCGCCGGCGCGCCTGATCCAGCCAGCGATCGATGCCAAGCCGGCGCCAGAGTTTCATCATCCGCAGCGTGTTGCCGCCGCCAACATAGATAATGTCGCTGCCGAGGATCAAGTTGCGCATGGTTGCGCGATCCGGGCGGTCACGATAGAGCAGTAACACCTGCATGCGACAACCGAGGTGATCGGCGTACACACGCCGGATGGCATCACAATACTCGCTGTTGTCCTCGCTGGCGGTGGGGATAAATAAAACTCCCGGCTTTTTGCGTCCCGACAGGCGTACGATTTCCTCATCGATAGCCAGCGTTTGCGGTTCACGGTTGCCACCGACCATCACCCGCCCGCCGCCAATGGCGATGATTTTACAGCGCTTGCTCATGATTTTTTATACAAATAAAAAACAACTCTCGCGAAGACGCAAAGGCGCAAGGGAAAAACACAGGACAAGAAAATGAATTCCGCATATGAAACCGGAAGCAGTGCAAACCCGTTTTGAACAGGATAACTGTCTGCCTGGTTTGTAATTCGGATATGCCCGATAATACAGGTGTTTTCATGAAGCTTCGCGTCTTTGCGCCCTGGCGAGAATCGTCTTTTATTTCAATCCCCGTTCCGACTTGATGCGCTCATAGGCCTGCTTGATCTCGTGTGTCTTCTGCGAGGCGGTCTTCATCATTTCCTCGGGCAATCCCTTCGCCACCAGCTTGTCCGGATGATGCTGACTCATCAGGCGACGGTAGGCCTTTTTCACTTCCGCATCGCCGGCACTGGATGATACATTCAGGATGGCATAGGCATCATCAAGACTCATACGCGCCGTTCGACCGCCGGTGCCGGCCGCATGGGCCTCGGCCTCAACCATGTTGATCAGGCGCTCGAATTCAGAGCGCGGGAAATGCAGCCATTCGCAGATATCCAGCAATTCACGCTTCTCGGCACGGTCCATGCGGCCGTCGGCCAGCGCCGCGGCAACCATGATCTCAAGGAACATGCGCTTCAGATTCAGGCGCAAGCCAAGTTCCCGGTTGAACTGGTTGATGACATCACGAAGCGGGAAACCGGGCTGCTTGCCCTGGTTAAAGAGGTCGATCGCAGCCCGTCGCTGATCGGAATTGAGCTGCATGTTGCGCATGACCTGTTCGGCCATGGCAATCTCGCTCTGACTGACCTGGCCATCGGCCTTGCTGATATGGCCCATGACGGAAAACACCGCGGTAAAAAATGCGGCCTGTATGCGTTGCTGTTTGCCGCCGGTACCGCCCGGCGGCTGCTTCAGCCCCTTGTCAAAATTGTGACCGACCACCGCGCCGAGCAATGCACCCAGCGGCCCGCCCAGCATGAGGCCGAATGCACCACCGATGATCTTGCCCCACCAGCTCACGCGATTGACGCTCCGCCAATGCCTGTATAACCGTGCAATGACAATACCGCAGGCGGACGGTTAATACGCGGATAATCTGTTAGAATCTGATGATAAGGGTAATATCTCATATATAATCCGAATCCTGATCTGATATCAGATCTTCAGTCATCTTTATTTATTGCAGGAATCCGTTATGCCGTCCAAAAACAAGAAACATAAGAACAAAATGGCCGATCAGGCCGACAGACACGTACTTTATCAAAAATCGGTGCAATGTGTTGAAGCCGAAATCGATTTTATCGACGAAACCTTCGAGAAGCTGCGCGGGCGCAAGGCCATTACACTGCGCGAGGACTTCTGTGGCACCATGAACACTTCCTGCGAATGGATCCGCCGACGCGATAATAACGTTGCCTGGAGTGTGGATCTCGACGAGAAAGTGCTGGACTGGGGGCGCAAGAATAATATCGGTAAACTCAAACCCGATCAGCAAATGCGCATCAAGCCGGTACACAGTAACGTGCTGGACGCAAAAATCGACCCCGTGGATTGCATCCTGGCCATGAATTTCAGTTACTGGATCCTGAAGGAGCGCGCCACTCTCAAAAAGTATTTCAGGAAACTCTACAAAGACCTGGTCGAAGACGGTATCCTGTTCCTGGACTGCTTCGGCGGATACGAGGCCTTCCAGGAACTGGAAGAAAGCACCAAACACAAGAATTTCACCTACATCTGGGATCAGGCCTCCTACAACCCGATTAATGGTCATTGCACCTGCCACATTCATTTCAAGTTCAAGGACGGCTCGAAAATGAAAAACGCCTTTAGCTACACCTGGCGGTTATGGACCATGCCGGAGATAATTGATCTGCTGCACGAATGCCGTTTCAAACCGACGGTTTACTGGGAAGGCACCGATGAGGATGGTGAAGGGAATGGCGTATTCGAGCCCGCCGAGGAAGGCGAGGCCGATGCCGGCTGGATTGCCTACATCGTCTGCGAAAAAGCCTGAGCAGCGCGCGGCTGTTGCGACTGGAAACCTTGCTGCTACACGTCCCCGGGACGCACCAGTTGCTGCAGATGACAACCGCCCTCATCGACGCCATTGTTGCCGGTTGTGAATACGGCAACAGCCGCCGTGGTCATCAGCTTGCCGCTCGCGGACCGCGGTGGCGGCGCATCGGCCAGGTATTCGACCAGCGCATCCAGGGTCGGATTATGGCCGATGATGACGGGGCGGTCGCCCTTTTCAACGGCTTGTATCAGCACATGTAATGCCGTATTCAAATCGGCATCATACAGTGACTCGCTATCGGTGATATCCTGCAGCGGAATGCTTACGGCGCCGGCGACCAGCTCGGCCGTGGCTCGCGCCCGCAGCGCGGGGGAACATATGATGCGATCCGGGGCGAGTTTGTTCTTAAGCAACCACTTGCCCATGCGGGCGGCATCCTTGTGACCGCGCTTGTTGAGTGGCCGCTCGAAGTCATGCCGGTAAGCGGAACTCCAGTCCGATTTGGCATGCCGCATCAACAGAAATTGCGATGTCATGGTATTCACCCCGTAATAATGGACACTATAAAAAATTCCGTGACAGCATAACCAATTCAATATGAGTCCGTTATACTTCGCAAGTAAAAACCATCAAATAACCAGCGATTCACCGATCCCGTACCATGCCGGAACTGAATACTGATACCTACGCAGCCATTGACCTCGGCTCCAACAGCTTTCACATGATCGTGGCCAGACGCAGTGATGACCGCCTGGTGGTCATCGACAAGATCAAGGATATGGTGCAACTGGCCGCCGGTCTCTCCAATGACCGCATGCTTTCCGAAGAAGCCATGGTCCGCGGCATCGGTTGCCTGGAAAAATTCGGCCAGCGCATCCACGAACTGCCGCGTCAGAATATCCGCGCCGTCGGCACCAACACCCTGCGCCAGGCGCGCAACGCCACCCTGTTTCTGTCCCGGGCCCGGCAGGCGCTGGGACACAGCATCGAGATCATCGCCGGCCGCGAGGAAGCCCGGCTGATCTACATCGGTGTGGCCAATAACATGTTCAATGACACGGACAAACGCCTGGTCGTCGACATCGGCGGCGGCAGCACGGAAGTGATCATCGGCAAGGGCTTTGAACCCATCCTCACCGAAAGTCTGTACATGGGCTGCGTCAGCATGACCCAGCGCTTTTTTGCCGACGGCGAAATTACCGCCAAGAAGATGCGCAAGGCCGTGGTTTATGCGCGCCAGGAACTGGAATCCACCGAGAATATTTACAAGCAGGAAGGCTGGCAACAGGCCATTGGTTCATCAGGTACGGCTATCGCCATTCATGATGTCGTGACACAACAGGGCTGGAGTGAGGCCGGTATAACACACGAGTCACTGGAAACGCTGATGCAGGAACTGGCCAAAACCGGCAACATCAGCAAGCTGAAATTTTCCGGTCTTTCCGAACGGCGGACGCCGATCTTCGTTGGCGGTACCATGATCCTGTACGCCATATTTGAAGCGCTGGGTATTGACCGCATGGTGATTTCCGAAGGCGCCCTGCGCGAGGGGCTCGTCTATGACCTCATAGGCCGCGCCCAGGACCATGACATACGCGATCGCACCGTCGATACCATGATCCAGCAATACCGCGTCGACCCCGAGCATATCAACCGCGTTACCAAAACCGCCCATACCTTGTACATACAGTTACGGGAAAGCTGCGACCTCAATGAACAGGACAACAAATTAATCCGCTGGGCTGTCAGTCTCTATCCGGTCGGCCTGCGTATCGCCCACAGCCAGTACCAGAAGCACGGCGAATACCTGGTCCGGAATTCGGACATGCCCGGATTTTCTCGCCAGGAGCAGGCACTGGTCGCGACCCTGATCCGTTATCATCGCCGTAAACTCTGGTCCGACGATTCACGGCTGCAGCTCGAGGAGTCGGCGGACAAGATCCGCTACCTGTGCCTGATCGTACGCCTGGCCATCCTGCTCAACCGCAGCCGCAGCCAGTCACCATTGCCCGAATTCACCATCACACTCAAGGATAAAACAGTAAACCTGCACTTTCCCGAAAACTGGCTGACGGAAAAACCGCTGACCGAAGCCGACCTTGGCACCGAGGCCGATTACCTGAAGACCATCGGCATCACGCTGGAATTTGAATAGTACTGACAGGTGTCTGACTTTAGTCTGACACCGTACTAGAATTTAATAGGGCCGGAGTGGTTTAAATTAAACCACTTCGGCTCTGAATTTAATGGGGCCGGAGTGGTTTAAAATAAACCACTCCGGCTCCGTTACTCAAATATTAAAAGAGGTCCGAGCTATGTTTGAATTGTTATATGCCAGCACCGCCGTAACAGATTTCAACAGTCATAACCTGTTCCAGTTGTTATCGAATGCGCGGGTTAATAACAAGAACCTTGGTGTAACCGGTATGTTGATTTTTTCAGACAAGTATTTTGCCCAGCTACTGGAAGGTGATGAAGATACTGTTAGAAATTTGTTCGACACTATCAAAGACGATACCCGGCACACAAATGTGAACAAGTTTTATGAGGGTGAAATTAAATCTCGCTCTTTCTCAAAATGGACAATGGCGTTTCATGCCGTCGGCGATAGTGAAGAGCTGAAACAAATTCCCGGCTTTGAGAATATCAAGGCTGGAGAATCACTGATCAATACAATGATTGGCAGCCCGAACAAGGGCAAGGAGCTATTTATTTATCTGCGCGACTTTTTATTGTCGGAACCGGACAGATGACTGAATATTACCAATTTAATTTAATGGTAATTTAATGGGGCCGGAGTGGTTTAAATTAAACCACACCGGTTCCGTTACTCCCCGCAGTATTAACAATGAATCGGCGTCACCGAAATTGAAACAGCATCGAAGTGATTTAAATTAAATCACTTCGACTCCTTTTATTCCTTTTATGATTCAGGAGTCAAACAGGCTGACGATGAGCGGGGCAAGCATATCCTCGAAGGTCCACTCGAAGCCGGCGACGATCTGTTCGAAATAGTTGTAATGCAGCCACCCCAGCGCCGGCCAGATCAGCAGCAGCACGATAAGTCGCACGCGGTAATCGCCGCGCGTCGTTGTGTAGGGTCTGTATATGCCACCCTCGGACCGATATTCGGTTTCCACGACCTCGTCGTCGTTCTCCTTACTGAACGGCAACGCGACCAGGTTGGCGAGCCAGTTGGTGGCCCACCAGAAAACGAACCAGATGTAAAAGATAAGCATGGCCAGGGCCGTCAGGCCCAGGGCGAGACTGTCAGACATGACCGGAAAGCATAAAGTACAGTATAAACGGGATCAAGCTATGTGGTAAAAGAAACAGGGTAAGCAAACAGGGAACCGCCCAGACCTGGGTAATTTAATGGGGCCGGAGTGGTTTAAATTAAACCACACCGGCTCCGTTACTCCCCGCAGTATTAACAATAAATCGGCGTCACCGAAATTGAAACAGCATCGAAGTGATTTAAATTAAATCACTTCGACTCCTTTTATTCCTTGATATGAAATACGTCAAAATCTCATTGTTTTATAATTATCTGCTTTCCAAATGTTCCTGGTGAGAGTGTTCGTTGTTGGATTATTTTTTGAAAATACAGAACCGAATATAAAGACTCTGAACCCAATTATTCACATTTCTAACCGCCGGTCAGTGATTGGAAGATATACACCGTGCCGTCATCGGGGACGTGATCGGAAAGCGTCTTGCGGTCGATCAAAATATTGTTATTCACGCTGATATTCACGTGCCGGCGTAATGCACCGTGGTCATCGAGCACGTAATCCGAGAACCCGGAAGCAATCGCATCAACGCTACGCAAGACCTCGGCCACGGAACCGGCCGGTACGGTGATCTCGCGGTCTTCCAGGTCCGGGAAAAACCGGTACAGATGCGATGTCATGGCCACCGTCGGCATGGTGGGTTAACCAAAACGCACCGAGTACACCGGTGGAAAGTTATTGCCGAGGCATTGCCAGCTCTCGCCCCGGTCTTCCGACAGGTAAACGTTACCCGTGGTACTGCCGAAAGCCAGGCAATCGCCGGCCACGTCCAGGCCGTGTCTGAGGACCACATCGTAGGCGTTGTCCTGGGGCAGGCCCTCGCGAAAGGCTTGCCAGGATTCGCCGCCATCCGTCGTCTGCGCTACGAACAGGCCACCGTCGATGGCCATGCGCTCCATATCACTGCGTGCCGGTACGACCCAGGCGGTGCGTCCGTCGTTGGCATCCACCGCGACGGGATAGCCAAAATTGACCCCGCCCTCGTTGCTACTGACCTTGTTCCATGTGTGTGCCCCATCGTCACTGTAATAGACGCCAAAGTGGTTTTGTTGCCAGTAGTGATCCGGCTGGCCGGGACAGGCCGTGACAAAATGCGGATCGTGACCCCACTCCACATCCGGGTCCGGCAGGTATTCGGCCCGCATACCCCGGTTACAACTCGCCCAGGTGTTGCCGCCGTCCGTAGTTTCCAGCACGCCCGCCGACGAGACCGCCACGTGCATGTGGTCCGGGTCACGCGGGTCGATGACGATGGAATGGATACCCGGTTCGAATACGCCGTAATCAATGCTCGCCGGTGTGCCCCACCAGCGGTTCTCGCTGGTGGCCTCGCCGTTGAACAGATCACCGCCGCGACTTTCGTGGTTCCACAGTGGTCGGTTCAGTTCCCAGCTATCACCGCCATCATCGCTGACGAACAAACCGCCGGGGATGGTCCCGGCATACAGTCGGCCGGGTTGATCCGCACTGCCGAAGGCAATCGTCCAGATCTTGTAGACAGTGGCATCGCGGTATTCCGGCTCGCCCTTCGGTGCCGCCGGATCAAAATCCGGCGTGGGCATGTATTGAATAATATGGCGCGCACCCTCCGGGTATTTGACCGACGAGAGGTCTTCCCAGGTCTCACCGCCGTCGCGGGAACGCGACAGCTTCGGTCCCCAGTGGCCATGGTCCAGCGATGCCCACAAGGTTCCGTCACGCGGATCACGTGCCGCGTAGCAGACCGGGATACCATCATGCACAATCGGTTGCGGCTGCCAGCCCGATTTTTTCCGTTGAAACAGCACAGTGCCCTTGCGTGTACCCAGTAGCAGCAGTTCAGACATTTCCTTGCCCTCGTCATAACATCCGGATTAACTGGCTTTTTATACTTCTAATAACCAACCGTCAACCGCGGGTCGGGCCGGCGCAAGCGTCAGATGGAAGAAAATAATTCTGTCCCTGACGGGTGCAGTATTCGGAAATTATTCATTGAAATGATCAGATATATCCATGCTTTTATGCAGGATGCGCACGATGAATATATCGCTATCTGCCTGGGTATAGAAAATTATGTGGCTCTGGTGAGGAAAACGACGGTAACCCGGTTGTATATCTTCTGCAGAGTTGCCAATTTCCGGATTTCTGGCAAGTAATTCCAGGCAATTTTTCAATGAGAGATAGTATTGCTCTGTTTGGGCCAGGCCAAAATCAATTAATGACCTCTCTAACAGTTTCTCAATATCCCTGGCAGATGCCTCTGAGAGTACGTAGATTTACCTGGTCCGTGTTTTTACTTCCTTCCAGATTTCATCAATGGTACGTTTCGAAACGCCGCTTTTCTCACCTCTCTTGAGTGCCTTCAGCAGCGCATCGTATTTATCCTTATATTCCTGATCACGGCGGATCAGATCCCGGATGTAGTCACTGGCGTTGCTGTAATGACCACTTTCGATCTGGGCTTCAACCCATTCGCGCATGGGATCCGGTATTGAAACATTCATGGTGGCCATAGTGCGTTCTCCTCAAGAGGAGTATGGCAATAATTGGCAAACTTTGTCAATTAAACCTATGAAGAAATCAGTAAATTGACCCCGGAATTCGCGGTCCTTCGAATCAGAAACGAGTCATGTCACCCATTTTGATTTTTTTGTACTTGAGATAACAGGCGAATGAGCCGTCAGGATCTATATCTACCTCGTTCAGGCTGATTTCTCCCAACCGGTAGGGCCTGCCGGTGTTTTCAGGCACGTCCGAACTCTCCGGGTTGAACCAGACCTCGACCAACCTGTTATAGCCAGTATCAAAGGGATAGTCTTGCAACACTTGTTCAGCCACCTGCTGCCCCAGTTCGCAAGATTCATCGATTTCCAGGCGTTCTTTCAATGCCATCACGACCCGCATCTCGCGAAGTTTTTTATTAACGTCTATGGAAGTAAGCTCAAAAACACCATCGGCATAAGTTGTGGTGTTCAATGTGGGCGTCCGATGCTGCCAGTGGTCAAAGGCAATATATGTGATCGCGCCAACAACGCCGACGACGGCAAGACAGGTCACGGGAAACAGGACGGGATTGGCCTTGCGGTTCGGCGGCACCAGCACCAGGCTGAAGGCCAAACCGGCCAGCGCATCCACCCAGGGAAACAACAGGAATGGAATCTTTTCGTTCAACGTTAGTAATAACAGGCCGGCGATGATGGCACACAACAGCCGGTAATTCTGCGTCAGCTTCCTTCTGGCCCGGCTAATATATAACAAGGGGATGCCGAAAATAAGCATAGTTGGCCAGTGCGCCAGTGCCCAGGTAAAAGGCAAAGGAATGGCATACTCACCAAAGCTGGCCTTGACATTGAACAGGGAGGGATAATTCAAGGCAAGAGCCACATATCCCGACAGCAGGTTGACGCTTACCAGGTACAGGACAAATGCCAATGGCCGGAGCAATGATTTCCCGGTGATTCCACCAATCATCTTCGATCAAGCTTCCTCTTTTTCCGGTAGAAAACCACCTGCCTGCATGTTCCACAAGTGGGCGTAATGACCATCTTTAAGCAACAACTGCTGGTGACTGCCATCTTCGATAATCCTGCCCTGGTCAAATACCAGGATACGGTCCATGTGTGATATTGTTGATAAGCGGTGCGCAATGACGACCACGGTGCGACCCTGCATCAGGGTTTCCAGCCCCAGCTGGATTTTCTTCTCGGTATGCGAATCAAGCGATGAAGTCGCTTCATCAAGAATCAATATCGGCGCATCTTTCAGGATCGCGCGGGCAATCGAGATACGTTGCCGTTGACCACCGGAGAGCTTGACCCCGCGCTCCCCGACCAACGAGTCGTATTGCTGCTCGGTCTGCATAATGAACTCATGGGCGTGCGCTTTCTTCGCCGCCTCAATGACCTCGTCATCGCTGGCTTCGAGTCGCCCATAACGAATATTCTCCATCAGGGAACGATGAAACAACTGCGGGTCCTGCGGAATCATCGATATGTTTTCGCGCAGACTATCCTGGGTCACTTCGAGAATATTCTGCCCATCGATCCTGATTGCACCGCCCTGCGTCTCGAACAGGCGGAGCATCAAATTAACGAAGGTGGATTTACCGGAACCGGAAAACCCGACCAGCCCAACCTGCTGTTTCGGTGCGATGGTCACACTCAGGTTCTCAAATACTGGTAATCCTTCCTTGTACGTAAACGAGACATCATCAAACTTGATTTCACCCCGGGTCACCTGCAACGCCGGCGCATCGGGCTGGTCGACAATCTCATGCGACTGCACAAAGACCGAGACCCCGTCGCTGATATTGCCGAGGTATTCAAAGAACTCGAGGAAACTGCGGCTCAGACCCCTGGCGGCCTCGATCAGCATGATGGCCAGGCCCGCCACCATGGAAAACTCCCCGACTGTCATGTCACCTTCAGACCAGATCTTCAGCGCATACCCCACCATCGCGATCATCAACACCATCGCCGCCGAGTACTGGAACCAGCGCAGTTTCTCCATGTACCAGTAGGTTCGCAATGCATGATTCACTTCATGGTTCAGGTAGTCGGTCAGGTAATCTTCCTCGTATTTACGACGCGCAAACATCTTCGCATTCATGACATTTGTTACCGAATCAACGACCTTGCCGGTGACCAGTGACCGCGCCTCGGCAAAATCCTGGGCATACACCCGGCACCGTCGCGCCAACAGGTAGGACACGTACACGTATATCCCCAGCCAGAGGCTTAACACCAGGGCCAGCTCGCCACTGGCATTAAACAACAGGAACAGCGCGACCACGGATTTGATGATCAAGGGGTAAAAATCAAAGGTGACTGTCCACAGCGCATGCATGCTGCTCATGGATACCTCGGCGATGCGATTCGCCAGTGACCCGGCGAAATGCGAGATGAAATAGCGGTGTGAGTGATGCTGCAGGTAACTGAACAGCGTTTTACGTATCTCGCGGCGCAGTTTCGGCCCGGTCATGACCAGCATCGCACCGCTGGCGCGACTGAACAGGACTATCCCCAGGTTTAACAGGGCAAACAGGATCAGGGCATCCTTGCTGGCAGTGAAAACATCCATGCCACTTTGATTGGCCAGCGTTACTGCATCAATGATTTCCTTGACCGCGTAGGGCAGCAGGATGGTACAGGCCGCCTGCGCTGCCTCGAAGACGAAGATCGCCGCCAGGGTATAGCGCGATTTGAAATAAAAATACAGCGCGAAGCGCCATGGTGAATGTGGCAGTCGCGGCGCGTTCTCTGCAATGACTACTGATGAATCCATCGTGTAGTAAAGTCTGTCCCCTTTTATTTTACGACCTTGCCTTACTCAATAAAACAACTCGGATCAGCAATTATATCCGACAGGATTTTCTGGTAATCAGAGTACACTGGTTAAATATAGGTTTATTATTTCACATCAATCGATGCTGACCCTGTTGAAGGTAAACTATAGGGCTCTAACCTCATTTATTAAGTGCTATAAGATATATAAAGACATGTGTCCCACATTTAATGTATACAACCTAACCATAGCTTTCCTAATCGCTTTTCAACGGCCTGTCTTAATACCTCATCTGCTTCAGGCGCGACTTGAACTCCCCATCCTAATAAGGTCGGATTCTGACCAAAGTCGACAGGTTCATCATTTTCTGGATCTATAACAACAGGGTCTGTTGCTGAATCATAATTTTCTCCATCATATATTACAGGTCTTGTTAACATTGCATAACGAAGGTTCATAAGAAGAGCCCAAGACAGGGGCGCTTCTGTTCCTTTTGCATAGCCAGTATTCCGACCACCAATATCAACTATTTTTTCATCACCAGTAATTGCAGACTTCACTATTTGACCGAAACTGTGTGCAACTGCATCCGCAACTTGAATTCCTCTACACTTCAATGAATTTTCCTCTGCGTAAATTTTGCAACCAGTCAAAGAACTGAAGAGACCATGTAACCGTGCTGCCTCATTAGTTGATTTAAACATATCCTCATCAAAGTGAACTATTAGACTCTCAGTGTCTATACCATTACGGACAATGACCGATTGTAGTGCTTGTAGTGTTTGTATCCCTAACCGTTTTCTGGAGAATGGTCCAAAAAAGACAGCAATCTTTGAGTTACTTCCAGCGATATTCATCAATTTCTTTCGTACTAATTGCAACCTACTGTCTGAATCCATTCTTGAACTACTTTTAAATTCTTCGCGTTCTGGGTCAAATCCACTATCACTTAGCGCAGAACGAACTTGATCATCAAGACTTTCATTTACAAATACAAATGCGGAAACGAAAACACCCACTGAATTGTGGACGCTTTCATCTACATAACAAATAGTTTCAGATTTCAAAAGTTATTTTTTCCCGCTTAGCTTTACAAAGTTTCTACTGTCACCTTCATCAAACTTTCTTAGAAAGTCATCATCATCAAACTTTACAAAAAAATAGTAATCTGTCCTTTCTTCTATAACACCATGGCCAAACGCATCATGAAACACCTTTTCACCTGCATTAAATTTTATGCACGGTTCTGTATCTTTAGATGTTGGCTTCGCCGATAAATCTATTTTTGATTTAGCTTCATAATATCGATTCATTCTTTCCTCTCTTTTGGTAGATATCAAATTCTTACGATGACTATTTAAGTCCGATGCTATTATCAATATTCGATTTTCCAACCATTCATCTTTTTCACTTAAAACAAAAGACATAGATTTTTCATTTTTAAATATTACCTTAGCGGGCGGTATTTCAAACCATCTAGCAAATAAACGCTTAGAAGTCTTATGATACGAAACAATCAAGAGAGGAATCGCAAGAGACTCATAATAATCACACTTCTCATGAGACAAACGTATCGTCAATGCAGTATTAACGTCTTCATTTCCTGTAGACTTAAGCTGAACAAAAAAGAAGTCGCCAGTAACCATCCCATTTTCAGTAAATATTTCAACTATTCCATCTAGTCCATAATCAGGTGTTACAGTTCTATACACCCAATACGATGGAAGCGATGACTCAAATGCGACTCTAGATTCACTTTCGAGTTGATGTTGTATAGGCCTATTGGTCATCGGAATTATTACTTGTATTAGATATTAATTTAGATGCGAGCTCATCAAACTCTTTGAAAAAAGCTGCTTGAATGTCTGATAGTTTTGAGATTATTTCAGTTGCACTAATTTGCGTAGCATTAGCTAACTCAATACAGTCTTTGTAATTATGCTCATAAAGTAGTCTATGTGCAGTAGGTATTCTATAATTATTATTTATATTGTTAGCAGCTTTAATAACCTCTTTTTTCATGGAACTCAGCTCCATCAAGAACTGTAAAAGGGGTCAGACCCCTTTAATTTTGCCCCAGTTACTCAATGGATTCTGACCTTTTTGATAATTCTATATGATCGATCTCAATGAGTGTTTGTTCTTAAACACAAAGGGTTCAAGCCATTTCGTATTGTCCCTTGCATATACGAAGCGAGTAGCATTGCTAACAGTCCTTCTATTTAATTCCAACACAAGTTGATGTTGGCCTGCTATATATTGCATTTCAGATCGTTTCCTTCGATCAGCGCATAAAACAATGTTATGACTAATCGGGAAGCTAAGTTCAGAATTACTATTGCCTATTCCCAAAGAATCAAATACGAACGCAGGATTATCACTTGTTAGGAATTGTTCTCCTGGTTTTATATGGAAAAAGAACCATTTCATCGAATAGATTGCCTTAGTAATATTGTCAAGATAGTCTGGTCCAATTGTTTGAAACCAAATATTGTCTGGAGGCTCTTTCTTATATCTATTTACTACAGTATCAATTTCTAGTTTGCGTTGTTCTCCAATATTTGATAAGGATGAATCTTTGTCTATAAGCACGTCAATTTCATTTTTGCTTGATGTTCTGGTTTGTTCAGCTACCTGATCAAAGTTTTCTAGAAATCGATTCTTGCCAGCAGGGACACGTTTTAGCTGGGTAGTAAGGAACTTCGACATAATATGTTTCTGTTCTTGATCTAGAGATTTTCGTTGATGTATGGAATTGATAACTAAAGTTTATGGGGTCGGAGACAAAAGCAAATGCAAATCAATATCAGGTGACTCCGACCCCTTAAGCGCCTTAAGCGCGTTGTGCAAATCAGGAATTTGATGACATGACCCTGATCGAGGTTTGCCTTGATTAACAATTTAAAGCAAATGGGGCGCAGATATATTCAGAGAAAAAAGTCTATAAAATAAATCTGTCATCTTTTATTGTCTCTTTTCTTTAAACGATCACCCAATTTATATTGATTCGATCAGATGTAGTACTTTATCTTTTTCTTTATCTGAGAAGTCTCGGCTGTTATTTTCAATATACGCCTTTGCTTCCTCTTTTTTATTCTCAAAAGCTAATACTATTGCTTTCTGTTTGAGTAGAGTTTTCTTGGAGAAAGTGAGCCCTTTTGATACAGCATTGTTAATATTTTCAATTGCTTTTACCATACTTTCTACATCTTTATTATGGAATGCCATGTCGAAGTTAGCAAGGTATGGATATATTTCACGTGGGTAACTTAAAATACATTCTTCTATAATATCTTTAGCATCATCATAAGATTCATATTTTGATTTATAATTTGCATCTGCAATCATGCTCATTTGTTTTGCAGTATCACCATCAAGAGATTTAAGTTCGTCGCATAGTGTTTTTAAAATTTGTTGTCGCTCACTCTCCTCGATATCAGTCCCAACATGCAATAAGCAGTCAAAATACGCTTGAATATTAAAAGGGTTATACTTTTGTCTTAAATAATTCTCTCTTGCATATTTTAGCGCAAGTTCATATTCATCTATTTGCAAATAGACTTGGACTAGTTCTCTTTTGGCACGAATCGATATGTAAGGCTCATTGATAAGTGGCTCTAATCTTTCTAATGCCGATCGATTTCTTCCTGTAAGTCTATAATAAAATCCCAGAAGAAAATCATGTTCGGGACCATGAATTTTCTGAACCTCGTGAGGAAGTCGTTTATCTCTCAATCTTGATAGCGCAAGGCACAAGTAATACCTTAAATCATCAACAACTTTTTTATCTATATTTTCTTCATTCTCCAGAACCCAATCAGCTAATTTGACAACACGATGATAGTCCTTTCTGTTTCTATAAATATCCTTCATGCAACGTAAAAAATGTGAGGGAATTAATAATTTTTTATCAATGTGATCTGAGTCTGCCAGTGCAAGTTTAATGGAATAAAGATAGTCTGAGGAATCACGTTCAAATATATTTTCGTCTTGAAGAAAGTTCTCAACGTGCTTACGTATTTTATCATTAATTTCATGGGGCAATTCGATAAGATTTCTAGAAACATAGTCTTTAATTGCATCATTGATTCTTATAAATTCACCTTCGTTACCAAAGTATTCAGCTATATTTTCTACAACTAAATTATCTATGATTGGAAAATATTTATTTTCATCGAGGATATCAAATACAAAATCTAAACTTATCAAGTCAAACTGAGATAATAATACTATTAATAAGTAAATTTCTTTATCATCCTCATAATCTTTTATAAATTTAGAAACCTTTTCTTCATTAAATTCAGCTAACTGAAATGACTCTTTTTTCGCTTGATGTAGTTTTAGCTCGCTTATTAGAGATACACAAAATAGAATTTGATCTGGGAAGCCAGTCAGTTGTGCTGCAAAATATTCAAAGTCATCCCTTGTTAATGATATGTCTTCAATTTCTAGAAGCTTTGAGAAAAGTCTTTTTCTCTCAGATACTGTAAATTCTGGTATACTAATACAAAATATATGATCATAGTTATATTTTCTATTGAATTTTAGATTTCGTCTGCTGGCTACACATAAAATAATATGATTAGGGATCTTGCTGCTTACAATAGACTCATAAAACCATGCGGCTACTTCACCTCTATAGTCCACCACGCAACCATTGTCTAAGATCAGAATTATTTCATCGTTATCACATACGGATTTTAGTAGTTTTACAACGATTTTCTTTTTGTCTTCTATATCCTTTTCTAATAAGTTTTCTAGTCCAGCGCCAAGATCAATAAGACCAAGATCATTTAATTTTAGTATAAAATCTTCAATGCTATCGTTTCTGTCTAGATAAATAGTCGGAAAAACATACGACTCTCTAACCGCATGTGTTTTTGAAAGTGCATTCTTTAAAAATGTTCGACGTCCAATTGATTGCAGTCCTGACGTGAAAATACAATTAGGTTTTGGAAGCTCATGGTCGTCAATCCGTATTTCAAACTCCTCTAATTTGTCGTTTCTTCCAATAAAAAGCTTTTTTCTTTCATCAAGTTTTGGATGATGAGCTAAAGAAATTTGGCGTAGTTTTCCATGTATTCGCCTCGCAGCAACACTTGGCCTTGATATCTTTTTCAAATTATATTCATCCCTCATCCATTGAGGGATCCGGCCATCAGAATAATTTGTGTCATCGATTATTATGGGATATATCTTTTTCCTTAGATCTTTCTCCAATATTTTTTCAACGGCTAATATTTCTTTTTTCACCCATTCTGACTCAAGAGAGGCTTGAGATATGAAAAAAACAAATAACTGCGTTTGGTCAAGTCCCCTTAATATTTCTTCAATTGTTTTGCATCCTTCTTCAAACGTAATTTCATCATACTCAATATTATCTTTGCCTAAATTGTTCGCAACTATTCTCACATATGATTCTTTATCTTTACTAGAATGAGAAAGAAAAGCTCGAATCATTTTTTAAGAACCTAGTGTTAGAAGCTGTTTAGTATATGTTGGATTATAAATAAATTACCTGTCAGAAAAAACCGCAGTGATATTTCCCCCACTGCGGCCCTTTACCCTTAACTGCGTTCTCCCTTCTGTTGTTTCATAGTTCTCCTATGTGGCAGCTTCCACCTGCACCAGGTTATCGAAGAACGACGGGGCGTTGCCCATTTCGATAAACTCGGCGGAACTGGTGATGTTTACCGTGCCCTTGTTGAGTTGGCGCCAGTAACCGAGTGTGGCAACTACCACGCCGGGGTTGGTGTCGTCGGTGACATGGGCCACGCCTTCAAATGTGCCGCGGTCGTTGAACACCTTGACGTTGTCGCCTTCTTTCACGCCTCTCGCATCGGCATCTGCCGGGTTGATTAGCACGAACTGTGCGCCCTGCTCTTTCTGCTTGCCTTCCATGTTCGCGTAGCACGAATTCAGGAACGCGTGGCTCTTCGGTGTGACGATGTTGAGTGGATATTTCTTCGCCAGTTCCGGGTTGGTTTCCGGGCGTTCGTTCGGCGGCAGGTAATCCGGCAGTGGATCGATGTCCTGGCCCGGTTGCATGCCCTCGTACATCTGCCGGAACGGCGGGGCGACGAAGTTCTTCGCGCCGTCGACTCGGAAGTGGCACTTGCCGGTTTCCGTCGGGAAGTTGCCTTCCTTGTGCGGGCAACGTTCGTCCTTGCTGCCAACGTTCAAGCGGGCAAAGCCGTCTTCACGCAGGGAGTCCAGCGTGATGCCTTCACAGGCCGGGGCGTCCCAGTCGATGAAGTTTTCCAGGCATTCGGAGTCGGACCATTTCAGGCGCTCCTCGTCGTAGCCCATCTTCTCGGCCAGGCGGCGGAAGATCTCGTTGTTGGACAAACATTCGCCGGGGGCGTCGGTGCACTTGGTGTTGTAGGTCAGGTACAGGTGACCCCAGGAGAGGATGATGTCTTCCATCTCCGCGCCCATGGTCGCCGGCAACACGATGTCGGCATAGGATGCGGTGTCGGAAATGAAATGTTCCGCCGCGACGTGGAACAGGTCTTCGCGTTCCAGGCCTTTCACCACCTTGTCGGCCTCGGGCGATTGCGTCACCGGGTTGGAGTTCCAGGTCATGATGGACTTGATCGGTGTCTTCAGTGGCAACTCACCGGTCAGGCCGCGGCCCAGTTGTAATATGTTGACCACCTGCGTGCCTTCGGGGATCCAGTCCGGGCGGCAGATGACGTCGAACTTGTAGGGATGTTCCCACACCGGGAACTGGGTAACGCCGCCGCCGACGTGACGCCAGGCGCCGGTCAGTGCCGGGATGGAGGTGACGGCACGGATGGTCTGGCCGCCGCCCTGATGGCGTTCCAGTGCCACGCCCATGCGGATGGCCGCCGGTTGTTCGGTGGCCAGTTCCTTTGCGAATTGTCGGATGTCATCGGCAGGTACGCCGGTGATGTCCTCGGCCCATTCCGGGGTGTGTTTTTTCACGTGCTCGGCCAGGTCCTCGTAGCCGACGGTGTAGTTGTCGACGTAGTCCTTATCGACAAGACCCTGTTCGATGATGCTGTGGATCACCGCCATGGCCAGTGCGCCGTCGGTGGCCGGTTTCGGGGCGATGTGCCAGTCGGCCTGCTTGGCGGTGCGCGACTTGTAGGTATCGATGACCACCACTTTCGCACCGCGTTTTTTCGCATCCATGACGATATGCCAGTGGTGCAGGTTGGTGCTCATGGAGTTACACGCCCAGATGACGATGTATTTGGAATGAATGTAGCTTTCCGGATCGACGCCGGCAGTGGGGCCGACGGTTAATAACCATGCCGTGCAGGAACCTTCACCGCAGTAGGTGCGCTCGCACACCGTGGCGCCCATGCGGTTGAAAAAGGCGTCGCCGCCGTTGAGGCCGTGCACCAGGCCCTGGTGGCCAAGGTAGCTGGCCGGCATGATGGCCTGCGGGCCGTCTTCTTCTATGATCTGTTTCCACTTCGTGGCGATGGTGTCCAGCGCCTCGTCCCAGGTGATTTGTTCGAACTGCTTCGAACCCTTGGGGCCGACCCGCTTCATGGGATGGTGGATGCGGTCGGCATGGTAGTGGCGTTTTTCGTAATCTTTCAGTTTGACGCACAGGCCTCCGCGCGTCATGGGGTGTTCTTTATTGCCGCGAACGCCGGTCAGTTTGCCGTTCTCCACCTCGAAGACCATGGAACAGGTGTCGGGACAATCATGCGGGCAACCGCCGTGGAATTCTTCTTTGATTACTGCAGCCATCGTAAAGTCTCCTCATTCTCAGCTCATCGGTAAAGTGATGGTCTCACGACCCGAGTCGTCGGCAGGTGATTACGTCGGCTTGGTTCCGGTTGTGTTCTGCTGGTGATGACTGGATTCCGGTCTCCGCCGGAATGACGTCAAAGAACACCGGGTTGACGTCAAAGAACTTGCCTGCCGAACTCTCGACCCTGAGACCTGTTCTTTGAAATAGTTATGGGCCCTAGACTAGTCCTTTTTGGGATAAAGGTCGACAGACATTGGCGGGAAAAACGCTTGTTTGACTGGATTCCCGCCTTCGCGGGAATGACGAATGGGGAGATTTCAAAGTCGGATGTCGTCATGCCAGACTCGTTCTGGCATCCAGTCAATTCATGTCACTCTCGCAGAGTCGCAAAGCCCGCCAAGTAACCATTTCATCTACTTCGCGCCTTGGCGCCTTGGCGAGAATACCGTTATTGAAAGGTGTTTCGTCTATCGGGTAAGACTGGATTCCGTGTGTGCGAAGCCTGCCCTTGGGGTGCAAGCCCGGAATGACGAATGGGGAGATTTCAAAGTCGGATGTCGTCATGCCAGACTCGTTCTGGCATCCAGTGAAAGAATGCCCGCCGCAGGCGGGACTTGTAATACTGGATTCCCGCCTTCGCGGGAATGACGAAGGTTTGTCATTTCGAGCGCAGCGAGAAATCTGGTCTGTCCGTGCCAGATCCCTCACCAGCTCCCTCGCTACGCTTCGGGACAAGGCTCGGGATGACAGTTGAGGCGAATGACCGGTTCAGCCGTCCTTGCTCACGCTACCCGGCTTTTTCAGCTTGCGGGTTTTCTTGCGCGATTCGGCGGACATCTCGTCCTTGTAGGCGCTGAGCTTGTCCTGCAGTTTTTTATCGTTGGTAGCGAGGATCTCCGCGGCCAGCAGCCCGGCGTTCTTGCCGCCGCCGATGGCGACGGTCGCAACCGGAACGCCGCCCGGCATCTGGGCGATGGAAAGCAGCGAATCGAGACCTTTCAACGCCTTGCTTTCAATGGGCACACCGATCACCGGCAGCACGGTGTGGCTGGCGACCATGCCCGGCAGGTGCGCGGCGCCGCCGGCACCGGCGATGATGACTTTCAATCCCTTCTTTAATGCACCGCGTGCGTAGCGGCTCATGTCCATGGGCGTGCGGTGGGCGGAAACCACTTTTACCTCGTGCGGGATGTTGAACTGCTCGCAGACTTTCGCGGCCTGTTCCATGGTCGGCCAGTCGGAGTCCGAGCCCATGATGATGCCGACAAGAGGCGTTTTCTTACTGGTTGCCATATTCATTAGTCCCCGAACTGTATCAGGCCGGCGGCGCGGGTGGCGAGACTTTCCGCCGTGCCGAGATCATCGGCCGTGACGGTGAGGTGGCCCATCTTGCGGCCGGGGCGGCTTTCGCTTTTACCGTATATGTGCACGTGCGTGCCCGGGATCTCCAGGGCCTTGTCGATGCCGTGCGGCGTACCGCTGCCGCTGCCCTCGCCGAGCAGGTTGACCATGACGGCGGCCGGGGTTTTCATCTGGGACGAACCCAGTGGCCAGCCGAGTACGGCGCGGACGTGATTTTCAAACTGCGAACAGTCGCAGGCCTCGATGGTGTAATGGCCGGAGTTATGCACGCGCGGCGCCATTTCGTTCAACAGGATTTCATTGTTGTCAGTTAAAAACATTTCCACGCCAATGGTACCGGTGCCATCGATGGCTTCCACGGCGCGAATGGCAAAGTCGCGTGCGGCGTCCTGCAGTTCCTGCGGTATCGCGGCGGGCGCGCGCACGATGTGGCAGATGTGATCTTTCTGGATGGATTCCACCACCGGGTAGGTGGCGGTCTCGCCCGTGCGTGAACGGGTCACCATGATGGCCAGTTCCATGGTGAAGGGACAAAACGCCTCGACGTATAAATCGCGGTTATCGCCGTCGAGCTTGTCCCAGGCCGCATCGATATCGGCGACGCCGTTGAGGGTGGCATTGCCCTTGCCGTCATAAGCGTTGCGGCGTGCTTTCAACACCAGCGGCCAGCCGAAGTCAGCGGCGATGGTTTCGATCTCGGTGCGGTTCGTGACACTGCGGAATTGCGGCATGGGCAGACCGGCGGCGGACAGGGTTTGTTTCTGGATCAGCTTGTCCTGCACCAGGCCGATGGATTTCGAGGACGGGTACAACGCGTGCCCGGCGTCTTCCAGTCTGGCCAGGGCGTGGGCATCGACGAACTCGTTTTCCAGTGTCAGGTAGTCCACAACCACGGCCAGTTTCAGCAGTTCGTCGGGATCGTTCCAGTCACCGGTTAGCGCCGTGCTGGCCAGTGGTGCGGCGGGACAATCGGCGCTTTTTTCAATAAGGCTGACATCGCAGCCGAGTTGCCGGGCCGACACGGCGGTCATCTTGGCGAGCTGGCCGCCGCCGATGATGCCGATGCGCGGGCACACGGCAGGTCTGGCTACTGCCCCGGGTGATTCGATGATTGTCGGTGATGTGCTGTTCATGGTTGATGCTAATCTGACAGCCGTTGGCCGGAAAACCGGCGATTTTAGCACATTGGTGGCTGATTACAGGTGCGTAAAGGCGCTTTTTTGACAGGATTTCAGCTTGCCCCGCGCTGAAATGACATCAAAAAGTGGGTTCAGATCTGACTTATCCCCGCTCAGGCGGCGCTGGTGGTGGCTTCGAGCTCCGAGACGCACCTGTTGCGGCCCATGTTCTTGGCTGAATAAAGGGCCATGTCGGCGCGGTGGAAGACCTCATCGGCGTGTTCATTCATCTTGAATTCGGCGTAACCAATGGAAATGGTAATGGGTACGGACTGGTTATGATGATGGAAATTGCAACGCTCGACCACGTGGCGCAGGTTCTCGACGGCGATGGCGGCTTCCTCACCGTCGGTTTCCGGCAGTAGCAGCGCAAATTCCTCGCCACCGTAGCGGGCCAGGAAATCCGCTTCGCGGACGTTTTCATTGCACACCGTGGCCACGGCCTTGAGGACCTTGTCGCCGGCCTTGTGACCGAACCGATCATTGACCTTCTTGAAATCATCGATGTCGATCAGGGCCAGGGTCAGGGGTTGACGGTAACGCTGGCTGCGTGCGATTTCCTTTTTCAATTGTTCATCGTAGGCGAGTCGGTTCGGAATGCCGGTGAGGGCGTCACGGTGGGCATTGAGGTGTACCTCGTTGAGTTTTTCCTTGAGGTTGAGGCTCTCGGATTCCATTTCCTGCAACCGGTGTTTCAACTGCGCAGCCCGCTGGTCGGCGGCCTCCTGGCGCTGGCGTTCGGTAGTCAGATGCTCATCGAGCGCGGTTTCGAGTTTCGCCATCTGCGCATCGACGCAGGCTTTCAGTTCATCCAGGCTCTGCGCCTCATCCATTTTCTGATGCAATAAATCGTTTTGTTGGTGGAAATCCCTGTTCAGGGCTTCAGCCTCCATGCAGGAGATCCCCTGCTCCCGTTGTGTGGCTTCCAGGTGCCGGTACAGTGCACTCAACTGGGCAATAAGCTTGTTCAGATAACGCTGGATGTCATCCAGTTCCTTTTGTAATTGCTCGTGTACGCCGTTGATGATACTGGTGATCTTCTGGTTGACCGACTTCATGGAGCTGATCTGGTTGAGGCTGATTTGTTCACGAACACGATTCAGCTCCTGCATGGCTTCCCTGGGCAGCACCAGATGTTCGAGCAGGTTGATCAGGTATTTGTTGCTGTCCTCATCCGTTTGCCGCGCTGTGCATATCAGTTTGACGGTTTTATCTATCAGCTCCAGGTATTGCTGTTGCTGCTGGTTTTTTTGCGCCTGTTCACGGATAGACAGGATTTCATCATTCAGGTCATCCGGCAATGACAGCCGGTTGAGGAATTCGGGAAAATAATCGGTGGTTTTTGAGTTCGCTGAGGTAAAACCCGCACGAAGTTTCTCTGAACGTGTGAGGATGACCTCAACGGATTTCTCGATGATGATACGGCGTTCATCTTCGCTGCCGGCATGACGCAGGTTGTTTTTCAGTTTGGCGATTTCATCGTCAATATCAGGATCGATGCCGGCAAATGAAAACACCAGTTTGAGGATGGTTTTTTTCAACTGGTTATGAATCCTGTTCAACTCTGTATCCCGTCTAGATGATTGAATGAGGTTGTCCCGTGCCGGGCTGTTCTCCGGCGCGCCCTCCGCGTTGCCGGCGTTACCGGACATGGCGGCTTCCCCTGGCGACTGCATCGAATCCGTTGATTCCTTTTCTCATAATCAACATAAATTCCATTCGTATTTGAAAAATGACTTACCGGGGATTGCCGCGCCTTACAGCATTATTCCGGGCGCGGAATCCCATTCACAACAGGGTATCGACAGCCGGTGTAAAACCTTGAGTGTTGTGCGTCAGTTTGGAAAGCTGCCCGGGCGGGACGGTCTGGTGGCAATCAGGCTGCTGATTGCAGGCACTGTTCGGTCTTGCAGCGGTTGCGGCCGTCGCTTTTGGCAGCGTAAAGCGCCTCATCCGCGCGCTTGAATACCGTTTCAGTGCTGTCTTCCCCACGAAATTCGGCCATGCCGATGGATATGGTGATGGGCACGGACTGGTCGCTGTAGTGAAAATGACACTCCTCGATGATGCCGCGCAGGTTTTCAAGGGCCTTCAGCGCCTGGTCGAGCCGGGTATCAGGGAGCAGCAGCACAAATTCCTCGCCACCGAATCGGGCGAGAAAATCCGCGCTGCGGATGTTGTTGCCACAGACCTCGGCAACGGCTTTCAGAACCTTGTCGCCGGCCTTGTGCCCCCAGGTGTCATTAACACTCTTGAAATGATCGATGTCCAGCACCGCCAGTGTCAGCGGGTACTGGTTGCGCCGGTAACGCTGCACTTCGTCCGCGAAGCGTTCATTGAAAGCCAGGCGGTTGGGCAGCCCGGTGAGGACATCGTGCATGGCCTCTTTTCTGGCGGTGACGAGTTTTTTTTCCAGGGTGTTGCAGTGTTTCTGCATGCCGGTGAGTTCGCGGCGCATGGCCATGAGGCGTTGTTCCGATTTGGCATGCTGCCGTGACTCCATTTCGATGTGGGCCTTGAGGTTTTCATTCACCGTGCTGATATGGGCGTTGACGCAGGTCTTGATCTCCTCGATATCGCTGGTCGAATCGATCTTCATTTGCAGTGATTCGTTGCGCACCAGAAAGTCCTTTTTCAGGTTCCTGGAATCGGTGAAGGCCTGTTTGTGGTCGTTGATACTGCCGGTGATGTAAGAGTTGAGTTCACCCAGCTGGCCGATGACGCCGGAAATATACTGGCGAATATCACGAAACTCGTGCTGCAGTTTTTCGCTGCTCTGATTGATGATTTCCGAGATGTTTTTAACCAGGCTGACCAGGCCGGCGCTATCCTTGCTGCGATGGATTTTTTGCTTGATGTTTTCGAGTTCGCCGGCGGCTTCGGCGGGTAGACGGATATATTCGATCAGGTTCAGCACCAGTTCCCGGTTACAGGAACGCCCGGATTCGGAGCCGGCCGTTAACAGGTGGATGGTTTCATTGACAATTTCCAGGTGATCCTGCTGCGCCTTTATGCTGCGGACACGGTCCTTGAGCCTGATGAATTCATCGGCCTGTTCGTGACTGAGCGCCAGCTTGCTGATCAGTTCCAGGAACAACTCCGGTTTATCACTTGTGTCCTGTTTGCGCGCCAGGTCGCGGGCGTCTGTGTAGTCGAGGACGTCATTGATGGCCTCCTCTATCAGTGTGTCGCGCTGTTCCTCGCTGCCGGCATTGCGAATCGACGTTTTGAAGGTCTTGATGATGTTGTCGAGCTCTTCGCTTTCACCCAGATGGGAGAAGATCAGTTTCAGGATATTCTTATTCAGGCGGGTGCGTGTTTCCCGCCACTGCTCTTCCATATCGCCGGAATGCCCGGTTTTGGACTGTCCACGGTGCTGATCTGGTTTACGGTTGTCTGACATGAGTTTCCCGGGTCCTGGTTCCTGCACCGGCGGGATCACCTGGTACGCCGACGCGGCAGCGTCGGTTCAGGCATGAACGAGAATACCCCGGGCTATAAATCCGGGGCGGGTGTGAAAACCGACTACTGTGCAGATTCCTTATCGACCAGGGCGTTGGTGGCCTTTAGCATGTTTTCAAAGCTGCCGGCGATGGAAGGGCCGGTGAGGTACTTGCCATTGATGATGATGGAAGGCACGCCGCGGATCTGGTAGCGGCGGCCCATGAGCAGGGCTTTTTTGATCTTGTCATTGACGGCGTCGGACTCATAGGCCCGATCGAAGGCGCTTTCATCGATTCCGTTATCGGAGAACAGTTTTCGTAATTCGGCCTGGCTGCCCAGTCGCTGGCCTTTTTTATGGATGGCGTCAAACATGGGCTGGTGGACGCTATCCAGCACACCCAGTTCCAGTGCGGTGTAGTAGGCGCGGGCATGAGGAATCCAGGATTCCCTGAAAATGCCGGGCATGCGTTTGAATTCCACCTGCTCGGGTTTGTTTCTGATCCATTCCTCAAGGTGCGGTTCGAAGTCGTAGCAGTGCGGACAACCGTACCAGAACACTTCCAGGACCTCGATCTTGCCAGGGGCGACATCCGTGGGTTGCGGGGTGTCCAGGGTGACGTAGGTATCGGCGGCGAGTGCCGGCGCGCCGAGCAACAGCAGGAAGGTAAAAAACAGCTTCTTCAATAACATGGTTCTAATCCTTGGTAAATTATGTGTTCGCTGACCGGATACGGGTGTTCATGTCGCAGGAGTTGCCTGTATGGCGGTGTTGCGCCTGGGCCCGCTTTGCATGCATTAATTGATTCGCCCGCATTGATATGGTTTCACTGCCGCGGCCGGTGCGTGCATTTTGTCACAGTAATGACGGGACCGTAGCAGTGATTAATGCAAGCCCTGGACGTATTCGGAGACCGCCTTGATTTCCTCGGCGCTCATTTTGTTGGCGATGGTCCGCATGATCATGTTAACCCGTGTGCCGGCGCGGTAGGCATTCAACTGGGTCTCGACGTATGCGGCATGCTGACCGCTGAGCGCCGGGTACTGTGCGGGTGCATTACCTTCACCGGCGGGACCGTGGCAGGCCATGCAAGCCGGGACTCCGGTGTCCGCGTTGCCCGCCCGGTAGACTTTTTCGCCGCTGACGACATATTCAGGCGGGGTCTGGCCGATACGGCCCTTGCGCGTACTGTACCAGGCGGCGAGATCCTCGATATCCTGGTCACTGAGATTGGCAGCCATGGGTGACATCTGTGCATTCTCGCGTTCGCCGTTTCTGAAAAAATGCAATTGTGAGATCAGGTACCCTTCTCCCTGTCCGGCCAGATTGGGCCAGACCGGGTTGCTGCTGTTGCCATCGGCGCCGTGGCAGGCCGCACAGACCTGTGACTTCTGCTCACCGGCCTTGATATCTCCGGCAGCGAGGCCGGTACGAATCGACAGTATTAAAAAAAAGGCACACAAAAATAACAGGACTCGCTTCATTTTTGGTTTTTTCCGGTATTGAATTCAAGACAGGGGCAGCTTAAATCCGCTTGCCGGGCAAGTAAAGAACACAAGTTGCGCCAGATCATGGGATATTCACATTCTTTGCCGTCGCGATGCTTTACAAGCCCGCGAATTTAACGTTTCATCCCGGCATGCATGGTACGACTTACGGACGCGACACAGACACGACAGATCGCCACAACTACAGGCCTCTGAGGCAACCATGACGGATCGCTATGCGCAGACCCGTTTCCTGATTTCGGCCGCGGAGCTGTTGCAGTTACCGGCGGATACCGGTACGGAGGTGGCTTTCGCCGGGCGCTCCAATACCGGTAAATCCAGCGTCATTAATGCACTCACCCGTCAAAACGCACTGGCGCGAGTCAGCAAGACGCCGGGGCGCACCCGCCTGTTGAACTGTTTCGAGGTTATGCCCGGGCAGCGCATTATCGATCTGCCGGGCTACGGTTATGCAAAAGTACCCGAGCGCATCCGATCGCATTGGGGCGAAGTGCTGGAAGGCTATTTCCAGACCCGCGATTCACTCAGGGGGTTGATCCTTATCGTGGATATTCGTCATGGGCTGAAGCCCACGGATCGCCAGATGCAGGCCTGGTGTGAAAGTCGTGATTTGCCCCTGCATATCGTTTTGAACAAGGCTGACAAGCTGTCCCGCGGGGCAGCCGCCGGGCGTAAGCAGGCGCTTGAGACCGAACCCGGTCATTACGGCAGTGTCCAGGTGTTTTCCGCCCTGAAAAAAACCGGGCTGGAGCAATTGACTGCCAGGCTGGATGAGTGGTTCGACGTGAAATAAGCGGCCATCAGGCAAAAAAAAATGGCCCCGGGTTGTCAAGGGGAGGTAGGCATTCCGGGGCCTAATCATACCCGGCTGGGGAGACCGGGTTCGTTAGCTGTCCAGGGAGGGGGACAGCAACTTTCTTGCGTTAAATATTAGAACGCATCATGTTGTAGTAAGTTCACAGCCATGCTATCGATTATGCCAATTCACGGCTTTTATACACAATATATGGCATAAACCGACGTCATGCAGATTTTCTGCTTTCAGGATACCTCTGGAGGCCGCATTGAGCCGTGTAACTATATGTTATTTATAGTAAATAGTCCAACTGGTTAAATTTTAACAGATCTGTAATACAAGGCTTAAAAAAAGCCTTTTACCATTATCCAGACGATTTAATCCACAATGTTGTCCACTGATTTTGTGGATAAATATCAATCCGTTTTTTTGCAGTGAGTTAAGCAAAATTAATAACAGAAAGTGTTAAGCACGGCGTCTAAGTCTATGATGGTGCATCGCAACAGATCGCGGTTTTTTACTCCACGATTTTGATGAGTGAACCCGGCTCGGGTTCACCGTCGGGGTATAACGCGTTCAACAGCCGGAGTTGCTCCACGGCGTATTGCTTCAACGGGGATTGTTCAGCCAGGGCGGCGAAGCTGGTGTCTACCACTTCAGTGATTTTCAGTCTCAACGGCCGGGCGAGGATGCGTTCATTCGGGGTCATGGCATGAAAACTTTTCATACTGTCGAGAAAGACCGTGTCGTAGCGGGCGATGGCTTGCGGATCTTTTGTGATCCCGGCGAGGATGAAGGCCCGGTTGTTGAAATATATCACCGTCAGCCGGGCCAGGCGCTGACCGAAGCTGGTGTTGATGGTGGAGGTGCCCGTGTGGGCCTCGTTGCCATGAATATTCAGTACGCTGTCGTTGCCGAGGTTGTTTAGACCCAGGCGCTCGATCATGAATTGTCGTGGCGAGATACGCTTGTTCAGATCCTCGGTGGACAGTTGCAGCACGGCCTCGCCGCCCGGCGCCGTGATCAGCAGCCGGTCCGGCCGGTTGGTCATGTTCCAGCCACGTGGAAAGCTGAACGTGAATCCCAGATCCTCGTGATAGAAATTATTGCCGCGGGTAATACCCTCTTTGGGACTGTCACCGAAAACCACGCCGTCAAGCTGGTCCAGAAAGACTTCCTTGCCAACGTAGGATGTGTCGCCGGTTTTCAGGGCATCGGCGAGCCCGACCACTTCCTGCAAACGCGTGTCATTATCGGGATGGGTGGAGAACACGCCGTGGTAAATACGCGGTTCCCGTCCCTCTGCTTTCGCACGCTGGCTTTCGAAGATTTCCTGGTTTTTCAGCACCCCGATCACATCCAGCATGGCTTCGGGTTCATAACCGGTGGAGGCCAGGTATTCGGCGCCGAGGCGATCGGCTTCCAGCTCATGTTCACGCCCGTAGCCGCGCAGGAGGGCGGTGCCGAAGATGTTGACCAGTTGGTTGGCGGCGGCGTTATTCATGCCGGGAATAAAAATGGCGCCGAGTGTCGCGCCGATATTCGCCATCTGGGTGGCGCTGTACTGGCGCACCGAGTGCCGCGCGGTGACATGACCGATTTCGTGGCCGAGTACGGCGGCCAGTTCCGCCTCGCTGTTCAGGTAGGCCATGAGGCCGCGGGTGATGTAGATGTATCCACCCGGCAGGGCGAAGGCATTGACCTCGTCGCTGTCGAGCACGGTAAAGCGATAAATCAGGTTGTTGCGGTGGCTCTTTCGGGCCAGGCGCTCGCCGACCTGCTGGACGAAGACCTGTAATTCCGGATCGTCGTAAACGCCGTACTGGTCCAGCACCTGTTGATGGGTCTGGCGGCCGAGGGTGATTTCCTGCTGCTCGGACATGAAGACGATATCCTGTTCGCCGGTGACCGGGTTGGTGGCGCAGGCACCGAGTTGCAACAGGGCCGTTAACAGAAGCGGTAGTCGTAGGGGTTTCATCATGACAAATCTTATGACAGCCTTTTTATAAAATCATTGCATTCGTGTCTGATCCCGGCGTGACGGGTGCATAAAAAAAGCGCCGCTGGGGCGCTTTTTTCAAGTAACCATGGCCTGGATGTATTACATCCCGTATTTGCGGCGGAACTTGTCCACGCGGCCGGCGGTATCGAGCATTTTCTGTTTGCCGGTGTAAAAAGGATGACACTGGGAGCAGACGTCGATGTGCAGGTCCCTGGTGTGCGTGGAGCGGGTTTTGAAGGTGTTGCCGCAACTGCAGGTGACGCTGATTTCTTCGTAGGCGGGGTGGATCTCTGCTTTCATGGTGCTTGCCGTCGTTAAGTGGGGTTAACTGTGGGCGGCGAGTGTATTCGAATCGGGGGGCGGAATCAATTGCTTCCGGGCGAAATCGGCTCAATCAGCATCTCCGCCGGGTTTGTCGAAATGTATGACCGTGGCCTCCCTGCGCGCCCGTGTATTTCGGGTTTCCGGGCTCTTGCCCAGATCCTCGATGGTCTGCACCAGGCCATCCTCGCCCAGCACCGAATCCCACATCATGGAGGAAAGTCTCAGGCAGGAGGCCATGGGATTGTTCGCGGTCTGGCGAATCCGGTCGATCCGCCATTGCAGACCCTGCATGCGCTGGCGCATGTTTTCCGGTACGGCCGCGATCATGTCGCGGATTTTTTCCTCGCGCAGGCGTTCGAACCGTTCCGGATCTTCCCTGGCAAGAGTAACCCATTCGTCAAAATCGAAATTTGTGGATTGGTCCTTTTTGCTCATATATCTGGAGTATCCCGCGTTGTGAGAGCGTATGTATTATTATCGTTGACCGGCCTCGACATTGCATGGCTGAAATGTCGCCCCTGATCTTTATTTCGGGCGCGGGAAGGAAAATCTTTAAGGCTGGCGGATATCGATATCGAAACTGGCCACGACCGGGGTATGATCTGACGGCCTTTCCAGGGTTCTCGGTTCGGTATCGATACTGCAGGCGACGAGCTGTTGGCCGAGGGCTTTATCGGCAAGAATGTGATCGATACGCAGGCCGCGGTTGCGACGGAACGCCGCGGCACGGTAATCCCACCAGGAATAGGCGCCGGGGTTGCTGTCCAGCATGCGGTAACAGTCGACCAGCCCGTGGTCGATAAGCTTCCGGAACTCGGCGCGCTCGGCATCGCTGACGAGTACCTTGCCGGCCCACTCTTCCGGGTCGTGTACATCGATATCCGCCGGTGCGACGTTGAAATCGCCCACTATCACGAGATGCTGTTTTTCTTTCAGCAATTGCCGGATATACGGATGCAGGCGATCGAACCAGTCCAGCTTGTAGAGGTATTTTTCCGAGCCGACCTCGGAACCGTTCGGCACATACAGGTTCAGCAAGGTGACCGGACCGTAGTCGGCGGCGATGACCCGCTGCTGCGGATCGCTGTAGTCCGGGATCCCGCATTGTGGCGAAGCAGGCGGGATCCGGCTGAGAATGGCCACGCCATTGTAGGTTTTCTGGCCGCTGACGACGGCGTGGTAGCCGAGTTCCAGGAAGTCATCCGCCGGGAACTGCTCGCTGGTCATCTTGATTTCCTGCAGCGCCAGCAAATCCGGCTGGTGATTTTGCAGCCAGGCGACGACGTGCGCTTGCCGTACCCGCAGCGAGTTAACGTTCCAGGTGGCGACGGTCAGCACGGGTACATCAGGTGGACATTAGCAGGCAGACATCGAGTTACGGGACACGCCGGAATCAGACCCGGAAGCCGCTGTGTTTGCGGCGGTGGAATATGTCGTAAATCAACAGACCCAGGATCAGACCGATGGCCAGTGCCACGAGGATGTAGACGAGGTGACGCTTGAGATCGCCACTGCGGCTTTTCAGGGCCAGAATTTCCTGCTTGATGGAACCCTCGTCGGGCGGGTTACGCAGCAGGGCCAGTTTGTCCTCGAGTTCGATGTTTTGTTGTTCGAGTTCGGAAATGCGCTGGTAAAGCGCCTGGTTGTCCGCGCCGGCATCACCGCTGACGGGCGCCGCGGTCTTGCGCAGTTTGGAGATTTCAGCCTGTAATTCGCCGGCCTGCAAGCGAACAGATTTGATTTCCTGTTGCAGTTTGCTGTTTTCTTCGCTGAGGGCCTGCAGTTGTGGCTGATCCTGCTGTTGCTGCAGGCGGGCCTCGAGCTTGCTGATCTCGTTTTTCAGCTGTGTATTGCGGCTGCTGACTTCCTCGAACAGGCGGCGGGTGGGTTTTTCCGGTTGCAGGTATTCGTTCTTGATCCAGCCGGTGACATCGGCCTCGTCACGTACCTGGGCCAGTTTGTCGTCCCGGGCCAGGATCTCCAGTTCATCTCCGGTGGCCAGCAACTTGATGATGGGACTGTCGAGGCTGTTTTCCTGGTGCAGCCCGACCTCGATCCGGTCGATGACATAGGCGACCTCGGCAGCCACCGTAAGCGGCGCCATGAGCGTGACTGCCAGGCAGACCTGGATGATTTTCCCCGTATCGATTCCGTGCATGTGCTGGATTATATCGTTTCCATGCTTTGGTGAATGTTATTTCCCTGAAGATATGGATTATGCCGTAATTCCACTGTGTCTTAACAGGGGTTCGACACTCGGCTCGCGGCCGCGGAACTCGATAAACAGCTCCAGCGGATCGCGGGACCCGCCCTGCTCCAGGATGCTGTGCAGGAATGCCTTGCCGGTCTCAGTGTTAAAGATACCCTGTTCTTCAAACCTGGAAAAGGCATCCGCTGACAGCACCTCGGCCCACTTGTAGCTGTAATAACCGGCGGCGTAGCCCCCGGCGAAGATGTGCGAAAAGCCGTTCTGGAAGCGGTTGAAGACGGGCGGCTGAATCACCGCCACCTTTTCGCGCACCTCGTCGAGCAGTTTCTGGATGTCTTCGGCCGAGTCGATGTGCGGTTGCATGTGCAGGCGGAAATCGAACAGGGAGAATTCCAGTTGCCGCACCATCTGCATACCGGACTGGAAATTCTTCGCCGCCCACATTTTCTCGAACAGGTCCGCCGGGATTTTCTCACCGCTTTCGTGATGGCGGGCGAACAGATCCAGCGCCTCGCGCTCCCAGCACCAGTTTTCCATGAACTGGCTCGGCAGCTCGACGGCATCCCAGGGCACACCGTTGATGCCGGATACACCGGCGTAGTCGACCTTGGTCAGCATGTGGTGCAGGCCATGGCCGAATTCGTGGAACAGGGTGATGACCTCGTCGTGGGTGATCAGCGCCGGCTTGCCGCCCACCGGCGGTGTGAAATTACAGGTCAGGTAGGCAACCGGTGTCTGGATTGCCGAGTCCAGTTTGCGCCGGACCACGCATTCATCCATCCAGGCGCCGCCGCGTTTGTGCTGACGCGCGTACAGATCGAGATAAAAGCTGCCCTGCAACTCGCCGCTGCTGTTGTAGATATCGTAAAACATCACATCGTCGTGCCAGGTGGTGACACCCTCGCGCGGCCGGATATCAAGTTCATAGAGTCGCTGGACCACGGCAAACAGGCCCTGCAGCACGTTCGGCACGGAAAAATACGGGCGCAGATCCTCGTCGGAAAACCGGAACATGGCCTGCTTCAGTTTTTCCGAGTAGTAAGCAATATCCCAGGCATCGAGCGTGTCGATGGTGTATTTTTCACGGGCATGGCGATTGATCTGTTCCAGGTCCGACTGTGCCACGGGCGCTGATTTGTCGGCGAGCTCGGTGAGAAAATCCAGTACCTGCCGCGGCGTGGCGGCCATCTTTTTCGCCAGCGATAAATCGGCGTAACTGGCGAAGCCCAGCAGCCGTGCGACTTCCTGGCGCTTGTTGAGAATATCCACCATCACCGCGCTGTTGTCCCACTGCGGATCGTTGCCGGCTTCGGCCGAGGCGCGCGTGTTGTAGGCCGTGTACATTTCCCGGCGCAGTCCGGCATCGTCGGCGTACTGCATCACCGGCAGGTAACAGGGGAAATCCAGGGTCAAAAGCCAGCCCTCGTCAAAACCATTCTCACGCGCCGACTGCTCCAGGTAACCGAGCACCGATTGCGGCAGGCCGGAGAGCATGTCCTGATCGGTCACGTGTTTTTTCCAGGCCTGGGTGGCGTCGAGCAGGTTTTCCTCGAAGTGTGTTTGCAGCTTCGTCAGTTCCTGTTGCAAGCGCCGATAGGTGGCGCGGTCCTCGCTGTTCAGTTCGATCCCGGAGAGGCGGAAATCGCGCAGGGCGTTGTCGATGAGCTTTTTCTGTGCCGGTACAAGGCGCGCGTATTCGTCACTTTCGGCCACCGCCTTGAAGCCTTTATAAAGGCCTTCGTGCTGTCCCATCTCGGTGGCGTAGTCGGACAATTTGCCGATGCATTCGCTGTAGGCTTTTCTGAGCGCCTCGTTGTCGCGAACGCTATGCAGGTGACTGACCGGTGACCAGGCGCGATTGAGGCGATCATCCATGTCTTCCAGCGGCTGGACAAAGTTATCCCAGGTGAACCCGGTCGTTGTCGAGACCAGGTGTTCGACGGTTTCGCGGTTCTCTTCGAGTAATTGATCAATGGCGGGGACGACGTGTTCGGGTTGAATGCGATCAAACGCGGGCAACGTATGATTTTCAAGTAACGGGTTATTCATAACGGCTTATGGTCTTCTGTAATGGGAATGGAAATGGCGTCGCAGCTTATCCCGTCAGCCGCAGGCTAATCAACCATGTGGCCAGCGCGCCGCTGATAAAAAACGCAACCAGGCCGGCGCGGTAATAAAGCCGGTAGCGTTTGACCAGGTCCGATTCCGGAAGTGCGGAAAGAATAAAGGGTCGCCGCCGATCGCAGGTCTTGCCCATCAGATTCGTCGGCATGGCGACTTTTTCACTGGCGTGCCGTTGCCGGACTTCCTTGTACGCGGCCTCGCGCACGGCCTGCCATTCCTGCATGCAGATCTCGCCGTCCCGGTTCTGATCGAACCGTGCCAGCAGGGCGTCCGCGTTTTGTTTCCATTCGCGCAGCAGTTCGCGCACATCCTCGTTCATATCGAAGTTACCGCCCGCGCCGCCCTCGGTGCGAAACAGGCCGATGGCGTAGAGTGGATCGCCGGGACGCATGCGCTCTTCCGTATAGCGGTAGCGGCCGAAACCACGGCTGAATCGCGTGAATAAAGAGTGGCGGCCCGAAGTACTGCCGCCGGGCTGTTGTGACGGTGTTGCCGAGTGGCCGCGCCAGACATTCTTGACGGCGGGCGTGACCCTGGCGCCATCGGGATCGATCACGCACAGCCCGGTATCGTCGCGGAGCAGGAACAGATCGTCACTGGTACCCTTGCGCAAGGTAACCCACCTGGAATTCTTGCCCGAGCCGCGGTGTTCCTCGACGCGGAAGCGGTACCAGGTGCAGGTGGTGCCGGTGAGAGGCGCCATAATGGGCGGGCCATCGAGTAACTCCCCGGTGCCGTTCAGTTCAACATAGCCCTGGGCCGCGGAACGAATGCGGGAGGTCGGCGTGTCTTCAAACAGTCGCTTGCGGTAGAAGAAAATAAATGCGGCGATGAAACCGGCCACGGCCAGCACGGCCAGACCGATGGCCCAGAACCAGAAATCATCGCCCGGGCTGGTGCGGGCCCACTGGGTGATGCTGCTCATGCGCGCCGACGTGCCGTTTTTATTTCAGAAATACATCCTGCATGGATATCTCCCCGGGCAAGCGTTCATTCAAATAACTGCTTCATGTTGACGTCTTTCTTTTCTTCCTCGCTGAACTCCAGCAACTCGCGCGGCCCGAAATTGAACATGCGGGCGATGACGACATCGGGGAACTGTTCGATGCGGACATTATTATTGTTGACGCTTTCGTTATAGAACTCGCGGCGATCGGCAATGCTGTTTTCCAGGCCGGAAATACGGTTTTGCAAATGCATGAAGTTATCGTTGGCTTTCAGGTCCGGGTAGGCTTCGGCGACGGCGAAGAGATTGCCCAGACCCATGCGCAACTGGGTTTCCGCCGGTCCCAGCGCAGCGACATCGCCCTTCTCGCGGGCGTTGAACACGGCGCTGCGTGCCTGCATGACTTTATCCAGCGTCTCCTGTTCGTATTGCATGTATTGCTTGCAAGTCTCCACCAGCTTCGGCAGTTCATCGTGACGCTGTTTCAGCAGGACATCGATGTTTGCCCAGGCTTTGTCGACATTGTGTTTGAGTGAAACGAGGTTGTTGTAGAGAGTGATGCCGTAAATAACGACGGCCGCCAGCAGACCCCAGAAAATGAATGTGGATACGTCCATAACTCTGTCCTCTAAGATGAATGGGCGCCGCGGCCCGGGAACGCTCACAACGATTTGAACAAGCACCACATGCTAATGTAAATGAAAACAATTTTCAATTGTAAATCAATTACTTATTGCTTGACCCAGGTCAATCCCTGAGCTAGCTTAGCCTTTATCTAAAACCCGTCCGAGGAACGATCATGCAAGGCGATAAAAAGGTTATCGAACTACTGAACAAGGTGCTGAAAAATGAGCTGACCGCCATAAACCAGTACTTTTTGCATGCGCGCATGTACAAGAACTGGGGCTTCAAGGAACTCGACGAACACGAGTACCACGAGTCTGTTGACGAAATGAAGCACGCCGATCAACTCATCGAACGCATACTTTTCCTTGAAGGGCTGCCCAACCTGCAGGATCTCGGCAAATTGCGCATCGGCGAGAACCCGAAGGAAATGCTGGAAGCGGACCTGGCCCTGGAACGCGAAGCTCTGCCCGATCTGAAACAGGCCATCCAGTATTGCGAGGAATGCCGCGATTATGTGTCACGAGAGCTGTTTGAGAGCATCCTGGAGAGTGAGGAAGAGCATATCGACTGGTTGGAAACCCAGCTCGAGTTGATGGAAAAAGTCAGTATGGAGAACTACTTACAGTCAAAAATGTAAATTTATTGGGGATCAGGCCGGAGAATTGAAATTTTCTATTGAAAATGATTCTCATTAGTACTATCTTTACTCTTAACGATAGCTACTTATGACCCGGTTTGATGCCCCATGTTTGTATGTGTTTGTAATGCTGTAACCGAGAATGATATCCGCAGCGCCGCTTCGCGCGGCGTGGATTCACTCGAAGCCCTGACCAGTGAACTCAACGTTGGTGGTTGCTGCGGCAGTTGCTGCGAAATCGCCACGGAATGCCTGAATAACGCACTGGTCACGGCACAGCCCGCCGCCTGATTTAACTGTCCCGCCTTTCGCTGCCGCAGTTGATTGCGGCAACGATCACCGCTTTGTTTCAAGAATAACCAACGCCGATGAGACGTTAATACATGACGTCTCAGTGATACCGGGTATGGTTTGCCTCAACTGCCACATTCGACTCGTTTCTCAACACGCGTATACGATGCGCCGCTTCCAGCAGCGTCTCCACCACCGCGAAAAAGTGCGCCATTTTCAGGCGCAGTGATAGCGGGCCAATGCCCAGGTGCACGGTATTGCAGTCTTCGCACATCCACACATCACAGGCCCGGGTACGGCTAATGGCCAAGAGCTCACACGGTTTATCCATGATCATTCCTCAGTGCAGGGTGGAGCCCGCCAGGGGCATCCGGGTGGATTGCTGGCCGTGGTCGGCGCTATGCGCGGCAATCGCCAGCCATTGATCCATGACTCGTTCGCTGGTGCGAATCATGAAACCGGAATCCTGGTCCGGATGGCGGGCGAGCCGCTGCAGATGATCGCGGATCCCCCTGAGTACGCTCGGATCCGGTTGCCGGGCATACCGTGTCATCAGGAATAACAATGAAGCGAGGACGACTTCGTAGCTCGTTGGACCGCCTTCTGCGGTTGCGTTGTGTTCTGGCTGTTCAGTTTTCATGGGAGCTCCTTGACTTCACTTGGTTTGACTTCACGTGGCTTGATTTCATGTGGCCGAACCGGGGCGTGAAACGCCAGTCGCCGGCCGGGTTGGCTTTATCTGTTGAGTAGGTCGCGTCATTGCGTGCATCGCCGGACCGGGAGACCAGACTTTCACCGCAGGCAATCAGGAACAGGTTTTTAACCAGCAGCTTCATGCCGTATTTATCCGGTTGCAGAAATTCTTCTGGCTTAATCTCACCGTTCTCGAACATTTCCTGGATTTTCTCCATGCGCCAGCGCAAGCGTACACGGCCGGTTCCCTGTTCGATGACACACAGTTGTGGCTTCCCATCAACGAAATTGGCATGAACGATATATTGCATTGCAAATAATTCTCCCTTACGTATTATATTGCCTGATTGTAAATGATAATTATTATCATTTGTAATACTTTTTAGTTTAATCCAGGGAGAAAAAAAATGAGCTTTTTAACTTTTGATAGCAAAATTTTATCAAAAACAATAGGTTGTATTTTCTTTAGCAGTATGGTGGCCTTACCGGCGAGTGCCGAAGCCCCTTCCAGCGAGGAAATGTGGCGTATGATCCAGGAGCAGCAAAAGCTGATTGAGGAGTTGAAAGCCCGGCTGGAAGAGACAGATGGAAAGGTCGAAGTCGCCAAGAAAGAAGTGAATGAGGCAAAACAGGAAGTCGAGGCGGCTACGGAAGCCATGGCGGTGGCCCAGGAAACCCGCTCTCAAGGCGCCTCATGGGCGGACAAAACCAGCATCGGCGGTTACGGGGAACTGCACTACAACAACCTGAACGATCAGAATGAAAATGACGGTACAGGCGCCGATGATGTGGATCGTGTCGACTTCCACCGTTTTGTGATCTATCTGGCCCATGAATTCAATGACGATATTCGTTTCTTCTCTGAACTGGAGGTTGAACACGCCCTCGCCGGCGATGGCCAGCCAGGGGAAGTGGAACTGGAACAGGGCTGGATCGAAATGGATATCAATGACCATCACCGGGTTCGCGCCGGCCTGGATATACTGCCCATCGGCCTGATCAACCCGACGCACGAACCGGATACGTTCTACGGTGTTGAGCGCAATCGTATTGAATCGGAAATCATACCGGCCACCTGGTGGGAAGCCGGGATCAGCGTCATTGGCGAATTCGCACCGGGCTGGAATTATGATGTGGTCGTGCATTCCGGTCTGGATGTGCCCACTACCGGTGGCAGTGCATTCCGTCCCCGATCCGGGCGCCTGAAAGTGGCCAATGCCGATGATACCGAACTGGCGACAACGGCACGTTTGCGTTACACCGGTATCGCCGGCCTGGAAGTGGGTATCTCGGGCCAGTACCAGCGCGATATCACCGCCGGCGATGACCTGTTCGATGTTCCGGCGACGCTGTTCGAAGGCCACGTCGACTACAAGCACAGCAGCGGTTTGGCTGTCCGCGCCCTGTATGCACGCTGGGACCTGGACGATGACAACCTGCCCCTGCCCGGCGCCGGCGTGGATGCCGTCAATGCCGACAACCTGGTGGGCTGGTATGTGGAACCTGCGTACCGGTTCAAGGCGCCCTTCAACATTCCGGGCGATATCGGCGTGTTCGCACGCTACAGTGAATGGGATCAACGCAACCAGCTTGGTACACACCGGTTTGAGGAGTTCTCAAGTATCGTAACCGGTTTTAACTGGTGGCCGCATGAAAACGTGGTGTTCAAGTTCGATTACCAGAACGAGGATGCGGACGCCCCCGTGGACCGGGTGCTGGACGGCGTCAACCTCGGCCTGGGCTATCAGTTCTGATTATCCGGACCATGCGTTGTGATAAACTCCGGGGCGTTTTTTTACGCCCCGGTATTGTTATGAAAACAAGTCTGTGCCGATATCTTTTTTCAGCATTGCTGTGTACCTCATTCATGGTTGCTGCAACAGGTGTATATATGCAGCCGGAGGAATTCATCAAGTCGGTGTTTGCCGGCAATCCTCCGCAGGCGGAGCGACTGTGGATCACCCGGGAACTGAACGAGGACATACGCCGCATCCTGGAACGTGATCTCGGCATGATGCGCCTGCGCTACTGGCAACGTGACGGGCGCACGGCCTGGATTCTGGAAGAAGTGGGCAAGGAAAAACCCATTACCACCGGCTGGGTAGTCAATGACAGTGGCATCGAACAGCTCGAAGTGCTCATTTTTCGCGAGAGCCGGGGCTGGGAGATCCGTTATCCGTTTTTCACCGATCAGTTCAAGGGGTTACAACTGAAACAGAACCTGGAACTGGACGGACATATAGACGCCATATCCGGGGCCACGCTGTCGCGCAACGCTATGCTCAAGCTGTCGAGGCTGGCGCTGTTTCTGCACGACCGGGTGACGGGGCAATGACCTGGAAAATTCTCCAGCGCTGGCACCGGCGCATCGGTATCACGGCCGCCATTGTCGTCGTCCTGTTATGTGTCAGCGGAATTTTACTGAACCATACCACTGAGCTGAAATTGTCTGAACGCTACGTCGGCGTGGGCTGGATGCTCGACTGGTACGATATTCACCCGGCACAGCCACCGCTCAGTTACCGTGTCGGGCAAACACACATCACCCGGGTGGGTGATCGGCTTTACTATAACGACGAGGAGGCGGCTACCGCAGTTACGCAATTGCACGGTGCCGTTGCCTACGGCGATTGGGTCGTGGTTGGCGTGGATGCTCGCCTGCTGGTTTTCGATGGCGGCGGGCAACTGGTTGAACAACTGGATGGCATGGATGGCGTTCCTTCCGGTATGCGGGAGTTGGGAGTGGATGACCACGGCCAAATCATCATCCGCGCCGCGCATGGCGATTACCGTCTCGATTTCAGTTCGATTCACTGGGAGGAAGAGGATGAAATAGCGGCGGCATGGAGCGAGCCGGTCGGGATCAACCCGGCGCTGGAGCAGAGATTGCTCGAGCGTTACCGTGGCCGCGGATTGCCCGTGGAGCGTGTCCTGCTTGATTTGCATTCCGGCCGCATACTGGGGAACCAGGGTGTCTGGCTGATGGACCTGTTCGCGGTGCTGTTCCTGGTGCTGGCGGTGACAGGCATCTGGATGTGGCTGAAGCGTTAGCGCGCATTTCTCACCATAAATGACTGGGTTGGCCCAGTGGGCCATCGATCACAGGGAAATTATCCGTAATTGCAGATGACTCGTTGGATATTGTATACGGATTTTCCTCCACGTTTGATCGAGCGCAAATCATTCTTTAAATAAATGATATAAGTTATCATTATCATTCAATTTGTGGTTAGGGTTTACCGAATGCGTTTATACTTTTTGTTTTTCATTGCATTATTCATTTCTACGGCCGTCTCGGCGGAAGTGAACATTTACTCAGCCCGCAAAGAGGCGCTCATCAAACCGCTGTTGCAACGATTTACCGAGGCGAGCGGAACACGTGTCAACCTGGTCACCGGCGATGCCGATGCACTGATCAAACGTCTTGAAATCGAGGGTAAAAACAGTCCGGCTGACGTGCTGTTGACCGTGGATGCCGCCCGCCTGTACCGCGCCAAAACCCGGGGACTGTTCCAGAAGATCCCGTCCGAAATGGTTTCTGCGCGGGTGCCGGCCAGGTACCGCGATGAGGATGGCTACTGGACAGGATTGTCACTGCGCGCCCGGGTGATCGCCTATGCCACCGACCGGGTCAATCCGAATCAACTGACCACCTACGAGGACCTCGCTGATCCGAAATGGCGGGGCCGGATCTGCGTGCGATCCTCGTCCAACATTTACAACCAGTCTCTGGTGGCCGGCCTGGTGGCGCATCTCGGTATCGAGAAGACCGGGACCTGGGCAAATGGTCTGGTTGAAAATTTTGCCCGCGCGCCCAGGGGCGGTGACCGTGACCAGATCAAGGCCGTGGCGGCCGGTCAATGCGACCTGGCGCTGGTCAATACCTATTATATCGGCGGCATGCTGACTTCCAGTATTGAAGCGGAGCGCAATGCGGCCCGGCACATCGGCGTGTTCTGGCCCAACCAGCAAGGCCGTGGCGCGCATATCAATATCAGTGGCATCGGCATCACGGCGGCGTCGAAAAATACCGAACAGGCAAAGCGGCTGATCGAGTTTCTGCTCTCGGACGAGGCCCAGCACTGGTACGCCGAAACCAACTTCGAGTACCCGGTAGTCGATGGCATCAGGCCCAGTGAGACCCTGCAACAGTGGGGTGACTTCAAGGCCGATGAACTGCCCATGAACAGGCTGGGCGAGTTTAACTCCGAGGCCCTGCGTATCATGGATCGGGCGGGCTGGAAGTAAGCCGGGACATGCCCAGTTCCGCCACCACGGTCACCGGCTATTCGGCGCCGGCCGGGTTCCCGGTGCTGAAACCGTGGACTGTGCTGGTCCTGTTCCTGGTAATGATTTTCGCGGTGCCCCTGATCACCGTAATCAGCAGTGTCTTTGTCCCCAACGCGGAAATCTGGCGACACCTTCGCGAGACGGTACTTGCCGATTACATCACCAATTCCTTGCTGCTGATGTTCGGGGTCGGCGTTATTACTCTCCTGATCGGGGTGATAACGGCCTGGCTGGTGACCATGTTCCGCTTTCCGGGCAGTCGCCAGTTCGAATGGGCGCTGTTGTTGCCCATGTCCATCCCGGCCTACATCATTGCCTATACCTACACCGGTGTTCTGGATGTCGGTGGTCCGTTGCAGATCTGGATCCGCGAGTACTTCGGGATCGGCTACGGCGATTACTGGTTTCCCGAAATACGTTCCCTCGGTGGCGCCGTGTGCATGCTCAGCCTGGTGCTGTATCCCTATGTTTACCTGCTCACCCGTGCCGCGTTCGTGGAGCAGTCGGTGTGCGTGCTGGAAGTCTCGCGCACCCTGGGTTGCGGACCCCTGCGTTCCTTTTACCGTATAGGTATCGCACTGGCGCGCCCGGCCATTATCGTCGGCTTATCCCTCGTGCTGATGGAAACCCTGGCCGACTACGGCACCGTGCAGTATTTCGGCGTCGCCACGTTTACAACGGGGATCTTCCGCACCTGGTTCGGGCTCGGTGACAGCGTCGCGGCGGCGCAGCTTTCCGCCCTGATGATGTTTTTTGTCATCATCCTGCTGTACCTGGAATATCATTCACGCCACCGCTCACGGTTTCATCACACCAGTACACGCTACCGCAACATCCGCAAACTGCCGCTCACCGGTTCATCGGCCTGGCTGGCGACGTTCGTTTGCGCCCTGCCGGTGTTGCTTGGATTTATTGTACCGCTGTTTTTTCTGATGCAATGGGCGCGACAGACCTGGGGTATCGTTATTAGTGAGGATTTTTTCCAACTCATATACAACAGCATGGTGCTGGCCAGTATCACGGCCGTGGTGGCCATGATCCTGTCCATGGTCATGGCCTACGGCAAACGCCAGAGCGGCAGTCGCACCATCCGCCTGGGCACACGTTTCGTCGGCATGGGTTATGCCATACCCGGAACGGTCATTGCCGTTGGCGTGCTGCTGCCCTTTGCCTGGGTGGACCGGCATATCGATGTGTTCTTTAGCACCCGTTTCGGTATCAATACCGGGCTGCTACTGAGTGGTACGCTGGTGGCGCTGGTGTTCGCCTACCTGGTGCGCTTTATGGCGGTTTCATTAAATACCGTGGATGCCGCGCTGATGAAAGTAAAACCGTCGATGGACGAAGCGGCGCGATCCATGGGCATGAAGGATCTCGCCATTCTGAAAAGAATTCATATTCCTATGATCCGCGGCAGCCTGCTTACCGCAACCTTGCTGGTATTCGTGGATGTGCTGAAGGAACTGCCGGCAACCCTGATCCTGAGGCCATTCAATTACAATACGCTGGCAATCCGCACCTATGAACTCGCCAACGAGGAACGACTGGCGGAAGCGGCCTGTCCGGCGCTGGCCATCGTGCTGGTGTCCATCATCCCCGTGGTTCTGCTCAGCCGTTCCATTTCCCGTTCCAGACCCGGTAGTCATGCACTCGGTTAAGGTCGAGAAGGTCAGTATCGGTTTCGATGGCGTCCCTGTCGTCAGGGATTTGTCCATCGCCATAGACCCCGGGGAGATCGCCTGCCTGCTCGGACCCAGTGGTACCGGCAAGACCACACTGTTGCGACTGATTGCCGGTTTTGAAAAACCGGATACCGGCGAGATCTGGATCAATGGCGTCAAGTGCAGCGATCCCGCGGGCATGCTGCCGGTGGAAGAGCGTGGTATCGGCATGGTCTTCCAGGATTTTGCCCTGTTCCCGCACCTCAGTGTCGAGGACAATATTCTGTTCGGGCTGCGCAACAAGCCGGCAGCAAAACAGCGGGGCCGGCTCACCCAGCTTTGCGACCTGCTGCGCATCCGTGAACTGCTGGACAAGTTTCCACATCAGCTCTCCGGTGGCCAGCAACAGCGTGTGGCCGTTGCCCGCGCACTGGCTCCGGGCCCCCGGGTCATGTTGCTGGATGAACCGTTTTCCAACATCGATGTGGAACTGCGCGAGGAACTGGCCGAAGAAGTCCGCGCCACCCTGAAGGAAGAGGGCGTCACAGCCATAATAGTCAGCCACAACCAACTCGAGAGTTTTGCCGTCGCAGATCGTATCGGAGTGATCTATAACGGCCGCCTGTTGCAATGGGATTCCGCCTTTAATCTGTATCACCGTCCGCTGGACCGATACGTTGCGGATTTCGTCGGCCAGGGTGTGTTCATGCCCGCCCGGGTTGTCAGTGCTACGAGTGTCGAAACCGAACTCGGTATCATCAGTGGTTCCGGGCCACATAACTTTGCCGAAGGTGAAGCCGTTGAGGTATTGATCCGACCTGATGACATTATTCACGATGATGACAGTGATATGACCGCCGTGGTTGAGCACAAGATCTTCCGCGGGGCGCAATTTCTTTATACTTTGGTATTGAAGAGCGGTCAGCGTGTGCTCAGCCTGGTGCCCAGTCATCACAACCACCCGGTCAACCAGCCTATCGGTATTCGCATGGAAATCGATCACCTTGTGGTTTTTCCCACCGGGGCCGGGCGCGGTGTCTGAATTACCGCGCCCGGATGATGTCGTGTCGTAATGTGCAGTTGAAATTACTATACTAGGGCAAAGAATAACGAGTGAGTTCTGATGTATGAATGACTTACCTGAAGATCTGCAGTATTCCGTTAATCACACCTGGATCGAAGTCCAGAGTGACGGTTCCATGCGCGTCGGCATCACGGATTTTGCCCAGGAACAACTGGGTGATGTGGTCTTTGTCGAATTGCCCGAAGTGGGCAGAACCTATGCCGCGGATGAGGAGTGCGGACTGGTGGAGTCGGTCAAATCGGCTTCCGATATTTATTGCCCGGTGTCCGGCGAGATCATGGCGGTCAACGAGGACATTGAAGACAATCCCGAAAAAATCAACACCGATCCCTACGGTGATGGCTGGTTGTTCCAGATCATGCCGAAAGACGATAGCGAAACGGATGCATTGATTGACGTGGAAGAATACCAGGAACACATAAAAGAGGAGTAGAACATGGCAACAGTTACCTTACAGGGCAATGAATTTCATACCTGCGGCGAATTGCCTGCAGTGGGCAGCAAGGCCCCGGATTTTGTACTGGTGGACGGTGATCTGAATAACGTTTCGCTGGCAACCTACGCCGGAAAAAAGAAGCTGCTGAATATCGTCCCGAGCCTGGATACACCGACCTGCGCGTTATCGACAAAGAAATTCAATGAGAAGGCCGGCGATTTCGATAATACCGTTTTCCTCATGGTGTCGGCTGACCTGCCATTCGCCATGGGACGCTTCTGCAAGGCGGAAGGCACAGACAATGTTATTCCGCTGTCGATGATGCGTTCACGCAATTTCGCCAAGGATTACGGCGTGCTCATCGAGGACGGCCCGCTCGCCGGCATCACCTGTCGGGCTGTTGTGGTTATCGATGAAGACGACAACGTTGTCTACACTGAACTGGTCCCGGAAATTGCAAACGAACCGGACTATGATCGGGCACTTACAGATCTCAGATAACAGATAACAGACAACAGATAAAAGATAACAGATCTTTGAATCTGAACATCTAACCGGCAACGAACTTCCAGGAATCTTCAATCTGTGGCACAACAGGGTAACGCGGGTTTGACCCGTATTTTCAAGGCGTTTTTTTATTCCATGAACGGCATCAAGGCCGCCTTCGTCAATGAAGCGGCCTTTCGCCAGGAAGTGTTTCTCACCGTGGTGTTGTTGCCCGTTGCTCTGTGGTTCGGCGAGACCGGTGTCGAGAAGGCATTGCTGGTCACCACGTTGTTACTGGTATTGATCGTCGAGTTGTTGAATACCGGTATCGAGGCCGTGGTTGACCGGGTGGGCACGGAACATCATGAACTCTCCGGCATGGCCAAGGACATTGCATCAGCCTCGGTATTTCTATCGCTGCTGAACGTGGTCGTGGTTTGGGGACTGGTGCTGTTTCTGTAGCATTCAAACCTCTCCCATTCGTGCCCATGAGTATGAGTTAATCTTTCCCGTATTGTAGCGAGGCAAAGCGGGCGGCGCCGGCAAGACCGATGTTCTCGTCGGTATTCAGTAGCACGGTGATGTTTTCCAGGGCCGGAATGTAGGCCGGGGAAGCAGTGTTGAGAAACTCGTCCATGAAGGCAGGCGATGTGACGACCTCGGGATGCTTGATGGCGATGCCGCCGGAGATGACCAGCCTGTCGATCATATTGATCAGGCAGTAGTTACGGCATACACGTCCATAGAAACGTGAGAACAGTGCCAGTGTTTCGGCATTAGCGGTACCAAACACTGTCTCGGCGGATACCGCCTCACCGGTCAGAAACTCATGCAGCAGGGTCAGTCCGGTTCCGGACACCACCACATCATTGACCATGTACGGCAGGCCGAGCCGCGCCAGCATGAATTGTTCGAGGTTTTTTTCCTGTTCACCGTTGAACGCGAAGCCGGCATAGCCTGCTTCCGAGGGTACGGCAATACATCCCGTTTCATCTTCAACCAGGCAACAGTGGCCGAGACCGGTGCCGGCGCCGATGACAGCCATGCGCCGGTGCCGGTCCGTTTTTCCCGCCCTGATTTTACGGAATTGTTGCATGATATCGACAACGGTACAGCCGTAGGCCTGCGCCGTGAAATCGTTCAACATTATAATATGCCGGAACGGCACCTCATCGAGATCGATATCCCAGCACACATTCGGTAACAGACAGCGTTGACCAGTGACCGGTCCGGGCACGGCCAGAACGATACGGTCCACGTCCACGAAGCAGGGCAGGGATGCCGGTTTATGGGCGTGATAGTGTTCGATGAATTGCAGAAAAGATCCGATGCTGTTAGCTTGCGTGGCAAAGGAGAACACAGTCGAAGTGCGCAGGGGTTGCTGATTTTTTGCAGTGTAAAGCGCAAACCGTGTCGTGGTGCCGCCGATGTCCACTGCCAGGGTTTCGGTCATGGCGCCTTGCCGGTTTATCTGGCTGCACACACCGGGCAATGCGGATCGCGGTTGAGTTTAGCCTGGTGAAATTCCATGGACAGGGCGTCAAAGAGTAACAGTTTGCCGACCATGGACTGGCCGATACCCATGATCAGTTTCATGGCTTCCAGCGCCTGCATACTGCCGATGATGCCCAGCAAGGGGGCGATAACGCCATTGGCGGTGCAGGTCTGTTCGACATCGGCGTTGTCACCGTACAGGCAACGGTAGCAGGGTGATTCTTCCATTCTCGTATCAAAGACGCTGAACTGCGCCTCGAAACGAATGGCGGCGCCGGAAATCAGCGGTTTTTTGTGGAGCACACAGGCGCTGTTGATGGCAAAGCGGGTGTCGAAGTTATCACAGCAATCCAGTACCACGTCGGCCTGTTTCACGGCAGCTTCCAGTTCTTCCCGATCGAGTTTGTGGTCAAGGCTGACGATGCGGGTGTCCGGGTTGATGGCCGCCAGTGTTTCACCGGCCGAATCGATCTTGGTGCGGCCAATGTCCGCGGTGCCGTGCAGAATCTGCCGTTGCAGGTTGGACAGGTCGACCTTGTCGTAATCAACAATCACCAGTTCGCCGACACCGGCGCTGGCCAGGTACATGGATGCCGGTGAGCCAAGTCCGCCGAGTCCGATGATGAGGGCCGTGGCATCGCCCAGTTTTTGCTGACCGGCAGCATCGATCTCGGGCAACATGATCTGGCGACTGTAACGCAGGAGTTGTTCGTCGTTCATGAACGGAAGTAACGTGAAGGCGGTTGCTGTTGCTCCATCGTATAACAGTACAGATATACTTTCTGTAACTCGCTTTCCAGCCCGAATGGAGTGGCGGCATGGTCGCGCATATTGTGATCCATGCAGGTATACAGCCGGTTTTTCAATTGCATGAAGAGTCCTGTTGACGGCCTGCAATCCAGATCCTCGAGGATCGCAAGTATTGCCGGGTAATCCAGCAAGCAGGGATCATAACGCACGGACAGACGATTTCCCCGCCGTGATATGGAGTCAAAACCTTCGTAGCCCTTGATGGCCTGCAACAGCTTTTCAGCGTACGGCTGTGTCAGCGGTTCGGCCAGTCTGACAGTGCGGGAGACGATCATGGTTGCCATTGTGCACCGGTTCCCCGGTGATGTCCCGCCAGGTCATCAAAACATTCGATCGAGCTGAAGCCGCGTTGCCGCAGCAGTGCCTTGACCGTATCGCCCTGGTCAAAGCCGTGTTCGAGAAACAGGTATCCGCCCGGGCACAGATGATCCGGAGCGCCGTCAATAATTGTTCTGATCATGTCCAGACCATCGGCGCCGCCTGCCAGGGCGAGCCTGGGTTCGAAACGCACGTCGCCCTGATCAAGGTGCGGGTCTGCATCGGGGATGTACGGTGGGTTACTGATAATGACGTGAAATACATATCCGCCGAGATTCGTGAACCAGTCACTGGCGATCAATTCAACATTATCGAGGTCGTGCCTGTCCCGGTTATGTTCGGCGGTGGCGAGTGTCGCGGCGTCGATATCCGTGGCCACGATGTGGCACCGGGGACGCTCGCTGGCGATGGCGAGTGCGATGGCGCCACTGCCGGTGCCCAGATCCGCTATGCGCAGCGATTCCCGCACGGGAATATGCGCCAGCGCGGCGGCCACCAGGCATTCGGTGTCCGGGCGTGGGATCAGGATTCCGTTATTGACCTTGAGCGCCAGCGACCAGAATTCGCGTTCGCCGGTGATATAGGCTACGGGCTCGCCGCCGAGGCGCTGTTGCAGGTGTTGATCGAATTGCCCGCGTATTCCATCAGGCAATGTCTCCGCGCCCCGCGTATAGATCGCGGCGCGGTCACAACCCAGTGTTCGGGCCAGTAAAATTTCCACATCCAGGCGTGGTGAATCGGATTCTTGCAGTTTCAGTGCGGATGACCGCAGCAGTTCAGTAATGGTGGAAGAGGGCACGGTCACGCTCACCCATTAATGGCCGCGAGCAAATCCGCGTGGTATTCGTTGTTCAGTGGTTCGATCACCATGTCCAGATCGCCGGCCAGGAATTCATCCAGCTTGTACAGCGTCAGGTTGATGCGATGATCGGTGACACGGCCCTGGGGATAGTTGTAGGTGCGGATGCGTTCTGACCGGTCGCCGCTGCCGACCAGGTTGCGCCGGCTCTCGGCGCGCTCACTGTTTTGCTTTTCCCGTTCTGCGTTCAGCAGTCTGGCCTTTAATAATGACATGGCGCGGGCGCGGTTCTTGTGTTGTGAACGTTCATCCTGGCATTCCACCACGGTGTTGGTGGGCAGGTGGGTGATGCGAATGGCAGAGTCAGTCTTGTTGACATGCTGGCCGCCGGCGCCGGAGGCGCGAAAGGTATCCACCCTCAGGTCCACCGGGTTGATTTCGATCTCTTCCACTTCCTCGAGTTCCGGCAACACCGCTACCGTGCAGGCCGATGTGTGTATGCGGCCCTGGGATTCGGTCTCCGGGACGCGCTGGACGCGATGAGCGCCGGATTCGAATTTCAGTTTCGAGTAGGCACCTTCGCCGATGATGCGCATGATGATTTCCTTGTAACCTTCCATCTCACTGAGTGTTGCACTCATGATTTCAACCTTCCAGTGGTGGCGTTCGGCATAGCGCATGTACATTTTCATCAGATCGCCCGCGAACAGGGCGGCTTCCTCGCCGCCGGTGCCGGCCCGTATTTCAAGATAGATGTTGCTCTTGTCGGCCGGGTCTTTGGGCAGCAGCAGCTTTTGCAGTTCGGCTTCCAGATCCCGGTTTTTTGCCTCGGCTTCCTGCAGTTCCTCGCCGGCCAGGGTACGGATTTCCGCATCGGTGTCGGACTGCATGTCGCGGGCTGACTGCATGGCATCGAGATTATGCCTGTATTCAGTGTACTTGCTGACCAGGGGCTGGATCTCGGCGCGCTCCATGGACAGCTCCCGAAACCGGTTCTTGTTGCTGATGGTCTCCGCGTCGGACAGCAGCGCATCGATCTCGACCAGGCGATCGCTCAGCTTGTCCAGTTTTTCCAGTAGACTTTCTTTCATGACCGGCGCCGGGAGTTACAGCGGGACTACTTCTTCGGGATGTCCTGCTCTTTCAGATCAAACAATTCGTGGGTAGCGGAGAGTAAATCGATTCGACCGTTAACTCCAGCGTTTCTGAGCTGGCTGCTGGGGGTGTGAATGAGTTTGTTAGTGAGGGTATGGGTGACTTCCTTGAGGACGACCGCCGGATCGGCGCCGTTTTGCAGTTTCAACAACGCGCCCTGGAGTACTTCATCCTGGATACTGCCGGCATGGCGGCGCAGTGCGCGGATCGTGTCGACGGCATCCAGCGAGTTCAGCCATTCCATGAAGTTGAGGACCTGGGCTTCTATGATTTCCTCGGCTTGCAGGGCGGCCTGCTTGCGGTTGTTCATGTTTTCCTGGATGACGTCCTTAAGGTCATCCACGGTGTACAGGTAGATATCGTCCATGTCACCGACTTCGGGTTCGATGTCGCGAGGTACGGCGATATCGACCATAAACACCGGTTTGTGTTTGCGTTGCCGGATGGCGCTTTCCATGGCGCCCTTGCCGAGTATGGGCAATTGGCTGGCGGTGGAGGAAATGACGACGTCGGCCTCGGCGAGGTGGTCCGGAATGCCGGACAGGGCGATGGCATAACCCGAAAATTCATCGGCCAGTTTGCGCGAGCGCTCGACGGTGCGGTTGGCGATGATCATTTTTTTCAGGCCGTTCTCGTGCAGATGACGCGCGACCAGCTCGATGGTTTCGCCGGCGCCAATCAACAGGGCGGTTTGCTGCGAGAGGTCGCCGAATATCTGCTGCGCCAGCCGTACCGCGGCGAAGGCCACGGAAACCGGATGCGAACCGATGGAGGTGTTGCTGCGAATATCCTTGGCGACATGAAAGCTGTGCTGGAAAAGCCGGTTTAGCAGTTTGCCGATGCTGCCGGTTTCCAGCGCCACCTGGTAGGCTTCCTTGAGTTGTCCCAGCACCTGTGGTTCACCAAGGACCATGGAATCGAGGCCACTGGCGACGCGCAGCATGTGTTTGACCGCGTTGGCGTCGGGATGCGTGTACAGGTAGGGTTGTACCTCGTTATGACGGATACCGTGAAAACCCGACAGCCACTGTACCGGCCGGGTGCTGGTATGATCATCGACACTGCAGTAGACCTCGGTGCGGTTGCAGGTGGAGAGAATGGCCGCTTCCTGGACTTCACCCATGCGCGTCAGATCCTTGAGGGCATCGGTCATGATTTCGCGGGCAAAACACAGCTGTTCACGCAATTCCAGTGGCGCGGTGGAATGGTTCAAGCCGTATGCCAGAATACTCATAAAAACAGTTTACCCGTGTTCTTTTGACCACTCTAGTGAACAAATTATGCAAAATCCACACACATTTTAGCCGCTTTTGATCCAGATCACCGCGGATTCAGCTAGAATCGGCCAGGATTTCGCCCGCGTCGAGGCTGACAGTCTGCATTGATCGGGTTCAACGAAAGTACAGAACTGACGTTAATTATATATTGTCAAAAACAGTAGTTCCCCGTTAAGGTAATATTCATGAGCCAGCCTAAGGCAACCCTTCGCGCCAGAATCCCGGGTTATTCACTGATGTGTCTGTTGCCCCTGTTTCTCGGCGCCTGTACTACCGTGCCACCCCGGGACACGGATCTGACCGATATCGAACCCGACAAGCGGGTTGAGGTTTACGACCAGGCGGATGCGGAAGTCACGCCGGACTCTATTCCCCCGAGCCGGCCTGCCCTGGAACTGACCGATGAAATCCTCTACAAGCTGCTGCTCGCCGAAATCGCCGGGCACCGGGGCATGCTCGATATTGCCGTTGAAAACTACCTCGATCTGGCCCGTTCCACACAGGATCACAAGGTCGTGGAGCGGGCCACCCGCATCGCCGTTTATGCGCGAGATGATATGGCCACACGCGAAATGGCCGAACTCTGGATCAAAATCGACCCGAACAGTACCGATGCCCGCCAGGTACTGGCAATCATGGCCGTGCGTAGCGGCAACATCGACGCGGCACTGGAGCATCTGAATATCCTCATGGATAGCAGCAGCGGCAAAATCGATCAGAAGTTATGGATGATTGCCAACATGCTTGGCCGTGAGGAGGACCAGGAGGCGGTGCTGGCCGTTATGGAACAACTCATGGCCGACCGGGCGGACGATCCGCAGGCGTTATTCGCCTATTCGCATGTGGTGGCGAGACTGGGTGATCTGGAAAGGGCCCGGGAGTTGCTGGAACGGGTACTGGTGTTAATGCCGGACAATACCAATGTGGCGCTCAGCTACGTGTCTATACTGCAGCGCCAGGACAAAACGGATGAAGCCATTCAATGGCTGGAAGAAAACCTGAAGACCAGGGAAGATGATTTCAATCTGCGCCTTATCTACGCTCGCCTGCTCGCCGACGTTAAACAGTTTGAAGCGGCACGCCGTGAATTCGAACTGCTTGCCGCGCAGGCGCCGAACAATCCCGATGTGCTTTACGCGCTGGGCCTTTTATACCTGCAATCGAGCCGTACTGATGATTCGGAGCGTTATTTCAAACGACTGACCGAAACCGGCAAACACGTGGACGAGGCCAATTACTACCTCGGCCGTATCGCCGAGGAACGCAATGAACTAGACAGCGCGGGCAGCTGGTACCAGGGTGTCCAGAAAGGTGAAAATTATTTCGATGCGCAGATCCGGTTCGGGCTGATCCTGGCACGGCAGGACCGGATTGAGGAGGCGCGTGATCATTTGCAGAATGTGCGTGCCGACACCCGGCGTGAAAAATCCCTGCTGGTACAGGCCGAAGGTGAACTGCTGGCCGGTGAAGAGCGTTACGAGGATGCCATGACGGTGTATACCGAGGCCCTCGATGAGCAATACGATGCGGACATTCTCTATTCGCGCGCCATGCTGGCGGAAAAGATGGATCGTCTTGATATTCTCGAGAGAGATCTGAAGGAAATTATTGAAAATGATCCGGAGAATGCCCAGGCTCTGAACGCGCTGGGCTACACCCTGGCGGATCGCACGAATCGCTACCAGGAAGCCTACGAATACATCAAACGCGCCCTGGAAGCCAGTCCGAACGACTTTTATATACTCGACAGCATGGGCTGGGTGTTGTACCGGCTCGGCCGGCTCGACGAATCCGTCAAATACCTGCAACGTGCCCTGGAGATACGCAACGATCCCGAAATAGCCGCACACCTGGGTGAGGTGTTGTGGGTCATGGGAGACAAGGAACGTGCCCGTGATATCTGGGAAACCGCGTTACAGGAAACACCGGATGACTCGCGTTTGCTGGACGTGATCAACAGGTTCCAGAACTGAATGGCTGTTTCGACGTATCGATCAATCAACAACCCGCCAGGGTTGTGACTGACCGTCGGCCGCCTCCCACTGCCGACGGTTCCTTAACATGATGTCCACCTGCCAGTGAACTCTTTGGTACTATCCGCGGATGGCGGAACACAGTGACAGTGATGTGCCGGCGACTGTTCCCGATAGCGGCTGGCTGTTAAGATGACGTTATTCTGATCCCGACTGCCGGACGATTCGCAAACTCCCTTGAAACTATCCTGTTCATATCTGCTCCGCTGGATACTTGCCTGTCTGGTCGTCTCCATTCTGGCGGGTTGCGCAGGGATGGCGGTGGATGAAGCGGCAACCGGCCCGCAAGCAGAGGCGCTGTGGCAAACGCGGGAAATTGCCCTGCGGGGTATCAATGGCTGGGCGGTGAAGGGCCGGCTGGCCATAAAAACCAGTGACGAAAGCTGGACAGCCAGCCTGCACTGGGCACAGAAAGCCCGTCTCTACATGATGCGCATCATTGCTCCTTTTGGACAGGGTACGTACGAAATCAAGGGTGGGCATGGCAAGGTCAGTTTGCTGACCGATAAGAACGAAGTCTTCGAGGCCACTGATCCGCATACACTGATGACTGAAAATCTTGGCTGGAGTGTGCCGCTTCTGGGTATGCAGTACTGGATTCTGGGTGTGCCCGAACCGGACCTTGCCGTTGAAGGCAGGGACATCGATTCCCTGGGGCGTCTGATCCGGCTCGATCAGTCCGGCTGGACGATACAACTGACCGACTACAGGCAGGTGGGCAAGTACGAACTGCCCGCGAAGATCAGCATGGAAAACGACCTGGTCAGGGTCAGGTTGGTGATCCATGAGTGGGTTCGGGTCATATGAACAGCAATGGCTGGCCGGCCCCGGCAAAACTGAACCTGTTTTTGCACGTCACCGGCCGTCGTGATGACGGTTATCATTTGCTGCAGACGGTGTTTCAGTTTCTCGATTTTCAGGATGAGCTGGCTTTTGATGTTCATCGGGACCCGGCCATCCGGCGCGTCGGTGATTGTCCGGGTGTTGCCGCCGACTCCGACCTGGTGGTCAGGGCGGCGCGTGCCCTGCAGTCGTACACCGGCAGCCGCCTTGGTGTGGATATCCATATCAGCAAACACATCCCCATGCAGGCAGGCCTGGGCGGCGGCAGTTCCGATGCGGCGACCACATTACGGGCGCTGAATCGCCTCTGGGGCCTGGAATTGCCACTCGGTGAACTGGCTGCTATCGGTGTCAAACTGGGAGCGGACGTCCCGGTTTTCCTGCACGGGCATGCCGCCTTTGCCGAGGGTGTGGGGGAGGAACTGACGGACCTGGAACCGGCGGAGGAATGGTACCTGATCATCCGTCCGGACTGCAGCGTAAGCACCGCCGAGATCTTCAATGACGCCGATTTGACACGTCATACCCCACCTATCACAATACGCGACTTTCTGGCAGGGAGAGGGCACAATGACTGCCTGCCGGTCGTGTTGCGGCGCTATCCACAGGTCGCCGAAGCAATTGATTGGCTGGGGAATTTTTCAGAAGCCAGAATGACGGGCACCGGTTCCACCGTGTTTGCCGCTTTCGCGAACAGGGCGGCCGCCGAAACGGTTCTCGAGCAGGTTCCCGCGCACTGGTTTGGCCAGGTTTGCCGGGGACAGAATCAATCCCCCTTACTGCAACGATTGCGGCAACCGGACTGAGATCGGTCAGGATGGTTTATCGACAACAGAATTGAACAGCAAGCACGGTGAGCTGGACCGCCAGGGTGGAGCGCAAGGGATATGCGTAACAACCCCGGCAGAGCAGTGACAGGACGAGAACGCAGTACTGATTTTTGATGGGGTGTGGCCAAGTTGGTTAAGGCACGGGGTTTTGATCCCCGCATTCCCAGGTTCGAGTCCTGGCACCCCAGCCATATCACCCATACCAGCGGATAACATTGGCGGATCAGAATTTAACAGGTAACGCGAAAACCATGTCACTGGAAAATGTGATGCTGTTCAGCGGTAACGCCAATCCGGATCTGGCGTCCTGTATCAGCAGCCACCTGAGTATTCCACTGGGCAAGGCCATGGTTGATCGTTTCAGTGACGGTGAAATCATGGTGGAGATCGCCGAGAACGTACGCGCGCGCGATGTCTACATCATCCAGTCCATCTGCGCTCCGGCCAACGAGAACCTGATGGAACTCCTGGTCATGGCCGACGCCTTGCGGCGGGCTTCCGCCAACCGGGTGGTTGCCATCATCCCGTATATGGGATACGCGCGCCAGGACCGGCGCACACGATCGGCGCGGGTGCCGATCACCGCCAAGCTGGTGGCCGACATGATTTCCGCCGTGGGTATTTCCCATGCGCTGACGGTGGACCTGCACGCCGATCAGATCCAGGGTTTTTTCAATATACCGCTGGATAACGTGTACGCCTCGCCGGTGTTGCTCGGCGATATCTGGAAGCAGCCCTACGAGGATTTGATGGTGGTTTCGCCGGATGTCGGCGGTGTGGTCCGGGCCCGGGCCCTGGCCAAGCGTCTCGATGACACGGAACTGGCCATTATCGACAAGCGCCGTTCGAAGGCCAATGAGTCCGAGGTGATGAACATCATCGGTGATGTCGAGGGACGTACCTGCGTGATCATCGATGATCTCGTGGACACGGCGGGGACGCTGTGTAATGCCGCCGGCGCACTGAAAAGCCACGGCGCGCTCAAGGTGGTGGCCTACTGTACCCATGCCGTACTTTCCGGCAGGGCGATCACGAACATCAGCAACTCGAAGCTGGATGAACTGGTCGTCACCGATACCATCCCGCTGGGAACAGCGGCAAGAGAATGTGAAAAGATTCGCCAGCTCAGCGTCGCCGCCATGCTGGCTGAAAGTATTCGCCGAATCAGTATCGGCGATTCATTGAGTTCAATGTTCATAGACTAGTGACTCAATGCTGATGATTCCGCCTGGTCGCGGGCGGGATCCTGTTATGAAAGCCCTGGCAGACAGGGTTTTCTCATCCATAAACGGAGTAATTACGATGAAAAAATTTGAACTGGTTGCCGAGTCGCGCAGCGATGTGGGGAAGGGTGCGAGCCGCCGCCTGCGTCGTAGCAATAAAATACCCGGCGTTGTCTACGGACAGGGGCAGGAGGCACTGTCCATTACGCTGGGTCACGATGATGTGTTCCATCAACTGGAGAATGAGGCTTTTTATTCCCATATCCTGACACTGAAACTCGATAATAATCCGATCAAGGTAGTGCTCAAGGATTTGCAGAGACACCCTTACAAACGCCGCCTGTTGCACATTGACCTGCAGCGTATTAACGAGTCAGAAGCCCTGACCATGCGCGTGCCGATTCACTTCATCAACGAGGCCAAGAGCGTGGGTGTGAAAAGCGGCGGCATGGTCAACCACGTCATGAACGATGTGGAAATTTCCTGCCTGCCCGGTAATCTGCCGGAATACATCGAGGTCGATCTGCTGAATCTTGAACTGGGTTCTTCCATTCATCTCAACGAGCTGAAACTGCCGGAAGGTGTGGAGCTGTACGCGGCCCTTCATGATGAAAACCTGGATGCGCCGGTGGTTTCCATCGTCATGCCCAGAGCCGTCGAGGAGGAAACCGACACCGAGGCTGAAGAGGCCGAGGTTAAGGCTGCTGCCGCTGCGAAGGCTGATGAAGATGAGGAAGATTCCGACGACAGCTGATCCCGCCTGATACCGAGCCGTCGCTGTGCCGGATCCGTTTCAACTGATCGTGGGCCTGGGCAATCCGGGCCCCGATTACGCCCGTACCAGGCACAATGCCGGTTTCTGGTGTATCGACCGTCTGGCGCGGAAATACGCTTGCCGATTTCGTAGCGAAACACGATTTGCCGGCGACCTGGCCCGCCTGTCCGATGGCGACCTTGATTGCTGGTTGTTGAAGCCTGCCACCTTCATGAATCACAGCGGCCGCGCCGTGCAGGCCTTGCTGTCCTTTTACAAACTGGATATCGAACAGACACTGGTGTTGCATGATGACATTGATTTGCCTCCCGGTACCGTGCGCCTGAAAACCGGCGGTGGACACGGCGGTCATAACGGTTTGCGCGATCTCATTCAACAGACCGGCAGTAACGCTTTCAGCCGTGTACGCATCGGTGTCGGGCATCCCGGACATCGCGACCGGGTGATCGATTCCGTGCTCGGACGCGCGGGAGCCGAGGAACAGCGGCTGATCGACGAGGCCATTGACGATGTGCTGGTATTGATGCCGGATATACTCAGGGGTCGTATGCAAAAAGCCATGACGGTTCTGCATACGGTCGCGCCCGTGGATACCGATTCCACGGACGGGGACTGAAGCATGGGATTCAAGTGCGGTATCGTCGGCTTGCCCAATGTCGGCAAGTCCACTCTCTTCAACGCCCTGACCAATTCCGGCATTGATGCCGCCAACTATCCGTTCTGCACCATTGATCCCAACATCGGCGTGGTGCCGGTACCGGACCCGAGGCTCGATGCCATCGCCGCCATCGTACAGCCGAAACAGGTGATCCCCGCACACATGGAGTTTGTGGATATCGCCGGTCTGGTCGAGGGCGCCTCCAAAGGCGAGGGACTCGGTAACCAGTTTCTGTCGCATATCCGGGAAACCCACGCCATTGCCCAGGTGGTGCGCTGTTTCGATGATGACAACATCGTGCACGTATCCGGGCGCGTGAACCCCCTGGAAGACATCGAGGTGATCAACACCGAGTTGTGCCTGGCTGACCAGGAAACCGTGGACAAGGCGCTGCAAAAGGTGCTGAAAACCGCCAGAAGCGGCGACAAGGACGCGCGTAAACAACAGGTGGAACTGGAACGCATCGCCGCGCACCTGAACGAGGGCAGGCCGGTGCGCACGCTGGCGGATCTCGCGGAGGAGACGCTGCGGCACCTGCACCTGTTGACCGCCAAGCCGTCGTTTTATATCGCCAACGTGGAAGAGGAAAAACTCGAGGGCAATCCCTGGCTGGAAAAACTGCAAACACTGGCATCCGCGGAAGGCACGGAAGTGATCCCGGTCTGCGCCGCCATCGAATCGGAAATGTCGGAACTCTCGCTGGAAGAGAAAACCGAGTTCCTGCAGGACCTGGGGCTAAAAGAGCCCGGCCTTAACCGCATCATTCGCGCCGGTTACAGGCTGCTGGGCCTGCATACGTATTTTACCGCGGGACCGAAGGAAGTCCGCGCCTGGACCATTCCCAAAGGTGCCACCGCGCCGCAGGCGGCGGCCGTGATCCATACGGACTTCGAGCGTGGTTTTATACGCGCCGAGGTGACCGCGTACGAGGATTTCATTGCCTACGGTGGTGAGCAGGGTGCGAAGACTGCCGGCAAGTGGTGGCTGGAAGGCAAGGAATATGTCGTAAACGACGGTGATGTTATGCTGTTCCGATTCAACGTTTAAATAAACGGATGTCATTCCGAGCCTTGTCCCTCGCTACGCTTCGGGACAAGGCTCGAAATGACAGGTACTTGTCATTATGGATCCAACCCGGCTTTGCAACGAACTGATCAACACCGTCCGCTCCTTCCACGGCAGCGGACTCAGTACCGGTACGTCCGGTAACGCCAGCGTACGTAGCGAAGCCGGGTTCATCATCACGCCGACCGGCGTGGACTACGATGATTTGCAGAGCGAGTCCCTCGTAGAAATGGATTTGAACGGTACTGTTGTGAACGGTGCATTAAAACCTTCCAGCGAGTGGCGTTTCCATCGGGCGATTTACACCTCCCGCCCGGAGACCAACGCGGTGGTTCACGTGCACTCACCCTATGCCACCGGCATCGCCTGCACCCGCAAGGGAATACCGGCGTTTCATTACATGATTGCACTGGCCGGCGGCGATTGCATACGCTGCGCCGAATACGCCACTTTCGGTACGGAAGCATTATCCGACAATGCTCTGGCGGCCCTGCAGGACCGCAAGGCCTGCCTGCTGGCCAACCACGGCCAGATCGCCGTGGGCGGGGATTTGCAGGAGGCGCTGACACTTGCCGAAGCCGTGGAAAATCTCGCGCAGCAATACTGGATCAGTACTGTTTTCGGGGAACCCGAACTGCTGGATGCGGACGAAATGCGTGTGAATCTGGAAAAATTCAGGCACTACGGTGAGCAGTAAAACGTATGCCATTATCTTTACAACCGTTTCATCTGGCCATTCCCGTTGACGACATTGCAGCGAGCGAGCGCTTTTATGTCGACACCCTGGGTTGTACGCCGGGACGGCGCGGCGAACGCTGGATCGATTTTGATTTTTTCGGTCACCAGCTTTCCGCGCATCTAACGGCCCGGTCAGACAATCCGGTGCCGACCAATCCTGTTGATGGTGAGGATGTGCCGGTGCGTCACTTCGGCGTCGTTCTCGACCGGAATGACTGGCAGGCTTTGCAGCAACGCCTGCTCGATGCCGGTGCGGAATTTTTGATCAAGCCCACGATCCGCTTTGCCGGGCAGCCCGGCGAACAGGCCACGTTTTTTCTCCGCGATCCTTCGGGTAATGCTCTGGAATTCAAGTCGTTCCTATCCCCCGAACAGTTGTTTGCCGGAGCATAATGGCGGCATGGCGATACGTATCCCTCCCGCTGCCGAGCTGATTACCGTGCCCGGTGAAGTGTCGCTGGAGTACGGCGGGACACTGAAAAGCCCGGTCGTGGCCATGGAACGCCTGGGCCAGGTACGCGACGATTCCGCGCCGGTGGTACTGATCTTTACCGGCATCTCTCCGGATTCGCACGTAGCCTCCTCGGCGCTCGACGCATCCACCGGCTGGTGGGAATACATGGTGGGCAGCGGTTTGCCCGTAAACCTGGATGAATGCCAGGTGATCTGCATCAACACACCGGGCGGTTGTTACGGCTCGACCGGACCGTTGTCTATCAACCCGGATACTCATCAAGCTTACGGCCCGCAGTACCCGCCGCTGAGCCTGTGGGACATTGCCCGCATCAGCGGCATGGCGCTGGAACAGATTGGCATTGACAACATTCATTGCGTTATCGGGCCATCCATGGGCGGCATGGTCGCGCTGGCCTGGTTGCTGACCTGGCCGGGCCGTAGCCGCCACATGGTCAATATTTCCGCGACGCTGGAGGCCGGCACCTTCGCCATTGCACTGCGATCCCTGCAACGCGAGATCATCCGTTCGGATCCCGGATTCAACCAGGGTAACTACCATGACAGGCGGGCACTGAGGCAGGGTATGACCCTGGCGCGCAAACTGGGAATGATCACCTATCGATCGGCGGATGAATGGCGACAGCGATTCGGCCGCTCGCGTGACAGTGTGGGAGAGCACGGCGGTCGTTTCGTGATTGAATCCTACCTGACCCTGAATTCGGAAAAATTTGCTGACAGTTTTGATCCCAACAGTTACCTGATTCTGTCGCAGGCCATGGACTGGTTTTCAGTAGCGGAGACAACGGCTGATCCGGTGCGGGCGTTTTCAGAGTGCGGGCTTGAATCGGCGCTGGTCATCGGGGTAAATTCAGACTTCCTGTTCCCGGAATACCAGCAACGGGAATTGGCGCAATGTCTGCAGGCGGCCGGGATCCACTGTGACTATGAATGTGTAGCATCACATTACGGACACGATGCCTTTCTTATCGACGAGGAAAATTTCTCTCCCCTGGTACGTGCGTATCTTGGCCGGACTATGGAAAACGCGGAGTCATGATCGATACCTATAACGACTTTGGTGAATTGTCAGCGTATCACCTCGAGGAGGTGGATTACCGTATCCACAGGCGCGAGGTCGATTCCCGCTACGCGATCATGGCCATTCATGGCGGCACTATCGAACGCGGCACCATGAAAATTGCCGATCTCATCGCTGCCGACGATTATGCTTATTACTGTTTTGAAGGCATCCACAACGCTTCCCGGCATCTGCATATTACCTCCAACCGTTTCAATGAACCCCGCGCGCTGGAAGTTGCGCGCAGTGTCGACACCGTGATCACGGTGCACGGCGCTTACGGCCAGGCCCGGGAAGTGTATCTTGGAGGACTGGACGAGGAACTGAAAAGCCGGTTTATAGAGGCGCTGCTGTCTGCCGGGTTCGCGGCGCGGCCGGATCCCAGTCCGACACGCCAGGGCCGCGGTAAATCCAACATCTGCAATCGCGGCCGCTCGGGCCGGGGCGTGCAACTGGAATTACCGCGGGGTTTGAGAAAGTCGCTGTTTATCAAGCCCTCATTCAGGGACAGTACCTGGCAGCCCGGTGAACGCTTGCAGGATTTTGTCGCGGCAATTCGCACAGCGCTGGATTAGCGAGACTGTTTGAAAACCAGGTATTGCATGGCCAGGGAATTGATCCATGTGGCCAGTTGGTCTGTCCACCCGGGCGCCTGCGCACAGGCCCGCGAGATCTGTATCGACAGCATGCCGTCATCCCGCGTTGCCGGTTGTTCCCGGGTTTTTACGATCAGGGCATCCTCGGTTTTGTAGATAATATATTTTTTGCCGGTATCGATATCGTGATACACCGACGAGCCGTACTGTGTATCCACCAGCCAGTGGCCCGCATTCAACAAAGCAGATTCGAACGGGTCAAACCAGAGCTCGGGCCTGAGATCGTGTGACAGCTTGCGCCGCGTGTTCTGCTCACGCACATCGGTATAACGCCCGGAAAGCCGGTCCAGCCGGTACAATGATTCAAAACCCAGGGTCACGGCCGGCCCTTTCCATTTCAGAAAGCTGGCATCCAGTTGCCACTGATCGCCATAAACCGGGAATTCCTCCGGGAAACAGAAGTCACCGCTACGGAGCACGGCGATGTAAACATCATCGGCAAAGGCCTTGAATTCGAGTTCGGCCACCGGCTGTTCGATGTTGAAGCGGTCGTAAAGCCAGTACGAGGAAAAGGACAGCAGGGCAACCAGTACCAGCACAAACGGAAAGCCGATGACAAGTATGAATTTAAGCAGCCTGCGCAGCATGTGATCTTCCATTCTACAGTCTATCCGGAGATACAGGATTGTACCGGACCCGGACATGGCAGGCACGGTTTCGTGTACTGCCACGGCATCGGGTCGTGATGCGCTATGGACGGCGTATGAGGCCGGCTCAACGCTAACGCATACCGGCATTGCCCGTCACACGCCGCCGGCCGGGTCCTGCTCCCGATAATAATACTTTACTTCGCCCAAACGCTGACTATAGTTACGCACATTACAGCAGCGGTGCAAACAATGTATCGTAACAAAACAGTATCGGCCGGAGTGCATCCGGCAACCACTCCCGGTGTGCCTGCAGCGGCGCCCTCATGGACAACCATGCCTGCGGCGCACGCCGGCCGCGGACACGCCTGAGTTTTACCCCGCTTAACCCCGTCATGTCCGATCCCATACCTGCGCGGAAGGCCGCTGCAGTCAGGCTCCGCTATTCGTTCAGGAAAATAATGACCGGCTCGGATCTGTCGCGGCGGCGCTTGCCGCTGATGTCCGCGATCAGCGAGGTTCCGGGTCCCGTGGTCTGGCTGACCGCCTGTGGACACGGCGATGAGGTCAGCGGCATCGTGGTCATTCAGGAAATTTTCAGACACATTCGCCGGCGCCTGTGCTGCGGATCCATTTTTGCGTTCCCGCTGATGAACCCGTTCGGTTTCGAGATGGTGTCCCGGAACATCACCATGAGCAGTGAGGATCTGAATCGCTCTTTCCCGGGCAATCCTGACGGTACCCTGGGTGAACGTATTGCCGATCTCATCTTTACCAGCATTATCGATACCCGTCCCGACCTGGTTCTGGATCTGCATAATGACTGGATCGAATCCATTCCCTATGTATTGTTGGATCACCCGCCCGCTCATGCGCACAGACAGGCTTACCGTGACGCCCGTTCCGCCGCGCGGCAATCGGGCATGTGCGTGGTCGTTGATGATGAAGAACTGCACAGCAGTTTGTCGTTCAACCTGCTGCTGAATGATGTCCCGTCGCTGACGCTGGAACTGGGCAAGTCGTATGTGGTCAGTGAATCGAACGTCAAACACGGTGTCGAGGCAATCGGTAACATACTGGCTTCGCTGGGTCTGTTCGATGAGCGGAAAACGCCTGTCATGTATCCGTTGCCGGAGTGTTATGGCAAGGGCAGGTTACTTCGCTATAGCGACAAGCCCTATGGTTCCAGAACCGGCATCATCCGTTTCCTGACCAGGCCCGGCGAAGTGGTCAGTTTCGGTCAGCCACTGGCCCGGATCGTCAATGCCTTCGGCCGTCACCAGGAAACCGTCACGGCCAATCACGATGCCCTGGTGCTGGGTCTGGCGGACTCATCCGCGGCATTCCCGGGCATTCCCATCATGTCTTTCGGTGTCCCTGAAGTTTCCGGCCGGAACGGCGTGGCCAGGGGCTAATCCCATGTACCGGCAGGATCCATTCATAGATTTATTAAAAGCACTCATCCGCCAACCCAGTGTTGTTGCCGCGGAGCATTCGTTTTTCAGGGTTCTGCAAAGAGAACTCGAGGAACGCGGAGCGAAGGTGACGTGGTACGAAGGGCTGCTGGTGGCCCAGGGGCGGCGGCCCGATTCGGCCCAGTTTTCCGCACATATCGATCGTCACGGTCTGGTTTGCACGGGGCCGAATGAATTCCAGTATGCGGCGTTCGTGGCCGGGCACCGCTCCGACCTGCTCGGCAACTCGGTTTCGGAAAAAATGATGATGAAGATTGTTGACCGGTTCCGCTCGGTGCCGGTTATGGCCTACGAGCCGTGGTCGGGTACGTATCGCGGCGCCGGTATCATTACCCGTGCCTATGTCTGCGAATACCGTAAGAACCTGATATTCGAGGTCGAAGGACTCGAACACCTGGTGGCGGGAACGCCGGTGGCGTTTACTGATCGGCTCAGTCTGACCGACGGTTACCTGAGCGGCCAGCTCGATAACGTGCTTACCGCGGCCCATCTGGTCAATCTGTTCAGCCAGGGATTCGAAGGCACGGCTTTTTTCACGGCGCAGGAAGAAACCGGCAGCAGCTGGCGCTTCCTGCTGGAATGGTTCCGGCGATTCGGCGGCTCCACGGAGCGGTTGATCGTGGTTGATACCAGTCCCTACCCTGACCGCGAATCTGCCGGCCGGCAACAGGTCGTGCTGCGCCGGCGCGACGTCAACGCCGGATTCCATCCGCAGACCACCGAATGGCTGGAGTCACTCTGTAGAAACAGTGGTATCAGCTATTCTTTCAAGGACGCCTGGATAGAGGCGAGGAATCTGGAAGCGGCACGGTCCGGCAATGATATACAGTCACTGGGAAGCACCGAACTCGGTCGCATTGTCCAGGCATCGAACGGTTTCGTGCAGGGTGCAACGCTGCAGATCCCGACCACCGGTTATCACACCATGCAGGAGTCCTGCAGCCTGGAATCCTGTGAAGCCTTTAACCGATTGCTGTTAATGATCGCCGGGCTCGAGCGTGCTATCTGAGCAGGGAATTCCGGAAGCACTGAACAGGTTCATCCAGGGCTTGTCCGGGCACGGCATAAAAAAGGTGATTTTATGTGTCTCCGGGAATCAATCAACAATCTGGCCGCCAGGCCAAATCCATAAAGGGTAATAATTATGAGTAGCAAATCAGCAAACAGGAATTCGTCACTGGTCAAGGTGCTGGGTCCGGTCGAAAATCTTGAGAACTATGTCAGTGCGGACTGGTGGCGGCATATCTTCAATGCCAACTATCTGCGCACCGATGGCGATGTGGTCGAGGATCCGGAAATCACTGCCAGGGAAATTGACGTGTTTATCGAGGCACTGGCACTGGAGCCAGATTTACAGATACTGGATCTGTGTTGTGGCCAGGGCCGGCATGCACTGGAACTCGCCCGGCGCGGTTATCAACATGTGTTCGGTCTGGACCGTTCCCATTACCTGATCAACCGTGCCCGCAAGCTGAACCGGCAGGTCGGCGCCAGCGTGCAATTCAGGGAGGGTGATGCCAGGAAGATGCGATTCAAACGCGACATGTTCGACGTTGTGATCATCCCCGGTAACAGTTTCGGATATTTTGAATCCCTGAAGGAAGACCGTCGTGTGCTGGAAGAGGTCAAGCGTGTGCTGAAACCCGGTGGCCGGTTGCTGGTGGATGTGACCGACGGTCAATACATGCGTGAGAATTTTGAGCCGCGCAGCTGGGAATGGATCGACAAGAACTATTTTGTCTGTCGTGAACGCTCTCTTTCCAAAAGCGGTGATCAACTGGTGTCCCGGGAAGTGATCACGCATGTCACCAGGGGTGTGATCGCCGATCAGTTCTATGCCGAACGGCTCTATACGCAGCAGGAACTGACCCGGCTGCTGAGCGACATCGGCTTCAGTGATGTTTCGGAACATACCAACCTGATGTCGGAGTCCAAGCGCAACCAGGATCTGGGCATGATGGCGCGTCGGATCATCATGACGGCGCGCATCGACAAGGACTGGGCGCCGGTCAGGGGCATACGCTCCGCTGAAACTGTCGTGGTCCTGCTCGGTGATCCGGGAAGAACGGATCGCGTCAAACCCAACGCCACGTTCGATGAAGATGATTACCGGACCATTGACCTTCTGAAACAGGCATTATCCAGGGTCAAACAGTTTGATTTTATCTATCTCAATAACCACCAGAGCCTGTTCGAGGATCTGCAAAAACAACGCGGCAAATGCGCCTTTGTCTTCAATCTCTGTGATGAGGGCTATAACAACGAGGCATCGAAGGAACTGCACATCAGTGCCCTGCTGGAAATCCTGGATATTCCGTACACGGGCGGAACGCCGCAGTGTCTTTCCTACTGCTATGACAAATCACTGGTGCGGGGTATTGCCAACGAAATGGATGTGCCGGTTCCACGTGCGTTTACCATCAAGCCCGAAGATGTCAATTTTATCGAGTTCCCGCTGAGTTTCCCGGTCATCGTCAAACCGAACTTCGGTGATTCCAGTTTCGGGATCACTGCCAGCAATGTCTGCTATGACATACAGGCACTGGAGAACGCCATCATCCAGGTGCGTGATCGCTTCGGTTACGACAAACCGATTCTTGTCGAGGAATTTCTGTCCGGCAAGGATCTCAGTGTCGGCATTATCGGCAATCCCACTGTGGGGTATACGGTGCTGCCCATTATCCATGAAGACTATTCCGCACTGCCCGCGGGGCTGCCGCAGATATGCGGTTACGAGGCCAAGTGGGATCCGTCATCGCCTTACTGGAATATCAAATCCGTACCGGCCAATCTGCCCGAGGACGTTGAACGGTTTATGGTAGCCAGTTGCCTGAAACTGTTTGAACGTCTGGACTGCCGTGATTACGCGCGATTTGACTGGCGACTGGATGCCGATGACGATCCCCGTCTGCTGGAGGTTAACCCGAATCCCGGCTGGTGCTGGGACGGCCACCTGGCCAAGATGGCGGCATTGCAGGGGATCGACTACAACGACATGCTGAAAATGATCCTGGAAGCCTGCAAGGATCGTCTGGAGTATCAGAAAAACTAACGCCGGGAAAAACTAACGGCGGGAATCGGGCCGCCACTGAAAGCGGGATAACGGCACCCGGCCGTTGTCATCGAAGACAATGCCTTCGTCCTCGAGCAGTATGCGCTGGTATTCTTCGGCGCCGGGTTCGCGACGTGAGCTGATCATACCGCGGGCGTTGATCACCCGGTGCCAGGGTAGCTGAAGATCCCCGGCTGCAGACAGAACCTGACCCACCAGCCGCGCCTGTCGCGGCAGGCCCGCGAGTGCGGCGATCTGTCCGTAGGTTGCCACCTTGCCGCGCGGGATCTGTTTAACGGCAGTGAGGATGTCGCGATATGAATCCTTCATGGGTCGCGGACGGATTCAGGGCAGGATCAATAGCCGCAGGCCATAGGCAAGAAGTGCGGTGACAACCAGGCCGGCGACGTACAAGCCGATGAACCAGAGCCATCGGGATTTGCGGTTTTCCTGATCCTGCATGTTGATTAGTTGTGATTCAGTAGTGAGGATATTGTTACTCTGTTATCCCGAACGGTGTCAAAATGACAGGATCGTGTCATCCCGAACCCGTTCGGCGATGGCCTCAGGGTAAACTCCGTGAGGGATCTTCTTCGAGACATTCAATGTGAATATCCGGAGTCCATGCGCACCTTGCCGCGAAATACCCAGTACACATACACAGTGTAGGCGAGAATGGTGGGCAACAGGATCACTGCCCCGGCCAGTAACAGAGCCTGTGCATTCGGCGCCGCCGCGGCTTCATAAAGTGTCAGTGAATAGGGAACCAGGTAGGGAAACAGGCTGATCGCGAGGCCTATGTAACCGAGCAGAAACAGCAGCACGGCGCAGAAGAAGGGTTTATGCACGGTGTCGCTGCCGCGAATGGCCCTGAACATGGTCATACCGGTCACGGCGACGAGGATCGGGATGGGCGACAATGGCAGCAGCCGCGACCAGTCGATATGCGGATAATCTATGCCCCAGCGCATGGCGGCATTGGCATCCAGTAACGGCACCCAGAGACTGACGATGATCATGCACAGCAAGACCACAAACATTGAAACCAGGGCCAGTTGCCTGGACCATTGCTGCAGACCGTTTTCAGTTTTGATGATCAGCCAGGTGCTGCCGAGCAGTGCATAGCCCCAGACCAGCGCACAACCGGTAAAGAAGCTGAACGGCGTCAGCCAGCCGTACATATCCCCGGCAAAACGGCCGTTCTCCAGTTCAATACCCTGAACGAGCGCTCCGAGGATCAGGCCCTGACTGAAAGCGGCAACCACCGAACCCCAGTGAAAGGCCTGGTCCCAGACCCGTTTCAGGATGCCTTCGGACTTGAAACGAAACTCGAAAGCGACGCCGCGGAAGATCAGCGCCACCAGCATGAAGCCGATGGGCATGTATACGGCGGGTAACAGTGCGGCGTAGGCCTTGGGGAAAACCGCGAACAGGCCGCCGCCGCCAAGCACCAGCCAGGTCTCGTTGCCGTCCCACACCGGTGCCACCGAGGTCATCATGACATCACGATCATGATCGGAAGGCGCAAAGGGAAACAGAATGCCGAGACCGAGATCGAAACCGTCCAGCAGTACGTACATGAAGACGGCGAGGGCCAGCAGGCCGGCCCAGATCAGGGGCAGATTGAGTGATTCCATCATGTCAGGTTTCCGCCGGGCGAGGTTTTTTAATCAGTGAATGCTCGTAGCCGGAAATGGTCAGGTTGCTGGCCATAATGGGTTCGGCTTCAAGACCATCATCCGGGTCCGGTTCCAGCGGACCTTTCCAGGCCAGCTTGAACAGGTAATAAACGCCGGCGGTGAATATGATGGCATAGACGAAGATAAAAATAGTCAGGGACATACCTACGGCCCCGGCGGTCACCGGTGAGACGGAATCCGCGGTCCGCAACAGGCCGTAGACGGTATACGGCTGCCGTCCCACTTCCGCGGTAAACCAGCCGGCGATGACGGCAACGAATCCCGAGGGGCCCATGACGAAACAGGCCTTCTGGTAAATGATGTTGTCGGTCAGCCTGCCGGTACGCATCAGGTACAGACCTGTAAATGCAAGCAACAGCATGAGCATACCGATCCCGACCATGATGCGAAAACTCCAGAATACCGTGGCCACCGGTGGCCGTTCTTCCCGCGGCCATTCTTTCAGGCCCTTGATCTCGGCATTCAGATCATGAGCCACCACCAGGCTGCCCAGCTTGGGAATGGCAATCTCGTAATCATTGGTTTCCTTTTCCTCGTTCGGGATACCGAACAGGATCATCGGCGCGCCCTGATGCGTTTCCCAGTGACCCTCCATGGCGGCCAGTTTGACGGGTTGATGTTCATGAACGTTCACGCCATGCGAATGTCCGGCTGCGATCTGCAGGGGCGTGACGATGGCCGTGAAAACAATGCCCATCCGGAACATGAGCACATTGGCCGGTGTCTTGTTGTTTCTCAGTAATTGCAGTGCCGCGACCGAAGTTACCACGAAGCCGGTGGTCAGGTACGCAGCCAGCACCATGTGTACTAACCGGTAGGGAAAGGACGGATTGAAGATCACTTCCATCCAGCTGGTGGCGTAAAAGATGCCGTCACGGATTTCGTAACCGGCCGGTGTATGCATCCAACTGTTGGCGGCCAGGATCCAGAAGGCCGAAATCAGGGTACCGACGGCAACGATGCAGGTCGAGGCAAAATGCAGTTTACGCCCAACGCGGTTCCAGCCGAACAGCATGATGGCCAGAAACGAGGCTTCCAGAAAAAACGCGGTCATCACCTCGTAGCCAAGCAGCGGGCCCAGCACGTTGCCGGTTTTCTCGGCGAACAGGCTCCAGTTGGTGCCGAACTGGTAGCTCATGACCACGCCCGATACCACGCCCATGCCGAAGGATATGGCGAAAATCTTTACCCAGAAGCGGTAGAGATTGAGGTAGATGTCCTTTCCGGTTTTCAGCCACAGGCCTTCCAGGAAAGCCAGGTAACTGGCAAGGCCGATGGTGAAGGCAGGAAAGATAATATGAAAGGAGACCACGAATGCGAACTGGATCCGCGCCAGCATGAGCATGTCGAGTGTCCCGGTCATAGTCGTTACCTCGTCCTCTGCCTGTTGTATCCGCCTGTTGCAGCGGGTCTGGCCCGACGGTTACCGTACCCGGTAACCGAGCAGGGTATTGTTGTTCATCATCGGCAATACTATCACCGAGTCATTTTCCATGTATTCATGATCGGCCATGCCCTGTTCCAGTTCGAGCAACAGCGTGGCATTGCCTGCGCGATCGATGCGATAGAGTTTACCGGCCATCCAGTCGGTTACATAGAAATCACCGCCCACCGGTTCGACGCCGTCAAGGTTGCCGACAGGGCTACCGCTGCCAAGGCTGTTGATGCTTTTATCCTCGAGGTTAACAGTTTTCAGGTGTCCCGGCACTTCGGTGGCAAAACCATCGGTCATGACGCCCCAGGCGCCGACGATCAACTGACCGTTTTCGGCATGCAGGCCGTTGGGATTTTCCAGCGCGGCATCCTCCAGCCAGACGCTGAAACTGCCGTTATCGAGCACATGGATGCGGTTGGTGACCATATCGGAAACGAAGACCCGGCCGTCCGCGGCAGCGGTAACATCGTTGAGAAATTGTGCATTGCTGTCGGTCCAGGTGTTGCTGATCACGGCGCCGGCGATATCAATTTCCACCAGGCTGTCGATGTCGGCCACGTAGAGGCGGCCATTGTGCAAGGCCAGACCCTTGGGCGCATCCAGGCCTGTAACCCAGTTCAGTTCAAGCATCTCGCCCGTGGGTGAGACTCTGGAGATAAAGCCGTTGCCGTCTTTGGCATCCGCGGCGCCGTTGACGTTGGAGACGTAGAGTGCTTCGCCGGCCGGATCATAAACAACGGATTCGGGATTGCTCAGTCCTGCCAGTTCCCAGATCCTGACCGGTTCCGCGGCCTGTACTGTGGCAGGGAGGATGCCGAGTATCAGAATAATGTTGTAGATAAATCGTTGCATGGTAGTGGCTCCTTTGGGTTACAGCTTCAAATCGTACTACTGTTCCTTTACCAAGGGAAGGGGTTCATTAGTAGTTTGTTACTTCAGTGTGAATCGAGTTCATGGACTTCCGGTTAACGGATTGTTTCCTGACCGGGATGTTCCAGGGTTTCCAGTACAAAATTATAGATGAATGCCGGCAATTCCTGGCCCGTATCACGAATGATCTTCTGCACACCACTGTAATCGACCCGACCGTTCTGCACCAGGATGGGTGATTTTTTCATCTTCATGACCTTCTCCTCGCCGTCGTCCACCGCGTGATGTGACAAGCCTTGATCGCGCGTCCACGTGAGGGCATGTTCGTTCTGGCCCTTGTTATAGCAAAGCTGGAAACGGAGAATGGATTCATCCTCAGCCAGCCATACAAACAGGTCCGTATTGTGATCCGTGAACCAGCGCTTCACAGGTTCGTTTTCTTCACTGATGACCGGTATTTCTTTGAGCATGGTTGTTCTCGTCCGGGAATCCCTGCCTGGAAATATGATGTCTTGTCGGGGCCAATCGGTTTAACCTGGAGAGATCAATAGAGAGATCCCTCATGTTCATTCGGGACAAGGTCCGAAATGACAAGCCGCATTATCCAAACAACTCTTTCAGTTTCTCACCCGGGTCATCGGCACTCAGGAAGGCTTCCCCGACCAGAAAGGCATTGACGTCGCGCTTTCGCAGTAACTGTACGTCCTTCGGCGAGTGAATACCACTCTCGCTGACCACGGTACGGTCGGGAAAGACATCGGTCAACAGTCCCAGCGTGGTTTCGAGGCTGGTTTCAAAGGTGCGCAGGTCGCGATTGTTGATGCCGATGAGCGGGGTACGCAGCATCAGGCCGCGTTCCAGTTCCTCGCGGTCGTGAACTTCGATGAGGGTATCCAGTCCGCATTCGTTCGCTACCCCGACCAGGTCCTGCATCTGCAGGTCGCTGAGAGCCGCCACGATAATCAGCACGCAGTCGGCGCCGAGGGCGCGCGATTCGTAGATCTGGTAAGGGTCGATCATGAAATCCTTGCGCAGCACCGGCAGTTCGCAGGCGTCCCGGGCTTGTTGCAGGTGTTCATCCGTGCCCTCGAACCAGGTGATATCGGTCAGCACCGACAGGCAGGTAGCGCCGGCGTCTGCGTAGGAACGCGCGATCTCCGCCGGCTGGTAGTTATCACGGATCAGGCCTTTACTCGGCGAGGCTTTTTTGCATTCTGCGATCACGGCGGCATTGCCCGCATCGATTTGCCGGCTGATGGCCTGGAAAAAACCGCGTTGCGGTTCACGGTCATCGGCGGCACTGCGCACGTGCTGAAGATTTTTTTTACGGCGCCGGTGCTCGAGTTCTTCCCGCTTGGTTTTCAGGATCTGTTCAAGAATGTCCGGTCTGTCCTGCATGTTCAGTTCACCTGTTGTTGCGTGAATGCCGCCAGTGCATCGAATTTTTCCCGGGCCCGGCCCTGGCTGATGACGTCGTCAGCGAGTTGTACACCGGCCTTCAGATCCGCGCAGACATCGGCGGCATACAGCGCCGCGCCGGCGTTGAGACAGACAATATCGCGGGCCGCTCCCGGTGTGTCATCGAGCACCGACTGCATCAATGCCAGGCTTTCCTCGATACTGGAAACTTCGATCGATTGCAGGCTGCCGGTTTCGAAGCCCAGGTCTTCCGGTGCGATGGAATAACTGTTGATCTGTCCGTCTTTCAATTCGCAGATGTGGGTACGGGCGGCAAGACTGATTTCATCGAGGCCATCCTCGGAATGCACGGCGAGCACATGACGGCTGCCGAGTCGTTGCAGCACTTCCACCATGGGTGTGAGCCAGTGGCGATCGAATACGCCAAGTACCTGGTTCGGCGCGGCGGCCGGGTTGGTCAACGGGCCGAGCAGGTTGAACAGGGTCCGTGTGCCGAGTTCCCTGCGCGGTCCGATGGCGTGTTTCATGGCACTGTGATGCAGCGGTGCAAACATGAAACCGATACCCACGGTGTTTATGCATTCAGCCACCTGTTCCGGAGTCAGTTCAAGTTTAATGCCGGCGGCTTCCAGCAGATCGGCGCTGCCGGAGTTGCTGGAGACCGAACGATTGCCGTGTTTGGCGACGCGGGCGCCACCGGCCGCGGCGACGAACGCCGAAGTCGTGGATATATTGAAAGTACTGGCGCCATCGCCGCCGGTGCCGCAGGTATCCACCAGGTGTTCCGGATCGGCTTCGACGCGGGAGCAAAGCGCGCGCATGACGCCGGCCGCGGCGCTGATTTCCTCAACCGATTCCCCTTTCATTCTCAGGGCGACGAGAAACCCCGCGACCTGCGCATCACTGCATTGCCCGGTCATGATGGCCTGCATGATCGTTTGCATGGACCCGTAGTCAAGGTCCTGCCGGTTGATGACGGTATTGATCGCCTGCCTGATATCCATCATCAACCCTGTGACCGGTCAAGAAAATTTTCCAGCAATTCGTGGCCGTAGGCAGTGAGGATGGACTCGGGATGAAACTGCACGCCGCTGATGGGTAACTCGCGGTGGCGTATACCCATGATCTCATCCATCCCGCCATTGTCATTCAGTGTCCAGGCGGTGATCTCGAGGCAGTCCGGTAACGAGGCCGGTTCGATAACCAGTGAGTGATAACGGGTGGCGGTGAAAGGACTGTCAAATCCGCGAAACACATCCTCGCCACGGTGATGAATTTCCGAGGTTTTACCGTGCATGATGCGGTTGGCGTGAACGATATTGCCGCCAAAAACCTGGCCGATACACTGGTGGCCGAGACAAACGCCGAGGATCGGGATCCTGCCCTTGAAGTGATCGATCAGTTCCATGGAAATCCCTGCCTCGTTGGGCGTGCAGGGTCCCGGCGAGATGACAATGTGTTCCGGGGACAGCGATTCAATGGTGTCAATATCGATGGCATCGTTACGGTAGACGCTGACTTCCTGACCCAGTTCGCCCAGGTACTGGACCAGGTTGTAGGTGAAGGAATCGTAGTTGTCGATCATTAACAGCATGTTATCTATACCGTTTGCTCAGTTTTCAAGGCCCTGTTCGGCCATGGCCACGGCGCGGAATATGGCCCGGCCCTTGTTCATGGTCTCTTCCCATTCGCTGGCCGGTATGGAGTCGGCGACGATACCGGCACCGGCCTGTATATGTAATGTGTGATCTTTAATGACCGCGGTGCGAATAGCAATGGCCGTGTCCATGTTTCCGGTCCAGGATAAATAGCCTACGGCCCCGGCATAAACACCGCGTTTGACCGGCTCCAGTTCGTTGATGATCTCCATGGCGCGGATCTTGGGCGCGCCCGACACGGTGCCTGCCGGGAAGGTGGCGCGCAGGGCGTCAATCGCGGTCTTGTCGACGGGGAGTTTGCCGGTGACATTGGAGACGATGTGCATGACATGGGAATAACGTTCAACGATCATCTTGTCGGTCAACTCGACGCTACCCGTTACAGCCACGCGGCCGATATCATTGCGGCCCAGATCGATCAGCATCAGGTGTTCGGCCAGTTCCTTGGGATCGTTGAGCAATTCCTCTTCCAGTTGCCGGTCTTCCTGCTCGTTGCGTCCCCGCGGCCGGGTGCCGGCAATGGGCCGCACGGTGACTTCGTCATCCTCCTTGCGCACCAGGATTTCGGGCGAGGACCCGACAATGTAGAAATCGTCGAGGTTCAGGTAATACATGTAGGGTGACGGGTTCAAACAGCGCAGCGAGCGGTAAAGATTGATGGGCGGCGCCTCGAAGGGTATGGACAGCCGCTGTGACAGCACCACCTGCATGGTGTCACCATCAACGATGTATTGTTTTATGCGATCCACGGCCGCCTCGAAATCCTCGCGGCTGAAACCGGAGGTGAAATCCGTTTCCGACACCTGCCGTGTCGTTTGCGTGGTAGTGTCAGGCAGCTTGCCGATTTTCAGCTTGCCGGCGATCTGGTTCAGTTGATCATTGGCCTTTTCCCAGGCGCCGGTTTCTTCCGGGTTGGCCAGCACGATGATGTAAAGTTTGCCGCCCAGGTTATCAAACACAATCACCTGTTCGGAAACCATCAGCAGAATGTCCGGGCAATCAATAGGGTCGGGCTTGTCGCCGGCCTCGAGACGTTCTTCAATATACTGGATGCACTCGTAGCCGAAGTAGCCAACCAGACCGCCGTTAAAGCGCGGCATGTGTTCGATATTCGCTACCCGGAAATCCCTGTGCAGGGATTCGATCTCCGCCAGCGGATCCGCGGCGGTGAACTCATCGATGATCTCGCCATCCTGTTCCAGGGTGATGCGGTGGCCATGCACCTTGATGATGGTCGTGGCCGGCAGTCCGATGATGGAATAACGTCCCCATTTCTCGCCGCCCTGAACCGATTCTAGCAGGTAGGAGTACGGACCGTTAGCCAGCTTCAGGTAGGCGCTGAGCGGTGTTTCCAGATCCGCCAGTACTTCGCGCATCAACGGGATACGGTTATAGCCCTCGGCGGCGAGTTGTTGAAACTGCTCAGGCGTCATGATGCCTGCAGATGCCGTGGCAGTTCAGCCAGGGAATCCACCACTGCATCGGGATTGGCCGCGTTGATATCCATGCCGCGATTATAACCGTAAGAGACGCAGAGAATGTTGAATCCGGCCGCCCGTGCCGCACCCACATCATTGATGGAATCACCCACCATCAGTGAGACTGCCGGCGACACCGAAAAATACTCCGCCGCGTGCAGTAGCGGCAGCGGATCGGGTTTGCGTCGGGGCAGGGTGTCGCCGCAAATAACGATGCCGAAATCATCATAGATTCCCAGTGTCTGCAGCAGGATTTCGGTGAAGCGGGTGCGCTTGTTGGTGACGCAACCAAGTTTGTAGCCAGCCGATTTGAGATAGTGCATTCCGTCCTCCACACCCGGATAGAAACGGCTGTGACGGGCCGCGTTATCGGCATAGATGTCCATGAACAGGGGGAAAGCGTGTTCGAACAACGCCGTGTCGGGTTCGCCGTCGTCGTCATCGGTGAGTGCGCGTTTGACCAGCGTCTCTATACCGTTACCGACCCAGTTCCGTATCTTGTCCTCGCCCCGCTGCGGGAGGCCGATTTCCTGCAGCATGGTGTCCACCGAGTAGGCCAGATCCGGCACCGTATCCACCAGTGTGCCATCGACATCAAGCAGGACCATTTCTGTGCGGGTGAATGCCATCGTCTGCCAATCAACCGGTTTATGCCGCCAGTTGCTTGCGCATGGCCGAGATGGTGGCGGCGTAGTCCTTACTGCCGAAAATAGCGGAACCGGCGACAAAGGTGTCGGCGCCGGCGGCGGCGATTTCAGCGATGTTGTCGATCTTGACGCCACCATCGATCTCCAGGCGGATGTCGCGGCCGCCGGCATCGATGAGTTTGCGGGCCTCACGCAGTTTCTCCAGGCTGGAGGGAATAAAGGACTGGCCGCCGAAGCCCGGATTGACCGACATCAGCAGGATCATGTCCAGCTTGTCCATGACATGCCGCAGCACGTCCAGCGGCGTCGCGGGGTTGAACACCAGCCCGGCCTTGCAACCATTGTCCCGGATCAACTGCAGGCTGCGATCGATGTGCTCGCTGGCTTCCGGATGGAAAGTGATGTATGTGGCGCCGGCGCGGGCGAATTCGGGGATAATGGCGTCCACGGGCTTGATCATCAGGTGCACATCCAGCGGGGCGCTGATGCCGTGTTTGCGCAGGGCCTCAACCACGATGGGACCGAAGGTCAGGTTCGGTACGTAGTGGTTATCCATGACGTCGACATGGAGAAAATCGGCCCCGGCGGCGAGGACGGCTTCGGCTTCTTCACCCAGTTTCGCCATGTTGGCCGAGAGGATGGATGGTGCGATGACGTAGTCCATGGAATGCGTGGTATTGTTCCGGAAAAGAAGCGCAACTTTACCTGATCAGGTGGCGGGGCGCCAGATTGCAGACTTCAGATTTCAGACATCAGACATCAGACTACAGACTACAGACGACAGATTACAGATGGCAGGGAACAGGTAACTGGGAACAGGGATTTGTGAATCGTGACTGGATCGAGAATACTATTTACCAATCACCAATCACCAATCACCAATCACCAATCACCAATCACCAATCACCAATCACCAATCACCAATCAC